>Ga0308172_1000022_pt1 | contig 384049 bp, 356 predicted proteins | sample PhyGR2_FD_202134 | JGI IMG/M metagenome (GOLD analysis project Ga0308172, IMG submission 202134) | Phyllosphere microbial communities from UC Gill Tract Community Farm, Albany, California, United States - DLSLSG.R2 | ecosystem: Host-associated > Plants > Phyllosphere > Unclassified | place... | reverse complement strand
CGGGCTTGCCCATCAATCCAATACCGCGCTGGATGGCACGGGCTTCGCCCGTGGCCGCGCGACAAGCGCGCCCCCTGGGGGGGCGGGCTAGATTTTAAATAAATCGGGCAAGACAGTTGCTCCCACGTGGGATCAAGCCAGTACCGCCTTGAGCCCACTAGCCAGCTACTTAGACCACCACGATGTCCGTCAACCCCAATACCTCGGCCTGCGCCAGGATCTCATTGGGCGTGGCGTCGGCCGAAGGCATCACCAGGCTGTTCTCGCCGTCGCCAAAGTGCAGCACGATCAGGTGCCAGGCGGCCTCGTGCAGGGCCAGCTCAGGCTGGTCCAACTCAAAAGTATGGTCGGTCGAATTGCCATTGAGCGAGTAGCGAACAGTGAAGGCGTGCATGAGCACCTCGGTCTAGGTTGGGGACTCATTACTTGACCAGTGAGACAGGAAATAATTCACACAACTCCCGAGATCGCCTCGCCAAGCAGGCAAGACGACCCGGTATCCGGCGGCGCAGACTACTTCATGGTCTCTCGGTACAGCTCGATGAACGGCGCTTCAGCAGGATCGATGCGGTCCATGCCAGCGGCAATGCGGTGCCAGTAGGGGTACTGCGGCGCGATGCGTGTGGCCTGTTCGATCTGCTTCAGGTCCTCTTGCGTCAATACAAGGTCTGCCGCCTGCAGATTGTCTTGCAGTTGATCAAGGGTGCGGCCAGCGGTAATCACGCTGGTAATACCCGGGCGATCCTTCAGCCAGGCCAGGCAGACGCGTGACGGCGAGCAACCGTGGCGTTCGCCGACCGCGATCAAGGTCTCGATGATGTCGTAGGCGCGCTCACGATCGTGCACGTAGGGTTCCGGCCAGTCATTGCCCTGACGTGTGCCCTTGGGCGTCTGCTGGCCACGACGGACCTTGCCGGTCAACAGGCCTTCACCCAGCGGGCCCCAGACCAGTGTGGCAAAGCCTTGGTCAATCGCCATCGGCAGCAACTCGTACTCGGCCTCACGCGATTCGGGCGTGTAGTAGATCTGCTGTGAAACAGGCTGTTGCCAGCCGTTCAATTGCGCGCTGCCCAGGGTTTTCATCATTTGCCAGGCAGTGTAGTTGGACGTACCGAAGTAACGGATCTTGCCGCTTTGCACCAGATGATCCAGTGCTGCCAGGGTCTCCTCCACTGGCGTCACGCCGTCCCAATTGTGGATCTGATACAAGTCGATATGGTCGGTCCCCAGGCGCTTCAAGCTGGCCTCGCATGCGCGAATCAGGTGATAGCGCGAAGCGCCGCTGTCGTTGGGGTTGTCGCTCATCGGGCTGCGCGCCTTGCTGGCCAGGATGATGGACTGGCGACGCTCGCCCAAGGCCTTGCCGACGATTTCCTCGGCCAGCCCATGTGAATACAGGTCGGCGGTGTCCACCAGGTTGACCCCGGCGTCGAACGCGGCCGCGAACATGCGCTTGGCGAGGTCCACATCGACGCTGCCGGTTTTCTCGAACGAGCCTCGTCCGCCGAAAGGCACCGTGCCAATGACCAGCTCCGAAACCAACAGACCGGTGTTGCCGAGTGCGCGATATTTCATGCAAACCTCCAAAGCAAAAGACTAGAAATACCGACGTACCTGCGCGCTGAAACGTTCAATCGGAAGCTTTTGACGGCGTTCTGCGCCAAACCAGCGTTTGCAACAACGACAGTCGACCGCTTGCCAACCCAGCACGCCTGTCGTGATCCCATCCGCAGGTGGCAAAGGCGCTAAGCCACAGGCATGCTGGCAAGCTGTTCAGTGGACGACGCGAGATGAACGATGCAAACACCCTGCACCACGTACTACCTTGAAATGACCTCGCCAGACGAACTGGTGGAAAAGCCCCAGCGCCCGGATTTGCATATCGTCGAATGCGAGGTGCCACAATCAGCCTTCAACCGCTTTCTGTACACGTTGGTCGGCACGCCCTGGTCGTGGGGCGACCTGGACGCCTGGAGCGAGGCGCAGTGGCAGGCGCAGGTCGAGCAGGAAGCTCACCGCACCTGGGTGGCTTATCACCGGGGCGCCATTGCCGGTTATTACGAACTGTATCGCCCTGACGGGAGCAACGCCGAGATCCGCTACTTCGGCTTGGCCCCGCAATTTCTGGGCGCAGGCTTTGGCGGTCCGCTGTTGAGCCAGGCGGTGCGTAGCGCCTGGGCTTGGCCCGGCACGCAGCGTGTATGGGTGCATACCTGCACCCTGGATCACCCTGCCGCGCTGGGCAATTACCAGGCGCGCGGCTTCAGGATCTACAAGCAGGAAGAAACCCTGTCAGACGCCTGAGGTTCAGGCCTGCGAATCGCGCTGCGCTGCGGCATCCGCGGCCGCTTGCAGCGCCAGCTTCTCGCGATCGGCCTTGCTGATGTACTTGGGCTTGGTACTGCGCGGTGCCAGCTTGGCGCTGGCCTTCTTGGCGTGTGCCTTGAGCAGTTGCTTGATTTTCTTCTGACGGTTCATGGTGGGTTCTGGTGAGGTGGATTGGGGCTTATGATAGCGCGTTGTCTTTCCTTTCCGTGAACCGCCGGGACCTGTGCCATGAAACGTTCGTCCAACATGCCCCCGGTTTCGGACTGGGTCATCCGCAGCCAGCAACATGGGGCTGTCGAGCGGATCGAAGCGTGGTTCGGTAGTCATGGCTATGATCCTCATCGGCATGACACCTACTCCGTCGGCCGTACCTTGGCCGGGGTACAGAGCTTTCATTACAAAGGCTCGTTGTGCCACGGCATTGCGGGCAACACGCTGGTGTTGCACCCCGATGAATTGCACGACGGCATGGCCGGCACCGAGGCAGGTTTTCGCTACCGCATGGCCTACATCGACCCTGCGCTGATTCAGGCCGCACTGGGCGGGCAGCCGCTACCGTTCGTGCCTGGCGGGCTTTCCAGTGACCCGCGCCTGTTCCATGCTAGCGAACCGTTTGTGCAGGCTGTGGACCATCCCCTCGAGCAGCTGGAAGAGCAAGACGCCATCTATGACCTGGCCATGGCGCTGCGCGCTGTCGCGGGCAAGCCACGCGGGCGCAAGCGCCTGGATTACCGGTCCGCCGAACGCGCCAAGGCGTTCATTCTGGAGCCCCTGCACCTGGGCATCACCCTGGAGATGCTCGAGCACGCCAGCGGCCGTGAGCAATGGAGCCTGTCTCGGGACTTTCGGGCCCTGTACGGCACCAGCCCTTATCGCTTCGTCACCCTGAGGCGACTGGACAATGTGCGTCGGTTGTTGCTCGATGGCTTCACTCTGGTCGACGCTGCCTTGGCGGCAGGCTTTCACGATCAGAGCCACATGACCCGACACTTCACCCGCAGTTATGGGGTGTCGCCGCTACGCTGGCTCGAACGCCTGCGGCCAGGGCAGCAACGTGCAGGATCGTACAAGCGTGCAGGCACTGAGCTGCAATAGGCTGCGTGCTCCAACCAGGAGTAACCACCATGTACGAATCCAGTCAACACACTCAGCCCCATCCGATAAACCTGAACCAGAAAGCGTCGATAATCGACAGCCAATGGAGCCCCAGGGTTGTTGCACAGATGAACGACTACCAGTTCAAGGTTGTACGCATCGAAGGGGAATTCATCTGGCATGCGCACCCGGAAACCGATGAAGCCTTTCTGGTACTCGAAGGGACGCTGCGCATCGACCTGCCGCAACGCAGCGTCCATGTAGCGCCCGGCGAGTTGTTCGTGGTGCCGCGGGGTGTACAGCATCGAACAGCGGCCGAGGGCGAGGCCAAGCTGCTGATGATCGAGCCATGTGGCGTCCTCAACACTGGCCATGAGGGCGGTGAGCGCACGGCGCCTAATGATCTGTGGATCTAGCCATCGCCGTCAGCGATTGGCCCGCGTCGGCTGGTCGACATGGGCAAGGGTTGGCCTCGGTGCTTGATTGAGGCCAAACTTGCACCATCGTCGATGGGAAGAACGCCATGCTCACTACCCTGGCCATCAGCAATTATCGCTCCATCAATCACCTTGTCCTGCCACTGGGCCAGCTCAACGTGGTAACCGGAGCCAACGGCAGCGGCAAGTCGAATCTGTACAAAGCGCTGCGCCTGCTGGCCGAAACGGCACAGGGCGGGGTCATCCAGGCACTCGCCCGCGAAGGTGGGCTGGACTCGACCTGGTGGGCGGGCCCGGAACCGAGTGCACGCATGATGCGCGGTGAAGTGCCAATCCAGGGGCAGCACCCGCGCGATGCCCGCCGCCTGCGGCTGGGCTTTGCCACCGAGGATTACGGATTCGCCATCTCCTTGGGGTTGCCCATCCCCCTGGCTTACCCCTCAGCCTTCATCCTCGATCCGGAAATCAAAAGTGAGACCATCTGGGCAGGTGGGGCTTACCGACCTGCCTCGGCGCTGGTCGAGCGCAAGAATGCGTTGGTGAAGGCTCGTGAAGGTAACGCCTGGACAATACTTGATCAGCATGCCGACAGTAGCGAAAGCTTCTTCAGTGTGGTGGGCCGCCCACGGCAGGCACCGGAAATCGGGCAGTTGCGCGCCTTCATCAACAGTTGGCGTTTTTACGATCACTTTCGGATCGATCGGGATGCACCCTGCCGCCAGCCCCAATTGGGCACCCGCTCGCCAGTGCTGCATCATGACGGGCGTAACCTTGCCCCCGCCTTGCAGACCATCATTGAAATCGGTGACGTGGAAGGCCTCAATGCCGCGCTGGAGGACGCGTTCCCCGGCAGCCGCCTGGACATCGATGCTCCCCCTGGCGGGCTATTCTGCGTACGGCTGCTCCAGCATGGATTGCTCAGGCCATTGACCTGCGCAGAACTTTCGGATGGGACCTTACGCTATCTTCTGCTGATGACCGCCCTGCTGACGCCCAGGCCACCGGCCCTGATGGTGCTCAATGAGCCGGAGACCAGTCTGCATGTAGCCTTGCTGCCGGCCTTGGCCCGGCTGATCATTCGCGCGTCCGAGCACAGCCAGGTGTGGGTCGTGTCGCACAGCGCGCCATTGATCGAAGCCCTCAGCCAATGTGAGGATTGCAACCTGCTAGCCCTGGACAAGGTGCAAGGCAAGACGCAACTCAAAGACGTGGGCCTGCTGGACGAGCCGCTGTGGCGGTGGACTGACTGAATGGGGTTCATCAAGCAAGCGCCGCCTGACCCTCACCAGACGGCACACACTCAGGTACCAGTACCGTCAAGCCTTCATGCAAGCGCCTCGCGGCTATGCTGCCCGTCGATCAGGCGCAGCAGGCCCAGCGGGTTGGCGTTCTTGAGGGCGTCGGGCAGCAGCGCGTCCGGATAGTCTTGAAAGCAGACGGGCCGCAGGAAGCGGTCGATAGCCAGGGTGCCTACGGAAGTACCGCGCGCATCGGATGTAGCGGGGTAAGGCCCGCCGTGCACCATCGCCTCGCACACTTCGACACCAGTCGGGTAGCCATTGACCAGCAGGCGCCCGGCCTTGCGCTGCAACACCGGTACCAGCGCGGCGAAGCGCTGGATATCTTCAGCCTCAGCGACCAACGTGGCCGTCAGTTGCCCCTGCAGCGCTTCGAGGGCCCGGCGCAGTTCGGCTTCGTCAGCCACTTCGATGGCGACCGTGGTAGGTCCGAACACTTCTTCCTGAAGCACTTCATCGCCCTGCAACAAAAGGCTCGCCTGCGCCATGAACAACTGGGGCTGGGCTTGGTTGCCTTCCTGTGCGGACCCGGCCAGGTGGCGTATCCCTGGGTGCTGGTGCAGGCGCTGGACGCCGGCGCAATAGCTGCGCAGGGTTCCGGCATTGAGCATGGTCTGGCTAGGCTCGTCACCCAGGTGCGCGCCTAATTGCGCCAGGAAGTCGCTGAAGGCTTGGCCAGCGATACCGATGACCAGCCCCGGGTTGGTGCAAAACTGCCCACACCCCATCACCACCGAGTTGGCCAGCTCCCGGGCGATCTGTGGGCCACGCGCTTGCAGCGCACCTGGCAGCACCAGCACCGGGTTGATGCTGCTCATTTCGGCAAACACCGGTATCGGCTGCGCACGAGCAGCCGCCATGTCGCACAGGGCACGCCCACCTTTGAGCGAGCCAGTAAAGCCTACGGCTTGAATCATCGGATGGCGCACCAAGGCCTCACCTACCCCCCCACCGTAGATCATGTTGAACACGCCAGCGGGCATACCGGTCGCCACAGCGGCCCGCTCGATGGCTTCGCCGACCCACTCGGCCGTGGCCATGTGCCCGCTGTGCGCCTTGACCACCACCGGGCACCCTGCCGCCAGCGCAGCGGCGGTGTCGCCACCGGCCGTGGAAAAGGCCAAGGGAAAATTGCTGGCGCCGAATACCGCCACCGGACCCAGGCCGGTGCGGTACTGACGCAGGTCAGGCCGTGGCAGCGGCTGGCGTTGGGGTTGTGCGCGATCGATGCGGGCGCCAAGAAAGTCGCCGCGCCGCAGCACCTTGGCGAATTGGCGCATCTGGTTGCTGGTGCGGGCACGCTCGCCTTGGATACGCCCTGCTGGCAAGGCGGTTTCTCGGCATACGGTGGCGACGAAGGTGTCGTCCAATGCATCGAGCTGATCGGCGATAGCGTCGAGAAACTGCGCGCGGCGCTCGGGCGCCAGGGCACTGTATGCGGGGAAAGCGGCTTCGGCGGCCTGGGCTGCTGCGTCCACTTCTTCGGGGGTAGCCTGGCTGAAGGTGACCGGCAGGGCCTCCCCGGTGCAGGCATCGAGGCTGTGCAGGCGCACGCTGCCCGCGGCGCTGCGTTGGCCGCCAATGAAATTGCTTCCAGTCATGATGACTCCTGAATTAAGAAATTGAAGTGGCCGCACGTGACCGCTTCCCTGGGCCACGGGGCACGTACTCTGAATGACAGAGGTGGGCTTACAGGCTTTTCACCCTCCCTGGCCGCACCTGCTTGGCTGCTGGCGCAATGGCGTTGCGCAGCGGCTCGCCGAAGGCCGGCAGGCTGATTTCGAAGGTATCGCCGGGCTGAGCCTGGATGCCGTCGGCGAACGACAGCGTCGCGGTGCCGAAGTAGTGCACATGAATATCGCCAGGTCGCAGGAACTGGTCGTATTTGAAGTGATGGAACTCCAGGTTCTCGAAGCTGTGGCACATGTTCTGCTCACCCGACAGAAAGGGCTTGCTCCATACCAGTTGGCCATCACGCAGGATGCGGCTGGTCCCTTCGAGGTCCGCCGGCAGCGCACCCAGCCGTAGCTCCGGTCCAAAACTGCAGGCGCGCAGCTTCGAGTGGGCCAGATAAAGGTAGTTACGCCGCTCCATCACATGGTCGGAGAACTCGTTGCCCAGCGCGTAGCCCAGGCGATAGGGCGTGCCATCAGGGCCGATCAGGTACAGGCCGACCAACTCAGGCTCCTCTCCGGCATCCTCGGCGAACGCCGGCAGCGGCAGGTCTGCCCCCGGGCGCACGACGATGGCACCGTCGCCCTTGTAGAACCATTCCGGCTGTGCGCCCACCTGCCCTGCAGGTGGCCGGCCGCCTTCCATGCCCCATTGGAACATGCGCATGCTGTCGGTCACGGCGTCCTGGGCCTGCTGCTGATGCATCTTGTCGCGCGTGGCGGCGCTACCCAAGTGGGTCAGGCCAGTGCCGGTCACCAGGCAATGGGCAGGATCGGGGTGATCCAGCGGCGGCAGCACCCGGCCCTCGGCCAACAGCGCCCGGTAATCGTGACGCTCACCCAGGCTCAATACCTGCACGTGGTCGGCCAGGGTCCGGCCAGCGGCAATGGCCTGCTGGGCCAGCTCGCGGGTGGTGTCGGTGCCACATACGCGCAACACGTACTCACCTTCCACCACGCCGACATGGCGCTGGCCGGTGGCGGTTTCAAATTGGATCAATCGCATGGTCGTACTCGCTTGTCGGTTGCGAAAAATTATCGGGAGGCGCCGGCCACTTGAGCGGCCGCATCACGCTGTCGGCGCTCCAGCCGGGTGTAGACAACCCCGGTAAGCAGCACCCCAAACAGGGTGACCAGGGCCAGGAAATACAGCCCGGACGACAGGTGACCTGTGTGTTCTTTCAAGGCGCCGATGCCAAATGGGCCCAGGTAGCCGCCCAGGTTGCCGATCGAGTTGATCAAGGCAATGCCGGCCGCAGCGCTGGCCCCGGAGAAGAATCGCCCAGGCAGGGTCCAGAAGATCGCCGTGCACGAAAACAAGGCGAACGCCACCAGGCACAGTGCCGCCAGTTGCAACGCCGGCACGCTCAACCAGGCGCTGAGGAACAGCCCCGCTGCGGCCAGGGCATACAGCAGGCCAAGATGACCGTAACGGTCGTTGAGGCGGTCCGAGCTGCGCGGCACGACCAGCAAACCAATGATGCCGAACAGGTAGGGCACCGCCGACACGAAACCGGTGACCAAGTCGCTGCCGCCGAACTGGTGGATCAAGGTGGGCAGCCACAACCCGAGCCCGTAGATGCTCAGGGTCATGGGCAGGTAGAACAGCGCCAACAGCAGCACGCGGCTGTCCTTGAGTGCATGCAGCGGGTTGCCGTGGCGGGTCTGGCCGTATTCACGCAGGTCATCGGCCAGCTGTTCCTGCAACCAGGTGCGTTGCGCGTCGCTGAGCCAGCGTACCTTGGCCGGGCCATCGGGCAGCAGGCGCAGGGTGGGCCAGGCCAACAGCACCGCAGGGGTCCCGATGCAGATGAACAGCCATTGCCAGCCGTGCAGGCCATAGGTGCCGTCCAGACCCAGCAATGCGCCGGAAAGCGGCCCTGTGACCAGCATCGCCAACGGCTGGGAAAGGATGAACAAACCCAGAATTTTGCCGCGATGACGCACGGGGTACCACTGAGTGATGTAGTACAGCACCCCCGGAAAGAACCCCGCCTCGGCTGCCCCTAGCAGAAAGCGCATCACATAGAAGCCGTTCGGCCCGGTCACGAATGCCATGCCAATGGTGATGGCGCCCCACGTAAGCAAGATGCGCGCAAACCAGCGGCGTGCGCCAAAGCGGTCCAGCAGCAAGTTGCTGGGCACTTCGAACAGAAAATAGCCGATGAAGAACAACCCGGCGCCCAGGCCGTAGGCAGCATCGCCCAGGCCAATGTCGGCGCCCATGTGCAGCTTGGCAAAGCCGACCGCCGAGCGATCGACATAGGCCACCAGGTACAACAGGACCAGAAAAGGGATGAGCTTGAGTGTGATCAGGCGGACGAGCCGCTGCTCCTGAATCATGGCGATGTCTCCAATTGTTCTTGTAATGGGTACAACACCAGGCCGAGGTTTTTTGGCAGACCGCTGACCTAGGAAATTGATCTTATAGTATTACTATTTAAAACGACAAGCCTTCACATGTTCGTTTTTTGGCGATACATTTGGCGGCATAAAGACAAATAGTAATACTAATAAGGTGTCCATCATGTCCGATAGCAAGCCCTCACTGCGCTCCGCCCAATGGTTCGGTACCGCCGACAAGAACGGGTTCATGTACCGCAGCTGGATGAAGAACCAGGGCATTCCGGACCACGAGTTCCAGGGCAAACCGATCATCGGCATCTGCAACACCTGGTCGGAGCTGACCCCGTGCAACGCGCATTTCCGCAAGATCGCCGAGCACGTCAAGAAAGGCGTGTTGGAAGCAGGCGGCTTCCCGGTCGAGTTCCCAGTGTTCTCCAGCGGTGAATCCAACCTGCGCCCCACGGCCATGCTCACGCGCAACCTGGCGAGCATGGATGTGGAAGAAGCCATTCGTGGCAATCCGGTCGATGCCGTGGTGCTGCTGACCGGTTGCGACAAGACCACGCCTGCGTTGCTGATGGGCGCGGCCAGCTGTGATATTCCGGCCATCGTGGTGACCGGCGGGCCGATGCTCAACGGCAAGCACAAAGGCAAGGATATTGGCGCCGGCACTATCGTGTGGCAGATGCACGAGGCCTATAAGGCCGGCCACATCGACCTGAACGAATTTCTCTCTGCCGAGGCAGGCATGTCGCGCTCAGCCGGCACCTGCAACACCATGGGTACGGCTTCGACCATGGCCTGCATGGCTGAGGCGCTGGGCACTTCGCTGCCGCACAACGCTGCCATCCCTGCCGTGGACGCGCGCCGTTACGTGTTGGCGCACTTGTCGGGCATGCGCATCGTGGACATGGTGCGCGAAGACTTGCGGCTGTCGAAAATCCTCACCCGCGAAGCCTTCGAAAATGCCATCCGGGTGAACGCCGCCATTGGTGGCTCGACCAACGCCGTCATTCACCTCAAGGCCATCGCCGGGCGCATTGGCGTAGACCTGCAGTTGGAGGACTGGACGCGGGTGGGACGGGGTACGCCGACGCTGGTCGACCTGCAACCTTCGGGGCGTTTCCTGATGGAGGAGTTCTATTACGCCGGCGGTCTGCCGGCCGTGATCCGTCGCCTGGGGGAGCATGGGCTGCTGCCCAACCCGACTGCGCTGACCGCAAACGGTAAAAGCCTGTGGGACAACTGCCACACCGCGCCACTTTATGATGAGCACGTCATCCGCCCGCTGGACAAACCCCTGGTGGCCGACGGGGGTATCTGCATCCTGCGGGGCAACCTGGCGCCCAAGGGCGCAGTGCTCAAGCCTTCGGCGGCCACGCCTGCGCTGATGCAGCATCGGGGGCGCGCCGTGGTCTTCGAGCACTTCGAGGACTACAAGGCTCGCATCAACGACCCAGACCTGGATGTGGACGCCAACTCGATCCTGGTGATGAAATATTGCGGGCCCAAGGGTTATCCCGGCATGGCCGAGGTGGGCAACATGGGGCTGCCGGCCAAGCTGCTTGCCCAAGGCGTAACCGACATGGTGCGCATCTCAGACGCGCGCATGAGTGGCACGGCCTACGGCACCGTAGTGCTGCACGTTGCGCCAGAGGCTGCCGCAGGTGGGCCCCTGGCCGTGGTACGCGAAGGCGACTGGATCGAGCTGGACTGCCAGCAAGGCCGCTTGCACCTGGACATCGACGAGCAGGAGCTGGCCGGCCGCCTGGCGGATCTGCAGCCACCGCCACAGCTGATTACCGGGGGGTATGCCAAGCTCTATCTGGACCATGTGATGCAGGCCGATGAGGGCTGCGACTTCGACTTTCTCGTCGGCTGCCGCGGGGCGGCGGTGCCCAAGCACTCTCACTAGCCCAGGGAAATTACCCCAAGCGGGGCCGTGACTGGCTCGATACAACCGGGGGCACACAGTGCCGCTTGCCGCTTGAACGCCGTGGAGCCGTCCATGCACCGACAGCTCCCGCGCCCGCTAGAGCGCCGAGGCCCGCAGGGACCACCTCTGTCCGCCCTCAAGGCGCTGCAAAACAGCCCTGCATTTATCAGTGCTATGATGCGAGCCCCGCCAGAAGGACCTCGCACAACCCCCATGAACTACCGCCAGCCCTCAACGCGCAAGAGCATGCACGCTACCTTGGTCCAGGACCTGGGCCTGCAGATCGTGTCCGGCCAACTCGCCCCAGGGCAGAAGCTGCCGTCCGAGGCAAGCCTGTGCGAAACCTACGCGATCAGTCGGCCGGTGTTTCGCGAGGCCATGCGCGCCCTCACAGCCAAGGGCCTGGTAGAAGCGCGCCCCCGCGTCGGCACCCTGGTCAGACCCCGCCATGACTGGCACATGCTCGACCCCGATGTGCTGCACTGGCTGATGCAGGCAACGCCGCAACAGGAGTTCTTCAATACCCTGTCCAGCGTGCGCTGGGTCATTGAGCCCGCTGCCGCCGCCTTGGCCGCCACCAATGCCACGACAGAGGACGTAGCGTCGATTGGCGAGGCTTATCAAAGAATGGAGGCAGCGCGTACCCCGGATGAGCGGCTGCAGCCAGACCTGGACTTTCATGCCCGTATTGCCGACGCCACCCACAATGACCTGCTCGCCTACCTGTGCAACATGCTGTCGATGGCATTGCGCGAATCGGTACGCTTTTCCAACCAGCGCCCCAATTTTGATGAGCTCGCCCTCCCCCGACACAAAGCCATTTTGACGGCTATCCAGAACGGCGATGCGCTTGGCGCCCGGCACGCCTCCCTGGTGCAGCTCGAAGATGCCCGTGTGGCGCTGAGCAAGGTGCTGGGGCAAGACCCGGCGAGCTGAGGGCCTAGGGCCATAACCAAAAGGCCATTACTGGCGTAACAGCCTTTGAACGCGGCGGATCGGCCACCTGTGGCTGAGAAGTGTGCAGTGCGTCACAGTGAGCGCCCCACTAGCACACTCGTACTATTTCACCGTCTTGGGTCGCTCCCGATACTCCCCCTGTTAACCGCCGTATACAGGAACACCAAGCCCTTCGGGCTCGGTGGCCACGCAGGTGGCATCTCATGGAGTCTCCGGAGTCGTTATGAACCCTTTGTTCAAGTTATCCCCCCTCACCTTCGCGATAACGCTCGCCATGGCACCCGGCGCGTACGCGGCCGACTATGTGCTCGACAGCGGTCAGGACACCTTCAGCAGCGACCGAGGCATTGACGGCGCTGTGGTGCTGCGCCCCAGCAACGGCACGCCGTCCACGCTTACGCTCAACAATGGCGCCCAGGTCACCAGCTTCGGCGGCCGAATCGGTGGGTCGTCCACCAACGACGCGGCCAGCACGGCGATGGCCACGGTCATCGTGCAGGGCCCTGGTACGCGCTGGAACGTGCCACGCACCGGCGCGGTGCTGGGTAACACCATCGTGATTGGTGGCGCCGGGCAAGGTACTCTCAACGTGCTTGGCGGTGGGCAGGTGTCGGTGCGGGACCTGCAATTGAGTGACAATGGCAATGCCGGCAACGCACTGTCGCGGGCCAACCTGCTGGTCAGCGGCCAGGGCTCGAAAGTAGACACCGTCAACGTCACGTCCGGTGGCGTGTTCCTGTACGACTCGCGCATCAACCTCAAGGATGGTGGGCAACTGGTCAGTGAGCGCGTGGCCATCAACTCGATCAGCGAACTGTCAGGCGCTGGCACCCGCTGGGACAACACCGGCACCTTCAGAAACCGCAACGACCTGAGCCTGAGTGACGGCGCCGTATTGACCAGCGACTCCATGGCGCTGGGCTCGGCCAACGTCAGCCGTAACACCCAGGTCAATGTCTCCGGTGAAGGCACCCGTCTGGCCACGCGCGCCATGACGCTGGGCACCACGACATCCAGCACCATCCTGACCCTGTCCAACGGCGCCGAGCTGAGCAGCGCCGACGGCATCGACATCAGCGAGCTGACCAGCATCAACTCCGCCGCCCGTGGCACGCTAAGCATCGGTGGTGCCGTCGTGCGGGACGATGCGCGTACCGACATCGATGCCATCAGCGCCGGTTCTGCCCAGGCGGCGGGCCGTCTCGATCCGCAAACCGCCATTCGCTTCGGCGCCGGCAGCGGTGCGCTGGCGTTCAACCATACCGACAGCAACCTGCAAGTGAACAACCGCATCAGTGGCGCGGGCCGTGTGTACGCGTTCAGTGGCGACACCACCTTGGGCGGCGACCTGACGGGCCTTTCCGGCAGCACGGTAGTGCGTGGCGGGCGGCTGGTACTCGACGGCGATGTAGACCAGACCAACCCACGAGGCACGTCATTGCTGAGTGTGGGCAACGGCACCTTGGTGGTCAACGGTACCGTCGGGCATACCGACGCTTCTGGCAACTACAGCAACCGTGCCCAAGTACTGGCAGGTGGCGTGCTGGCCGGTAACGGACAGGTCGGGAGCACGCAGGTAGCCTCGGGCGGTACGCTGTCGCCAGGTGAAGCGGCACTCGGCACCTTGAACATCAAGGGCGACCTGGACATGGCCGAAGGCTCCAGGTACGCCGCCGACATTGCAGGCAATGGCGGCGCCGACCGGGTTAACGTCAGCGGCAGCGCAACCCTGCGCGGTACGCGTGTAGACGTGACCACCCTCAACGATGCGCAAAGCTATCAGACCGGCCAGACCTACACCCTGCTGGCCGCCCAGGGCGGCGTGGTGGAGGGCGCAGCAGCAGGTACCGCGTATGCGCAGGCGTTCACCAACTCGGCATTTCTCAATGTCAGCCTGCAGCGCACCGCCAATGAACTGAACCTGACCATTGCGCAGAAAGGCACTACACCGCCTGTCGAACCGCCTGTCGAACCACCTGTGGAGCCGCCTGTGAAGCCTCCCGTGGAACCGCCGGTACAGCCACCTGTAGAGCCCCCGGTCGAGCCGCCCGTGCAGCCGCCCGTGCAGCCGCCCGTGCAGCCGCCGGTCGAGCCACCCGTGGAACCCCCGGTACAGCCGCCGGTCGAGCCACCTGTTCAACCGCCAACGACAGGCACCCCGGGCATCTTCCAGACCGTGGCGCTCACACAGAACCAGTGGAATACGGCGGGTGCCCTGAGTGGATTGCAACAGAGCGGCGCCCCCCTGCGGCTTTACAACAACTTGCTGGTACTGGATGCAGCCAGTGCCCGCAATGCCATCGATCAGCTGTCCGGTGATTACCACAGCAGCACGGGCACCGCGCTGATTGCCAACAGTCAGGTCGTGTCTGGGGTGCTCGGCACCCGCGTTCGCGGTCTGTTGGACAACAACACCGTGCACATGCCGACAGGGGCATCGAACCTGATGCCGGCCACCCCAGAGGCGCAAGGCGGCGCATGGGCACAAGTGTTCGGCAACTGGTCGAAGCTCGATGGCAACAACGGCGCCAGCGGCTTGCACCAACGCACCGGCGGTGTGCTGATCGGCGCAGACGGCAGCATCACCCAGGATTGGCGTGCCGGCGTGTACGGCGGTTATAGCCGCTCCAAGTTCGATGCCGATGACCGCGATGCCAAGGGTCACAGCGACAACTATCACCTGGGCCTGTACACCGGCGCCCAGATCGACGCGCTGCGCCTGAGTGCAGATGTGGGCTACACCTGGCACAAGCTCGACAGCAGCCGCAACGTTGCGTTTGCCGGTTACAGCGACCATCTCAAGGGCAAGCGCGACGCCAACACGCTGCAAGCCAGTGGCGAAGCGGCCTACCGCATCGGCCTGGGCGCGGTGGCGTTGGAGCCGTTCGTAGGGGTGTCCTACGTGAACTACGACGCCGACCGTTTCCGCGAAAAGGGCGGCGCAGCGGCCCTGAACGTGTCGAGCGAGAAACAGGACACCTGGTTCTCCACGGTCGGCATGCGGGCCTCGACCCACACACGCGTGGCCAATCACGATACCCAACTGTTCGGCTCCCTGGGCTGGCGCCGAGCCTACGGCGACCTGGACCCACGCAATGAGCAGGCGTTTGCAGGCGGACCGAACTTCGAGGTGCAAGGGATTGCCCAGACGCGAAACGTGGCACTCACTGAAGTGGGGGCGAAGGTGCAGCTGAACCGTCAGACCGATGTAGGGCTGTCGTATCAAGGGCAGTTTGGCTCTGATTCCCGGTTCCATTCGGTCAATGCCGGGATCACGGTTCGCTTCTGAGGAGCGGCGGGGGTAGAGCCCCCTGCCCGCCATAGTGACTGCTACATCCGGGGCTGCCAGGCAGCCTTGGATGGGCTGCGCACGCGCTCGCACAAGATCAATCCCCTGCGGTTGTGCAGGGGCGCCAGCCCATAGCGGCACAACGCTGCCTCAAACAGAGAGATCACATTACCTCCGGCCCGCGCTCACTCAGGGGCGCATCAGCGGCTCGATCCCGATCCACGTCTTGACCGGTTGATAGCACAGTTGCAACGGTGGGATGGCGACGTCCTGACCCTGCACCTGCAGATTGCCCAGGTGAATGGTCCACTTGGACTCGGCGTCAAACGTGTCCGTCGGGAAAATCACATAAACGGACCCGTAACGCTTGTTGTTGGTGATCTTCGGAATTTTGCTGTGCACTTCGTCTGCGTTGATGTCATACGGCGAAGGTCGCGCCTGCTGCGGCGCGAATGTCGGATAGTCATATACCGGGCCACCCAGATAAAGCTCGGGTCTGGCATTCAATCGCGAACCGTCATTGAGGGTGATGAACGCCTGCCGGCTGTCATAGAGGATGGGTATCGGCGCGGCCCCGCGTGCGGAACCGGACGCAGGCCGCTGACGCCCCTCGTTGTAAGCGATCAGTTGTACATAGAATTCCGGTCGCGGGTATTTTCCCCCTGGGTACTGTACATGCAGCACCTGCTCGAATGGTTCGTCGCGCCAGCGCGCGGAGTAATCATAGAGGTAGGTTTCGAGGTGGATGGCTCCGCCGTCTGGCAGGCCTGCAACCTGAAATTCGTGCTTCGTTTCGCAAACATCCGCGTACGCTGCGCGCTCCCGTTTCCACGGCACGCAGGCAGTAAGCGAGGCTGCACAAAAAAAGATAAGGAGTGAAAGCGTGCGCGTGCGATAAGTCATGACCGGCCCTGGTCTGGCGTGATGAGTGATTTCAGGTACTGACGCGTGGGTTCGATATCCATGTTGCCCATAGGCGAACGTACCAAGGTATTGGACCAAGGTGGATGAGCTAGGTCCGTGTGTTCAATCATCGAAGACGCCAAGGGGTGACAGTGCAGCAATCGCATTGCGAAAAAATCAGATTTAAGCCCTTCCCTGTAGGCCATTTCCCAAAGATACTCCCTGCGCCCATTTGTTGTTGCACATGAACGGTGTGGATTCTAGTCTCGCCGGGTCGCTGCCAATTCAGCGACCGGTTTTGACGGACCGAGAACGCTGCCTCATGTGCACACTTTATGGTGGCTGTACGTGCGGGCACCCTGTGGTGCGCCGAGTGCCAACGTCTCGGTCCGTCAACCCGCGTACAGCTACCACCCTCATTGCTTGACGGCCTGAATGTGGTAGTTCCTCCTTCCACGTTGGAGTTGAACCATGCTCAAGATCGTCCCCGATCCCCCTCTTCACAGTGGCTCCCTTGAAGACATTTTGGTCCAGGCCACCGAATACGCCACGTGCGCGGCCGCCGTGGTGCAACAGGCCATGTCACTGGGTTTCAGGTCGCCCGCTTCGGTGCTGATGCTGACCTCTCTGCATGAACTCGAGACGCTGAAGGCTCTGCTCGAGTCAGCGGTAACGCATGTCCAGATGCGACCGAAGCATCCAATCTGCCATTGACCCGTAACTGTTGAAAAGTGCGCTCGCATGGCGAACCGTCCGTTCACCCCGCTGGGTGTTGGTTCGCCAGCGATGTGGCTCGTGCAAGCACTGCACCCTTTTGAGGAGAACGAAGATGTCCGGAGAAGAAACCACGTTTACCGTTGGCCAAACCACCTTCTATCAGGGCACCGACCAAACAAGCCCTCTCTTCCGTATCGAGCCCGGTATACCCTGTGAGATGGCCCGCGAGCAGGCCTCGGAGCTAATGGGTTACGCTCGGGACATGACCCTTGACGGCTTGATGGAAGACAAGCAGCACTTGATCTGGGCTTCCCACTACCTCTGCGCGATGGCCAAGGCCTTGCTTGACGACGCGCAACTGGGCGAAGCGCTGAGCCAGCATTAAGCGTGCAGGTCAACCCGAGCGCGCTACCCTCGCTGCGCCGGTTGCTTGCGATAGGCCAAAGGGTTGCACGCAGACAATGCCACACAGCTCAACACCGCCACCGCCCCGGCGAGTACACCAAACCCTGTGCCTGATACCGCACTCACACCCATTGCCACAACGGCTGCGCTGCCAATCTGGCAAAACCCCACCATCCCCGATGCAGTGGCCGCATGCCCATGTTCGCTGGCGATAGCCCCCGAAATCGCCAGCGACAACGACGAGCCGTTGGCCAGGCTGACCAGGCACATCGGCAGCACCACGGCCGTCACGCTGCGCCACCCCATGGTATAAGCCAGAAGAAAACCCATGGCGCCCAGTACGAAGCAGGTAATGCCTATCGCGACAATACGGTCGTAAGGCAAGCGGTCAAGCAACCGCCGGGCCAACCGGTTAGCTCCGATGATGCCCAAAGTAAGCGGCACGTACAGCCACCCGCTTTGCGCCTCGCTCAAGCCTGCTTGTACGAAAAGAAATGGCGACTGCGTCAAATAAACGAACCAGGCGCAGTAGATTGAACACACCACTACTGTGTAGCGGCAAAAGTTGCGGTCACCCAGTACGCGGCCGAAGCCGGCGAAGAGTCCCGTCCTGGTACGCGTCGCGACCGGTAGCGTTTCAGGCAATACAAACAGTGCCAGAAGCAGTGCTAGCGCCCCGAATGCGGCAACGAACAGAAAGTCGGCTCGCCAGCCGAACGCCACGGCCAAGTGCCCGCCGATTGCGGGGGCCAAGGCCGGCGACAGTGACACAAGGGGGTAAACCACGGCGTAGACTTTCGCCGAAGTGCGCTTGTCGCAGGTATCGGCAATCAACGCGCGACCAATCACCAGCCCCGCCGCTGCTCCCAGCGCTTCTACCATACGCCACGCTATAAAGCCCATGTAGCTGCTGGACAGCGCGCAGCCCATGGAGCCCAGCAGATAGAGAACGCCACCGGCCAGCAGCACGGGCTTGCGTCCACGTCGGTCAGACAGTGGGCCATAAACCAACTGCGCAAAAGCCAGTGCCAGCAAATAGAACGAGACGGTTTGCGGCATTTGCCAACTGGCAACGCCAAATTCAGTGGCCATGCCCGGCATCGCGGGTAGGTAGATATCCGAGGCGACGAGGCCGAAGGCGCTCAGCATGGCGACTGTCAGGATGAAAGATAAGCGAGGCATGGTGCTCCTGATACCCGGCTTAAGCCGGCTGCGTGATTCGGACGGTGATTCAAGCCCGCTATGTTATGCAGCGTGCATCAATGCGAAAATGCACGTAATCGCAGCCCAGGGCTGCATATTTGCATCTTCAGGAAGCGTGCATTGATGAATTGGGATGACGTACGCATTTTCCTCGCGGTACACCGTGCCGGCACCCTGCGGGCCGCAGCCACGGCGTTGGGCATCGACCAAACCACAGTCGGTCGGCGTCTGGCGGGGCTTGAGCAGACGCTGGGCAGCCGACTCTTTCTTCGCAGCACCGGTGGCCTGGCGTTGACTACCACTGGGCAACAGCTCGTACAGAAGGCTGAGGAGATGGAGCGGATGGCCGTCTCCTTCGAGCGCCAGGGTGAGGGAAACGATCCTCATCCATCGGGTGAGGTGCGCCTCACCACCACCGATGCGCTGGCCGTGGATTTCGTCATACCTGCGATCGAGCACTGCGGGTCACTCATCCGCAGGTGCGGGTAATTCTGACCACCACCACTCGTCTACTGGACTTGGGGCGCAGGGAGGCCGACGTGGCCGTGCGCACCGTACGGCCGGAGCAACCTGACCTGATCGTGCGCCGGCTGGCTCACTGGCCTGTGGGGCTGTATGCGGCACAGCGGTACCTTGACCTGCGTGGAAAGCCAGAACCTGGCAGCGCCTTGGTAGGCCATGACATCGCCTTTTACCAACAAGGTGTAACCGCCCGGCAGGACGATACACTGGCGGGAGAGCCCAGGTCCGGCGGCCGGGTAGTCGCGGAGCTGGACTCGAGCCTCATGTTGGCGACCTTCGTGCGCGCCGGGCTGGCCCTGGGTGAGCTGCCGGAATACATGGCCCAGCGCGATGCCAGTTTGGTGCGCGTCTGGCCTGATCGACAGCGGGCCACGCCCTATGAAGCCTGGCTCGTGTTGCATCGGGACCTGGCACATACGGCACGGGTGAGGGTTGTAGTGGATGCGATTGTTGCGGCTTTTGCCGAGTGAGGGTCATCTAGGCGCTGCTGGGCCTAACCCCTCATCGCCAGTGAGCCTTAAGCTTTCTGAACCCAGCTACCCAGGGCGTGACATCTGACTGGGTGAGCGATGGCATTGCCTTTCTCAGATGAGCTGTGTGTTACTGCTGTCGATCAACGGATCTTATGGAGCGTACATGTTCAGCCACATTCAGCTAGGTGCTCGCGACCTGCCGGCCATGATCAGGTTCTACGATGCCGTACTTGCCACCCTGGGGCTTGTCCGCATGCCCGACAACCACGATGGCGGCCCGCAGGGTGCTGGATGGCAAAGGCCGGACAGGGAGTGGCCTCAGTTCTACGTGCAACTGCCGTTCAACGGACTGCCGGCGACATGGGGAAACGGCGTGCAAATAAGTTTTGCCGCCGCTTCGCAGGATCAGGTGCAGGCGGCATGGCGTACAGCCTTGGCGATGGGTGCTCAAGATGAGGGCGCACCTGGGTTGAGGCCGCAGTATGCCTCGGATTACTACGGTGCTTATTGCCGGGATATTGAAGGGAACAAACTCTGCTTTGTGCATGCAGCTGGCGTGATGTCGCCAACATGATCAAACAAGACGAATTCCCCACCTTGTTAGTGCTAGAGGTGGGTTTTTCTGAGAGACTCCCGGTTCTACGCGTCCGCCAGTAAACGCCGGTAACGCACTCCCCTTCTTTTTCGCACTGACCAGACTACAGATCAAGACGCTGTGGCCGTTGGGAGATTCGTTTGCGCAATGATTCCAAGCACCCGGCCAGCGATGACCGCCTCAACCACGTGCTCAATGCCAGCGAGCGCCTGGCCAGGGCCGAATCCGTGGAAGAAGTCGTTGCCGTGTTGCGAGACAATGCACGCGCGGCGGTAGGAGCTGAAGGTATTACAGTCATCCTCGAAAATCACGGCAAGTGCCTCTACGTAGCCGAGGATTCGGCATCTGCCCTATGGCAAGGGCAGGATTTTCCAGCCGACACCTGTGTTTCAGGGTGGGCCATGCAGCATCAAGAAACGGTTGTCATCGCTGACATTCGGCTCGACTCACGCATACCCAGCCAGGCGTACTCCTCGACTTTCGTCCGCAGCCTTGTGATGGTGCCCATCGGGCGGCCTTTGCCGGTGGCTGCGTTGGGCGCATATTGGTCCGAGGCAAAAGACCATGATCTCGATACGATCAACAGATTGGAGAACCTGGCGCGGCTGGCAACGATTGCCATCGAAAATGCGCGTCTGACCCAAGCGCGTAACCGTGGGGCGGCACTTGCAGCGGCGCAAAACCGAATCCTGGCACTGGCGGTTACATCGACCCCTCTGAGCACCACGCTGGAGGCGATCGTTCGCGAGGTGGAGGGGCTATCGGTTTCAGGTTTCGTTGGGAGCATTCTGCTCTTTGATGAGCGGGTAAGCCATGTGCACCACTGTGCAAGCCCCAGCCTGCCTGGCGTCTACCGTGAAGCCCTTGCGGGCGCCCCCATCGACCTGGGGCTGGATGCCTCGAGCACCCTGGCGGCAGTGGACATCAGCACCCGCTCTCGGTGGGCCACCCTTGGCGATTTGACCTTCGAACATGGGCTGCACCCCTGCTGGTCGACATCGATCCGTTCAGCCCAGGGCGAAGTGCTTGGCCTATTCGTCCTGTACCACGCTGAGCGCCGGAAACCACTGCCCGCCGATATGGAAATCATCGATTTCGTGACCCAGACCGTGGGGCTGGTCGTGCACCGCTCCCGTTCGGACTGCGCGGTTCGTTCCAGTGAGCAGAGGCTGCGTCTGGCAGTTGACCATGCTGACGTAGGCTTCTGGGACGTGGATTTTATCAATGACACGCTGGTATGGCCTTCGCAGACCAAGGCGATGTTCGGGATGTCAGCTGACGCGCCGGTCACCCTCCAAGATTTCTATGCAGGCATACACCCTGACGACTACGAGGCAACGATCGACGCATTCGCGGCAGCGATCGATCCGCTGCGCCGTGCACTCTACGACGTGGACTATCGAACCGTCGGCCGCGATGACGGCATCGTACGCTGGGTGGCGGCCAAAGGCCGTGGCGTCTTCGACCACACCGGCCGGTGCTTGCGCGTGACCGGGACAGCGATAGACATCACTGCTCGCAAGGTCGCCGAAAACGCGCTCAAAGAGCTCAACGCCTCCCTCGAAGAGCGGATCGCCAGAGCCATTGCAGAGCGTGAAGAAGTACAAAAAGCATTGCGTCAAAGCCAGAAGATGGAAGCGATGGGGCAACTTACCGGCGGCGTCGCTCACGACTTCAACAACCTCCTCACGCCTATCGTCGGCACCCTGGACATGCTCCAGCGCCGGGGCGTGGGCGGCGAACGCGAGCAACGGCTGATCGCTGGTGCGATGCAGTCGGCAGAACGTGCCACGACGCTTGTCCAGCGGCTGCTTGCCTTCGCACGTCGACAACCCCTTCAGACGAGTTCGGTGGACGTGGCAAAGTTATTGAACGGCATGGCCGACCTTGTGGCCAGCACCATTGGGCCTCAAATCAAGGTCGTGGTCGATGTTCCGGCAAATCTGCCAGCGGCCATCGCGGATCTCAATCAACTTGAGATGGCCATGCTCAATCTTTCGGTGAATGCGCGTGACGCGATGCTTGACGGCGGCACGATGCGCATTTCCGCCAGCACGGAAATGGTCGACATTGACCACCGCTCGAAACTTCCGGCAGGCGAGTACCTGTGCCTGTCAGTTGCTGATACGGGGATTGGCATGGATGCGACCACCCTCGCCCACGCGGTGGAGCCATTCTTTTCAACCAAAGGTATCGGCAAAGGCACCGGGCTGGGCTTATCCATGGTGCATGGCTTGGCCTCGCAACTTAACGGTGCGCTCACCCTTCATAGCGCTCCAGGGCTAGGTACGAATGTAGAGCTTTGGCTGCCTCGCAGCACAACCGAACCCAATGAGGCACTGCGCATCGACCCACTCCAGGAGTCACCGCTGGTGCGCGGCACCGTGCTGCTGGTGGACGACGAAGAACTGGTGCGGGCAAGTACGGCGTACATGCTCGCTGAGCTGGGATACTGCGTGGTCGAGGCTGCGTCCGGTGAGCAGGCATTGGAATTGATGCACACTAAACAGCCGTTCGACCTGCTTGTCACCGATCATCTCATGCCCGGCATCAGTGGGACCGAGCTGGCTAGAGCGGTTCGCATTAGCAGACCTGACATTGCGATTCTGATCATCTCCGGCTACGCAGAACGTGAAGGCATTGATCCGGCGCTGCCTCGGCTCAACAAACCCTTTCGAAAGTATGAGTTGGCCACAAGGTTAGCTGGGCTGCGCGGCGGATCGAGGGACGCGCCTTTATTGCCTCAGGTGGTTTGACGGGTCAGATTTTGCAGTTGCACTCATCCATCAGTTAGGCAAGTACGCGCCTCAGGCCCGCTTGCGATACCCAGCTATGAGCAATGCCAGCCCAGGCGTCAGCAAGCCGACTGCGGTATACCCGAAAGCGGCCTGCCCTGAGGCGCCAACGGCTGCAAATGCCGTACCCACGGCAATCAGGGGTATGGCGACGAAGTAAAACGGTTTAGCTACCTTGCTCATATCGAACCTCCTGTTAGCACTCATGTGTGCGGGGCATCCAAGCTTACATGCACGCGTGTTCGGTAGGGTAGCCATGCTTGACCAAGCCCCCCTACTTGAACGCCGATAACTACAGCCCGCTTCGACCGTTCGAAAAAGTTAGTACGTAGGGCTGCGCCGCGTTGCAACCGTAACTGCCCGCTCGGCGATTGATGGCGCGTCTTTCAACCCTGGCGACTCGAGGCATTCATCTGGCAGAATCGAGGGATTCCACGCCAAGCTCGTCCCACACCGATTCGGCCAGGTGGAAGGTGGCGTTGGCAGCCGGGATGCCGCAGTAGATGGCGCTCTGCATCAGCACCTCCTTGATTTCCTCTCGAGTTACGCCGTTGTTCCTGGCCGCGCGCAAATGCAGCTTCAGTTCACCTTCGCGGTTCATGCCGATGAGCATCGCAATAGTGATGAGGCTGCGTGTGTGGCGCGACAGGCCCGGGCGAGTCCAGATATCGCCCCAGGCATGGCGGGTAATCATTTCCTGAAACTCCTGGTTGAACGGCGTCAGGTGCTTGAGACTGTGATCAACATGGGCTTCACCCAGCACAGCGCGGCGTACCTGCATACCAGCTTCGTACCGTTGTTTCTCGTCCATCGGATGGTCCTCGCGCGCTTAGGCGGTCAGGAAGGCCAGCACGTGCTGGCTGAAGGCATCACTGGCCTGCACGTTGGAAAGGTGCGCGGCGTGGAGTTCGACCAGCTCGGCACCGACAATGCGCGCCTGCATCAGGCGGCCGTGCTCGATGTTAGTCACCGGATCGCTGCTGGCGCAGATGATCAGTGTCGGCACACCGATAGCACCGAGCTGCTCGCGATAGTCGGCGTCGCGCACCGCAGCACAACTGGCGGCGTAGCCTTGCGGTGAAGTCTGGGCCAACATGTCGACAATGGGCTCGACCTTGGCGGGCTCGGCCTTGGCGAAGTCGGCGGTGAACCACCGTGAGATCGAAGCATCGCGCAGATCGCGCATGGCCTGAACGCCACCGGCCAGCACGACTTCGATGCGCGAATTCCACACCTGCGCAGTGCCGATTTTTGCAGCCGTGTTGCAAAGCACCAGGCGCTCGATACGCTCAGGGGCATGGATCGCCAGCCACTGGCCAATCAGCCCACCCATGGACAGGCCGCAGAAGCTTGCCCGCTGAATATCAAGTCCGTCGAGCAACGTCAGCACGTCGCCCCCCAGTTGTTCGATGCTGTAGGGGCCCTCGCTGACCAGCGACCGCCCATGGCCTCGGGTATCGTAACGAAGTACTTGAAAGTGCTCGGTGAAAGCCACCATTTGCGCATTCCACATGTGCAGGTCGGTGCCCAGCGAGTTGGACAGCACCACTACGGGCGCACCAGGCGGTCCTTCGAGTTGATAGTTGAGGTCGCCATCGGCAAGTTGTAGGGTAGGCATCTAAAGCTCCTCACGCGAAACGTTCGAATGTTCAGCGACAGCACATTGGACCCATCGGCGCGCTTGACCGAGGTATTGGGCCGGGTCGAGCAGGCGATCAAGCTCAGTGGCACAGAGCTGTGCGCTGACTTCGGTGTTGGCCGACAGCACTGCGCGAAGGTGAGTCCCCTCCTCCACCGCCTCGCGGCAACACTGTTCGATCAAGTGGTGGGCGGCATCCCGTCCGATGCGCTGCGCCAGAGAAATGCTCACCGCCTCGGCCAGTACCAGACCTTGTGTCAGTTCGATATTGCTGCGCATGCGCTCGGCATCCACCTCCAGCCCAGACACCACCAGCAACGCCTGCTGCAGTGCGCCGGAAATCATGCAACACAGCTCCGGAAGGGTTTCCCATTCTGCATGCCATAAGCCCAGACTGCGTTCGTGCTCCTGCGGCATGGCCGCGAGCATGGTGGAGACCAGCCCCGGCGCGCGTACGGCCACGCCGATCAGCACGGCGGCACTGACCGGGTTGCGTTTGTGCGGCATGGTTGAAGAGCCACCCTTGCCCGGCGCGGAAGGTTCGAAAACTTCACCGACCTCGGTTTGCATCATCAAACTCAAGTCCCGGCCCAGCTTGCCCAGACTGCCGGCGATTAAGCCGAGCAGGCTCGCGAACTCGACCAGTCGATCGCGATGCGTATGCCAAGGTTGTTCAGGCAAATTCAGCCCCAACTCGCGGGCCAAGGCCTCGCTGACTGGCCAAGCCTGCTCGCCCAATGCTGCCAGGGTGCCGGAAGCACCCCCGAACTGGAGCACCAGTAGACGTGGCTTTAGCTGCTCAAGGCGCTGGCGGTGGCGAGTCACTACACCGAGCATGCCTGCCAGTTTCATGCCCAAGGTTACCGGCGTGGCCTGCTGCAACCAAGTGCGCCCGATCATTGGGGTATCGGTATGACGCTCGGCCTGCGTTGCCAGGGCGTTGGCCAGATCGGCGAGATCGTTTTCGAGCACCTCGACAGCGGCGCGCAGCTGTAGCACCAAGCCACTGTCCATGACGTCCTGGCTGGTGGCGCCATAGTGTACGTAGCGTTCTGCGTCTGGGCTTTGCGCGGCGACGCGCTTGCCCAGCGCCTTGACCAGTGGAATCGCCGAGTTGCCAGCGCTGACGATTGCATGTGCCAGCTCCGCCGGATCGTAGAGGTCGGCGTTGCAGGCGACGACGATCGGCGATAGCACCTCAGCGGGAATCAAACCGGTGCTCGCCTCGGCACGTGCCAACGCGGCCTCGAAATCCAGCATACCCTGCAGTCGTCCACTGTCGCAGAAGATCGCACGCATGGCCGGCCGGGTGAAATACAAGTCGAAAAGTTGATTGCTTGGGCTGCTCAAGCGGGTACTCCAAAAATCGGGAAAGTTATCTGGGGCGCAGCGTCTGCCTCAGGGGCCCACCGGCAAAATCAGGACCGCTGCGCGGACCTTCTTTCGAGCTGAGAGGCCGCAAGGGCAGCTCAGGCCCGTTCGACAGCCAGCGCGCCAAGCCCTGACTACGCTCCTGGCGACGGCTCGGCAACAGAGCCAGCGCCAAATGGGTACGCTCAGCAGTCAAAAAAAACGGTTTCCCCCTCGCCTTGGATCCGCATATCGAAACGGTAGGCCAGATTGCCGTTCACCTCACAGCGTTTGGCGATCAACGTCTGGCGACGCTGTGGCTGCTCGATCAAGTTGAGTACCGGATCGTCCTGATTGGCCTGGACTTCATCATCGAAGTAGATACGCGTATGCAGGTGGATATTGATACCCCGGGCGAAAAGCAACACGTTGATGTGCGGTGCCATCGGCACTCCAGCGGCGTTTTTCACGACACCCGGCTTCACCGTCTGCAACGTCCACTCGCCCGCATCGAAGGTCGTGGCGGTACGGCCGAAGCTGTTGAACGACTTCTCCAAGTCAAAGCGGGTGTCGTAGACCCCTTCATGGTTGGCCTGCCAGATTTCAAGGAAGGAATCGCGCACTAAATGGCCATTGCCATCATAGACATGGCCGAACAGCAGAATGTGCTCGCCAGGGGCATCTGGCTTGGCCAGTTGATTCCAGATTTCCTGCGGACGTGGGGCAACACCGGCGGCTTCCAGAGCCAGTCCAATATGAACGTAAGGTCCGGCGGTCTGCGAAGGGGTTTCGGGCAGCAGTTCAATAGGCATGTGCGTGAGTCCTTAGCGATCTTCGAAGTGCGTCTTGCGCTGGCCGCGCAACACGATGTCGAAACGGTAGGCCAGGCAATCCATGGGGTTGGCCATGCCCATGTCGAGCTTGGCTATCAGGCTCTGTACCGCTAGCGGGTTTGCGATCGACTTGACGATGGGGCACATCGCAATCAAGGGGTCGCCTTCGAAATACAGCTGGGTGATCAATTTAGCGGAGATCGACGGGCCACTGATGGAGAAATGGATATGCGCTGGCCGCCAGTCATTGGGTCCGTTACGCCACGGGTACGGGCCGGGCTTGACGGTACGAAACATGTAGTTGCCTGCGCTATCTGTCAGCGTGCGGCCGACACCCCCAAAGTTAGGGTCGATCGGTGCCAAGTAGCGGTCGTTCTTGTGTCGATAGCGGCCACCAGCATTGGCCTGCCACATCTCCACCAAGGTATGCGGGATCGGCTTGCCGTATTGGTCCATGACCCGGCCGGAGACGATGATGCGCTCGCCGATCGGCAGGCTGCCGGTGTTGAAGTTGAGCAGCAGGTCGTTGTCATGATCGCCCATCTTCAGGTGCGAAAAGTCCGGCCCTGTGGTCTCCGAAATAGACTGCGCAATGCTCACCAACGCCTGTCGCGGCGAGCGGGTGATCGACGTTTTATAATCGGGCGTAAGGGCTTTGGGGTGCCAGTTGCGGTCTCGTATGACGAAACGGCCGGTGTCCAGTTCGGACATGGCGGTCTCCTGTTGTTGGCGTTATAGGAGCCTGGAAACTATCAGGCATGTGCGCCGCAGTTTCCGCGAGCCTGCCGGATCTGAAAACTGAAAAGGCGCCGCGTATCCATAACCAACAGGTTATGGATACGCGTGCACGCGATACTCCTGGCCTAGCTCGCGCAACACTTCCTGGCACCAGCGTGCGCCGAGGGACAGTGGTAAGGCGGCGTTGCTGCAGATGCCCACCGAGCCACCCCCCTCTTGCAGCTGCGGCGCCAGTTCCACCAACTCCCCTTTGGCCAGGGGGCTGCGCACGGCATCGGTCGGCGCCACCCAAACCGCTTCGCTGGTATCGACATAACGCCGGCTCAGGCTTAATGACAGGGTTTCCAGTCGTCGATTTGGCAAACGCAGACCGTGCTCGACGAGCAGGCTTTCGATGCGTTTGCGGATAGTAGTGCCAACTGTCGGAAGGACCATTGGATAGTCCTCCAGCGCGACCGTATCGAAAGCCCTCTCGAGCAGTGGATGGCCGGCTCGTACCACCAGGGTCAGGGGCTCGTTGTAGAGATGCTCGAAGGTCAGTCCTTGGATCTGCGGACTATCAGTCATGCGCCCGACAACCAAGTCCAGCTCGCCCACGCGCAATTGCGACAGAAGAGGCGCGCTGGGCCCGGTAACCACGCTGATCACCAGCGAGCAATGGCGCCTGTGCAGACGGCGCACCACCTCCGGCAGAAACTCGCCCTCGACCGTGGACAGCACGCCAAGGCGCACGTTGCTGGGTTGGAAGTCTCCGCCGCGTAGGCTCTCCACCCCTTCGCGCAGTGTCTGCACGCTTGGCCCGGCATAACGCAGGAAGACCACCCCGGCCTCAGTCAGCGTGGCGCCTTCCTTACCACGCTCGAACAACTGTGCGGTCAGCGCATCCTCTAGCTCCTTGAGCGTCTTGGAGACGGCAGGCTGGCTGATCGCTAGCCGATCGGCTGCACGCGCCAGGCTGCCTAGGCGTGCCACCTCCAGGAAGCACTGCAGGTGACGAAACTTGATGCGTTTGTCGATGCTCATCGGTCACTCCAGAAGGCCTTGGGCCACTGCCCCGTGCCGGGTTAGAACACGCCGTGAACGTACACCAGCACGCAAAGGCTCATCGGGTCGGAGAACGCCTGTACCGTCATACCGGTGTAGCCAAATTGCGCTTGGCCTCCTGGAGCAGGCTCTGAGTGATCAAATGCAGCATTTTGCTCGTAATTGACCTCACGGCGGCCGATTACTATAAACGCCGTAACGCCGACATCAAACGCTCACGTTGGGCTGGCTACCCGTCAAGGACCTATTACTGCCCAAGGTAGACGTGGCACAGGCAGAGAAACAACAGCGCCATAAATTGACGGTGAGCATAAATCGCTGATGCGCCGGTAACTCAGGTGGTCATTTTCGTCGATCACTGGGGTCCACTGTGGCCAGCCAATGTCCGTCAGAAAGGTCAGATTGATGAGACCGGGCGGCTGCCAGGTCTGATGCCTGAAAGCTCAACCTACACATAGCCGTGACAAATCGATGTTTTTGACGAAATTTTCACGTCATTAAACTCGGCATGTTAGAGAAAATTACCTACACATTTCGATAATTTCGTCGCATCTTGGCAATGTTGGCGTTGCAATACGCTATCTCGGAGATAAATGTACTAACTTGTTAATTAGCTTGCTAAGGGCTTATGCTTTGCGCATTCCATTGCGAGATCCTTGGCATGAACGACTCACCGCGCGCATCTGGCGCCTCGAAAATCATTCTGGTTGGCTTTGGCGCGGTCATCGCCCTGCTTGGCCTACTGCTGGCTGCTGGCGGCATCAAGCTGGCCAGTCTGGGCGGCTCTTGGTACTTCCTTATCGGCGGCTTGGCCATGGCGATCGCCGGTATCCTGATCGCCCGCAGCAAGGTCGCTGGGGCCTGGCTGTATGCCGCATTCCTGCTCGGCACCGCACTGTGGGCCGTGATTGATACCGGACTGGTGTTCTGGCCATTGTTCTCGCGCCTGTTCATGTTTGCCGTGATCGGTACCGTCGTCGCGCTGGTGTACCCGCTGCTCAAGCGCGCCAACGGTACCGGTACTGGACGCGGTGCCTACGCTGTCGCTGGTGTGATGGCGGTAGCGGTTGTGGTCGCGGCCGGCAACATGTTCGTCGCCCACCCAAGCGTGGCCCCGACCGGAATAGGCCCGGGGCTGACCGCAGTCGCACCTGCGCATGCGCAAAAAGACTGGGCTCACTACGGCAATACCGAAGGGGGGAGCCGCTTTGCCGCCCTTGATCAGATCAACCGCGGTAACGTCGACAAGCTGCAGGTCGCCTGGACCTACCACACCGGCGATGTCGCTATCAGTGATGGCAACGGTGCCGAAGACCAGCTGACCCCGCTCCAGGTCGGCAACAAAGTATTCATCTGCACGCCGCACAACAATCTGATTGCACTCGATGCCGACACCGGCAATGAGCTGTGGAAAAACACCATCAACGCCCAATCGAAAGTCTGGCAGCGCTGCCGCGGCCTGGCCTACTTCGACGCCACTGCGCCACTGGCCCAGCCCACCCAGCCGAACAGCTCACCCGTCGTTGCATCTGCGCTAGCGCCTGGCGCCAACTGCCAGCGCCGCCTGCTGACCAATACCATCGACGGTCGCCTGATTGCAGTCGACGCTGACACTGGCGAGTTCTGCCAGGGCTTTGGCACCAATGGTCAGGTCAACCTGAAGGCTGGCCTGGGCGATGTACCGGACTCCTTCTACCAGCTGTCCTCGGCACCGCTGATGGCCGGCACCACCGTGGTTGTTGGCGGCCGTGTTGCAGACAACGTACAGACCGACATGCCAGGTGGCGTGATCCGTGGCTTTGACGTCATCACTGGGCAAATGCGCTGGGCCTTCGACCCAGGCAACCCTGAGGACCGCAATGCCCCCGCCGACGGCAGCACCTACGTGCGCAGTACGCCGAACAGCTGGGCGCCGATGTCCTATGACCCTGCGATGAACACCGTGTTTCTGCCGATGGGCTCATCGTCCACCGACATCTACGGTGTTGAACGCAGCAAGCTCGACCACACTTACGGCGCCTCGGTATTGGCCTTGGACGCCACTACCGGTGACGAGAAGTGGGTTTACCAGACCGTCCACAACGACCTGTGGGACTTCGACCTGCCGATGCAGCCGAGCCTGATCGACTTCACCAAGGACGACGGCCGGACCGTCCCTGCGGTGGTAATCGGTACCAAGGCCGGGCAGATCTACGTGCTCGACCGTGCTACCGGCAAACCGCTGACCCAGGTCGACGAGGTGCCGGTCAAGCCAAGCAACATCCCCAACGAGCCGTACTCACCCACTCAGCCCAAGTCGGTCGGTATGCCGCAGATCGGTGCTCAAACCCTGACCGAATCGGACATGTGGGGCGCTACGCCATACGACCAACTATTGTGCCGCATCGACTTCAAGAAGATGCGCTATGACGGCCTTTACACCGCACCTGGCACCGACGTATCGCTGAGCTTCCCGGGCTCGCTGGGCGGCATGAACTGGGGCAGCATCTCCACCGACCCGGTGCATGGTTTCATCTTCGTCAACGACATGCGCCTGGGGCTGTGGAGTCAGATGATTCCGTCGCAGAATCAGGCTGAAGCTGCCAGTGGTGGCGAAGCACTGAACACCGGGATGGGGGCGGTACCGCTCAAAGGTACGCCGTACGCAGTGAACAAGAACCGCTTCCTGTCGATTGCCGGAATCCCGTGTCAGGCGCCACCGTTCGGCACCCTGACCGCAATTGACATGAAGACCCGCCAGGTCGCCTGGCAAGTGCCGGTCGGCACCGTTGAAGACACGGGTCCGCTTGGCATCCGCATGCACCTGCCGATCAAGATCGGCCTGCCAACGCTGGGCGGCACCCTGTCGACCCAAGGCGGCTTGGTGTTCATTGCCGGTACCCAGGACTTTTACCTGCGCGCCTTCAACAGTGGCAACGGTGAAGAAGTCTGGAAGGCTCGCTTGCCCGTCGGCAGCCAGGGTGGCCCGATGACTTACGTGTCGCCCAAGACTGGCAAGCAGTACGTGGTCGTCACCGCAGGCGGTGCCCGCCAGTCGACTGACCGTGGCGATTATGTAATCGCCTACGCCTTGCCATAACTGGCGCCTCTCCCGTACAGCACGAGGCCGCTTCTGCACACACGTTGCAGTGGCGGCCTCATGCATTTAGCGGCGCCGTTCATCATCACCTTGCGATTTCCAGGAAAGCTGCGCAATGTCCTTCGTGTTCCGTTTGTCCCCTGCTCCCATCACCGCCGGCCTGCTTCTGGTCCTGGCCAGCAACGGTGCCATGGCCGAAGCCGATCTGCTGCGCCGCAGCACCTTCACTGGCGACTGGGGCGGCCTGCGCCATCAATTAGAAGACAACGGCGTCAAGTTCAGCGCTGACTACAGCGGCGAAACCGCCTACAACACCGATGGCGGTCTGCACCGCTCGGCGCGCTATTCGCAGAACATCAAGCTTGGCGTGCAGTTCGACTTGTCCCGCTTGTACGGACTGGACAACGCCGGCAAGGTCCAACTGAGCATCAACGACCGCCGCGGGCACAGCGCTTCGGAAGAACTGGTAGGCAACCGCCTGCCGATCCAGGAAAACTTCGGTGGCCTGTACACCCGCCTCACCGAGCTCAGCTATGAGCGCAACTTTACCCCGGCGCTGAATATCAAGCTCGGCTACATGGCCATGGGCAACGACCTTGGCGGCCTCGACAGCGGGATCCTGTGCAACTTCATGAATGCCGGCTTTTGCGGGCATCCGCTGAACATGTCCGGCGGCAGTGGCTGGACCAATTACCCCAACGCGCGGCTCGGTGCACGGGTCAAATACGACCTGTCGCCAGCCTGGCAAGTGCGCGTGGCGGCGTTCAATGTCGACCCCGAGAGCAACGGCAACTCCAGCCGTGCCTGGAAGCTTGGCCCCAAGCACACCACAGGCACGGTGGTGCCGGTGGAGCTGGTGTACAGGCTGCTGGGCGAGCTACCGGGTGAGTACAAAGTGGGTTATTACTACGACAGCTCAAACGTCAAGCGCATTGGCCGCAATGACGAAGTGGCCGGCCGTGGTGGGCACTACCTGCTGATCGATCAGGCGGTATGGAATGACCCGGGCGTGGCAGGCCGCAGTTTGCATGCCTTTGGTCAGTACTCGGCATCGAGCAAGGCTGCATCGCCGTTTACAAAATGGTATGGCACGGGTGTTGTGCTGTATCAGCCGTTTGCAGGGCGCCCGCGGGATACCTTGTCGCTGGGCTACGGCCGCGCCGTACCGAACCCCCGTAGTCGAGCTGTGCTGGAGGATGCAGCTGCGCGCAATGATCAGGAGTTCCCGACCATCGACAGTGCCGAGCAGTTGATCGAGCTGAGCTATGGATATCAGGTCACACCCTGGCTCAATCTGCGACCGGATCTGCAGTACATCATCGAGCCTGGGGCATTTACCGGCGCTGATATTGATAATGCGCTGGTAGTCGGATTGCAGGTCAAGGCCAGTTTCTGAAGCGCTCTGGATGGCACGGCTTGGTAGTCCTTTCCGCTTCCTGGGTGTCCTCTCGTCATGCTTGCAGCCCCTGGGGTCGGGGCAACGAGACGCCCCATGGTCGGGCATGGCGATAGCTAGACGGCGCGAACACGGCTGTAGCAACAAAGCTACGCGTGGACCTGTAAGACAGGCCCCAACACAGCGCATTCAAGTTTCGCGCTGCCAGGCAGCCGAACTTCGTGGTTCGGTAATCGCACATATTCAACGTGCAATCACGTACATCGATTGACGAATTAACCAGATAGTACAAACATCGGAGCTCCCAATAACAACACAGTGATCTGCCAATGACGCCCCGCATCCTCGTGCTCAACGGCCCCAATCTCAATCTGCTTGGCACCCGCGAGCCGGACCAGTACGGTCGCGAAACGTTTAGCGACCTCGCTGACAGCTGCGGCGCCAGCGCTCGCGATCTGGGCCTGGACATCGAATTCCGCCAGACCAACCACGAAGGCGAATTGATCGAATGGATCCACGCTGCCCGCAGCCGTTGCGCCGGTATTGTGATCAACCCAGGCGCGTGGACCCATACGTCGGTGGCCATTCGTGATGCACTGGTGGCCAGCGAGCTACCGGTGATCGAAGTGCACTTGTCCAATGTGCACAAGCGCGAGCCGTTCCGGCATAACTCATTCGTTTCATCGATTGCAGTCGGGGTGATATGCGGTCTGGGCAGCGCAGGTTATCGCATGGCGCTGGCACACTTTGGGCACATGTGTGTCGAGCGAGCAGCATGAGCGAGCAAAGCATTCTGGTTGGCCTGATTGGCCGCGGCATCCAGGCATCGCGCACCCCTGCTCTACATGAGTGTGAGGGCGACGCGCAATCGTTGCGTTACTTGTACCGGCTGATCGATGCCGATGAGTTAGGACTCAAAGACAGCGCCCTGCCCGATCTGCTCGATGCTGCTCAGCGCACCGGTTTTACCGGACTCAACATCACCTTCCCGTTCAAGCAAGCGGTCGTGCCGTTGCTCGATGAACTGTCCGATGAGGCGCGTAGCATCGGCGCGGTCAACACGGTGGTCTTCAAGGACGGCAAGCGGATGGGCCACAACACCGATTGCCTGGGCTTCGCCGAGGGGTTCAGACACGGCCTGGCTGACGTCCAAAAACGGCGTGTGGTGCAGATGGGCGCCGGTGGCGCCGGGTCTGCCGTCGCCCATGCGCTGCTGACCGAAGGTGTCGAACAGTTGGCGCTGTTCGACATAGATTTCGCCCGCGGGCAAGCTCTGGTCGACAACCTCAACGAGCGCTTCGGTGCAGGCCGAACCAGCCTTGGCATTGACCTGGCCGCCACCCTGGCTGACGCCGATGGCCTAGTCAATACAACGCCGGTGGGTATGGCCAAGCTACCGGGCACACCCGTGCCCGTCGGATTGCTGCATGCACGGCTATGGGTCGCCGAGATCATCTACTTCCCGCTTGATACGCCACTCCTGCGCCACGCTCGAGCACTCGGTTGCCGGACCCTGGACGGTGGCAAGATGGCGGTGTTCCAGGCGGTCAAGGCATTCGAGCTGATCAGCGGCAATGCTGCTGATGCTGGCAGGATGCAGGCGCATTTCGCCAGCATGGACTGAAGTGAGCTCGCCTGTTGGTGTAGATACCTGACACTGACGGGCCCAGGGCGCCTGATCAGGCAGTCGTTCATGAGCGCCGCACCGTGCTGATGCCCTTGCCGGACCGCTTCGATGCATTCGCCGTGGATCAGCCCAGCAAGGGCATCACGCTTTGGCTGCTCAATGACGATCAGGCGTTTTGCGGTCATTGGGCAGGTACAGCACGTGCCGTCTCTTTCATGCCTGGATATAGCGCAGCACCACGTCGCCGATCATCTGTTTGTGGCGCTGCTTGATCTGCTCGTCGGTCATATCGATCTGGAAGATCTCACCGAAGGTGTGTCGGTTGGAGACCCGATAGAAGCAGAACGAGCTCATCAGCATATGCAGGTCGATGACTTCGATACCCGCGCGAAAAACGCCCTCGGCAACGCCGCGTTCCAGCGAGCGGCCGAGCGTCTTCAACACCACGCTGCTCATCTCGCGGATCACCGGTGATTGCTTGACGTATTCGCCATAGTGGATATTTTCGGTCGAGACGATACGCACGAAGTCGACGTTGTGATCATGGTGATCGAAGGTGAACTCCACCAGTCGGCGGATGGCCTGCTCCGGCGGCAATGACTCCAGATCCAGGCTGTGCTCGGTCTTGCGAATGTCGCCATAAAGCTTGACCAGGCACTCGACGTAGAGCTGCTCCTTGCTGCCAAAATAGTAATAGATCATGCGCTTGGAAGCAGCGGTACGCTCGGCGATGGCGTCGACGCGGGCACCGGCCAGGCCCTGCTGGACGAACTCGCCAATTGCGGCCTGAAGGATATCCTCGCGGGTCTTCTCCGGGTTGTTCTTGCGCGATTTACGGCCCCCGTCGGAGGCAGGCTCGCCAAGGCTGACTACGGAATCATTCATACCCACTCACAGCCTGATTATTGGAATGGGTGGGATTATCCGTCACTGGTGCGACGCAGGGAAGCGCGCGGAGGGTGGCACCGGTCAGGTTTTGTCACAGGGGCGCCGGCCCAGGGCCGGCATCTGCCTTACAACACCGGTTTGCGCGGAGCCCCGCTGCGGGCTTTGGCCATGGCCGCCAGGCGGACCGCAACATTGGCAGCGCCATAACCGGCATACCCACCCTTGCGCTGAATGATTTCGAAGAAGAAACGCTTCTCGAAGGGCTCGGTATACACATGGAACAGCTCGCCACCCTGCGCATCACGGTCGTACAGCACATTGTAGTAAGCCAGTTCGCTAAGGAATTCGTCGTCGAAATCAAACCTGGCCGCGAGGTCATCGTAATAATTCAACGGGATCTCCAGCAGCGGCACGCCAGCGTTTTTCGCCCGCGCCACCTCGCCAAAGATGTCGGCACAGTCAAAGGCGATGTGGTGCACTCCCGAACCACGGTAGCTTGACAGCGCGTGAGCAATTGCGGTGTTGCGATTCTCGGAAATGTTCAGTGGCAGGCGCAGTGTGGAGCATTGGCTGCGCAAGGCACGGCTCTTGACCAGGCCATAGGGATCGGGCAAGACCACTTCGTCGTCGGCCTCGAAGTCGAACAGGCTCTTGTAGAACAGCACCCAGCTGTCCAGCGATTCGGCCGGAATGGCCAGGGCCATGTGATCAATGCGTTGCAGGCCGCCGCCAGCGTCGGGGGCGGCATCCAGGCGGAAATCGCTGTCGTAGATGGTATGCCCGGCACCTGCCTGCTCGACCAAGTAGATCAGGCTGCCATCCGGCGAACGCACGGCCGGGATCTCGCGTTCGTTGGGCCCGACCAGGCCACGGAACGGCTGACCACCGTAGGCGGTAGCGCGCTGCAAGGCGGCCTGAGCGTCCTTGACCCGTAGTGCGATGGCGCACAACGAGGGACCATGGGCTTCGAAGAAGTTGTGTGCAAATGAATAGGGCTCAGCGTTGAGCACGATGTTGATATCGCCTTGACGCAGCAGTCGAACACCCTTGCTGCGGTGAGCGCCGGCTTCGACAAAACCCAGACGCTCGAGCCAACCACCCAGACGTGCACCGACTGACTCATCGACGGCAAACTCAAGGAATTCTACACCGTCGTAGGCACTGGCCGGGGCTGGGTCAAACAGTACCCCAGGCTCGATCCGCTGGGCTTTGTGCTGCAATTGCAGATGCGTCTTTTCTTCCAGATACAGGAGTGAACGCAGCCCATCGGCGGCAATCTGCCGGGTAGGTGCGGCGCGAAAGCCATCGTTGAAGATTTCCAGCGACAACGGCCCGCGGTAGCCGGTTTGCAGAATCGGTGCGAGAAAGCCCGCCAGGTCCATCTCGCCCTGCCCTGGGAAGCAGCGGAAATGACGGCTCCACTCCAGTACATCCATGGCCAGGATGGGTGCATCCGCCATTTGCACGAAGAAAATCTTGTCGCCTGGAATCTGACGGATAGCGCTCGGGTCGCCCCGCAGTGACAAGGTATGGAAGCTGTCGAGGATCACGCCCAGCCCCGGATGATCGGCCTGGCGGACCAGGTTCCAGCCCTGCTGGTAGGTATTGACGTGCCGGCCCCAGGCCAACGCTTCATAGCCAATACGCAGGCCGCGGACACCGGCGCGTTCGGCCAGCAGCCGCAGGTCGTCGACCAGAAGCTGCCCATCGCCCAGTGCGTCCGCCTGACTGTTGCTGCACACCAGCATCAGATCAGTGCCTAATTCCTGCATCAGGTCGAATTTGCGTTCGGCGCGCTCGAGGTTTTTCTGTAGACGCTCGCGGCGACAGCCTTCGAAATCGCGAAATGGCTGGAACAGGGTGATGGCGATGCCTAGATCGGCGCACATCTGACGGATCTCGCGCGGGCTACCGGCGTAGTAGAGCAGGTCATTTTCAAAAATCTCGACGCCGTCAAAGCCGGCTGCGGCGATGGCTTCGAGTTTCTCCGGCAGAGTGCCGCTCAAGGATACGGTGGCAATCGAACGCTGCATGCTGGGGTTCCCTTTATTTGAAAGGCATCAGCCAACGAACCCTTGCAGGCGCTTGGCGCACTCGATTATTCGCGGGTAAAGTCACGCCATCAATGGGTTTTGTACGAAATGGTTAGTTTTCGTTCGATTACCGAACGAAAGCGGGTTTATCGAATTGATTCGCCGCTCACGCCTGGTTGAACATGGATCCAGTTACAGATCATTCGAGCATTTCACTGCCCTGCGAACGCTCAGCAGATCCTGACCTACAAGCCCAGCGTCACGACCTAACAAGTTCAATAACAAGAACAACGGAGACAACAATGGCTCACTCCAGCTCCCAAGCTAAGAAAGCGACCGCCAGTGGGTGGATAGGCTCGGCCCTCGAGTACTATGACTTTTTTATCTACGCCCAAGCCGCAGCTCTGATCTTCCCGCAGTTGTTCTTCCCTTCGATGGACCCCACGATGGCCATCATCGCGTCGCTGGCAACTTATGGCGTCGGTTACCTGGCCCGTCCCGTGGGTGCGGTTGTCCTCGGTCACTGGGGCGATACCCGCGGTCGCAAAAACGTTTTGCTGCTGTGCATGTTTCTGATGGGTATTTCGACCATGGCCGTAGGCCTGCTGCCCACTTACCACGACATTGGCATCATTGCCCCAATTGTTCTTGCGCTGCTGCGCCTGGTTCAGGGCTTTGCAGTCGCTGGTGAAATCTCCGGTGCTAGCGCCATGATCATGGAACATGCGCCCTTCGGACGGCGAGGTTACTACGCCAGCTTCACCTTGCAGGGGGTTCAGGCCGGTCAGATAATGGCTGCTGCGGTGTTCCTGCCACTGGCCTACTTCATGCCAAGCGAAGCGTTCAGCGATTGGGGCTGGCGCATTCCTTTCCTGCTCAGCGCATTCGTGCTGGTAGCCGGTTTCATCATCCGCAAGGAGGTCCATGAGACCCCGGCCTTCGTCGAGGGCGAACAGGTAGACAAGATCGCCCGCTCGCCCGTCAAAGAAGCCTTCAAGTACAGCTGGAAGCACATGGTGCTGGTCGTGTTCATGGCGCTGATGAACGTCATTCCGGTGGTTGCGACGGTGTTCGGCGCAGCCTATGCAGTTCAGCCGGCCTACGGCATTGGTTTTGACCAAAGCGTCTACCTGTGGATCCCAGTAGTGGGCAACATCGTCGCAGTGCTCTTGATCCCGTTCGTTGGTAGCCTGTCTGACAAGATCGGCCGGCGTCCGATCATGATCACTGGCTGTCTGGGCTCGGGGCTGCTGGCTTTCGGTTATCTGTATGCGATCAGTATCCAGAGCGTGCCGCTGGCCTTTGCCGCTTCGATCCTCATGTGGGGTATGGTCTACCAAGGCTACAATGCAGTTTTCCCAAGCTTCTTCCCGGAGCTGTTCAACACGCGCTACCGCGTCTCGGCCATGGCCATCGCACAGAACATCAGCACCATGTGCACCGCCATGCTGCCAGCCATCTTTGCTGCCATTGCACCACCGGGCTCGGACAACATCTGGCTTATTGTGGGGGGGTCGGCGTTTTTCATCACCTGCATCTGTGCCTTAGCCGCCTATGTCGCGCCTGAGACATACCGCTTGGCGATGGAAGATCTCGGCAGCCCAGATGCCAAGCCGATCGATGATGCGTACGGCGCCCTCTGCAAAGACAGGCTCAAGCCTGCTGCCACTCACTGAAAACCGATGGGGGCGGCATGCAGCCCCACCCGCCAGCGCCCATTCGCCACGCAGCATCAGTCAAAGTTTGAGTCAGCCAGCTCGGTGTTGCCCTGTATTCAGCGACGCTCAGGCAGGGTCATTGCCGAGACGGCAATGACCGAGTCATCTTCCAGCCACGCTGGCACGCTTGGCTGATAGCGCTGACCGCTGCCGACGAGCGCAGCACTGTAGTCTAGGCCTCGATCAGGATTCACAATTTCGAGCACACTTTAGGTCGGCGCCTGAAGGCTGCAGGGTTAACCAAAGAAGACCGCAAGCCGTCTTAGGACACAAGAATGGCAGCGTGACCAGTTACTCTCCGGGCACGGAGATCAGCCAACTCATTGAGGCGGCAAACAAAGTTCCAGCCAGGGACTGGTTGGCCAAGGCTGTGCAGGTTGAAGAGGAACCATGCGTAACACCCTGAGAAGTCACGCAAAAGTCACGGACATGAAAAAGGCCACCCCTTTCGGAAATGGCCTAAGTCATTGAATATAATGGTCGGGACGGAGTGATTCGAACACTCGACCCCTTGCACCCCATGCAAGTGCGCTACCGGGCTGCGCTACGCCCCGACTCGGTTTGAAGCATGTTCTCGTTACCGCTGAGAACGATGAAGAAGATACCCTAACCTTTTGATTAATGGAAGCTTTTTTTCAAAAATTTCCACTCATCTTAAACAACGGTCACTTCTTCAACACCACCAGCACATCTTCCAGCTCCACAATCATCTGACGAATCAGCTGTTTGTACTGGCTCGACTCATCCTTGGCCTCATCACTGGAAAGCCGCAAGCGCGCCCCGCCGATGGTGAAGCCCTGGTCGTAAAGCAATGCGCGGATCTGGCGAATCATCAGCACGTCTTGGCGCTGATAATAACGCCGATTGCCCCGCCGCTTCACAGGATTGAGCTGATCGAACTCCTGCTCCCAATACCGCAGCACGTGCGGTTTTACAGCGCAAAGTTCGCTCACTTCACCAATGGTGAAGTACCGTTTGCCCGGTATGGGGGGCAGTTCGTCGTTATGGCTTGGTTCCAGCATAGGCCTCAACCCGGGCCTTCAACTTCTGCCCTGGACGAAAGGTGACGACGCGCCGTGCGGTGATGGGGATTTCTTCCCCAGTCTTGGGGTTGCGGCCCGGCCGTTGGCGTTTATCGCGAAGGTCGAAGTTGCCGAAACCGGACAACTTGACCTGCTCGTTCTCTTCAAGTGCGTGCCGAATTTCTTCGAAAAACAGCTCGACCAGCTCCTTGGCCTCACGCTTGTTAAGCCCCAGCTCCTCGTACAGCCTCTCGGCCATCTCAGCTTTCGTCAGAGCACCCATGCCGTTATTTCCTTAACGTGGTGTTCAACCTTTGTTCGAGCGAGGTGAGGATAGTGTGCAAGGTAGTGTTCACCTCATCGTCGTTAAGAGTGCGCGATGGATGCTGCCAGGTCAAGCCGACTGCCAGGCTTTTTCTATCAGGATCAATGCCTTTACCCTGGTAGACATCAAACAGCCTGAGGTCTGTGAGCCATTCGCCTGCATTGTCACGAATTACGTCAAGTACGTCTTGAGACGCTACATCACGTCCTGCGATCAACGCCAGGTCACGACGGGTTTCCGGGAACTTGGACAGCTCGCTGAATTTCGGCAACCGGCCTTCGACCACATCGGCCAGCACCAACTCGAAAACGAAGACTTGACGGTCCAGGTCCAGGGCTTTTGCAAGCTCGGGATGAAGCGCGCCCAAATAGCCAACAACCTTGCCTTCACGCTGGATTTCAGCCGTCTGACCAGGGTGCAAAGCTGGATGCTTGCCAGCGACGAAGGTGAAATCGTCCAACGCGCCGGAATGACCCAACAAGGCTTCCACATCGGCCTTCACGTCGAAGAAGTCGATGGTGTCACGGCCATTGGCCCAGCCTTCAGGCAAGCGGCTGCCCGTAACGACGCCGGCAATCATCGGCTCCTGCGCCAAGTTGCCCAGTTGGCCAACGAAACGCAGGCCACTTTCGAACAAGCGCACCCGGTCCTGCTGGCGATTGAGGTTGTGCTGCACTGCCTTGACCAGGCCCGGCCACAAGGAGGCACGCATGGCCGCCATGTCGCTGGAGATGGGGTTGGCCAGCAACAGTGGCTCTACGCCTGGGCTGAACAACTCGAACAGTTTGGGATCGATGAAGCTGTAGGTAATGGCTTCCTGATAACCACGAGCAACCAGCAGACGACGCAGGTTCGGCAGCTCGCCACGGGTTTCCGGACGGGCTTGCGGCGCCAGGCGTGCCTGCGGGTAACGCACGGGCAAGTTGTTGTAACCGTACAGTCGCGCGAGCTCTTCGATCAGGTCGACTTCAAGGCTGATATCGAAGCGGTGGCTCGGAACGTTGACCGTCCACTGCCCTGCCCCGTCCGCCTCGGTAGCCAGACCAAGGTTGTTGAGCAACTGCTCGACCTGGGCCGGGTCCATTTCCATGCCAAGCATCTGGGCGATGCGCTCGGCACGCAAGGTAACCGGGGCGATGCTGGGCAGGTGTTGTTCGCTGACGGCTTCGACGATGGGGCCGGCTTCACCGCCTACCACTTCCAGTAGCAACGCGGTCGCACGCTCCATGGCTTCACGGGCCAACTGGGAATCGACGCCGCGCTCGTAACGGTGCGAGGCATCCGTGTGCAGGCCGTAGGAGCGGGCTTTGCCTGCGACGGAAATCGGCTCGAAGAACGCGCTTTCCAGGAACAGATCGCGGGTTTTGGCAGTATCGACGCCGCTGTGCTCGCCGCCCATGACGCCGGCGATGGCCAGGGCGCGGGTGTGGTCGGCGATGACCAGGGTGTCGGCACGCAGTGCAACTTCCTGGCCGTCTAGCAGGACGAGTTTTTCGCCCTCTTCGGCCATGCGCACGCGAATGCCGCCGTTGATCTCTGCCAGGTCAAAAGCGTGCATCGGCTGGCCGAGTTCGAGCATCACGTAGTTGGTGATATCTACGGCAGCGTCGATGCTGCGCACGTCGCTGCGGCGCAGACGCTCGACCATCCAAAGCGGCGTCGGCTTGCTCAGGTCAACGTTGCGGATCACCCGACCCAGGTAACGTGGGCAGGCAGCCGGCGCTTGGACCTCGACCGGGCGTACTTCGTCGTGCGCGGCAGCCACGGCGGGTACCAGCGGGCGGGTAACCGGTACGTCGTACAGCGCGCTGACGTCGCGGGCCAGGCCAGCGATCGACAGGCAATCACCCCGGTTGGGGGTAAGTCCGATTTCGATACTGGCATCATCCAGACTCAGGTACTGGCGAATGTCCTCGCCTACCGGCGCATCGCTGGCCAGTTCGAGCAGACCGTCGTTTTCTTCACTGATCTGCAATTCCGCCGCCGAGCAGAGCATGCCGAAGGACTCCACACCGCGCAGCTTGGCCTTCTTGATCTTGAAGTCGCCAGGCAGTTCGGCGCCGATCATGGCAAACGGGATCTTGATCCCTGGCCGTGCGTTAGGCGCGCCGCACACGACCTGGAACGTCTCCTGACCATTGCTGACCTGGCACACACGCAGCTTGTCGGCGTCCGGGTGTTGTTCGGTGGCAAGGATTTCACCCACCACGATGCCGCTGAACTGGCCAGCAGCAGGGGTTACGCTGTCGACTTCCAGGCCGGCCATGGACAGGCGGGCCACCAGTTCGTCACGGGAGACTTGCGGGTTTACCCAACCGCGCAGCCACTGTTCACTGAATTTCATGCTGTTCTTCTCCTGAAGGTTGCGTCGATTGGCTTAGCGGAATTGGGCTAAGAACCGCAGGTCGTTGTCGAAGAACAAACGCAGATCATTGACGCCATAGCGCAGCATGGCCAGGCGCTCGGCGCCCATGCCGAAGGCAAAGCCCTGGAATTCTTCAGGATCGATGCCCGACATGCGCAGCACGTTCGGGTGCACCATGCCGCAGCCCATCACTTCCAACCAGCCGGTCTGCTTGCATACCCGGCAGCCATTGCCCGAGCACATGACGCACTGGATATCCACCTCAGCAGACGGCTCGGTGAAGGGGAAGAACGATGGACGGAAACGCACCGCCAGTTCTTTTTCGAAGAACACACGCAGAAATTCTTCGATGGTGCCCTTGAGGTCGGCGAAATTGATGCCGCGGTCAATCAGCAAGCCTTCGACCTGGTGGAACATCGGCGAGTGAGTGATATCCGAGTCGCAGCGGTAAACGCGGCCAGGGCATACAATGCGAATGGGTGGCTGGGTGGACTCCATGGTCCGTACCTGCACCGGCGATGTGTGGGTACGCAGCAGCATGTTGGCGTTGAAATAGAAGGTATCGTGCATCGCCCGGGCCGGATGGTGGCCCGGGATGTTGAGCGCTTCGAAGTTGTGATAGTCGTCTTCGACTTCAGGACCTTCGGCAATGCCGTAGCCAATGTGCGTGAAGAACTGTTCGATGCGTTCGAGTGTACGGGTGATGGGGTGCAAGCCACCGGTGGCCTGGCCACGGCCTGGCAGGGTCACATCAATGCATTCGGCAGCCAGGCGAGCGCTGAGCTCGGCTTCTTCGAAGGCTGCCTTGCGTGCGTTCAGCACAACGGTGACGCGCTCTTTGGCGTCGTTGATCAGCGCGCCCACTTTGGGCCGCTCCTCGGCTGGCAGGTTGCCCAGGGTCTTCATCACCTGGGTCAGCTCGCCCTTCTTGCCGAGATAGTTGACCCGGATCTGTTCCAGGGCATTGATGTCTTCAGCGCGCTCCACGGCCTCCAGGGCTTGGGAGACCAGCGCATCCAGGTTTTCCATGTACAGACTCCAGATACGAAAATAGGGGAAGAGCTTTGAAGGCTCTTCCCCTATCGATGACGTTCAATGCCCGGCGACGCAAGCGTCGCCGGGTGATTGTCGCGGGTACTTAAGCCAGAACGGCTTTAGCTTTCTCGACAATCGCAGCAAACGCCGCTTTTTCGTTCACTGCCAGATCGGCCAGAACCTTACGGTCGATTTCGATCGAAGCCTTTTTCAGGCCAGCAATCAAACGGCTGTAGGACAGACCGTTGGTGCGGGCACCGGCGTTGATACGAGCGATCCACAGTGCGCGGAACTGACGCTTCTTCTGGCGACGGTCGCGGTAGGCGTATTGGCCTGCCTTGATGACCGCTTGCTTGGCAACACGGAATACGCGCGAACGTGCACCGTAGTAACCTTTAGCCAGTTTCAGAATTTTCTTGTGACGCTTACGGGCGATGACGCCACGCTTAACACGAGCCATGAGTAACTTCCTCTATCTTAACCAGAATTAACGTACGCGCAGCATGCGCTCGACTTTTGCCACGTCGGACGGGTGCAGCAAGCTGGCACCGCGCAGTTGACGCTTACGCTTGGTCGACATTTTGGTCAGGATGTGGCTCTTGAAAGCGTGCTTGTGCTTGAAGCCCGAAGCGGTCTTCAGGAAGCGCTTCGCAGCACCGCTCTTGGTTTTCATTTTTGGCATGTTGGAACTCCGCATTCGATAAAAATTACACAATAATCATCAGGCCTGCCGTGCCCGGGAGATTACTTCTTCTTTTTGGGGGCGATGACCATCATAAGCTGGCGTCCTTCCATCTTAGGATGCTGCTCGACGGAACCGTATTCGATCAGGTCAGCTTCAACCCGCTTCAACAGCTCCATGCCCAGCTCCTGGTGGGCCATCTCACGACCACGGAATCTCAGAGAGATCTTGGCCTTGTCCCCTTCGGTAAGGAAACGTACCAGGTTGCGTAGTTTTACCTGGTAATCCCCTTCTTCCGTCCCTGGACGAAACTTGATTTCTTTAATCTGGATCTGTTTCTGGTTTTTCTTGGCTTCGTTGGCCTGCTTCTTCTTCTCGAAGAGGTGCTTGCCGTAGTCCATCACCTTGCAGACGGGCGGAAGCGCGTCTGCAGAGATTTCCACCAGATCCAGCTTCGCTTCTTCAGCGATACGAAGCGCTTCATCAATCGAGACGATGCCAACCTGCTCGCCGTCTGCGCCAATTAACCGAACCTCGCGGGCCGAGATATTCTCGTTGATCGGGGCCTTCGGTACAGCACGTTTATCATTTCTCATTTCACGCTTAATAGTCATTACTCCGTTGTTTGGCGACCACGCCGGGAAACCGCTTGCGTCAGGAGCTCAGCGAACTGGGCGACGGGCATGGAGCCCAGGTCAGCGCCTTCGCGAGTACGCACTGCTACGGTCTGCGTTTCGACTTCGCGGTCCCCTATAACCAAAAGGTACGGGACCTTGAGCAAAGTATGCTCACGGATTTTAAAGCCGATCTTCTCATTTCTCAAGTCCGACTTGGCACGGAAACCGCTACCGTTCAGAGTTTTCTCAACTTCAAGGGCAAAATCGGCCTGTTTGTCGGTGATATTCATGATCACCGCCTGCGTCGGCGCCAGCCAGGCAGGGAACACGCCGGCGTAGTGCTCGATCAGCATGCCGATGAAGCGCTCGAACGAACCCAGAATGGCGCGGTGCAGCATGACCGGGCGCACGCGGCTGTTGTCTTCGGCGATGTAGCTGGCGTCCAGACGCTCCGGCAGGTTCGGGTCGTACTGCAGGGTGCCGCACTGCCAGTTACGGCCGAGGCAGTCACGCAGGGTGAACTCGATCTTCGGCCCATAGAAGGCGCCCTCGCCCGGCTGGTATTCCCACTCCAGGCCAGATTCGTTCAGGGCATCGGCCAACGCGCCCTCGGCACGGTCCCACAGCTCTTCGGAGCCAACACGCTTGGCCGGACGGGTGGACAACTTCATGGCGATGTCGCTGAAGCCGAAGTCCTTGTACACATCCAGGGTCAGCTTGATGAAGTCGGCCGCTTCTTTCTTCACCTGCTCTTCGGTGCAGAAGATGTGGGCATCGTCCTGTACGAAGCCGCGCACACGCATGATGCCGTGCAGGGCGCCAGATGGCTCGTTGCGGTGGCACGCACCAAACTCGGCCAGGCGCAGCGGCAGGTCGCGGTAGCTCTTGAGCCCTTGGTTGAAGACCTGCACGTGGCAGGGGCAGTTCATTGGCTTGACTGCGTAGTCACGGCTCTCCGACGACGTGGTGAACATGTTCTCGGCGTAGTTGGACCAGTGGCCCGAACGCTCCCACAGGATGCGGTCGACCACTTGCGGGGTCTTGATTTCCTGATAACCGTTCTCGCGCTGGACATTACGCATGTACTGCTCGAGCACTTGGTAGACAGTCCAGCCGTTAGCGTGCCAGAACACCATGCCCGGTGCTTCTTCCTGCAAATGGAACAGGTCGAGCTGCTTGCCGATCTTGCGATGGTCGCGCTTCTCGGCTTCTTCGATGCGCTGGATGTAGGCCGCCAGCTGCTTCTTGTCCGCCCAGGCAGTGCCGTATACGCGCTGCAACTGTTCGTTCTTGGCATCGCCACGCCAGTAGGCGCCGGACAGCTTGGTCAGCTTGAATGCCTTGAGGAAACGGGTGTTGGGCACGTGCGGGCCGCGGCACATGTCCACGTATTCTTCGTGATAGTACAGGCCCATGGCCTGCTCGTTCGGCATGTCCTCGACCAGGCGCAGCTTGTAGTCTTCGCCACGGGCGGTGAACACGTCGATGACTTCAGCGCGCGGAGTCATCTTCTTGATGACGTCGTAGTCCGTGTCGATCAACTGCTGCATGCGCTTCTCGATGGCCGCCAGGTCATCCGGCGTGAAGGGCCGCTCGTAAGCGATATCGTAATAGAAGCCTTCGTCGATCACAGGGCCGATCACCATCTTGGCGGTCGGATACAGCTGCTTCACCGCGTGGCCAACCAGGTGGGCGCACGAGTGACGAATGATCTCCAGTCCCTCTTCATCTTTGGGGGTGATGATCTGCAGCGTAGCGTCGTTCTGAATCAGGTCGCACGCGTCGACCAGCTTGCCGTCTACCTTGCCGGCAACGGTGGCCTTCGCCAGACCGGCGCCGATGGATGCGGCGACCTCGGCAACGGACACGGGGTGATCGAACGAACGCTGGCTGCCATCGGGAAGAGTAATGGTGGGCATTGGCGCCTCCTCTCCTAGTGGTGACCCCTACCAAAGGTCACGTGGGTTGGGATGAGCCAGTACAAGATCCGAACCTGCCTTCCGTTTGACGGGAAGCCTGCCTCACAGTGGCAGAAGCCTTTGGGCTTGCGGGGACGAACCAGAGTGACTGGAAAGAAAATAGAACAGCAGCGGGGACGTTGTCAGCTGCAAGCCGGGCATGCTAGCACGCAGTCAGAGCCGTGCGCAGGAATATTTGGAAATTGCCGCCGGCGGTGAACTTCCGCGACAGCTTCCCTATCAGACGTGTGGAAGCAACCTGCTCTTGATGAGAACTGACCCAAGGAGTAATCGGTTATGCGAGTTCCGTCTCTTCTGGCCCTTGCGGCCGCTGGCGCCCTGCTGATGCCAATGGCCGCGAACGCTGGCAACTTCCCTGCCGGCAAGGAAAATGCCTATATGGCCCAGTGCACGCAAGTTGCCACTGGTCAGGGCGTTGATGCCGCCGCAGCGAAAAAGCACTGCGACTGTGGTGCACAAGCGATCAAGAAGAATTTCTCCGACGCTGAAATTGCCGACCTCGACAGCAAGGATGGCGTTGACGCCAAACTCATGCAAAAGGCGCAAAGCGTCGTGAAACAGGCCTGCGCACCTAAAAGCTGACGCTGTGTAGCTGCCGGTGATCCGGCAAGAAATTGCGCTGGATCACACTGGGGTGAAGGTAAAAGACGCGACAGCCGCAGAATTAGACTATGATGTACCCGTGCTCCGTAGCTTCGGCCACATTGCACCACCGAAAATACTAAATGTTCTGGAGATTCACCCATGTCCAATCGCCAACAAGGCACCGTCAAGTGGTTCAATGATGAGAAAGGCTTCGGCTTCATCACCCCAGCAGGCGGCGGCGACGACCTGTTCGTTCACTTCAAAGCCATCGAATCTGACGGCTTCAAGAGCCTGAAAGAAGGCCAAACTGTTTCCTTCGTCGCCGAGCGCGGCCAGAAGGGCATGCAGGCTGCGCAGGTTCGTCCGGAGTAATTCGGATAGCCGTAAAAAAACCCGCCCTCGTGGCGGGTTTTTTTTGACTTGGCTTTGACGGCTCACGTACAGGGCACAGGCGCCCTCGATACGTGAGTTAGATCTTTAGCCGCAGTTGACGCGTGTCACGCGCCCTTGCTCGTCGACGTTCAAGTTGAGCCGCTCTGAGCGGTATTCCAGGGTCACCACATCGTGGGGCTTGAGGATGCGCGCCATTTGCGAACCGCTCGCCTTGCGGGCCTGCTCCAGCAGCTCTGCGCTCCCCATCTTGCCCACTGCAAAATCAGCGCCGCTGGCCTGGCAGCGTCCATCATTGCCCGCAGGTGCCTCAGGCACTTGGCCGCCACTGGAGTCTCCACCAGTGCTGCAGCCCGCCAGGACAGCAGCCACCGCCAGGGTCGCCAGATAAGCACGGGTACGTAACATGAAGCCTCCTAGATCATTTGGGAACTGCCTGATCCGACAGCCTCACCTTAAATTCGTTGCAAAACTGGCCAAGTCTGCACCATCAGGGCGGCTGATGGGGGACACAATCGTGACCGAATTTTACCGCCCGGCCCACACGCCGCTTGGTTTGGCCTGCAAAGTCATGATTTACTTTAAGAAGTGAAGGCATAGTGCCTGCTACGAATGCCAGGTTTGGACGTTCGTTCTTTCATCCCGCGCCGCAAGCGAGAGCTTTTCATGAGCACCCACAGCATCGATGCCGACATCAAGGTCAAATGGGCGGAGGGGCAAAGCGCCTATAGCCCCAGCACCCCGGAGGAGTTGCTGCTGATCGCCATCGACCTCCTGGTACGCGACCGCGGCGCAGAGGCAGCGCGCGGCTTCATCGACCAGGTGGTCGAACGGTATGCGCCACGCCTTGCTACTTCAAACGCGCCAGCCGCTCGCTAAGCAGGTCGAACAGCCCCTGGGCATCCCCCTCCTCTACCCACATGACATTGGCCGGTTGCTTGAGCACCCCGTACCAGTCTGCCACTGTCTGGCCGAAGGTCGGCCCCTCGCGGGTGTCGATCGTCATGTGGATCCGCCGGCCGCTGAACTGGTGGGGTTTGAGCAGATAGGCGATGACGCTGGCGTCATGCACCGGGCCACCGGGCATTCCGTATAACGCCATGTCATGGGTGATGTAGGCATTGAGGATGTCCACCACACGCTTGCTGGCCTGTGTGTTGACGCCGGCCAGTTGCTTGAGCCGTGCGTCGCTGGTCAGCAGCTTGTGGGTAACGTCCAGGGGCAGGTAGGTCAACGGTACGCCACTTGCCAGTACCACGGCAGCCGCGTGTGGGTCGGCATACAGGTTGAACTCGGCCGCAGGTGTGATATTGCCACCGTTGAAATGAGCCCCGCCCATCACCACCACTTCCTTGATGCCCTTGGCGATCTCCGGGCGCTGGATCAAGGCCAGCGCCAGGTTGGTCTGTGGCCCAAGCATGGCCAGCGTCACGCTGTGTGGCGGGGCGGTATCTAGCGTGTCGACCAGGTACTGAACAGCGTTGCCGCTCGCCAAAGGCTGCTTGGGTTCATGTACCTCTACCCCGGTGACACCTTCTTCACCATGCACTTCGGCCGCGTAAATGGGGGCGCGCACCAAGGGGCGACCCGCACCGGCGTACACCGGAATATCCTCACGGCCTGCCCATTCGCGGGCAAGACGGGCGTTACGGGCGGTCTTCTCCAGACGCACGTTGCCGGCAACTGTCGTGATGGCACGAATCTTAAGCTCATCAGGCGAAGCCATGGCCAGAAAGAGTGCAACCAGATCGTCAGCCCCCGGATCGGTGTCGATGATCAAGTCGATGGGTGCCGCTTGTACGGCAGACGCTGCGGCCATGAAAGCGAGTCCTTGAAGCAGGGGTTTTAGCATGACGAGGCACTCCTGTTGCCAGTGGATAACGAGTAGGAAACCGTCAGTGTCAGAACGTTACGCCAGACACCAGGGCGATATTGCTGTAGGGCTGGCACTCACCCGTGCGTACCATGGCCCGCGCCTTACGCGACAGTAGCTTGAATGCTTCATGGGGCATGTATTCACGCTCGCCCAGCGTGCCCTTCAGGCGCTCGATTTCTGCAAAAGCCGGCGGCGCCACGGTTTGTATTTCTTCGGCCAACAGGTGACGCTCGACCTGCAGTTCGCTCAGCACACAACGCAGCACACTGGCGAAATCAGGCAGCCCCGGGGTGACGGCCAAGTCGATCAGCTCGACGCCGGGCGGTACGGGTAACCCGGCATCGCCGATGATCAGGATGTCGCCATGGCCCATGCTGGCAATGGTCCGGGACAGTGCAATGTTCAGCAAGGGCGTCTTCTTCATGGCAGTAGCTCCGCGAGCCTGGGAATGGAAGGTTGCGCGCCGGCGCGGGTCACCGACAGGGCAGCAGCCCGTTGCCCGAAGCGGATTGCCTCGCCCTCCTCCAGGCCCTGCACCAGCCCCGCCGCAAAGCCTCCGATGAAGGTGTCCCCTGCGGCAGTGGTGTCCAAGGCTTGCACCACGGGTGCTGGATAATGCTGGTGGCCAGCGGGCGTGACAAACAAGGCACCTTGTGCGCCGAGGGTGATGATCACCTTGCCAGCTCCCAGCGCCAGCAGGCGCGCGCCCGCCAATAAAGCGCTGGCCTGATCGTGCACAGCAACACCGGTCAGCGCCTCGGCCTCGCTTTCGTTGGGCGTCAGGTAATCGACATGGCTGAACCATTCGGCGGGCAGCGGCCCCGTTGCCGGCGCCGGATTGAGTATCACCCGCTTGCCGAGCTGACGACCCCTGGCCAACGTCCAGGCCACGGTAGCCAATGGCACTTCAAGTTGGCAGATGATCACCTGCGCCGCCTGCAGCAGGCCGTCGAAGCGCGCTACGGCGTCTGGCACCAGCAACCCGTTGCCCCCAGGCACGATCACGATGCAGTTCTGGCTGGCCGCATCCACGGTGATCATCGCCACCCCTGTGGACACGCCGGTGCAGGTGACCACGCCCTGGCAGTCAATGCCTTCTACTTTCAGGGCATTGCGCAATTGCGGGCCGTAGGCGTCATCGCCTACGCAGCCAATCATTGCCGCGCTGGCGCCCAGCCGCGCGACCGCCACGGCCTGGTTGGCCCCCTTGCCTCCGGCGGCGGTGAAGAAGGTATCGCCGGCCAGTGTCTCGCCAGGCCGTGGCAAGCGTTGGGCGCGCGCCACCAGGTCCATGTTGAGGCTGCCGACTACCACGACCTTGGCACTCATGTTGTTTCCTTAGCGGTAATCGTTGAACAGGTCCGGGCGCGGCCCGGTGGACTCGCGCAGAACGATGCGCGGGGTGACGATGCGCTGCTGCGATGCGCTGTTGCAGGGCTGAGCGATACGCGCCAGCAGCAGTGCCGCAGCGCTCTCGCCAAGCTCGCGGATCGACTGCCCCACTGTGGTCAAAGGTGGGTAGACGTAGCGGCTCAGCTCGATGTCATCGAAGCCGATGACCGACAGCGCACCCGGCACGTCAATGTGGCGCTCGGCCGCTGCGCGCAATACGCCGAAGCCGATCATGTCGTTGCCCGCGAAGATGGCCGTCGGCCGCGCCCCTGCCAACAGCTCGGCAGCTGCAGCGTGGCCGCCGGGGCTCGTGAAGTCGCAGTGGCGCACACGCTCAGCGGCCACGGTAACGCCCGCCTCGGCCAAGGCCCGACGAAAGCCGCGCAGGCGCATCTGCGTCACCCCGGTTTCTGCTGGCCCACCGATGTAGGCAATATCCCGATGGCCAAGCTCCAATAGATGGCGCGTAGCCAGGTAGGCGCCCAGCTCGTGATCGATGCGCACCAGGTCGGCGTCGACGCCTTCGAGCTCCCGGTCCACGATGACCATGGGTGTGCGAACCCCTGCAAGGCTTTGCAACAAGTCGTCATCCTGCCCTACCGACCCGACCACCAGCCCATCGATGCGCTTTTCGAGCAGCACGCGCAGGTAGTTGCGCTGTTTTTGGGGATCGTCGTCGGAATTGCACAGGATCACGCAGTAGCCATTGCGCTCGCAGGCGTCTTCAATACCTCGGGCCAGCTCGGCGAAGTAAGGGTTGACGCTGTTGGGCACGAGCAAGCCGATGGTGGCCGTGCTGCGCGCCTTCAACGACCGCGCGACGGCGCTGGGCACGTAGTCCAGTTCCCGAATGGCGGCCTCGACTTTGAGCCGGACAGGCTCGCTCACCGGTCGCGTTTTATTCAACACATGGGACACTGTGGTGTAAGAAATCCCCGCCAGCGCCGCGACGTCTTTGATGGTTGCCATGGTTCAGTTCCGCCGGGCTGCGCGCCGGCTGCGATAAGTGTCGAGCACCACGGCAATAACGATCACAGCCCCGGTAATGATGCGCTTGGTCGGCTCACTGGCCCCGATCTGCGCAAGGCCTGCCGCCAGCACCGAAATGATGAGCACGCCAAAAAAGGTGCTGATGACTGAGCCACGCCCACCCATCAGGCTGGTACCGCCGATCACGACAGCGGCAATCACCTGCAACTCCAGGCCGGAGCCCGCGTTGGGGTCGGCTGCTTCCAGGCGCGACACCTGAAACAACGCAGCCAGGCCAGCCAGCAGCCCCATCAGGGCGAAGACCAGCACCTTGTAGGGACGCGGGTCGATACCGGCCAGGCGCACAGCCTCTTCGTTGGTGCCGATCCCGATCAGGTAGCGCCCGAATATGGTACGGGTGAGTACCAGGTGAGCGATCACGATCACCAGCAAGGCGATGATGAACGCGGGCGATATCCCGAAGGCTATCGGGTTGGAAAACCAGGCATAGGCATCACCAATGTAGGCCGTGCGCGAATCGGTGAACTGGTAGGCCAGGCCGCGAGCCATTTCCAGCACCCCCAGCGAGACGATGAACGAAGGGATACGCCAGGCCACGGTGACGACGCCGGTAACGCTGCCAGCCAATGCGGCTACCGCCATGCCCAGCAGTGCAGCCGGCACGATGCTCCAGCCCCAGCCAAGGATCGCCACGCTTACAGTCGATGCGGCCAGGGCCAGCACCGAACCGACCGACAAATCGATGCCGCCGATGATCAGCACGAATGTCATACCCACGGCCAATACCATCAGGTCAGGTATCTGGTTGGCCAGGGTACTGAAGGTACTGTATGACCAGAAATGGCTGCTCAGCATCGAGAACAGCACGATCATCGCCAGCAAAGCGCCGGCCAGGCCCAGGTAAGTACCAAGGCCCAGGTAGGTGCCGCTGCGGCGTGCCGGGGCAGCGCTTTGGTTTTCGAGCGGTGTGGTTTTCATGCGTCCATCCTGGGGGCTGCAGGGTGCAGCAGTGCGTCACGTTTCTGATAGCCGGCGAAGGCTGCCGCCAGCAACTGGTCCTGGGTCCAGTGGTCACGTTCGAAGGTGTCGATCAAGCGACCGGCAGACAGGACCGCGATGCGGTCGCAGATCAGCATCAACTCGCGCAGGTCGCTGGAGACCACGACCAAAGCCTTGCCCTGCCGCGCGAGTTCGGCGAGCAACCCGTAGATATCGAACTTGGCACCGACGTCGATGCCGCGCGTGGGCTCGTCGAACAGCAAGACCTGGCAATCGCGCTCAAGCCAGCGGCCGATCACCACCTTCTGCTGATTACCACCCGACAGCTCGCCAACGACCTGATCGGCGCCGGCACTGCGAATGCGCATGGCCTGTATTTGCCGCTCGGCCAGTTCGCGTTCGGCTCCGCGGTCCAGGACACCGGCCCGCGACACAGCACCCAGGTTGCCCAGGGCGATGTTGGCGCTGATCGACTGGCTCAACAACAGGCCTTCGCCCTTGCGATCTTCAGTGATCAGGGCAATACCCGCGCTGACGGCGGACTTCGGCGAATCGATGGTGACAGGCAGCGGCGGCTGGCCAAGGGCGATGCTACCGCTGTCAGCGCGGTCGGCGCCGTAGATCAACCGCAGAAGCTCGGTACGACCCGCGCCGATCAGCCCGGAGATACCGAAGATTTCCCCTGCACGGACTTCGAAGGACACCTCACGCACCTTCTCACCCCGGCTGAGCTTGTCCACCCTGAGCAATGGACCACCGATGGAGCGGCGGCCCAGGTCGATGTGTTCTCCCAGCTCACGCCCAACCATCAGGTTGACCAACTCGGCGCTGCTGTAGCGCTGGATCGGCTCGTCGCATACCAGCCTGCCGTCGCGCAGCACGACGATGCGTTGCGCGACGCGCTGCAGTTCTTCGAGCCGGTGGGAGATATAAACGATGGCCACCCCCCGGGCGCGCAAGCGCTCGATCTGGGTGAACAGCAACTCGACCTCGCGGGCGGTCAACATGGCGGTGGGCTCATCGAAGATCAGCACGTGGCAGTCTCCGATCAGGTTGCGGGCAATCTCGACCATTTGCTGGTGACCGATGCCCAATTCTCCGACCGGTGTATCGGGGTCAATCGCCTCGAGCCCGACCTGGGCCATGGCATCGACAGCCATCTGGCGCAAGCGCTTCTGGCTGATCCAACCGAAGCGGCTGGGTAGGTTGTCCAGAAACAGGTTTTCTGCGACGGTCAGGGTGGGTAACAGGTTCAGTTCCTGCATCACCATGCGCACGCCGAGGCGCTCGGCCTCGCTGCGACTGACCGGCGCATATGCCTGCCCACGGTACAGCATGTGCCCGGCAGTGGGGGTTTCCAGGCCGCTGAACAACTTGGACAAGGTGCTCTTGCCGGCGCCGTTCTCGCCGGTCAAGGCCAGTACCTCACCAGCACGCAGCTCCAGGCTCACCTCGCCCAGCACTGGCTGGGCGTACGTCTTGCCGAGGCCGCGGGCAGTCAGGACCACGTCATGGACCGATGCGGACATCGCCGTGTCTCCTGGCAGCATCAAGGCTTCTTCGTGATCAGTTCGACCGGGGTCTGGATGACGTTATCGGCATCCACATCGGGCTTCTCGCCCTTGACCATTTTCAGCGCGGCCTGGATACCGAACACAGCCTGCTGGCTAGCTGCCTGGTCAAGCGTTGCCAGTACGCGGCCATCGGCAATCATGGGCTTGATGGCATTGATGTTGTCGTAACCGACAACCTGCACCTGGCCAGCCTTGCCAGCGGCTCGTACCGCCGAGACTGCACCCAAGGCCATGCTATCGTTGCCCGCCAGCAATGCCTTGAGCTCAGGGTATTCGTTGAGCATGGACGCAGCGACGGCATTACCCTTGTCGATTTCCCAGTTGCCGCTCTGTGTAGAGACGATCTTGATTTGCGCAGCGTCCATCGCATCCTTGAAGCCTGCGGTACGCTGCTGGGCATTGGTCGTGGTCGGCACGCCTTCGATGATGCCCACCTGATCGCCCGCCTTGAGTTTTTCCTTGGCCAGGTACTCGCCCACCAGGCGTGCGCCTTTGCGGTTGTCAGGGCCTACGAACGGTACGCTGATGCCTTTGCTCTTGAGCAGTTCAGGGTCAAGGCGGTTGTCGATGTTGATCACCACCACCCCCTGGTCCATCGCCTTTTTCACAGCTGAGACCAATGCCTTGGAGTCGGCCGGCGCGATCACCAGCGCCTTGGCACCGGCGTTGACCATCTGCTCGACGATGCGGATCTGCTCGCCCGTGTCGGTCTCATTCTTGATGCCGTTGGCAACCAGGTCGAATTCGTCTGCATGGGTTTTCTGGTAGGCCTTGGCGCCGTCTTCCATGGTGCGGAAAAACTCATTGGCCAATGACTTCATGACCAGCGCCACCTTGGGTTTGTCTTCGGCATGAGCAGCAGACAGTGGCAGGGCCATGGTCAAAGAAGAAAGAACAGCGGCGGCCAACAAGCGGCCTGGGAAAGGCAGTTTCATGGGCGATGACTCCGAATCTTGTTTTTTTATCGGAAAGCAAACGTTTGCGCTGGGTAACTATGCGAACGCGGTAGGCGTTTGTCAAATACGTTTAGCTGAAGCCAGCGCAAGATTATCCGTAAATTTCCGGATAACCGAACACGTTTCCCTACAATTAATCGGGTTTTCGAATGAAATACTTCCGGCCCTGATTACGCAAGTCATTCGATGCCCCGGCCAAAACATCATCCTCAACAGCGCCCGCTGCGGGGTTGAACCTGTCCGAGCGCGGTGTCACGAGCTGTTACAGAGGCCCCCGGGGACCTGGTACGGAACATGCCTTACCGACTGCGCGACGTACTAAAACCATCTCATTAGGAAGAGAGCACAAAAACGATGAATGCCGCACTTAAATCCTTTGCCCCCAGCGCACTCGCCCTGCTGCTGATCCTGCCAACCACGGTTTCGGCCGAAGAAGCCAAAACCCAGCAGAAGCTCGCCAACGTGGTCATCCTGGCAACCGGCGGCACGATAGCCGGTGCCGGTGCCAGCGCCGCCAATAGCGCCACTTACCAGGCCGCCAAGTTGGGCGTCGACAAATTGATCGCCGGCGTACCCGAACTGGCAGACCTGGCCAACGTGCGTGGCGAGCAGGTCATGCAGATTGCCTCCGAGAGCATCTCCAACGACGATCTGCTCAAGCTGGGCAAGCGGGTGGCTGAGCTGGCCGACAGCAAGGACGTGGATGGCATCGTCATCACCCACGGTACCGATACGCTGGAAGAAACCGCCTACTTCCTGAACCTGGTCGAAAAAACCGACAAGCCTATCGTGGTCGTCGGCTCCATGCGCCCCGGCACCGCCATGTCGGCAGACGGCATGCTCAACCTGTACAACGCCGTCGCCGTCGCCAGCGACAAGCAGTCGCGCGGCAAGGGCGTGCTGGTGACGCTCAATGATGAAATCCAGTCGGGCCGTGACGTCAGCAAGTCCGTAAACATCAAGACCGAAGCCTTCAAGAGCGCCTGGGGCCCGATGGGCATGGTCGTGGAAGGCAAGTCCTACTGGTTCCGCCTGCCAGCCAAGCGCCACACCCTAGACTCGGAATTCGACATCAAGCAGATCAGCAGCCTGCCTCAGGTGGACATTGCTTACGGCTACGGGAACGTGACCGATACGGCCTACAAGGCGTTGGCACAGAACGGCGCCAAGGCGCTGATCCACGCAGGCACCGGCAACGGTTCGGTATCTTCGCGCGTAGTGCCCGCACTGCAGGAGTTGCGCAAGAATGGCGTGCAGATCATTCGCTCTTCCCACGTCAACCAGGGTGGCTTCGTGCTACGTAACGCTGAGCAGCCTGACGACAAGAACGATTGGGTAGTGGCACATGACCTGAATCCGCAGAAAGCGCGCATCCTGGCCATGGTCGCCATGACCAAGACCCAGGACAGCAAAGAACTGCAGCGGATTTTCTGGGAATATTGATCAACCCTGTAGTAACCGGTGCCATCTGTGGCACCGGTACTTGGGAGCTTGGTAAACTTGGCGCTTACAGCTACATGGCTGAAATATAATGCTCAGGCATCACATTTTGCCGGCAATAAACCAATGGATACCCGAGCGCATTCCTCATTCCGAAAGCGCACTCCTAGCACGCCGTACACTTTCACAGTTAACACCCTTCACGTTCAGCGCACACCCGTTAATTCGAAAACTGTCAGCGCGTACTGACAGCGCCATTTCGCAACGCGCAAAACCTCACGCAAAGCCGAAAAACCAATACCCTAGTAGAACGCCCTCCTGGCTTGACGAAGCCTCATTGCCGAATGCTTTAGATCGCCTAGCCAAATGCATGTTTCGATAGTATTGAAGCACCCGTTCGAATAAGCGTACCTGCAAGCGCTCGTGCTACGCTACCGTCCCAATCGCCAAGGACCACCGTAATGAATTCGAAAACAGCCTCTGCAGCCCTAATCCTCCTCATTGGGTCCATTGTCTCCCCCGCGTGGGCCAGTACAGCACAGGCCATCAACTCGGTGAAACAGGGAAAAGCGGTATGGGAGTTCTATGAGTCAGCGGTCGCTGACCCAGCCCAGATAACCTTGCTGTCAATTGACATTGAGGCCACTTTCCAAGATGACCCCAATAACTACAAAGACCTCAATAATACATTTGCAGAGAATATGGGCTGGTTCAAAAAGGGCACAAGAGGGTCAGACCTGCTTGTGCTGCGCTCAGAACCGTCGTCCCATTCAGAACATGGTCGCTATTCAATCACTTTCAAGGATCTTAGTGCTAAAGAATGTCGGTTCCTGGCGAGCTATCCATCATTCAAGGATCGGTTTGATCATCTGGAAGTGAATCAAACTAAAACCGCGGCTGCTTCGTCATGCAAATCCAAGCTGTTCGGGTCTGATGACAACGCAATCAAATTCGTAAGCCGTTAGTCAAAACTCAAGCCTCCATGCTCAGCCCAAGTGTCGATGCGCGACGCTTGAGCTATGGGTACACGGTGTGCTCGCTTCAACCTCACTACTTGAACTGATATTCCAAGCCAGCACCGGCGTACCACGAACGCCCTGGGGCTGCCTCGTAGTAGCGTTTATTGCTGTCACCGACAATCACCGAACCCACGTATTGACGGTCGAACACGTTGTCCAGACGCACCAGTTGATGGAAAGTCCAGGGGCCGACCTGCTGCTCGAAGCGCGTGCGCCAGTTGAACACAGCATAGGCAGGCGCAGCTTTCTGCTGGTTGCTGTCCTCGACGAATACCTTGCTACGGTACTGCCCCTCGAACCCCATGCTGACCGAAGCGGTCGGTTTCCACACCACTTCTGCATACAGATTGTCTCGCGGCACGCCCGGCAAGCGATTGCCACTGTCGATGACTTGTCCGCCTTGCTTGAAGTCATCGGCGTAGCGAGCGTCGGTATGGGTGAACACCCAGGTGGTCTGCCAGTGCTCGGCAAAGTCGCTCTGCATGCTGGCTTCAAAACCCCGGCGCACGGTCTGCCCGGCGTTGTGATAGCTGGTGCGGCCGTTGGTGGAATTATCGACCACGATTTCGTTCTCCGTGCGGATCTCGAACAGGGCAGCATTCAGCCGCGTGGCCGCGCCCAGGCGATATTTCACTCCTAGCTCATATTGCTTGCTGGTGGCCGGGTCCAGCCCGAAGTTGAAACTTTCCTGCAAGCCTGGCGCATAGGCCATTTCAGCCTGTGTAGGCGTTTCGAAGCCCTTTCCTACGCTGGCATAGCCACGCAGATCAGGCGTGAAGGCGTACATCACCGACAGCGTCGGGTTGGCCTGCTGATAGCGCTTGACACCGCTGGCGTCACCGTTTTCCAGGTAGTGGTCATCGACCTTCATCTTCATGGTGCTGTAGCGCACGCCCAGCTCGCTGGTCCAGTTGCCGATTTCCCAGTGCGCCTGCACATAGGGGTCCAGGCTGGTCGCGATGTCTTTCTCGTCGCGCTTGAGCTCGCCCTTGACCCCCAGTTGGTCGCCACGGAAGTTCTGGAAGCCCCGACGGTCATCCGTGCTCTGGTCGTAGTCGGCACCCACGGTGAGCGTGAAATGGCCGGGAACGGCCGGTACCGGCTGAATCCAGCGCAGCGTACCGCCGTGAAACTCGCGGTCAAAATCCACCACACCGCCACCGCGCTGGCTGTTGGAGGCGATTTGCCGAGGAATCGACAGGTACTGCACCACGCTCCGACGCCCTGCGTAGAGATTGAACTGAAGGGTAGCGTCGCCAACGTAGCGCTCGTAGTTCATGCCCACCTGCTGGTGATCGATGCTCTTGCGCGTGTTGTAGTCCCTTGCGCCATCGGCGACCGAACGTGGGTCGTGCTTGTAGCTGGACCAAAGCTGACCCAGCGGGTCTTGCGTGTTGTTCTGTTCCAGGCTGCTGTAGATCAGCGCCAGGCGTGAATCGGTATCCGGCCTGATGTGCACCTTGGCGAACGTCTGGTCGCGCTTGGCCGCGCTATGGTCGCGATACCCATTGGTGTCCATGCGCGAAGCGTCCAGCACGAAACCCCCGATCTCGTTGCCCCCCTGTGCCGACAGGTGATGCTTGCTGAAGCCATCGCTGCCAAAGGTGGTTTCGGCTCCCAGGCGAGCCGGCCCCACCCCGTCACGGCTGAACATCTGGATGACACCGCCAGCGTTGCTGCCATACAGCGTAGCGGCCGGGCCGCGCAGCACCTCGATACGGTCGGCCACATCCAGGTTCAGCGTGGCTGCCTGGCCCTGTCCATCCGGGGTGCTGGCTGGGATACCATCGCTGAGCAGCTTGATACCGCGCACGCCAAATGCAGAGCGAGCACCAAACCCGCGGGATGATATCTGCAGGTCCTGGGCATAGTTCTGGCGATTCTGCACCACTAGGCCAGGGACCTTCGTCAGCACCTCTGACAAGTTGACGCCAAGTTGTCCATCGGTGCCATTGGACAGGTCGACCGTGTCCACCGAGAACGGCAGATCGAAGCTGCTGGTAGGCGCGTAGGCACCCGTGACAACCATCGGATCGATAACGATCGCGGTTGCCGGGTCGGCCCAGGCTTGATTATGAGAAGTGACACCACCGACAAACAGCAGGGCGAGGTGCGTGGAAGAGGTAACGCGTAAGACCAATCGATACATGAGCAATTTCCGGAAAGTGCCGCTATTACAGCAGACCCTGGCCTGAATCGCGAACATGGCGAGGGCGATCCACAGAACTTTCCCTTCAAACTGTTGCGAAATCCCTTACAGTGAAATACTGTACGTGCATACAGCAAAAAAAGGAAATGCCTGTGTCTACCTCCTCGCCCTCACCTGCCAGCTACCAACAATTGGGCATGCGCATTCAGAAAATCATCAACAACCCCATTGCCCAGCGCAGCCGGGCGGCTTTGATTTTTCGCCTGGAACAGGAAACACCAGAGGACTGGGACACGTTGCTGGCCGAGATTGCCGAAAATGACAACGTTACCCTCGCCCACCGCGACGATGGTGGCGTACAGCTTTTCTGGACCGTGCCCAAGGAAGACTGACCGCGCCATGAGAGTTTCGCTTATTGCAGCAGCCTGCCTGCTGATGGCTCCGCTTGCCTATGCCGATGCGCCCCGCACGTTCCAGGAAGCCAAGAAGGTGGCCAGGCAACTCTATGCACCACAATCCACCGAGTTCTACTGCGGTTGCAAATACAACGGCAACAAAGTCGATATGGCTTCATGTGGGTATTCACCACGCAAGAATGCCCAACGCGCTTCACGCATCGAGTGGGAGCACATCGTGCCGGCCTGGCAAATCGGCCATCAGCGCCAGTGTTGGCAAAGCGGCGGTCGTAAGGCCTGCTCGCAGCACGACGAGGTATACAAACGCGCCGAAGCCGACCTGCACAATCTGGTGCCAAGCGTTGGGGAGGTCAACGGCGACCGCAGCAACTACAGCTTCGGCTGGCTGCCGGAACAACGTGGGCAATACGGCCAATGCCTTACCCAGGTGGATTTCAAGGCCAGGAAGGTCATGCCGCGGCCTTCGATCCGCGGCATGATTGCACGCACCTATTTCTACATGAGCAAGCAATACAACTTGCGCCTCTCAAGGCAGGACCGTCAGCTGTTCGAGGCATGGAACAAGACGTATCCGCCGCAGCCTTGGGAGTATCAACGTAACCAGCGGGTCGGGTGCCTGATGGGGCACGGTAATGCGTTTGTAGGGCCGGTCGACCTCAAGGCGTGCAGCTGATCGACCGGCCACGAGCGCTTAGCGGGCTGCGCCGTGCTGGATGACCACCGAGTCGGTGCCAAGCTTGGCCATGACTTCATCGCGACGGGCCTGCGCCTGCTCCCGGGTAGGAAATGGCCCCAGCAGCACCACAGGCTTGCCGTCCCGGTACTCCACCGAAGACGGAATACCTTTCTCGATCAGACGCGCGGTCATGTCGCTGAGTGCACCCATGTTGGCGCCCTGGACCACTTCGACGTCCCATCCCTCTGGCGCGGGCTCACCTTCGAGCGCTTGCGCACGGCGCTGCAATTCAGCACCCCCACACAGCTCCCGAATACGCAGGTTGTCGCCATTGTCGTCGACAATGATTTCGTACTGACCGTCGCGTTTGATGGCCACATAGCTGCGGTAGGCCTGGAATTGGCCGGCATCGTCCTTGCCGCGCACCTGACCGCAGATCGTACCCTGCGTATCGATGCGAACGTTACCGAACTTGGCGGTCTTGGGATTTTGCAGGTGTTCGGCCACACGCTTGTGCACGCCCTCCACCTCGTTGTCACAGCCCGCCAGGGCCAGCACTGCCATTACCACCACCAGTTTGCGCACGCGTGTACCTCCAGGTTCGAAGAGGCGGATTCTACCACGCGAGACTGAGCATCGAACTGCGGCCAAAGGTTACAGGCTGATTCCGCCGGGCATGCAAAAAGGGCGATCATTTCTGATCGCCCTTTTTGGGATTTGGTAGGCACAATTGGACTCGAACCAACGACCCCCACCATGTCAAGGTGGTGCTCTAACCAACTGAGCTATGTGCCTGTCGTGTGGTGCGCATAGTAGAGACTCACTGAACACCTGTAAAGCTTTTTTTTCGATATAAATCAAAAACTTTCGAGCAGCCGGAGAATTGGAGCCCTCTAAGAGCTTCCAAAGCTAAACGCAAAAAAGGGTGACCCTTGCGGATCACCCTTTTTCAATTTGGTAGGCACAATTGGACTCGAACCAACGACCCCCACCATGTCAAGGTGGTGCTCTAACCAACTGAGCTATGTGCCTGTCGTGGTGCGCATTCTACGCAATTACAAAGGCGTGTCAACAGTTTTTTTGAAGCTAACCCACTGAATTGCAAACTCTTTATGAAGAGGCGTCAGGCGCGAGCACTGTTCATGATTTTCGGCGGACGACTAGCGGGTGTTTATTATTATTGATAGCATCGCTACATTCGTTAAAAATATAAAACACGAGGTTCTGCAGCATGGCTAACACCCCCTACCCCCAGTCCTACTACGCCGCCTCGGCCAACCCGGTGCCGCCACGTCCGGCGCTGCAGGGTGAGGTGCAAACCGATGTCTGCATCATCGGCGCGGGCTACACCGGCTTGTCCAGCGCCCTGTTCCTTCTGGAAAATGGCTTCAAGGTAAGCATTGTCGAAGCGGCCAAGGTAGGCTTCGGCGCATCGGGCCGCAACGGTGGCCAGATCGTCAACAGCTACAGCCGCGACATCGATGTCATCGAGCGCACCGTGGGTGCTCGCCAAGCCCAGCTGCTAGGCCAGATGGCCTTCGAAGGCGGGCGCATCATTCGCGAGCGGGTGGCCAAGTACAACATCCAGTGCGACCTCAAGGACGGTGGCGTGTTCGCTGCGCTGACCAGCAAACAAATGGGTCACCTGGAATCGCAAAAGCGCCTGTGGGAACGTTTCGGCCACAACCAGCTGGAGCTGATGGATCAACAGCGCATCCGCGAAGTGGTGGCCTGCGACAACTACATCGGCGGCATGCTCGACATGAGCGGCGGGCATATCCATCCACTCAACCTGGCCCTCGGCGAAGCTGCTGCGGTCGAATCGTTGGGCGGCACCATCTATGAACAAACTCCGGCGGTGCGCATCGAGCGCGGCGCCAACCCGGTCGTGCATACCCCACAGGGTAAAGTGCGCGCCAAGTTCATCATCGTGGCGGGCAACGCCTACCTGGGCAACCTGGTCCCGGAGCTTGCCGCCAAGTCGATGCCTTGCGGTACACAGGTCATCACGACCGAACCCCTGGGCGATGAACTGGCGCGCACACTGCTTCCCCAGGACTACTGCGTCGAAGACTGCAACTACCTGCTCGACTACTATCGCCTGACCAGCGACAAGCGCCTGATCTTTGGAGGCGGCGTGGTTTATGGTGCACGGGATCCGGCCAACATCGAGGCGATCATTCGTCCGAAGATGCTCAAGGCCTTCCCGCAGTTGAAGAACGTCAAGATCGACTACGCCTGGACCGGCAACTTCCTGCTCACCTTGTCGCGTCTGCCACAAGTCGGCCGTATCGGTGACAACATCTATTATTCCCAGGGGTGCTCAGGGCACGGGGTCACCTATACCCATCTGGCAGGCAAAGTCCTGGCCGAGGCCATGCGTGGCCAGGCGGAGCGGTTCGATGCCTTTGCCGGGCTGCCGCACTACCCCTTCCCGGGCGGTCAGATGCTGCGCGTGCCCTTCAGTGCCTTGGGCGCTTGGTACTACAGCTTGCGTGACCGTCTGGGCTTCTGAGTCAAGGCGTGGCAACCGGTAAAGGGCTGCCACTGGCGTGATGGGGTTCACTCATGTTCGCCGGGCCGCGTTGCGGCCCATGCCGGCCAGTCCAGCGCCCCGGCAAGGCCACGCCTTCAGTGACCGTGGGAAGCCTGATGCGAGCAGCCTCACTTGAGGCTGTCCAGGGCCTGCCTGGCCGCCAGTTCCTGGCCCGCACGCGCCAGATCGTCAGCGGCCTGTTGCCAGCGCTGACGGTCAACGTTCGCCGGCAACTCCCCCGGCGGCTGCACCAGGATTGCCCAACGGCCCTCTTTCGCCCAGGCAGAGGCGAAATCGTCGAATGCCATCACCAGGCGGCGCTGCATGCCTGCACGCATCAGCACACGCTGTTTGTAACGGTCATACCCTATCAATACCGCATACCTGGGTTCGCTCCACCATGCCGAACCGTCCTGGTAGCGAACCAGCACCGGGTTTCCAGCGGCCACCTGCGTCAACAAGGCATCTAGCCGCTTGTCCAAGGGGTACACCACCCTACCGTAGTCGCGCGCAACGCGCGGGATGCTGGTATCTAGGCTGTCGATACCTGTGGGCAGGTTCAGCGGCTGATCGAGCAGCCCAGGCGTGATGGGCGCACCTTGCTGCGACAGAATCGCGGCCAATGCCATGGCTGCGCTGTGGTTGGCGTTACCGCGGTAGAACGGAACGCTGCTGAGCTCCACCCGCTGGGGCAGGCCCTGGAGTGCGGTAGAAGGTGTCCCGGCACAACCTGCCAAGGTGACACCCAACCAGCACGCCAGGATGAGCTGGCGAACGACCTTGGTCGGCGACGAGAAGGTGAAATTGGGCATGGATACTCGCTTGCTGAACGCAGGGCAGGCAGCGCCCTGCTGTGTTCGCGATGATAGGTCCCACAACGATGGCGGTACAGTCCGACAGGGCATGTTGGCGAATCATCTCGGCACCGCAGGCGTTATTCGATGGAACGTACCCACGCAAGGGCTACACTAATCAAGTGTCTGGAAGGCAATCGCTGGCGTATCAAGCGCTCGCCGTAGAGATGGAGGCACAAATGAATATGACCTTGGCAATCATCATGCTGGTGTGCATGTGGCTCAGCGTTGCAGCGGCCATGCTCTGGGGCGTACTGCGCATCGCACGGCGGCACGCTCAACCCGTTGCGCAACCACAGCCACGCCCTCAACCCGCCCCTGCACGGCGTGCTCCACACGCAGCAGCGGCGCACTGAACCCACCTGAAACATGCAGCGAATGGGGCGCCATGCGCCCCGCCTGCTGTCACCCTTGCTTGGCCTCACGCTTCAGCCGTGCTCGACGCGCCAGGATATTCAGAATCTCGATAGCGGTTGAGAACGCCATGGCGGCATACACATAGCCCTTGGGCACGTGGGCTCCGAAGCCCTCCGCGATCAGCGTCATGCCGATCATGATCAGGAAACCGAGCGCCAGCATGACAACGGTTGGGTTGTCGTTGATGAAGTTGGCCAGCGGATCGGCCGCCACCATCATCACGATCACGGCAGTGATCACGGCGATGATCATGATAGGCAAGTGCTCAGTCATGCCTACTGCGGTGATAATGCTGTCTACCGAGAACACAATATCGAGCAACAAAATCTGGAAAATCGCTGCGGCGAAGCCCAAGGTAACGGTAGAAGAAGCCTTGGACTCTTCCTTGGCACCGTGTGGGTCGACGTTCTCGTGAATTTCCTTAGTGGCCTTCCACAGCAGGAACAGGCCGCCGGCGATCAGGATCACATCCTTCCAGGAGAAGGCGTTGCCAAACACCTCGAACACAGGGTCGGTCAGCTGCACGATCCAGGCAACGGTGCTCAGCAGTGCCAGGCGCATCACCAGTGCCATGCTGATACCGATGCGGCGTGCCTTGGAGCGATACGCGACTGGTAGTTTGTTGGTCAGGATGGAGATGAAGATCAGGTTGTCGATACCCAGTACAACTTCCATGGCCACCAGCGTGGCGAGCGCCACCCAGGCTGTCGGGCTAGCGGCAAGTTCCAGCAAATATTCCATTGTTCACATCCTGTCACGCGGGTTGGGGATCAAATGTCCTGGGTTTCGGAAGCGGTGTCATCTTGCTCGGGCTCTCGCCGGTCGGTCCCAAGCGCGTCGCTCAAGGCCTGCTGGGCCGCCTGGTTGGTTTGCTCGATCACCTGCTGAGCCGACTTCGCCGCCTGGTCAAGCACTTGCTGGGCAGACTTCTCGGCCTGATCGCAGCCGGCCAGGGCCAACAGCGTCATGCTCATGACCAGCGCAGTACCCATTGATTTGAAATACAGCATAGGCGCCTCCGGAATGATGTGCGCAGGCTCGTATCCGCCTGAATGAAGTGGATTCTAGAGGGCGCAATACTTCTGTAAAATTCGTATTTTCAAGCGATATACTTCGGCTTTTCCGAATCGGCATCTGCGCTAATGCTTAACTATCGCCAGCTCCACTACTTTTGGGTGGTAGCCCGAACCGGCAGCATCGTTCGGGCGAGCGAGCAATTGAATCTGACGCCACAGACCATCAGCGGTCAGATCACGCTATTGGAACAGGCTTATGGCGTCGAGCTGTTCCAGCGGGTTGGCCGGCAATTGGAACTCACTGAGACCGGACGCCAGGCGCTGACGTATGCCGAGCAGATGTTCCAGCTGGGGGGCGAACTCGAAGCCATGCTGCGTGCCGGCCCTCAGGAGCAGATCCTGTTCCGGGTCGGGGTGGCTGACGTGGTGCCCAAGTCCATTGTCTATCGATTATTGGCACCCACCATGGAGCTTGAGAACGTGCTGCGCATCAACTGCCGTGAAGACAAGCTGGAGCGGCTCCTGGCCGACCTTGCCATTCAGCGACTGGACCTGGTCATTTCAGACAGCCCGATGCCGCCCCACCTGGACATCAAAGGGTATAGCCAGAAACTGGGAGAATGCGGCCTGAGCTTTTTCGCAACCCCAACATTGGCCCTTCAGCACGATGGCCCGTTCCCTGAATGCCTGCACGATGCGCCGCTGCTCATACCCGGGCAAGAAACGGTGCTGCGCAGCCGCCTTCTACGCTGGCTTGGTGATCAACATCTTCAACCGCGCATCGTCGGCGAGTTCGACGACAGTGCCTTGATGCAGGCGTTCGGGCAGTCTGGCAGCGGCATCTTCGTGGCGCCCAGCGTGATTGCCGAAGAAGTGTGTCGGCAGTATGGCGTACAGTTGATTGGGCAAACCGAGGCCGTGAACGAGTCCTTCTACGCCATTTCGGTCGAGCGCAAGGTCAAGCATCCTGGCATCGTTGCCATCACCGAAGGGGCGCGACGCGAACTGTTCAACTGGTAGCGCTCCCCACAACGGGCAGTAAGTGCCTGGGCGAGGTCTATGGTAAAGTCCAGACCTTTTCGAATTTCAGGACCTCGCTGCGCATGACACCGCTTCTTCGCCTTCTCAACCGCACCGGCCTGGTGACGCAAATCGTTATCGGCCTGGTGGCAGGTATCGCGCTTGCCCTGATCGCCCCTACCGTTGCCCGTGACCTGGGCTTTCTCGGTACGGTGTTCGTCAGTGCCTTGAAGGCGGTGGCGCCAGTGCTGGTCTTCGTTCTGGTCATGGCATCGATTGCCAATCACCGGCACGGACAGGAAACCCACATCCGCCCCATCTTGGGGCTGTACTTGCTCGGCACATTCGCCTCGGCTGTCGTGGCGGTGGTTGCCAGCATGGTATTTCCTTCGCACCTGGTACTGAACGCAGCGGATGCCGCCCTGAGTGCACCGGGCGGCATCGGTGAGGTGTTGAAGAACCTGTTGCTCAGTGCGGTCGACAACCCGATCAACGCGTTGCTCAATGCCAATTTCATCGGCGTGCTGACCTGGGCTATCGGCCTGGGCATCGTGTTGCGCCGCGCCGGTGACACCACCCGCAAGGTGGTCGACGACCTGTCCAACGGCGTCACGCTGATCGTGCGCATCGTCATTCGCTTTGCGCCACTGGGCATCTTCGGCCTGGTCACCTCCACCTTGGCTCAGTCAGGGCTCAAAGCCATGTTGGGGTACCTGCACCTGCTGGCGGTACTGATCGGGTGCATGCTGTTCGTCGCCCTGGTCATGAACCCGCTGATCGTATTCTGGAAAACCCGTCGAAATCCCTACCCACTCACCCTGCTGTGTCTGCGCGAAAGCGGCATCACTGCATTTTTCACCCGCAGTTCGGCAGCCAACATCCCTGTGAACATGGCGTTGTCCGAACGCCTTGGGCTGCATGAGGATACTTATTCGGTATCCATTCCGCTGGGGGCCACGATCAACATGGCTGGCGCTGCAATCACCATCACCGTATTGACGCTGGCGGCGGTGCACACCTTGGGGATTCCCTTGGACCTTCCCACGGCAGTGTTGCTCAGTGTGGTAGCGGCGGTCTGTGCCTGCGGTGCGTCCGGTGTGGCCGGCGGCTCCCTGCTGCTCATCCCATTGGCCTGCAGCTTGTTCGGCATTCCCAGTGAGATCGCCATGCAGGTTGTGGCGGTGGGGTTCATCATCGGCGTGCTGCAGGATTCTGCCGAGACCGCGCTCAACTCCTCCACCGACGTGCTGTTCACCGCAGCCGCCTGCCAGGCCGAAGCGCGCCGCAGCGCCTGATTTAGCCGGGCCGTCTTGCGGCCCTTCCCTCATACACCTACGCTAATGGCCTTTTCCCAGCAATGAGACAGGGCCATGTCCGAGCAAGACACCACCACTGAAGGTCGCTTGAGCAGCGTCGAGATTCGCGTGCTCGGCTCGCTGATCGAGAAACAGGCCACCAGCCCGGAAAGTTACCCGCTTACCCTCAACGCCCTGCTCCTGGCCTGTAACCAGAAGACCAGCCGCGAACCGGTGATGAACCTTACCCAGGGCCAAGTGGGTCAGGCGCTGCGCAGCCTCGAAGCACAACAGATGGCACGCTTGCAGATGGGCAGCCGCGCCGACCGTTGGGAACACCGGGTGGACAAGGCGCTGGAATTGGTTCCTGCGCAGCTGGTGTTGATGGGGCTGATGTTCCTGCGTGGCCCGCAAACCTTGAGCGAGTTGCTGACCCGTAGCAACCGCCTGCACGATTTCGACGACACCGACCAAATTCACCACCAGCTAGAACGTCTGGTGTCACGGAACTTGGCCGTGCACCTGCCGCGTCAGGCCGGCCAGCGTGAGGACCGTTACACTCATGCGTTGGGTGACCCGGCAGACATCGAAGCCATTCTGGCTGCAAAGCAGCAGGAGAGCTCAATGCGAAGTGGTACCAGTACGGTTACACAGGATCGAATCGAGGCACTGGAAGCGCGCATCGCTGCACTGGAAGCGCGGCTGGACGCACTAGGCGGCTAGTCTTCAGCGGTCTGATTTGGGGAAGTTGCGGCAGCTCTTGCGCTCGGTCATTTCGCGATCGCTTGGGCGCTGGTCGACAAACACCGTGTGGCCGTTGCTGTAGATCTCAAGGTAGCCCCAGTGCAGGTCTTGTTCAGTCTGCCCGGGCTTTGGCGGCACTAGCCACCAGGGTTCGCGGCTGATCAGGGTCATGGCGTGGCTCCTGAGGGGTTTGCTTGTAAGCATAGACACCCTCATGGCTCGTGGGTTTAGCCAGGCCCATGACAAGACCCCCGCATGCGCTGCGCCGTGAGGCACGGCCAGTTCATGCGAGGGTTGCGGTTCTGCTGAAATGTCGCTTATGCAGGCGCGGAGGTGCGGATCAGGTGGTCGAAGGCGGCCAGAGACGCCTTGGCCCCTTCGCCAACGGCGATCACGATCTGCTTGTAAGGCACCGTCGTCACGTCACCTGCAGCGAACACACCGGCAATACTGGTCTGCCCTCTGGCATCGACGATGATTTCGCCGCGTGCCGACAGTTCAACGGTGCCTTTGAGCCAATCAGTGTTCGGCAACAGACCGATCTGAACGAAAATCCCCTCCAACGCCAGCTCATGCTCGATGTCGCTGGTGCGGTCCTTGTAGCGCAGGCCAGTCACTTTCTCGCCATTGCCGATCACTTCGGTGGTCAGTGCCTGGGTGATGACCGTCACGTTAGGCAAGCTGTGCAACTTGCGTTGCAGCACCGCATCGGCACGCAACTGGCTGTCGAATTCAATCAACGTCACCTGCGCCACGATACCCGCCAAGTCGATCGCCGCTTCCACGCCAGAGTTACCACCACCGATCACCGCCACGCGTTTGCCCTTGAACAACGGGCCGTCACAGTGCGGGCAGTAGGCCACGCCACGGCCACGGTATTGCTGTTCGCCCGGCACATTCATTTCGCGCCAGCGAGCACCGGTGGCCAGGATGACCGTCTTGGCCTTGAGCGAAGCCCCGCTCGCCATGCGCACTTCATGCAGGCCACCGTCGGTAGCCGGAATCAGTGCTTCACCGCGCTGCAGGTTCATGATGTCCACGTCATACTGCTTGACGTGTTCTTCAAGCGCGGTGGCCAGTTTCGGGCCTTCGGTTTCATGCACGGAAACGAAGTTCTCGATGGCCATGGTGTCGAGCACCTGCCCGCCGAACCGTTCGGCGGCCACGCCAGTGCGGATACCCTTGCGCGCGGCATAGATGGCGGCAGAGGCACCCGCCGGGCCACCGCCTACGACCAGTACATCGAATGCTTGTTTGGCGTTGAGCTTCTCGGCCTGACGTGCGCCGGCGTTGGTGTCGATCTTGCCAAGAATTTCTTCAAGGCCCATGCGCCCCTGGCCGAACACCTCACCATTGAGGTACACGCTGGGCACGGCCATGATCTGGCGGGCATCGACTTCAGCCTGGAACAACGCACCATCAATGGCTACATGGCGCACGCTGGGGTTGAGCACCGCCATCAGGTTCAATGCCTGGACCACATCCGGGCAGTTCTGACAGGACAGCGAGAAGTAAGTCTCGAAGTTGAACTCCCCTTCCAGCGTCTGGATCTGCTCGATCACTTCCAGGCTGGCCTTGGAGGGGTGGCCGCCCACTTGCAGCAGCGCCAGCACCAGGGAGGTGAACTCGTGGCCCATGGGAATACCAGCAAAACGCAGGCTGATATCGCCGTTGGGGCGATTGAGCGAGAACGAAGGGCGGCGGGCGTCGTCGCCATCGGCTCGCAGGGTGATGAGGCTGGACAAGCCGGCGATTTCTACCAGCAGGTCGTGTAATTCGCGGGACTTCGCACCGTCGTCGAGGGAGGCAACGATCTCGATCGGCTGGGTGACCCGCTCCAGGTAGGTTTTCAGTTGCGATTTAAGCGTGGCGTCCAACATACGGGCGATTTCCTTTTTCAAACTCAGATACAAAAACGCCCAGGCGAAGTCGCCCGGGCGTTTGACGGGGCGGTAAGTGGTTCAGCTGTGGCGGCTGCTTACCGCCCGCGTTTGGCACATGACTGGCTGCTCATCCCGCAAGGCCTGTGCGGCGCTGCCGCTGCACAGGCGCTTATCGGGCGACAATCAGATCTTGCCGACCAGATCCAGCGACGGCGCCAGAGTGGCCTCGCCTTCTTTCCACTTGGCTGGGCAGACTTCGCCTGGGTGGGCGGCGACATACTGGGCAGCCTTGACCTTGCGCAGCAGCTCGGTGGCGTCACGACCCACACCGCCGTCGTTCAGCTCGACGATCTTGATCTGGCCTTCGGGGTTGATCACGAAGGTACCGCGGTCCGCCAGGCCGGCTTCTTCGATCAGCACGTCGAAGTTGCGGGCGATCACATGGGTCGGGTCGCCGATCAGTGGGTACTGAATCTTGCCGATGGTGTCCGAGGTGTCGTGCCACGCTTTGTGGGTAAAGTGGGTGTCGGTGGAAACACCGTAGATCTCAACGCCCAGTTTCTGGAACTCGGCATAGTTGTCAGCAAGGTCACCCAGCTCGGTCGGGCAAACGAACGTAAAGTCGGCTGGATAGAAGAACACGACAGACCATTTGCCTTTCAGGTCGGCTTCGCTGACCGGGACGAACTCGCCCTTGTGGTAGGCAGTGGCGTTGAACGGTTTGACCTGGCTGTTGATGATAGGCATGAGAGACGCTCCTTCATGGGTTGAAATCAGTTGACGGAGAGAATCCTAACCGCATGGACCGATAAAGGCTCATTGGCAAACCTGATGCTCATGATTGGTTTTGGCTATGAGTGGGACAGGTTAGAGAGCGCTTACCGCGGTAATGCCCAAGCGCGCGGCTAGCCTATGAAACCGACCGCGCATGGGGCGACGATTACGTAATCGTCGCCCCGCAAGCAGGCCGCACGTTGCATGCGGCCTGGGCTGAGTCAGCGGGTCACCGTGCGCAGAGTCACGAACTCTTCCGCTGCCGTGGGGTGCACGCCGATGGTTTCATCGAACTGTTGCTTGGTCGCGCCCGCCTTGAGTGCGATGCCAAGGCCCTGGATGATCTCGCCTGCATCCGGCCCGACCATGTGGCAACCCAGTACCTTGTCGGTCTTGGCATCTACCACCAGCTTCATCAAGGTCTTTTCCTGAATGTCGGTGAGGGTCAGCTTCATGGCGCGGAAGCGGCTTTCAAAGACCTTGACCTCGTAGCCCTGCTCGACGGCCTGTTCTTCGGTGAGCCCTACCGTGCCGATAGGCGGCTGGCTGAACACGGCCGTGGGGATGTTCTGGTAATCCACGGGGCGGTACTGCTCCGGCTTGAACAGACGCCTGGCCACAGCCATGCCTTCGGCCAATGCCACCGGGGTCAACTGCACACGGCCGATTACATCTCCAATGGCCAGGATCGAAGGCGCCGTGGTCTGGTACTGATCGTCTACGCGCACGTAGCCCTTGTCATCGAGTTCGACACCAGTGTTTTCCAGGCCAAGGTTGTCCAGCATCGGACGCCGGCCGGTGGCGTAGAAGATGCAGTCGGCAACCAGTTCCCGCCCGTCCTTGAGCGTCGCCTTGAGGCTGCCATCCTCAAGCTTGTCGATGCGCTGGATGTCAGCATTGAACTGCAAATCGAGCCCGCGCTTTTCGAGCTCCTCCTTCAGGTGAGTGCGCACCGAACCATCGAAGCCGCGCAGGAACAGATCGCCGCGGTACAACAACGTTGTCGCAGCGCCCAGCCCTTGGAAGATCCCGGCAAACTCCACCGCGATGTAGCCGCCGCCCACCACCAACACCCGCCGCGGCAGGTCCTTGAGGTAAAACGCTTCGTTGGAGGTGATCGCCAATTCCTTGCCCGGGATGTCCGGCACCTGGGGCCAGCCGCCAGTGGCGATCAGGATGTGCTCGGCACTGTAGCGCTGGCCTTCGACTTCGACCTCGTTAGGTCCGGTGATGCGCGCATGACCTTGAACCAGGGTCACGCCGCTGTTGACCAGCAGGTTGCGGTAGATACCGTTGAGCCGTTCGATTTCACGGTTCTTGTTGGCAATCAGGGTGCCCCAGTCGAAGTGCCCTTCTTCCAGGGTCCAGCCGTATCCAGCCGCCTGCTCCAGCTCATCAGCCACATGGGCGCCATACACCAGCAGCTTTTTGGGCACACACCCCACGTTGACGCAGGTGCCGCCCAAATAGCGGCTCTCGGCAACCGCTACCTTGGCGCCAAAACCGGCAGCGAAACGTGCAGCGCGCACGCCACCGGAGCCGGCGCCAATCACGAACAGATCAAAATCGTAGGCCACTTTTCGTTCTCCAAAAAAAAGCTGCAAGCTTCAAGCGGCAGGCTGCACGAACGGGCAGCGTGGCTTGTCACTTGCAGCTTGGTACCGGCAGTTTCAAGCTTCAAGCATCAGGCGGCAAGAAAAAATGCGCCTGGCTTGCAGCAGGGGCTCAGTAAGCCTTGCCAGCCTTGTAGTAGTTCTCGAAGCAGAAGTTGGTCGCGTCGATGTAGCCCTCGGCGCCACCGCAGTCGAAACGCTTCCCTTTGAATTTGTACGCGATCACGCAGCCGCTCTGGGCTTGCTTCATCAAGGCGTCGGTAATCTGGATCTCACCGCCTTTGCCGGGCTCGATGTTCTCGATGATATCGAAGATGTCGGGCGTCAGGATGTAACGGCCGATGATGGCCAGGTTGGACGGCGCATCCTCGGGTTTGGGCTTCTCAACCATGTTGGTGACACGGAAAATGTCGTCACGAATCATGTCGCCGGCAATGACACCGTATTTGTTGGTTTCCTGCGGATCGACTTCCTGAATGGCGACGATCGAGCAACGGAACTGGTTGTACAGCTTCACCATCTGGGTCAGCACGCCATCGCCTTCCGGGTTGACGCACAGGTCATCGGCCAGCACCACTGCGAACGGCTCGTCGCCGATCAGGGGACGGCCAGTGAGGATCGCGTGACCCAAGCCTTTCATTTCGGTCTGACGGGTGTAGGAGAACGAGCACTCGTCCAGCAGGCGACGAATGCCTACCAGGTACTTCTCCTTGTCGGTGCCCTTGATCTGGTTTTCCAGCTCGTAGCTGATGTCGAAGTGATCTTCCAGTGCGCGCTTACCGCGGCCGGTAACGATGGAGATCTCGCTCAACCCTGCATCCAATGCTTCCTCAACGCCGTACTGGATCAACGGCTTGTTGACCACTGGCAGCATTTCCTTCGGCATGGCTTTGGTGGCTGGCAGGAAGCGAGTGCCATAGCCGGCTGCCGGGAACAAGCATTTCTTGATCATAAACGTCCTTAACAAAGGCTAGGCCTGGGGGTTACGGCGCAGTCTAATCAGGCGGCGGTCACCTTACAATGCCCCGCCTGTGGCCGATCGTTGGGAACATAGAGGCAACCGCTCACGGATAGTTCAAAGGGCCGCCCAATATTCCTGACCGGTACGTCATCCTTCCAGGCCCTTGCCTGGCCATCAGCGACCGGTGCCCTGCCCGATCAACACGCCTTCGACCTTCTGGCCGTAGAGATTGACCCCATCATTGGCATGGAACTTCAGGCGGGTTTTCTCGATGGAGCCCTCTACCAACCTCGGGTCCTGGGGCCGCTCGTGCCGGTTTATCCAGGCCGCCACGTCCCAGGCCTGCTGGTCGCTGAGCGAGCCCGGTCGACCCAGCGGCATGTTGTACTTGATGAATGACGCCGCCGTATTGATCCGGTGCATGCCCGCCCCCCAGTTGTAGGCGTCCCTGCCCCATAGCGGCGGCATCACATACTCGCCCGCCACCTTCTGGCCTTCGCCCTTCTTGCCGTGGCAGATCGCGCACTGCTCGAGGTACACCTGCTGCCCACGCTTGAAGTCATAGCCCCCCGCTGGCGGCGCCACTTCCGGATAGCCTCGCCCGGCCAACGGCACACCGGTCGGCGCTTTGGTAGAGAGCCAGTAGGAATAAACCGACAGCGCGGTCATCTCCGGGCTGTCAGCCGCCGGCGGCTTGCCGTTCATGCTGAACTGAAAACATCCCTGGATTCGCTCGGCATACGTGTTGACCTTGTCGTTTTTCTTTCGGTAGGCCGGGTACATCGGGTAAGCGCCCCACAGAGGGGCCGAGTGCGCCATGCGCCCTTGATCAAGGTGGCAATTAGAGCAGTTCATGCCGTTGCCAACCGCTTCAGGCATCAGACGTCGGGTATCGACGAACAGGGCGTGCCCCTCGCGCACCCTCTTCCCAAACGCATTGTCCGGCAACTCGCCCTCTGCCGGCGGCACGAAGCGCGGTTGCGCCTGTGCATTCGGCACTTTGAGCTGGGACTGGTCTTCCATGGTCACGGGGCTGGCGTGAACGCTACCTGCTGCCAGCAGCACGGCTGTAAGCAAAGGCTTCATGGCTTGGCCTCCAGGTTGGCAGGAAGAGCGAAAAACGCGGAAACGGCCGTGATCTCGTCGGGGGTCATGGCCTTGGCCACGCCGACCATCAACTGGTTGGGGTCGTTGCTGCGCGTTCCATCACGCCAAGCGTTCAGTTGAGCCGCCAGATAAGCGGCGGGCTGGCCAGACAACGGCGGGAAATGCTCGCCTACGCCGCTACCGCCTGGGCCGTGGCACTGGATACATCCAGGGACGTGCCGGTTCCAGTCGCCATAAAGCGCAAGCCGCAGCGTTGGATCATTGGCGATTGGCTGACGACGCAGGTCACCGGTTGCCGGCGCCGGCAAGCTGGCCAGGTAGGCACTCACCGCTGTGATCTCGTCCTCGGACAATGCCTTTGCCAAGGGCGCCATGACCGCCTGCTGTCGAGTACCATTGCGCCAGTCACGCAGTTGCTTGCTCAAGTAAGGGGCCGGCAGGCCGGCGAGCCGTGGGAAGCCTGCTGCGCCGATACCGTTGCCATCGGCACCGTGGCATCCGATGCAGGCGAGGGCTGCAGGGTCGGCGCCCCCTTGGGTAAAGACTTTCTGGCCATCTGCAGCGTGGGCCGATGCCCAGGCCAGGGACATCAGGCCACCGATCACCATGACGCTGAATGGTCTCATCACGAACCTCCTTTTCTATTGTTATATGCTTAGGCCCAAAACATATAAGCAAAAGGAGGTCGGTCACTTGCGCTGGGTCAATCCCCGGAAATACAAGCCGTCGCGGCTTTACGCACATCACCCGGACGCAATGGGAAGTTGCTCAGACGTTCATGCAACTTGATGCTGCTGCCATTGTTGCCACGCTGGCTGATATCCAGAAGCGCGCCTGGGCCCTCGCCTGGCGAAAACTTCTGCGGCACGATCAAACGCAATCCATCACCGCGTTTTTCTTCCGTCAACGGGCCACGCGAGTCGGCCAGCCGGGCCTTCACGCAGTCGGCATATTCACGTGGCGTCTTGCCTGACATCACATCCATCGTCTCATGGGATTGTTCTAGGTCAGACACACTGGCGCACCCGGCCAGGGTCAGCATCCACGCCGCCAACATCCACTTCATCTGCTGCACCTCTGTCATCAGGAACACCGTTCGACCGTGATCTGGCTCTTTTGCTCCCTGTACTGGCAGATTTATCTGCGCCCGGTCAGCAGCCCGGCGCGCTCACCGCGCATCGTGTTATCGTGCGCGTTTGCAAAACCAGACTTTGCGGAGCCACACATGAAATTCGTACACCAGCGCGAGCACCTCAACGAGGACGACATCGTCGTCATCGAGTGCTCCCAGCGCTGCAACATCCGTCTGATGAACGACGCCAACTTCCGCAGCTTCAAGAATGGCGGTCGTCACACCTATCACGGCGGCCACTTCGACAAGTTCCCCGCCAAGATCACCGTGCCCAGCACCGGTTTCTGGAACATCACCATCGATACCGTGACGACCCGCCCGATCTCGGTCACGCGCAAGCCCAGCCTTACGCACAAGATCAAGATCATCCGTCGTTCCTCGTCGCAGCTCAGGTAAGGCCAGCCATGACCCAAACCATCAAGTACGTCATCAAGTACAAGCTCGAAGGCCAGCGCCGCTGGGATTTCGCCCTCATGTCAGACGACTCTCGGGAACAAGCGCTACAAGCCCTGCGCAAGATCCATGGTGAAGACGTGGACAAGGTCAGCGACATCCAGGTCAGCAAGGCACTCTAATCGCCCAGTCTCCATCCATTGCGCCTGAAGGAGCGTCGCATGAGCCAGTGGCCCGATCGCCGTATTCTCGATTTGCTGGGTATCGAACTGCCCATCCTTCAAGCGCCGATGGCCGGGGCATCAGGTACGGCGATGGCTATTGCGGTAAGCCAGGCCGGTGGTCTGGGCGCATTGCCTTGCGCCATGCTCACGCACCAGCAGGTACGCGAGCAAATCGCTGTCTTTCGAGCCGCCAGCCCTGGCCGCGCCCTGAACCTGAACTTCTTCTGCCATCAGGTACCTGCATCCGATGCTGACGCCCTCACCGCTTGGAAGCAGGTGCTCGAGCCCTACTATCGAACGCTGGGGGCTGATTTCGAAGCACCTGCACCGGTGTCCAACCGCGCGCCTTTCGACGAACACAGCTGCCAGCTGGTCGAGCACCTGCGCCCTGAAGTGGTGAGTTTTCACTTCGGCCTGCCTCAGGCTGACCTGCTGCGCAGGGTCAAAGCCAGCGGGGCCCGAGTACTGTCCAGTGCCACAACCGTCGAAGAGGCACGCTGGCTGCAGGATCGCGGCTGTGATGCGATCATCGCCATGGGTTATGAGGCTGGCGGGCATCGCGGCATGTTCCTCAGTGAAGACATCACCACCCAAATCGGTACGCTTGCGCTGGTGCCGCAGGTGGTCGATGCCGTCGATGTCCCGGTGATTGCGGCCGGTGGCATTGGCGATCACCGTGGTGTGCTGGCCGCACTGGCATTGGGTGCCTCTGCGGTGCAGATCGGCACCGCCTACCTGTTCTGCCCCGAAGCCACCGTGTCGCCGTTTCATCGGCAGGCGCTGGACAGCGCGTCCGCCAGCGACACGGCCCTGACCAACCTGTTCACCGGTCGCCCGGCCCGCGGTATCCATAATCGCCTGATGCGCGAGCTGGGCCCCATGAGCGCGCAGGCACCCCGGTTTCCGCTCGCAGGTGGCGCATTGATGCCACTGCGGGCAATCACTGAAGCCCAAGGCAGCAGTGATTTCAGCAACCTTTGGGCAGGCCAGGCACTACGCCTCGGCCGGCACTTGTCCGCTGCAGACCTGACCCGTGACATTGCAGACAAGGCATTGGCTCGTCTGAACCGCTAACCGGACCGATCGAGCGCGCCGTGCCTTGCTTGAGCCTCGATCCAATAAAAACAGCTGCAAGCAATTGGCGAAGCGCTATATAGTCAGGCATATAACGAAAACCAGGAGCTTTCCCAATGCGTTCTCGCCTGCCTTACCTAGCCGCCCTCGCCAGCCTGATCACCCTGAACACTGCCTGGGCCGACGAGGTCCAGGTGGCTGTCGCTGCCAACTTCACCGCACCCATCCAGGCCATCGCCAAGGACTTCGAGAAGGACACCGGCCATAAGCTGATTGCAGCCTACGGCGCTACCGGGCAGTTCTATGCCCAGATCAACAACGGTGCCCCCTTCGAAGTGTTCCTGGCCGCAGACGACAGCACCCCGGCCAAGCTCGAGAAAGAGCACGCCATCGTGCCAGGCTCACGCTTTACCTACGCCATCGGCACGCTGGCCCTGTGGTCGGCCCAGCCTGGGTATGTGGATGACAAGGGCGCAGTCTTGCAGCGCAATGCATACCAGCACCTCGCGCTCGCCAACCCGAAGACCGCCCCTTACGGCCTGGCGGCCACGCAAGTGCTAGAAAAGCTCAAGCTGACCGAGGCGACGCGCGACAAATGGGTAGAAGGTCAAAATATCACCCAAGCCTTCCAGTTCGTCTCTACCGGTAACGCAGAACTGGGCTTCGTGGCGCTGTCGCAGATCTTCAAAGATGGCAAGGTGCAGAGCGGTTCGGCCTGGATCGTCCCGGCTTCCTTGCACGCCCCCATTCGCCAAGACGCGGTGATTCTGGAAAAAGGCAAAGGCAACCCGGCTGCCAAGGCCTTGGTGGACTACCTCAAGGGCCCCAAGGCAGCTGCGGTGATCAAAGCCTATGGCTATGAAATCTGATGCCGCTCGATGCCAGTGACCTTGGCGCCATCTGGCTCACCCTGAAGCTGGCCAGCCTGACCACCCTGATTCTTTTAATCGTAGGCACACCGGTTGCCTGGTGGCTGGCACGCACGCGGTCATGGTTTCGCGGGCCGATAGGCGCCATCGTTGCCCTGCCCTTGGTGCTGCCGCCGACGGTGATCGGGTTTTACCTGCTGATTGCACTAGGCCCGCATGGCTGGCTTGGCCAAGGGATTGCGGCACTGGGCCTGGGCAATGTGGTGTTCAGCTTCTCGGGCCTTGTAATCGGCTCGGTCATCTACTCGATGCCCTTTGTGGTCCAGCCGTTGCAAAACGCTTTTGCCGCCATTGGCAAGCGACCCATGGAAGTGGCGGCCACGCTGCGCGCCGGGCCCTGGGACAGTTTCGTGCATGTGGCGCTACCACTGGCCCGTCCGGGTTTCATCACCGCCAGCATCCTGGGTTTTGCCCACACCGTAGGCGAGTTTGGTGTCGTGTTGATGATCGGAGGCAACATTCCAGACAAGACCCGCGTGGTATCCGTGCAGATCTTCGACCATGTCGAGGCGATGGCCTACACCCAGGCGCACTGGCTCGCAGGCGCCATGCTGGCGTTCTCTTTCTTGGTGCTGCTGTTGCTGTACGCAGGCCGACGCGGCAATGCGGGCTGGAACTGACATGACGCACTCGATCGTGGCACGCCTGAAACTGGCACGCGACGCTTTCACCCTGGACGTCGACCTGCAACTGCCAGGGCGCGGTATCAGCGCCTTGTTTGGACACTCCGGCTCGGGCAAAACCAGTTGCCTGCGCTGTCTGGCCGGGCTGGAGCGCCCTGGCCAAGCGTATGTGGAAATCAATGGCGAGGTCTGGGAGGACACCGCTCGTGGCGTCTTTCTACCGCCCCATCAGCGCCCGGTGGGCTACGTCTTCCAGGAGCCCAGCCTGTTCGCGCACCTGACCGTGCGTGGCAACCTGGAGTTCGGCTGGCGCCGTGTGCCGTGGACCCAGCGCAAGGTGGACCTGGAACACGCCAGCGAGCTGCTGGGCATCGGCCACCTGCTGGCGCGCCGGCCCTCGACGCTATCGGGTGGCGAGGCGCAACGCGTCGGGATTGCCCGCGCGCTGCTCAGCAGCCCCCGGCTGCTGCTGATGGATGAGCCCCTGGCTGCCTTGGACGGGCCCCGCAAGCGTGAAATCCTGCCTTACCTCGAGCGCCTGCACGAGGAACTGGACGTGCCTGTGGTTTATGTCAGCCACGCACAGGACGAAGTGGCGCGGCTGGCTGACCACGTCGTGCTGCTGGAGCATGGACGTGTGGTAGCGAGCGGCCCGGTTGCCCCTACCTTGGCGCGTCTGGACTTATCGTTGGCTCAGGGCGAGGATGCCGGCGTGGTGCTCGAAGGCCAGGTGACAGGCCATGACCCGCACTACGACCTGCTTGAACTGCGCTTGCCTGGCAACAACGGGCTCGTACTACGTTTCGCACACCCCATCCGGGCCCTGGGCAGCGCCTTGAGGGTCAAGGTCCACGCTCGCGATGTCAGCCTGGCGCTCACCGCCGACGGCACCTCAAGCATCCTCAACCGAGTGCAGGTTCAGGTACGCGCCACCCACGCTGCCGACAACCCAGCCCATTTATTGGTCAGCCTGGATGCCGACGGCAGCACCCTGCTCGCCCGTATTACGCGTTTCTCGGCGGACCAGCTTGGGGTACACCCAGGCCAGCGCCTGTATGCACAGATCAAATCGGTTGCATTGCTGAGCTGACGCGCTGAAATGGAGCAACGGCCAAGCGGCCGTTGTCCATTGATCAGTGACTTGATCGAGGCCTGCCGCCCATGCTCGACTGCCCGCTTCCCGAAACGCTGCATTACGTCGACGACAGCCAGCCCGGCTTGACTCGTCGCCGCTGGCGCGACCGCTTCATCTACCTGGACGCCAATGGTGAACGGGTCCGCGACCCTGAAACACTGGCACGTATCGCCGCACTGGTGATCCCACCGGCCTATACCGATGTCTGGATATGCGTCGACCCGCAAGGGCACTTGCAGGCCACTGGCCGCGATGCCCGTGGCCGCAAGCAGTACCGCTATCATGCCCAATGGCGTGAAACCCGTGACCAGCACAAATACGGCCGAATGCTCGCCTTCGCCCAGGCATTGCCAAAGCTGCGCTCACAATTGGAAACCCACTTGTCACGACCGGGCCTTGACCGTGAAAAGGTCATGGCCCTGGTAGTCAGCCTGCTGGACCATACCCTCATCCGCATTGGCAACCAGCGCTACATGCGCGACAACAAGTCCTATGGGCTGACGACCCTGCGCAATCGACATGTAGAGGTCAAGGGCAGTACCATCCGCTTTCAGTTCCGTGGCAAGCGTGGCGTCGAGCACGATGTGACGCTGCGTGACCGACGCTTGGCGGCCTTGCTGAAGCGTTGCATGGAACTGCCCGGCCAAGCGCTGTTCCAGTATCTGGATGCCGATGGCCAGCGTCACAGCATTGGTTCGAGCGACATCAATCAGTTTTTGCAACAGTTGACTGGCGCCGACTTCACGGCCAAGGACTACCGTACCTGGGCCGGCAGCAGTCTTGCGTTGGACCTGCTCAGACCCTTGGCCTGGGAGCCTGAAACCGAGGCCAAGCGCCAGGTCGCTGCCATTGTCAAACAAGTCGCCTCGCGCCTGGGCAACACCCCCGCCGTGTGCCGACGCTGCTATATCCACCCAGCGGTGCTGGAGCATTACACACTCGGGCGGCTGGCCGCCTTGCCCAAGAGCCGAGTGCGCAAGGGGCTGGACCCGGAAGAGGTCGCTTTGCTGGTCTTTCTCAAGGCATTGGAACAGCAGGCCGCACATTGAGCTTGTCTATCCACTCCATGATGCAAAGGTATTTCCTATTGAACGAGGCCCCCACTATCCTTCCCAACAGAGCACCTTGTCCTACAAATCCTTTATACGGTAGCTGGCTGTTCGCATCCCTTCTTCGTGCCATAGATTTTGACATTTTGGGAATTACTAGGCTTCTAAAGCGTCTTTAATGGAAGGAAAAGGGATAGGCTCCCACCGCTAGCGCACATGGCCTGCGGACTTTTTTATCACCAAGGAGAAGTACATGCTGATACTCACCCGTAAGGTTGGCGAGAGCATCGTCATCAACGATGACATCAAAGTCACCATTCTGGGCGTCAAAGGGATGCAGGTGAGAATAGGCATCGACGCACCCAAGGACGTTCAAGTGCACCGCGAGGAGATCTTCAAACGCATCCAGGCCGGCAATCCGGCCCCTGAGAAGCAGGACGATTGACAACGATCATTCAAGCGGGCTGCAGGGATGCGCCCACAGCCTTAGCCCTTCAGTAGGCCACGCACGGTCGCAATCATCTCGCCCATGTCGAATGGCTTGTCGAACACTGCCGCGAATAATGTCGGGCATCCCTCGCTGGCCTGGGCGCCGCTCATGAGGATGACCGGCAGCGTTCGCAAGGCAGGATCTGCCCGCATGGCACGTACCAGCTCCTGACCATTGAGCACGGGCATCATGTAGTCGGTGATGACCAACTGCACCTGTACGCGTTTGAGTACCTCCAGCGCTTTCTGGCCGTTACTCGCCTTTTCGATCGCATACCCTTCGTCTTCCAGGGCAAAACCCAAGATCTCGGCTATCAGGTATTCGTCGTCGACGATCAGCACAGTCTTCATGTAAGAGAAACCTAAAGGCTCCCTTGCGGCACGGCTGTGCCAGAAAGGGCCCCGCTGGTGCCTTCGAACGCTCTACGCAGTGAGATCCCAGACGATGCGATTACAAGCTCATGCAAAGACGCGTCGTGAGCACTGTCGCGTACTTTCAGGATGGAGAGCATTCGGCGCAAGGTGCCGTCGTGCTCAACGAATCGCATCAACACCAGGTTGTCGACGATGCTTGATAAATCGGGCGCCGGCGCAGTGATCTCCGCACCAAAGATATCGCGCATTTCCCAGGTCAGCATCACACTCACCTCTCGATTGCGCAGCTCTCCGGTCAACGCGCGAAAAAAGGCATTCAGACGGTCAGGCTCCGTGGACAGGCGGCTCCACGCGCCCAGGCTGTCGATAAGGACTCGCTTGGCCCCGGTTGCCTGCACCTGTTCGATCAAGCGCGCACCCAGCTGATCCAGCAGCACCTGCGTACAAGGCTCCCAGCACAGTGTCAAGCTCTGGGTCTGTTCCATGGCTGCAAAGTCGTACCCCAGCGAAGCCGCCTTGATGCGCAGGCGATCGGGTGATTCGTAGAAACCGAAATGCAAGCCGGGCGCCTGGGGTGTGCTGGCCGCCAGAAACGCCATGCCAAGCGAGGTCTTGCCAATGCCCGACGGGCCGATCAGAAGCGTTACAGAGGCGCAGGACAGTCCGCCATCGAGCATGTCGTCGAGCGTCGACACACCACTACTGATCCGAGATGCAACTGCACTAGCGGGCGCACTGGGCTTGGCGAACAACGACTCCAGACGCGGAAACACCCTCACACCGGTATCGTCGATCAGGCACTCGTGACGCCCGGACAAGGCTCCACTGCCACGTGTCTTGCGCAACTGAATCGTGCGAACGGCGCGGCTACCTATCATCTGCTCACCCAGTTCGATCACGCCGTCGACCATCGTGTGTTCAGGGCTGCCTTCTTCGAGCCGCGCACTGGTCAACAACAGTACGGTGCAGCCAGCAAAGGCCGCATGACCTTGCAGCGCCGAGACGAATTTTTTGGTATCGAGCGATGTTTCGGCACGTAGGCGGGCATTGAGTACGCCATCGACGATGAGCAGGCTGGCCTTGTGTCGACTGATCTCCTGCCTCAGCAACCTGACCACGGCATCAAGGCCATCCTGCTCCAGGGTGTCGAAGGCGCTGACGAACTGGATCTGATCGCCGACCATCGAGGGGTCGAAGAAGTCCAGCGTGCCCAAGTATTGAAATAGCCGCTCATGGGACTCGCTGAGCAACGTTGCCACCAGCGCCCGCCCCCCCTTGCGCACATGCTCGCAGGCCAGTTGGTTGGCCAGAATGGTCTTGCCTGCGCCAGGTGGGCCCTGCACGATGTACGACGCACCCGCCACCAACCCACCTTTGAGCAGGGCATCGAGCCCGTCGATACCTGTCAACAATCGCTTGAGTGTCTGAGTCATGCTATGCCCCTCACGGCTCGGTAACTGGCTGGCTTGAATGAACGGGTAAATACAGCCGCATGCACGTGCCGACCCCCAGCTCGCTTTGCACGCTGATGGCACCGCCGCTTTGCCTGGCAAATCCGTACACCTGGCTCAGGCCCAGGCCGGTGCCCTGACCGAAGGGTTTAGTGGTGAAAAAGGGCTCGAAAATACGTGGCTGTACCTCCGCCGCCATGCCCTCGCCGCTGTCTTGCACCTCGAAGCACACGAAGTGGCCGTGCAGGCCATCGACCTCACCTGTCAGCGACACCGCTTCGACGGTCAGCACGATGCGGCCTTCCTCGGCGATGGCATCCCGGGCATTGAACAGCAGGTTGAGCAACACCATTTGCAACTGACCAGCATCCACTTCGATGATGGGAAGATCGGGCTGCACTCGCGCATCCAGTGTGACCGAACTGGGCAGTGCGTGAACAAGCAATCCATGGGTGGCGTCGATCAGTTTGGCCGGCTCTATACAGGTCACCTCGAGCTTGCGATGACGCGCAAAGCTGAGCAGCTGACGGGTCAGGTCGGTGCCGCGCTGGCCAGCTTCCAGAATGTTGTGCAGCATGCGCTGAACGCGCTCTGGGTCCGGGGCGGCAAGGGCCAAGCGTGCAGAGCTGAGGATAATGGTCAGCAGGTTGTTGAAATCATGTGCCAGGCCACCGGTCAACTGACCCAGCGCCTCGAGCTTCTGAGCCTCGAACAGCTGCGCTCTGACGGCGTCCAGTTGCATCGCTGACTCACGGCGGTCGGTAATGTCCCGCGTGACCTTGGCAAGCCCGACGACCTGGCCTTGGTCATCGCGAACCACATCGAGGGCCACCAATGCCCAGAAGCGCGTGCCGTCTTTGCGCTGGCGCCACCCTTCATGCCGCGACACCCCCTGTTCGAGCGCTTGACGCAACAACTGCTCCGGCTTGCCTTCGGCGCAGTCTTCAGGCGTGAAGAACAGGGAAAAATGACGCCCCACCACTTCATCGGCGCTATAGCCCTTGATCCTCTGGGCGCCCGCATTCCACGAGGCGATATGGCCGGTGGTATCGAGCATGTAGATGGCGTAATCCACCACCGACTGGACCAATTGCTCGTAACGATGAGCAGGCATATCTGAATTGACCTGGCAATCAGTTGAAACCATGCGAGCTCCATCGGCACGGCAGGTGAACATCATCCAAACGGCTAGAGCTCAGACCTTGACGCACGCTGTTCACCTTCATTGCGCAGTCGTCGGCCCGACCATCACATCCAGTGACTTGGCTAACATTGGGCCAAGCTCATGACACTGTCAATCGGCCAGGTGTGATGGGATGCGATGTGCGGAATATGGCAGTCAAGGTTGACTCTGCTATAACGGTGGGTTATAAAGCCGCCTTGATTGCACAGCCCTTCTGTCTGAAGTAAGCCGGCCCCCGTGGCCCTTTCAAGCGTGCGAGTGTGGTGGAATTGGTATACACAGCAGACTTAAAATCTGTCGGCGTGAGCCTTGCGGGTTCGAGTCCCGCCACTCGCACCACATCCTGAAGAAGGCGCCCAAGGCGCCTTTTTTGTTGCCTGTCTTTTGCTGGCCCGCCATCACTCATCCTCGCAGTCGTCGAACCACGCAGGATGATCGCGCTCTTCTTCTTCCAGCGCGTCAAGCGATGGCATCTCGATCTCGTCTTGCGCCCCATGGGCATCCGGCTCGAGCGCGTCTTGTTCATCATGAAATTCATGATCCAGCAAATGATCATGCTCAGGTTCGTGCAGGTCGTCGTCGCGCATAATGAGCCTCAATTCAAGTCGCACGCCTGTATAGGCTCAACGGCTTCTGCGGTCAACGCCGCAGTGACTTAATCCCAGGTTAACGCCCTGCGTTCAACGTAGGAGTTCTCCCTTCAAGACGTTGTTGGCCCGCTCGTTCCTGGCGGGCATTTTTTTGTCGGTCAGCAGGGCCTGCCACTGCCCAGTCGCACATTTTCTTCACGTACGACGTACCCATCACCTTCTCTTCACGAAATGATCACATTCGCCTTGGCACTCTGACCGTGCTCCGTATGTTCTTGCAGCCCGCCGCATTCTTGCCGCGGGCTTTTCTTTTTGTCGCCGTCCTCAACGCCACCGCCTTCCTATGACCTGCGGCAGTTTTCCACTTGCAAGCGGGCGCTATTCTGCATGGGCTAGCTTCAAGTCAACCGAATAGACACGGAGGTTCGTATGAAAGCTGCTGTCGTAGCCCCAGGCGGTCGCGTTGAGGTGGTCGAAAAACATGTTCGCCCTCTCGAATACGGCGAGGCCCTGCTGAAAATGCAGTGTTGCGGCGTTTGCCACACTGATTTGCACGTCAAGAACGGTGACTTCGGCGACAAGACGGGTGTTGTGCTGGGCCATGAAGGCATTGGCGTGGTGCAGGACGTCGGTCCTGGCGTAACGTCCCTCAAACCGGGCGACCGCGCCAGCGTGGCCTGGTTCTATGAGGGCTGCGGCCACTGCGAGTATTGCACCAGCGGCAATGAAACGCTGTGCCGGCAGGTCAAGAACGCCGGTTACACCGTAGACGGTGGCATGGCGGAGGCCTGTATCGTCAAGGCCGACTACTCGGTAAAGGTACCGGAAGGGCTATCGTCCGCTGCGGCCAGCAGTATCACCTGCGCAGGCGTGACCACGTACAAGGCAGTCAAGACGTCCAACATTCGTCCCGGCCAGTGGATCGCAATCTACGGCCTCGGCGGGCTGGGCAACCTGGCACTGCAGTACGCCAAGAACGTCTTCAACGCCAAGGTCATTGCGATTGATGTCAACGAAGAGCAACTGCGCTTCGCGACTGAAATGGGAGCCGATCTTACCATCAACCCCTCCAGCCAGGATGCTGCCAAGGTCATCCAGGCCCAGACCGGTGGCGCCCATGCCGCTGTGGTTACCGCCGTGGCCAAGGGCGCCTTCGATTCGGCCGTCGATGCTCTGCGTGCCGGTGGGCGGCTGGTGGCCGTGGGGCTACCGTCAGAAGCGATGAACCTGAATATCCCGCGCTTGGTGCTCGATGGCATTGAGGTCATCGGTTCGCTGGTGGGCACGCGCCAGGACCTGCAAGAGGCCTTTCAATTTGCTGCCGAAGGCAAGGTGGTGCCGAAGGTCAGCCTGCGCCCCATCGAGGACATCAATCAGATCTTCGAAGAAATGCTCGATGGCCGCATCAAGGGCCGGATGGTGATCCAGTTCGAGGGCTGAACGAGGCCCTTCACTCAAGCTGTGTGCAGCGGGCAGCGGCCCTGTTCATCGGGGTCGCCAGCCACTGCAAGGGTGGCTGCAGACCGCTGAGCGCCGTGCTCAACGGCCATGACCTCGCACCGCATAGGCCGACGTCGTCGCTTTTCTGCTGCGCCCTTCATAGACCCAGACCTGAGATCCTGGCAGCTGCGCCATGACCTCGGCTTCCTCCACTTCTGCACGCGGTTTCTCACAGGCGTCCTTGGCCTTTGCACAAGCCTGCGCATGCTCACGCTCGTCCGATGCCGCCTTGAGCATCTTGTTCAAAGATTCGACCATACTGGAATAGTCCATTGCCTGACTCCTTTGCGGAAGGTGTTCACCTGATGAGCCTGATCATAGCGAGCCAACCTTTCAGAAACTGGCAACGCAAAACGCAATAAATCGTGGGTCTCTTACTTGATGACCCCCACTGCCGCGCGAGGTTCAGCCAAAGCGATCAACAGGTACCTTGAGACTAGCAGTCCCTGCTGTGTTTATCTGTCCCCGCCCCCACATCAGCCATGATCTCCACGCGCCTCGAACAGTTATCAAGGCGCTGCTACGTTCGTCGGAGAAGGTCACCAACAGCGAAGTATTGCGCTCTACTTACACAGGAGTCCCCGTTCAAGGTCCAGGTTCTATGGGACGTGGACGTTTCTGCTCAACCGGAGTAATCGTCATGACAGAAGAAGAAGCGAGTGATGTTGTAACGCGCATCCAACACGAACTCAGCCATCAAGCTCGTGTTGCTACGCGCATTGAAATACATGATCTGGGCCTCTGGGCACGCCTGGAGAAGGCGCACTTCACGACGACCATTCACGGCAACCAGTTGTTCGAAAAACCCGTCGTGATCGTACCCAGGTGCGATGCGTCATACACCATCCTCTACACCTGTTGAGCCAACGCGTTAACCGGTCGCCACGGGAGTCTCGAATGAGTATCCGTAGTCTTAAGAGGAACCTGCCTGCTGATCCACACAAGCCAGGGTGGGTACTGGGCTGGGGCGTGTTGAGAGATCGTCATCCGTGGCATTTTGTCGACGTCTACGCTGACCAGCGTACGGCCCACATCGAAGCCCAACGTCGAGGGAGTGGGTATGTGGTGGAATATGGCGCTCATCGCCTGGGCTCGAATGACTTTGTCTGTGGCGTCAGCCTTCCTGAAGGCTGACGCGTGCGCCTGGCTTCATGAGTCCTCTTGATCCTGTGCTGAAATCAATTCAGTAGGGATACCTGTGCGCTCACTCTAAGATGACCCCCACTTTACAGGGACAGACTCAACGAGTGGACCTCAATACTCATGACGCATCAAGCCATTACCTACTCGCTCAAACGCACGCGATTTGACGAACATTATTGCCCGTGCGAAAACACGCGGCTGACCACCAACTTTGCCAACTTGGCAAGGGGTTCACTTCGCGAACAGAACCTTCGCCACACACTGAGCATGATCAATAATCGCTTCAACGCGCTGGCCCACTGGGACAACCCTGCCGGTGACCGCTACACCGTAGAGCTGGATATCGTATCGGTGTACATTCACTTTACAACCGAGGTCACGCATACGCCGCTGCCCTTGATCGAAATACTGTCCACTGCCGTCATTGATCATCACACCGGCCAGCGTTTGCCGGGCATAGCCGGCAACAACTTTTCGTCCTATGTGCGCGATTACGATTTCAGCATCGTGCTGCCCGCCTATAACGTCCACCGCCCGGACTTCAGTGCCCCTGCCGATTTTGGCGTGCTGCACGGTAAACTTTTCAAAGGGTTTGTGGGCTCATCGGTTTACCAGCAACACTTTATCAAGCCACCGGTCATTTGCCTGAGCGTGTCAAGTAGCAGAACCTATCAGCGCACGGGGCATGACCACCCCGTGTTGGGCCAAGAGTACCGGCAGGATGACTATTCATTGACCGATGCTTATTTCAAGCAAATGGGCTTGCGTGTTCGTTATTTCATGCCTGCAGGCAGCCGGGCGCCGCTGGCCTTGTACTGTTCGGGCGACTTGCTCAATGACTACACCTCATTGGAACTGATCAGCAGCTTGAGCACGATGGAAACCTTTCAGAAAATCTATCGTCCCGAAATTTATAACGCCAATGCAACGGCCGGCGCCACGTATCAGCCTAGCCTGCAACACGAAGACTACTCTTTGACGCGCATTGTTTACGACCGTGTAGAGCGCAGCCGTTTGGCCGTTGAACAAGGAACGTTCGCTGAGGCCCACTTCATCAAGCCTTACCACACGCTGCTCGAACAATGGTCTGCACACTTCGCAGGTTGATCGCCTCCTCGCACAAGGTCGAATTTCATGAACACATTGCTCCCCACCTCTACCGCTGGCAGCTTGCCCAAGCCGACCTGGCTGGCTCAGCCCGAAACCCTCTGGTCACCTTGGAAACTGCACGGCGATGCCTTGCTCGAAGGCAAGCAGGACGCACTGTGCCTGGCGCTGCACGAACAGTCGAGCGCCGGGATAGACATCGTCAGTGACGGCGAACAGACGCGTCAACATTTCGTGACCACGTTCATCGAGCACCTGAGCGGCGTGGACTTCGAGAACCGGCAGACTGTGCGCATCCGTGATCGCTACGACGCCAGCGTTCCGACAGTGGTAGGTACCGTGGCCAGGCGCAAGCCCGTGTTCGTCGACGATGCCAGGTTCTTGCGCGCGCAGACTCGACAGCCTATCAAGTGGGCGCTCCCAGGGCCCATGACCATGATCGACACGCTTTACGACAGCCACTACAAGAGCCGCGAAAAGCTCGCATGGGAGTTTGCCGTGCTGCTCAACCAGGAAGCCAGAGAGCTGGAAGCTGCAGGTGTCGACATCATCCAGTTCGACGAACCCGCCTTCAACGTGTTCTTCGATGAAGTGAACGACTGGGGCATCGCCACGCTCGAGCGGGCGTTGGAAGGCCTCAAATGCGAGACAGCAGTGCATATCTGCTACGGCTACGGGATCAAGGCCAACACTGACTGGAAGAAAACCCTGGGTGCCGAATGGCGCCAGTATGAAAAGGCGTTTCCCAAACTTCAGCAATCGAGTATCGACATCGTGTCGTTGGAATGCCAGAACTCACGCGTACCCATGGACCTTATCGAGTTGATCCGCGGCAAGAAAGTCATGGTCGGCGCAATCGATGTGGCCACGCACGCTATCGAAACACCCGAGGCCGTTGCCGATACGCTGCGCAAGGCGCTGGCATTCGTGGACGCCGACAAGCTCTACCCATGCACCAATTGCGGCATGGCGCCCCTGCCCCGCTCGGTTGCCCAAGGCAAATTGCGCGCACTGACAGCAGGCGCTGCAATCGTGCGGCAGGAATTGTCGGGTGCAGAGGGGCAATGAGCGCACGTTAGTTTGCATTCGACAGTCGTCCTCCGCGGCAAAACTGAACACACTGGCGCCACTGAATTGACCGTTCAGTGGCTAGCGGCGACCACCCGAATCAAGGGTTTGCGCCTTGGCGTCTGCCGCACCCTTTGCCATGGCCAAATCGATCAGCACATCTTCACGCATTGCCTGACGCACAGCCTGGCGAGCCGCTTTCACACGGCCCGCCAGGCCCTCTCACGCCGGCAGCGCCACCTTGCTGAACCGCTGCGCCAGAAACGGGGTGATGTCCAATGGCAAAGCCTCCTCGTGGACCACCTTGTCCAGCATTACCCCCGTGATTGCCGAGGTCAGCACCCCGGTGCGGAAATGCCCGCAGGCGTTGAAATAACCCGGCATCTCATCCACGGGCCCGAGGATGGGTAGCTCATCGGGCGAGCCTGGCCGCAGGCCGGCCCAGGTACGCTTGAGGTTGACCTGTTCGAGTGCCGGGACGCAGCGTATGGCGCCCTGGACCAGGCTGCTGATCTCCGGGAAGGTCGTGGTGACATCGAAGCCTTTCTCCTCGGTGGTGCTCCCGATGAGAATCTCCCCATTGTCCTTTTGCGCCATGTAGCAGTCACTGGTGGTGATGCACCCATCAAGCAGCTTGGGTAGGCGCTCGGTCAATACGATCTGCCCCTTGACAGGTTTGACGGGGATGGACGTGCCCGTGGCCCACTCACTCAATTCGGCAGCCCAGGCGCCGGCCGCATTGATCAGGGTGTCGCAATGGAAGTCACCGGCCTGTTCGGTACGAACCCCTTTGATGCGTCCGCCCTGATGCAACACGCCAGTGACACGCGTGTTGAGATACAAGTCGACGCCATTTTGCCGTGCGCCTTCCATGTAGGCGTCCCCCAGGCGAAACGGGCTGAGCTGGTGGTCGCAGAGAAACTCCAGCGCACCGTGCGCGTTTTCGGTGACCGATGGCTCCGCCTTGCGAAGTGCCTGGCGGTCCAGCCAGCGGATCTGTGACTGCAGATGAGGGATGTGCTTGACGATGTGCTCGGCGTAAAGCTGATCCTCATCGTCCTGGATCACGTACTTGAGTCCAGTGCGCTCGAACTTGAAGTCCATCCCGTGGCGCTCGATCAGCTCCTGGTGCAATTGCGGATAAAGCGCATTGGACTGCAACGCCAGATCGAAGAAACATTGCGGCAGGATGTGCGGGGTGCTCGAGTCCACGGCCACCGCCGCACCGTGAGCTTGGCGCTTGGCCTGGGAAGACAGCATGCGAAAGAAAATCACCCCGCAGCCCAGGCCCACCGATTCGCCGATGGCCCACAGCCCGCCTGCCGAAGCACGTGTGGCATTGCCGGGCCGCTTGTCGTCGATCAGGGCAATGCGCAGGTTGCCGCGCTTGGACAGCTGGTACGCGCAGGACGCGCCGATTACACCGGCACCGGCAATCACGATGTCATAGGTCTTGTTCATGTCAGGCCTCCGTGCCTGCGTGCTTGAATGCCGAAAACGGTACCGGGTCTACCGGGAATCGCGGCCGCAACCAGCCTACGTCAGCACGCCCCGTCGCGGCGCGCAGGCGATCGCTGCAATAGCCCACGCACATGCGTCCCTGGCAGTCCCCCATGCTCACCCGCGTGCGCATCTTCAGCCCGGCCATATCCTGAACCCCCTGCTCCAATGCCAGGTCGATGGCCTCGCGCGTCACCTGCTCACAGCGGCAAATCACCGTGTCAGCCTGTGGCAGCTCGACCTGTGCTGGCCCCCGCGCGGTATAGCGCTCGACGCCAGAGCGAAAACGCTTGATGCTTGCCAACTGGCCCAGGTAACGCTCGCGCCGTTCAATGGCCTGCGCAGCGTTCAGCACGCCACGCTGCTGCAGAATTGACACAGCCGCGATGCGTCCGGTCAGCATTGCTGCCTCCCCTCCGCGTATGCCGGCCATGTCGCCTGCCAGGTGAATATGCTCCAGGCTGCTTTGCTGCCATACGTTGCACTCGGCGCGCAGGTAGCCATCGGTGCTGTAACCATGGGCAAGCCCTAATTGCTGGCTAAGCTGCGTACGCGGGATGAAGCCGTAGCCTACCGCCAGCGTCTGCACCGACTCGCGACGCACATGGGTCATGTCCGCTTTCCAGGCATCGTCGTAGGGCGCCACGCTGACTTCGGTCAACTCACCTTCGCCCCGCGCCTCGACCACGCCCCAGCCATAGTGCATGGGAATGCCGTGCAGCTTCAGGTAGGCCAGCATGCTCAGGCCGTCGAGGAACAACTGGGGCTTGTTCATCAGCGCCAGGCTCTGGCGTGCGATACGGTTGAACGCACAGGCCTCGTACACCCCCGCCACCTTGGCACCGGCGGCGTGCAACTGACAGGCAACCAACGGCAGTAACGGGCCTGTACCAGCGATCAGGGTCGTACCCAATGGCTTGACCACGTTACTTTTGATCTGCAGCTGCAACCCGCCGAGCAGCATGACGCCCGGCAGGGTCCAGCCCGGGAACGGCACATTGCGCTCATGGCAACCGGCTGCCAGGATCAGTTGCTCGAAGGCCAGCGACTGCAACTGTTCCTGCTCGTCGAGTACTACCAGGCTATGGTCATCACCGCCCACGACACGGCTATTGAGCCGCAGGTCGATAGACTGCGCACGGGCGGCGAAGTCGGTGTGCAGTTTACCCAGAGCCTTGCTGTAGCGAGCGCCCAGGTAGCCCAGGTCGACACCTGCGCGCAGCGGGCCACGATAGACCACCCCGCCGGGGCGCGATGCCTCGTCGATCAGCGTGCAGCGCACGCCCGCGTCCACCAACTCGATGGCGGCAGCCATCCCCGCCGACCCCCCTCCGACAATGACTGGATGCCCGCTCATACCCGCGCCTCCCCGACAATCGGATTGACTTGGGTTTCGACGCGCATGCCGGCCCGCACCAGCGTCTGACAGGCGCGCCGCTTGGGGCGTCCATCGATAGCGACCAGGCAGCAATGGCATACGCCCATGCCGCAGAAAGCGCCGCTGACCTGGCCATGGTCGTTGAGGGCGAGCTGACGCACGCCCACGGCGTTGAGCACACTTAGAACAGTTTCGCCCGGGGCGGCAGTCACGGCCGTGCCGTTGATGGACAGGGGGATTTGTTCAGCCGAGAGTGGCTGTATATCGAGGGTTCGTTCCATGAAATGTCGTCTGCCTTCCGTGATTGAAAGACAGACAGACTACGGGAGGCGTCAGGCCAGAAAATTGACCTGAGACGGGGTTTTAAAGCTTTTTTACAGCCCTTTTTGAGCGCTGCAAGCAAGCCCTCTACCTGGTGAAGAACGTTTGTAAGCGAAGCCGCCTATTGCCGCCGCAATCAACGCTTCGCAGCCCCGACACTTCACATGCCGTCAGAGGAATCGCTCCACATCCCTGCCGAACACCTGCCGATAACCTTTGCAAAACGCCTCCCACTCGGCCGTTGCCCAGTCAGACCTGCGCTTGACCTGTCGTAGGTCGTGGCGGCTGGCTTTCATTGCGGTCAGCCGCTGCCTGGCTTTCTCGAAATCCAGCAACGCGATCTTGATGCCCGACTCGTCGAAGGCGACGAACACATGCTTCAAGTACAGGCAACCATGCTGCCAGCGGCCAAGGTTCAGCGTGGCCAGTGCACGCCCATACGCTTCAAGAATGTCGTGGTGTAGCTTGGGCTCGATGGTCTTGTCCAGGCCTTGGAGGTAAAAGTCTTCAAGCGATACATAACCGTCCAGCGCTGCCGTGACCATCACCGCACGCCACTCACCGTCCTGCTTGTGGACGTCGCTGTGCAGCAGCAATGGCGTAGCGACGCCCAGCGCGGCAGCGGCACGCAGCGCCTTGGCCTCACGGGCCACTGTCGGATAGCCGAACGGGTGCACAAGGCTACGGTAGATATGGCCGACCTGCTGCTTCTTGTAGAACGTGAAGCCGTCGAGCTCGACCTTCAATACACCGCTCTCACCGCCCCTGCGGATATTCGGCGGCTCTACCCACACCCCAGGAGCACTCAGAATGGCCTGCACCGGCGGGTGAGAGGCCTCATGGCCAGACGCGCTAACGTGTTTCATTAAAACCTGCTGAATATTGAGCCACACTGCGGCAAGGGGCGAAATATATCAGCCAAATCTGAAAGAAAGCGATTATTGCGACACGGCGTTGATCGTTTTTTACAGGGATGAACAGACAAAACTGCGGGCACAATCGCCATTGTCTGACAATCCTGCAACCGCCAAGCCTCCGTCGCGCCCGCTCGTCAGCGTCAAGCCGCTTCGCACTCAACCCCTGATGGTCCATAGTTGATCGATTCGGGTGGTGTAGGACTGGCTCATCATCTCCCGTTTCATGCCCCATTCCGGCGCGGCTGGCACGCTGGCTGCACGGACCGTCCCCCTGCCCCAACGCTCATTGATGCTGTCCAGTACTTCCATGAGACGATCGCAGGCCGCCGATTGCCTTGAGGCGAACAAGTCCCCCGAAAAATCACCCGGTTGACGCAGGTCCATCAGCAACACCTCCGCCTTGCTGTAACGAAGCCCCGGCCGGAAGATCCGCTCTACGGCATCGGTAGCCAGCTGGGTCATCAGCAACGTGTCGCAGGTCGGATAGGGAAGCTCCACCCATGCGCCTTGAGCATGGTGCACTTCGTTCGGGTTGAACATGCCCGTGCGGATGCTCACCCGCATGCGCTTGCACACCGATCCCTGGGCCCTGAGCTTTTCGGCGGCACGGCCGACGTACGTGGCCACTGCCTGCTTGATCGGCGCCAACTCGCTCAGGCGCGTGCCGAACATTCGGCTGCTGCAGATTTCCTGCTTGGGCGGTTCGACATCGTCCAGCTCCAGGCAAGGCGTGCCTGCCAGTTCCCTGGCCGTCTTTTCCACCACCACGTTGAAGCGTTGCCGTAACGTCCAGGCATCGGCGCGGGCCAAGTCCATCGCCGTTCGAATGCCCATGGCCTCCAGGTGCGCCGTCATCTTGCGCCCAATACCCCACACCTCCTTGACCGCAGTATTGCGTAGCACCCAATCCCGTTTTACCGGGTCGGTGATGTCCACAACGCCGCCAGTGTGGCTCTGCAGTCGCTTGGCAGTGTGGTTGGCCAGCTTGGCCAAGGTCTTGGTACGTGCGATACCTACACCGACAGGGATGCCGGTGCACTGGGCAATGCGCAAGCGCAGCCGGTGCCCGAACAACGTCAAGTCCTGGGTCATGCCCGTGAGCTCAGCGAAACATTCGTCGATGCTGTAGACCTCGGTGGCAGGCACCATCGCTTCGATCAGCGTCATCACCCGCTCGCTCATGTCGCCATACAGCGCGTAATTGCTACTGAATGCCACCACACCGTGCCGACGGAGTTTTTCCCGCGCCTGAAAATAAGGCTCGCCCATTTTCACGAATGGCTTGGCGTCATAGGACCGGGCAATGACACAACCGTCGTTGTTGCTCAGCACCACGATCGGCGTCTTCGCCAGATCAGGCCGAAATACGCGCTCACAGCTGGCGTAGAACGCGTTGCAGTCGATCAGCGCAAATATTGGCTCACTGCGCATGATCGCGGACGCTATAGCGCACCACGCCCCAAATGAGCAGATCATCACCCTCCATGACATAGCGCGGGGGGTAGGCTCGGTTCTCGGACTTCAAGATCACCACACCGTCACGTCGGTGCAGGCGCTTGCAAACGGGCTCACTGTTGATGGCCGCAATCACGATATCCCCGTGCTCGGCTTCGCGCCCCCGGTCCACCACCACGATATCGCCCGAATAGATGCCAGCGCCTTGCATGCTGTCACCCTCCACTTTCACCAGATACACATGCGGTGCGCGGATGTCGAATAACTCATCGAGGGATATGTAGCCCTCAAGATGATCCGCGGCAGGCGACGGAAAACCGGCCGGAACGTAATACGAATAAATCGGAAGTGGTTCAGAGCTGCCACGTGGCGCGCCCAGGAAGGTGATGGTCATGAGAGAAAGTCCAATGCAAACTGTATGCATATACAGTTAATCTGGCATCGGCGGACGGGTCAATCCTGAACGTGTGAATTTCTGACGGACGAGAGGTGAATACATGTGCGGACGCTACTCGATCTACGAGTCGATGGATCACTACTTGCGACAGCTGGCGCTGGACTTGGTGGTGATCAACGGCTACGACCATGAACCGGTTGATCGCTATAACGTGGCGCCTTCTACCCGCGTCGAAGTTATACGCCAGGCTGAGGCAGGTCTGCACGTAGACAAAGTGAAGTGGGGATGGTCGCCTCGCTGGGCCAAAGGCAAGCGACTCGACCCTATCAATGCCCGGGCCGAAACCGTAGCCACTGGCAAGTTTTTCAAGGGTCTGTGGCCACATGCAAGAGCGCTCGCCCCTGCCAATGGCTGGTTCGAATGGCTGCCAGATGCGCAAGATCCCAAGCGCAAACAACCCTACTACATCACCAGCGCCGACGGTGCACCGCTCTACTTTGCCGCGCTTGCCGAAGTTCACCAGAACCTTGAACCAGACGCGCACGATGGTTTCGTGATCATCACGGCCGCCGCTGATCAAGGCTTGATCGATATTCATGACCGAAAGCCCCTGGTGTTGGCGCCGCACCTTGCCAGGGAGTGGCTGGACCCCGCCACTTCAACGCAGCGAGCCGAGGCGATCGTGGCGACAGGCTGCCGTCCGGCCACTGACTTCCGCTGGTATCCGGTCGACAAGGCCGTTGGCAATGTTCGCAACCAGGGTGCGCAACTGATAATGCCGATTGCCGAACAGAGCAGGCAAGGTGATCTCGAATTCTGAAAAGGGCGTTATGCGTGGATGTGCCAGCCAAAACACTCAGCTGGCGTGATAGTCTGCGCACCCGCTGGCTGGCTAGCAGACAACTTGGACGCACCTTGAAATAGACCGACGAAGGATTCCGTCATGGACAGAAAACGCGCCCTCCTCCTCCCGCTTGTTGGGTTGATCACCCCGCTGGCAGGCTGCACCGAAGAGAAAGTGCCCGAGCCAACGGCAGACAATTGTGGCCCGCAACTGTACGGAAAAAACCTTGCCAGCTTGTCAAAGGATGCAAACCGCAATGTGTTCATCGCGAACTGCGAAAGTTTCCTGGCGGCGAAGAAAATGACGGAATGGAAGTTCGAGAAAAGCCCCAAGGGCAAGTACTGAGCGGCTGGCCGAGGTGATTGCCAATCCGATGATCTAGCCGCAGGGTCGTCAAGCTTGCCGAGCAGGAACACCGCCTTTACAGGCGGCGTTTTCAAGCAGACTCAGGGCGCTCAGTCCTTCGCGTACGAGCACGCCTTTAGCAGAAGCGGTGACTGCACTGGGTCATTTCTTGGAAAGGTGAGCCAAGGTTTACCGAGCACGCGCCCCCGCCTTATCGGCCACCACCGATCATTCACGAGCCGGATCGAATTGTTTCTCACGGATGCACAGCAGCGGGATCATGCCGCAAAGGAAATAAGCAGCGCCAACGATCAGGAAACCGACACCGATCGAGCCCTGGCTGGCGAAGAAGCCAATGGCAGCCGGTGACACCGCAGCACCGATACGCCCGATATTGTAGGCACCGCCAACCGCAGAGCCACGGAACTTGGCCTCGAAGCTTTCCGTCATGTACGTGGCGTTGACGCTGTAAGGCACGCCATAGAGGAAGCCGAAGACGATCAACAGCCACAGAATGTTTTCCGGCTGGTTGAACAGCACGATGATCGGCAGGAACAGCGCCGTCCCCAGGCAACCCGCGGCAAACACTTTGCGCCGCCCGAACTTGTCCGCCGCCATGCCGGCGATGACCTTGCCAAGGATCGAAGCGGTGTAGGTGCCGACCAGGAACGTGGTCATCTGCTTGAACGCCATGCCCAACTCGGTCTCCAGGTAGCTGGGCATCCAGTTGTTGACGCCATAGTTACCAAACTGCAAGAAGCCTGCAGTCAGCGACCAGAGAACGAACATCTTCGCGGCATTGGGGTTGGCGAAGATCTGTTTGTACTTGCCGCCCTCCACACGCTCACGCGCCTTGCGCTCTGCACGATCGGCACTCTGCAAGCGGGTCCAGGTCGAAGGTTCCGGCACCATCTTGTGCATCAGCAGGGCAAGAATCACCGGTGTGACGCCCACGAAGAACAACGTGCGCCAGCCGTAGCTTGGCAGTATCCAGGCAGCGAGCAGCGTTGCAACGATATACCCGACCGACCAGCCCGCTTGCAGGCTGCCAAGGACGGTATTTCGGAACCGGGTAGGTACGTACTCGGCCATGAGTGTATTACATGCAACGTACACCGAACCAAGGCCTAGGGCCGAGACAAAGCGGATGATCGCAAACTGTACATAGTTCTCGGTAAAGCCCAATAGCCCCGTACCGAGGCTGAACAGCAGCACACTGAGCACCACGGTGCGCACCCGCCCAAGGCGGTCGGTTGCCCAGCCACCGTAAATGCCCCCAACAGCCATGCCGGCCAGGGTGCAGCTGCCGAGCATGCCTGCCTGCAGGCCAGTCAGGCCGAATTCCGTTTTGAGCGTGGCCAGGCTATAGGCCAGGATCATGACATCGGCGCCATCGATGACCATCGTCAGGAAGCAAAACACGAAGGCTGTGATCCAGGTCCGCTCGGTGGACGCGGCGATGACCCCGGCGGGGTTAGGGTTGTGCATGTTTTATCCTTATTATGGCGGGTTACGACGTGCCTGTTCCGGCACTACACGGCGCTGCAGTAACAGCGCAGGCGGCGGGCACAGCCCACCGTCAAAGGCCGTCACAACCTGCGGTAAAAGCTATGTTCACGCAAACGAAAAAATATCGGGCCTGCATTCCCGGTAGGAATGGCCTGATTTGCAAGGTACAAGCCGCTGTGACTGCCGACTCAGCATGCCGTGGCACTGCCGGTGCACGTACCAGACGCCACGCATGCGAAAAAGTCAGGCAGCGATTCGGTTAATTCGTTTGCCAGGGCGGCGCGTCACCGTGATCAATGCAGGCCTCGAATTTTCCAGGAGGCTCACCATGGACCCGGTCCGTTTCATGCACCCCGATGCAATCCGTGCGCTTTTCAGTACCGCCCTGTCAGCGATGTACAAGCAGGAGGTACCGCTCTATGGCGATTTGTTGGACTTGGTCGCCGAAGTCAATGCCCAGACCCTGGCCGCTCAGCCTGCATTGGCAGAACGACTGCGTAGCAGCGGTGACGAGCAGCGCCTGAGCGTGGAACGCCATGGCGCGATCCGTGTTGGAACGGCCGAGGAGCTGCAAGGCTTGCGCCGACTGTTTGCAGTCATGGGCATGTCGCCAGTTGGCTACTACGACCTGAGCATCGCCGCCGTGCCAGTACATGCCACCGCATTCCGACCTATCGAGGCAGCGTCGCTGCGCGCCAATCCGTTCAGGGTGTTCACCTCGCTGTTGCGGCTCGAATTGATCGAAGACCCACAACTGCGTGAACAGGCCTGCCAGTTGCTGAGCGAGCGGACCATTTTCACCCCTGGCGTAATGGCGCTCATCGACCGCCACGAATGTGACGGCGGACTTACCGATACGGACGCTCAAGCGTTCGTCCAGGAGGCGCTGGAAACCTTTCGCTGGCACCAGAGCGCGACGGTCAGTGCCCAGCAATACCGCGCCCTGCATGACCAGCATCGCCTGATCGCTGACGTGGTGGCGTTTCGTGGGCCGCACATCAACCACCTCACGCCCCGCACTCTCGACATCGACCGCGCTCAGGCCCAGATGCGTTCGCGCGGCATGACCCCCAAGGCAGTCATCGAAGGGCCACCGCCGCGCCAGTGCCCAATCCTGTTGCGCCAGACAAGCTTCAAGGCCCTGCAGGAAGCGGTGACCTTTGCTGGTGGTGATGGGGCACCGGGGCATCACACGGCTCGTTTCGGAGAAATCGAGCAGCGCGGCGCGGCGCTGACACCTGCGGGCAAAGCACTGTATGACCGGCTGTTGAGCCAGGCCAGGCAAGCGCTGGGCGCAGCACCATCGGCGGACAATGCCGAGCAGTATGCGCACCTACTCAAAACGGCATTCAGCGCGTTTCCTGACGACTACGCCTCGCTGCGCACGCACAAGCTCGCTTACTTCAATTATTTCGTGAGGGATGCGGCCAAAGCGCATGGGACGGATCTCGAAACGCTGATCGAACAAGGCGCGGTCGGTTTCGAGCCACTGGTGTATGAGGACTTCCTGCCTGTGAGCGCTGCCGGGATCTTTCAGTCCAACCTCGGCGACAGCACCAAGGCCGACGCCATGACGCAAGGCAACCAGCAGCAGTTGGAGGCAGCGTTGGGCGCTCGCGTGATCGACGAGACGACCCTGTACGCCCAGGCCCAGGCGCAATCCATCGCGTCCTGCCTGCGCGCGCTTGAAATCCAGGCAACCAGCGCATAGATTGGCCGACCGCCCAGCCGCCTTGGCCCAGGCGGCTCGTCCGGCCTGCCTGGCCATAGTCTTAGGTGATGCCTGCAAGCCATGCACAAGAAATTGCTTCCGTCCATGATGTCGCTGCAGTGCTTTGAGTCCACTGCCCGTCATGCCAGCTTCACCCTCGCTGCCCGTGAACTGAACCTGACGCAAAGCGCCGTCAGTAAGCAGGTCGCTCAACTTGAGCAAATGTTGCAGCGTCGGCTGTTCAATCGGTTGCGTGGCGGCTTGCAACTGACCGCCGTGGGCGAGCTGTACCTGAGCGAAGTTGGCAAGATCCTGAGCCAAACGGACATCTCGACGCGCTTCATCCTGACGTTCGATGGCCAGGCAGAAACCTTGAGAATCGCGACCCAACCGACATTCGGCTCGCGCTGGCTGATTCCTCGGCTGCCGGCATTCAGCGCAGCGTATCCGCACGTGCGGCTAAGCGTGCGCAATGAACTGGAGCCGTTCGACCTGTTACAGGCCAAGGCGGACGTTGCATTCTTCTATGGGCGTGGCACCTGGCCCGGCGCCCAATGCGTCGAGCTGTTTCGCGAAGACGTAGTGCCCGTGTGCGCCCCTGCCCTGCTGCTGCACCGGCCGCTGAAGGCTATCGATGACATTCACAGCCATACGCTCTTGCAGTGCGTTTCGCGACCCGAGGCGTGGCATGACTGGCTGGGTGCTCAGGCGATGACATCCAGAAACAGCTACAGAGGCCCGCAGTTCGACACCTTCGACCTGTGCATTCGCGCAGCGATCGCAGGGTTGGGTGTGGCCTTGGTACCCAGGTTCATGGTGACAGAAGAACTGCAGCGCGGCGCCTTGCTGATTCCCCTGCACTACTATGCACCCAGCCCGGATGCTCACTACGTGGCCTATGCGACCCAGAGCCACGATTCACCGAAGATCCGTAACTTCGTGGACTGGGTGTGCGAGCAGACGCCTTGAGCGGACCTGCGTCCGCGCCTCATGCACCTGCATAAGCGGGAGCTACCACTTGTCCGCCATGTAAAACATGCCGCCACCCAGCGCGGCCAGGAACAGCCCGCCCAGCACGTCTGTCAGCAAGGCCTCGCCATGAATGTACGCTTCGATTTGAGTGGCAAGAAACAAGACGGCCAATACCAGAACCACGGCCGATACGCGGCGCTGAATCTTGAACCTGGATTTTTCGGGGCCGATCCACCACATGCGCATTTTCCTTGAGCGGGTTGAGTATTGAACCTTAGCTACATCACCAGCCGTTGACCAACGACCAGGTGTGAACGCTGCTGGCCAGTGTCTTGGCTCGGAAGGTAAACGCACTGCGCCAGCGTGGTATCACAAGGTCGTCATAAGGTAAGCCGCGAAGCCCTTGGCGAGGCGCCAAGGCTTCAAGGCGGACAGGTGGTCGAACACTCGGCTGGAGTTGCCTGCCAGCCCTGCAAGCACAAGGTAAACAACCCACTTTCGCAGCGCCCTTGAGATTTTTCTTTTCATGACTCGAAACAAAGGGTGCGCCTCGGGAAAATCCTACCGCTTGAAGCGAAAAAGCCCAAGATCCAGTGCGCAGTTGATCCAAACCGCGCCAGCATTGACCAGCTCCCTTTGGCTGCTGAGCACTGGAGAAAATCGCGGGCATTAAAAAAGCCCCGCAACCCAAAGGGCTGCGGGGCTTTCGAATGGTGGAGGCCGAGGTCGGAATCGAACCGGCGTAGACGGATTTGCAATCCGAAAGATATTTTCTTTATTTTCAATAGGTTAGGACGATTCTAGTTCCGCAACAAATCACTTCTAGTAGCTCTGCAACCCCTTGAAATCGAGAGAGTTTCAGGGAGGTGCGGAACTGATTTTTCACCAGATATCGTAGCTTTTACACCGCTATATACCCCACCTCTGGCGACCTGCCGAATAGCCTCCGATTGCGTCGCAGAACACTGAGCTGCCTCCCCGCGCAGCCGATTAGCGACAGAACCAGCATACATCCCTACCCCCAAAGAGCAGCCATCGCCGCAAATTACCTAATGGAGCTTCGGCAATTCGGTTCCCCGAACCTTGGCTATCACCCGAAGCTGGTAATCAGCTACAGCCTGGAAAAGCGACTCGGCAAGCAGGTGCAGACGCTCTACTTCATCGACCGGCGCGCCTCTATCTTGCGCCTGATGATACTCGCGCAAGGCGTCGACAGCTTGCTGAATGAGCGGCTCGCCAGCCTCAACCATCCCAATGAAAGTCCGCTTGTGCACAACCCAGTCCAGAGCAGAAAAAAAGCAAGTATAGGATGCGAACAGCTGGTAGCGAGCTGATAGACGGTCTTTCAATGACTGCTATCGACCCACAGCTGCCCGTGGGCAAATGGCAGTAATCGGCCTGAAGCGGACTGTAGACACGCCGCTTGCGACTTCGTAATCTGACCACACGGTATATCGCTTTTTCTCTCCCCCTTCTGTCGCCCCTCCGGAGCGCCTCCCAGACAGTTGAAGGAGTCATGCGTAGATCCGGAACGTTGTCCGTAAAAAGTGGCGTAGAACTACCCAATATTTACCGTCTATACATAGTTAGGTGCCTCATGGAAATTGCTTTGGGCGATAAGGTAAAACAATGGGTAGAGATGGAAGGCTACCCCCTGGAGTTCTCTACAGCTCATAAGTTTAAGAAAAGAAGATTTTCGGTAGAACAAAGCCACTTTGCAAAAGACAAAGATGGCAAAGTCAGAGAAGTTGATGTGCTTGCAACAGCAAATCGCCCACTTGGTCGTTCATTTTTGCGAATTGAACATGTAGTTGAATGCAAGTGGAGTAAAGATAAGCCTTGGGTTCTATTCAAAGACGAGAAACGATGTGCGTCGTCGGCTTTGGCAGCTCAATTGATATCTTCATCTGCCGGGCAAGCTGTTACTTGGGTAGCCGCCGGAAGTGAAGAGCTTAAAAGCTTAGATATGTTCAGAGAAGATGGTTTTTCATTCTCGGGAAGGCAGGCCTTTTCAAAAGGAAATGATTTGTTTTATCAAGCTGTACAAGGAGTGGTCTCAAACTGCTTAAATATTACCAGAGCTTACGATGACTATGAATTTAAGCCAGAGGATCATCTTTTGGCAGTGATCGCTCTACCAGTAATTGTAATTGACGGAAGCCTATTTGAAGCTACGTATGCCTCTGACAGCGATGAGTTGAGACTAGAACATATCAATCATGCTCGTTTGCGCTGGGCGGGAAACGAGGGGCGTAACTTAAGTACGATAATTGACATAGTGACGTCAGATTACCTAGATGCCTTTCTAGATATTAGGAAAAAAGAGCTAAATATCCTAATGAGCTGCTTTGGGAAAACTTTGGCGCAGTTGATTCAGTGTTTTCACGAAAAAACAGAAAAACACTTAGTCATCACCGAAGGACCAAGGGGGATATCTGGCAGGCCTAAGTTGTTGCGGCAACTGAAAAATGCTTCAATGTCTGAAAAGCTGAGCTCGGACGCATCTGACGATCCGCAGAGCTAGGCCTCACAGTCACAGGCATTTCTCATGAATAACAACCGCTCCGTCTCTGCCGCAATCGGCGAATACTTGGTTCTTGGCGAACTGTTGAAGAGGAACATCGAGGCCTATCTGGCTCACGGGGAAACCCAAAAGGGATGGGACGTCGTAATCGTCACAAACGAGAGCACGAAGCGCGTTCAAGTCAAAACTATCGATTGGCCAAACCAGCTAGCAGTCAACGGAAACTTTGCAGGTGGGTTCGACTACCTCGTCGTTGTTCTGCTTGATAGGAAAAATCCGCGCAGTCGGTTCTTCGTGTTTGAGTATGCGGAACTTGATGCTCTTCTCTCTGCGCCGAATGAATTGAGGGCGGGGGGGAAAAGAACCCTAACAATGAGTCAGAGATCGATGGACTCCAGGGTCAAACTTCACGAAGATAACTGGAAAGTCCTGCAGCTTGCGTCCACGGAGTCAAGACAAGAAGTCGTTAATGAAGCGGCAGAGTGCGAGATCTAGCCTTTCCATCGATAGGGCGCAGCCACTCACGTATGAGTTAATGCCCAATGTGGGTTATAGCAGTCTTACGTGGGTGGCTGTTTTTGTGGCCGTTTCTGCCGGTGCCGAACGACCGCTTTGGGTCGATAGCTGCCGATCGCGACTTTCCGCTACCGACCCATGAGGCGACAACGCTCCACTTACTGGGCCGGACTGCCAGCTGCTTGAGTCCCCTGATACCGACGTAACGCGTCAGCAACCTCAAACATCGACGGATCGCCCGGCATGATCATGGTTTCCAGCCTTTTCATCATCTATCGCCTCCGTTACGACTATAGGCACATTAGTAGTCATAGATAGAGATTTGAACCCGCCCGACATGCTCGACAGGCCACTATAGGCCAGTAAAAACGGCTATCCTCGCCTGAGCAGACGGCCCGTTCTGGTCTCAAGCGTCCCAGAATCTGCCCTAAATTTGCCCTAAATATCAACGGTACTAAGAGAGCATCATGGACGAGAAAGCCGCAATCACATCAGACACCCTGGAGCTGCTGCTACTCAACCAAACCGCCATCAGAGCAGCACTGGAAGAGCTGTCCCTCTGGGTTAGTCAACGTGGCTCCACCCACATCCACGACAACGTTATGGCGGCCATGATGACGCTGGACATCCACGCGGAAGCAATCTCGGCCGGGATCGAGCGCCTACGGGCTTGAATCAGCAAAGCTGCTCACCGCTTCCTATGCTTCATCAGGCAACCGAGCCACTCCCTGTTGCGTCACAGCACCGCGGATGAGGCTTGGACGTACTTTGCTCAGAGAGCATTAAACACGCGGCAGTCAGCGAAGACGTTCTGAGGAGGTACCATTTTGTACCAATTACCCTGCTGAGCCCTGTCATGAACTATGAGATATGACTGCCCAGCGAAAGTTATGCTTGACGGTCGAATATTTTATGTTGAGGCCTTCACCAACACTACGAGCGAAACCTCCCAGCGAATTGCGGGGGGAAATTTGTCCGCCCTGGTCATCAGCTATAGATCCAGTTTTGGAAACAAAATATTAAAAATGGAAGGACTAGTAACCACTGTCCATGTCAAGACCTTTTTCCGCAGAGAGAATTAGGCAACCCGCCAACAAAATTCTGATGAGCTGCCGCAAAAACTTCATTCAGCTTACGTGTATGCATATCAATCTCGACGGTTCCTGCACAGAAAAGACTATCATCACCGCCGGCCGAATAGCTCAGAGGACGATAATCATCCCTCGCCACTTGATTCTCACAGCAAGTCTTTGAAAGCTGCGTACACATGATATTAACAGTCGGAATCAAGCGCAACGCCGAACCCACAATTTCGGGATTCGGATTATTAAATTTAACACGCCCATTTGAGAAAATAATTGACTCTGGCTGCACAACCCCCAGCAAATCAGTTGTAAAGGATTCTGCACTTCCCTCACCTGGTAAACCTCCATGATGAGGGAAAACCAAATACTTAGCACTGACCTCAACTGAATATTTGAGAATTTGATCTAGAGCTATCCTATCCATATCCCCCGTGAGCAGAGCCAATGGCTCCCCTTTAAACATAACCCTAAGCACGATACTCACAGAGTTACTAGTTAGCTTTCGGCCATCCTTAGGCAGCGTTTGTCCAGGGCCCGACAATGCCATCGCAGGAGAGGGGGAAACTATTTGCAAATGTAGGTCATCAGTAACCGCACACCACTGATATGGACTGCACGAACTAATTCCATACTCGACCATTAGCTGACTGTTTCGCATCTGCTCATCAATCAAATACCGCACATCCTCCCACAGCATTGATGCTTTAATCGAATCAGGATTAATAATAAGCTTTCTGACCAAGTACTTTGGATTGGACAGCAAATTTATCAAACCAGCCAAATGATCAGCATCAGTATGCGAAATAACAACCAAATCTAGTTGAGTAAGCTCTGCTTGATCAAGAAATCGTTGAAGGTGCGTCTTACCCGCAGTATCTACAACTACAACTTTACCGGCGTCGGATAATACCGCCGCGTTCCCATGCCCAACATCGATGATCGTTAATTTCGACATCAACCCAGATTCCAATCCTTGATATAAAGATCCCGCGAGGTTTCCACCTCAAGATTCACAATAGCCCTACAGCGAAATACTTCGCCCGACTTAAAGGCCTGAAGAACATTCTTGTAAATCTCACCATCTGTCTTAGTTATGTCGACTTCGACTAGGCGCTGCGAGTCCCAGCCAGGAATCACCACAGCCACTCGAACAGCATCGTTAGTCTGCAATACGATATTTTCAAACCGTACTAGTGTCGGCCAAGGCTTTCTAAAAACACTATACTCACCAGCAAACTCTTTTATACATATCTCAAAAGCAGTTCGCACATTATCCGCATTCAAATCCCGGGCTTCTAAAACACACGGAATGGAATGGCGCAATCTACGCACTGAGGAAACATTATCAACATCCCTGGAACAGAGGACCGCAGGACTTTTTTGCTCATAAAGAGCAGACACGATAACATCTCCATTAACCGGAGAGTACTTCCTGCTATTCAAATTAAGATCACAAACAAAACCATCCGCCGAGTTTATTTGAGAAAGCAAAGCTTTGACACTACTTACGACCTCCACCTCTTCAGTGGCGACATTCATATCTTCGAGACTGTACTCGTACAACCCCCGAATATTAGGATCATCATCTAAAAGCAGAATCCTAGATATTTCACGATTATGAATTTTTATAGCGTGCATTTACTGACCCACCACCGGCAAATTAATTACAAACTCAGCACCACCAAGTGCACCATTGGGTATTGCCTCTACTGTCCCACCTAGGTCTTTAACCGTATCGCGCACGATCGTTAGTCCTAACCCAGTCCCATCGGGATCAGAGGAAATGCCTGGCAACCAAATCTCTGAAATATTTTGCTGCACAATCCCCGGCCCCGAATCAGAAACCGAGATGATGCAATTCTGACCATCCGTTCTTGTTTCAATCACGATCTGGCGATTGTCAGTACCCCCGCGGCGAAACGCATTCAAGGCATTATTCAATAGATTGGTGAATATTGACTCCAGCGCTGCTTCCGAGCATCTCAAATAGGGATTAGATGGGCATAACTCGAGTTTTAGAACAGTGTCGCGCGCCTCATAAAAAGGACGCATCATTACCTCAATTTGCTTGGCAACCGAATTTATATCCACTCGACCTACGCGACGCTTATTGACCCTAACAAGGCTTAGGGTGGCCGAGCTGAGTGTCGACAAGGCATCAAGCGCTATACGAATCTTTTTTATAATACTTAAAACAGTGGCACGCTTATCTTCTGGCGCATAAGCATTGAGGCGAACCTCAATTGCAGTTGTTGCAAGTTCGATTGCTTTTAATGGATTCCCATGGGATTCATGCGCAAAGGTTGCCGCCGTTATGCCAGCAGTACTTAAGGTACGATAAAGCTGAATCTCTTTTTTAAGATTATCTGCTTCTCGATCTCGAGTTTTAGCATATTGATTAAAAGCAGCATTAATTCTGCCCCTCATCCGCACGGGAACCTCTTGAATTAGGTCGCTAACCTTCTCTTTCTCTTTTACTGCAACTGACGGCACCTTACTCCGCTCAGCCTGACGCCTCCGCTCTGCGTGAAAGAGGCGCCACCTTGCCATCCAGTCAAGGCTTTCTATTGCAAAGTCTTTCAACTCAGAAAAACATTCATCCGCTATATATCCTGAACGGTCAGTCTTTTGAGTGAGAACATATCGTCCCTTGTTGCTAAGAGATATCCTTCCGATGGAGTTATTTGTACTAGGGCGCTCTTCTGGATTCTGAGTACGGATGAGGTTGATTCCAAGCCAGTCATCACCCGCCCCACCGTAGGGTGAAACCCTCACACCATCTTGATAGACATGAACGCCGCCGAAGTGACGCAACCACTCCTTGACATCACCGATATTCACCGACTTACCGGAAACAAAACTTTCTTTCTTTAGGAGAAAAGCCCAAAAATCCAACTTACACTTAGGGGCCTTGAACAATGGCGCACCCTTCTTGTTGCGAACATCATCATGCCCGCCTTTGTGCAGAACTTTCCCTTGCCAGTCAAGAATCTCAGCCGTTGCCAGGCCATTTTCATCAACACTAGCTGAGAGATGATATTCTGAAGATTCAAAATATTTTAACCGAAGGAGCTTTTCCACCTCAGCAAATTCCGGTGCCTTCAGCTCAACCTTAAAGCCTGAAACTTTATCTTCGAAAGGGTCCGTCAGCATCAGCACTATCCGTGCTAATTTTTTTAAATCCTCACTGCGTATAGCTGACCTTAACCCAGTGAGCTCGGTACGAGTGCCTGCAGGCCGGCCGTACTTGCCCTCTTCAATTTTGAGATCTACGTCTTCAACTGTATTTGCGGTATCGAAATCATCCCAGTTGACCTTCAATACGCTCGTGACACCTTTATCGCCCGTGGTGGACTCAAGATTAACAGTCCTCCCCATGCGTAACGCAGCAAGGCGCCCCAACCCTTTACTACCCGAAGGCGTACGACCTAATACCGTGGTTTGATGACTGTTCTTACTTGACTTACCCAGAACCAGCCAAGAATCTCTGATATTAGCAGAAGACATGCCATTACCATCGTCAGTTACAACGATCTTACCACCTGGCAATCCTGTATCTGTAAGTTCTACTACACACGAAGTAGCATCCGCGTCATAGGAGTTTTTGATCAACTCCAATATACTCTGATCCGCACCTTGGTTTAGCTCCTCACCGAGCCGAACTAAAATATTTGGAGAGAATCTGAAATGCACACTACTCATAGCGCTCCCTGACGATGTCGATATCCGCTAGAATCTTTGTAGTCAAATGCCGGCAACGGCTAACAGAGTTCAACCAGTCGTTAATTCGTGACTCCCGAAATTCATCCATCAAAAGCAGACACTTTCGAACATCCCGATCTTTCGGACTTATGATCAGGAGATGATTTTCAACTGCAATCGGCTTCACACCCTGAACCAGCGACGGGACCAATCGACTTCTATCGCTTGGGCTTGAAGTCCTTCTAACTACGACAAATGGCGGTAAATACAAAGTTCCGGAGAAATTTATCTCTGGCAATTCAGTCACTACTGAAAATGGAGGAGCCTCTTGCGTGGTCAAATAAAGAGTTGACTGCCCGGCACCTTCCAACCTATGCGGCACTACCGGCCCAACTCGCACCTCAAATAATTCTTTCAACTTCACATATGCAGGCGAGTCATTACTAATTACAGATTGCCATACATCAACATGAGGCTGCACCGACCCTTCCCCCACAATGGCGGAGAGCAAAAAAACATCGACATCCACTGTCTTAGAAAACCGCCCGTAGACATCTAGTGCTGTGATAAGCGAATTTCTCTCTACCAGGTCTCGCCACTTACGATAACGAGTACCGCTACGAAGTACGTCAGGTAGTACTGCAGCAATTTTTTGTCCAACTTTCGCCGTACGCAGTGCCTGAGCAATAAATACGCCTGCTTGCTGAGTCTTGCCGGTACTCCAATCAACTCCATGAGGTGCAGTTATATGACCGAATGGTGGATTCGCTACTACGCAGTCAAAATCCGCGCCCAACTCGGTGCCAAGATAGTCCCCAATTTGAAAAAAAGAGAAGAATTGGAGATATCTGTTTAGATCTGATGTGGAGATTTTTTGGAGCCCATGCCGCTGACATGCCAAAGCGACTAGGCGAAGCTTTGCTGCCAATATGAAGCTTTCATTTAAATCGCACCCACCAAACCGCCCGCCCCAAAACACAATTGTATCTATCAAACGATCCTTTATAGGGAAGGACTTAGCAACAGCCAAGAGCAAATTACCCGCACCACAAGATGGATCAAAAAATGAAGCGCCTTTGACAATCTCGGCGGACAAAGACAATGCTATCTTTTCAGCAATTTTATCCCCGGTAAAGAAGATTCCTTGGCTAGCCCGAATATCATGAGGTATCAGCTCTTCTGCTGCACATGTAACGTTGATATCAACAACATCCATCATCGAACGTCTTTCGATATCAGAATCGACGACCAATAGCCCTTGCATCATTTCTACAAATGGAGAGTACTTGTCGCTAGCGACTTCATGCAGACTTTTTGGCTTTTCCAGCCGGCAGGCAACGGTATCTTCATTCAAGTTAAACAAGGCCACTTAGTCCCGCAGTTACAGTATTGATCTTACTTGAGCATCTAATTATGAGTGACAAGTCCGCATCGGCTGACCCACCAACCGAATTATCCTACTTCTCACCCCAACCCAAGCGATTCATTGGAGCTAAAAAAGTAATCATATACCAATCTGGGGGAGGAAGCGGACGAAGGTCTTGCTGGGGCGATGAATGCTAGACGGCTTGAGACAGAATGTCACTATGCCATCACCCCAAGGATCGCCCTGCGGCTCTCAAGCTTATTTTTGAGAAGCGAGCCCAGCAAGCCAACGCCCGGCGACAGACCCAACGCAGCCTAGAGCCGCCTGAGCGGAGCTACAGGGGACACCCTAGAAAAGGCTGCCCAGTGATGCCGGATGCCAGTTCATGATTACCAACTCGCCGGTTACCTCCGCCTTACACTGACGGTGGTTCGTGTTGCTGTAGCGGATATCCAAACACTCGAAGTGGAACCCCTCAAACGCTCGGCGGATGTCTGGATGATCGTTGATGCTGACCATCACCCTACCCTTGCACCGGCGCATGAAGTCGGCCATGCGCTGGTACTCCTCGATGGGGAAGTCGACGCCATAGCCGGCAGTCTGCCAATACGGCGGGTCCATGTAGAAGAACGTGTGTGCTCGATCATAGCGCTCGGCGCAGGCGAGCCAGGACAGACTCTCGACATAGGTGCCTGCGAGGCGCTGCCAGGCAGCTGACAGATTCTCTTCGATGCGCAGCAGGTTTATGGCCGGCCCAGTGGTGGCGGTACCGAATGTCTGTCCGGTGACTTTGCCACCAAAGGCGTGCTGCTGCAGGTAGAAGAACCGGGCGGCGCGCTGGATATCGGTGAGGGTCTCTGGGCGCGTCATCTTCTGCCACTCGAAAATCTGCCGAGAGCTGAGCGCCCACTTGAACTGGCGCACGAACTCCTCGAGGTGGTTCTGGACCACGCGGTAAAGGGTGACTAGGTCACCGTTGAGATCGTTGAGTACTTCCACCGGCGCGGGCTGGGGACGCATGAAGAACAACGCGGCACCGCCGGCGAAGACTTCGACATAGCATTCATGAGGGGGAAAGAGGGGGATCAAGCGGTCGGCCAGGCGGCGTTTGCCACCCATCCAGGGGATGATTGGGGAGGTCATAGGTATGCAAGTCTTTACTGTATGGATAAACAGGTGTTAGGCTCGCCGCGCTTTGTGCACAAGGCAGAGGCCACGGCTGGACTTGCAGGAAGGGTCTGCGGGTTCGGTGGGCCGGGCTGGATGTTGACGCATCCTCCCCGGCTCGCCTCTTTCACTGCTTAGTGATTTCGCGGACGTAGGCCTGACAGGCCTGCAATGCGATCAGTGCGCGGTCGCCTTCATCGGTGATGGCGATAATTCGTTGAGCATGCGCTGGGTCAAGTTGGGCGCGAACGGCGCCAGGTACCACGTCTCCGGTGCCGGCGGTTTCTCGCACCCCACCGTCACAACCCGAGCGGGCAACGGCTCCCGAGTCGACAAGGACTGACAGCCGCAGATCAGTGGTAGCAAGCCGGTCACGCAGGCGAGCTTGAGTTTGTTGGGCATCTTCCATCTCCTTCCAGTGGTTTTGTGCCTGGGCCTGCAGGCGGGCCTCCAGGGCGCGACGGACTTGCTGTTGTGCAGACAGATGATCGAGCGCGGTGGCAGCAGCCCTCTCCCGCTCCAGGCCGTTGATACGATCTTTCTCTGCCAGCTGCTTGCCGTAGTAGTCGGCCTGGTTGGCAAGCTGCGCGTTGTAGGCGTTTGCCTGCCAAACCCAAGCTGCCCGGGCGCCAACCGCACAGGCGAGCAGCAGCGCTGTGACAGCCAATAGGCGGGAGACCCACCCACTCACTGCAGCACCTCAAGCGCTCGGGCGTAAATGGCCTTTCGATCCTCCAGGCCATTGGTACCGCCATTGATGCGCTTGGTGATGGTCAGAAGGTCACCCTTGTCGGCGAGACTGTTCAGGCCCTCCTTCTGCCAGAACCAGCCTGCCGACATGGATGCGTAGACCGGGTGCTCGAGCAGCTCTGGCGTGTTTAGTAGCCGGCTGTCTCCGAACAGCGCTTCGCTGCAGGCTTCATAGTTGGAGCGGCCCGTCACTTGAATCAGCCCTCGGCCGCGATAAAGCTGGCCATCCCCATCTGCCTCAAGCGTGTTGCCAAGACGCTGGGCCAAGCGACCGGTGTCGTACTTCGCCAGGTATTTGTCATTGCCGAGTTCGCGAACGTACTGCAGCTGGCCGGACTCATGCCCGATCTGCGCCAGGAACGCAGCCATGCGCAGGCGCGTAACGATGGCGTACTTGCCCATGGTGGCGTTGAGGCCGGGAACAAAAACGCCGGCTTTGCGGCCGGCGTTCGGGAGGATCTGTAACAACTGCTTCTCGTTGATTGGCATCGGTTTTCTCCAAAGAGTGAAGGTTTACGCCGCAGATACGTCCACGGTGCGTAGTGGTTTGGTCTGTTTCTTTTTCTTGCCCTTGGCTTTCGCCTTTCCCTTCTTCCCTCCATTGCACTCGACCGTGGTCGACCAGCCCGAGGGCATAAACACCTGCTCCACGCTGTCCACCAGGTACTCGCCATCGAGCCCGTTTTTGAAGCCCTGGGCGTTGATGGAGCGCTCTGCAAACAGGTCGGTGCGCCCGAGCATCTCCAAGCGCACGCCGGCGGTGCTGCGGTTGAACGCCGCCAAGCGGGCCTTGGCTGCCTGCTCAGCAGCGCCTTTGTCGGGGTAGATATGGCGGTCGGTGTGCACAGCGGGCAGGCCTTCGGGCGCTTCGTCGTTACCAAGCTCAACGACCTTGAGCGCGCCGGTTTTCTTGTCTTGGTGCTGCGTCTTCACGGCCTTCTGCGTGGTGCGGTCGCCAAGGCGGAAGCTGTAGCGGTTCACGTCACTACGCTGAATGGTGACCGCACCAAAGGCCTTGCCTCCGGGGGTGCTGCCACCTTGGCGCGGCATGACCAGCAGCTGACCGTCGCCTACCTTGGCCGTGCAGTCGTACTGTCTGGCCAGGCGGGTGATGAAGTTAAAATCGGACTCGTTGCGCTGGTCGACGCGAGCCACCTTGGTCTGCACTGTGCAGCCAGGTTTCCACCCGTTGCGCGCAGCCAGGTCACTGACGATTTGTGCGAGCGGCACGTTCTCCCAGCTACCGCTACGGGTGGTTTTGCCACTACCGCGCATGTCGCTGGCTTTTCCGCGCAGGGTGATGGTGTCCGGCGGGCCAGTCACCTCGATTTCGTCCACCCGGTAACTACCCAGGCGCGCAAGCGGCTTACCCTCATAGCCCAAAAAGGCCTCGATCAAGGCGCCGCGCTTTGGCAACGTGACGGCTTGGTCGCGGTCATCAATGCGTAGTTCGAATTCGTCCGAGTCCATCCCGGGCTTGTCCAAAGTGCGCAGCAACAGCAGACGGTCGTTAATCAGCGCGGTGATATCCCGGCCGTCAGCGACGATACGAAACGTAGGTTTCATGGTGGCTCCAGAAAGTAAAAAACCCCGCAGGGCGGGGTTCGTTACGCGTAACGCGGGGTCAGTCCCACAGGGTGACCTGCTCGGCCTCAGCCTCAGCGGCAGGCAGTTCGGGGAAGTAAATCAGCACGCCGGCGCGGAACGGCTGTGGTTCCTCGGCAAGGCCTTGGTTGGCTTCCATGACCGCTTCCACGGCGCCCATCAAATGGCCGTAGTAGGCCTGGCACAGGGTGTCGAGCACGTCCCCGTCAGACGTTCTGCAGGTCGTCGCCATATTTGGTGAACTCCAGGGTAAAGGCTTGTTTGCGCGGGATACCACCGGCAAGCAATGCCGATTGATCCTCGTCGACCTTGCGCAGACACCAGTTGCCCAGCACGGCACCGTAGCCGGTGGTCAGGCTCACGGGCAGCAGCAGGCGGCCGATGGTGCGCAGCGTGTCCAGCTGACTGATTCCGCCTCGGAACAACGGGAACACGGCCCCTTTGATCGTCAACGTGTCTTCGCCAGGCCCCACGGCCTGCTGGGCCATGTCGCGCGTCAAACGCTCCTGCGCGGCCCAGCGGTACGCGGTACGGCGCTGCAGCTCGTCAAACGCTGCAGTGTCGAGGTTGAAGTAAAAAGGCTGCGACCCTGCCTTGAGCGGCTGCAGGGTCAGCAGGTGGGGGAACGGCGTTACCGCCGCTGCTGCAGGTGTAGCGCTTGGGGCAAAGGCGCTGGTTGGCACAATGCCCGCCAATGACGGGCTGACCTTGCCGGCCATGCGGTTGATGGCCGACCCCGCCTTGCTGGCCTGCTCGCTCAGTGAGCCCAGCCGGTCGCGCACCTGGGTGGCAGCACTGGTGACCTGGCTGTACTTTGACGCGACCATGCCCACGGTGGACTGCGCCACGTTGATCGCGCGCATTGTGCGTTGCAGCTTGGCCCCTACCGCTGGCCCGATGATCGGTAGGCTTTCCAGCTCCGATGCGGCACCGGTCATGTCACTGACGGCGCCGTTAAGCGGGCCCAGCATGCCATCGACACTGGTACGGCCGGCCTCACCGGCCGCCACCAGGGACGATAGCGTTGATTTCATCAAATCCATGTAAGCCATGGCACCCCCTTAGACATGCGCCTCGTCGTAGAGCTGGGCACTGAACCGGTTACCCGCAAATTCCCGCTGCAGGCGGTCAAACAAGCCGCGCAGCGGTGCTTCCATGGCGGCCACTGTCTGATAAGGGTCTTTCATATCCCCCTCAATGGTGACCGGCATGCTCAGTGCAATTGAAAAGGTCTGTTCAACCTTGGCTGGCTCGGCCTTGGTGCGTTCGGCCGGCTTGGGCGGCATCGGCGCCGGCGCTGCAGTACTGGGCGCAGTCACCTCAACCAGCGAACGCACCACGTCGCCCATAGAGTCGGCACGCTCCACCGCATGACGGCGCAGCCCGCGCGCGAACCCGAGGCGCTCCCGATCTGCAGGTTTGGGCGTGTACTGAGCGGCCGGCACCGGCTCCTGCTTGGGCCTGGCCAGGCCCGTGGGCGAACCCGCCTCAACCCTCACCACGGGCACCGGCTGCTGCGAGCCCGGCGCCGTTACGGTAACGACTGGGGGTTGTACCGTCACCGGCGCCGACGGCGGGGTCACGCCCTGGGCAACCGGCGCCGGCGGCTTGGCGATGGGTGCCGGCACAGTAGCCACCGGGGCCGGCGCCTTCGTCACCGGCTCAGGCTGCAGCACCACAGGAGGCTGCAGGGTCGGCTGCAGGGGCTTGGGCGCCTCGATGACCGGCGCCGGCATGACCGCCACGGGTGCTGCAGGCTCTGCAGGCGCAGCGGGTTGCGATTCCGCTCCGACCTGGCCATCAGCCGGCGCCTGCTCCTGCTGCGGCTTATCTTCACCGAACCAGGTACGGCCCAGCCAACCGCCCAGGGCATCGCCACCAAGGCCGCCCAGGGCCATGCCAATGGCACCCCCGATGGCGGTACCAATGATCGGTACCACAGACCCGATGGCGGCGCCGGCGGCACCACCTGCCCATGCGCCCGCCATGCCGCCTGCCAGGCCGCCATACCCCTCGGCCTTTTCGTCCCGGGTTTGCGCATTCAGCGCGATATCCAGCACCCCAGGGATAGCATCAGCGAGCTGGCCACCGGGCAACCTGCCTGCCGCTCGGGTCATCCCGCGAACGCCATGCACCATTTGCCCCAAGCGGCTCAGTTCAGGGGTAACGGGCGCCCTGGGGGCCAATGCCGACACACCCACCGCCGGCAGGGCCGGCTGTGGACGCGGAGGCATCGGCGCCGGTGCTGCTGCGGACCCCGGCCCTGTGGCTGCCACTTTCGCCGCCGGCGGAACCACCGGGGTTAGCCGAACCGGCGCCTTGATGGCCGCCGGCACCGGCTTGGGTAGAACGCTCAACGGGCTGCGCGCGACACCCAACTGACCAACCGGCCGGCGCCGGCGAACGCGACGGGCTCGTTTCGTCCCTCCAGGGCCTGGATTCGGCACGCCAGGCCCATACCGGCCAAATGCATCAGCATTGACCACAAACACGCGCTGCGGCTCGTTGCCGGGCGCCTGGCCAGGGTCATTGCTTGCCGGCACGCCCAGCACCTTACCCAGGGCACCCAGGCCCGCATCCACCACCCGTTTACGGGGCTTAGGTGCTGTCGTCTCGCCTGGCTGGCCAGATTCCTTACCTGGGCGCCTGTAACCCCATGCCCGCCCCAGGGCCACGTTGAATGCACCTCGGCCGATCTTGGCCGCGCTACGGGCAGCCATAACCGCACCGACAGCCGTGGCCAGGCCTGCCAGGCCCATGGCCAACTGGGGGACATCGTCCGACAGCTTGCCAATCCAACGGACAACGGTTGTTGCGCCGGTAGCAAATGCGTCAGTCGCCGGCCGGATGGCATCACCGATGCTACGCATGGCGTCATCCGTGGACTGCACCAGCTCAGCCCAGCGCTGCGCCGACGTTTCGCGCCGCTCCGCCAGGTTCTTGTCCAAGATGCCGGTTGCCTTCATGGAATCGGCTTTCAGCTCGTTGTAGAGCCCACGGTTCTGACCATAAGCGGTCAGCGCCGCCTTGACCTGCATGTCGGCAAACAAGTCACCGGTGCGCAGGGTTTTTTCCAGGGCTTCCAGCGCCGCCTTGGCTTTTTCCGGGTCGGCCTGCTTATCGATCTTGGATTGGGCATCCTTGATCTTTTTGGCCTTGGCCGGGTCGGTAGCCTCCACGTACTGCATGGCCAGGCCCATGGACGCCTCAATGACGTTCATGCCCTTCTGCAGGCCAGTGTTCAGCGAGGCCTGATAGTCGATGCCAGCATCTTTGTACGCCTTGACCACGTCGCCGGCGCCGATCTTCTCCATCCAGTTTTTGAAGTTGTTGGCCGCTTCGTCCGAACTGCCGGCAGTCTTCATCTGCACTTGCAGCATCGAGCCCAGCGACGACACAGCGTCAAGGCCAGTAATGCCGTTCTTTTCCATGCCGGCCAGCAGTTGCGGGAACCACTTGGCCATGTCGCTAGCCTCGAAGCTCCCCGCCTGCCCCTGATAAGCGATGGCCTCCAAGGCCTGCTGCATGACCTTCGGGTCGGTGATCTTGGCATTCTGCTGCAGCGCCATAATCATGCTGGCCGTGTCGACGCCAGAAGCCCCCTGCCCGACCGCGAACGCCGCCGCAGTCTTGGAATAGGCCATGGCCTTGTCCAGCTCCATGCCGGCGCCGACCAGTTGGTTAATAAGATCGGCCACGTCATTGCGGGCCATGCCGGTATCTTTTGAAGTCTGGATAACCGACCGGCTCAGCTGCACCTCTTCGGGCTGATTGACCGCGTCGGCCTTGATCGCAATGTCGCGAATGATCGCCTGATAGTCCGCGCTGATTTTGGTGGGCACGGCCGTCAGGCCAATGCCCACCGCTGCAGCACCCACCGTGGACTTGAGCGAAGCCCGGCCGGCGGCAATTCGTTCGTGCCCCTTCACCTGCAGGTCGGCGGCCCTGGCATCCCGGCCCAGGCGCTGATACTCCCGGCCCAGGCGGCCAACCTCCACGCCTTGCTTGCGCAGAGCATCAAGGTTGCCATTGAGCTTGCGTAGCAGCTTGTCAGCACTGGCCGCGCCGGTGTCGTGCGCCCGCTTCCACTCCGCCTGCAGCTTCATGGTTTCGCCAATGGTGCTCTGCAGCACCTTGGCCTTGTCGCCCTTTTTCTTGAGCTTGTCGATTCCGCTTTCGACCGTGCGGAAAGCTGCCCCGACCGACGACGCGACGGCGCCGCCAATCACCAGCGATAGCGCCAGTTTGCTTGCCATCGGTAACCCCCTTAGCGGCTCAGTCCGTGAGCCACCAGACCATGTCGGACCACGGCATGGTCATGATTTCAGCTGACGAAAAACCCAGCTCAGTGGCCAGCCGTTTGGCCAGCCCCTTTTGCACCGAGGGGTTAAACCTCGTCGTCTTGCACCAGACGAAAGTAACCGGTCTGCAGGCGCGTGTAGTCCTTGACCGCCAGCCCTTCCAAGTCCTTGGTGGCGACCTCAGCCAGGCTTGCAAACAGGTTCAATTCGGCTTGCTCTTCGTCGCCGGCGGCCGTAGTCGACGCCGCACGCACGTCACGCACAGTCGGCGCACGCAGGCGAATGGAATCGGTCTGTACTCCGTTCAATTCCGTGGGGCGGCTCAGGCGCACGGTAATGCCGGCGTCGGTCAGGGTCAGGAATTTAGGCAGTGGCTTGGTCATGATGTGGCTTCCTTGAAATTATGAGGGGGATTACAGGCCCAGGGCCTGGCGTTGCGCGGCCAGCTGGTCGACGCCGTTGATGACGCGGCGCATGCCCAAGGCGTCGATTTCGTACACCACGCGGCCGTCGACTTCGAGCTTGTAGTAGGTCAGGGCCACGGCGTGCTTGATTTCAGCCTTGTCGCCGGCCTTCCAGTCGCCCATGTCGATTTCTTTGAGCGAACCACGCAGGGTCACCGCCACCGGCTTGATAGCGCCTTTCAGGCCCTTAAAGGCGCCACGGAACGTGCCGTTGAAGGCCGTACCGTCGGCCAGGCCAAAGAAAATCAACGCCTCACGGCGCACGCCCGTGGTGGTGAAGCTCGCTTCTTGCTTCTCCATGCCCATGTCCAGCTCAACGGGCATATCCATACCGCCCGGGCGGTGCTCTTCCATCTTGAGCGTGAGTTTTGGCAGGGTCAGGCTGGGTACATCGCCTTGGAAGCTGATGCCGTCCACGAACAAGTTCAGGTTGGCCAGGGTTTCGGGAATCATTGCCATGGTGGTGCGCTCCTTAAGCGGCGGTGTCGAGGACTTCGGTCAGCCACTGGTTGGTGACTTCAACTCGGAAATTGGGGTTTTCAGCCGGCGGCACGTCGGTAAAGCGGATGTTCCAGTACACCTTGCCCTGCTCCAGCTGGCTGGCCGTGTTCAGCTCGGTGTCGGCGTACACTTCAAAGTTGATGATTGCGCCCTGGGCTTTCAGGTCGCGCATGAAGTTCTGCAGGCCTTCGGTCACGTCCTTGACGTAAGTGGCGGTGATCGAACGGTCGACCGCCCATTTGTGGCCGTACAGGATCGCGTCCATGACGATATCCATGGTCCGCACGCGGGTGACGAAGGCCCATTTCGCATCGCTCGACAGGGTGCGGTTGCCCCACAGGCGGAAACCATCCTCGCGGATGATCGTCGCGATCTTCGCGTTGTTGAGCAGGTTGGCCCGGCACGTCTCGTCACCGTCGAGGAACTCGATAGGGCGAGTGGTACCGGTGATGCCGACGAACTCTTTGTTCGACGGCGAGGCCCAGAAGCCATATTCGCTGTCAGTCCAGGCGAACAGGCCAGCCACCCAGGCCGAACCCGGGGCGTCGACGGTGGCGTTTTTGGTGGTGTCCCAATACTGCACGCCAGGGTCAACCATGAACGCGCGTTTGGCACCAAACCCGGCCGCATAAGCGATGGCCGCTTCGTCCGTGGTGGCCGGGCCGTCGAGGATGGCGATGCCGCGCAGCTTGTCGGCCAGGTTCACCAGGGCCGTGCCGACCGCCTGGGTTGCGCTGTGCTTGGGCGCGACCAGCAAGCGGGGTTGGGCGTTGAAACGGCTTTTACCATCGCGCAGCGCCTGCAGGCCGGTACGGGTGCCGTTGGCCAGCACGCCGCCGATGATGGCCGATGTTTGCTCGGCGGGGTCGGTCAGCTTGGCCACGCCGCAGGCGACAATCACAGCCTTGGCCCGGGTAAAGATGGCCTGACAGGCTTTGGTGATCGCCGCGTCAGTGCCGAACGCCGCCACCGCTTCACGCTCGCTGGTGATAAGCACCAGGTCGTTTGCCTTGGCGGTAACGCCGGCACCTGGGGTGAAGGTGTCGACCAGGCCGATGATGGACGACGAAGGTAGGGCAATGCTGCGCGCGCCGGCATCGACGTTCGTTACGGTAACGCCGTGAAAGAAACCACTCATAAAACCAATCTCCAGATGTGAGAAAGCCCCGCGTGCGGGGCTTGTGGTACTGCGGAAATGAAAACGCCCCGTCAGTGCAGGGCGTCTACTGGGTTTGCGATGCCACCCAGGTGGCCAGCGCTTCGTCGTTGGGGCTACTCGGCCACTCGTCATCGGCCGGGGCACTGCTGGTGATATCTAGACGCCCCAACTCAATGCGATAGACCTTCCACGCTTTCAGCGCTTCGGTTTCGGCCTGGCTGGCCATCTCCAGATCGACAGCGTCCTGCAGGATGCTTATGCGCCCGGTCGCGTACTGGTTGGCCAGCTGTTGCTTGCGGTAGGCCTCTCGGCGCGCCGCCTCAGCAATGGCCGCCTCGTCCGGCACCCACTTGTCATCCTCCCAGGTGTCGAATGGCGTTTCGGGTGCCTGCAGGGTGTAGCCCTCGGGCAGGTCGCCCAGGGCCTGCCACTGGCGGGGCTCGCCCGTGTCGGTGCTGTACACCTTTGCACCGCGATGGTCGGCCACCTGCACCCACCCGTCAGCCTCACGATTCAGCAAGGCAGCAAAGCCAGGCTCTACTGCAGGGGGCTCAATCAGGTAACTGTGCCCCGGTAATGCCCATACGCCAGGCTCCAGCGGGCTCGGGGTAGCTTCCCCGATGCCCAGATACTCGCCGGTGCCGCGATGCACGCAACACACCTTCGGCGCGTCGACGCCAGGCAACTGCCACCAAGGCAGTTCGGGCAGTTCAATGAACTCCTGCAACTCTGTCAGCTCCTGCAGGTCTTGCAGCTCGGTGACCTCTTCGCTCATAAATCCCTCAATACTTGATGCAGGCCAGATAGGCCCGGTTGGCCATGCGCGTTTCATTACCCCCCGCGGGGTTGATGGTCAGGCCGTGCGTGTGGGCGGGGGCCGTGGTGGTAGTAAGGGTTTGCGTACCGTCGCTCATTTGATCGCCAAAGACAGCGTTCCCCCCAGTGGTTAAAAACTCGGCCGCGATTCGCTCACGCGTAAAAACCGTAGCGTGCGCATGCGCACCACCACTGTTGGCAGTACCATCGTGCACGTGCGCTTCGTTCTGGCCCGCCTGGGTAGAGAACAACACCCGGCCCGAGTCGGCCGCGTTAAGGCCGTCAGTCCAGGCGCGGTCGATCAACTCGCGGTCGTCTGGCACGTTGAACGTGGTAGATCCGTCGCCGGCGCCAAACTTCGTACCGATGGCCGCAAACAACGCGGCATAGGCGGTCCGCGAGTAGGCCGCACCGTTACGCGGCAGCCAACCGGTTGGCGCGCTACTCAGCGCAAAGTGCGATACCTCGCCAGGCGGCGCCGCAGCCGTTAAGGCGGCATTCATCGCGTCGACGGTCGGCGTCTCTGCCAGCTTGCCCCGGCTGGACACAAACCAGCCGGTATTGGTGTTGCTCACCAGCTCCACGTATTCGCCGCTTTGCAGTACCAGGGTGGCCAGCGTGACGCCTGCCACAATGCTGCCGCTGCTAGCGTTGATGGATAGCGTGGCCCCGGTCGGGTTACGGAACGCGTAGGCCGTGCCCCCTGGCGCGTCTGCCGCTGCCGGCAGAGTAACGGTCAGGTTATTCGCGTTGGCCTGATACAGCCGGCCCGACTGCGATGCAGTCAAGGTCATGTTGGAAGAGAAACCCAACACAGGCCCCGAATAGTTGCGCTTGGACAACTCGACAAACTCAGTCGTGGCCAGGTTCTTGGTCGCGTCGTTGACTTTCTGCGTCGGCCCGGTTGGCGTACCAGTAAAGGCTGGGCTGTTGACTGGGGCCAGTCCGCTCACTGCCCGCTGCACAAATGCGGAGTTGACCGCAGTCTGCGAATTATCGGACGCGCCGGGAGTAGGCACGGTCGGCTTGCCGGTGAAGCCTGGATTATTCAGTGGTGCAAGCGGTGTACAGGCTTCCTGCAACTGGTCGACCGTGACCGTTTCCTTGAGCTTTCCGCAGGTGCTTACAAACCACGCAGTGCCGGAGGCCGAAAGCTCGATCCACTCATAGGCCTGCAGCGTCATCTTGGCGACTGACGCCCCCTCTTCAACAATCGACCCGCCAGTAACGGCGAGCGTCTGTGTTGAGGCCCTGGGGTTGCGTAAGGTCACCACCGAACCGTTAGGCACGTCAGCCGCTGACGGCAGCGTTACGGTCAGCCCATCCGCGTTGAACTGCAGCAAGGCACCAAGGTGGGTTGTCGTGTTCAGCGTCAGGCTCGTGGCCATACCCACGGCCTGCTGGGTCCGATAGCTGCGCGAGTTGTTGTTAATCGCAGCAATCATGCTGTCGCTGAATGAAGCCAAGGCATCCGAGATGACCTTACCAATCTCGTTCAGCGTGCCGCGCTGGTTGATAAAGTAATTCGAGGTCGACGCCTGCAGCTCGATCCACTCGCCAGGCTGAATCACCACTGCAGAAACCGCGTTGTTCTTCTCGTAAATCTTGCCGCTACCTACGGCTACGGTTACCCCGCCTGAGCTGACGTTACGGATAACGAAAGTGCCACCTGACCCGGCATCAGCCGATGCGGGCAGTGTCACCGTAACCGGCCCGGTCACGTTGAACGCATAGCCCGTCTGAGAACCGGTCAACGTGATATCCGCGCCGATGCCCACCACGTTACCGCTGTAGCTGCGCTTAAAGGCATTCACCGCCTGCAGCAGCGCTGCCATGTTCGCAACTTGAGTGCTGTTGGTACCCAGCCCGGCAGTGGGTGCTGTCGGCGTTCCCGTAAAGCCCGGCGAGTCAAGGCGCGCCACCTGCTGCCAATCGGCCCAGGTGCCTGCAGCCTTGGTTCGCCAGAAAAATCGCGCATTGACGATGCTGCCACTGCAGCCAGCAGCCAGCTGGAAGCAGCCTGTCTGGTTGAACTGGATATGAAGCAACGCCATAGATGCATTTGGGAATGGCGTGTTCTTGGCACTGCCCTCTGCTCGATACAGACCCGTCTCAGTGACGCCATCGAAATCGGGAATCGACACGCCGATGGTCGTCCCCAAACCAAAGGCCTGCAGCGCCGCCAATACTGCCGCCATGTTGGCGGCCTGTTTGGTGGTCGATCCGACGGGCGCGGTTGGAACCTCTGGCGTGCCGGTGAATACGGGGGAGTCCAGCTCGGCCACTTCTTTGAGCTTGCCGCGACCCACGACAAACCAGGCAGTGCCGGACGATGCCAGCTCGGCCCACTCAAACGGTTTCAAAGCCATTGAGCCGCCGGTGGTGCCCGCGTCGACGATGGAGCCCGAGGACGCCACCACGATGTTCTGCGTAGCTGTGGCCGATGGGTTACGCAGCATCACCGAGGCGCCATTGCCCACATCGGCCACCGACGGCAGGGCTAAGGTGACCGCGCCGCCGTTGAACTGCACAGCGTTGCCCATCTGCGCGGCAGTCAACGTCAGGTTCGTGCTCACCCCGATAACAGCCGTCTTGAACTGACGGCAGGCAGCGGCAACCGCTGTGGCCAGGGCGCTCATGTTTGCGATCTGCAGCCCGGTGCTACTGGCCGCAGGCGTTGGCGTCTCAGGCGTTCCCGTAAACTTAGGCGACAGCAGCGGCGCCTTTTTGGCCAGCTCGTTGACCATAGTAGCGGCGAAGTTCGGATCATTGCCGATGGCGGTGGCCAACTCTTTGAGCGTGTCCAAGGCGCCAGGCGCCGAGTCCACCAGGCCATTCACTGCGCTGGTGACCGAATCGGCAATAGCTTTCGCGATTTCGGTTCGGCTGTAGGTTTCCGACTTGGTGTACACGTCGGTAATGCCATAGCCCGCAACGGTAGTCGGGTTGGTCGCGGCAACCACCCGGCCGTACTTGTCGACCTGCACGCTTCTGTAAGTGCCGGCGTTCACGCCCGTGCGGCCAAAGGCCATTTCAAACGACAGCGCCGTTACGCCCAGGGCAATCGGGGCATCGGTCACCAACTGCCAGGCACTGTCACCGTTGACCGTGCCCGACTCGACCAGCACCAGAAGGCCTGGGGTTACCTTGGCGCTGCTGTCGGCATCGGTGGAGCGCTTCCATGCGGCGCCCGAAACCACCGTATAGATACCGTTTTCCTTGGCTGTTGCTTGGTTCTTCACCAGCACGCGTGCGCCTGCGGTCAGGGTCACGCCGTCGATGGTCTGCAGACCGGTCAGGTTGATGGCCGCCGTGGTGGCCGCCAGTACCGAATGCTTGAAGTCCTGCCGGCTCAGTTCCTCGGTGACCCATTCACGAGTGGCCAGCACCACGCTTGGGTCAATCTTGAGCTGCACGTTCGCCGCGTTGCTGACCACCAGACTCATGCGCAGCACCTGGGTGCGGCCCGAGCCCTGCGACAGCACAGGTTTGTACGTCGGCGCGCAGTTGGCCACGGCCACCAAGTCGCCGGCTTCGTCGTACAGGCCGATTTCGCGAATCCACATGCCGCCGATATCGGCCGGGATGACCTGCTCGGCCACGATGATCGACGGGTCGTTGTCGTCCACCTTGAGCTGGTTAAGCGGCGCCCGGCGCCACTCGTTAATCAGCGCCTTTTGCGTCGCGTTCGGGGTTGGGTCGGTGCCGTTGGCATCCCCTACGCCCATTTGCGTGATTCTCCACGCGATGCCCAGGGCGTCGGCGTTGGCCTGCTTGGCCGCGCCGACATTCGTCAGGATCGCGTAGAACTGGGTGTTCTTATCAACCATATCCAATTTCCAATGTGTCGATTGTGGTTTCACGGCCACCGCGCCCGATCACGCCGATGACTTCAATGGCACGCTGTATGGGTGGGTACACGCTCAGAATGTCGCCCTCGCTCAGGCTCGCCCCGATGTAGCAGCGGCCCTTGGTTTCAAGGCTGATTTCCAAGCCGACCATGTGCCGACTCACCGGGCGGGCGTCATCGAGCAACGCCGACAGCTCGCGGTAGGTGTCATCGCTGATACCCGAGTCCGACACCCCGACCTTGAGCGCGAAGGTGCCAGGTACACCCACAGGGGCCATCCGCCACCACTCGACCACCTCAATCAGGTAGCCGAACGGCTCCACCACACGGCGCAGCGCACCGATGGTTCCTTTGTGCTTGTGGATGTAGAACGACGACTTGATAACTGAGCGCTTGACCGCCTCCGACCAATTGTCATCCCAACGGTCGACCGACCAAGCCCAAGCCAGCTGGTGCAGCAGGTGGGCCGGGCAAGTGTCGGGGTTGTAGAGGGTGCGCAGCGTGATTTCGGTCGACTCAGTCCCAGCACCCTCCACAGCGCGCTCCAGAGGCGTTCGGTTGTTGGGGAGTAGACTGGTCATCAGGTCCCCCGCACTACGCTTATTTCGCTGCACCAGGCGGCCTGCGCCTTGGTGGGTTTGATATCTGCCCACCCGGTCAGCTCAACCCGGGAAACCCCATTGATATGCAACTGAGCGTCAACCCCGGACCTGGCCACCTCCACCCCGAGGCGCCGCCGGGGGTTGACCCAAGCCTGCAGGCGCTCGCGGCAGGTGGCCAGAATCGCCTCATTCTCAGGGCCATTGCTGACCATGTAGACCTTGGCATTGACCTTGTACGGCAGGATCTGCGCGCTCTGCACGGTGACCCGGTCCGCGACCGGCCGCACGTCATCGTCGTTCAGTTGAGCCGCCACCGTATCGAGCAAGTCAGCCGGCGCCGCCCCGGTGCCGTCCAGCGACAGCACAGTGACCACCACCACCGCCGGCGACGGGCTTTCGGCCGTGGCGTCGGCCACCAGGCCCGAGGCGTTACGTGCGTGCAGGATGTAGCTGTTACGCGGCCCGGCTGTGGTCAGGCCCTCGTAGACCAGTTGCACTCGCTCGCGCAGCGCGTCGTCTTCTTCCATCACCGCCGGCACCGGCGGTACCGCCGTCAAATCCTCGGCCTGGATGACCAGGCGCTGCAGGTTGACGTTGGCGGCCAGTTGATCAAGGTCCGTGCCCTTGGCGTAGGCCAGCAGCAGCGCCTTGCCGGCGTCGTTGACCCGCGCCCGGTTGAGCAAGCGCCGGTAGCTGCCCAGCTCGATCAGCTTGGTGACCGGGTCGCTTTCCAGCGGCGCCGACCATTCCTGCCCGTCCTGCTCCATCAGCTGCCGGAAGGTGGCCAGCTCACCTTGGTACGTCTCTTCGAAATCCAGCGTTTCCAGCACTGCCGGCGCGGGCAGCGCAGTTAAGTCAATCGTCATGCGCTTGCCTCCAGTACCACATCGTCGCCCAGGTACTTGCCGGATAACTGCAGGGTGACTTTGCCGTCGATGACCGACACAACCTTGACCCGCTCCATCTGCAGACGGGGTTCCCACCGACCCAGGGCGCGGGCCACCTCAGCCTGTACGGCACTTTTCCAGCCCTCGTTTACCGGCAGGTCGACGTAACGGCGCAGGGTGCTGCCGTACTCCGGGCGCATGCGCCGGGAGCCAAACGGCGTGGTTAGAATGTCCTCTATGGACTGCCGCAGATGGGCCAGGCCCGACAGCGGCTTACCCGTTCGGCGGTCCATTCCGATCATGGGTTACCCCTCCTGGCTCAGGGCCTCGAAGTCGCCACGCGCATCGAGAAACTGGCGCGCCTCGTCGTCGTCGGCTGGCACCACCAGGCGGGCACGCAGCACCACCAGCTCGCGGCCGCTGGGCAAGAACAGCGAGCGCTGCGAATAGGCTTTGTCGCAATAGATCAGGTCCGCCGGCGCACTGGGCGCAGCGCTGTCTTTCTTCGTCCCCATGGAATACTCCAGACGTAAAAAAACCCGCGAAGGCGGGCTGTCAGTGTTTGTGGTTTGGCGTATTGCCGGCAGTGTCGATGATACGTGCACCACCTAAGATGTCCCCCGTTACGCTCAACGTCCCGTTGATCGTTACAGGGCCCGTCAAGCTGATGACACCCGCTTTGGCAGTGATAGCGCTATCGGTCACCACTACTTCGCTTCCAGCCACCTTGACAGTGACCGTGCCGCTCGGGAGCGTGATGGTGTAGCTCTTTGCCTTCCAGTCGTAGACCAGCGAGCCGCCATCATCGAAACGCCACACCTCGACATGTTCACGGTTGTCTGGCTGCGCGCCGGCGTTGCCATAGAGCCCTGGAACAAACGTGCCCTGGGCAGGCTCACCACTCGGGCTGATAAGCGCGCCCTGCTCGTTCAGACTGGGCGCACGCCAATGGCGGGCCTTGCCGGCAGCCTGGGCATGCCAGCGGACCCAAGCGCTGGTCCACCCGCTGCCGTCCGATACACGCACCATGGCGGCTTGCAGATCAACAGCCACTACCCGGCAGGGAATCACCAGGCACGACAACATGCGGTCGTGCTGCGCGGTCGCGTACGTCAAACCAAGTCCTCCGGCGCGACGTAGTGATGCTCATTGCCTAGGCCGGTGTCGGGATCGAACGCGACGACCAGTGGGCCGGGCTCTCGGGGCCAGGGCCATTCTTCCTTGCCGAGATAGAGCAATTGGCTCCACTCCACGACCCAGACGGCAAAGCTGTCTAGCTCTGGACGGCTCCAGTCTCGTTCGGCGCGGATGAACTCGGCAAGGCCGCACTGCAGTCCCCACGACTGCATTCTCAGCAGTACCGCCAACTGAGCTGCCACAAATGCAGCGATGTGCAAACAGTTGTTTTCCTCGCCAGGAACAAGTACACGCGCTTCAAAACGCGCTTCGACCGCAGTCTGCCCCGTCCCCGGATCGTCTTCGGCACCTTCGAATGCCGTCAGTTCGAGCACTATTGCAGGCGGTGGAACGACCTCGATGCCGCTCGGCATAGTCCCGACATACTGCAAGCCTGGAATGGCTTCCATGATGTGCTGCTCCATGGCCGCATAGACCCGGCCTAGCGGAATGAAATCCTCATCCATTGCCTGACCTCCGAAGGTACTTCTGCAGTTCAAAGTTCAACTCTTGCTCCATTACAGCCACAAGACGCCCATGGGCGCGATTAGTCCAGGCTTCGAAGTGCGGTCGGACGTCCTCCAGCGAGATCTTCGCCTTCGCCAACGGGAAGCGACTGTCGTTCTCCGAAATCCAACCAGAACGACTACCACCGCCCCCAGACACCTCGCTTTCCGGGTACTCGTCCACGTCGAAGTGCTTACTTGCGATACGTATCCAGATATCCGGCTTGCCGCCGTATACCGTCTTGAAGAAAGCGCCCTGATACTTGCGGCCCGCCACTGAAACGCCTGTCCGGGTCTGCCGGGGCCGACCCGCTCGACTGGCTTCGATGGAGTTGATACCGAACCAGAGCTTGCCCTGACCGCTGCCGGACACCGGGAACGCTCTCAGCCGCTGTCTGACTGCCGCGATAGCGATACGCTCTTGTCGGCCTACTTCGCGAGCAACATGAGTTCGAAGCCACCGCAGTGTCTTGTTGATCGCCCGTCGCTGCGCGGCATGCGCAAATTTGGGGAACAGTTTGGTGAAATCCTCAAAGCCCTTGAGGTCCTTCGAGTCCAACTGGAGCGTGATCATCCCGCTGCTGGCAGACTGCTTGTGATGGCTACCTACACTCATGCCGCTTTCCTCAAGATCAGCGTTACAAGGCCATCACCACCAGGCTCGCTGCCAGCGATGGTGTAAGTCCCACCGCCGTCTTCGGGAGGCAAATCGATCACGACCCGTTGCTTTACCTCAACACCAGCGTTATCGCTAACTCGGATAACCAAGTGCGGCTCACGCAGTCCGGTTCTGATCTGGCCAAGCTTTGGCTGCAACCAGGGTGCCGAGAACATTCCCGATACCTCGCGCCCCTCGATCAGAGCGGTATCGCCCAAGACCTCGAACACCGTGTCATCGATATCGACAATCAGGTCCCGGAAACCCATGTTCAGCGCTTCAAACGAATGATCGAGCGAGGACGGGTCACCAGGTGGAGCGGGTTTGACTGGGCTTCACCAGCTACCCCTTTCTTGAACTGCATCATCTCCAGCTGACTGTAGTACGGGAGGCCCTCGGTGTTGACCGTGTCCATGTAATCAGCTGGAGCGAAGCGGGTGATGCACAGCCCTGGCACGCCTTCCGGTACCAGACGCGCTTCGTCGTCAGGCACGAAAGCGATACCCGCGACCTTGCCACGGTAGCGTTCCCAAGTGATACCACCGAACTCGAACGATTCGCGGCCATCGGAACGGAGCGCTGCAGCGTACTGAGTACCCTCATAGGTCTTCTTTACGCTCTGGTGCGCGATAAGCGCTCGCCAGAAGTTTTTGCCGCAGAACGCTCGAGCACCGTTGCTGGTAGTGGCACCAAGCGCTTCCTCTTGGGCATCCAGCGCGTCCACGCACTTCACGCGTACATCCGTGCCTGCGGTCGCCAGTTCCATCTCAATCTCGATCGGCTTGAGTCCAAAACGGTCATAGATATCGAGCAACACCGTACGTCCATCGGCATCCATCACGTAACCGTTCAACGCCCCCATGCGGTGGAACTCATGGGTTGCATCCAACTGGCGACGGGCTTTGGCCAGGCGCTTGTTGACGACATCCTGAACCGCCTGCAGCTCGGTCTGCTGGCCGAAAGCTCGAATACCCTGGATCTCATCTGCCTTGATGGCGAAACGTTCGGGGAGGTGTACGGTGTTGAATGGAAGCAAGATTCGCTTGCTGCCATTGACCACCAAGCCCGAAGTACCGCGCTCACCCGCCGGCACAAGGGCCAGAGTCTCCCCATCTTTTTCGACCTGGACTGTCAGAGTGGTAACGCCCTCCTCCTCGAATAAACCCAGCTCGGCCAGACGGCCTGGCACAAAGGGTTGCTCATTGATCGCAGCGGTAAGCGCAGGGACGCTGAACGCGTCGTCTTCAAAAATCTCGATAGCAGCCATGAAGGCCCTCCAGAAATACAAAGCCCCGCACAGGGCGGGGCTGGAACAAGGTAGATTCGTTATCAGCGAACGATGATGAACTGGGCCGCCAGGGCCTTCTCGCCGTCAGGATCGAGGCCACTCAGCAGCGCCTCGCTCACTTCAGCCAGGCGCACGACAGCACGCCCCCGGCGCAATACCTCGGAGGACGCAACCGAGGCAAACAGGATGCACTTGGCCGTCTCGCTGCCGTCCTCGGCTTCAGGGTTGTACGGGGCAAACTGCCCGTTGGCCGTGAGCTGGCCGAGCACCTGACCGGCCACCAGGGCCTCGCCGGGGGCCAGCTCGATCACTTCGCGGGAGATCTTGCCGGCGCCCTCGGACAGCAGGAATTCGCCGGCATGTACCGGCTCTACATAGGTTTTGCTCATGTTCAGGCTCCTTGGCCGGGACGAGGTTGTGTGGCTTGCCGACGGGCAGCCCATATGTTGCTGGGGTTAGGTGCTTTCGCCTGGACCTTCTCCGGCAGGTCATCTGCTGGAGGCAGGCTGTTGTCGATCTCGAAGCCCTTGCCGCTGCCGACCAGCTTGTCGAACAGACGTGCCCGTACTGCGGTCGCGTCCAGGCCGGCCTGGACGTACTCACCGGTCATCTCGGGCAAACGGGCTGCGACACAAAGATCCCGCACGGCCTTGGCGCTGGCTAGGGCTGCCTGCACAGTGGCTTCGTCCGCGAGCTTGGTCGAGGCGATCAGCGGCTCGACCAGGTTGCTGATACCAGCCTTTGCACAGGCCTGGGTGATCATCAAGGCTAAGGCTGTCGAATCGCTGGCAGCCGGCTGCGGTGCATCTGGCTCGTTTTCGGGCTCATTTACAACGGGCTCCGTCGGCTCATCCTTGCTTGCTTTGAGCTGATCCAGCAGCGCCTGCGGGGTGTTCCGGTAGCGTGCCATGGCAGCGCCCTGCCCGAGGCAAGCCTGTACCTTGACACCATCGCCGACTTCATCGGCTAGCCCCAGCGCCAGGGCCTCCGAGGCCGTAAGCCAGGTTTCTGCATTGACCAAACGCCGCAGCTCATCCTCGTCAATGTCCGGCGCCTTGGCCTTGTAGGCTGCGATGATCACCTCGAATGCCTGGTCGAGCACATCAGCCACCCGACGCAACTCGTCCGCATCACCACCAGCCCAGGTATAAGGGTTATGGATCATCAGCATGGCATTCGAGGCCATGACCACGCGGTGAGCACCGCAAACCGCCACGCTGCCTGCACTGGCGGCCAAAGCATCGACCCGGCCCGTACAACGCTCACCCAAGCGGCTCAGCGCGTTATGAATGGCTAGCCCCTCGAACAAGTCGCCGCCATTGGTGTTGAAGGCCACAACAACCGGTGACACACCGTCGTCCACTGCCTTGAGATCCTGGATGAACTGGTTGGCGGTGATGCCCCAGCCGCCAATCTCGCCGTAGACATAGACCTCGATCACCTTCGAGTCGGCATCATCCTCCTCCGCTGCAGCAGTGATCGAATACCAATGCCCATCCTCGACTTGCGGGAGGGCCTTCGTCATGTTGAGGATGCGGAACGGCATCAACGGTTTCATGTTTTCCCCTTCTCGTCGGAGTCATCCGACTCGTCATCGATAGCCGACAAGCCGTTGTATTTGAGGCCCAGGGCATGCGCCCGGGCGATGTCAGTGGCGTTCTCTTCATCCACGATCTCTGCATCGGTACCTGAGCGAAGGCACATCTCGCTGCGAGAGGTAAAGCCCGCCGCGACCTCGAGCATGCGCGCCTGTACGTCCTGCACTGGCTGGATGTACGCCCACCCCTGTGGTACCCACCGCGTACGCTGATACGTGCGACGGTTCAGCGTGTAGTCCACCAGGTCGAGTGCCCCGGCCAGTACCGCCATGTCCATCCAGGCCGCCCGCACCGGGCGACACAGCTGGTGGACATAAACCGAGAACTGCAGCTGCTCCAAACGGCGCCGGAATTCGTTCAGCACCACCCGGATGACACGGTCGTTAACCCCACGCATGTCGCCGGTCATCAGCTCGTAAGGCAGACCCGCACCAGCAGCGGCAGCCATCAACTGCTGCCGCATGAAATCGGGGTAGTTGTTGCCGCCGTCGGGAGGGTCAGAGAACTCGACCTGCTCGCCTGGCCCCAGCTCCTGCATGGTGCCGGGCTCCAGCGCCACCATCGGGGTGAAGGCATCACGGTCGCGAACAACCGGTGCCCCAGTGAGCATGTCCATTGGTGGACCACCCAGCCCCTCCGGCGCCGGTTTGCGGACGAAGCCAGCGAACAGGTTGGCCACCTCTTGCCGGAAGAGCACCGCATCGTCGTAGTTGTCCAGGCTGCGCAGGCGTTTCAAGATCGGCGCCAACCTGGGGACTCCACGCAACTGGCCGGGCTCAAGGGGCTCGAAGATGTGCAGCATTTGATCGGCCGGCACACGTACAAGCGGGTTGTAACCGGCGTTGAGCGATGCCTTGTCGCTGGGATGGTTGCGGTAGCACCAATAGGCGACCCTGCGGCCAATGCCATTGAACTCGATACCGGCCCGGATGGTGTTGCCTGAGCGTGTCACTTCGAACTTGTCGTGCGGCACGAATTCCGGCGCGAGGCACTGCACCTGCAGCGGCACCGCCAGGCCATCCTCCAGCCGGCGTGGGCGCAAGCGCACGAAACATTCACCGGACTGCTCAACCGTGCGAGCCACCAAGGCCTGCTGGCCATAGAAGTCGGTGCGTTCGTCGGCGTCCGACTCGTCCACCCAGTCCTCCCACAGTTCCTGCATGGCCTTGCGTAGGGCCTTGTCCAGCAATCTTGGCTGCGGCGTGATGCCGGTACCGATCAGGTTGCTGACCCGTTTATCAATGACGTTGGCCGCATACGGATCGTTGCGTACTGCAGCCCGTGAACGGGATCGCAGGTTGCGAAGGGCCGGCATGATCAGGCTGTTGGGGCCAGTATCTGGCGCATCCCAGCCAGAGGAACGCCGCCCCTCGGCGGCACCTTCATAGCTGGCCTTGATCCGCTCAGGTACCAGAAGCCCCGAGCGTGTGGAGATGTAGCGGCCGGTCACAGGCCCTTACCTCCATGGTGGAGGCGAACTACGCGAGAGCGCGGGCCGGCAGACTGGGCCAGCTCAGTACGGATCAGATCGCGAGCCTTGATCAGCTCGTCTACCGTCCTATATTCGACGGTGCGGTCGCTGTAGCGAACAACCCGTTCGCCACGCGCAATCGCACGCTCGACAGCCGCGAGGTGTGCTTGGGTGTATGCCATGTCAGCGTCTCTTCAGATAGCCGCTGCTGGAGCTGCGGCGTTGCATTGGTTGAGGTGCCGGGCGAGACGGCAGCGTTGTACGGGGAGCAGGCCGAGCTGGGGGCGGTGACGCAGATACTGGCCCTTCGTCGGGGTCATCATCCTCATCACGTCCGTGCTCGATGACAGGTTGCTTCGTAGGTGATGGCTCATCAAACAGACTGGCCTGGGCCATCGCCTGGCGCAGCTTGTCCCAGTCTTGTTCGCCGTAGCGATGCAGGCCGAGGTAATACGCCATGGCCAGGTTGTACACCTGAAGGTCCAGCGCCTCGTTGCGGTCGGCCTTGCCCTTGACCCACTCGATCCGCTTGTAGCCCTTCACATAGCGGGCGATCTTGCGTTCTGCCACGCACTGCTGGAAGAACTCGTCGGGAAGGTCCTTGGCGAAGTGCACCGCGCCCGGTCCCGACTCAAATCCGTAGCGGTTGTAGATCCAGTCCTTGGCGGTGTCGGTACCGATCATCCACAGCTCGGCACCGTTACGTTCGGTCTGGCCCTTCCAGGTGACATCCACCAGAGACGGCCGTTGGGCAATGACCGGCTTGCCAGGCTTGCTCGCCCCCTTCAACGCAAAGACGTTACGCCAACGGCGCACGCGGCAGAACTGATAGACCTCATGGGTGTGATGACCACCGGAGTCGATGCCTGTGGCCAAGATACCCAAGGCAACACCGCAGGGATGGCGGTATCGGGCCTTCAGCAGTCCATCAAGCAGATCCCATGTCCTTTGGTCTGCTGGGTCCCCGGGGATCACCCGGAAGTCAACAACCCAGCGCTCCATGCCGACGCCCCAGCCGATCACCATCACCTCCAAGCGATTGGCCTGGACGTCGACAGAGCAGGTCAGCACCAGGACACCAACAGTCAGGGTACCGAGCACATAGTCTTCCTGCAGGGCTCGGGCCTGCAGGACTTCGGCCTTGGTTTGCTCGACCGCGCTATCCCATACCTTTGCCAAGCGGGTGTTGTAGAACACCTGCATAGGCTCGAGATCGCCTCGGTCCTGGGCGCGCTTGGCCTTCTCGTATTGCTTAGCCAGATCAGCCCATGATGTCCAACCAAGCGGGGCATACAGAGCGTTGAGGTGGAAACCAACCGTCTCCCCATCGCCCTGGGCGTGCGAGCGCCATTCCCCTTTGGTGAGCATCTCACCCTTGTGATGCTCCTCGATCAGCACATCGCAATCGGGTGAAGAGCACTTGTAATGGACTGTCTGGAAGTCAGCGGAGTACAGCAAACTCTCCCACTCCATCACCTGCATATGACCGCAGGTTGGACAGGGCACGTAGTAGTGCCGCTGGTCGCTGGCCTCAAAAAGATCAGCGATGCGTGAGGCCCCCTTGATGGTCGGCGAGCTGGAGAAGTAAAACTTCGCGTTGCGCCCAAAGGTACTGCCTCTTGTCTCCGCCAGCTCGATGGGGTCACCCTCTTCATCGACATCAACGTCCCAGCGGTCAATCTCATCGCCGTAGATAAATCGCGCAGCCAGTTCTGCCAGGTTGGAGGCCGAGCCAGCCGTGGTCGCGTAAAGCGTGCCGCCCTCGAACTCCTTGGTGTCCATGGTGTTGCGTGCATCCCGTGACCGGGAGGCAGCCACACGTGCTCTCAGTTCGGGGGTCGCGGCAATGGTCTTACCGATCCTCGCTGACACCCGCTTGGCCAAGGCCAGGCTCGGCAGCAAGGTCAGGATGTTGGACGGCGACATGTGGATCAGCGCGCCTATCCAGTTCAGGGCGATCTGCGTTTTCATGAGCTGCGAGGCGACCATGGTGATGACGCGCTTGCAGGGGTGCGCTGGTGAGAGGCAGCGCATGGGTTCACGGGCATACGGCGTCCGCGCCGTGCGGTATTTGCCGGGCTCGGCTGCACCGGTTTCACGCGGAATCCGCATGTACTCGTCAGCCCATTCGTCCACCCACAATTCAGGGTCGGGCTGAAGCCCCCGGCCATACGCTTCGCGGTACACCTTTGCACCGTCCGCGTATCCGGTGGGCATAGGCTCAGCTCTGTGTCATGGCTTGTTTGAGATCGGCGCCGTTCATCTTCGCCGCGTCGTCGAAGACTTGGCGAAACGCACCCGCCAGGTGTTTTTCGATTTCCCAGGAATCGCTCATACCCGTCAGCTCGGCAGCGAGCTGTGGAGCGAGGCCGAACATCAGGTCCCGAAGCGTGCGCCCAGCAGCAAAGGCGGCATCCTCCACCGCCTTGCGCTCGACCAGGTTGCCCTGAACCTTATTGAATTCAGCTTCGGCGAGCTGCGCCAGGTAGTACTCGCGATGCGCCCTCGCCTTCTGAAAGTCTGGGCCCTTGCCGGGCTGCGGAACCGGTGGCTGCACCGCAGGTGTGTCGCCGACTGGTTGGAGGTGGGTGCGCACGTCACGATCGACCCGGTTTTCTTCATGGCGGGCCGCAACGGCGGCCTTGCTCGGATCGGCCGATTCAGCCAACAGCATCTCGGTGGCTTCGACATCGACCTTGCCATCGGCGGTGAGCACCAGGCGGTCCTGGTTGGCCAGTTTGGAAACGTAGGATTTCGACCATCCGCGTCGGGCGGCGAACTCCGATTTCGTCAGATATGTCATTGCAAAACGTCCAGTTCACCCAATGAATTCAGGGGGTTAACCAGTTCACCGCAGTTCACTAAGCTGGTGAACTGTCCGCTAACGAAGAACCGCGGGTTTCCTGCCCCGTACCCCGGCCATATCGCCAGGGTCCCCGGCCCTGCCGGGGCTGCCGGTCGGGTCACCGCCCCGCCTCACCACTGGCCGGCGGCACCTGCTCGACGCCCAGCCGCTTGGCGGCCCAGCGCTCGTACAGGCCGATAGCGACATCGGCGCCGGCCATCGCAGTCAGGCAACCGAATGCAGCCGAAGCCCAGATCGACGCGCCGGCGGAGTACAGCAACATGATCGTTGCCATCCCGCAGACCACACAGGCTCCGGACCGCAAGGCGATACGCCGAACCAGTGCCCAGCCACGGACACCCGCCTTGTCCGCTCGCCACATCTCGCCAGATACCCCGCCGACCAGGGCGAGAGTGATCACGAGCCATACCGGCATCTCGGCAAGCGCTTGTTGTTCGTTCGTCATCCCGTTCCCCAAATGCAAAAAACCCGGCGCGGTGGCCGGGTTTGCTGTGTGTGGCGAGCTGCTTTGCGCGCCCGCACGTCTCGAAGATGGGTACTTTTTACAGGTCGATTCCGGTGGCAGCAAGCAAGTTTTAATGCCACCCGGCAATAAGGGGTAAACGCCTAGGGAATGTCTAGAAAATGTCGGGGGAATACACCACCCCGGCTTAGCTTCACTTAGGCGCTGCCCCATAGGTCCCAAAGGGGGCGGTAATGGTGGGACCTGTTGAGCCCTTGAAAATAAAGGGCTGTCCCACTGTCTAACTGTTTTAACCCTTTCCCGTGTAAAGAGAGAGATTAAAAGCACGCTGCGCGCAATGCGCGCGTAACGCGCTGCATGCGCCCTATGTGCGCGCCTTCGTGTGAGCGGTGGGACGGTGGGACAGCCCGCGAATAGCGCGGGCTTGAGCGTGGATCACCTGCAAAAAACGTGGTAGTCCAGTGGCTGGACGGTGGGACCATGCGAGGCGGATCATGCAGCTCGCCCCATGAGCATGCCTGCGATGCAGACGTGCGCATCATGCAAGCGCTTGTAGTACGTGTCCCGGCTACACCCACAGTGGCGGTACTTCTGGTACAGCTCACTGTCGGCGTTGCAGTAATGCTCATAGACCACCAGGTAAAGCTCCGGTGCCAGATGCTTGTTCACGATGATCTCGATGTCCGCAGACTCGTCCAGCAGCACCTTGCTGCCTCGGGTACCACGGACAAGATCACCCTTACACTCAATCAACAGGCCGAGCATGCTACCAACACCGCCTGCCGAATGACAGGGCTCAGGTGCATGGAGCTCTTGCGCCCACAGCTTCAGCATCTCATCGATATGCTTGATCAAAAGCAGTCCTCCTTCGGCACTGGCGGTTGTTGCTCAAGGGCGCTGGTGCGGCCCCAGCCCTCGGGCTTCTGATACGCCCAGGGCCGCTTGCCACTCTTCGGAAGCGCGGCGAGCCGTCGACGGCGCCAACCCAGGCGGTGCATGATCGACCCCACACGCATCTGCTCGGGCTTGCCCCAATGGCCGGGATCCAGGTTGAGCGCCTGGCCCAACACCTCGCTCCCGGTGACCGTCTCCCCGGCCTGCGATTCCTCCAGCCATTTGAGGATCGGTCCTTCCCATTCATCCACCACGAAGCGTTCTTCCTGCTCGGTAGTGAACAGTTCTTCCTCTTCGCGGGTGACCCACCAGATGTCACCGGCCTGGTAGCAGAACATGGCCTCGGCCCACAGCTGGTCACGGACCCGGCGCAATGCCTCCAGGTCGACCTTGACGCAGGCGACCGGCCAATAACGCCGGTTACCGGTAGCGTCCTTGAGGTATTCATCTTGGTTGGTGGTGCCCGCGAAAACACACTGGCGTGGCACATCGCTCGTTCTTCGCCCATAGCTTTCGCGGTAGGTGTCGATGGAGGCCGAGAAGAACTGCTTGGCCTTGGTGCTCTCAGCCTTGTTGAAGCTGTCCAGTTCACCCAGCTCGACGATCCATTTGCCCCGGATCGCCTGGAACGCATCCTTGTCGCCCAAGGTAAACGGCGTGTCCATGAACCATTCGCCACCAAGGATGCCCAGCGCCGTGGACTTACCCGCGCCCTGCGCACCCTCGAGGATCATCACCGCATCCGCCTTGCAGCCGGGCTTCATCACTCGGGCCACCGCCGAGATCATCCAGCGTTTACCGACCTTGGCGCTGTACTCATTGCGGGGCACACCGAAGATTTCATGCAGCCAGCGCTCAAGGCGTGGCACGCGATCCCATTCCAGCTTGGCCAGGTAGGTGCAGACCGGATGGAAGGCGTTGTCGTGCGCCACAACACTAACAGCCTCGACCACATGCGAGGCCTTGACGCGGAGGCCCTGCTGGGCCAGCCACTTCATTACACGCATATCATCGATGTCGCTCCACTCCCCCGGCACCCCACCATAGGGCGCCGCCCGGAGGCGCATGATCTTCGAGCTGAAGGCGTTGTAGCCGATCACCCCGCTCCACCGCTCATCGTTGGCCAGGATCAGCTCGACGTTCTGCATGTGGGCGATCAGGGCACCGCTCTCGGTCCTGGCCAGCATGTCTTTCCAGCCCCCTGTAGCCGGAGGCTTGATCACCGCCGTGACCTGACGACGAACCGCATCGAGACCTTCCGCGCAGTGCAGGTCGTTGAAGTCAGTCCACTTGACCTCACGGTCGCCAGAAAAGATCGGGCCTACCACCTGGCCGCCGACCACCACGGCCGCGTTATTGGCCTTTTCCTCACCCGGATTCCAGGGCTCGCCCGTTGGCCGCTTGGTCTTCCAGTCGTCATCCCGGCAGATGATGATGGACCGGCCAGGGAAGCGCTCACGCATGTGCTTGGCTACGGCCATCAGGTTGCCCGCATCGAATGCGATAGCGACTGCCTGGGAGGTTGCCATGTGCAGGCTAGCGCCGGTGGCATAACCCTCACACACCAGTACAGGCTCCCCTGGCTCAGGATGGCCACCGATCATGTGGAACGCACCATCCTTGGCCATGCCATGCGGCCAGTAGGACTTGTCGCGTCCGGTATCCTCTTGGGCTGTCGGGAAGATCACCTGCAGACCCACGATGGCGTCTTGTGCATTCTGCATTGGGACGAGCACCGCGCCCGACTTCGGCGCATAGCGGACGCCGAAGCCGACCACCTGCTTGCGATCCAGATAGGCGCTACGGCCCTTCTCGGGCATGCGCTTGAACAGCGCTTCCGCACGCTTGGCCGCACGACGCGCCGCGTTGGCGGCGACCTCCGCGGCCCGGCGCTTGGCATCAGCTTGCCGTGCACGCATCACCTCACGCTCTTCGGGGGTCAGGCCACGACCGTCGGTTTTCACCTTCTGTGTTTCGCCCAGGCGCCAATCACCAAAGCTGCCGAAGATCAGGGTTTGACCTTTCTCGGTCAAATGCTCGTGTAGGACATACCAACCGTTCTTTTCCTTGCCCTTGTCATCTTTGGTGCGGCAGCGGGTCAGTTTGCCGAAGATCAGAGGCTGGTCAGGCTGAAGGCCGTAGTCGTGCAACTGGTCGAGAGCTTTATCGAGCATGACGAGCCCCTTGCTTCTCGTTTAAGACCTGGCAATCCGTGCAACGTATGCAGCCTGGGGCTGCTACCCGGCGTGCCTGAGAGATTGGCTCATCACAATCCACGCACTCTTCAAGAGAGACGCGCCCGGGGGCAGGCTTGCGGGCTGCCAGCGCCAAGTCCAAGTGCCATTGGGCGCGATCATTCGCCAAATCAGCAATATCAGCCACGACGCGCCCCCCGAGTGGTCTGGTTGACGTATTCGGCACGGCGGTACATGCCGAGCAAGCCCTGGATGCCCCGAAAGACTTGCTGTTGGATCTCCGCGAGCTCCTGATCGTCGACCTTGCCGTCGCCGATGCTGCGCGCCCAGGTTTCGGACAGGTTGGCGACCTGGCGGAAGAACGCCGCAAGGCCCATGGTCAGGGTTTCGGGAATGTCATGGCTGTAGGCGCCCGAGAGCTCTTGCCAGATGGTGTCGCCGACCAGGGCATGCACCGAATCGAGGATCCGCGGATCCTTGGTCAGCTCAAGGATCTCGCCGAATTCTTGGACGTTGACGATGTGGGTCGGATGGGTGGGAGACAGCTTGTGCTGGAGGGTGGTGGCGTTGCGGCCGGTGGTAGCAGCGATGGCGGCAGCACCACCCGGATAGTCACGTACAGCGTGGTAAAGCGCGAGTTCGAGCGGCAGCACCTCGCGCTTGGCGCGCTCGATGCAGCTCATTGGAGTTCGGCTCATGGCATTAATCCTTGTAGGTTGCCAGTGCCAGCGGCGCGTCGTGGTGATACATTTGCCGCGTGGCTTGAGTGGGCCATACGCCGGTTAAACCTCCAAAGGGATACCGGCACCAAGCCGGGGTGTCGATCCGTCGACTACCCCTGGCAAAACTGCCGCCTGATCTGTGGTGGAGATGGCGGCCTCCAGGCTCCATGCCCGGAGTACGTGTTCAAGTGCCGCGGTTGCATGTGGTGTGCCCGCTAATCTTGAACGCGGCTCAGCATTACTGTGGTGGTTTTGCAGGGGGATAAAGGGCGGCCTCAAGGCCGCCTTTTTTCTGTCTCGATGTGATGCTGTTCGGTGCTACAGCTTTTAACAACCAGTTCGCATCGAAAAAATTACCCCTCTCTCTGGCCGCAGCAGCTAAACGCTCAGCATATTTTGTTTCGCCAGTGTATTCGGTCCGAGGAAACGCAGCTGCCAAGCGCCATTTATTCAGAGCTTGATAGCTTCGATTACACACCTTAGCTGCAGCACCAATCCCTCCTGCCGCCTCGAAAGCAAACGCAATGGCGTTAGGGAAATCCAACGGGTCAAGCATGACGGCCTCCTTAATCAACCGTCAGTTGATATTAAACATCAACTGACTATTGCGCAAGCCTTATGAGACTCTCAACCCATGGTTGACAAAAATGAAATCCGAGCTGAATTCAGCTCCCGCTTACACGAAGCACTGACTGCTGCTGGGATAAGACAGCGAGGCCGGGGCGTTGATGTGCATAAACACCTGAAAAATCTGGGCGTTGTGAAGACGACACAGGCGATCAGCAAATGGTTGAATGGTGAGGCTATACCCGAAGCTGACAGCATTGCGGCCCTAGCCGAATGGCTTGGCGTCAGACGTGAATGGCTGGAATATGGCGTAATGCCTCGAGAGAGTTACCAAGAAATGGCTTTCGACGATGGCGGCAACGTCCAAGCCATCGGCAGGGTGTTTGGAAAGGTGCCCTTAATTTCGTGGGTCCAAGCCGGCGCTTGGTGTGACTCTGCTTCAAATGTTGAAAGCTCCCAAGCAGAATCATGGCTTTCTTGCCCGGTGTCGATTAGCAAAAGTGGCTACGCATTGAGAGTAAGAGGCGACTCGATGACTAACCCTGGCCCAGGTAGGAGTTATCCCGCGGGCTGTATCATATTTGTAGACCCCGAACTAAAACCTGCTACCGGCGATCGCGTGATCGCCAGTATTCCCCGAACGAATGAAGCTACCTTCAAGGTCCTTGTAGAAGATGCAGGAGTAGCATATCTGCGACCAATCAACCCACAATATCCAGTATTACCAATAACTGAAGAAACATTGATCTGCGGAAAGGTTGTGGGATCATTCATCCCAGAATAGCTAAAAAACCGTTACAACTGATCAGCTTGAAAAATTGAGACATCACTTCCAAGTGCCTGAATCTCCCTACGCTGGCGCAGAGTCAGTACAATACCAGGCTCAAAAATCAAAATAACATGAACAGTCACTGACTTGTTAGTGATTTCCTTATACACCGCTTTAATGCGCTGCACCAGCTCGCCGACATGCTTCAGCAGCATTATCAAGTTCCGCCCGGTCCTCACGTACTTCACCTCAAACACCACGTCTTCAGTGCGTCCGCTTCCTGCCGGTATCAGACCGTCCAACTCAATGCTCGTCTGTTTGCCACGGAGCAAAACTCCCCGTTCGATAGCGGAATTGAAAATCAGCTCCGCCCGGTCTAAGGCCTGGGATTCCAGTTGATACACGCGCATTAGATCTTGTTCTCGTGGAGACAATTTAAAGACACGGTGAGTACCTTGACCAGCATCTTCGACACCTGTCACCTTCGGTTCCACAATATCCTGGGGAGCCTGATCAGTTGGAGGGGCGCTTTCACGCGGTGCTTGCACAGATGTATCAACGTCCGACGGCGCAGTATGAAGAGAATCAGAGACTGTCGAATCTTCCGCTTGAGTAACTGACTGATCGACATTGATTGTTTCGGACTGCGCAATCGCCTCAGCCTGAGCCAGTTCTCTTTTTAGCAGCTCCAGCTTATCTGCAGTTGACAACTGATTCTTCTTGTAATCAAAGTAATCTTTATTGCCCCTGATGATAGCAGCAAGGTTTTGAAGAAACTCCAGCTCAGTTACACCAGTTGCGATAACAAAGATGGCTATGAAATATGTCGAGGCATGATTCGCAAACAGAGCTAATGAAGCGACTAGAAAAATAGCCAGTAATTTCAGCGTGTGGGTTCGAAAACACGGACAGAGCGAAAGCCCCCCGGCGATCACCGCCACAGCGGCAAGACCACCACCCAATGCTTCGAAAAAATTAGTAGGCAAAAAATCTTCCATGATCAACGTTCAGTGAGAGTCAAGAACCGCAAGCTACTAAAAAGCCACCATGCCGTGCAACCATTTGACGGAACCCCAGCCATGGCTTAGCAACCATCGGTTGACTTTTATCAATTGTTGGTTGATATTTGATTCACTCTTCCACCACAGAGTGACACCATACCATGCACACCACTGCATCTCTGCACGTCCACCCGGCCGCTGCATCTACTGATCTGATCTTCAAAATCCGCCGCCTAGCCCGGCAACACGGCTGCGAATTTGCCGCCACAAAGCGCCCCGCGACAGCACACGCTACCCGCCCAGTGACCCCAGACGATGGGGGACATGCAGCATGAGCTACTCATTGAGCCACAACGCTTTCGCCTGCCTCAAAGCACAGACCAACCTCTCCGGGCAATTCACCCACATCCTCCGCGACGAGGCGAACGGTGCCTGCGCCAAGGCCACGCTGCAGACCGAGGTCTATCTCGACCAGCTCGATGTGATGATCCGCATGGGCTCGACGGTGAATACTCTGAGGCTGCCAGCGAACAGCCTCTCCAGTGCTAGAAAGATCGCAGTCCACCTCGAGGCGATCGCCAATGGCCAGGTTGATACCGCCGCCATGTCTACGACCGATCAATTGCTGGCTGACGCGGCGTAGGAGGAAGCCATGGAACGCAACCTGGCACAAACCGCCAAGCTGTTCGGTATCAGCCGCAACGAACTGATCTGTTTGATGCGCGAGAACGAGCTACTGACCGAGCGCAACCTGCCTCGCTATCCAACCCGGGACCGAGAGTATCTTCGGACCAAAGAGGGACAGTGGTTTCACCCGACCTCAGGCATGCAGTACAGCATGTCGACCCGCGTAAAGCAGGCCGGGATCCCTTGGCTCGCAGAGCGCCTGCAGCTGCAGCTTCCGACACCACCGGAAGACAAGCGTCATGCAGCCTAGGCAATACGCCGCCGAGATTCTCCAGCTCAGGACCCGCGCGGAGCGCAACGCAGCACTCCTGCAGGTCCCCAAAGCCTGGCAGAGCCTGGTACGCAAACACTGCGAAATCACCTGGAACCACCCGTCACGCCACAAGCTCAGGGAGAGCCGGACGCCTGATGAGCAATAACAACCAAATCGCGTTGCGTTTACCGCACGCACCGGACGCAACCACCGTGGAGCTGCTCTATCGCACCTTCGGCGACGTGCTGATTCCACTCGAAAAGGTGCGCGTGCAGTACTTCCGCAACCTCAACGAAGACACCTTTGCCGAGCAATTGAAGGTCGGCCGGATTTGCCTGCCGGTGACCACACTGGACAACAGCCAGAAGGCGTTGAAGTTTGCCCATATCCGCCATGTTGCTGCCCTGATCGACAGCAGGGCCTACCAGGCGGACGAGAAGCAATCTCGGCCCAACGAGCAAGACAAGCAGTAACGACACCAGCAAGGGCCGCCACCACCGGCCCGCACACCACAAGGAGTAAGACCCATGACCACCCAACAGGTCGTCGCCCTCTTCGTCATCTGTGCCTCCATCATCGGACTGTTTGCCTACGCCTATTTCCTGGGCCGAAAAGCAGGTCGCGCCCACCACCCATCCGGCTTGCTTTTTGACTCTGCGCCGTGCACAGGACACAGCCGCCCTGGCGCTCTGGCATCACCGCAAATCTCGACCTCGGAGGGAAGCGAGCATCTGCTGGTACGGGGGCTCACCGATGCCACGCTCGCTTCGCTCCGCGAGACTGCCAGCATCGACGCGCAGAAAACAAAGAGTCTCTGCTGCGAAGCAGCAGGCATTATTAATCCCCTCAGCAGCCCCGCCGAGGCACTGGCACCCCACGACAAGCTGCGCGAGGCAGCGCCCGCTGATGCAACGCTAATCGCTAAAGATCACCCGCACGCGCAGCCTGCCGAGGGGTATACGCACCCATCCGCCGTCAGCTGCATCGTCGCCGCGATGGACGCAACACTGGCCGAGCAGGCCGAGACCTACGCCACCTCGGAGCAGATGGCACAGGCGATTGAAGCCGCGCTGCAGCAAGCCGGGTTCATGAGCCCAACCGACGAGTCCGGGCACTTCGTACGTGCCCGTGTGGACGAATCGCTGATCAACCGCGAGGCCGAACAACGCGAGCACCACCACACCATCGCCAATCTCAAGCGCGCAATCGCCGAGCTCGAGGACCGGATCATGTCGTATACCGGGCTGGCGGTGACAAAAGCGGATTACGAACTGCTCGTCAACGTCATCGATACCTTGAACCTGACTGAGCGGACCCTAGCCGCCATGAAGGCAACTCAGCAGGCGGCACGCGCCAGCCTGCAAGTCACCAGACTGGGCGACCTTGCTAAGCGCATGCACCTTGAACTGCGTGAAAGACCTGCCAGCGCCGTTAATGCAGGAGCAGCAGCATGACAGCCTCGCAGCAGATCACCCTGGGCGGGCGAGCAGATCATCAAGTCTCCACCGTGAACACCAACCTGCTGCAATCGAAGGCACGGAGCCCGCACGATGGAACATGCAAGTGAGTTTCTTGATGAGGAAGAGGTGGTGCGAATCACCGGCTACCAGATCCCAAGCAAGCAAATCGCCTGGCTGGCCAAAAACGGCTGGCAGTACACGCTGACCCGGGCCCGGCGCCCGGTAGTTGGTCGGGTATATGCCCGCCTCAAAATGGCCGGCGTGAAGCCAACCGCAACGAATGCAACAACAGAAACTTGGGCATTGGACTTATCGCGCGTGGGGTAACAGATGCGCAACAGGAAGGCATCGAATAAGGACCTGCCGCCTCGGATGTTGCGGCGAGTTCGCAAACTAAAGAGCGGCAAACTGTGGGTTGGCTACTACTACAATGGGAGGGATGCAGACGGGAAGCGGCAGGAAATTCCGTTGGGGACAGACCTCGCGGAGGCCAAGCTTGAGTGGGCACGCTTGGAGCACAAGGCAGCACCGAAGGTGATGTCAACGATGGCCGAGCTGTTTGACCGGTACGAGCGTGACATCATCCCGGCAAAGGCGCCACGCACTCAGAAAGACAACAAATACGAACTGGAGCGCCTGCGCACGGCGTTTGCCGACGCACCCATTGAGGCGATCACTCCTCCGGTCGTCGCGCAGTACCGGGACGCCCGCACCGCGAAGACTCGGGCAAACCGGGAAATCGCGCTGCTTTCACACGTATTTACCGTGGCCATGGAGTGGGGATTCGCAGATCGAAATCCGTGCCTGGCGGTTCGTCGCAACAAGGAAAAGGTACGCGACTTCTACGCTGCCGACGATGTCTGGGACGCAGTGTACTCGGAGGCCGACCAAGGCCTGAAGGATGCCATGGACCTCGCCTACTTGGCCGGCCAGCGCCCAGCCGACACGTTGAAGTTTAGCACCGTCGACCTCGACGAGGACTACCTGTGGGTCGGCCAGAACAAGACTGACAAGAAGCTTCGCATCCGCCGGCACATCAATGGCGAGTCGACCGGCCTGGGCCTGTTCATCGAAGCGCTCCTGGAGAGACGCAAGCTGCAAGGCGTGCGCAACTCACGCCTCATCACCAACGACTCCGGCCTGCGCATGAGCTGGGAAATGCTGAGGAATCGCTTCAGTGAGGCGCGTGACAAGGCGGTACGCAAGCTGATCGCCGATGGCAACACAGACCTGGCGACCAAAGTTCGGCAATTCCAATTCCGCGATATCCGACCGAAGGCGGCATCGGAGATTGAGGACATTAGCCACGCCAGCCGGCTGCTCGGACATTCCAAGGAGGAGATTACAAAACGCGTTTATCGCCGCGTCGGTGAGGTGGTCAGCCCGACCAAATAGTGGGCAGATGCGGAAACGATGCCCGATGATGCGGAAATGATCGGCGTTTCTAGACCACAAAGAAAAACCCCGCAGACCTTAATCTGCGGGGCTTTCGAATGGTGGAGGCCGAGGTCGGAATCGAACCGGCGTAGACGGATTTGCAATCCGGAGCATAACCACTTTGCTACTCGGCCTCAAAGTCAGGATCTAGCGGCTTACGCCTCGCTATCTCCCCGAAACACCGCGCCTTTAAAGCGTGCTGCGTTTCGATGGGCGCCATTATGTCTACATTCACGTAACCGTGCAACCCCCTGAACGAAAAAAAATTTCAGCAGGTTCAAGGTGTTAGCGCAGACGGCCAAGTTTGCTCCACAACCCTACCAGCGTATTCTCCACGGTGCCGCTGGCCGCCATGCCAATGCGCTCCTGCAGGCTCTTGCGCTCTGCGAAGTGCAGGTGGAACAGGTTGGCACTGCGCGCGCGTTCGCTGAGGTATTCATCGCTGGTCTGCAACGTGTCCACCAGCTTGCGGTTCAGGGCTGCAATGCCCAGCCACACTTCACCGGTGGCCACTTCATCGATGTGCAGCTGGGGGCGGTAGCGGGCGACGAAGTCCTTGAACAGTTGATGCGTGACATCCAGGTCTTCCTGGAACTTTTCCCTGCCCTTTTCGGTGTTTTCACCCAGCACGGTAAGGGTGCGCTTGTATTCACCGGCAGTCAGCATCTCGACATCGATGTCGTGCTTCTTCAACAGGCGATTGATGTTGGGCAACTGTGCCACGACGCCGATGGAGCCGAGCACCGCAAAGGGTGCGCTGATGATCTTCTCGCCGATGCAGGCCATCATGTAGCCGCCGCTTGCAGCCACCTTGTCGATGCATACCGTCAAGGGGATGCCGGCCTGGCGAATGCGGGCCAGCTGGGAGGCAGCCAGGCCATAGCTGTGCACCAGCCCGCCCCCGCTTTCCAGACGCAGTACCACCTCGTCTTGAGGGGTGGCGAGGGTGAGCAGTGCGGTGATTTCGTTGCGCAGGCTTTCGGTTGCAGATGCCTTGATGTCGCCATCGAAATCGAGCACGAAGACCCTGGCTTTTTCGTCCGCCTTGACCTTGCGGGTTTTCTTCTCGGCCTTGGCCTGCTGCTTGCGTAACGCCTTGAGCTGAGCCTTGTCGAACAGGCCTGATTCCAGCCGCTCGCGCAGGTCCTTGTAGAACGCGTTCAAGCGGGTAACCTGCAATTGCCCACCCGGTTTGCGCCGCCCTTTACCGCGCAAGCCGGCAATGGCCGACAGCACGATGAGAACAGCGATGACCAGGGTGGCGGTTTTGGCGAGAAAGCTTGCGTACTCGGCAAGAAACTCCACGGTGACTCCTTCGATAGCTGCGCCAGAAGGCGCGTGAATGGTACAAGCATACCGGTGCACCCCAGGCGCTGCCAGGGGATGTAAACGCTGGCAACACCTTTCAAACGACCTTTTCAAACGCTTGTATGTTTTTTCGTTGACAGCGCTGTGCACCGCACCCTAACCTCGGCAGCAACCTTCAACAGCGGAAGCGTTCGTGGGCAACCTCTACCTGATTCGACATGGCCAAGCCTCCTTCGGCGCACAGGACTACGACGTGCTGTCGCCCGTTGGCGTGCGCCAGAGCCAGGCGCTAGGTGAGCACCTTGCCCAGCTAGGGATACGGCTGGAGCGGTGTGTGGCGGGCGATCTGCGCCGCCAGCAAGACACTGCCCGCCTGGCCCTTCAAGCGATGCAGGCCAGTGGCAACGCCGTGCCGGCTGTTGAGACCGACGCTGCATTCAATGAGTTCGACGCCGATGGGGTGATTCGCGCGCTGTTGCCTGGCTTGTCGATAGACGAGCCCAACGCGCCAGAAATCCTGAGCAACGTCACGCATCACCGCAGCGAATTTCAGCGCCTGTTCGCACTCATGGTGCAGCGCTGGCACGCAGGCACCCATGGCAGCGACGAACTGGAAACCTGGGAAGCGTTCACTGCCCGCGTGCGCGAAGGGCTGAACCGCGTGCTCGACAACGCAGGCAATGGCGACAACATTGCCATTTTCACCTCCGGTGGCACCATTGCCGCCTTGCTGCACCTGGTTTCAGGTATTACCCCGGATCAGGCATTTGCCTTGAACTGGCAGATAATCAACACGTCGCTGAGCCAATTGAAGTTCAAAGGCCGCGACGTGGCATTGGCTTCTTTCAACAGTCAAGCCCATGTGCAACTGTTGAGGACGCCGGCGCTCATCACCTATCGGTGAGCCCGGCCTGTTGTGTCCCTGCGGGGACGTGAAAATCACTCTATAAGGAATGCGCCATGACCTCCGTAGCTGATGCCGTCAAAAAGATGCAAGAGAAATTCAACCCATCCGCTGCCCAAGGCCTGGACCTGGTATTCGGCTTCAACATTACCGATGAAGACAAGCACTACGCCCTGATCGTCAAGGACGGCACCTGCCAACTGCAGGAAGGCGAGAACCCGGACGCCAACTGCACGTTGGTGATGGACAGCGAAACACTCAAGGGCATCGTCAGCGGCGAAACCGACGGCATGCAGGCCTTCATGGGTGGCAAGCTGCGCGTGGAAGGCGACATGATGCTGTCGATGAAGCTCAGCGAACTGTTCCCGTCCTGAGCAGCATCCCTGGATGACCCTGAACCGAAGCCCACAAGGCTTCGGTTTTTTTTGGTCCGGCGTTTGTCGGCACGGCAAGCATCAAGGGCATTGATCGACCAGCAACACCCCGGCCAATGGCGACCTGGGACGCTTGTCCCAACCAAGCGCAAGCATTAGATTGCAAAATAGTCCGCGTGATCGAGAATAAGGAAAACCCATGACGCTCACCGACGAGTCTACGCAAGTACGTTCCGGCGAAGAGCTTGACCTGGCAGCCATCGACGGCTATCTCAAGGCGCACATTGACGGCCTGGCCGGCGCGCCCGCCGTCAGCCAGTTCCCGGGTGGCGCGTCCAACCTCACTTACCTGGTCAAATACACCGATCGAGAATTGGTCTTGCGCCGACCGCCGTTCGGGCAGAAAGCCAAGTCGGCGCACGACATGGGCCGTGAGTTTCGCATTCTCAACCAGCTCAACAATGGGTTCCCCTACTGTCCCAAGGCTTATGCGTACTGCACCGATACCCGCCTGATCGGCAGTGAGTTCTACGTCATGGAGCGCGTCAAAGGGATCATCCTGCGCTCGGACATTCCCGCGGCACTGAACCTTGACGCTGCACGCACAACGGCCTTGTGCAAAAGCTTCATCGACCGCTTGGTGGACTTGCACCGTGTGGACTACAACGCCTGCGGCTTGAGCGACCTGGGTAAGCCCGACGGTTACGTGCAGCGCCAGATAGAAGGATGGGCCAGCCGTTACGACAAGGCCATGACCCCCGACGCCCCGCGCTGGGAGCAGGTCAAGACCTGGTTGCGTGAGAAGATGCCTGCCGATCACGCCACACCTGCCATCGTGCATAACGACTATCGGTTCGACAATGTCATCCTGGATGCCGACAACCCGATGTGCATCATTGGCGTGCTGGACTGGGAAATGGCCACGCTGGGCGATCCTTTGATGGACCTGGGCAACAGCCTGGCGTACTGGATTCAGGCAGACGACCCGGCGCCAGTACAACTGATGCGCCGCCAGCCGAGCAACGCTGCGGGCATGCTTACCCGGCGCCAGTTCGTGGACTATTACGCCGAGCGTGCAGGCATCGACCTGGACAACTTCGATTTCTACTACTGTTACGGCCTGTTCCGTCTGGCCGGCATCGTCCAGCAGATCTACTTCCGTTATTTTCACGGCCAGACCCAGGACAAGCGCTTCGCCCAGTTCATTCACATGAACCGGCTGCTGGAGCAGATGACCTTGCAGGTCATTGCCAAGTCGAGCCTCTGATAACCAACGCACCTTACGACCACAAGGGACCAGCAGCATGCCGCAGACCCACCTGTTCGACCTTCAGGGCAAGATCGCCTTTGTTTCCGGGGCCAGCCGAGGCATTGGCGAGGCGATTGCACACGTGCTGGCGCAGCAAGGCGCACATGTGATCGTCTCCAGTCGCAAACTCGAGGGCTGCCAACACGTGGCCGATGCCATCATCGCGGGCGGCGGCAAGGCCACGGCAGTGGCGTGCCACATCGGCGAGCTGGAGCAGATCCAGCAGGTATTCGCCGGCATACGCGAGCAGTTCGGGCGCCTGGACATCCTGGTGAACAATGCCGCGACCAACCCACAGTTTTGCAATGTGCTGGACACAGATCCAGCGGCGTTCCAGAAAACCGTGGATGTGAACATTCGCGGCTATTTCTTCATGTCGGTGGAAGCAGGCAAGCTGATGCGCGAACATGGCGCCGGCAGCATCATCAACGTGGCGTCGATCAATGGCGTATCGCCTGGCCTGTTCCAGGGCATCTACTCGGTGACCAAGGCGGCAGTGATCAACATGACCAAGGTGTTTGCCAAGGAGTGTGCGCAGTTCGGGATTCGCTGCAACGCCTTGTTGCCGGGCCTGACCGACACCAAGTTTGCATCGGCATTGGTCAAGAACGAGGCTATCCTCAATACCGCGCTACAGCAGATCCCGCTCAAGCGCGTGGCAGACCCCAAGGAAATGGCCGGGGCTGTGCTGTACCTGGCAAGCGACGCCTCCAGTTATACAACCGGGGCGGCGCTCAACGTCGACGGTGGCTACCTGTCCTGATCAGGTTTTGACGGCTGTCAGGGTATAACTCAGCGGCAGGCGAGCGGGTTGCTCGCGCAACCGCCACTCCCCGTCCGGGCCCTTGTCCATTTGCCCCGGCAGTGCCTCCCACGGCACGCTTTGGTGTTCTACCAGCGCTGTCAGCTGCAACCCGTTGGCCATCAACGCGGTGATCAGCTCGCCCAACCCGTGGTTCCACTCGTGGGTCTGGGTGTTGGCCAATCGCTGCGAGGTGGCCACATAGGTCTCGTCGCTCTGCCATACGGTTGGCTGCTCGCATTCGAAATACGGATAGTCGAGCTGCAGGCGGTCCTGATGGCCTTCATTGACCGCCCACAGCATGGGGTGCCCCTCGCGCAAGAAAAGCCGGCCACCGGGTTTGAGCAGGGCTGCCACGGTGTGTGCCCACGGCGCAATGCGCGGCAGCCAACACAGGGCGCCGATGCCGGTATAGACCAGATCGAACGTGCCTGCCGGTAACACCTGGGCTGCGGCGTACACATCGGCCTGATGGTAGTCGATGGGCGTAGCGCACAGGGTTGCCAGGCGCCGGGCCTGCGCCAGGGAGGCCGGGGAGAAGTCCAGGCCGCACACATCGGCGCCCAGCCGGGCAAGCGAAAGCGTGTCGGTGCCGATGTGACATTGCAGGTGCACCGCCCTTTGCCCCTCGATATTGCCCAGCATCGGCAGGTCGAACTGAACAGTCTGTGAAAGGTGCGCAGGGCGTTGGACGTACTGATCGAACTGGTAGTCCTGCGAGGCTGCGTGCAGCGGTGCGCGCTCGTCCCAATTGGCTTGGTTCAGCTGTGATGAAGGGTTCACGGCGACATCCTTGATGGGTAATGGGGCATGCTAGCGGCCGATGCCACACACCTGACAGCGTTCGGATGCTAAAAAGTGTAAAGCCCTGGCTCGCCCCTTGCCCGTCAAAGACAGGTTGCAGCCGCCGCCCGGCGCTGCAACGAGACGCCGTTGTCGTTCTGGGTGTAGTAATCGACACGCGCACCGCCGTCCTGCGGGTAGACATCGACGAACGTTTCGGCCTCGCGGGTATAGACGGTAAAGCCACCTTGCTTGCGCGGCTCCAGGTAGCCGCTGGCGTCCTGGCCGAACACACGCTCTTCCTGCCACCCGTACTGGATGCACTGGGCAACGCGTTCAGGCGCCTTGCGCGAATTCATGTGCGCAGTGGGTTGGCCGCTACGGGCCGCATCCATGGTCGCAGAAGCACAACCGACCAGCAGCACGGCTGCGGCCACGGGCAGAATCACACGCATGGTCCATCCTCGAAATCATTTAAGAAGGAGGCGACTCTAGCACTGGCATGCACGAGAGTGAATTGTGGCGCGACTTTCGCTGTCTTAGCACAAACACCACGCAACAAGGAAACCGCCATGAAACTGCACTACCTGCTCCTCGCTGCCCTGCCCTGCCTGCCCATGGTCGCCACTGCAGCGACGTCTACCGACGATAGCGTGCAGAATTCGGCCACCCACAACCGTGAACTGAAAGAAGGCGACAAAGCCCCGGATCAATACAAGCGCGACAATGAGGCCATCAAGGACTGGAAAGCCAAAGGCCTGCCGGCACCGGAGAAGGAAAGCCATTGGGTAAGCATGGGCGATCGTTACGTCCTCGTACAAACGACCAATGGCGTGGTCCTGGCCATCCGCACCAAATGATCCATTGCTCGGGCGGGTGTCAGGTACCTGACACCCGCCCGAGCACCCGCGTCGTCCCTCCCCGATAAACACTGCAATACATCAACACCTCGTTCACGCTCAGGTGGCACACTACCGGCTATCGTTCATGTGCCCTGTGTGAAGGAACACCTTTCCCGATGAATCTAGAGCTGACATGGGTGCTGGCCCTGCTTGCCATTGTCGTCGTGCTGTTCATCATCAACCGTCCACGCATGGATGTCGTGGCGCTGCTGGTGATCGTGGCATTGCCGTTGTCGGGCGTGCTGACGATCGAACAGGCGCTCGCAGGTTTCAGCGACCCGAACGTCGTGCTAATCGCTGCGCTGTTCGTCATCGGTGAAGGGCTGGTGCGCACCGGTATCGCCTATCGCATCGGTGAGTGGATGAGCGAACGGGCGGGCAACAGCGAGGCCCGACTGTTGGTACTGCTGATGGTCGCGGTGGCCGGCCTGGGCTCGGTCATGAGCTCCACGGGAGTAGTGGCCATCTTCATACCGGTCGTGTTGAGTATTGCCGCGCGTTTGAAACTTTCGCCCAGCCGCCTGATGATGCCGCTGAGTTTTGCCGGCCTGATCAGTGGCATGCTCAGCCTGGTGGCGACCCCGCCCAACGTGGTGGTGCACAGCGAACTGGTACGCCATGGTGAACAAGGCTTCTCGTTCTTCAGCTTCACGCCCTTTGGCTTGGTGGTACTGGTGCTGGGTGTGGGCTACATGCTTCTGACCCGACACTGGCTCAATGGCGAGGTGCGCAAGGATGGACGTGTCGAAACCCGGCGGACCCTGCTGGACCTGGTTCTGGACTACAAACTCAATGGTCGTGAGCGTCGCTTGCGCATTCGCCCCCAATCACCGCTGATCGGCCATACCCTGGGCGAGCTGGAGCTGCGTACCCGCCACGGGGCCAATGTCATCGGCATCGAACGTCAACACAAGTTCACCACACGCGTCATTTCGCCTGATTCCAATACCGTGCTGCACCAGGGTGATGTACTGCTGCTGGATCTGTTTGCCAGCCGCGACGATTTGCGCAGCCTGTGCCAGACCATGCAACTGGAACCCTTGCACTTCAAGGCCGCCTACTTCATCGACCAATCGCAGGAGGTAGGCATGGCCGAGGTGTCCCTGCCACCGGGCTCGCAACTGATCGGCAAGAGCATCCTCGAGCTGGGCTTTCGCTCGCGCTACGACCTCAACGTGGTGGGCTTGCGCCGGGAGCAGGCGGCCGTGCAAGACCAGTTGGTCGAAGAAAAGCTGCGCCTGGGCGACACCCTGCTGGTGGTCGGGCCGTGGAAGGCGGTACGCCAGCTACAAGGCAAACCGCGCGATTTTCTGGTGTTGAGCTTGCCGGCCGAGATCGACCTGGTGGCACCTGCTCGCCGGCGCGCGCCCCAGGCGTTGTTGAGCCTCGCGGTGATGGTTGGCCTGATGGTCAGCGGCGCGGTGCCCAATGTCATGGCAGCGTTCATTGGTTGCCTGTTGATGGGCGCAGGCCGTTGTATCGACATGAACAGCGCCTACCGTTCGATCCATTGGCAAAGCCTGATACTGATCGTAGGCATGTTGCCATTTGCCCAAGCCTTGCAGAAAACCGGTGGCATAGACTTGGCCGTCGGGGCGCTGGTGAATGTGCTGGGCGACGCCGGGCCCAGCGCCATGCTGGCCTGCCTGTTCGCGGTCACGGCAGTGATCGGGCTGTTTATCTCCAACACTGCAACCGCAGTGCTGATGGCACCGGTTGCCATCTCGACCGCAACGCAGCTGGGCATGTCGCCCTACCCCTTTGCGATGACAGTGGCGCTGGCGGCCTCGGCGGCCTTCATGACGCCGGTGTCTTCGCCGGTGAACACGCTGGTGCTTGGCCCTGGACAATACCGATTTGCGGACTTCGTGAAGATAGGGGTGCCGTTCACGCTATTGGTGATGGGGGTCACGGTGGTCATGGTGCCGTGGTTCTTCGGGCTGTGAAGTAGGCGGCATACGCAAAAGCTTCGAGCGGGGCAGATTGACATCAACTAGCCGGAACAACACACTGATGCGCAATTGCCCCAGGTGCGTTCAGCGGTCGTCCTGGATATCGTTTCCGCTTGCCGGTCGAGCCCATGGTTTTTCCAGCCCAATCGCGCTTGTTGCCCTACGCCGCACTGTTCAGCCTGACCTTCGCGCTTACCATTGGCGGCATTCTGGCTCGCCCGATCGAATCCCTGTCCTTGTTCTGGCCAGTCAATGCCGTACTGGCAGGCGTGTTGCTGCGCTATCCACGCCAGGCAACTGTGGCTGGCTTCGTGTTGATGTGGTTGGCCATGGTTGGCGCGGACCTGCTCTGTGCGAGTGCCCTGGGGCCGGCGCTGTGGTTCAACCTGTGCAACATGGGCGTCGTGGTCACCGTTTGGCAATTGCTATCGCGCTTGCCGCGCCTGCATCGGCGCATGCGCACGCCCCACGGGGTGCTGAGTGTGTTTGGCGCATGTGCAGCCGGGGCCTCGGTGGCTGCGAGCCTGGCCTCGGTGATGGCTGCCCCCTGGTTCGAACAGTCCCTGCGCAGCACGTGGCTGGCGTGGTTCAGCGAGCAGTTTTCCACCGCAGTACTGGTGCTGCCGGTGATGCTCACCGCACCGGCCGCGCGTACCTTGCTGCGTGGTGGGAGCCAAAGGATTCGCCTTGCGCCCCTGATGGTCATGCTGGTGTCGCTGGCGTTCAGCATCGCGTTCGGCGGCCCCGGCGCCATCGCGTTTCCGATCGCAGCCCTTTTGTGGTGTGCTTGGACGTACTCGCCCTTCCTGGTTTCGTTGTTGACGCTGACAGCCGGTAGCACGTTGATCGTTGCCGTTGCCCAGAGCCTCATGCACTTCAGCGTGCCGCAGAGCGAGTCGGGTGTAACGGCGCTGATGTCGGCGCGCCTGGGCATCGCCATGCTGGTACTGGGGCCGCTGGTAGTGGCCTGCGTGACCCAGGCCAATCGCAGCCTGCTTGCGCGTTTGGCGCACCAGGCCACCACCGACCACCTTACGGGCACTTTGAGCCGCAGCGCTTTTACTCGACGTGCAAACGCGCTGCTGGAGAGTCGTCAGCATCAGCAATTCCTGCCACTGACGCTGATGATGCTGGATATCGATCACTTCAAGTCCATCAACGATGCCCACGGGCACGCCGTTGGCGACCAGGTGCTGCGCCAGTTCGCCGATGCGTTGCAGGAACAGTTGCACAGCGGCGAAGTATTCGCGCGCATGGGTGGCGAGGAGTTCGTGATCATCGTGCCAGGGCTTGCACCGGACAGGGCGCAATTTACGGCCGAGCGCCTGCGCCGTGCCGTTCAGGACCTTCAGGTGGAGCAAGCCGGCCAGCGCTTGCAGATCACCGTCAGTATCGGTCTGGCAGGCTGCGACGAAGGCATGCCGACGCCAGACCTGACCACACTACTGGCCAGCGCCGACAAGGCGCTTTACCTGGCCAAGGCGAAGGGACGCAATCGCGTGGAGCAAGCTGAGCCGCAGCGTCGAGCCATCTGAGGCTTCTGCTGCGCGCTCACTGAAGTCAAGCAGCTTCACCCGGCAACTCGAGATCATCGCCGGTCCATCAAGCCAGTTGATAAGGCGGTTTGGGCAAAGAGAATGTGTGACGGCTCCGCTCGATTAGGCAGTCCAAAAGCCAGACGAAATGTTGCTCAATTTCTGCTCAATTTAACGGAGCCCGCCGGGGGCTTGGGTTACAGCACGTTATCCACAGACCTACCCACTTTTTCTGTGGACAGATTTCCCAGCCTGGAGAACGACTTATCCCACTTCGACCATTGAACAGATGCGCCGGACAGATCGGCGGCTGTGCTAACGCCGAGCCTGAAGACTGACTGGGGATAGCGCTGGAATGCGGCGCAAACGACAAGCCCGCCTGGGCACTGGAAACCCGGCGGGCTGAAAAGGGAAATGGTCATGCGATCAACTGGGAGGAATGGTCCCCAGCAGCCCGATCATGATGGTCAACAGCAGGAAACCACCCAGGAACAGCGCCAGCTTGCTCATTGAAACCTCGACAGTGTGATACGGAATGACGTTATTTTCCGTTCTTCACTGATATGGTTACAGATTCAGGTTTGTAGAAAAAAAGCAGATCAGATCAGGAATGGGCGCCCCACGTAGCCGTCCACCGTAGCGCGGGGTCGTTTACCTTCACATCAGTTGCTGGAGCTTGCCGACAGGTAACCACCCCAGCTCCCCATCACCATGACGACGACACCATAGCCAGCCGTTGAGCAGGCGCAACCGCTCAACCAACTGGCCTGGTTCCACATCCAGCTCGTGGGCGCAATAGTGATCCAACGCCCTACCCTGATTGAAGTCCAGGCGCTCGATAAGCTGCTCCGGCACCCAGCCTGGCTCCTGGCCCGTGCAACTGCACAGGTACCAGTCCTGCATGCCCGGCTCACTCTCAAAACGCGGCCCCACTTCCAGCAGCGTGCCTTGAGCGAAACGCAGAGGGCGTCGGTAGGCACTGCGATGCCGCTCGATCACGATGAAATGCACAGGCCTCTCCTTGGCCGGAAACCCTCGAGCCTAGCAGAAGCTGCAGAAGTTGCTGCCTCGCAGCCTCTTTGTAGGAATATGTATCCCGCGATGTAGGAGGTTTCCTTAGACTTCGTTCTCGCTGTATGAAAGATCAGTTTATGAGGTGGAACTGACCTGTTACGGTCAGCCTTTCCTACAACAGCAAGGACGCTATCGTTAAGAGAACTCTATGGACGACTACAATGAGCCGGCGTTGAGACTTCAAAAAACCCTGTTGAACCTGCGCCGCGAGCGAGACAAGCTCAAAGGCGAAGGCAAGTACGATGAGGCCAGCGCATTGGCGGTATCGATAGCGCGAATCGAAACCACGCTGGCACAACTGCCGGCGGCGTTTAAGCCTGACACACTGCAATAGCCCCAGCGGCCTCGGCCCGTACGAGGGGCGGGGCTGCCTGTTTCCAAGGCTCACAGCTAACATTCGATACTCGCGCGCCTTCAAACAGGCCTATGTTGACGAACGATTCAAAGACCTGCGGCCGATCCAATCAGCATTTTCTTGATCCAGATCAATACGAAATAAATAGTTACCTAAATAACCCTGCACAATGACCATAAGAACAGGCTCGCGGTGTGCTGAAAACCACGGCAATTGAGCGATCCAACGGCGAACTACGCCGTTCGTAAACTGCTTATGTTTATTCTTAAAGTTTATTGCTCAAGGTGCCGATAGCTGTTTCAACGAGAGGGCTGCAGCCTTATTACCACGGTCACCCTGCTGGACTTGCTTAGCCTAGCAAGCATTGCTACACCAAGGAGCTACACATGTATTTTCGGAACTTGAAAATTGGCACACGCGCGGCTGTCATCTTTACGCTGGTCGCCCTCCTCGTACTGATCCTGGGGCTGGCATCGTTGTACCGCATGCACACGATGGACAAGGCCACTGACGAAGTGCGTACCGAATGGTTACCGTCAATCATGCTGCTGGACGAGGTCAGCATGAACCTGGGCCGCGCCCGAGCACTGACCTTGCGCAGCGTTCTGGAAGAAAGCCCCAGCGCCAGGGCCGCGACATTGGACAAGATCGCGGACATCTCCAAGCACTACCAGGAACAAATCAACACGTACAAGGCAACAGCAACAGAAGAACGAGACCGGGCCCTGTACGACGCATTTCTGGCCAGAAGCGAGACCTACCATAGGTTGCAGGACGCAATTCTTGACGCTGTACGCAGGAACGACATTGCAGAAGCGACCCGCCTGGTCAACGGTGAACTGGCCAACTACGCCGACGCAATGACGAAGTCGCTGATCGAGCTGACCCAGTACAATTCCAACGGCGCAACCAACGCCTCCCAAATCAGTACAGACGCCTATGATCAGTCCTTCTCGATCATCACGGCGACTATCGTCGGCATCATCGTACTGATGATTGCGCTGGCCATCATGCTGACCCGCAGTATCGTGCGGCCTTTGAGCGAAGCGGTGGCCGTCGCCGAGCGGGTGGCCTCGGGTGAGCTCAACCAGGTCATCACGGTGACGGGTAGCGACGAACCCGCGCTGTTGCTGCACGCCTTGTCCAGAATGAAAGACAGCTTGCGCGAGACGATTGCCGGCATCGCAGCCGCCTCCGACCAGCTCGCCTCGGCATCCGAAGAGCTGTTCACGGTCACCGAAGACACCAGCCGCGGCCTGCATCAGCAAAGCGCCGAAATCGACCAAGCCGCCACGGCCGTGAACCAAATGACCGCAGCGGTTGAGGAAGTGGCCAGCAATGCCGTCAACACCGCCGATGCCTCCAAAGGTGCAGACCAGACCACCCGTGAGGGCCAGCAGCGGGTCAATGATGCGCTGCAATCCATTGGTCAGCTCGTCGGCGATGTCACGACCACTTCCCAGGAAATCGAACAGCTGGCCACCAGCGCCAACGAGATCAGCCGGGTACTGGATGTCATCGGCTCGATCGCAGGCCAGACCAACCTGCTTGCGCTCAACGCTGCCATCGAGGCCGCGCGCGCCGGTGAAGCCGGCCGTGGTTTTGCCGTGGTCGCCGACGAAGTCAGGGCGCTGGCGCACCGAACCCAGCAATCGACAGCCGAGATCGAAGGCATGATCACAGGCATTCAGTCGGGCACCGAGTCTGCAGTCGGGGCCATGCACGCCAGCAAAGGGCGGGCGTCAGGCACCCTGGAAATCGCCCAATCCGCAGGCCAGGCACTGAACACGATTGCCGAAGCCATTTCGTCCATCAACCAACGCAACCTGGTGATCGCCAGCGCCTCCGAAGAGCAGGCCCAGGTGGCCCGCGAAGTGGATCGAAACCTGGTGAACATCAGGGACCTGGCGATGCAGACCTCGGCCGGCGCGAACCAGACCAGCGCCGCCGCCCAGGAGTTGTCACGCCTGGCTGTGGACCTGAACGCGATGGTCGCCAAGTTCAAGGTCTAGGGCTGGATGACAGAGGAGCAGCGGCCTGTCGGGAAAGCTTGCACCGTGCCCCTGGGGCAAGGATTCGCGCCATTGTGTGACGCAAATACCGCTGCCCTGGAGCAAGACCGTCGTGGGTTTCTGTAAAAAAAGCGACGATTTGTGCCTTTTGGGCTGCTCACCGGGGCTGCATCGCATATCCTTGCACCACGCAATCAACCTTGAAGCAGTGAATTGAACGATGAGCTTTGAACAACTGGCAGCGCTACGGGATCGCCTGCGGGCTGAAAAAGAGCAGCAACAGGCAAGCGCCCCAGCGCCGGCCAAGCGCAAGCCCCCGCAGAAGATCAAGCCGCGTGAACTGGACCCGGCAGTGGCCGCCATCTGGCCGCTGCAGAAGCACTTCCCGTTGGCCTTCCCTGTCAACCCTGCGCCGAAAGTGCCGCTCAAGGAGGGCATCTTCAAGGATGCCGAGCAACACCTGGAGCTGCTGGGCATTACCCGTGAGCAACTGAAGCTGGGCATTTCAACCTGGTGCCGGGGCAACCGCTACTGGACCAGCATGGTGGAAAACGCCCCGCGCCTGGACCTTAACGGTGAGCCGGCAGGCGTGGTGACCGCCGCCCAGGCGATCCATGCCAAGCGTCAGGCGGCCCAGCAGCGTAATCAGGAACGCCGCAAGCGGGCGCAAGCCAAGGCACAGACCGCTGCGCCTGCAGCACAGGGCGAGGCTGCAGACGAGCCGGCAGTGGAACAGGCCGCTGAGTAAAGGCTTGGTCTGAGCAAGCGCCCATCGCCCGTTCGCCAAGCGCGCGGGTGATGGGCGCTGCGGGCTATCACATGGCCGCCGACTGGCCGAGTGTACAGCGCAACCTGGTCATCGCCTCAGAGCCTCCAATCCAGGCTGACCATCATCGTACGTGGCTCACCGTGGTACACGCCGTTGTAGAAGCCGACGTTGTTGTAGTAATGCTCGTCGAACAGGTTCTTGACGTTGACAGAAGCAGTCAGGTGCTCATCGATCCGGTAGCGCGCCATCAGTCCAACCACCGAAAATGCCTTCTGGCCGATCTCGTCCTTGGCCGTGATGATTCGATCACCGTCGCGCCCCACCGGTCGGTTCGCCAGCCTGAAATTGTCGCTCTGCCAGTCCAGGCTTGCCCCTACGGTCAATGCTGGTGTTAGGGCATAGGTGCTGGACAAGCGCACCAGGTTCAAGGGTTGTTCGGTGTTCTTTCGCTTTTTCTCGGCCGTGGCAGCATGCGTATAGCTGTAGCCCAGGCTCATCTGCCACCCGGTCATCACCTCGCCTGCGACTTCAGCCTCGAAACCTTCGACAACCACGCCTTTGCCACCGCTTTTGTAGAATACTTCATTGCCATTGGGCGGCACTGAGTCGTCTTGTTCCGCCACGTTGTCCTGCTTGCTGCGAAACACTGCCGTGCTCAGGTTCAGGCGGTCAGCGAACAGGCTGCCCTTGAGCCCCACCTCATAAACCTTGCCTACGATGGGCTCCAGGTACTGCTTGTTGACGTCTCTCACGGTTTGCGGGTTGAAGATATCGGTGTAACTGACATAGGCGGTGAACTGGTCGGTCAGATCGAAGAGTACGCCGGCATAGGGCGTCCACTGATCATTCTGGACCTGCTTGGTAGTGGACTGATCGGTGACTTGCAGGGCATCACCGTAATCCCACTCCCGCTGTTGCGTCTGCCAACTGCCGTAGCGGCTGCCAATCACGATGTGCAGGCGATCCGTGGGGTTCAGACGTGTTGCAATGTAGCCGGCCTTCTGACGAATACTGGAGCGCGAACTGTCCAGCCCGGTTTCGAGGTCATAGAACGTAGGGGTGGCCCCCATGTACTTCCAATCGGCAATCGTCTCGAAACCGTCGGGTACAGGCAGATCAAGGCGGTGGGGTTCACTGTCGCGCCGTCGCGACTCGCCGTAACCGATCATGAAATCATGGCTGCGGCCGAACAACTGGAAAGGGCCCGCGAGGTTGAAGTCCAGCGCGTCCATCTGCTCGGAGCCTCCGAAGTGCGAGTACCAGGCCTGCATGCCGCTACGGTCGGCTTCGGGGAAGCCATTGCCCCCATAGTAGACCTTTCCGTCGCTGTCGCTTTGCCGGTGGGTATACGCCACCTTCATGACCCAGTCGTTGGCCAGATACTGGTCGAGGGTAGCGAATACCGTCTGGTCTTTGAGCGGCCAGGAAGACCAGGGCGCACTGAGGTTGGTGGAACGGGGCAAGTTGGCTTTGCTGCCGTCGGCGTTCCAGAACGGTACCGTGCCCCAGGATGACCCTTGCACATGCTTGTTCTGATAGTCATACCCCACCGCCAGCACGGTGCTTGGGGTCAGGTCGGCTTCAAGCACGCCGTAGGCCACTTCACGCTGGGTGGCATACTTGTCCATGAACGACTTGTTGTCGCGGTAGGCCAGCACGGTGCGTCCGCGCAGACGGCCGTCCCAGCCCAGCGGGCCACCCACGTCCAGGTAGCTGTAGTAATTGTCGAAACTGCCACCACTTACACCACTCTTTACCGCCAACGCGTGCGTAGGGCGCTTGCGAACCATTGCGATGGTGCCCGAGGGATCGCCTGCACCTGTGGTCAAGCCTGTGGCCCCACGCACGACTTCGATTCGATCGTAGATGATGGTGTCGGAGTCGGACTTGAGCCCCGAGAACGTGTTGAGCATGCCATCGATTTGGAAGTTGTTGATGGCGTAACCACGCGAATAGTAGCTCGGTCGCTCCGAGTCATTGCGTTGCACCGTAACTCCCGTGACGTGAGCCATGGCCTCGGACAGGCTGTTGAGCTGGAAGTCGTCCAGCTGCTGGCGGGATATGACCGAGACCGATTGGGGTGTCTCCTTGATCGAGAGATTCAACCGGGTGGCTGCGCTCATGCTACCGGTGGTGTAGGAGCCACTGCGTTCAGTGACGCTGCCAAGGCCGGTAGCAATCACATCGGTTGAGCCCAGCTCCAGCACGGGGCCGTCTTGGCTTGCCTGGGTATCGGCAAAGGATGGCGGGCAGATTAAGCAAGCGTACAGGCCGAGGGTGAAGGTAGTGGGATGGGAAATGGACGGGGGCATTGCGAGCTGACTCCTTGCGCGTGAAAATCCGTGCGCGCAAATCTACATCATAATCATCATCATATGATAATTAATCGCATAACCGCTGGAACTGAGCGGGTTTGTACACCTGGTCGCTTTTAGCCGGCCAGGTGCACGTCTGAGGTGACCGTACGTCGTGCTCGCCTGATGGTGTCCGCTACAACCTCTAGAACAGCTTCATGGTATAGCTGAGCACCACGCGGTTCTCGTCGATGTCTGTTCGGTAATTGGAGCGAGCCATCACATTGCGCACGCGCACGCCGAGCCCCTCCAGCGGCCCACTTTGCACCACGTAGGCCAGGTCCAGATCCCGCTCCCGATCACGCCCTTCAAAGCCCAGCCCGGTTTTGACGTCCCGGCCTTGTACGTAACGCAATGTCGAGGTCAGCCCGGGGATCCCCCATGCCGCAAAGTTGTAGTCATGCCGCACCTGCCAGGAACGCTCCCCAGGCGCCGAGAACTCGTAGGTCGGCAGGGTATTACCCATCGGGTTGGTGTTGGCGCCCACCTGGATGAAACCGTCCTCCCCGCCTATCTGCTGGTAGCCCACGTAAAACGTATGCCCGCCCGTTCTCGCCGAGAACAGGCTGAACAGCGCATGGTTATCATAGTTGCCGGCAAGCTTGCGCCCATCCTCGCGGGCGTGGAAATAGCCGGCATTCACACCCAAGGTCCAGTCACCTAGGGGCTCGGCGTGCTTGAGGCTGTAGAATCGCTGCTGGTAGATGTCCTGCAGCTGCGCCTGCCATACCCCCACGCTGGAGCGGTTGTCGTTGAAGGCATAGTCGGCGCCCAGGTAATTGAAGCGGTCACTGGTAAAGCGGGCCAGCCGCGCGGGGTTGATGGGGTCGTTGACCAGCGCATACATTTTCTGACTGTTGGACGAGTCGCGCAGGCTGGTGGAGCGAAATTGGCCGGCACTGAGCGTCAGCCCAGCAAACTCATGTGACTCCAGCATTGCGCCCTGATAAGTCGGTGGCAGCAGGCGCAGGTCGCTGAACAGCAACACAGGCAGATTGGGCATTAATTCCCCCACCTTCAATTCGGTTTGGGAAACCTTGAACTTGAGCGCCGCGCCCACGCGGCTGTAATGGTCGGCGGACGTGCCGCTGTCAAGGCTTGGCAGTAGGCCTGAGCGTGCATGTTCGGGGCTGCTGTCGAGTTTGAAACCCAACAGGCCGATCACATCGACCCCGGCACCAATGATGCCCTGGCTATAACCTGAGCTGGCGTTGAGGATGAAGCCCTGCGCCCACTCCTGAGTACGCGATTGGGTGCTTGCTCCCTTGATATCGGCGTAGTCGCGGCTGAAGAAATAATTGCGAGCCTGGAGGGTCGCACGGGCGCCTTCGATGAAACCGACCTCTTCAGCCGGTGCCTCGGTACACAGCGCGGCTGCGATGCAGCCGCCAGCCAGGCGTGCCTTCGGGAAAAAACGCGGTGCAGTGCAAGCGTGCATGGGGCGATTCCTGAAATTCGGGCAACAGCAATCCACCGGCGAGACAAACGCCCGCCGACGTGCAGATTGCATTGAGAATGAGTGGGCAGGCCGGCATCGGCCGGCCTGCCCTACCGGGCGTGAAGCGCTGGACCGCTAGCGGTTGACCAGCTTCGCTGGCAGGGCGATGACCAGGAAGCAACTCAGGAGCAAGCAGCCGGCGAACACCCACAGCGCCGCGTGGGAAGTACCGGTCCAGTCAGTGACCAGGCCCATCAGCGAGTTGCTGACCAGCCCGGCAATGTTTGCCACCGAACAGGCCAGGGCAAAACCGGTGGCGGCTGCCGTTCCTTTCAGGAAGGTCGCCGGCAGGCTGAAGAACACCGGCACCGCACCAATGATCGCGGCCGAGGCGACTGCGAACAGGAATACAGTCATGACCAGGTTCTGGCTGAACAATGTGCTGCTGGCCATGGCGATGGCGCCGACGATGAATGGAACGATGATGTGCCAACGACGCTCACGGTGACGGTCGGAACTGGCGCCGATCAGCAGCATGCCGGCCAGTGCGGCGAGGCTCGGGATGGCAGTGAGCAAGCCGATGTGGAACGTGTCGCTTACCCCTGCATCGCGGATGAAGGTCGGCATCCAGAAGCCCATCGCGTAGGCGCTGAGCAGGATCGAGAAATCGATACCGCCGAGCATCCACACCTTGAGGTTGAAGAACCCGTCACGGAAACTGTGCTTGCTGTCCTTGCCCTCTGCATCGTCGGCGGCAAGGTCTGCTGCCAGCTGAGCCTTGTCTTGGCTCGACAACCACTTGGCCTGCTGGAAGTGATTGGGCAAGGCCCAGAAGGTCAGAATGCCGAGCAGCACGCTGGGGATCGCCTCCAGCAGGAACAGCCACTGCCAGCCATGCAGGCCGTGGACCTGATCGAAGTGCCCCATGATCCACCCCGAGATAGGCCCACCGATCACGCTCGACAGCGGCAGCCCGATCATGAACAGGGCGATGATGCGCCCGCGTCGGTAAGTGGGGTACCACATGGTCAGGTAGAACAGTACCCCTGGCAAAAACCCTGCTTCGGCCGCGCCGAGCAGAAACCGCAGGATGTAGAACTGGGTGGTGGTGCTGACGAACATGGTGCACGCCGACAACAGGCCCCAGGTGATCATGATGCGGGCGATCCACAGCTTGGCACCGACGCGCTGCAGAATCAGGTTGCTGGGCACTTCGAAAATGATGTAGCCGACGAAGAACAGCCCGGCACCCAGGCCATAGGCGGCGGTGCTGAACTGCAGATCTTCGAGCATCTGCAGTTTGGCGAAGCCGACGTTGATACGGTCCAGGTAGGCGGCAAGGTAGCAAAAGCACAGGAAGGGAATGAGCCTCCAGGTGATCTTGCTGTACAGCGCTTTGGTGCCCTGATCAATGTCGCTATGGACCGTGGTTGCATTCGCAATTGGCATTTCCTGTCTCCTGGCGGGCGACTTTGTGGTTGTTTTTAAGGCCAGCAGTTTTCGACGCACAAGGACCGTCGCACGCTACACGCGACAGGCCCAGGCCACGCCTGAAAAACCCCGAGTGCTCCTGCGGGGCGACCGCCCGGACAGCAGGCGGTCATGAACGTGCTTCCGGCACCGTTCCTTGATTGTTATTGGGTAGGCGCCTGCCGGTGTCAGCCGGTCAATTGCCTGAATTGCGCCATCGCTTCCTGGCGGGAAACCACATCGCCGTACTTACTGTCGATGTCGAACAGGTTGGCGTGGTGCGGGTCGTCATGGCGATCACCCACACATTCGCGCACCACGATGGTTCGAAAGCCATGCTGCATCGCATCTACCGCGCTGGCGCGGATGCACCCGCTGGTGGAGCAGCCGGCCAAGACTACGGTGTCCACTCCTTGGGCGTGCAGCAGCGGCGCCAGGCTGGTGCCGAAGAAAGCGCTGGCGTACTGCTTGCTCAGCACCAACTCCTCCGGCTGTGGGGCAACGGCCTCGCAGAACGCCGCCAAGGGGTTACCCTCGACCATGTCCTTCATCACAGGCGCCTTGCGCACCCATACCCCGCCATCGACAAAATGCGGAGGCTGGTAGCGGATGTTGGTATGCACCACCAGGATGCCGCAATCGCGGGCTAGCGCCAGCAGGTCCGCGGCCTGCGCCACTGCCGTGACGACGCCTGGGGCGTACAGCGCAGCCCCCGGCGTGGTATAGCCCTGCATGAAGTCGATCATCAGCAGCGCCGGTGCGCGACCAAAACCGATACGCTGCCCCCATACACCCTGATAGTTGTCCCGAGCACTTTGTGCCTCGCTCATGTCCATCTCCCGATTTCAATAGGCGCCCGACAGCAAGGCGCCGGCACCTGGCACCACCGCCTCGAGGTCCAGCGCCTTGAGCATGGCGTAGGTGGTAGCGATGGCAGCGGTGACCACAGGCTTGCCGGTCTGCGCCTCGACTTTGGCCACGGCCGGCAACGACTGCATCTGCACGCAGGCCGACAAGACCACCACATCCACCCCTTCAAGGTTCATGCCGGCGACGATACCGGGCAGGTTGGCGGGGTCGTGACGGGCCACGGCCAGGTTGTCGGGAATCTCCAGGGCACGCCAGTCTTGAACCTCGAAGCCTTCTTCGCGGATATAGTTCACCACAAGCTCGGTCAGCGGCTTCATGTACGGGGCGACGATGGCGATGCGCTTGGCCTTCATCACATGCAAGGCTTCGACCAGCGCTCCGGCACTGGTGATGACCGGCGCCAGTGCATCATTATCGGCAGTCGCCTGCCTGAGGCGCTGTTCGGATTGCCGGTGATAGCCCAGGCCCATGGCCATGATCGCCACCAGGCAGGCGTAGCCCAGTACATCGACCCTGGCATCGGACAGCTCCACCGCGCAGCGGTCGGACTCGGCATCCATGGCCGCCAGTTCTTCCTTTCTCACCTGCTTCATGCGCATGCGGCTGGAATGAAAGGTGAAGCGCTCCGGGCGGATGGCTTGGCGCGCGTTGAGCATCGCCGGTATCTCGGTTTCCATGGTGGTGTTGGAACTCGGCACGATCTGGCCGATGCGGTATAGCTTGGTCATGTCTCGTGCTCCTTCAGGCAAGGGATCGATCGAGGAAGAGGCCGAATGCAGCAAAGAAACCATCGAGGTCGTCCCAGGGAATCATGTGCCCAGCGTTGGCAACCTGTACGACCTGAATGTCAGGCTTGAGCTCACGGATTTCGGCGATGTCGCACGGCTCGATTACCCCGCCACGCCCAGCCACAATCAACAACGCCGGCTGGCGTACAGCGGGCAGGTACTGATGGATGTCTACCTCGTGGAAGTCATCGAAGGCCCGCACGATCGCAGGCTCGTAACAGGTGTGCAGCCACTCGGCCCTCAGCGCCAACTGCTCGTCGCTCCAGGTGGCGCAATAGGTGCGCATGTCCTCGCCACTCATACCCATGCTGGCCTGGCGAATGGAATCGACATACCAGGGCAGCTTGCTTGGGTAGGCGCGGCGCCCTGGCCCGGATACCGGCGGGTCGACCAGCACCAGCTTCTGCAAGCCTGGCGCGCCGTTGGCAGCGGCACGAATCGCGAACCGTGCGCCCATCGAGTGCCCAACCAAGTGATAACTGTCCAGCCCCAGCGCGGCGGCAAAGGCGGGAATGTCGGCGGCACAGGCATCGGTGGCGTAGTCCAGATCGGGGCCGCTTGACGACAAACCACGCCCGCGCACATCCAGCACGTAAGTATCGAAGTGCTGGCCAAGGCGCTCGGCAACGAACCCCCAGGTAATCGCCGGGCTGGTGATCCCTGGCACCACGATCAGCGCATGCCCCTTACCGCCATAGCGCAGGTAATGCTGGCGGATACCATTGGCGTTCACATGACCGCCAGTCACGAAGGTAGTCATGCGGCCTCCCCGCTCTTGAGCGGCTGACCGTACAGGTCGTAGCCGTATACCCAGGCTGGATCCTCCTGCGTATAGAGCCAGGTGTTGGCGTTGGATACCGACTGCACCTGGGAGGCTCGCTCTTTACGGTTGGCCTCGTACAGGGCAAAGGCGGTGCGGTGGTCCGACAGACCGGTCTCCTGCAGGCAGCGCGTCAACATGGCCGCATCCTCGATGGCCATGCAGGCGCCCTGCGCCATGTGCGGTTTCATCGGATGACAGGCGTCACCGAGCATCACCAGACGCCCACGGCTCCACAGCGGCAGCGGGTTGCGATTGCGCAGCGGCCACTTGGTGATCGATTCGGTGGCGTCGATCAGCTTCTGGACGGTGGGGTGATAGCCCTCGAAGGCAGCGCGCATTTCTTCCTGGCTGCTGTCCACGTAGGCGCCCTGGAAGTCCCACGCCTCGTGGGGCACACCGGTCACGAAGTAGTATTCGTCGCGCTTGGCCGTGGTGTAGTAGACCATCATGTGCCGGTCTTCGGACCACCACTTGACGCAGGGCTCGAATGCGTCGGCATGCTGCGCCAGGTTTACCCCACGGATCAGCGCACGGTGCGCCACCCAGCCGCTGTAGTTCGGCGCTTCGGCACCGAGCAATTCTTCGCGGATCTTGGAGTGGATGCCGTCGGCCCCTATGACGATGTCGGCGACCGTGTGGGTGCCATCGGCGAAGTCCAGACGCACCTGATCACCCTCATCGATGATCTTTTCCAGGCGTTTGCCGAAGTGCACGGTACCCGGCTTGATGGCATCGATCTGCAGCGCATGCAAGTCACCCCGGTGGATGGTGATGTAGGCCGCACCGTATTCGCGGCGAGCATGCTCACCCAGTGGGATGCGCGAGAGGTAATCGCCGCTCTGGCCGTCGCGGCTGAACCAGAAGTCCGGGTGCGAACCCATGAGTTCCAGCTTCTGCTCCAGCCCCATGCGCCGAAAGATCTTCATGACGTTGGGGCCGATGTGGATCCCGGCACCCAGGCGGGTGAACGCCGGGGCCTGTTCGTACACCTCGACATCGAAGCCGGCCTGCTGCAGCAACGTTGCTGCTGCCGCCCCACCCAAACCCGCGCCGACGATTGCGATTTTTTGGCTTCCCCGCATGGAGAGTCTCCTGTTGTTCTGATGTGTGGCAAGCGGCATGGCCGCGAGTCATTTACAGCGTATACACTTTAAATGACTCTTAGGAATAGCCTTGCTAAAATATTTTCAAACGGGTGATCGAACGGCCACATGGCCGTTTGTTACCGCATAACTGGAAGATGAGTTGTTTGGTAACGTCTCAAAGATCACTTGCGTTGATCGAATGAATGCGCTCTTATCGCTCATGTTATGGCGTACACACTGTTTTTTGTGCGCCAAGATAAAGCGTCGAGCACTGCGATGGTGCACCGCTTGATGCCGCCAGAGGCCACCCAGGAGAACCCACAATGCCGGTGAGCAATGCACAACTGACCCAGATGTTCGAGCACGTACTGAAGCTGTCCCGTGTGGACGACACCCAGAGCGTGGCCGTCCTCAAGAGCCATTACTCCGATCCGCGCACGGTCAACGCCGCGATGGAAGCGGCGCAGCGACTAGGGGCGAAGGTCTACGCCGTGGAACTGCCGGCGTTCAATCACCCGACCGCCATGGGCCGGGACATGACCGCCTACTGCGGGGACACGGCACTTACCGGCAATCTGGCGGCGCAGCGCGCACTGGAAGCCGCCGACCTGATCGTCGACACGATGATGCTTCTGCACTCCCCCGAGCAGGAGCAGATTCTCAAGACCGGCACCCGCATTCTGCTGGCGGTGGAACCAGCCGAAGTGCTGGCGCGCATGCTGCCCAACGAGGACGACAAGCGCCGGGTACTGGCTGCCGAAACCCTGCTCAAGCAGGCGCGCAGCATGCATGTGCGGTCCAAGGCTGGCAGCGACTTCCATGCCCCGCTCGGCCAGTACCCGGCAGTCACCGAGTACGGCTACGCCGACGAGCCGGGGCGCTGGGACCACTGGCCCAGTGGATTTCTGTTCACCTGGCCAAACGAGGACAGCGCCGAGGGCACGCTGGTCCTGGATGTAGGCGACATCATCCTGCCGTTCAAGAACTATTGCCGCGAGCGCATCACGCTCGAAATCGAAAAGGGCTTCATCACCGGCATTCATGGCGGTTTCGAGGCCGAGTACCTGCGCGACTACCTCAAGTACTTCAACGACCCTGAGGTTTACGGCATCTCGCACATCGGCTGGGGCTTGCAACCGCGCGCCCAGTGGACTGCCATGGGCTTGCACGACCGCAACGACGGGATGTGCATGGATGCCCGCGCGTTTTACGGCAACTTCCTGTTCTCCACAGGCCCGAATACCGAAGTGGGCGGCAAGCGCAAGACCCCTTGCCACCTGGACATCCCGCTGCGCAACTGCGATATCTACCTGGACGATCAGGCCGTGGTCATGGCCGGGGACGTGGTCGCGCCCCAGCAATCGCTGGCGCGATAACGGTTATACTGGCCGGGCGCTCCGCTATTGGCGGCCGGCCAGCTCCTTTCCACCAGCCCAAAGCCTCTCATGCCGAACACGACTCCCCCCAGCAGCGCCCCACACGACACCGCCCCCTACGACGTTACCGAACAGGTGGGTCACTTGCTGCGCAAGGCTTACCAGCGGCACACGGCGATCTTCCAGCAGCAGGCTTGCGACCCACAGTTGACCTCCATTCAATTCGTCACCCTGTGCGCCCTGCGCGATCACGGCCCCAGCTCTCAGGCCGAGTTGATCAAGGCAACGGCCGTGGACCAGGCGACCATCCGCGGGATCGTCGAGCGTCTGAAAGCACGTGAACTGGTGCAGCTCTCGCCAGACCCGGGAGACCGGCGCAAGGTGATCGTCACGCTCACCGACAGCGGCGCGGCCTTGCTCGATGCGATGATTCCCTGCGCCCGGCAGATCAGTGAACTGAGCATGGGCAGCCTCAATGCCGCTGAGCGCGTCGCCATCTTGTACCTGCTGCGCAAGATGATCGACAGCGACGACGGCGCGGCCTGAGCCACACCACTGCCGGACACCCCTTCGCGCGCCCTGCCTGAGCCACCGATTCGGTGAGCTCATTTTTCATGCCCTGCTCATCCGAATGCCTGGCCTGCTTCTTGCTCGCTCATTTCATGTAGTGAGTACTTACCGAAATGCACGCACCCTGTGGGTGCTTCGGTAGCGCAAGTCACCTCCAGAGATGAGCCCACCATGCAAACAACCCTCTCCGTGCGGGTCAACGGCCAGTCGTTCGAAGTCGACGCCCTGCCTGAAACGCCCTTGCTGCTGATCCTGCGCAACGACCTGTGCCTGAACGGCCCCAAGTACGGCTGCGGCCTGGGTGAGTGCGGGGCATGTACGGTGATCATCGACGGCGTGGCCGCCCGCTCCTGCATCATCCCCCTGGCCGGAGCCGTCGGCCGGGAGATCACCACCCTTGAAGGGCTGGGCTGCAAGCGCGCGCCGCACCCTGTGCAGCAGGCGTTCATCGACGAGCAGGCAGCCCAATGCGGCTACTGCATGAACGGCATGATCATGACCGCCACGGCCCTGCTCAATCGAATCCCCCAGCCGAGCGACGAACAGATTCGCAACGAACTGTCCGGCAACCTGTGCCGCTGCGGCACTCACGTCGAAATCCTGCGCGCCGTGCGCCGCGCCGCCGACACCCGGAGAAAAGCATGAACCACTCGCAACAGGTGCCCAGCCGTGACCAACTGCTGGCCAAGACTGGGGTGCTGCTGATCGTCGATCAGATCACACCGCCTTCCGGCCCGGTGGCCAAGGGTGTGACGCCCGAGCCCCGGGAGCGCGAACTGGCGCTGTTCATCGCCGTCTGTGACGACGGCAGGGTCTATGCCTTCAATGGTCACGTTGACCTGGGTACCGGTATCCGCACCTCGCTGGCGCAGATCGTCGCCGAAGAGTTGAACCTGCGCATGGACCAGGTGCACATGGTGCTGGGCGACACCGAGCGGGCGCCCAACCAGGGCGCGACCATCGCCAGCGCCACCCTGCAGATTTCAGCCGTGCCGTTGCGCAAGGCTGCGGCGACTGCGCGCCGTCATTTGCTGCAACGGGCGGCACTGCGCCTTGGGTGCGAGCCCGAGTCGCTGCGCATCGAAGAAGGCACGGTCCTCACCGACGACGGCACTGCACTGAGTTATGCCGAACTGGTAAAAGGGGAAAACCAGCAACTGCACATTGCCGAGGATGCGCCGCTCAAGCCCATCGAAGACTACACCTTGGTCGGGCGCAGCACTGCCCGCGTGGACATTCCCGGCAAGGCCACGGGTGAACTGACCTACGTTCACGACATGCGCCTGCCCGACATGCTGCACGGGCGAGTGATCCGTCCGCCCTATGCTGGCCATGACAGCGGCGACTTCGTTGGCAACAGCCTGCTGGCCGTCGATGAGTCATCCATCGCCCACGTACCCGGCGTCGTGGCCGTGGTCGTGATCCGCGATTTCGTCGGCGTGGTTGCCGAGCGCGAGGAGCAGGCCATTCGTGCCGCGCAAGACCTGAAAATCAGCTGGAAGCCCTTTACCGGCAAGCTGCCCGACCTGAGCGATGTGGCCCAGGCCATCCGCGACAACCCGAGGGTCCAGCGCACGGTGCTGGACCAGGGCGATGTCGATGCAGGCCTTGCCAATGCCAGCCAGCGCCTGAGCCGTACCTATCTATGGCCGTATCAGCTGCATGCTTCGATTGGCCCATCATGCGCGCTGGCCGACTACACGCCTGGGCAGATCCGCGTGTGGTCTGGCACCCAAAACCCACACCTGCTGCGCGCTGATCTGGCCTGGCTGCTGGCCTGCGGCGAGGAGCGCATCGAAATCATCCGCATGGAGGCTGCCGGTTGCTACGGCCGTAACTGCGCCGACGATGTCTGCGCCGACGCCGTGCTGCTGTCGCGTGCTGTGCTACGCCCCGTGCGGGTACAGCTGACCCGCGAGCAGGAACACGCCTGGGAACCCAAAGGCACTGCACAATTGATGGAGATCGACGGCGGCCTGAACGAAGATGGCAGCGTGGCTGCCTATGACTTCCAGACCAGCTATCCGTCCAACGGCGCGCCGACCCTGGCCCTGCTGCTCACTGGCGCGGTGGAGCCGGTACCGGCCTTGTTCGAAATGGGCGACCGCACGTCGATTCCACCGTATGACTACGAACACATGCGCGTGACCATCAACGACATGACGCCGTTGGTGCGCGCTTCGTGGATGCGCGGTGTGTCGGCCATGCCCAACAGCTTTGCCCACGAATCGTACATCGATGAGCTGGCGTTCGCAGCGGGTGTCGATCCGGTGGAATATCGGCTCAAGCACTTGTCCGACCCGCGTGCCATCGACCTGGTCAAGGCCACCGCCGCCCGCGCCGACTGGCAGCCGCATACCCAGCCCATGCAGAGCCAGGGCGAAGGTGACGTACTGCGCGGGCGCGGCTTTGCCTATGCGCGCTACATCCACAGTAAATTCCCAGGCTTTGGCGCCGCATGGGCGGCGTGGGTGGCTGACGTGGCCGTTGACCGGCGTACCGGTGAAGTCGCCGTCACCCGCGTGGTGATCGGGCATGACGCCGGGATGATGGTCAACCCCGAGGGCGTGCGCCACCAGATCCACGGCAATGTCATTCAGTCCACCAGCCGCGTACTCAAGGAGCAAGTCAGCTTCGAAGCGTCGACCGTGGCCAGCAAGGAATGGGGCGGCTACCCGATCCTGACCTTCCCCGAGCTGCCTGCCATCGACGTGATGATGCTGCCGCGTCAGCACGAAGCACCGATGGGCAGCGGCGAATCCGCTTCGGTACCCAGCGCCGCTGCCATTGCCAACGCCATCTTCGATGCCACCGGCATCCGCTTTCGCGAGCTGCCGATCACGGCCGAACGGGTGCGCGCCGCACTTGGCGCCAATGACCAGGGGCCTGGGCCCTCGGCCCCGGCGCAGCCTGCAAGCAAACGCTCAAAGTGGTGGTTCGGCGGTCTGGCTGGGGTGTTGGGCGCAGCCTTGGGCATGCTTGCCACCGCCCTGCCCTGGCGCAGTGAAATCGCACCGGTTACCCCGCCCGGTGCTGGCAGCTGGAGCGCCGCGATGCTCGAACGCGGGCGCCAGGTGGCAGCGGCCGGCGACTGCGCCGTGTGCCATACCGTCAGCGGCGGCAAGGCCAATGCCGGCGGGTTGGCCATGCACACGCCCTTCGGCACGCTCCACACCACCAACATCACGCCCGATCCGGAAACCGGCATTGGCCGCTGGTCATTCGCCGCCTTCGAACGGGCCATGCGCGAAGGCATCAGCCGTGACGGCCGTCACCTGTACCCCGCGTTTCCCTACACCTCGTTCCGCGTCATCAACGACGCCGACATGCAAGCGCTGTATGCCTACCTGATGTCGCAGACCCCGGTACGCCAGCAAGCGCCCGCCAACCAGATGCGCTTCCCGTTCAACCAGCGACCGCTGATGGCTGGCTGGAACGCCCTGTTTCTGCAGCGCGGTGAATATCAGGCCGACCCGCAGCGCAGCGATCAGTGGAACCGCGGCGCCTACCTTGTCGACGGTCTCGGTCACTGCACGGCGTGCCATTCGCCGCGCAACCTGATGGGCGCCGAGAAAGCTGGCAGCAGCTACCTGGCCGGCGGGATGGTCGATGGCTGGGAAGCACCGGCCCTCAATGCGTTGGGTAAATCATCCACCCCGTGGACCGAAGACGAGTTGTTCAACTACCTGAGTACCGGATTTTCTGACAAACACGGTGTGGCGGCCGGCCCCATGGGCCCGGTGGTCAGCGAGCTGGCGACGCTGCCGGAAAGCGACGTGCGTGCCATCGCCCACTACCTCGGCTCACTCGATGGCGAACCTCAGTCGCAGGCGACCAAGGCACCGCAGCCGGCTGAAACGCACGTGTCATTGAGCAATGGCGAACGCGTGTTCAAAGGCGCCTGCATGGCCTGCCACAGCGATGGACAGGGGCCGAAACTGTTCGGCGTCAGCCCGTCGATGGCGGTGAACAGCAACGTTCACAGCGACCTGCCAGACAATCTGCTGCGGGTGATACTGCATGGAATTCCTACCCCCGCCACCCGTGACCTGGGCTACATGCCAGGCTTCAAGGACAGCTTGTCGGACCGACAGGTAGCCGATCTTGCGGCGTACCTGCGCCAGCGTTTTGCAGGTGACAAGCCCGCCTGGCAAGGGCTCGCCGCCACGGCCGCGCAGGTTCGCGCCAACCCAGGCAGCCATTGAGGTCAGCGGCGCAGACCGCGCAGGACAAGGTCACTGATGAACGCCAACCAGTCGGCCTTGGCCTTGGGGTCTGCCAGGTCCACGGCCAAGAACGAACTGAGCGTATGGCGGTTGGAGTTATAGAAATAGCAGAGCGAAGCAATCATCAGGTAGGCGTGGGTGATGTCGATGTCGTCGCGAAACAGGCCTTTCGCCTGGCCCGCGTCGATGATCGGCCGCAGCACGCCAACCGCTTCGCCCGACAAGGCCTTGAGGTTTTGCGACTTGCGCGCATGCTCGCCTTGGTGAAGGTTCTCAGTGGCCAGCAGGGTGACGAATTCGGGGTGTTGCACGTAATAATCCCAAATGAATGCCACCAGCGCACGCACCGCCTGTTCAGGGTTGGCCAAGTCCAGCTGCAGCCCGGCTTCGGCCTGGTTGAAGCTGGCATAGATGTGCTCCAGCACACTGATGAACAGCTTTTCCTTGTTGCCGAAGTAGTAGTAGATCATTCGGTCGTTGGATTTCGCCAGGCTGGAAATCTGCTCGACGCGCCCACCGGCGAAGCCTTCCCTGCTGAAGACCTGTACGGCAGCCTTGAGGATGTTGTCCCGGGTGCGGTCGGCCTGTTGGGCACGGATACCGGTTTTGCGCGTTTGCATGGAGGTCCCTGTGGAGGTGACGAGGGGAATCACACTGCCATATTAGATGGGTATTGCGTAGCCTTTGGGCGAGAGGATCGGTGCGAGCGAGGGAGGTGTGACTCAAGTACTGCGATTGGCAACGACGGACACGAGCAGGGCTTGGGCAAAAGGCGGAAATCGTTCGGACACAAAAAAGCCCTGAATTGTCAGGGCTTTTTTGTAGAGAGTAGTGGCGGAAGCGTAGAGATTCGAACTCTAGGATAGTTGCCCATCGACGGTTTTCAAGACCGTTGCCTTAAACCACTCGGCCACGCTTCCAGCTGCTTTGCGGCCGCCATAATACCGGAATGAAACACGCTGTCAAACTCTCTGTGTCGCGGGTTGCAGGAGCTCTGGTAGACTCCTACCATCTTCGACGTTTCATATCTCAGGTTCACCAAGGAGTGTCGCCATGCGCGAACAGGATTATGCCGTACACCACGGCCAGCAGGTCGAGCAGCAGGAGATCAGCAAGGTCCTGCGCAACACGTACAGCCTGCTGGCACTTACCCTCGCTTTCAGCGGCCTGATGGCCTTCATCTCACAGCAGATGCGGTTCGCGTACCCGAACGTGTTCGTCGTGCTGATCGGTTTCTATGGCCTGTTCTTCCTCACCGCCAAGCTGCGCGACTCGGTATGGGGCCTGGTCTCCACCTTCGCCCTCACCGGTTTCATGGGCTTCATTCTCGGCCCTATCCTCAACCGCTACCTGGGCATGAGCGGCGGCGCTGAAGTCGTCAGTTCGGCCTTCGCCATGACGGCGCTGGTGTTCGGTGGCCTGTCGGCCTATGTGCTGATCACCCGCAAGGACATGAGCTTCCTCAGCGGCTTCATCACCGCAGGCTTCTTCGTCCTGCTGGGTGCGGTCGTGGCCAGCTTCTTCTTCCAGATCAGCGGCCTGCAACTGGCCATCAGCGCCGGCTTCGTGCTGTTCTCGTCGGTGTGCATCCTGTTCCAGACCAGCGCCATCATCCACGGTGGTGAGCGCAACTACATCATGGCGACCATCAGCTTGTACGTTTCGATCTACAACCTGTTCATCAGCCTGCTGCAGCTGTTCGGCATCATGGGTCGTGACGACTGATACAACGACGTGTGTGAAGAAGCCCGCCTACGCGGGCTTTTTTGTCCCTGCCGTTTCTACCGAACATGCACAGTCGCAAAGCGGTGGCTGCGCTCAGACTTATTGACTTAAAAGTCAGGTAACGAAGGCGATGATCGCCGAACAGGCGGCTAACCGGCATTCCCCTACCGCATTCCCCATTCTGCCCGTAGAATGCGCTCCTTTTTTATAGACGGGCAGCGCTGCGCAATGAGCTCACAGGAACACAGCCCAGGTGCGACAGCGCCTGACAACGAACTGGTACTGGGTCTGGAAGACAAGCCGCGGCTGCTCATCGGCTTGCTGGCAGCGCTGCAACACCTGCTGGCAATCATTGTGCCCATCGTCACTCCTGGCCTGCTGATCTGCCAGGCGTTGGGCGTCTCTGCTCGTGATACCAACCTGATCGTGTCCATGTCCCTGGTCATCTCCGGCATCGCCACCTTCATCCAGTGCAAACGCTTCGGCCCCTTCGGCGCCGGCCTACTGATCGTGCAAGGCACCAGCTTCAACTTCGTCGGCCCGCTGATTGCCGGCGGGGCCTTGATGGTCAAGCAAGGCACGCCTGTAGAAGGCGTCATGGCCGCCATCTTCGGCGTGGTGATTGCAGGCTCTTTCGTCGAGATGGGCGTCTCGCGCATCTTGCCTTTCGTCAAACGGCTGATCACCCCGCTGGTGACCGGTATTGTTGTGCTGATGATTGGCCTGACCCTGATCAAGGTCGGCCTGATCAGCATGGGCGGTGGTTTTGGCGCCATGGCCAACGGGACCTTTGCCAACGGCGAGAACCTGCTGCTGTCAGGCGTGGTGTTGGCAATCATCGTCATCCTCAACCGCATACCGGTGGTCTGGCTGCGCAGTTGCGCCATCGTCATCGCACTGGCGGCGGGCTATGCCCTGGCCGGCTACCTGGGCCGCCTGGACTTTACCGGCATGCATGAGGCCGCGCTCTTCCAAGTGCCGACACCTTTGCACTTTGGCCTCGGTTTTTCCTGGGCACTGTTCATCCCGATGCTGGTGATCTACCTGGTGACCTCTCTGGAGGCCATCGGTGATGTGACGGCCACCAGCAAGGTCTCGCGCCAGCCCGTGGAAGGTCCAGTGTGGATGCAACGGATCAAAGGCGGCGTGCTGGTCAACGGCGCCAACTCACTGCTGGCTGGCGTGTTCAACACGTTCCCAAGCTCGATCTTCGCCCAGAACAACGGCGTCATTCAGCTGACGGGTATCGCCAGCCGTCACATCGGTGTATGGATTGCGGCGATGTTGATACTGCTCGGCTTGTTCCCCAGCGTTGCCGGGGTGATCCAGGCGGTTCCGGAGCCTGTGCTGGGCGGCGCGGCCATGGTCATGTTCGGTGCCGTGGCAGCTTCGGGTATCAATATCCTGGCCAGCACCCGCCTCGATCGCCGCGCCCTGTTGATCATCGCCGTATCGCTGGCCTTGGGCCTGGGCGTGGCACAGGTACCCGAGTTCCTCGCCCATATGCCAGCGGCGATTCGCAATGTGATGGAGTCGGGGGTTGCCACCGGAGGCATCTGTGCTTTGGTCCTGAACTGGTTCTTGCCCGAGGGCAAGGAGAAGGCCTGACGACCACAGGCCTGCAGCAGCCAGGCCTTTTTGTTTATCATGGCGCGATTCCATAGCACGAGTTCGCCATGAAATTCGCTATCGCGGTGTTTTCCCCCGCACAGGCGCCCGCTTCCCGCCGGGCGCTGCGCTTTGCCGAGGCAGCGTTGGCTGCCGGGCACGGCATCACCCGCTTGTTCTTCTACCAGGACGGTGTGCACAGTGCTTCACCCAATGTGGTAGCCCCTCAGGACGAACAGGACATCGCGCAGCAATGGCGCACGTTCCTACAGGCCAACCAGCTGGATGCGGTGGTGTGCATCGCCGCTGCCCTGCGCCGTGGCGTATTGGACGAACGCGAAGCCAGCCGCTATCAGCGCCCTGCCGTCAACCTGCAGCAACCCTATGAACTGTCCGGGCTCGGTCAGCTGCATGAAGCCGCGCAAACGGCCGACCGGCTGATCTGCTTTGGAGGCGATTGAATGGCCAAGTCCATGTTGATCATCAGTCGCCAGGCGCCCTGGAGCGGGCTATCTGCTCGCGAAGCGCTGGATATCGTCCTGGCCGGCGGCGCCTTCGATCTGCCGCTGGGCATGTTGTTTCTGGACGATGGCGTGTTCCAGCTTGCCTGCGACCAGCACCCCACCGCCCTTGAGCAAAAAAACCTGGCGGCGAACCTGCAGGCATTGCCCATGTTCGGCGTGGACGCGCTATACGCCTGTGGCCACAGCCTGGCACGGCGCGGCATGGCCCACGCAAGCCTTGGCCTGCCGGTAGAGGTACTCGACGATGCGCAGCTTGCGGCATTGATCGCACAGTTCGACCAAGTGGTGACGCTCTGATGACAACCCTGCATGTAATAGCCCACTCCCCGTTTGGTGACGAACGCCTTCACAGCTGCCTGCGCTTGCTGGGCAGCGAAGACGCCGTACTGCTGTGTGGCGATGCGGTCTACGCCCTGCTCTCGGGCAGCGAGCCTTTGCGTCTGCTGGAGCAGGCCGAGTTGGTCGGTCGCCTCTATGCCCTGGAAGAAGACATGCAAGCCAGGGCCATTTCTTCCTCGCTGGCAACGACGGTCGACTACCCAGGCTTCGTTGCGCTGTCCCTGCACCATGACAAGGTCAACAGCTGGTTATGAACACGCTCGATATCGAAGGCAAGGCCATTGCCCTGGACAAGGACGGCTTTCTGGTCAACCTTGAGGACTGGTCACCGGCCACCGCGCAAGGCTTGGCCACCCGCGAAGGCATCGCCCTGACGCCTGACCACTGGGAAATCCTGTCATTGCTGCGCACGTTCTACCAGGAGTACCAGCTCTCGCCCGCCACGCGCCCGCTGATCAAATACGCAGCGCTCAAGCTGGGCCCGGAAAAGGGCAACAGCGCCCATCTGAATCGCCTGTTCAATGGCACTCCCGCCAAACTTGCCGCCAAGCTGGCGGGCCTGCCCAAGCCGACCAATTGCATATGACCAGCCCTCGCCCACTGACCCTGGAAACCCCCGCTGAACACCCCTTCGCCGAGTACGTACGCATCCTTGGCAAAGGCAAGCGTGGCGCGCGCGGCCTGACACGCGAAGAAGCCCGCGCCGCCATGGCTTTGCTGCTGGAAGGTAAAGTCGAAGACGCGCAGCTGGGCGCCTTCCTCATGCTGCTAAGGCACAAGGAAGAAAGCGCAGAAGAGCTTGCCGGCTTCACCGAAGCGCTGCGCGCGCACCTGCAAGCGCCTGCCATTGCAGTGGACATCGACTGGCCGAGCTATGCCGGCAAGAAGCGCCATTTGCCGTGGTACCTGTTGGCAGCCAAGTGTCTGGCCGGCAATGGGGTGCGTATCCTGATGCACGGTGGCGGCGCGCACACCGCGGGCCGCCTGTACAGCGAGCAACTGCTCGCGCTGTTGCACATTCCCCTGTGCCGCGATTGGCAGGCTGTCAGTGAAGCCCTGGACCATCACCACCTGGCCTTTTTCCCACTGCAGGACTGGGCGCCTCAACTTCAGCGCATGATCGACCTGCGTAACACCTTGGGCCTGCGCTCGCCGATCCATTCCCTCGCACGGGTGCTGAACCCGCTCGGCGCACGCTGTGGCCTGCAGAGCATCTTCCACCCGGGTTACCAGGCCGTACACCGCGAGGCCAGTCGGTTGTTGGGCGATCATGCGGTAGTGATCAAAGGTGACGGTGGCGAAATCGAGATCAACCCGGATGTCATCAGCCATCTCTACGGCACCACTGACGGTAAGGCCTGGGACGAAGAATGGCCTGCGCTGAGCGAGCGTCGGCACGTCAAGCCGGCATCGCTTGAGCCCGAGCACATGCTGGCCTTCTGGCGTGGTGAAGTTGAAGACAGCTATGCCCAAAAAGCGGTGCTGGCCACAATGGCGCTGGCGCTTCGCGGGTTGGGGCAAGACCGCGAGCAGGCGTTTGCCCACGCGCAAGGGTGGTGGGCTGATCGCGATCGATCGATTTAACCGATCATACCGCCCCACTCTTTGCGCTATTGGTTCGAACGTCTTTCTCTAGACTGAGCTCCAACGACAAATCGCTTTTGTTAAGGAGCTCATCATGGGCCTGTTGGTCGACGGTCGCTGGCATGACCAGTGGTATGAAAACGGCAAGGACGGCGCGTTCAAGCGTGAAGACTCGCAGCGGCGCAACCCGCTGCCTGCCGCCGAGTCAGGTCGTTACCACCTGTACGTTTCGCTGGCCTGCCCCTGGGCGCATCGCACCCTGATCATGCGCGCGCTCAAAGGCCTTGAGCCGCTGATCGACGTCTCGGTGGTCAGCTGGCTGATGCAAGGTGACGGCTGGACCTTCGACCGCCAGAACGGCTCATCCGGCGATCACCTCGATGGGCTCAAGTACCTGCACCAGCGCTACACCCAGGACGATCCCCATTACACTGGCCGCGTGACGGTGCCGGTGCTGTGGGACAAGCACGAAAACCGCATCGTCAATAACGAGTCGGCGCAGATCGTGCGGATGTTCAACCATGACTTCAATTCGCTGACCGGCAACCTGCTCGACTTCTACCCGCAGCCGTTGCGAGCGGACATCGACGCCTTGAACGAACGCATTTACCCGGCGATCAACAACGGCGTCTACCGCGCCGGCTTCGCGACGACACAGCAGGCCTACGAAGCGGCCTTCGACGAGGTGTTCAGCGAGTGGGATCACCTCGAAGACGTGCTCAGCCGACATCGCTACCTGGCAGGCGAGTACCTCACCGAGGCCGACGTACGCCTGTTCACCACGGCGGTACGCTTCGATGCCGTTTACCACGGCCATTTCAAGTGCAACCTGCGCCGTCTGAGCGACTACCCCAACCTGACCCACTGGCTGCGGGAGTTGTACCAATGGCCAGGGGTAGCAGACACGGTAAACATGCAGCACATCCAGAACCACTACTACCTCAGCCACACCACCATCAACCCCAACGGGATCGTGCCAAAGGGGCCGCTGTTGGACTTCAGCCTGCCCCACGATCGCGCTCGCTTGCCCGGGAAGGGTATATGGGGTGGGAGCTGAATCAGCCTGTGCCCTGGCCAGATGGCATCAGTCGCGCATGAACCCGCCATCGACGTCCATGATCTCGCCGGTCACGAACCCGGCCTCCCGCGAGGCCAGGAAGCATACGGCGGCGGCGATGTCGCGCGGCGTGCCGGCGCGGCCAAGCGGCATCTGTGCGAGCACTTCGGCCCTGGCCTGAGGCGCTAGCGCGCTGGTCATCTCGGTGTCGGTCAGCGCCGGCGACACGGCATTGACGGTGATGGCATAGGGGCCGGCTTCTCGCGCCAGCCCTTTGGTCAACGCGATCACCGCGCCCTTGGCTGCCGCGTAGCAGCTATTGCCCAGCAAGCCCCCCCCACGCTTGCCTGCCACCGACGCGATATTGATGATGCGCCCACTCTGGCGCGCCATCATGCCCGGCAGCACGGCCTTGGCGCAGAAAAACACGCTGTTCAGGTCAATGGCCATTACCCGGTTCCATTCCGCAGTGGTGACCTCCAGCAAGGGGCCGGTCGAAACGATCCCTGCGTTGTTCACCAGGATGTCGACCCCTCCCAACATAGCTTGCACCTGGCCCACCATAGCCTGCACCTGGGCCTCATCGGCAACATCCGCTCCCACCCCAACAGCCTCGATCCCGACTTCTCGCAACCGAGCCGCAGCCGCCTCGGCCGCCTCGGCATCCAAATCGCACACCCCTACTCGTGCACCGGCCTGGCCCAGTGCCATGGCGATCGCATGGCCAATGCCACGGGCAGCGCCCGTTACCAGGGCCGTGCGGCCGGTCAGGGTGAAATTGAGTGCAGCATGCACAACGGGAGTGCTCATGATCGTCATCCATCGAAAGTGGCCGCAGCCAGGCGCGCCTGCTCATTGGCAGCAGGCGGTCGTCAAAGGTGTTGGAGGGTCAGGGCATCAGGCGGTGCCGCAGGCGCCGAGCGCTAATTGCTCCTTGAGCGGGGGAATGTCCAGCCGGCGCATCACCCGGTACAACGAGGGCCGGCAAATCCCCAGAGCGCGGGCCGCCGCCGACATGTTCCAGTGGCAGCTCTGCAAAGCGTGCAACACGTCACTGCGCTCATCGCCTAACGGGGCCGCCCGGCGGATGGGTGTGATGTTGGCAGGCAACGCAGCCGGGGCCTGGCACTGCTCGAGAACGTCCAGCGGCAGGTCGCTGCGCAGCATACGCGGGCCTTCCATCACTGCGCAGGCGTAGCGCACGACCGCCCGCATCTGGCGCAGATTCCCAGGCCAGGTATGGGCCATCAGCAAACTCCACACCTGCGCCAGTACCTGGCGAGGGTCACAGCCTGGAAGCTCATGGGCCACCATGTTGCACAGCAGCTCACCACGGTCCTGACGCTCGCGCAGCGGCGGTAACTGCACTACGCCTGTGGCGATGCGATAGAACAGGTCCTCGCGGAAACTGCCCTCGGCAACACGCGCCGAGAGGTCCTGGTGCGTCGCGCAGACCAGTGCGAAGTTGACCGGGATGCTGCGCTCGGCACCCAGGGGCGTCACCTCACGTTCGGCAATCACCCGTAGCAGGCGCGTCTGTTGTTCCAGGGGCATGTCGCCGATTTCATCGAGAAACAGCACGCCGCCATCGGCTTGCTGAACCTTGCCTTTCTTGCCGCCCGGCAGAGCACCCGAAAACGCCCCGCGGCTGTAGCCGAACAGCTCGCTTTCGATGAGGGTTTCGGGAATGGATGCGCAATTGAGCGCCACCAATGGCGCCGCGCGGCGCTGACTGTGTGCATGCAGAGCGCGGGCGAGGATTTCCTTGCCGGTACCGGTCTCTCCGCGGATCAGTACGGCGATGCCACGCTCCATCAGCCGCAAGGCCCGGTTGAAGGCCTGGCGCACTCCAGGGTCACTGTCTTGAGCGATGTTGCACGCCTCCACGACGGGTTGGGGCGCACGCACGGCAGGGTTACAAGCGGTCATTAGCGTCACCTTTTTCTTGTTCTATAGCTTTTGACTATGTCGACGGGCGGGCTTGTGACACCGCCTGGGCCGAATGACGTTGCACGGTTCACATTAGGGAGGCGCAGTTATATTTTCCAATACATAATCATGCATCGACTGATACCTTCGAGAGCATCATGATCGAGCTGAGGCATCTGCAGTATTTCCGCACGCTGGCCGAAACCCTTCACTTCGGCCGCGCGGCCGAGCGCTTGCATATTTCACAGCCACCGTTGTCGCGGCAGATCGCGCTGTTGGAAGAAGAGCTGGGGGTCAAGCTGTTCGACCGTTCACGGCGCAGGGTCGAGCTGACGGAGGCCGGCCAGCGTTTCTACCTCGACACCGGCACGGTGTTCGCCGCCTTCGAGCAAGCCAAGCGCAATGCACTGGCCGCCGCGCGCGGTGCGGCGGGGGCGCTTTCCGTGGGGTTCATGATGTCCACCGCCTACAGCATCACTCCGGCGATCACCCGCCGTTATGCCGCGCTGTTTCCCCAGGTGAACTTGAAATTGACCGAGACGCTGCCACTGGACCTGGCCCAGGACATCACCAGCGGCAACAAGGATGTAGCGATCATGTACCGGCCTCAGGACTGCACGGGCCTGGAAACCGTCACGTTATACCGCGAGGAAATGACCCTGGTACTGCCGCCCGGCCACCGCCTGGCCGAGCAAACCGTTGTGGAGCCACGTGAGCTTGCCGGTGAAACCTTCATCATCGTGCCACGGCGTATTGCTCCTGCCCTGCATGACATGATCTGCAACTACTGCCTCCAGCATGGGGTCACCCCGAACATCGGCCTTGAGATCAACATGCAGCAGACCATCGTCAACCTGGTGGGCGAAGGCCTGGGGGTGGCTATGGTCCCCCGGTCGATGCGCAATATGCGCCTGGCCAGCACCAGCTTCAGGCCCCTGCGCGAAGCACCGGTCATCGAAGTGGTGGCCGTGTGGAAGGCCGACAACCACAACCCCTGCATTGCCACCTTCGTCGAGACGGCCCTGCAAGCCGGGGAACAGGCGACTCGGGAGGATGAGGCGCAACGCGGCGCAGAGCAGTGAGGAACTGATCTGGAAGCCGGCGAATTGTCATGTGAGGCCGAAATCCTGGGGCTGCTCGGCAGCCCCCGCTCAAATCTCCAGAATCCCGGACGCCATGAACCCCCCGTCCACCGGGATCACATGCCCACTGATGTAGGACGCATCATCGGACGCAAGAAACGCCACCGCCCCCGCCATCTCCGCCGGTGTGCCATAACGGCGCAAAGGCACCGCACGGGCATAGGATTCGCGTGTCGCCGCAGAATGCAGTGTCTGCGTCAAGGGCGTGTCCACCGGGCCCGGGGCGATGCCGTTTACCGTAATGCCATGTTCGGCCAGTTCGATGGCCATCTGCCGGGTCAGGCCGATCACCGCTGCCTTCGACGTGCCATACGCGGTGCGCCCCATGCTCGCCCGCATGCCGCTGATGGAGGCAACGTTGATGATGCGTCCCCACCCGTGTTCGCGCATCACCTGCGCAGCGTGCTGGCTGCACAGTAGTGTGCCGGTCAGGTTGACGTTCATCAGCCGCTGCCAGCCTTCCAAGTCCGTGTCCAGAAATGACTGGGTGCGAGCGATACCGGCATTGTTGACCAATACATCACAGCGCCCGCAGCGCGCGCGCAGCTCATCGAACAAGGCCGTGATCGACGCTGCATCACCGATGTCGATCACCAGCGCCAAGGCATCGATGCCCTGCTCGCGCAACCCCTGCACCCTGAGCTCGGCAGCCTGCAGGTCGATGTCGGCCACCACCACCGTGTGGCCATCATGCCCCAGGCGTTCAGCGATGGCCGCGCCGATCCCCATGGCCGCACCGGTGACCAGCGCCACGCGGCCCACGGCAGTTGCAGGCAAAGTCTTTTTCGCAAATTGGCTCATGTCAGCGCTCTCTTAAAGGAAACCGATGGAAATCCACGGGAAGCAGGCAACGACCACCAGCGCCACCAGCAACGCCCCGAGGTACCCCCAGACGCGGCGAATGACATGATCGGATGACGTCTTGCTGATGGCGCACGCAGCGTAGAAACCCACACCCAAAGGCGGTGCGAACAAGCCGATGCCCATGGCCAGGATCACGACCATGGCGTAGTGCACCGGGTGGATGCCGAGCATTTCGGCCAGGGGGAACATCAGCGGGCCGAACAGCACGATGGCCGGGATACCCTCCAGCACACTGCCCAAAATCAGGAAGGTGAGGATGGTCACCACCATGAACCCCATCACCCCGCCGGGTATGTCCTCGATCAGTTCTACCAGCGACTGCGAGAAGCCCGATTGGGTCAGCGCCCAGGCCATCGCCGAGGCCATGCCGATGATCAGCAGGATCGCCCCGGACAAGGCCGCCGCTTCCAGCAACATCGGGTACAGCCGGCGCCATTCGATATGGCGCATGAACAGGTGCATCACCAGCCCCACCAGCACCACGTAGGCCACACCGATGGTCGAGACTTCGGTCGCGGTGGCCGCCCCTTCCAGCACCGCCACCCGGATCAGCAACGGCAGCGCCAGAGCCGGCAGGGCAACCAGGAACGTCTTGGCCACGCGGGACAAGGGTGCCCGCGCAATCGCCGGCGCTTCGTCCTTGCGCGAGCGCCACCAGCACACCACCGCAATGGCCAGGGTGGCCACCACCGCAGGCATCAACCCGCCAATGAACAGCGCCGTGATCGACACGCTGCACACCGCACCGATGGTGATCAGCACCAAGCTTGGCGGAATCGTCTCGGTCATCGCCCCTGTGGCCGACAACAGCGCTGCCAACTCTTCAGGCTTGGATCCGCGCCGCTTCATTTCAGGAAACAGCGCCGGGGCCACTGCCGCCATGTCGGCAACCTTCGACCCTGAAATACCCGACACCAGGAACATCGCCCCCAACAGCACGTATTGCAGGCCGCCACGCACGTGCCCCAGCAGCGAGGCCATGAAATCGATGAGCGTGCGGGCCATGCCCGACAACTGCAGCACCACACCCAGCAACACGAACAGCGGCACGGCCAGCAGGACCATGTGCGACATGCCTTCGTCCATGCGACCGACCACGATCGACAGGGGCGCGTGGGTCGCCAGGGCCAGGTAAGCCATGGTCGCCGTGCCGAACGCAAAGGCAATGGGGATGCCGCCGAACACGCAGGCGCCCAGCAGCACCAGGAAAAACACCACCAGGTTGTAGTTGCCCATCGCTGCCAGTACCGGCTGCGCCAGCCACAAAGCGGCGGCTACCGTAGCCACGACTGCCAACCCGGCCATGAACTGGCGCACGGTCGAATAACGGGCCATGCGCGCGACGGCCGCCAGCAGCATCAGCACCGCTCCAACGGGCAGCGCCGCAGCACGCACGCCGTCGGGAATGCCCAGCGCCGGGGTGGTGATCCACATCTGTTCGTGGGAATGCTGCATGGCCGGCGAGATGATCATCGCCACGAACAGGCAGACGATCAGTGCCGACAAGGTTTCGCTGAAACCGCGCCAGGCCTGCGGCAGCTTGTTGACCAGCGCCGACATGCGCATGTGCTCGCCGCGGTCCAGCGCCAGTACGGCGCCGAACATCGCCAGCCAGATGAACAACGACGAGGCCAGTTCGTCGGACCAGATCAATGGGCTATGCAGCACGTAGCGGGCAATCACGCCGGCCAGCAGCACGCAGGTCTCGATCACCATCAGGGCAACCGCGATCACGCCCACCAGGCGCATGGCCCACTGGTTGAGGCAGATGAGCACCCGGGCCGGCAGGCGCTGCGAAACGGTGGAGGCCGGTAGCGCTGGCGCGCGCATCACGCCAGCTTCCCGGCGTATTGTTCAAGGATGCTCCAGGCCTGGTCGCCGAACTTGTCGTGCCAATCGGCGTAGTAATTGGCACTGCGCAGCTTGTCGCGAAACGGATCGGCAGGCGCCTCGACCAGTTCCAGGCCTTGTCCTTTCAAGGTATCGCGGGTACTGCCTTCGAGCTTGGCCAGGTCCTGGCGTTGGCCCATCACCGCCGCGTCGATGTGCTTGCGCAGGATCGCCTGCATATCCGCCGGCAGGCGCCCGATCGAGGCACTGTTGCCGAGCATCCAGAAGCCATCCCACACATGGTTGGTCAGCGAGCAATATTTCTGCACTTCGTAAAGTTTGGCCGTCGATACCAGGGTCATGGGGTTTTCCTGCCCTTCGACGATCCGGGTCTGCAAGGCCGAATACACTTCGGCGAAGTTGATGCTGGTCGGCGCAGCTTCCAGAGCGCGGAAGATCGACATGATGATCGGGCTGGGCGGAACACGCAGCTTCATGCCGCGCAAGTCGTCCGGGCTCGCGACCGGTCGGGTGCTGGTGGTGGTAACGCGAAAGCCGTTGTCCCACATGTGGTCGAATGCGAACAGGGTGCCGGTCTTGGCGATCTCAGCGCGCACATGCTCACCCAAGGCACCGTCCATTGCGCTCCACACCTGCTGGTAATCCTTGAACGCAAAGCCTACGGCGCTTATCTGCACCGACGGCACCATGGTGCCCAGGATCACGGGCGAGAGGGAAAACAGATCGACCGCCCCGGAGCGCACCTGGGCAAGGGTATCGGTGTCGCTGCCCAGCTGGCTGCTTGGAAATACCTGCACCACCAAGGCGCCGTTGGTCTCCTCCTTGATGGCCTTGGCCATGGCCCGGGCGCGCACGTTCATGGGGTGGCTGATGGGCAGGTTGTTGGCAAACTTGAGTTTGAAGTCGGCAGCCCGGGCACCAGTGCTGTAGAGGCCCAGGCCGGCAGCGGCAACGGCCGCCGATGCCAGGGAGGCCGTCTTGATGAAGGAACGGCGGGTGAAATCGCTCATGAAGCTCTCCTGACCTATTTGTTCTTATTGATCGAGTGGGATACGGCGATGGTGCAGATGACGTTGCAATAGAGGTGCCACACTCAAGCGGATGTACGGTGTAGCGTAGTGGGCATCCGCCATACGCGCTTAACTGCTTGATTTTAAAATGCTAAATAAAATCCACTGACGCGTCTTGCTGTGCCAGTGGGCATCTCGCCACTGCCTGAGTGTGTAACAGGTGTCTCCCTTGGGTGTCGCTTGCCAAGTCAAGGCGACACCTGTAGCACGTGCTCGCTACCCGTCGCCACCGTCGAACGTGCCACGAATGCGCGTGGCAGAGCGCTTGCCGCAGGCCTGGCACCGTTCTTGCCCTCGACCTCGCCAACCCCGAGCGAGGATTACTCTCATGCATTCACCCCTCATCAACGGCTGGTACCACTCCCCCTTCGGCAAGTTTCCCGACATCGACCCCGAGCACATGATGGCTGACGCGGCCCTCGGCGCCCTGAATCACGCAGGGCTCGATGCACAGCAGATCGATTCGGTACACGTCGGCCACTTCAATGCAGGTTTTCTCTACCAGGACTTCCCGTCCGCCCTGCTCGCCAATCACCTGCCAGCACTGCGTTTCACTCCGGCCGTGCGCGTGGAGAACGCCTGCTCCACCGGTTCAGCGGCGATTCACTCGGCCTTGCACGCCGTGCTGAGCGGACAATCGCGCCATGCCCTGGTAGTGGGCTTCGAGAAGATGAACAGCCTGCCCACGGCCGAGGTGGGGAAGATCCTGCTCAAGTGCTGCTATACGCCCGAAGAAGCCAACATCGAGAACGGCTTTGCCGGGGTGTTCGGCAACATCGCCAGCGCCTATTTCGATCGCTATGGTGATCAGTCCGACGCACTGGCCATGATCGCCGCCAAGAACCACGCCAACGGCGCGCTCAACCCGTATGCGCACATGCGCCGCGACGTGGGCTACGACTTCTGCCGCACACCTTCGGACAAGAACCCCTTCGTGGCGGGGCCCCTCAAGCGCAGTGATTGTTCACTGATCAGCGACGGCGCGGCCGCCCTGGTGATCAGCCGGGGCGATCAACCCACCGGGAGCGGCCAGGCCGTTCGCTTTCGCGCAGCCGTCCAGGTCAACGACTTCCTGCCATTGTCACGGCGCGACCCCACGGTATTCGAAGGCGCTGCACGTGCCTGGCAGCAGGCGCTGAGCCAGGCGCGCCTGACGCTGGACGACCTGTCCCTGGTGGAGACCCATGACTGCTTCACCATCGCCGAACTGCTCGAATACGAGGCCATGGGCCTGGCCGAACGCGGTCAAGGCGCACGGGTAATCGCCGACGGCGTCAGCCGCAAGGACGGCAGGCTCCCGATCAACCCCTCCGGTGGCCTCAAGTCCAAGGGCCATCCCATTGGTGCGACCGGCGTCTCGATGCACGTGATGGCGGCCATGCAGCTCACCGGCCAGGCCGGCGACATGCAACTGCCGCGCGCAGACCGAGCCGGCGTGTTCAACATGGGCGGGGCCGCCGTGACCAACTACGTGAGCATTCTGGAGAGCGTGCGATGAACGGAATCGACAATGTCATGAACCTGGGGGAGTTGCTGGCCCAGGTGGCTAGGCGTTTGCCTGACCTGCCAGGCTTCATTCGCGGCGATCACCAGGTGTCATGGCGCCAACTGCTGCACCGTGTTGACAGCATCGCTGCCGCGCTGCGTGCACGCGGCTTGGGCAAGGGCGACCGCTTGCTGGTGCACTCGCGCAACAACCTGCCGCTGTTCGAAAGTGCCTGGGTGGCCTTTCGCCTGGGTATGGTCTGGGTGCCCACCAATGTGCGCATCACCCCACCCGAAGCCGCCTACCTGGGCAGTTCCAGCGGCGCAGTAGCGATGCTCTACGACGAAGGTTTCGGCCATTATGTGGACGCTGTGCGACAGGCATCACCGGCACTGCAGACCGTGATTGCCATGGCGGCGCCACGCCCGGGTGAACTGGCCTACGCTGCCCTGCTCGATGAAGGCGCCCAGCTTCAGCCAGGGTTTCGCCCTGCCGAGGTGAACTACAACGACCCGCTCTGGTTCTTTTACACCTCGGGCACCACCGGGCACCCCAAGGCAGGGGTACTGACCCACGGGCAAATGGCGTTCGTGGTCAACAACCACTTGGCCGACCTGATGCCCTGCCTGAGCCAGCAGTCACGTTCGCTGGTACTGGCCCCCTTGTCCCACGGGGCCGGTATTCATGCACTGGTCAACGTAGCCCGGGGTGCTGCTTGCGTGCTCCCTGTTGGGGACCGGCTGGACTGCGACGAGGCCTGGCGCCTGGTGCAGCAGCACCGTATCGACAACCTGTTCACGGTACCGACCATCGTCAAGATGCTCACCGAAGACCCGGCCATCAGCCGTTACGATCACAGCAGCCTGCGCTACGTCATCTACGCAGGCGCCCCCATGTACCGCGCGGACCAGTGCCATGCGCTGCGCACATTGGGCAAGGTGCTGGTCCAGTATTACGGCCTTGGCGAGGTCACCGGCAACATCACGGTGCTGCCCGCCGACTGCCATGATGCCGACGATGGCCCCCAGGCCAAGGTCGGTTCCTGCGGCTACCCGCGCACCGGCATGCAGGTGGCCATTCTCGACGACAAAGGCCACGAGCTGCCCACGGGTACGGACGGCGAAATCTGCGTGCGCGGCCCGGCCGTGTTCGCCGGCTATTACAACAACCCTCAGGCCAATGCCGAATGCTTCCGCCATGGCTGGTTCCATACCGGCGATCTGGGGCATGTGGACGCGCACGGTTACCTGTTCATCACCGGGCGCGCCTCGGACATGTACATCTCCGGTGGCTCGAACGTGTATCCACGCGAAGTGGAGGAAGCGTTGCTGACCCATCCTGCCGTCAACGAAGTGGCCGTACTCGGCATGCCAGACGACAAATGGGGCGAATGCGGTTGCGCGGTGATCGTTACCACGGCCGAGGTCAGCGATGAGCAACTGCTCGCGCACCTGGAGCCGCGCCTGGCGCGCTACAAATGGCCCAAGCAGTTCGTGCGCTGGCATGAGATGCCAAAGTCTGGCTACGGCAAGATCGTCAAGAAACACATCCGCACGTTGCTCGAGACTGGCACGGAGCAACCGGCATGAGGCCCCATTTCGAATTGCGCAGCGGGGTGCGCCACTTCAAGCACGCAGGCCCGGCCCGCCTACCCCGGCTGCTCGACTGTGAAGTGGCGTGCTGTCAGGAACTGCGCGTGGAGCTTGCGTCCGGCAGCCAGGTGGCCGAAAGCCTGCTGGCGGTGCTTGAGCGCTGTCGCTACCAGAGCGCGGTCGGCCGCGTGCTGTGGGGCAGCGCGTGCGCCTTGGCCTACCACCGCATGGTGACCACGAGCGACAGCCAACGCCCTTACGACTATGGCAAGCCCGTGGAGCTCACAGGCCCTGTGACGTTCATCAGCGGTGCCTTGACTGTCGGCAGGGATGCCAGCGGTGCCCCGTTGCTGCATTGCCACGCCGGCATGCTCGACAGCCTTGGGCAACAGCACGGTGGGCACCTGGTATTGCAGCGGGTCGTGGTCGGTAGCGAACCCTTGGTGCTGCGGCTATGCCTGTTCGAGCACGTCGCCTACCAGGTGCAGCCTGACACCGAGACCCACTTCAACCTGCTGCACCCTGTGATCAAGGAGGCCTCATGACACCTGCCCTGTCCACGACTACCTCGCAGGTCCAGCAAGGCCGCCTCGGGCGGCTGGTGGTCGCCCGCCTCAAGCCCAACGAAGATGTGATCGACAGCGCCGAAGCCCTCTGCGCCAGCCACGGCATCGCCTGCGCCGTGGTCCGTGGCGGGCTGGGCAGCCTGATCGACGGCGAACTGCGCTACCACGGTGAGCGCGGACATCAAGCCATTCATGTACCCGGGCCCGGTATCGAGATCCTCAGCCTGAGCGGTGAGGTCATCGCCGGCCGAAGCCACCTTCAGGCAGTGCTCGCCGACGCCGATGGCAAGCTCTTTGCCGGCTGCCTGCAACGGGGCCGCAACCTGTCCTTCATCACCGTGGAGCTCACCCTGCAGGAGTGGCTGCCGGACTGATTGCCCACCCTGCAGCACCCTTTGCGCCCGCTCCCTGGGCGCCTATCACCCTCAGGAAGAAAACAATGACAAGAACGCCCTACGTGCCCCTGTACCTACTCACCTTGACCACCTTGGCCGTTCCGGCTGCCAAGGCGGCCTTCATCGAGGACGGCAAAGCCAACCTGCACCTGCGCAACTACTACTTCAACAACGATTACCGCGACCGCCCCGGCCCTGCCGGCCAAAGCAAGACGGCCGAATGGGCGCAGGGTTTCATGCTCGACTACAAGTCGGGTTTCACCGACGGCACCGTGGGGTTTGGCGTTGACGCCCTCGGCTTGCTGGGCCTACGCCTGGATGGCGGTGCAGGCAATCACCGAGGCAGTTCGATGATCCCGGATGCCAGCGATGGCAGCGCGGTGGACGAATGGAGTCGCCTGGGCTTGACCGGCAAGGTCCGTTTTTCGCAGACCGAGGCACGCTACGGTACGCTGCAACCGAAACTGCCGATTCTGGTGGCCAACGATGGGCGCTTGCTGCCACAGACCTTCGAAGGCGGGATCGTCACCTCCAAAGAAATCGATGGCCTGACCCTGACCGGGGGTCGCCTGGAGCACACCACCGGCCGTGGCTCGACCAACCGCTCAGGCCTGGCCGTGGCAGGCGGTACACGCGAGAGTAATGCGTTTGTGTTTGCCGGGGCTGATTACCAGCTCACCCCCGCCTTGAAGCTGCAATATTACGGCGCCCAGCTGGAGGATTACTACGTCCAGCATTTTGCGGGGCTCGTGCACACCTGGGCCTTGAGCGACAACCAGTCACTGACCACCGACCTGCGCTACTTCAAGACCGACGCCGATGGACGCAACGACTCGGCCAGCGGGCGCGCGGCGGGGTATCGCGTCACCGGCCTGGGCGACACCGCAGGCAAGATCGACAATGATACCTGGAGTGCCATGTTCACTTACGCCACTGGTGGCCACTCGGTGTTGCTTGGCCATCAGCGGGTCTCGGACAGTGGCAACTTCGTGCAGATCAACCAGGGCAATACGGGCGAAGGCGCAGCGGGCTCGAGCCTGTATCTGTTCACCGACCGGCTGGTGACCAGTTTCACCCGTGCAGGTGAACGCACCACCTTCGGCCAATACAGCTACAACTTTGCGGCATTGGGCATGCCTGGCCTGATTGCCTCGCTCACCTACCTCAAGGGCACGCACATCCGCACCACTGCCGGCGGTGATGAAAAGGAGTGGGAACGTGACATCGCCCTGGACTATGTGGTGCAGGACGGTGCGCTGAAGGGGCTGGGCTTGAGCTGGCGCAATGGCATGCTACGCAGTGGATTGCCCAGCGAGTGGGCACAGGATCAGAACCGGGTGACCGTCAGCTATACCGTGCCATTGTTCTAGGCCACGGTTGTCCGTATTCACGCAGCCTCTGTGGGAGCGGCTTTGCCGGGGCGCTCCCACAGGTGGGGGGGTGGACTCGATCTGCAAGCTTGCGGATGTTAGGGACAACTGCCTCGCTCATCCCCAAAGCGTCCGCAGACTGTCAACCGTGCTGTGCCCCCTCGAACCACGCCAGCTTTTCACGCAGCTGCACCACCTCACCCACGATCACCAAGGTAGGCGCATGCACTTCGTGGCGTGCGACCAGGGCGGGCAAGTCGGCCAGGGTGCCGGTGAACACACGCTGGTTGCGCGTCGTGCCTTGTTGGATCAAGGCGGCCGGGGTGCTCGCTGCCCGCCCATGGCGGATAAGTTCTTCGCAGATAGTCGGCAAGCCGACCAGGCCCATGTAGAACACCAGCGTCTGGGCAGGCGCGACCAGGTCGTCCCAAGGCAAGTTGCTGCTACCGTCCTTCAGGTGCCCAGTGACAAAGCGCACCGACTGGGCATGATCGCGGTGGGTCAGCGGGATGCCGCCGTAAGCGGCACAACCACTGGCAGCGGTGATGCCCGGCACGACTTGAAACGGGATATTGTGCTCGGCCAGCTCCTCGATCTCCTCGCCGCCACGGCCGAAAATGAACGGATCACCACCCTTCAGGCGCAGCACCCGCTTGCCCTGCTGGGCAAGGTCCACCAATAACCGGTTGATCTGGTCCTGGGGAACGGCATGCTCTGCACGACGCTTGCCCACATAAATGCGCTCGGCATCCCGACGGCACATGTCGATGATCGCAGGCGCTACCAGGCGGTCGTACAGCACCACATCGGCCTGCTGCATCAACCGTAGCGCGCGGAAGGTCAGCAAGTCCGGGTCACCCGGGCCGGCACCGACCAGGTAGACTTCGCCGCCCTGCTGCACCGGCGCGCCATCGACCATCGCCTGCAACAACCGCTCGGCCTCTGCGCCCTGCCCGGCCAGCTGGCGTTCGGCAATCGGCCCCTGAAAGACGGTCTCCCAGAAACCCCGGCGCTGGTTCACATCCGGGTACAACGACTTGACGGTGTGTCGGAAACGCGCCGCCAACCCGGCCAATTCACCGTAGGCAGCAGGAATCCAGGCTTCGAGCTTGGCCCGAATCAAGCGTGCCAGGACCGGTGCATCGCCCCCGCTGGACACGGCTATCACCAAAGGCGAGCGGTCGACGATGGCCGGGAAGATGACCGTGCACAGCGCCGGCGCATCGACCACGTTGACCGGCAAACTCAGGGCCTGGGCATCGGCCGAAACCTGGGCATTGAGTCCAGGATCGTCCGTGGCGGCGATCACCAGCCGGCAACCTGTGAGGTCCCCCGGCTGGTAACCGCGCACCAGGACCTGGCCACCGCCTTCGCGCGCCATGCTGGCCAGCTGGCCATCGATTTCCGGGGCCACCACGCGCAGCGCGGCGCCAGCATCGGCCAGCAGACGCGCCTTGCGCAATGCGATCTCGCCACCACCAACCACCAGCACCAAGGCGCCCTGCAGCTTGTGGAACAGCGGCAGGTAGTCCATTTAGCGGATCACCTCAACGCCGCCCATGTAGGGCTTGAGCACTTCGGGGACCCGGATCGAACCGTCGGCTTGCTGGTAGTTTTCCAGCACCGCGACCAGCGTGCGGCCCACGGCCAGACCGGAGCCGTTCAGGGTGTGCACCAGCTCCGGCTTTCCGGTTTCCGGGTTGCGCCAGCGCGCTTGCATGCGGCGGGCCTGGAAGTCGCCGCAGTTGGAGCACGAGCTGATCTCGCGGTATTTGTCCTGGCTGGGCACCCACACTTCCAGGTCAAACGTCTTGACGGCGCTAAAGCCCATGTCACCGGTGCACAGGGCCAACACACGGTACGGCAGCTCGAGCAGTTGCAGCACACGCTCGGCATTGGCCGTCAGGCCTTCGAGCGCTTCCATCGACTTGCCGGGCTCCACCACCTGCACCATCTCGACCTTGTCGAACTGGTGCTGGCGGATCATGCCGCGGGTGTCTCGGCCCGAGGCACCGGCTTCACTGCGGAAGCACGGTGTGTGCGCCACGAACTTGAGCGGCAGTTGCTTGGCGTCGAGAATTTCCCCAGCCACCAGGTTGGTCAGCGACACCTCGGCGGTCGGGATCAGGTAGAAGTCCGCCTCGCCTTCGCGGGTGATCTTGAACAGGTCTTCCTCGAACTTGGGCAGCTGGCCGGTGCCCTGAAGGGCTGGCGCCTGCACCAGATACGGGGTGTAGTGCTCCTCGTAGCCGTGCTCACCGGTGTGCAGGTTGATCATGAACTGCGCCAGTGCGCGGTGCAGGCGTGCAATCGGGCCGCGCAGCACGGCAAAACGCGCGCCAGACAGCTTGGCCGCCGCCTCGAAGTCCAGACCACCGCTGATTTCGCCCAGGGCGACGTGGTCCTTGATTTCAAAATCGAACGCCTTGGGGGTGCCCCAGCGACGCACTTCGACGTTCTCGTCTTCGCTGGCACCGACCGGCACACTGGCATCGGGCAGGTTGGGGATGGTCAGCACGATGCTGTCCAGCTCTGCCTGGATACCGTCGAGCTCGGTTTTGCCGGCGGCCAGCTCATTGGCCATGCGTTCCACATCTGCCATCAGCGGTGCAATGTCTTCGCCCTTGGCTTTGGCCTGGCCGATGGATTTGGAACGGGCATTACGCTCGGCCTGCAGTTGCTCGGTACGGGTCTGTACCGCCTTGCGGCGCTCTTCCAGTGATTCGATGCGCGCGACATCCAGGCTAAAGCCACGGGAGGCCAGGCGATCCGCCACTTCCTGAAGTTGGCCGCGTAACAGTTTGGAATCGAGCATATCGTTCTCTCGTTATGTGTAGGTGTTGGTCAGAATCGAGTGAGGGACAATCCCGCCCAGGTCGCGAGCAGCCCGCCCACGACGCTGATGGCCGAATAACCCAACGCCAGAGGCACCTGCCCGCTTTCCAGCAAGCGTACGGTGTCCAGCGAAAATGAGGAAAACGTGGTCAGGCCGCCCAGAAAACCCACGATCAAACCCGCCCGCAACTCGGCCGGGACCATGGGTTTGTGCAGGAACAGGCCGTACAGCAGGCCGATCAACAAGCAGCCCACCAAGTTGACGGCAAGCGTACCTATATAGAAGTGTCGCGGCCAGTGGGCGACGACCCAATTGCCTGCGGCAAAGCGCAACAGGGTACCGGCGATACCACCGGCACTGACGGCGGCGATCAGCGTAATCATGGTTTTCTCCGCTGTCGCGGACTGCTGCGATCAAGCTCGGCCAGGTGCCGGAGCTTTTCGCCAATCTTGAGCTCGAGCCCGCGCGGCACCGGTTGGTAATACTGGCGCGGCTCCAGCGCCTCCGGAAAGTAGTCTTCACCGGCTGCGTAGGCATCCGGTTCGTCGTGGGCATAGCGGTACTCATCGCCGTAACCCAGCTGCTTCATGAGCTTGGTCGGCGCGTTGCGCAAGTGCAGCGGCACCTCCAGCGAACCGTGCTCCGCCGCTTCGCGCAGGGCGGTCTTGAAGCCCATGTAAACGGCATTGCTCTTCGGAGCGCAAGCGATGTAGGTAATGGCCTGTGCCACTGCCAGTTCACCTTCGGGGCTGCCCAGCCGCTCCTGCACGTCCCATGCTGCCAGGCACAGGCTCAAGGCGCGGGGGTCGGCGTTGCCGATGTCCTCACTGGCCATGCGCACGACCCGGCGCGCAATGTAGAGGGGGTCGCAGCCGCCATCGAGCATGCGTGCAAACCAGTAGAGCGCCGCGTCAGGGTCCGAACCCCGCACGGATTTATGCAGCGCTGATATCTGGTCATAGAACGCCTCCCCGCCCTTGTCGAACCGGCGACGGCTGTCTCCAAGCAGGCTTTGCAGCAGATCAACGTCGATTTCACTGCCGTCTTCGGCCAGGTCAGCGGCATTTTCCAGGAAATTGAGCATGCGTCGCCCGTCACCATCGGCGGCGGCCCTCAGCATGTCGAAGGCCTTGTCGCCAACGCGCAGGTTGCGTTTGCCAAGCCCCCGCTCCTCGGTCAGGGCGCGGTCCACCAGCTTGCGCAGCGCGGGCTCGTCCAGGCTCTTGAGCACGTAGACACGCGCCCGTGACAACAGCGCGTTGTTCAATTCAAAAGACGGGTTTTCGGTGGTAGCACCGATGAACAGCAAGGTGCCGTCTTCCACGAAGGGCAGGAAGGCATCCTGCTGAGACTTGTTGAACCGGTGCACTTCGTCGACGAACAGGATGGTACTGCGCCCGTACTGGCCGGCCTGCTGCTTGGCCACTTCCACCGCCTGGCGGATTTCCTTCACGCCGGCCAGTACCGCCGACACCGTTTCGAAATGCGCGTCGCAAAATTGCGCCAGCAGCCGCGCCAGGGTCGTCTTACCAACCCCCGGCGGGCCCCAGAAGATCATGGAGTGCAGCGCTCCCTGCTCCAGTGCTTCACGCAGCGGTTTACCGCGGGCAAGCAGGTGCTCCTGGCCGACATACTCGTCCAGGTTGGACGGGCGCAGACGGGCGGCCAGGGGCTGGGCGACAGGTTCGCTTCTAAACAGGTCCATGACTGGCTCTGGTTACTCCTTGATGACGTCCGCACCTTTGGGGATGTCGAACTTGAAGGTGCTGTCCGCTACCGTCTGGTTGGCCTTGACCCCATTGAACAGGATGTTGGTGCGCTGGCCAACGCTGTCGATCAGCTGCATGTCATTGATCAGGCCCTTGCGGAACGATACACGCAGCGAGTCGAACAGCGTGTCCTTGGTCTTGGGCTTGAGGGTAAAGTCCATCACATCGCCCTGCTCACGGGAGACGATATCGAAGCTTTGGCTGATCTTCGACACATCACCGGAAAGCAGCAGCGCCGGCGTCTGGTTCAGACGCACGTCGAGTTTCTTGACGGTGGCCTGCTCAAGGTCAGGGTCCCACAGGGTGACGTTCTTACCGTCCGATACCACCACCTGCTCCTGGGGCGCATTGGTGTGCCAGTAGAACAGGCCTGGGCGCTTGACCGTCATCTTGCCGGTGGTTTCCTGCAGGCTGGTGCCGCCTGCATCCAGGGTCAGCTGGGAGAAATTGGCTTCGATGGTCTGCGACTTTTCCAGCAACTGGGTCAGGCGCTGGACATCCTGCTCGCCGGCGAACGCCGAGACCGGGCCCAGGGCAAGGGCCGAAACCAACAGCATGCGAATAGCGCGCATGGGAATCCTCATTAAGCGTTGAAGGGGGCCGGACACCACCGTTGGCGCCCGGCAGGGTGATATCAATCGCGCGGGCCGCCCGGGGCGATCACTTCCCGCGAGCCGTTGCTGTTCATCGGAGTCACCACGCCAGCCATTTCCATGGCTTCGATCATGCGGGCCGCCCGGTTGTAGCCGATCTTTAGCTTGCGTTGTACGGCCGAAATGGACGCGCGGCGGCTCTCGAGCACGAACTGTACGGCTTCGTCGTACAGCGCATCGCTTTCGGAATCGTCGCCATCGCCACCGCCACTGCTACCTTCAAAGCCGCTGCCGGCTTCTTCGACACCGTTGAGGATGTCGTCGTTGTAGTCAGGGGCACCGCGCTGTTTCCACGCCTCGACCACCCGGTGCACTTCGTCATCGGACACGAATGCGCCATGGACCCGAATCGGCAGGCTGGTGCCAGGCGGCATGTACAGCATGTCACCGTGGCCCAGCAGTTGCTCGGCACCGCCCTGGTCGATGATGGTACGCGAGTCGATCTTGCTCGACACCTGGAACGCCATGCGCGTCGGGATGTTGGCCTTGATCAGACCGGTGATCACATCCACCGACGGTCGCTGGGTCGCCAGGATCAAGTGAATACCGGCAGCCCGCGCCTTCTGCGCGATGCGCGCGATCAGTTCCTCGACCTTCTTGCCGACGATCATCATCATGTCGGCGAATTCGTCCACCACTACCACGATGGTCGGCAGCGTCTTCAGGGCAGGCGGCTCATCCTCCATGCTTTCGCGGCGATACAGCGGGTCGTGAATGATTTCGCCGGCTTCCTGGGCATCCTTGACCTTGCGGTTGAAGCCCGCCAAGTTGCGCACGCCCATGGCGGCCATCAATTTGTAGCGCCGCTCCATTTCCGCCACGCTCCAGCGCAGGGCGTTGGCCGCGTCCTTCATGTCGGTGACCACGGGGCACAACAAGTGTGGGATGCCTTCGTAGATCGACAGCTCGAGCATTTTCGGGTCGATCATGATCAGGCGCGCGTCTTCGGGGCTGGATTTGAACAGGATCGACAGAATCATCGCGTTCACGCCCACCGACTTACCCGAGCCGGTCGTACCCGCCACCAGCAAGTGCGGCATCTTTGCAAGGTCGGTGATGACCGGCTTGCCGCCGATATCGTGGCCCAGGGCCAGGGTGACCGGCGACTTCTGTTCGTCGTATTGCGGGGTGGCGAGCACTTCGGAGAAACGCACCATCTGGCGGTTCTCGTTGGGAATCTCGATACCCACAGTGGTCTTGCCCGGAATCACCTCGACCACCCGCACGCTGGTCACGGCCAGCGAACGCGCCAGGTCCTTGGCAAGGTTGGCGATACGGCTCACTTTGACACCGGCAGCCGGCTGGATTTCGTACCGGGTGATCACAGGCCCTGGGTGAATGGAATCCACCGCCACTTCGACACCAAACTCCTTGAGCTTGATTTCCAGCAATTGGCCAACGCCCGCCAGGGACTCGGGGGAATACTCGATTTTTTTCTGTTCAGCCGGGTCCAGGATGGAAATCGGCGGCAAGGTGCCTTCCACTGCGCTGTCGATGAATTGCGGCGCCGGGGTTTCTCTGGCAATGCGCTTGACTGGCTCAGGCGCCTTGGCGGCCGACGGTGGCACGATATTGGAGATCAGGGCCGGGGCGGCTACAGGCGCAGGCGCCGAAGGCCGCGCCGCTGCCGGTTCGCGTGTGATCACAGGTTCACGCTGCACCCCTGGGTCACGCGCAACCGGTTCACGCGCGACCGAATCGCGCATCGTCACAGGCTCACCGCCCAGGGTCGGCTCGCGAGGCTCGGGCTGAGCAGACGCAGGCTCGCGCTTGAACAAGCGCTCGCGCAGAGCAGGCTTGGCCGGCTCACGTGGTTCGGGCGCCACAGGCTTGGCCTTGACGACGGGCTCATCCTCGCGCAGCTGCGCTTCCAGGCGCTTGCGTTCGTTACGCGCCTCCCACCAGCGCGAGGCCGCGCCCTGCACCAGTTCCAGCAGATCCAGCGTGATCTTGCCGGTCATGTCCATGACCTTGAACCACGACAGGTCGGTGAACACCGTCAGCCCGAACAGGAACAGGGCGATGAACATCAGGGTGCTGCCCTGCACGTTCAGGAAGTTGCGAGCCAGATCGCCCAGGCTTTCGCCCAGGGCGCCGCCGGCCGAGAACGGGATGCTTGCCGGCGGATGAAAGTGGATATGGGCCAGCGCAGCCCCGGACAGCACCAGGAATATCAGGCCTATCAATCGCCAGGAGAACAACCAGCCGCTCCAGTCCCAGGGCTGGTGGCGCTGACGGAAAATCTGCCAGGTCTTGATCGCCAGCAGCAATGGGAAGATGTAGGCGAAGTAGCCCAGCACCATGAACAGGATATCGGCGAAATAGGCACCGGCTCGCCCGGCGGCATTCTGCACCTGGTCGACGGTGGCGGTGTGGCTGAAGGCCGGGTCCGAGGTGTCGTAGGTCAGCAGCGCCATCCACAGGTACAGGCACAGGGCGCCGACAGCGATCAGCGCACCCTCCTTGAGGCGATAGTGCAGCTGCTGCCGCCACAGGGGCACGGGCAAGGGAGCTGGGGTTGCGGTGGATTTCTTCAAAACGCGTCTATTCCTGCGCATGGTGCGCGTCCAATAGTGATCGGCCAGGGCCGAAGCCAACGGATCACTACTTTTAACATTACTGCCCGCCAGCCGCCATGGCGGCACGCCGTCTGGGGATCTGGCCGGGGGCGACTTTCCAATAGCTGCAATTTGAGCACGCATTGTCTTCTGTGACAAAGGCTTATGCTGTGTTTTTGCACAGGTGTGACAGCAAATGTGGCTGATGGTGCCGGCCGTAGCTGCAATGTATCCGAAATTGCCTGAATGGCTGCGGGACACTGCCTACACCGGCCCTGCCCAGGCCCGCCATTCAGCGGAAGCAACCCGATTGCTTGTGGAGTGGGCGATCACGTATCGCCCACCTGCGGCCGTGAAGCGATTGACCCCATTTCCCCATCGCGCCATGCTGGCCACTCCCCTCCCCTACCGCATGACCGACCATGTTGACCTGGCTGAAACGCGATTCCTTGACCTTCCCTGCGCTGGACCGCGCCCTGCAAGAGCCCAACGGCCTACTCGCCGCAGGCGGCGACCTGACGCCCGAACGGCTTGTTCAGGCTTACCGCCATGGCTGCTTCCCGTGGTACCAGGATGGCCAGCCGATCCTGTGGTGGTCGCCCGACCCGCGCACCGTGCTGGTGCCTGCCCGATTGCACGTGTCGCGCTCCTTGGCCAAGTGGATGCGCCAAGGCCGCTACCAGGTCAGCTTCGACACCGACTTCGCCGCGGTGATCGCAGCCTGCGCGGCGCCGCGCGATTATACAAACGGCACCTGGATCACCGACCCCATGCGCATGGCCTACTGCGAACTGCACGCGCGCGGCATTGCCCATTCGGTCGAAGTTCGTCAGGACGGTGAACTGGTCGGCGGCCTGTATGGCCTGGCCATGGGGCAGCTGTTTTTCGGGGAATCCATGTTCAGTCGCGCGGACAATGCCTCGAAGGTGGGCTTCGTGACGTTGGTCCGACACCTGGAAGCAGCCGGCTTCGTGCTGATCGACTGCCAGATGCCGACCGATCACCTGCAAAGCCTGGGTGCTCACGCCATCAGTCGCCGCGAATTCGCAGGCTACCTGGCCCGCCACCTCGATCAGCCCAACACCGCCACATGGGTTTGCTAGGCGCGTTTTTCACACCTGGCTTACACTTAGGCAAAGTCTCACCGAAGGGGTTGATCATGACAGAGCTGGCGCGGTTGAAGTTTTATGCCACTCAACCCCACTCCTGCAGTTACCTCCCCGACGAGCAGGCCACCACGTTGTTCCTGGACCCCAGCCAGCCCATGGACGTGAACGTGTACGCCGACCTGTCGGAGATGGGGTTTCGCCGCAGTGGCGATCACCTTTATCGCCCTCATTGCCAGAACTGCAATGCATGCGTGCCTGCGCGCATACCGCCGGCACGGTTTGTGCCCAGCCGGCAGCAGCGCCGGATTCTCAAGCGCAACGCCGATGTGACGGTGACGGCTGCACGCCCTGCCTTCAAGGAAGAGTATTTCGACCTGTACCGGCGCTACATCGAGGCACGTCATGCCGATGGAGACATGTATCCACCCAGCCGTGATCAGTTCTCCACGTTTCTGGTGCGCCAATTGCCGTTCTGCTGGTTCTACGAATTTCGCGCCAGCGGGCGACTGCTGGCAGTCGCCGTCTGCGACTTGCTGCCCAATGGCCTGTCTGCCGTGTACACCTTCTACGAGCCTGATGAGGAGCGCCGCAGCCTGGGCAGGTTTGCCATCCTCTGGCAGATCGGCGAGGCGTTGCGGCTCGATCTGGACGGCGTGTATCTTGGCTACTGGATCAAGAACTGCAAGAAAATGAACTACAAGACGCAGTATCGGCCTATCGAGTTGTTGATAAACCAGCGTTGGGTTGCCCTCAACTGAAAGCATTGGCTTGACACACAGTTTTCGGGCATAATCCACGCCACTTTTTTGCCCGGTGCGGTTATGCGTCGGGCCAACACTGGATCCGAGGGCTCTACTGCATGTCGAAAGAAGACAGCTTCGAAATGGAAGGCACTGTCGTCGACACCCTGCCCAACACCATGTTCCGCGTGGAGTTGGAAAACGGGCACGTCGTAACCGCGCACATCTCTGGAAAGATGCGCAAGAACTACATCCGTATTCTCACTGGCGACAAGGTTCGCGTCGAGCTGACGCCGTATGACCTGAGCAAGGGCCGCATCACGTACCGTGCGCGCTAAGCTCCAGCCATGAAAAAGCCCGGCATCTGCCGGGCTTTTTTGTGCCTGCCTGGGTCAGGAAGGGGCCGCATTGCGGCCCCCGAGGCTTACGCCACTTCGGCAGTGGTCTCGTAGTCGAAGACCAGTTCGCCATCGCGCAGGTCCACGTGCACCACCCCGCCGTGCTCGGCCAATTCGCCGAACAAAATCTCCTCGGCCAGAGGCCGCTTGATCTTGTCCTGAATCAGTCGACCCATCGGCCGCGCACCCATCTGCACGTCGTAGCCCGACACCGCCAGCCAGCCACGTGCCGCGTCGCTGACCTCCAGAAGCACACGCTTGTCCTCAAGTTGCGCCTGCAGTTCGATGAGGAACTTGTCGACGATACTCTTGATGGTCTCGGTGCTCAGACGGCCGAACTGGATGATGGTATCCAGGCGGTTGCGGAACTCCGGCGTGAAGCTCTTGCGGATAACTTCCATGGCATCGGACGCATGGTCCTGGTGGGTAAAGCCGATGGACGCTCGCGCAGCGGTTTCAGCGCCCGCGTTGGTGGTCATGATCAGGATCACGTTGCGGAAGTCGGCCTTGCGCCCGTTGTTGTCGGTCAAGGTCCCGTGGTCCATGACCTGCAACAGCAGGTTGAAGACTTCCGGGTGGGCCTTCTCGATCTCATCGAGCAGCAACACGCAGTGCGGCTGCTTGGTGATGGCTTCGGTCAACAGACCGCCCTGGTCGAACCCGACGTAGCCAGGCGGCGCACCGATCAGGCGCGACACGGTGTGACGCTCCATGTATTCGGACATGTCGAAACGCACCAACTCGACACCCAGCGCCTTGGCCAACTGACGCGCTGCCTCGGTCTTGCCCACGCCGGTAGGGCCGGCGAACAGGAACGAACCGACAGGCTTGTCAGGCGACTTGAGCCCTGCGCGCGACAGCTTGATGGCGGTCGCCAGCGAGTCGATGGCCGCATCCTGACCGAACACGGTCAGCTTCAGATCCCGCTCCAGGTTACGCAACAGCTCCTTGTCGGAACTGGTGACATGCTTGGGTGGAATACGGGCGATCTTGGCGACGATGTCCTCGACCTGAGGCACGTCGATTCGCTTAACGCGATTGGCCTCAGGCTGCAGGCGCTGGTAGGCGCCGGCTTCGTCGATGACGTCGATGGCCTTGTCGGGCATGTGCCGGTCATTGATGTAGCGCGAGGCCAGCTCTGCCGCTGCACGCAGCGCCTCGTCGCTGTACTCGATGTTGTGATGGCTTTCGAAGCGCCCTTTGAGGCCGCGCAGGATACCGACGGTGTCCTCCACGGAAGGCTCGCTCACATCGACCTTCTGGAAGCGCCGCGCCAGCGCCCGGTCCTTCTCGAAGATGCCACGAAATTCCTGGAACGTCGTGGAACCGATGCAGCGTATTTCGCCCGACGACAACAATGGCTTGAGCAGGTTGGAGGCATCCATGACACCGCCAGACGCTGCGCCGGCACCAATGATGGTATGGATTTCGTCGATGAACAGGATGGCCTGTGGCCGCTTGCGCAGTTCACCGAGCAGCGCCTTGAAGCGCTTCTCGAAGTCGCCGCGGTATTTGGTACCGGCCAGCAAAGCACCCAGGTCGAGTGAATAGACCACGCTCTGGGCCAGCAGATCGGGCACCTGACCGTCGACGATGCGCTTGGCCAAACCTTCGGCAATGGCTGTTTTACCCACGCCGGCCTCACCTACCAGCAGGGGATTGTTCTTGCGGCGACGGGCGAGGATCTGTGCCACGCGCTCGACTTCCTGCTCGCGCCCAACCAACGGGTCGATACGCCCGGCGCGGGCCAACTCGTTGAGGTTGCTGGCGTAGGCGTCCAATGGATTGCTCGAAGAGGTGGTTTCACCGCCCTCATCGTCCGGCATCTCCTGGTCGCTGTCTGAATGCGGCCCATGGCCGGGCACCTTGGAGATGCCGTGGGCAATGTAATTGACCACATCGATGCGGGCCACGCTCTGCTGCTTGAGCAGGAACACAGCCTGGCTTTCCTGTTCGCTGAAGATCGCCACCAGCACATTGGCACCGGTAACCTCGCGCTTGCCGGAGCTCTGGACATGGAACACGGCACGCTGCAGCACACGCTGGAAGCCCAGGGTCGGCTGAGTCTCGCGGTCTTCGTCGCTGACGGGAATCAAAGGGGTCGTAGAATCGATGAACTCTTGCAGATCATGCTTGAGCTTGTCGAGATTGGCGCCACAGGCGCGCAGAACGGTCGCGGCAGCCTCATTGTCAAGGAGAGCCAGCAGCAGATGCTCGACCGTCATGAACTCATGACGCTTCGAACGGGCCTCCTTGAAGGCAAGATTGAGGGTGACTTCGAGCTCGCGGTTTAACATAGCTTCACCTCATACCCAAGTGGTCGGCGATTAACCGTCCTTCTCGATTTCACAGAGTAGCGGATGCTGGCTTTCCCTGGCGTATTGGTTGACCTGCATGGCCTTCGTTTCGGCGATGTCGCGGGTAAACAATCCGCATACTGCCCGCCCCTCGGTATGGACGGTCAGCATGATCTTGGTCGCCAGCTCGCGGTTCAGATTGAAGAACGTTTCGAGCACTTCGACGACGAAATCCATCGGCGTGTAGTCATCGTTGAACAAAACCACCTTGTACATAGGTGGCGCCTGCAGGATCGGCTTGGCTTCCTGAACCGCCAGACCAGCGCCATCGTCCTCGTTGGATTGAGGGCGATCCTGATTGAATGTTAGTCGAATCTGGCTGTGTGCATGCATGGAAAGAATTTCATCACATCGACAGGATAAGGTTATGGGTTGACCCTGCAGCAAGCGATACGGCCTGGCCGCTGCATGACCTTGACTATCGGCAAAACGGTGTTACAACCAATAGGAACACACCGTGGTCAATAAAGATCCGCGCAACCAGCCCGATTTTTTCGAAGGCTCATTGGCGGATGATGTGGATGATACTCCAGTGATGGAGTCCTTGCAGAGGGACATAGGGATGGCAAACGGTAAAGTCAAGTGGTTCAACAACGCCAAAGGGTATGGGTTCGTGGTCGAGGATGGCAAGAGCGAAGACCTCTTCGCCCACTTTTCCGCTATCCAGATGGACGGCTACAAGACCCTCAAGGCGGGGCAGGCAGTTCATTTCGATGTCATTCAAGGCCCCAAAGGCCTGCACGCTGTCAATATCCGCACCCAAGAGGCTGCCCAGGCGCTGCTACCTGACTCGACACTGGCCACCACTGTGAGTGCGTGACGCCGGTACGTCCATCCTTGAAGGATCGCACGCGTGTCGACCACCAGCGTGCGGCCTATCTGTACGCATGAAGTTACAACTCTGTTATCAAGACCTCCCTCCGCTTCTGCACGACCCGCGAGGCTGCCGCATGCGACAACCGGTCACATTGTCGCTACGTCTTTGGTCTTATAAATGGGCCGATATCACTCAGTCTTGATGATTAGGCTGATTGGTTTGATATACTGCCCCGCGACCGCAGGGTCACCGGGGCGATCCCTAGGAAAATGCGGACCGTCCCAGGCCATCTCAGGCCACTAAGCCCGGGTTGTTACCGCAGCTCGGCACTTGACGCTCGACTGATGCATCCACCATCACAGCTCGCAGCCTCTCGACTTTCCGCCCATGGCGCTGCCAGGGCGGTGTGCCTACACGGTGCACCACGAGACTCGAGCACGCTCAGCACACAGAGAGTTAGCCCGCATGCCCACCCGTTCCAAGATCATCTATACCTTCACCGACGAAGCTCCTGCCCTCGCCACCTACTCGCTGCTGCCGATCATCGAAGCCTTCACCGCTTGCGCTGACATTGCCGTCGAAACCCGCGACATCTCCCTGGCAGGCCGTATCCTTGCAGCCTTCCCGGAGCAACTCGGCGCAGAAAAACAGGTAGGCGATCACCTGGCGGAACTGGGCCAACTGGCCACCACCCCTGAAGCCAACATCATCAAGCTGCCGAACATCAGCGCCTCGGTACCGCAGCTCAAGGCCGCGATCAAGGAGCTGCAAGGCAAGGGCTTCAACATCCCGGACTACGCCGACGAACCGGCCACCGCCGAGGAAAAGGAATCGCGCGCCCGCTACGACCGCATCAAGGGTTCGGCCGTGAACCCGGTCCTGCGCGAAGGCAACTCCGACCGCCGCGCACCGCTGTCGGTCAAGAACTACGCACGCAAGCACCCTCACAAGATGGGCGCCTGGGCGGCCGACTCCAAGTCGCACGTGGCTCACATGAGCCAGGGCGACTTCTACGGCAGCGAGAAGGCTGCACTGATCGAGGCTGACGACAGCCTGCGCATCGAGCTGGTCGGCGCCGACGGCACCACCACCGTCCTGAAAGAGAAAACCGCCGTCAAGGCAGCTGAAATCATCGACTGCGCCACCATGAGCCGCAAGGCCCTCAAGGCCTTCGTCGCCGAGCAGATCGCCGACGCCAAGGCATCGGGCGTGCTGATGTCGGTGCACCTCAAAGCGACCATGATGAAGGTTTCCGACCCGATCATGTTCGGCGTCATCGTCGAAGAATTCTATAACGATGTACTAGCCAAGCACGCGGCTGCCCTGGCCGAAGTCGGCTTCAATGCCAACAACGGCATCGGCGACCTGTACGCCCGCATCAAGGACCTGCCCGCCGAGAAGCAAGCCGAAATCGAAGCGGACATCCAGGCCTTGTACGCCGAGCGCCCTGCCCTGGCGATGGTCAACTCAGATAAAGGCATCACCAACCTGCACGTGCCGAGCGATGTGATCGTCGATGCCTCGATGCCGGCCATGATTCGTGATTCGGGCAAGATGTGGAACAGCGCCGGCGAGCTGCAGGACGCCAAGGCGATCATCCCGGACCGCTGCTACGCTGGCATCTACCAGGCCACCATCGAAGACTGCAAGGCCAATGGCGCCTTCGACCCGACCACCATGGGCAGCGTGCCGAACGTTGGCCTGATGGCGCAGAAAGCCGAGGAATACGGCTCCCACGACAAGACTTTCCAGATCAAGACCGATGGCGTCGTGCGCGTTGTCGACACCAAAGGCAACCTGGTGCTGGAACAGAAGGTCGAAGCAGGTGACATCTTCCGCATGTGCCAGGTCAAGGATGCACCTATCCAGGACTGGGTCAAACTGGCCGTCAACCGCGCCCGCCTGAGCGATACCCCGGCCGTGTTCTGGCTGGACCCGGCTCGCGCCCACGACAGCGCCATGATCGAGAAGGTGCAGACCTACCTCAAGGACCACGACACGTCCGGCCTCGATATCCGCATCATGTCCCCGGTCGAGGCCATCAAGTTCTCCCTGGCTCGCATCCGCGAAGGCAAGGACACCATCTCGGTGACCGGCAACGTGCTGCGCGACTACCTCACCGACCTGTTCCCGATCATGGAACTGGGCACCAGCGCCAAGATGCTGTCGATCGTGCCGCTGATGAATGGCGGTGGCCTGTTCGAAACCGGCGCTGGCGGCTCGGCCCCCAAGCACGTGCAGCAGTTGGTAGAAGAGAACTTCCTGCGCTGGGACTCGCTGGGTGAATTCCTGGCCCTGGCCGCTTCCCTGGAGCACTTGGGCAACACCTACGAGAACCCACGCGCCAAGGTGCTGGCCCAGACGCTGGACCAGGCAACCGGCAAGTTCCTGGACACCAACAAGTCGCCTTCGCGCAAGGTCGGCGGCATCGACAACCGCGGCAGCCATTTCTACCTGACCCTGTATTGGGCACAAGCACTGGCCGCCCAGGACGACGATGCAGCCCTGAAAGCTCGCTTTGCCCCTCTGGCCAAGGCCTTGAGCGACAACGAAGAAAAAATCGTTGCCGAACTCAACGCTGTTCAAGGCAAGCCAGTGGACATTGGTGGCTACTATGCCCCTGACGCCGACCTGACGGCCAAGGTCATGCGCCCAAGCCAGACCCTGAACAGCGCCATCGCCGCCCTGTAAGGCTCGCTTGACGTAACCCACGAACCCCGGCCACGCACCGGGGTTCGTGCTTTCTGGGCCGCACAACGGCCAACTCGTTCACCCTGGAGCACTGCATGACCTGGCACCCTCATATCACCGTCGCCACCGTTGTCGAAGACAACGGCAGGTTTCTGTTCGTCGAAGAGTTCAAGGCCGGGCGACACGTCTTCAACCAACCTGCCGGCCACCTCGAACCCAATGAAACCCTGGCCCAGGCGGCGCTGCGTGAAACCCTGGAAGAAACGGCCTGGGAGGTGGAGCTGACCGGGCTGGTGGGTATTTACCTGTATACGGCGCCGAGCAACGGCGTGACCTACCAGCGCATCTGCTTTGCCGCCCGCCCTGTCCGGCATCGCGTCGACAGCCCCCTGGACAGCGATATCGAGCGCGCCTTGTGGCTGACGCATGACGAGCTGCTCGCCGATCCGGCGCGCTGGCGCAGCGAACTGGTGCCTCGCTGCCTTGACGACTACCTGCAGGGCCAGCTGCATAGCCTTGACCTGCTGCGCGACTGACGCGCCGCCGCGGGTTTGGTAGTATCGGCGTTTTTCCTCTTGATCTACATCGGTAACCATGACCAGCCCAGCACTCAAAGACCCCGCCAAGACCCGCGTCATCGTCGGCATGTCCGGCGGCGTGGACTCTTCCGTCTCCGCCCTTCTGCTCATGGAGCAGGGTTACCAGGTGGAAGGGCTGTTCATGAAGAACTGGGAAGAGGACGACGGCACCGAATACTGCACGGCCCGTGAAGACCTGGCAGATGCCCAAGCGGTTTGCGACCGCATCGGCATCACCCTGCACACCGCCAATTTCGCGGCCGAGTACTGGGACAACGTGTTCGAGCACTTCCTCGAGGAATACAGGGCCGGCCGCACCCCGAACCCCGACATCCTTTGCAACCGCGAGATCAAGTTCAAGGCCTTCCTGGACTATGCCCTGTCCCTGGGCGCCGACCTGATCGCCACCGGTCACTATGTTCGCCGTCGCGACACCGGCGAACTGACCCAGCTGCTCAAAGGCCTGGACCCGAACAAGGACCAGAGCTACTTCCTGCATGCCGTGGGCGGCAAGGAAATCGCCCGCACCTTGTTCCCGGTGGGCGAGCTGGAAAAACCCGAGGTGCGCGCCATTGCCGAGAAACACGGCCTGGCCACGGCCAAGAAGAAAGACTCCACCGGCATCTGCTTTATCGGTGAGCGACGTTTCAGCGACTTCCTCAAGCAATACCTGCCGGCCCAACCCGGCGACATCGAAACCACCGACGGTGAAGTGATCGGTCGCCATCATGGCCTCATGTACCACACCATCGGCCAGCGCCAGGGCCTGGGTATCGGCGGCCTGAAGGATGCTGGGGACGAGCCTTGGTACGTGCTGCACAAGGACCTGACGCGCAATGTGCTCGTGGTCGGCCAGGGCAATGAACACCCCTGGTTGTTCTCCCGCGCCCTGCTGGCCTCCGAAATCTTCTGGGTGAACCCGGTCGACCTCGATAGCCCGCGCCAGCTCACTGCCAAGGTTCGCTACCGACAACACGACCAGCAGTGCACCCTGCACCGTACGGCCACCGGTTATCGGGCCGTCTTCGACGAGCCGCAGCGCGCAGTTACCCCTGGCCAGTCGGTGGTGTTCTATGACGGCGAGGTGTGCCTGGGCGGTGGCGTGATCGAAGCAGCCGAGCCGTGGAGCCCACGCTCGTGAACCGCGTGCAGGAACAGTTGATCGCGCTGGGCGGCGTATTCCAGGCAGCCGTGCTGGTGGACCGTATCGCCCGTACCGGGCAGGCCAGCGAAGCTGATATCGGCTGCATGCTGGGCAGCCTGCTGGTGCGTGACCCCAAGGATACGCTGGAGGTCTTCGGTGGCGATGACCTGAACTTGCGCGACGGTTACCGCGCGCTGGTCGGGGCATTGGAGCGCGACCCCAGCAGCCTGCAGCGCGAGCCTTTGCGTTATGCCTTGTCGATGCTGGGCCTGGAACGGCAGCTGAACAAGCGCGGCGACCTGCTCGAGACCATCGGTAACCGCCTGCCGCAGATCCAGTCCCAGGCCGATCACTTCGGCCTGGTGCACGAGAACGTCATCGCGTCGAGCGGCGCGCTGTACCAGGACACCTTGAGCACCTTGCGTCAGCGCATCCAGGTGCACGGCGACATGCGCTTCCTGCAGCAGCCCAACAACGCCTCCAAGATCCGCGCCCTGCTGCTGGCCGGTATCCGCGCTGCACGGCTATGGCGCCAGCTCGGTGGGCACCGCTGGCAGCTGGTGTTCAGCCGACGCAAATTGCTCAACGAGCTGTACGACATGATGCGCACAGCGCCCTGAAACCCAGCCTCACACATTCGGGCGCACAGACGCGAACGCGCCTGGCTGACCACACTCCTTGCAGGAGGGGCCTTGTGCCCCGACGGGCTGCACGGCAGCCCCGACGCGCGCTGACAGAGATCAGTCAATGGCGTTGCTCCGCCACCGGATCGGTGCAGCGCCCACTCAGCAAACCGAGCAGATTGAAGCAACCTTTGGTCAGCCCCCCGACTCCAGCGCATTTTTAATGTATGATATGCGCCCTCCAAAAGCCTGACTGTCCGAGAACACCCCATGCAGCTTTCTTCGCTCACTGCGGTTTCCCCTGTAGACGGCCGTTACGCCGGCAAAACCCAGGCCTTGCGCCCCATCTTCAGCGAATTCGGCCTGATCCGTTTCCGCGCCCTGGTCGAAGTGCGCTGGTTGCAGCGCCTGGCCGCCCACCCGCAGATCAGCGAAGTGCCGGCGTTCTCCGCCGAAGCCAACGCGCTGCTGGACAACCTGGCCACCGATTTCAAGCTCGAGCACGCCGAGCGCGTCAAAGAAATCGAGCGCACCACCAACCACGACGTCAAGGCGATCGAATACCTCCTCAAGGAGCAGGCCGCCCAGCTGCCTGAGCTGGCCAAGGTCAGCGAATTCATCCACTTCGCCTGCACCAGCGAGGACATCAACAACCTGTCCCACGCCCTGATGCTGCGCGCCGGTCGTGACGAGGTGCTGTTGCCGCTGATGCGTCAGATCGCCGACGCCATTCGCGCCCTGGCCCACGCCCATGCCGATGTGCCGATGCTCTCGCGCACCCATGGTCAGCCTGCCTCCCCGACTACCCTCGGCAAGGAGCTGGCCAACGTCGTGTACCGTCTGGAACGCCAGATCGCCCAAGTCGCTGCCGTGCCGCTGCTGGGCAAGATCAACGGCGCCGTGGGCAACTACAACGCCCACCTGTCGGCCTATTCGCAGATCGATTGGGAGCAGAACGCCCGCGCCTTCATCGAAGACGAGCTGGGCTTGCAGTTCAACCCCTACACGACTCAGATCGAGCCGCACGACTACATTGCCGAGCTGTTCGACGCCATCGCGCGCTTCAACACCATCCTCATCGATTTCGATCGGGACGTGTGGGGCTACATTTCGCTGGGCTACTTCAAGCAGAAGACCGTTGCCGGCGAAATCGGCTCCTCGACCATGCCGCACAAGGTCAACCCCATCGACTTCGAAAACTCCGAAGGCAACCTGGGCATCGCCAACGCCCTGTTCCAGCACCTGGCCAGCAAGCTGCCGGTTTCGCGCTGGCAGCGTGACCTGACCGACTCCACCGTGCTGCGCAACCTGGGCGTGGGCTTTGCCCACAGCGTCATCGCGTATGAAGCCAGCCTCAAAGGCATCGGCAAGCTCGAAGTGAACCACGCCCGTATCGCGGCCGACCTGGATGCCTGCTGGGAAGTGCTGGCCGAGCCGATCCAGACCGTGATGCGTCGATTCAACATCGAGAACCCCTACGAGAAGCTCAAGGAGCTGACCCGCGGCAAGGGCATCACCCCGGATGCTCTGCTGAGCTTCATCGATGGGCTGGACATGCCCGCCGAAGCCAAGGCCGAACTCAAGCAACTCACGCCCGCTACCTACATCGGTAACGCGGCTGCGCAGGCCAAACGCGTCTAACGCGCGCTCTGCGCCCAACGCCCGGCCTGGCCGGGCGTTTTTATTCCCGTCTGAAAATTACGTTTTTCAATAGGTTGAAGATGAATCCTGATACTCCACTGCAGCTGCTGGGCGGCATTACAGCCCGTGAATTCATGCGCGACTACTGGCAGAAAAAGCCGCTGCTGGTGCGCCAGGCATTCCCCGATTTCATCAGCCCCATCGATCCGGACGAGCTGGCTGGTCTGGCGCTGGAAGATGAGGTCGAGTCCCGTATAGTGCTCGAGCACGGCGCACACCCGTGGGAAATGCGCCGCGGTCCGTTCAACGAGGACACGTTTGCCGAGCTGCCGGAAAAAGACTGGACGTTGCTAGTACAAGCCGTCGACCAGTTCGTGCCGGAAGTGGCAGAGTTGCTGGAAAACTTCCGCTTCCTGCCCAGCTGGCGTATTGACGACGTCATGATCAGCTTCGCTACCCCAGGCGGTAGCGTGGGCCCGCACTTCGACAACTACGACGTGTTCCTGCTGCAAGGCCACGGGCAGCGTAACTGGAAGATCGGGCAGATGTGCGACAGCGACAGCACCCTGCTTGAGCACAGCGACCTGCGCATCCTGGCCGATTTCGAGCAAAGTGACGAGTGGACCCTGGAGCCTGGCGACATGCTTTACCTGCCGCCACGCCTGGCTCACTATGGCGTTGCCGTGGACGACTGCCTCACCTACTCGGTCGGTTTCCGCGCACCGAGCGCCGCCGAAGTGCTCACTCACTTCACCGACTTCCTCGGCCAGTTCCTGCCGGACGAAGAGCGCTACAGCGACGCCGATGCACAGCCAGTCAGCGACCCTCATCAGATCCAGCATGATGCCCTGGACCGCCTCAAGGCGCTGCTGGACAAGCACATGGGTGACAAGGACCTGCTGTTGACCTGGTTCGGCCAGTTCATGACCGAGCCGCGTTACCCCGAGCAGATCGTTGGCGAGGAGTTGTCCGAGCAGGAGCTGCTCAACGCCTTGCAGCAGGGCGCCATCCTGATCCGCAACCCGAGCGCCCGCATGGCCTGGTCCGAGTTCGACAGCGACCTGCTGCTCTTTGCCAGCGGCCGTAGCTGCCCGCTGCCCGGAAAGCTGCGCGACCTGCTCAAGCTGGTGTGCGCTGCCGACGCCCTGCACAGCGAGAACCTCGGCCAGTGGCTGCAGGATGAAGATGCATTGATGCTGATCCAGCAGTTGGTCAAGCAAGGTAGCCTGGGTTTTGCCGATGAATAAGATTCGGGTGCGCCTGGCCGATTGGGTCAAGGACAACGCCGACATTCGCCGCATCCGTGAGGCAGTGTTCGTCGCCGAGCAGCACATACCGGTCGAACTGGAATTCGACTCCGAAGACCAGGATGCCTTGCACTTCCTGGCACTGGAGGGCGACTACCCGATCGGCACCGCACGCTTGCTCGCCGATGGCACCATCGGCCGAATCTCGGTGCTCAAGGACTGGCGCGGCCTGAAAGTGGGCGACGCACTGGTCAATGCCGTCATCGCCGAAGCGCAGGCCCGTGACCTCAAGCCTCAACGCCTCAGCGCGCAGGTGCATGCCACACCGTTCTACGAGCGGCTGGGTTTCAAAGTGGTCAGCGAAGAGTTCCTCGAGGCCGGCATCCCTCACGTAGACATGGTGCGCGAGTCGCACTTGCCTTCTTGAAGCGTGCCAGGCCTGTTCGCATCTGACTCCGGCATGCCGGCGCGACCGCCGCTCTTGCCCCCACAGGAGCGGTTCAAGCTCACGCGCGTACACGTCCCCGTCAGGCGCCGGCTTGCCGGCGACAGGCTGACCGTTAGCCGTATTCAATCGCGCTGCTAACGTACCGATCCTGTGCCGGCTCACATCACCGGCACATCCGGATACGCCTCGCACTGTACATCCATCCACATAAAACTTGCCTACTTCGTTGCGCACCCGCATCCTAGCGCTCATCTCCATCGATGAAGCGTCAATGGTCATGCGGCTGTTTCTGTGTGAAAAACCCTCTCAGGCAAAAGACATCGCCAAAGTGCTCGGCGCCAATCGCAAAGGCGATGGCTGTTGGCAAGGCACCGACGTGTGCGTGACCTGGTGCATTGGCCACCTGCTGGAAACGGCCCCACCCGACAGCTATGACGAGCGCTACAAGCGCTGGAACCTGGCCGATCTGCCGATTATCCCGCAACAATGGAAAATGCTGGTCAAACCCAAGACCGCCAGCCAGTACAAGGCGGTCAAGCGCCTGCTGGGAGAGGCCCGCGAGCTGATCATCGCGACCGATGCCGACCGCGAAGGCGAAATGATTGCTCGCGAGTTGGTCGAACACTGTCGCTACCGTGGCCCGGTGCAACGCCTGTGGTTGTCCGCGCTCGATGATGCGTCGATTCGCAAGGCCCTGGCCCGCCTGCTGCCGGGGCATGAGACCTTCAACCTTTATCACTCGGCGCTGGGCCGTTCACGTGCCGACTGGCTGATCGGGATGAACATGAGCCGGCTGTTCACCCTGCTCGGTCGTCAGTCCGGCTACCAGGGCGTACTGCCGGTGGGTCGCGTGCAAACGCCGACCCTGCGCCTGGTGGTAGATCGAGACCGCAGCATCGCACAGTTCGTGCCCGTGCCCTTCTGGGCCATCGACGTGCGTCTAAGTCATGCCAACCAGGCGTTCATGGCCCAGTGGCGGGCGCCGGAGGACGTCTGCGACGACCAGGGTCGGTGCCTTAACCAGGCGTTGGCGCAGCAAGCGGCCGCTGCCATCGAGCAGGCCGGCGTTGCCCAGGCCGTGAAAGTCGCAACGGAACGGGTGCGCGAAGCCGCGCCCCTGCCCTTTGACCTCGGTACTCTGCAAGAGCTGTGCTCGAAGAAGTTCGGCCTCGGCGCCCAGGAAACCCTGGATATCGCCCAGGCGCTGTACGAGACTCACAAGCTGATTACCTACCCGCGCAGCGACTGCGGTTACCTGCCGATGAGCCAGCATGGGGAAGCGCCCGCCATTCTTGCGGCGCTACAGCGGGCTGATGCCAGCCTGGCGCCCTTGCAACCTCATCTGCAACCCCAGCGCCGTTCACGCGCCTGGAACGATGCCAAGGTCAGTGCCCACCATGGCATCATACCGACGGTCGCCGCCAGCGACCCAGGGCGCCTGCCGGCCAAGCACAAGTCGGTGTATACCCTGATCCGCGCGCGCTACCTGGCGCAGTTTCTACCTCACCATGAGTACGACCGCACCCAGGCCGACTTCGACTGCGCCGGTCATGCCTTGCGCGCCGTGGGCAAGCAGATCGTCGAGCCAGGCTGGCGTCGCGCCCTGCCGGAGGCCTTGACGCCGGCCAAGGGCCGCGAAGCCGCCCCGCCCCAGGTACTCCCGGCGTTGCGCGAAGGCCAAGCGTGCTCGGTCCAGGATGTCCAGCTCAAAGACCTGTGGACCCAACCCCCCAAGCCCTTTACCGAAGGCGACCTGATCAAGGCCATGAAGAACGTGGCCAAGCTGGTGGACGACCCTCGGCTCAAACAAAAGCTCAAGGAAACCACTGGGATCGGTACCGAAGCCACCCGTGCCAGCATCATCCAGGGCCTGCTGGACCGGGGCTACCTGGTCAAGAACGGCAAGGCGCTGGCGGCAACGCCTGCTGCCTTCAGCCTGATAGACGCCGTCCCCCGTGCTATCGCCGACCCCGGCACCACTGCCATCTGGGAGCAGGCACTGGACATGGTGCAAAGCGGCGACATGAGTCTGGAGGAATTCGTGGCCCGGCAATCGGCCTGGATGGGCAAGCTGGTAGAACGTTGCAGCGGCCTGCGCATGACCATTACCGGCCCGGCGGCGGGCACAGCCCCGCCTTGGAAGAAAAAGCGCAGAAGCGGCGGCAAGGCCCGGTCAAGTTCAGGCAAGGCAGCAGGTGCCAAAAGTGGCGCAGGTAAAGCCAGGCAACCGAGGAAGAAGTCCACCTGAGCCTGTGGATGCAGGCTACAGCGGGCGGATTGGGCGGCCTCTGCTACATTTCCCTGGACCTATTCGCCTGTGGAGTTGCCCATGAGCCCGGACTTGGAACGCACGCCTGCCCAAACGAGCTTCCCGGACGTACTCGCTGAGGTTCGCGCCTTTCGTGCCCAGTATCCCGGCGTGCGCCATGTCGACCTTATCAGCCTCGACATCCCAGGCCATTTCTATGGCAAGCGCTACCCGATCGACATGCTTGAGAAGGTCGCCGCCGGCAGCCCGCTCAAACTCCCCCAGAACGCAGTGCTCCTTGGCACCCAGGGTGGCCTGTTCCAGATCGGCGACTACTGCTTCAACGACGGCGACCCTGACGCCCTGCGCCGGCTGGTGCCCGGCACGTTGAAGCCCGTCACATGGGAAGCGCACCCCTTGGGGCAGATGCTGATCAGCAGCGACGCAACGCCGGCGCCCATTGCGTTCGAGCCTCGAGAGGTGCTGGCGCGGGTTCTGCAACGCCTGGCACGCCGCGGCATTCATCCAGTCGTGGCGTTCGAGCTGGAGTTCTACCTGTTCGACCGCGCGCTCACAGCGGGCCTGCCACAGTTTCCCCGCGATCCTCTGAGCGCCGATGAAGACGACCAGCCCAACTTGCACATCGAGCGCTTGAGCCGCTTCGCAGAGGTACTGCAAGACATGGTTGCCACAGCCAATGTGCAAGGCGTGGATGCTAACGTCATCACCGCCGAGCTGGGGCCAGGCCAGTTCGAGATCAACTTCGGACACTGCAACGATGGGCTGCAAGCGGCAGACTGGGCGGCGTTGTTCAGCCGTAGTACGCGCGGTGTCGCACGCAAGCACGGCCACCGCGCCTCGTTCATGAGCAAACCTTACTTGCATGCGCCCGGCAGCGGCATGCATGTGCATGTCAGCCTGTATGAGGAGGGGGGCAACAACCTGCTGGCCGCCGATGGCCAGCGTCCGCTGCGCCAGGCGGTAGCCGGATGCCTGTCTCTGCTGCCTCAGTGCATGCCGATCTTCGCCGCCAACCACAATGCCTTCCGCCGTTATGGCGCCATGGTCAACGCCGCCAGCCGGGCCAGCTGGGGATACGAAGACCGCGATGCCTGTATTCGCATTCCAGAATCCGATGCCCGCAACCTGCGCATCGAACATCGCCTGGCCGGCGCCGATGCCAACCCCTACCTGGTGCTGGCCGCCATCCTGTGCGGTCTGGAACAGGGCCTCGACGCCGCGCAGGACCCTATCGCACCGTTGAACGAAGACCGCTCCAGCGGCATCGACTTTCCCAAGGACATGCTAAGCGCAGTAACGGCCATGCAGCACGCGCCTGCGGTTATCGAAGGCTTGGGGGCCGAATTCGTCAGGGTGTATTGCGAGAACAAGCGCCAGGACCACTTGGCGTTTATGCAGGAGATCAGTGCTCGGGAGTACCGCTGGTTTTTGTGATCACAGCCAGGTGACGCTGGCGCGGGTTCCTCGATTGATACCCGCGTTGGCACTTGCGCGGTCGGGGTATTAACATGTCCGGCTTATCACGCGGCGTTTTGTCGCATACCGTCTCATTGCCTGCCAGATTCCCATGCCCTTCGAACTTACCGTAGAACCCTTGACCCTGCTCATCCTGGCAGGGGTCGCTTTCGTCGCCGGTTTCATCGATGCCATCGCTGGCGGCGGCGGCCTGCTGACCACCCCCGCCCTGCTGACAGCCGGCATGCCGCCTCACCTGGTACTGGGCACCAACAAGCTCAGCTCCACGTTCGGCTCGGCCACGGCCAGCCTCACCTACTACAGGCGCAAGCTCTTTCACCCGGCTCAGTGGCGTCGGGCCCTGTTTGGCACCTTGGCCGGGGCCCTGCTAGGGGCGGTCGTTGCGCACTACATGCCTGCCGAGTGGCTGAACAAGATGCTGCCGGTGATCGTGTTCGCCTGCGGCCTGTACCTGTTGTTCGGCGGCACGCCAAAGGCGCCACTGGACGCCGATGCCCCGATTCGCAAGAAGTGGCAGCTGCCGCAAGGCCTGACCTTGGGTTTCTATGACGGCGTGGCTGGGCCGGGTACAGGTGCTTTCTGGACGGTCAGCACCCTGCTGCTTTACCCCATCGACCTTGTCCGCGCCAGTGGCGTGGCCCGCAGCATGAACTTCGTCAGCAACATCGCAGCCCTGACGGTGTTCGTGATTTCCGGGCAGGTGGATTACATCGTCGGCCTGTGCATGGGCCTGTCGGTCATGGTCGGCGCCTTCTTTGGCGCCCGGACGGCGATCAGCGGCGGTAGCAAGTTCATCCGTCCCGTATTCATCACCGTGGTGCTGGCCCTGACCGTGCGCCTGGCCTGGCAGCACTGGTTTGGCCAGGCGTGATCAGCCAGGAACTGCACGCGTAAGGGACTGGGGTCTCGACCTGGAGCGAGCCTGATCGGTCACTGCCCGGGGAACGCAGGGTCGGCACGGCCCAATCGGCGGGCTACGTACAGGTCGATCAGGTAACGGGCAATCGACCGTCCAGCCGGCAGCGGCGGTAGATCGTGCACATTGAACCAGCGGGCATCCTCGATTTCATCCGGCTGCATGACGATGGCGCCCCCGGCGTATTCGGCATGAAAGCCCAGCATCATCGAGTGCGGGAAGGGCCAGCACTGGCTACCCACGTACTGGATGTTCTTGACCTCCAGCGCCACTTCTTCGCGCACTTCGCGCACCAGGCAGTCTTCGGCCGACTCGCCGGGTTCGGCGAAGCCCGCCAGGGTGCTGTACACGCCTGCCACGAAGCGCGGCGAGCGCGCCAGCAGGATCTCGTCGCCTCGTGTGATCAACACGATCATGCTGGGCGAGATGCGCGGGTAGCTGCGCAGGTCGCAGGCCCTGCAGTGCATGGCCCGCTCCCAGCGAATTTGCGTCATGGGCTGACCGCAACTGCCACAGAACCGGTGCTCGCGCGCCCAGGTGCCGATCTGCGCGGCGTAACCCAGGATCGTGTATGTCTCGGCATCCCCTTCGAGCATGAACGTGCGCAGGCCCCGCCAACTGCAACCGGGTACCTGGCCGGCACTGGCCAGCTCAAGCAGAAATACCGGCTGGCCATCGAAGTGACCGATGCCGTGCTCGCACAGCACATCCAGCCCCTGGCCCTTGAGCCAGTCGCGCGGGAACAACGCGCCCTCTTCCCCGACCAGAAAGCCCTCCGGGCTGTGGGCCACGGCCAAGCCGGCGGGCGTTTGCGGGTCGAGTACTGCGGTCGTCCAGCGTGCTGACATAAGGGCATTCCTGTAAGGTGCGCCCGTCGACTCTGTCAGTCGGCGAACGACGGTTTGTGTTTGTTCATGTGCGCGGCCATGGCCAGGCGCATGTCTTCGGACTGCAACATCGCCGCATTCCAGGTGGCGATGTACTCGAGGCCGTCGTCGATGCGGTGATCGCGCATGTAGCTCAGCATGTGCTTGGTACCGGCCACGGCGATCGGTGATTTGGCTGCGATGTCCCGGGCAATGGCGAACACACCCTCGAGCAAGGCGGCTTGATCATCGTAGACCCGGTTCACCAGGCCGATGCGCAGCGCCTCCTCGGCCTCGACGGTACGTCCGGTGTAGGCCAGTTCTCGCATGATGCCGTCGTTGATGATGCGTGGCAAACGCTGCAATGTGCCGACGTCCGCGGCCATGCCCATGTCGATTTCCTTGATGGAGAACTGCGCGTCACCGCTGCAATAGCGCATGTCGCAGGCTGACAGCAGGTCGATGGCTCCGCCGATGCAGTAGCCCTGTACGGCCGCCAGCACTGGCTTGCGGCAGCGGTCGACGGCGTTGAACGAGGCTTGCAGGGCCAGGATGGTCTTGCGCAGCGTGCGGGCGTTGCGCGCAGGGTCCTTGCCCATCTGCCCGGCGACCGACGCCAGCATGGCCAGGTCGATGCCGGCCGAAAAGTGCTTGCCAGCACCGCTGATGATTACGGCCCGGACCGCGTCGGTGTCGTCCACCCACTGGAAGATCTCGATGATTTCCTCCCAGAACGCGGCATTCATGGCGTTCAGTTTTTCCGGGCGGTTGATCTGAACGTGGGCAATGTTTTCGTTCAGCTCTACCTTGAACGCGCTGTATTGGGTCACGGGCGACACTCCTGTGGGCTCTGGCAATGACAGCGATGGTAGCGCAGCCCGGTTGCCGTGCGTCTGCCAAAAGCGGGACTGCGGGAATAGGCGGACGGCTCAGGCCAAGCAACGCGCGTACAACTTTTGCCCGAGGCTGGCATCGAACCTGTGTAAGCACTCACTCTCAGGAGAAACACAATGGCGATACGCAAGGCATTGATGCTTTCCTGCATGGCCCTTGCCCTGGTTGGCTGCGCCGGCAACGATCACCCTGCCCCACCACGCACGCAGCAGGTCGACCTGCAACGCTATCAGGGCACCTGGTACGAGCTGGCACGGCTGCCGATGTTCTTCCAGCGCAACTGTGTGCAATCCGAAGCTCACTATGCCCTGCGCACCGATGGCCGCATCGATGTGACCAACCGCTGCATGGAGAAGGACGGGCAGTGGAACGAAGCCAAGGGCATCGCCGAAGCTCAGCAGCCGGGCAGCACCGACAAGCTCTGGGTACGCTTCGACAACTGGTTCAGCCGCCTGGCGCCTGACCTGACCAAGGGCGAGTACTGGGTGCTCTACCATGACAAGGACTACCGCGTAGCGCTGGTCGGCCATCCTAACCGCGAGTACCTGTGGCTGCTGTCCCGCACCCCGGCCATTCCGGACAAGACCCGTGACCAGCTGCTGGACATCGCGCGCGAGCAAGGCTATGACACCAGCAAACTGGTCTGGCGCCAGGCTGACAGCACGGGCGTGGAGTAAGACTTTGATGGCGCATGACAAGGAGTAGACATGGACCTGCTGTTTCTGGGCACCAGCGCCGGTGCCCCGACCAAGGCCCGCAACGTCAGCGCGACGGCGCTGCTGGAGGCCACGGGCAAACGCTGGTACTTGATCGACTGCGGTGAGGGCACCCAGCATCGCCTGTTGCACACACCGCTGTCGACTCAGGACCTGGGCGGCATTTTCATCACTCACGTACACGGCGACCACTGCCTGGGTTTGCCCGGCCTGCTGGCCAGTGCGAGCATGAACGGGCGGCGCCAACCCTTGGATGTGGTGTTGCCCCGGGCCTTGCACGAGTGGTTGCGCATCAGCCTGGCGGTGACCGACAGTCATCTGTCCTTCGATCTGCGGCTGTTGCCCGTCGAAGATTTCAATGGCTGGCACAACGCAGCCGTCACGGTGAGCACCGTTACTTTGTCACACCGCGTGCCCAGCGTGGGCTACCTCTTCGAGGAGCGTTGCCCCGAGCCACGGCTGGACAGCGTGCGCCTTGACGCCGAAGGTGTCCCTCGCGGGCCATTGTGGGGGACGCTAGCAAAAGGCCTGGCGGTGAGTCACCAAGGCCGTGAGCTGCAAGCGGCGGACTACCTGCAGCCTGGTCGAGCTGCCCGCCGCATCATTGTTTGCGGCGACAACGACACGCCCGAGCTGTTGGCCGAGGCTGCGGCAGGTGCCGATGTGCTGGTGCACGAAGCGACCTTTACGCAACCTGCGGTGGAAAGATCTGGCGTGACCTATGGCCACAGTACTGCGGCGGCAGTGGCTCGCTTTGCCCAAGCGGCCGGGGTGCGTAACCTGGTGCTGACGCACTTCAGTGCGCGCTACCAGGCTGACAATCGGCGCAGCCCTTCGATCGATGACGTAAGGCAGGAGGCTGCCCTGCATTATGCTGGCAACCTCACGTTAGCCGTGGATCTTCAGCGGTATCATTTGGGGCGTGAGGGTGTGTTGTTGCCTGTCGATTGAGCGGACAGCGTGTATCTGGGTGGTATTGGTAGGGTATGAACAGCCTTGGATGTCCAGGGTGAGTCATAGATTGTGAGGTCCGCTGCGCGGTCCATCGCGGCATATGCAAGACAGTCGCTCCCACAATGGATCTGCGTAGTCCTCACATTTCAGCAAGTACCGCTAGCCGTGAGCAGCCTTGCTGGGGCGCCGGACCGGCCGCGATAGGCCGCGCAGCGGACCCGGCAATGTAAACTGCGAAGCTGAAACCATCGCACTGCCCACAGTTTCATCCCCGCAGCTCCCATCAACCAGACCACTGTAGCGCCCACAGCGTCCACGACAGCATGAACAGCCCCGAAACTAAGCCGCCAAACGCCCCTTGGCCACCGCCTCGGACGCTGCCAACATGGCGCGCAGCAACACGGCACACCCTGCCGCTAGATCCTCAGGCGTGGCGTTCTCGATTTCGTTGTGGCTGATGCCGTTTTCGCACGGCACGAAAATCATGCCAGCCGGCCCAAGTTCAGCCAGGAAGATCGCGTCGTGCCCTGCCCCGCTGACGATATCCATGTGCGGCAACCCCAGCGCCTGGGCTGACTCACGTACCGCACTCACGCAAACGTCGTCGAAATACAAGGCCGGGAAATCTGCGGTCGGCACCAGCTCATACGTCAGCCCATGCCGCTCGCAGGTCTGTTCGATCACACTGCGAACCTCGGCAATCATTCCCTCAAGCCGGTCTCCTTCGAGGTGACGCAGATCGAGGGTCATGCGCACTTCACCTGGAATCACGTTGCGCGAGCCAGGATAAGCTTGCAGGCAGCCCACCGTGCCGCAGGCGTGCGGCTGGTGACCTAAGGCGGCGCGGTTGACAGCCTCGACCACGGCAGCGGCGCCGACCAAGGCATCCTTGCGCAGGTGCATGGGCGTTGGGCCAGCATGGGCCTCCACCCCACGCAAGGTCAGGTCGAACCATTTCTGGCCCAGGGCGCCTAGCACCACGCCGATGGTCTTGGCCTGGTCTTCCAGGATCGGGCCTTGTTCGATGTGGGCCTCGAAATACGCGCCCACCGGATGGCCCGTCACCGCGCGGCTGCCGGCGTAGCCGATTTCATTCAGCGCCTCGCCCACACTAATCCCCTGCGCATCGCGTTTAGCCAGCGTCTGCTCGAGACTGAACTTGCCGGCAAAGACGCCCGAGCCCATCATGCACGGTGCAAAGCGTGAGCCTTCCTCGTTGGTCCACACCACCACCTCCAGTGGGGCCTCAGTTTCCACGCCCAGGTCGTTGAGGGTGCGGATGACCTCCAACCCGGCCATGACCCCGTAGCAGCCATCGAACTTGCCACCGGTGGGCTGGGTGTCGATGTGACTGCCCGTCATTACCGGAGGCAGTGCGGCATCGCGCCCTGGCCGGCGGGCGAACAGATTGCCCACCCCGTCGACCGTCACCGTGCACCCTGCCGCTTCGCACCACTGCACGAATAGGTCGCGGGCCTGGCGATCCAGGTCGGTCAGGGCCAGTCGGCATACGCCACCCTTGGGCGTGGCGCCCAGGTGCGCCAGGTCCATGAGCGATTGCCACAGGCGTGCGCCATCGACATGACGGGCAGTCGATTGAAGAACGTCTTGAGCGCGGGTCATAGGTCTCTCCTCAGGCTTTTCTTGTCGGATGTGTAAGCCACGGCGCGGGCCTGCCCGCACTGCGACGAGCAGGTATTCAAGGCAAAGGCTTGGCCATGCGCGTCGGGCTAGGGGCGGCCATGGCAGCGAAGACGTAGTACAAGCCAGCCCCGAGCAGCGAGCCGGTGAACCAGCCATAGTCGTAGAACCAACTGAAGTGACTGTTGCCAATGGCCAGCACCGTGAGCGCCACCGGCAGCGCAAAGGCCGCGAAGCCCGGCCAGTGCCACGCAGGATAGACGTCATCACGATACAGCCCGGCCAGATCCAGGTGCTGACGCCGTACCAGGAAGTAATCCACCACCATGATCCCTGCAATGGGACCGAGCAGGCTGGAATACCCCAGCAACCAGTTGGAATAGACGCTTTCAAGGCTGATGTCGGAAACGATCCAGCCCAGCTTCTTGAGAAGCTCGTGGCCCATCAGCGCCAGTCCGATGAAACCGGTCAGCCACACCGCCCGGCTGCGCCCGATCAGGCGCGGTGCAATGTTCTGGAAATCGTTGGTGGGCGAGACGATGTTGGCCGCCGTGTTGGTGGACAAGGTAGCGATCACGATCAGGGCCATGGCCAATGCTACCCAGAAGGGGCTCTGAATCTTGCCGATCAGCGTCACCGGGTCGGAAACGGTCTCGCCCACCAATGAGGCCGAGGCCGCCGTCAACACCACACCCAGCGAGGCAAACAGGAACATGGTCAGGGGCAAGCCGAATATCTGCCCCAGAATCTGGTCCTTCTGGCTGCGGGCATAACGACTGAAGTCCGGGATGTTCAGCGACAGGGTGGCCCAGAAGCCCACCATGGCAGTGAGCCCTGCGCAGAAATAACCCACCACGCTGGCCCCTTGAGGACGCTTCGGTGGCTGGGCCAACAGTTCGGTCATGGACATGTGCGGCAGCGCCCACACCAGCAGCCCGACACCCACCGATACCAGCAAAGGCGCTGACAAGGTTTCCAGCCACTTGATCGATTCTGCACCGCGCAGCACCACCCACAGGTTCAGGCACCAGAAGATCATGAAGCCGATCACCTCGCCGGTGCCGCCCAGGGCCTTCCAGCCCTCGAATACCGAGCCCAGGAACAGATGAATCGCCAGCCCGCCGAACAGCGTCTGGATCCCGAACCAGCCGCAGGCGACCACGGCCCGCACCAGGCACGGTACGTTGGAACCCAGAATGCCGAAGGATGCACGCAGCAGCACCGGGAATGGAATGCCGTACTTGGTGCCGGGAAAGGCATTGAGCGTCAGTGGAATCAGCACGATGAGGTTGGCCAGCAAGATGGCCAGCAACGCTTCACCCACGCTCAGACCGAAATACGCCGTGAGCACGCCGCCCAGGGTGTAGGTAGGCACGCAGATGGACATGCCCACCCACAGGGCGGTGATGTGCCACCTGTTCCAGGTGCGCTGATGCACCTTGGTGGGGGCGATGTCGGGGTTGTAGCGCGGGCTGTCAAGCACGTCGGGGCCTTCGCACAGCTCTACCAGGCCGTTGCGTTCAACCTCGTGCGATCTGCTCTGTTGCATGGGGCCTTCTCCAGAATGTTGTTGTATTTGTTCGCTCATCGGGGCGAGTCGATGGCCGGAGTACACACGCAGAATGTGGGTAGAAATTTCGACCAAATTTCAATCTTGTCAAGTTAGTCAATCTCTTGCGAAACGCCTGTGCTAGAGCCATTCGTAATTTAATTTCTTTATTAATCAGTAAGTTAAAAACCACAAAATTCGTGGGATTTATTTCTTGCCGAATCCAGAATCTGCATCTAGCCTCGAATCTTGTCAGCGCTGACAGGATCTAGCTGCCCGCCTGACCTGCACAATTTCAAGAACCGGCACAGACCGGTCAGCCTGCGAGGAAAAACGGCATGTCTCTGTTGATCCGTGGCGCCACCGTGGTCACCCACGAAGAAAGCTTCAGCGCCGATGTCCTGTGTGCGAACGGCCTGATCCAGGCCATTGGCCAGGACATCGACCCACCCGTCGGTTGCAATGTGCTCGATGGCAGCGGCCAGTACCTGATGCCCGGCGGGATCGACCCGCATACCCACATGCAGTTGCCGTTCATGGGCACGGTGGCCAGCGAGGACTTTTTCAGCGGCACCGCCGCCGGGCTGGCAGGCGGAACCACCTCTATCATCGATTTCGTGATCCCCAATCCCCAGCAGTCGCTGATGGAGGCGTTTCACACTTGGCGCGGTTGGGCAGAAAAGAGCGCCAGCGATTACGGCTTTCACGTGGCCATCACGTGGTGGAGCGACCAAGTGGCCGAGGAGATGGGTGAGCTGGTCGCCCACCATGGGGTGAACAGTTTCAAGCACTTCATGGCCTACAAGAACGCCATCATGGCCGCTGACGACACCCTGGTCGCCAGCTTCGAGCGTTGCCTGCAACTGGGCGCCGTGCCCACGGTGCACGCCGAGAACGGCGAGCTGGTGGATCATCTGCAACGCAAGTTGCTGGCCCAGGGCATGACAGGGCCCGAGGCGCACCCGTTGTCACGTCCACCCCAGGTTGAAGGCGAAGCGGCCAGCCGCGCTATCCGTATTGCCGAAACCCTCGGTACGCCGTTGTACCTGGTGCATGTCTCCAGCCGCGAGGCGCTGGATGAGATCGCCTACGCTCGCGGCAAGGGGCAGCCGGTATACGGCGAGGTCTTGCCTGGCCATCTGCTGCTGGACGACAGCGTCTACCGCGACCCGGACTGGGCCACGGCAGCGGGCTATGTAATGAGCCCGCCGTTCCGACCGCGTGAACACCAGGAGGCGCTGTGGCGCGGCCTGCAGTCGGGCAATCTGCACACCACCGCCACCGACCACTGCTGTTTCTGCGCCGAGCAAAAGGCCATGGGACGCGACAATTTCAGCCGCATTCCCAATGGCACGGCCGGTATCGAGGACCGCATGGCGGTACTGTGGGATGCCGGTGTGAACACAGGTCGCCTCTCCATGCACGAATTCGTCGCCGTTACCTCTACCAACACGGCGAAGATCTTCAACCTCTTTCCGCGCAAAGGCGCCATTCGTGTCGGGGCCGACGCCGACCTGGTGCTGTGGGACCCACAGGGCACGCGCACCCTCTCGGCCAAGACCCATCACCAGCAGGTGGACTTCAACATCTTCGAAGGCCGTACCGTGCGCGGCGTGCCCAGCCACACCATCAGCCAGGGCAAGGTGGTGTGGGCCGACGGTGACTTGCGCGCCGAAGTCGGTGCCGGACGGTATGTCGAACGCCCGGCCTACCCTTCGGTGTACGAACTGCTCGAGCGTCGGGCAGAACACCACCGGGCCACCCCCGTGCCCCGCTAGCCGCTGACACTGATCGACCGGCTTTCACTGCAACACCGACCCCTCAGGCCGACACCGTGCGCGGGGGCCGGCGTGCCGGTGATCGGGGCTGCCCGCGCCCCACTTTTCAAGCCCACGACAAGAAAGAGAGGCTACCACCGTGATAGACGCACTGAACCATTTGCCCCGCCCAAGGGCCGGCAGCGACCAGTTGGCCGAGCATTTCAGCGACCTGGTCCCACCCCTGACCGCGCGCCAGGCCGCCGTGGAGAGCGCGCGCTGCCTGTACTGCTACGATGCCCCGTGTATCAATGCCTGCCCCAGCGACATCGACATTCCGTCCTTCATCCGCCGCATCAGTGATGACAACCTGCAAGGCGCTGCTGAACGGATCCTGTCGGCCAACATCCTCGGTGGCAGTTGTGCCCGTGTCTGCCCCACCGAAATCCTCTGCGAACAGGCCTGCGTGCGCAACAACGCGCAGGAATGCGCGCCGGTGCTGATTGGCCAATTGCAACGCTATGCCTTGGACAACGCCCAGTTCAGCGAACACCCCTTCCAGCGCTCCCCGGCTACCGGCAAGCGCATCGCAGTGGTCGGCGCCGGCCCGGCGGGCTTGTCTTGTGCACATCGTCTGGCCATGCACGGGCACGATGTGGTCGTCTTCGAAGCCAGTGAGAAACCGGGTGGCCTGAACGAGTACGGTATCGCCCGCTATAAGTTGGTTGATGATTTCGCCCAACGTGAAGTGGCGTTTTTGCTGGGCATCGGGGGCATCGAGATCCGCTATGGCCAGCGCCTGGGCAGCGACCTGGGGCTCGGTGACCTGCGGGATCAGTACGATGCCGTCTTTCTCGGCCTTGGGCTCAGTGCCGTGCGGCAACTGGGCCTGCCCGATGAACAGGCACCTGGCGTGCTGGCTGCCACCGACTACATCCGCGAACTGCGCCAGGCCGATGACCTGAGTCGGTTGCCCTTGGCCGACCGTTGCCTGGTGATCGGCGCCGGAAACACGGCGATCGACATGGCCGTGCAGATGAGCCGACTGGGGGCGCGCGACGTCAACCTGGTGTATCGCCGTGGGGCGTCCGACATGGGCGCCACGGGCCACGAGCAAGCCATCGCCAAGGCCAACCAGGTGCGTCTGCATACCTGGGCGCGCCCCGACGCCGTACTGCTGAGCGACGATGGCAAGGTACGCGGCATGCGCTTCGCTCGCACCGCAATGGTAGACGGTCGCTTGGGCGACACTGGAGAAACCTTCGAACTGGCTGCCGACGCGATCTTCAAGGCCATCGGGCAGCGCTTCGAAGACCAAAGCGTGGCGGACCCGGTCGCCGCGCAGCTGGCGCGCGACGGCGAGCGCATTCGCGTCGATGCGTGCATGCAGACCAGCCTGCCGGGCGTGTATGCCGGCGGTGACTGCACCGCCCTGGGCCAGGACCTCACCGTGCAGGCCGTACAACATGGCAAGGTAGCTGCCCAGGCCATCCATGCCCAACTCATGCTCAACGTGGAGGCCGCCTAAATGGCTGACTTGTCTATCGTCTTCGCCGGCATTCGCGCCCCCAATCCCTTCTGGCTGGCCTCGGCCCCGCCCACCGACAAGGCCTACAACGTGGTACGCGCCTTCGAAGCGGGTTGGGGTGGCGTGGTCTGGAAAACACTGGGGGAAGACCCAGCAGCGGTGAACGTGTCATCGCGATATTCGGCGCACTTCGGCGCCAATCGCCTGGTTCAGGGCATCAACAACATCGAGTTGATCACCGATCGATCACTGGAAATCAACCTGCGGGAGATCACTCAGGTCAAGAAGGACTGGCCGGACCGTGCACTGATCGTGTCGCTGATGGTGCCGTGCGAGGAGGCATCGTGGAAATTCATCCTGCCACTGGTAGAAGCCACAGGGGCCGATGGAATCGAACTGAACTTCGGCTGCCCCCACGGGATGCCCGAGCGGGGCATGGGGGCGGCGGTGGGCCAGGTGCCTGAGTATGTGGAGATGGTCACCCGCTGGTGCAAGACCCACTGCTCACTGCCGGTGATCGTAAAGCTCACCCCCAACATCACCGACATTCGCCAGTCGGCTCGAGCAGCGCATCGAGGCGGCGCTGATGCGGTATCGCTGATCAACACCATCAACTCCATCACCAGCGTGGACCTGGACCGCATGGTGGCCCACCCAATTGTCGGCGACCAAAGCACGCACGGCGGTTACTGCGGCTCCGCCGTCAAACCCATCGCCCTGAACATGGTTGCGGAGATCGCCCGCGACCCCGCCACCCTGGGCTTGCCGATCTGCGGGATCGGCGGTATCGGCAACTGGCGTGATGCTGCCGAGTTCGTGGCTCTGGGCAGCGGCGCGGTTCAAGTCTGCACCGCCGCCATGCTGCATGGCTTTCGCATCGTCGAGGACATGAAGGACGGCCTTGCACGTTGGATGGACCAGCATGGGCATGCCAGTCTTGAAGACTTCAGAGGCCAGGCGGTCGGTCACACCACTGACTGGAAGTACCTGGACATCAACTACCAGTCCATTGCGCACATCGATCAGCACGCTTGCATTGGTTGCGGCCGGTGTCATATCGCCTGCGAGGATACCTCCCACCAGGCCATCGCCAGTACGGTGAAGGCCGACGGTACCCATGCCTACAGCGTGATCGAAGAGGAATGCGTAGGCTGCAATCTATGCCAGATCACCTGTCCCGTTGAAGACTGCATCGAGATGGTGGCACAAGACACCGGCAAGCCGTACCTGAACTGGACGCAGGACCCGCGCAACCCGTATCGGGAGGTTGGTTGAGGGTAGGAAGTGTGGATGCAGGCGCGGTTTCGCCAGACGCCGGATCCGTCGCGGTGGGGCGCACATGGGCCCTGATGTTTATGATTCACGGCTCAAATCCTGGGGCCGCCCAGCGGCCCCAGGGTCTATACTCCTGCATCATCGTGCGCCGGGACCGCTGCACGCCCTCTGCCGGTGGCAGTCAACAGCCGTCTGACGCCTCAAGGCTCTAACCCAATACCTCGCAGGATTACACGGGTGACCGTCTGCACAGCGTTTTCGAAGTCTCGGTCGGACAGCGGCTCGCCTTCGTTGAGCAAGGCCACCTGGTAACCGAAGTCGGCATAATGCTGGGTCGATGCCCATATCATGTACAGCAGCGCCGACGGCTGCACCGGCAGAATGCGCCCCTCCTCCACCCAGCGGCGGATCTTCGCCTCCTTTAGCCTGGCCCAGGGCACCAGGCTCTCATCCAGGTCCGCTTTGAGCACCGGCGCACCGTGCAGCATCTCCTCGGCCCAGATTTTCGAGCCCAGCGGCCGTGAACGGGAGTGTGCCATCTTCGCGCGGATATAACTGGTCAGCACGACGCGAGGGTCATCGAAGTGCTCGAAGCTCAACGCGTCTTGCTTCCAGACTTCGAGCAAGTCCTGCAGCACCGCTCGAAACAGGTCGTCCTTGGTCTTGAAGTAGTAGTGAAGATTCGAGCGCGGCAGCTGCGCCTGTTCGGCGATATCGCCCATGGAAGTGGCAGCGAAGCCCTTCTCGGCGAATACGCGTTCGGCAGCCTGCAGAATCTTTTCGACGTTGCGACGACGGATTTCAATCTTGTGGTTGGCCATCAGGCGTCGGCCGTCCACACGGCCAACTCGAACCCATCCGGATCGGTGAAATGAAAACGGCGACCCCCCGGAAACGCGAACACTGCCCTGCTGACGGTGCCGCCCGCTGCTTGCACCCGTCGCTGGGTGACCTGCAAGTCATCTGCATAGAGAATGACCAGAGGCCCTCCTGGCCGCACGGGCTCACCTGTAGTGAAACCACCCGTCAGCCGGCCGTCGCTGAACTCGGTGTAGGCTGGCCCGTAATCGGTGAACTTCCAGCCGAACACCGCTGCGTAGAATGCTTTGCTGCGCGCGATGTCGCTGACGTTGAACTCGATGTTGTCGATCTGACGATCCCTACCGCGAATACCCATGAACGCTCCGTGCTCTCGGAAATGTTCCGTAGTCTACTCCGCTTGCGTAGCGAAACCATGAGCCGGCGCAAGCGCCGGCTACCAGGCTTCAGGCGCTGGCGCGCACGCGCGCAGGGCATTGCGCACGGTGCAGGTTGAGCGCGGTATTGATGATGCCGATATGGCTGAACGCCTGCGGGAAGTTACCCAGCATGCGCTTGCCTACCGGATCGTACTGCTCGGCCAGCAGGCCCACATCGTTGCACAGCTCGGTCAGCCGTTGATACAGCGCGTGCGCTTCGGCCTGGCGTCCCAGCAGCACGTACACGTCGGCCAGCCAGAAGGAGCACACCAGGAATGTCCCCTCGCCTGCCGTCAGGCCATCGGTGCAGCTGTCGGTGTCGTAGCGCAGCAACAGGCCGTTGTGCAACAGGCGCTTTTCGATCTGGGCCAAGGTTCGCAGAAACCGCGGGTCGTGGGCCGGCAAGAAGCCGGTCAACGCGATGTGCAGCAGGCTGGCATCCATCTCGCAAGAGCCGTAGGCCTGCACGAAGTGCTGGCCCTGAGCATCGAGCCCCTGCTCGCACACTTCCCGGTGGATCTGATCAGCGACCTGCCGGTAGTGAAGGCCGCGTTCACGGTCCTCCTCGGTGGTTTCGGCAAGCCCCGCAGCGCGGTCGAACGCCACCCAGGCCATGACCTTGGAGTGTACGAAGTGCTGCCGACCACCGCGTACTTCCCAGATGCCTTCATCAGGCTCACGCCAGATGCTTTCCAGGTACGGCATGATCACCCGGCTGATCGCGGCACTGCGCGGATGCCTGGGCAGGCCACCACGGATTGCCTGGCTCATGGCGTCGGCCAGTTCACCATAGATATCCAGCTGTGTTTGCGCGGCGGCTGCGTTGCCCACCCGCACAGGCTGGGAGTGCTCGTAACCGGCCAGCCAGGGCAACGTGTACTCCTGAAGGTCACGCTCACCGGCCAGGCCGTACATGATCTGCATCTGCTCCGGGTTGCCCGCCACCGAACGCAGCAGCCATTCACGCCAGGCCTGGGCTTCTTCGAAGTACCCCAGGTTCATGAAGGCCAGCAAGGTCATGGTGGCATCGCGCAGCCAGCAGAAGCGGTAGTCCCAGTTACGCTCACCGCCCACGCGCTCAGGTAGCGAGGTCGTCACCGCCGCCACGATCCCGCCCGTGGGCGCATAGGTCATGGCCTTGAGCACCAGCAGCGAGCGGCGGACCAAGGCCGTGTACGGTCCCACGTCCGGGCACTTGGCTGCAAAGGCCTGCCACTGATCCACGGTGGCCTTGAGGCAGGCATCGACGTCCTGTTCGGCGGGAACCGCCAGGTGCGAAGGGTGATGACGCAAGCTGAACACATGCCGCTCGCCCTCGCCTACCCGCATACGCGCCACCGTGTGATGATCGCGAGCATGGGGGGCCACGGTCGAGGACAGGATCAAGCGGTCCGGGCCTGCTACCGCGCTGAGGGTCAGCGGGTCGAGCCGCTCTACCCAAGGGACGCTGCGCCCGTAGTCAAAGCGCATCACCAGGTCCATTTCGAACGTGGTCTGACCCGAAAGCCCTTCGACAATGCGCACGACCGCGTTCTCGTCACCCAAGGGCATGAAATCCAGCACCCGCGCCTTTCCCGAGGCCGTGACCCAGACGGTTTCAAGCACCAGCGTGTCGTCCAGGTAGCGCCGTGTGCGCTCTGTCACAGGGTCCGAGGGCGCCAGGCGCCAACGGCCATTTTCCTCGTTGCCCAGCAAGGCTGCGAATACCGCTGGCGCATCGAAACGCGGCAGGCACAGCCAGTCGAGCGAGCCGTCGCTGCTAACCAGGGCTGCACTGCGGCAGTTGCCCAGCAGGGCATAATCTTCAATATGGGCAGGCATCGATACTCCTGGAATTCAGTGCGTCAGTAGTGCCGGACCCGCTTTCGCGGACAGGCCCGGCACCACGCGATCGGATCGAAACGGTGCAACGTCAACCCAGCCGGTGCCACTCGCGCTTGTCCCGGGCCAGCAGCTCGTTGCCCGCCTCCGGGCCATCCTGGCCGGCCTCGTAGTCGTGCACTTCCCCGCCCTGGGCCCAGGCATCGAGAAACGGCTGGACGGCGCGCCAGCCGTTCTCGATGTTGTCGGCACGCTGAAACAACGTCTGGTCGCCTGTCAGGCAGTCGTAGATCAAGGTTTCGTAACCGGTGGCCGGGGTCATCTTGAAGAAGTCTTTGTAGGCGAAACCCAGCTCGACATTCTCCATCACCAGTTCCGGCCCTGGCCGCTTGGCCTGAAGGTCGAACCACATGCCTTCGTTGGGCTGGATCTGGATCTTCAGGTAATTGGGCTTGGGCCTTTGCAACGCGGACTCTCGGAACTGGGCATACGGCGCCGGCTTGAAGCAGATGGCGATTTCCGTATCGCGCACGCTCATGCGCTTACCGGTGCGCAGGTAAAAGGGCACACCGGCCCAGCGCCAGTTGTCGATCATGATCTTCATGGCCACGAACGTTTCGGTCTGGCTGTCAGGCTCCACCTTGCTTTCCTGGCGGTAACCCGGCACGTGCTTCCCGCCCAGGGTGCCGGCTACATATTGGCCGCGAACCGAGTTCTTCAATGCCATCTTGGTCGACCACGGGCGGATCGCGCCGATCACCTTGGCTTTCTCCCCGCGAACCGCGTCGGCGGCAAACGCTGCAGGCGGCTCCATGGCCACCATCGCCAGCAGCTGGAACAGATGATTGGGCACCATGTCGCGCATTGCACCGGTGCTGTCATAGAACGCACCACGGGTTTCGACCCCTACGGTTTCAGCGGCGGTGATCTGCACATGGTCGATGTAATGATTGTTCCAGAACGACTCGAACAGCCCGTTGGAGAAACGGCTGACCAGGATGTTCTGGACGGTTTCCTTGCCCAGGAAATGGTCGATCCGGTAAATCTGACGCTCGCCCATCACGTTCAGCAGGCAGGCGTTGAGCGCCTCGGCGCTGGCAAGGTCGTGTCCGAACGGTTTCTCGATGACCACCCGGCGAAACCCGCCGCCCGATTCGTCCAGCAACCCGGCTTCCCCGAGGCGCTTGGCCACTTCGGGGAAGAACCGTGGGGAGGTCGCCAGGTAGAAAATGGCGTTGCCATGGCTGGTCTTGTCGATGCGCTGGGCGATCGCCTCATAAGTCGCCGCGTCGAGAAAGTCCCCGGTCTGGTAGTCCAGGCGCTTGGCAAGGCTGGCCCAGAGCTTTTCGTCCAGGTTCGCTGGAGCACCCTCGCCACCTTTGTCGCGCTCGGCCATGAACGCATGCAAACGTTCAGCAAATTCCTCGGCGCTGACAGCATTGTGGTCGACACCCACGATGCGCAGGTCCCGATCGAGCAGGCCATCACGGCTGAGGTTGTAGAGCGCAGGCATCAGCAGTCGCTTGACCAGGTCGCCATTGGCGCCGAACAGGAACAAGGTGCAGGGTGGAGCAGCGGGCGTTGCCGGTTTTTTGCTCATTCAGGTTTCTTCTCAACGTGCCCACCGAACCCAAGGCGCATGGCCGAGAGAATCTTGTCGCCATACGTGCCTTGTTGCTGGCGCGAACGGAAACGCGCGAACAGCGCACTGGACAGCACCGGGACTGGCACTGCCTGCTCGACGGCCGCGTCGATGGTCCAGCGCCCTTCCCCGCTGTCCGACACCGAGCCGCTGAACTGGGCCAACTGAGGGTCGGCCACCAGCGCGTCGGCGGTCAGGTCCAGCAGCCAGGACGTGACCACGCTGCCACGACGCCACACTTCGGCGATCTCGGCCACGTTCAGGTCAAAGCGCTGGTCCTCGGGCAGCTCGTCACCGCCTTTGCTGCGCAGCAGGTCGAAGCCTTCGGCGTAAGCCTGCATCAAGCCGTATTCGATGCCGTTGTGCACCATCTTCACGTAGTGCCCGGCACCCGGCGGGCCGGCATGGATATAGCCATGCTCGGCACGCTGTGGTTCTCCGGTGCGTCCGTGGGTGCGCGGGATGTCCCCGACACCGGGTGCGAGTGCTGCAAACAGGGGCTCCAGACGTTCGAACACGTCCTTTTCCCCGCCGATCATCATGCAGTAACCGCGTTCCAGGCCCCATACCCCGCCTGAGGTACCGACATCCAGGTAGTGAAGCCCACGCTGGGCCAGTTCTGCGGCGCGGCGCATGTCGTCTTTGTAGAAAGTATTACCACCGTCGATGATCGAATCGCCAGGTTCCAGCAAGTCAGCCAGCTGGGCAATGGTCTGCTCGGTAGGCGCCCCGGCGGGAAGCATGACCCAGACGGCACGAGGCGCCTGGAGTTTCTCGACCAGTGCAGCCAGGTCAGCCGCCCCGACGCTGCCTTCGCCCTCCAGAGCAGTAACGGCTTGTGCGTTGCGGTCATGCACCACGGTGTGATGGCCAGCGAGCATAAGCCGCCTTGCGATGTTGCCGCCCATGCGGCCCAGCCCGACGATTCCCAATTGCATGAGCAGGTGCTCCCCTTCTGGAATGAGTGACGACGTTTCGCCTTTCAGGTTAGTCCAGTGGACGGCATGAGGGTTCAGCGACGGGCGGTATGTTCATGTTGGTTTATTGGGGACGAGACGCCGCGCTATCTGCCATTCAGGGTACGCAAGTCAATTTAACAGCGCTCGATCAATCAAGGCCCCGTCATACAGCACGGGTCGCACCGTTAAGGTGCAAAGCAATACACACAGCGCCGCTCGTCGCCTCTCGCCGGCGTGCAATAAAAGCGCCCTGAGTGCTCGGCGAGTTTATGCCAACGTTTGCGTCTAGCACGGGGGCCGCCTGGAATGACCGTTCGGTCACATTTGTAATATTTCTCGCCTACACTCAAGTTCCGGCCCGCCATTTGCTCATCGGAAGAGCAACGGAAAAAAAGTCGAACTTTAAGGAAAGCCGACAGGTCAGGAACTAAGCAGGCCAGATGAAATGGGTTATTCCCACGCACGGCCCGCCCACCCCAACCAGTCCACTCGCCTTTTGGCCGGAATGCCAAATGCGCTGTGCCTGTGCGCACGACTCGGGGGCAAGGATTGCAGTACGCAGAATTCGCAAAGAGAGAATCAACACGAAAGACCGCCGCGGTTTATCAGTGCCCGGCCAAGCTTAGGGACGGAGAGAAAGAATGATCAGTGCCGCTGTCGCGACTCAAGTAGCTACCTTTACATCGGAACACCGCGAACCGCTCATCCCGGAGCTCGCCAAGACAGGCAAGGCACCTGGCGCCCAGCGCCAGAACAACCCGAACAAACGCAAGATCCTTTTCGTCACCTCGGAAATCGCTGACCTGGTGAAGACCGGTGGTTTGGGCGACGTCTCCGCGGCGTTGCCTCGCGCGCTTGCCCACCTGCACGACGTGCGTGTGCTGATCCCGGGTTACCCGCAGGTGGTGGAAAGCGACAACCCCATCCACATCGTCGGTGAGCTGGGCGGCCATGCAGCCTTGCCCCCTTGCAAGATCGGCCGGATGGACTTGCCCGACGGGCTGGTGATCTACGTGTTGATCTGCCCAGAGCTCTACCAGCGTCCCGGCACGCCTTACGCAGCAGAAAACGGTCGCGACTGGCCGGACAACCATATCCGTTTCGCCCGCCTGGGCCTGGCGGCTGCAGAAATCGCAGCCGGTGAAGGCATGATCCACTGGAAACCGGAAATGGTGCATGCCCATGACTGGCCAGCGGGCCTGGCCCCTGCGTACATGCACTGGCGCGGCTTGAGCACCCCGACCCTGTTCACCATTCACAACCTGGCCTACCAGGGCGTCTACAGCCGTGGCTGCAGCCCGGAACTGGCCATACCCGACCATGCCATGCAGCAGGAAGGCATGGAGTTCTACGGCAAGCTCTCCTTCCTGAAAGCTGGCCTGGCCTACTCCAGCCATATCACCACGGTCAGTGCCACCTACGCCCAGGAAATCACCACCCCCGAATTCGGCTGCGGCCTGGACGGTTTCCTGGCCAGCAAGGCGCAACAGGGGCTATTGGGCGGCATTCCGAACGGCATCGACGAAAGCTGGGATGCAGCGACCGACAAGCACCTGCAGCACAATTTCAGCATCAACGACTGGGAGGGCAAGGCGCGCAATGCACAGGCAGTGCGCGAGCTGTTCCAGCTGGACCCCTCCGAGGGCCCGTTGTTCGCCGTGGTCTCGCGCCTGGTCTACCAGAAAGGGCTGGACCTGACCCTGGGCGTTGCCGAGTACATCGTCGAGCAAGGCGGCCAAATTGCAATCATTGGTCGTGGCGAGCCTGAAGAAGAGCAAGCCATGCGCGAACTGGCCCTGCGTCATCCCGGCCGTGTGGGTGTACGCATCGGCTTCAACGAAACCGACGCACGCCGCATGTTCGCTGGCAGCGACTTCCTGCTGATGCCTTCGCGCTACGAGCCATGTGGCCTCAGCCAGATGTACGCCCAGCGCTTCGGCTCGCTGCCCGTTGCACGCAAGACCGGCGGGCTGGCCGATACCATCGAGAACGGTGTAACAGGTTTCCTGTTCGACGAGTCGACGGTAGAAAGCTACCGCGAGGCGCTCAGCCGGGCGTTCTACATCTACCAGAAGAAAGACCTGCTCAATGCCATGCGTTGCCTGTCCATGACCCAGCCATTCAACTGGTGCCAAGCGGTGGAACCCTACGCACGCTTGTACGAAGATCTGGTCAAGCAAGCCCAATTGGCTCATTACTGAAGAGAGGTCGAAGATGCAAAGGCATGGCGCACATGTTGAGGACGCCACGTCGGCGTGCTTCGCCCTCTGGGCACCCGACGCGCGCAGCGTGAGTTTGGAATTGCAGCACCAGGACGCCGTCGAACTCGTTCCCGATGACGATGACGATGGCTGGTTCATTGGCACCGCCCCTGCCAAGCCAGGGGACCTGTACCGCTACTGCATCAATGGCGAGCTTCGCGTTGCCGACCCCGCATCGCGCTTTCAACCCGAGGGCGTCCACGGCCCCAGCCAAGTCGTGGACCTGGCCGGCTACACCTGGCAGCATCCCTGGCAAGGCCGCCCCTGGCACGAGGCGGTGATCCAGGAGCTGCATGTGGGCGTACTGGGTGGCTATGAAGGTGTGTCGAGCCATTTGCACCGTATTGCCTCGACCGGCATTACCGCCATTGAATTGATGCCGATCAGCCAATTCCCGGGCACCCGCAACTGGGGGTACGACGGCGTGCTGCCTTATGCAGCGCAGCACAACTACGGTACACCCGAGCAACTGTGCAGCCTGGTGGACCAGGCGCATGGCCACGGGCTGATGGTGATGCTCGATGTGGTCTACAACCACTTCGGCCCCGATGGCAACTTCCTGCATGAGTACGCCAGCTCGTTCTTTCGTGAAGACCGTCAGACCCCCTGGGGTGCCGCCATCGACTTCCGCCGGCCCGAGGTGCGTGAATATTTCATCCAGAACGCCCTGCTGTGGATCTGCGATTACCGGATCGACGGCTTGCGTCTGGATGCGGTGCATGCCATCGATCAGCCTGACTTCCTCAAGGAACTGGCCAAGCGTGTGCGCGAGGCCGTCGAGCCGGGCCGACACGTGTGGCTGGTGCTGGAAAACGAGCACAACCAGGCGTTCTTGCTCGAACAAGGCTTCGACGCACAGTGGAACGACGATGGCCACAATGCGCTTCACGTGTTGCTGACCGATGAAACCGAAGGCTACTACGAAGACTACAAGGATGACCCGATCGGCAAGCTGGCGCGCTGCCTTGGCGAGGGCTTCGTCTTCCAGGGCCAGCTCAACCGCCATGGCGAACCACGCGGCGAACCCAGCGGCCACCTGCCGCCAAGCGCCTTCGTGCTGTTTCTGCAGAACCATGACCAGATCGGCAACCGCGCCATGGGCGAGCGTCTAACCCGGCTGACATCGCCCGCGGCCCTGCGCGCGGCAACCGGGCTACTGTTGCTGAGCCCGATGATTCCTTTGCTGTTCATGGGCGATGACGACGGCAGCCGTGCACCCTTCCTGTTCTTCACCGACTTTCATGATGAGCTCGCCGACGCGGTGCGCGAAGGCCGGCGCGGTGAATTCGAGCATTTTGCCGCCTTCGCCGACCCCGAAAAGCGTGCGCGTATTCCCGACCCGAACGCCGAGCAGACGTTCCACGCCTCCAGGCCTGACCCGCAGGATGTGATTGCCGGCTGGCATGGGCTGTACCAGCAGCTGCTCACTACGCGCCGCCAGCACCTGGTCCCGCGCCTGCCTGGCACCCGTTCCCTGGGCGCCGAGGTATTGGCTGACAAGGCGCTGACTGCACGCTGGCAGCTGGGGGATGGCAGTACCTTGCGCATCGACCTGAACCTGGGCGACCAGGCGCAGCACTTGGCGGCTGCGCCTGCAGGCACCTGCCTTTTTGACAGCGGCGACAAGGCGCACGCCGGCTCGACGCTTTCGCCCTTCAGCTGTGTGGTCACCCTGCTACCCCCAAACCAGGAGATGCCATGAGCGATTCCCTGCTTCACCGGCTCGCTCAACGGGCGGGCCTTGCCCGAAACTGGGTGGATGCCAACAACAAACCGCAGCAAGTGACCGACGAGGTACTGCGCAAACTCCTCGAAGCCCTGGGCCATCCGGCTGGCGACGACGCGCAACTACAAGACAGTCTATCCAGGCTTGAGCACAGCGATGACGCCCAGCACGTCCCGCCCCTGCTCACTGCCGACCAGGGCAAGCCGCTCGACCTCTCGCGGTATTTCCCAGCGCGGGCCCCGGTGTGTGGTCAGTTGGAAGATGGCAGTCACATCGACTTGCAGCTTGATGCCCAGGCCCACCTGCCAGGTGATTTTCCAGTCGGCTATCACCAACTGGAAGTGGCGCAGCATCGCTTTACGCTCGCGGTCGCACCGCCTGGTTGCCCGTCGTTGCATGACCTGGTCGAGGCGGCACCTGCGCGCTGCTGGGGCTTGTCGGCGCAGCTCTACAGCCTGCGCCGCCCCGGCGATGGTGGTTACGGTGACTGCATGGCCCTCGAGCAGCTGGTACGCAGTGCGGCCGAACGGGGCGCCGATGCGGTGGCGATCAGCCCTATCCATGCTTTGTCGGCCTTCGATCAACAACATTACAGCCCCTACTCGCCTTCGAGCAGGCTGCTGCTCAATACGCTTTACGCAAGCCCGGCGGCCATTCTGGGTGAACGCACCGTGCGCCTGGCGGTCGAGGCCTGCCACCTGGAACAGACCCTGACCTCGCTCGAGCAAGCGGCTTTGGTGGACTGGCCGCGCGCAGCCGATGCGCGCTACAAGCTGCTGGACGCGCTCTACCAGCACTTCAGCCAAGGCGATCACCCGCAACGCGCCGATTTCGAGAGTTATCGCCAGGCCGCAGGCGAGGCACTGGAGCACCATTGCCGTTTTGAAGTGCTGCAAGCCGAGGCGGTCGACAAAGGCCATGGGGCTGATTGGCGCAACTGGCCAGAGGCGTGGCGCGACCCCTTCGGAACCGAAGTCCGCGCCTTGGCCGAAAGTTATCCGGCCAGGGTAGAGTTTCACGCCTTCTGCCAATGGCTGACCGAGCGCAGCCTGCAGCGCGCTCAAGAGGCAGCCAAAGGCAGCGGCATGGTAGTCGGCCTGATTGCCGACCTCGCCGTTGGCGCCGATGGCGCCGGCAGCCAAGCCTGGAGCCGTCAGGACGAACTGCTGGCCAACCTCACCGTTGGCGCGCCACCTGACATCCTCAATCGCTCAGGCCAGGACTGGGGCATCTGCGGGTTCTCTCCCGAAGGGCTCAAGCGCAACGGCTATCGCGCGTTCATCGAGATGCTGCGTGCCAACCTGGCCCATGCCGGTGGCCTGCGCATCGATCATGTGATGGGTTTGCAACGGCTTTGGCTGATCCCGCGTGGTGGCAAGCCCAATGAAGGCGCCTACCTGTATTACCCGCTCGAAGACATGCTTCGCTTGCTGGCGCTCGAATCCAGCCGCCACGGTGCAATCATCCTGGGTGAAGACCTGGGCACGGTTCCGGACGGGCTACGCGAGGCCTTGGCGCAGAAAAACATCCTGGGCATGCGCGTGCTGCCCTTCGAGCAGGCGCCTCGAGGCCAGTTCACCCCTCAGCTTCAGTGGCCCGACGATGCCTTGGCGACCACCGGCACCCATGACCTGGCGACCGTGGCGGGTTGGTTGCAAAACCGGGACGTGGAGTGGAGCCGGCGACTGGGTCTGATTGATGAGTCCACCGAACAGCAATGGCGCGATGACCGCCGCAAAGAACACGAAGGCTTGCGCCGCACGCTTGAAACCCACTATGGCCCGCTGAAGGACGACACTGCCGTGATCGATGCCGCTATTGGTTATGTAGGCTACACCAAAGCTCCGCTGGTGCTGGTCCCGCTTGAAGACCTGCTGGGTCTGGAAGAACAGCCGAACATGCCCGGCACCACCGAAGGGCATCCCAACTGGCGCCGCCGTTTTGCCGAACCGGCAAGCCACATGCTTGACAACGAGGATGCCGCACGGCGCTTGGAAGTGTTGGCGCAAGCGCGCGAGCAGGCGTGGGAGCGCGACCGATGAAACCGCTCACTGCGACCCTGCGCCTGCAGTTCCACAGCGACTTTACCTTAGACCATGCTCTACCGCTGGTCCCCTACTTTGCTCAACTGGGCATCAGCCACCTGTACGCCTCGCCGATACTCAAGGCCCGAGCAGGTTCACGCCACGGTTACGACGTCGTCGATCCCACGCAGGTCAACCCGGAACTGGGCGGCGAAGCGGCCCTGGAGCGCCTGGTCAAGGCGCTGCGCCAGCACGGCATGGGCCTGATCGTGGACACCGTGTCCAACCACATGGCCGTAGGCGGCGCCGACAATCCCTGGTGGCAGAGTTTGTTGGCATGGGGCCGTCGCAGCCCATATGCGGAGTTCTTCGATATCCAGTGGCATTCCACCGACCCGCTACTGGCCGGTCAATTGCTGCTGCCGTTCCTGGGCAGCGATTACGGGGTAGCACTAAAAGAAGGCCAGATTCCCCTGGAATTCGACGCCGACCATGGGGTGCTACAAATCGCTCATTATGAGCACCGCTTCCCGATCTGCCCGGTCGACTACGGCTGGGTGCTGGCGCTAAGCGCTGACCCGACGCTGACCAGCCTGGCCGAACAGTTCACTGCCCTGGCCGAGTCGGCCACCCCGCTTGACGATGCCGCACCGCTGCACGCCGAACTGGCTCGTCGCGTGCGCGAAGGCGCCGACCTGGCGTCGGCCCTGGTGGCATTCGACAGCCGCAGCGAGGCCGGCTTCAAGCGCCTGCACCTGCTGCTGGAACGCCAGACCTACCGCTTGGCCAGCTGGCGCACCGCTGCCGACGACATCAACTGGCGGCGCTTTTTCGACATCAATGAGCTGGGCGGTTTGCGGGTCGAGCGCCCGGTGGTGTTCGAAGCCACCCACGCCAAGCTGTTCGAGTTGATCGAACGCGGCCTGGTCGATGGCCTGCGCATCGACCACATCGACGGCCTGGCAGACCCACGCGGTTATTGCCGCAAGCTGCGCCGGCGCGTGGACAGCCTGATGGCCAGCCGCCCGCTGGACGCTGACGTGGAGCACTTCCCCATCTACGTCGAGAAGATCCTCGGCGTCGATGAGCATCTGCACCGCGACTGGCTCACCGATGGCACCACTGGCTACGAGTTCATGAACCAGGTGTCGTTGTTGCAGCACGATCCGGCCGGTGAGGCCCCGCTGACCGAACTGTGGTCGACGGTCAGCGAGCGCCCCGCGTTCACTGAAGAAGTACGCCTGGCGCGCCATCTGGTGCTCAACGCCAGCCTGGCAGGTGATTGCGAGTCGGTGGCGCAAGCCCTGCTGCAAGTCGCGCGAAACGACCTGATGACCCGCGATCTGTCCTTGGGCGCCATTCGTCGCGCCTTGCAGGCACTGGTGGCGCACTACCCGGTTTACCGCACTTACTTCAATGCCTGCGGCCGCCCGGCCGAGGACGAGGCATTCTTCCAGCAAGCCCTGGCCGATGCGCGCCAGGACCTGAGCGAGGCCGACTGGCCATTGCTCGAGCAACTGGAAAAATGGCTGGGCGGCGAAGGCTGGCGCCAGCTGCCACCGGGTCGTACCCGCAAGCAACTGCGCCACGCCTGCGTACGCTTCCAGCAATTGACCGCCCCCAGCGCGGCCAAGGCCGTCGAAGATACCGCGTTCTACCGCAGCGCGAGGTTGCTCTCGCGCAACGATGTGGGCTTTGAAGCCGAACGCTTCAGCGCACCGCTTGAGCACTTCCACAACGAGGCCCAGCGACGCCTGCGGGACTTCCCGGACAACCTGCTGGCTACCGCCACCCACGACCACAAGCGCGGTGAAGACACACGCGCTCGCCTGGCTGTGCTAAGCGAACGCGGCCCCTGGCTGGCCAGCCGCATGGCGCACTGGCGCGAGCTGGCAGCGCCGTTGCGCGCACAGCTGGAGGATGGCATGGCGCCAAGCCCTGGGGATGAAATGCTGCTGCTCCAGACCCTGCTGGGCACCTGGCCCTTGGGCCTGGCCGTCGATGACGCCCAAGGCTTGAAGCAGTTCGCCGAACGTGTCGCTCAGTGGCAACAGAAGGCGTTGCGCGAGGCCAAGCTGCGCAGCAGTTGGAACGCACCCAACGAAGCCTACGAAAAGGGCTGTGCTCGCTATCTGGAAGGGTTGCTGCTGGAGGCCGATGCCCTGCCCCTGCGTACCTCCATCGCCGATGCGGCGCAGCTGATCAGTTGCCCGGGAGCGCTCAACAGCCTGGTGCAGGCGTTCATGCGCATGACCGTGCCGGGGGTGCCTGATCTCTATCAGGGCAACGAATACTGGGACTTCAGCCTGGTGGACCCGGACAACCGCCGACCCGTCGACTACCCCGCTCGACGCAGCACCTTGGCAGAGGCCGCGCCGCTCGACGCGTTGCTAAGCCACTGGCACGACGGCCGGGTCAAGCAGGCGCTGGTGGCCCGCGTACTGGACTGCCGCATGGCCAACCCAGAGCTGTTCCGCCGGGGCAGCTACCTGCCATTGACCGTCAAGGGACGCCATGCCGACAAGATCGTCGCCTTCGCCCGCCTGGGCGATACCCAACGCGCCGTCATCGTCGCGCCGCGCCTGACCAGCGAGCTGCTGGGGGCTGCGCAGAGCCCTCACGTCCCTGCCCAGAACTGGGAAGATACCCGGGTCATATTGCCGTTCGACTTCTCACCTGCCAATTCGACTGGACTTTTCGGCGGGGCCGTTGTCAGCCCTGTAAGAGAGTTGATGGTTTGTGCTGTGCTGTCGGACTTTCCAGTCAATCTGTTGATCGAAGATAACTAGCATTCAGGAGCGTCATATGAGTGTCGATGATAAACGCATACGCGAGTTTGCCTACCAGATCTGGGAGTCGGAAGGTAAGCCACACGGTGAGGAAGAACGTCACTGGGACATGGCCCGCAAACTGGCAGAAGCCGAGGCCAAGGCTCCGGGGGCCAAAGCCAAGTCACCCGCCAAGCCCAAGGCGCCTGCCAAGCCCAAAGCCGCTGCTGCACCCAAGCCGCCAGCCGATCCCAAGGTCGCTGCACTGCCAGGGGTGAAGCCTGCGGCTTCGAAGAAGCCACGCGCACCGAAAAAGCCGACCGCTAGCTGAACCATCCACGGCCCTGCCGTCTTCAGCGCCGCACTGGCACCGAGCCCCTCGGTTACCAGGCCTGATGACGCCAGGGCCGTTGTAGTACTTAACCTTATTTTCCAGACAAGGCCATTCGAGGATTGCCATGAGCCCGCGCACCGCAAAGAAAACCCGCTCCGTTGCACCGTCGCGCATTCGCGAAGGCTTACCCTACCCCCTCGGCGCCACCTGGGACGGCCTGGGCGTGAACTTCGCCATCTTTTCGGCGAACGCCACCAAGGTCGAGCTGTGCGTCTTCGACGCCACCGGCGAGAAAGAGCTCGAACGGATCGAGCTGCCTGAATACACCGACGAGATCTACCATGGTTACCTGCCTGACGCGCATCCGGGTCTGATCTACGGCTACCGCGTACATGGCCCTTACGAGCCGGAGAACGGCCACCGCTTCAACCCCAACAAGCTGCTGATCGACCCGTATGCCAAGCAGTTGGTCGGCGAGCTGAAATGGTCCGAGGCGCTGTTTGGCTACACCATTGGCCACCCAGACGGTGACCTGTCGTTCGACGAGCGCGACAGCGCCCCCTTCGTGCCCAAGTGCAAGGTCATCGACCCCGCATTCACCTGGGGCCGGGACAACCGTGTACAAACCCCGTGGGACCAGACCGTCGTGTACGAGGCCCACACCAAGGGCATCAGCAAGCGCCACCCGGCCGTGCCTGAGAACCTGCAAGGCACCTTCGCAGGCCTGGCCAACGACGAGCTGCTAAAGCACATCAAGGACCTGGGCGTTTCCAGCATCGAGCTGCTGCCCATCCATGCCTTCGTCAACGATCAGCACCTGCTCGACAAAGGTCTGAACAACTATTGGGGCTACAACACCATCGCGTTCTTCGCGCCGCACCCAAGCTACCTGGCCAGCGGCAAGATCGCCGAATTCAAGGAGATGGTGGCGCACCTGCACGACGCGGGCCTGGAGCTGATCCTCGATGTGGTCTACAACCACACCGCCGAAGGCAACGAGATGGGCCCGACGCTTTCCATGCGCGGCATCGACAACGCCTCGTATTACCGCCTGATGCCCGACCAGAAGCGTTACTACATCAACGACTCGGGCACCGGCAACACCTTGGACCTGAGCCATCCGTGCGTCCTGCAGCTGGTGACCGATTCGCTGCGTTACTGGGCAGGCGAGATGCATGTCGACGGCTTCCGCTTCGACCTGGCGACCATTCTGGGTCGCTACCACGAAGGCTACAGTGAGCGTCACAGCTTCCTGGTGGCCTGCCGCCAGGACCCGCTGCTGCGTCAGGTCAAGTTGATTGCCGAGCCATGGGACTGTGGCCCGGGTGGTTACCAGGTGGGCAATTTCGCACCCGGCTGGGCTGAGTGGAACGACCGCTTCCGTGACACCGTGCGCGCCTTCTGGAAGGGCGACGAGGGCCAACTGGCCGATTTCGCCGCACGCATGACCGGCTCTGGCGACATGTTCAACAACCGTGGTCGCAGGCCGTATTCGTCGGTCAACTTCATCACTGCCCACGACGGCTTCACCTTGCGCGACCTGGTGTCGTACAACGAGAAGCACAACGAGGACAACGACGAAAACAACCAGGACGGGACCAGCAATAACCTGTCCTGGAACTGCGGGGCCGAAGGCCCCACCGAAGACGCGGAAATCAATGCCCTGCGCATGCGGCAGATGCGTAACTTCTTCGCGACCCTGTTGTTTGCCCAAGGCACGCCAATGATCGTTGCCGGCGATGAATTCAGCCGCACTCAGCATGGCAACAACAATGCCTACTGCCAGGACAGCGAAATCGGTTGGGTGAACTGGGACCTGGATGAAGAAGGCCAGGCGCTGCTGGCGTTCGTCAAGCGCCTGACCCGCCTGCGCCAGAAATATCCGGTGCTGCGCCGCTCCAGCTTCCTGGTGGGCGATTACAACGAGGCGATCGGCGTCAAGGACGTCACCTGGCTGGCGCCGGATGGCAACGAGATGAGCGTTGAACAGTGGGAAGACCCCAATGGTCGTTGCCTGGGCATGCTGATCGACGGCCGTGCTCAGGTCAGTGGCATTGCCCGTCCAGGTTCGGAGTCCACCGTGTTGCTGATCGTCAACGCCCACCACGACACCGTGCCGTTCAAGCTGCCAAGCGTTCCAGAGGGCGAACACTGGAGCTGCGTGATGGATACAGACCAGCCACAACTGCGCAAACCCAAGGACCTGCCCTTCGACAGCTCATTTGACCTGACCGGGCGCTCGGTAGCTCTGATGGTGCTGCAACACAGCGAAGAGTGATGGCAAACGCGGTACGTCACGCGCAACGCGTGACGTGATCGTTCCTAGCCCGTTGGGCAATCCCAGCCAGGGATTGACCGGCGGGCTTTTTCTGGTAGGTCAACCGTCGCCGCTTGAGCCTGCGCCAACCACGTTCAAAACGATTGCCGGGTTGACCGACCCATGGCTGACGATGGTCAGATGATCAAGTGCGCGTAGGGTACCAAGGCCGCTCATTCAAAGAATGCTTTTCTGCCACATCGCGTCCATGACAGCCTAACAGGGCCCTGAATTCACCCGCGGGCAGGACGCCCGCGGGTGGTTGGCGATCAGACTGGCTTGAGTACCAGTATCGCCAGCGGCGGAAGGTTCAGCGTCAGCGACAAGGGCTGACCATGGCAAGGGGTCTGCTGCGTGGCGACCGCGCCCATGTTGCCCACATTGGAGCCCGCATAGGCTTCAGCATCGCTGTTGAGCAGTTCCTGCCATTGTTCCCCGAACGGCACACCGATGCGGTAAGCCTCGCGCACCACAGGGGTGAAGTTGGCAACCACAAGCACCGGCTCACCCGCGCTGCTCCACCGCAGCCAGGCGAATACGCTGTTCTGCGCGTCATCCCCGATCAACCACTGGAAGCCTTCGGGCTTGCAGTCCTGCTCATGCAGGGCCGGCACGTCACGGTACAGGCGGTTCAGGTCGCCTACCAGGCGCTGTACGCCCTGGTGCTCGGGATACTGCAGCAGGTACCAGTCCAACTGGTGATCATGGTTCCATTCGCGCCACTGGCCGAACTCGCAGCCCATGAACAGCAATTTCTTGCCAGGGTGCATCCACATGAAGGCCAGGTAAGCACGCAGGTTGGCGAACTTCTGCCAGCGATCGCCCGGCATTTTGTCGATCAACGAGCGCTTGCCGTGCACCACCTCGTCATGGGAAATGGGCAGGATGAAGTGCTCAGAGTAGGCGTACACCAGGCTGAAGCTCATCTCGTTGTGGTGATGCGTACGGTGCACCGGGTCGTTCTGGATGTAGCTGAGCGAGTCATGCATCCAGCCCATGTTCCACTTGTAATGGAAGCCCAGGCCACCCTCTTCGGTTGGCTTGCTCACGCCAGGCCAGGCAGTCGATTCCTCGGCAATGATCAAGGCACCCGGCGCTTCATGCGCCGCCACGCCGTTGAGGTGGCGGATGAAGTCGATGGCTTCCAGGTTCTCACGCCCGCCGTGGCGGTTGGGTACCCACTCTCCGGCCTTACGTGAGTAGTCGCGGTACAGCATCGATGCCACGGCATCTACCCGCAGCCCGTCGATGTGGAAATGTTTGAGCCAGTGAAGCGCCGAGGCCATCATGAAACCCCGCACCTCGTTACGCCCGAGGTTGTAGATCAGCGTGTTCCAGTCCTGGTGATAGCCTTCGAACGGGTTGTCGTACTCGTAGAGGGCCGTGCCGTCAAAGCGCGCCAGGCCGTGTTCGTCCGTGGGGAAATGCGCCGGCACCCAGTCCAGGATCACGCCGATGCGGGCCTGGTGGCAGGCGTCGATGAAGGCGGCAAAGTCCTCTGCCGTGCCGTAGCGCGACGTGGGGGCGAACATCGACAGCGGCTGGTAGCCCCACGAGCCGCCGAATGGGTGTTCCATGATCGGCAGCAGCTCGATATGGGTGAAGCCCAGCTCCTGCACGTAAGGCACCAGGCGCTCGGCCAACTCGCGCCAATTGTAGAAACGCCCCACTTCGCCGGCTTCATCCAGCTCGCAGCGCCACGACCCTGGGTGCAGCTCGTAGATGGACAATGGGGCGGTATAGGCGTGGCGCTGGGCGCGCTCGTCCATCCACTGCTGATCGCCCCATTCATGCCCAAGCGCCCCCGCCACCTTGGACGCGGTGCTGGGCGGCAACTCGGTAGCACGGGCCAACGGGTCTGCTTTGAGCGGCAGGATCCCGTCCTTGCCCAGCACCTCGAACTTGTAGGTTTCACCCACACCCAGACGTGGAATGAACAGCTCCCAGACCCCGGCACCGTGGCGCAGGCGCATCGGGTGCCGACGGCCGTCCCAGTTGTTGAACTCGCCCACGACCGATACCCGGCGCGCATTGGGTGCCCAGACCGAAAAGCACACCCCATCCACCCCGTCGACCTGTGCCGGTTGGGCACCGAAGCGCCCTGCCAGGTCCCGGTGATTGCCCTCGGCGAACAGGTGCAGGTCGATGTCGCCCAGCTGCGGGCCGAAGCTGTAGGGGTCTTCCGTGACTTGCTCGCCGCCGGCCCAGTTGATGTGCAACTGATAGGGATGCGCTTCGTTCAGGTGCGCGGTGAACAGGCCAGGCAATGCACCTGGCCGCATGTCGGCCAGCACGCGCTGGTCGTCGCGCGCCAGCACGCGGGCGCCCAGGGCATTGGGCAGGTAGGCACGAATGGTCATGCCCCCTGCTGGATCGGTGTGAGGCCCCAGTACCGCAAAAGGATCGGCGTGCTCGGCGCGCGCCAGGGCATCCAGGTCCCGTTGCCCAAGCCCGCCGTTTTCACGCGTTGAAACGTTCATTCTGACTCTCCCCAGGTACTGATCAGTCCATGCAGGCCATGCAAAGGCACGGCCAGCCAGCTTGGACGATTTTCGGCTTCATAAGTTATTTCGTATGCCGCTTTTTCCAGGCAGAACAGCTCAAGTGCCGCACGCTCGCCTTCGGCTTGCTCCCAGGCGTGGGGCATGGCCGCGGTGGCCAGGCCATAAGCCTCGATGAACGCATGCCTGGACTGGTGAAGGTACTGTCGGGCCACCCGCTGCCGAGCTTGTCGCGCCGGCTCGGAAAGGTCCATCGTAGACGCGCTGCGCAGGATCATCGCAGCAGCATAGTCGAAAGAGCGCAACACACCGCTGACATCTTTGTACGGGCTGTGCTTGGCCCGGCGCTCTTCCAGTGGTCGGGACGGTTCCCCCTCGAAGTCGATCAGGTAGGCATCGCCTTGCACCACCAGCACTTGGCCCAGGTGAAGGTCGCCATGCACGCGCATCAACAGCCCACCCTGCGCCTGCCGTGCAAGTTCTGCCACGCGTTGGGCGAGCCCGTCGCGCTGCTGCTGCAAGTCATCGACCAACGCCTGGCTTTCAGGGTCGAGTTTGTCACGGTGCTGCACCAGCAGATCCAGCGCGTGGGTCAGCTCCGTGCTGATCTGCGCACTCCACCGCTCGCTGTCAGCGTCAGTGCTGGGATAAGGCGCGAAGGCCTGGTTCTCGGTAGGTGCGGCGAGCATCAGGTGCATCTCGCCCAGGCGCTGACCCAGCAAAGAAGCGAAGTCGCGCAGTTCGCTGACCGCGTCGGTATGGGGTTCGCCTTCGGCACTGGAGGGCTGCATCTGGTCGCGAATGGCGCGCTCCAAGGTGTTCTGGGACCAGGCCCAGGCATCGCCCTGATTACTCAGATAGCCCTGGGCAATCATCAACAGGTGTGGCGCGCCTTGGGCCTCCTCGCGACTGACCCAGGCCAGCAACGGCGAGATATTGGCGAAGCCCGCAGCGGTGAGATAAGCGCTCATTTCAAGCTCTGGGTGAATGCCTGCGTTGACCCGCCGGATCAACTTGAGCACCACCGAATCGCCCACCACTACCGAACTGTTGGACTGCTCGGCGCTCAGGTAGCGCACCGAGCTGTCATCGCCCAGTGCCAGGCCAGCCAGCTGCTCGGTGTGATTGAAATGCAGTTCGCCCTGATCGTTCCCGCAGGTCAGGCGCACGCCCTCCTGGCAGGCCTTGAGCACCGCGCGAATGAAGGGTTCGAGGACGAAGGCATCGGTGATCAGGCCCACCTCATTGGCCCGTCGCACGCGCGACAGGGCCAACTGCTGCGGCAGAGCCGTGCTGATTTGCTCTTCGGGCAGCAAGCCGAACGGCAGCTGGTAGCGGCTGGTCACCCCGTCGCTGGTCACCTCGATTTCACTGAACAGCACGGGCATACCGGCCGTGGCCATGCGCACACCATAGCTCAGGTCGACCTGATCGACAGGCCCTTCCTTACCCGCGAACCAGCGTCGCTTGGGCAAATACTGGGGCAGGATGGTGGACTGCAAGGCGTCGCGTGAAGGCGACTCGAGCAGCTCTTCCAGACGTTTGCGTAGCACTAATGTGGTCAATTCCGGTAACCCCTCAGTAGGCTGGTTGTGCCAGCTGGGCATGCGGTCGTGGGCAGCCAGCACGAACCAGTAGAAGCCATAAGGCGGCAAGGTCAGCAGGAACGGCAACTGCCCGATGGGCGGGAAGGCGCTGCCGCCGATCATTTCCACGGGGACCTTGTCGGCGTACTGGGACAAATCCAGTTCCGCAGCCTGGGCCGCCCGGGACACGTTGGCGACACAGAGAATCACCTCGGTGTGGCCATCGGCGTCGGTGAATTCCCGGATGTAGGCAAGGATGCGTCGGTTGCTGGGTGTCAGCGTGCGCAGCGTGCCACGGCCGAAGGCTTTTTGCTGCTTGCGCACGGCGAGCAGGCGACGAGTCCAGTTCAGCAATGAATGAGGATCGTGGCTCTGTGCTTCGACGTTGACCGTCTGGTAGCCATAGAGCGGGTCCATGATCGGTGGCAGCACCAGCCGCTGCGGGTCGGCCCGGGAGAACCCGCCGTTGCGGTCAGGCGACCACTGCATGGGCGTGCGCACGCCGTCGCGATCGCCCAGGTAGATGTTGTCGCCCATGCCCAGCTCATCGCCGTAGTACAGCGTTGGCGTACCTGGCATCGAGAGCAGCAGGCTGGTGAGCAGCTCGATCCTGCGCCGGTCGCGTTGCAGCAGCGGCGCCAGGCGGCGCCGGATGCCTAGGTTGATCCGGGCGCGGCGGTCCTCGGCGTAGTAGTTCCAGAGGTAGTCGCGCTCACGGTCGGTGACCATCTCCAGGGTCAGCTCATCGTGGTTGCGCAGGAAGATGGCCCACTGGCAGTTGGCCGGAATCTCCGGGGTCTGGCGCAGGATGTCGGTGATGGGAAAGCGATCTTCCATGGCAAGCGCCATGTACATGCGTGGCATCAGCGGAAAATGGAACGCCATGTGGCATTCGTCCCCGTCGCCTTCGCCAAAGTAAGGGCGGGTATCTTCCGGCCACTGGTTGGCCTCGGCGAGCAACATGCGATCAGGGTAATTGGCATCGATCTCGGCCCGGATCACCTTGAGCACATCATGGGTTTCGGGCAGGTTCTCGTTGTTGGTACCGTCGCGCTCGATCAGGTACGGGATGGCGTCAAGCCGCAAGCCATCGACACCCAGGTCCAGCCAGAAGCGCATCACGCCGATCACGGCCTTGAGCACCTGCGGATTGTCGAAATTCAAATCCGGCTGATGGGAGTAGAAGCGGTGCCAGAAGTACTGGCCTGCCACCGGGTCCCAGGTCCAGTTGGATTTCTCGGTATCGAGGAAGATGATGCGGGTGCCGTCGTACTTGTGGTCGTCATCGGACCACACGTAGAAGTCGCGGGCCTTGCTGCCACGCTTGGCATGGCGGGCACGTTGAAACCACGGGTGCTGGTCGCTGGTGTGGTTGATGACCAGTTCGGTAATCACCCGCAGCCCGCGTTTGTGCGCCTCGGCAATGAAGCGGCGGGCGTCGGCGAGGGTGCCGTAGTCTGGATGCACTGCCTTGTACTCGGCGATATCGTAGCCGTCGTCGCGTCGAGGCGAGGGATAGAACGGCAGCAGCCACAAGGTGTTGACGCCCAGGTCGGCGATGTAGTCGAGCTTGCTGATCAACCCGGCGAAGTCACCGATACCGTCATTGTTGGCATCGAAGAACGACTTGATGTGCAACTGGTAAATCACCGCATCCTTGTACCACAGCGGGTCGTCAATGAAGGCTGCCGGGCGGGTACGCTTGGCCATGTACCATTCCTCTGAATGCTTGATCGGTAAAAAACCGTCAGAGAGCAGGCGGGCCCGCTCTCCGCCAGGCTCAGCTGACTTTACTGATTCGCCAGATACCGAAAGGCTGGTGCCAAGGCTCGATGCGCATGAACTGGGTCTTGCCGTACCACGACCAGCGATGACCGTTCATCAGGTCCTCGCCGTGCGTCTCGGCACCGTCATCAAGACCCAGCTCCCACAATGGCAGTTCGAAATGGGCTTCCTGGGCGTTATGCGGGTCGAGGCTGACGGCGATGAGGATGTAATTGTCACGCGCAGGCGTGCGCTTGGCGAAATACAGAATGTTGTCGTTCCAGCAATTGAGCAGCGTCAGGCCCAGGTGGCTCTGCAAGGCCGGGTTCTGCCGGCGGATACGGTTGAGCTGGGCGATCTCGGCAATGATGTTGCCAGGCTGGGTGAAGTCACGCGGGCGGATTTCGTACTTCTCCGAGTCCAGGTACTCTTCCTTGCCCGGCAGCCCTGCCGCTTCACACAACTCGAACCCCGAATACATACCCCACAAGCCCGACCCCATGGTGGCTAGCGCGGCCCGGATGAGGAAGCCTGCGCGGCCGTTCTGCTGGAGGAAGAACGGGTTGATGTCTGGGGTGTTGACGAAGAAGTTCGGCCGGTAGCACTGGCTCCATGGGGGCTGGTTGAGCGTTTCGAAATACTCGCTCAGCTCCTGCTTGGTGTTGCGCCAGGTGAAGTAGGTGTAGCTCTGCGCATAGCCGACCTTGCCCAAGCGCGCCATCATGGCGGGCTTGGTGAACGCCTCGGCCAGGAACAACACGTCCGGGTATTGGCTGCGTACATTGGCGATCAGCCACTGCCAGAACGGCAGGGGTTTGGTATGCGGGTTGTCCACCCGGAACGTCTTCACGCCCTCCTCCACCCAACCGATGATCACATCGCGCAGTGCAATCCACAGCCCAGGTACGGCGTCGGGTGCGTAGAAATCGACGTTGACGATGTCCTGGTACTTTTTCGGCGGGTTCTCGGCGTAGCGGATGGTCCCGTCCGGGCGCCAGCTGAACCAGCCTGGGTGCGCTTGGAGCCAAGGGTGGTCCTGGGAGCATTGGATGGCGAAGTCCAGGGCGATTTCCAGACCATGCTGGGCTGCGGCCGACACCAAGCGGCGGAAATCTTCACGCGTGCCGAGTTCGGGGTGGATCGCATCGTGCCCACCGTCGGCACTGCCAATTGCGTAAGGGCTGCCAGGGTCGCCCGGCTGTGCCTGCAAAGCATTGTTCCGGCCCTTTCTATGCTGCATGCCGATGGGGTGGATGGGCGGGAAATACAACACGTCGAAGCCCATGTCGCGAATCATCGGCAGGCGCTGGTGCACATCGTTGAAGGTACCGTGGCGCTGGGGATCATCGGTGATCGAACGGGGGAACAGCTCATACCAGCTGGCGAATTGCGCGGCCGGGCGGTCCACATCCAGCGGGTAGTCGCAACTGCGAGTCAGGTAGCTGCGGTGCTCGGCGGCAGCCATCATCTGCGACGCCTCGGCGCCCAGCAGCAGGGCCACTTGTTCGTCCTCGGGCAGCGTCTGCAAGGTGCTTTGCAGCGCCTGTAATTGCTCGCGCAGAGCGCCGCTGCTCAATTCGATGCCCTTGCCCAGCAGCAAACGCCCTTCCTCAAGCTCAAGCTTTACGCCGACACCGGCATTGAACTTCTTCTCCAGGTCGTAGCAGTACGTGGCATACGGATCGATCCAGGCTTCGATGCTGAACACATGCGGCCCGATTTCAGTCGGGGTAAATTCTGCCAGCCACAGGTCATTGCCAGGCGAGGTCATGGGCACACAATGAATGCGTCGGCTACCGGCCTGACGCCAGTTCAACACCACGGCCATGCGGTCATGGCCGTCAGTGAATACCTTGGTGCTGACCGAAACCGGCTGATTGCTGATGGCCTTGGCGGCAAAGGCGCCGCCATCTAGCACCGGCTGGGTGTCCTCGATGGCGATACGCGGTGCCATCAAGGCCTGGGACAGGCTGATGACCTGCTCCGGATGATCGTTTGCCGTGGGCACGCTTTCGAAGGGCTCGTTCAAAGACATCAGGCCTTGCTCCCTGGGACTGGTGGCGGTAAGGGTTGAGAGCGCGGCGACCGAGTCTGGGTTCAAAAATGAATTGATTCACGGCACCAGCGGTCGAACGCTGCAGGACAGGTTCACTCAACCCCACGAGGCATGGCCATGACGCTCCCAACGCCCCCGGAAACGCCCGATCCGAACATTGACGATCCCAACCTCCCGTCCCCGGAGCCTGAGCGTGATCCGGATGAGCTGCCGATTCAGCCGACGGTCCCGCCAACCGTGGGTGATCCACCCAGCCAGGAACCCCCGATAAAGGCGGGCGACTGAAGTCGAAAACTGTCAGTTTTGCCAGTGGCGCATCGGCCGCGTTGTTCCGATCATGAGTCACCTTTGTGATTCAGGAGTTACGGATATGACGCTTGACGGTATGAGCCACAGCGAGCGAAATGAATACGAAGCCTATGTCATCGAGTGTCTCCAGGAGGCAGGCATCAAGGATACTAATCCTGCGACAGTTCTGAAGACACTCGACAAGGACGCCTTCAGGCGCGCCATTGGCCAGATGAAGGACGATTACGATTTCGGTTTCAAGCCTGAGTCGATAACATCTGTCGCTCAACTGGCCGAGGCAATTTGGCGAGCATCGCAATCGAGGTGAGGGATCACCCCTGGGGCACATCACTGAAGGATCTAGGTGATCTGCCCCAGTTCCGCCATGCTGATTTCTCGCATTTTGAACTTCTGCACCTTGCCCGTCACCGTCATGGGAAATTCATCGACGAAGCGAATATGGCGGGGCACCTTGTAGTGGGCTATACGGGACTTGCACCAGGCCTGCAGTGCCTCTGCAGTAGCCTGGTGACCCGGATGCAGCTTGATCCAGGCGACGATGTCCTCGCCATAGCGGCTGCACGGGATACCAATGACCTGGGCATCGGCCACCGCCGGGTGGGTATAGAAGAACTCCTCTATTTCACGTGGGTAGATGTTCTCGCCACCGCGAATGATCATGTCCTTGTTGCGCCCGACGATACGCACATACCCCGCCTCGTCCATCACCGCCAGGTCACCGGTGTGCATCCATCCGGCCGCGTCGATGGCGCTGGCTGTGGCCTGGGGGTTATCCCAGTAACCCAGCATCACGCTGTAGCCGCGCGTGCACAGCTCACCGGTCTGACCGCGTGCAACCGTGCCGCCCTGCGGGTCGATGATCTTGCTTTCCAGCTGCGGCTGGGTACGGCCCACTGTGGTGACGCGCAGTTCCAGCACGTCATCCGGCCCGGTTTGCAAAGACACCGGGCTGGTTTCGGTCATGCCATAGGCGATCTGCACCTGGGCCATATGCATCTGGTCGATGACCCTGCGCATCACCTCGATCGGGCAAGTGGCGCCTGCCATGATGCCGCTGCGCAAGGACGACAGGTCCACGTGCTGGCGAGCCGGATGGTCGAGCATGGCAATGAACATGGTGGGCACGCCGTACAGAATGGTGCCACGTTCCTCGGCCACGGCGCGCAAGGCCAACTCGGCATCGAAGGCGTCGCTTGGGTAGATCATGGTAGTGCCATGGGTGATGCAGCCCAGGTTGCCCATGACCATACCGAAACAGTGGTACAGGGGCACCGGGATCACCATGCGGTCGCGTTCAGTCAAGCCCAGGCTGGCGCCGACCATGAAGCCGTTGTTCAGGATGTTGTAATGGCTGAGGGTAGCGCCCTTGGGCGCGCCAGTGGTGCCGGAGGTGTACTGAATGTTCACCGGTTGGTCGAAATGAAGGCTGCTCTGCCGGGCGGTGCACGCCTCGCGGCTGACGGACGCGCCCCAAGTGGCCAGTGCCTCCCACGGCAGGAAGCCAACAGGCGGGTCGTTGGCCAGGCTTATCACCCCGCGCAATGCAGGCAGCGAGGCACTGGTGACCTGACCGGGTGCGGCGGTAGCCAATTCGGGCACCAAGGCCTGGATCATGGCGTGGTAATCGGAATGCTTGAACGCATCGGCACAGACCAGCCAACTGCACCCTGACTGGCGCAGCACGTATTCAAGCTCGCCCACACGGTAAGCCGGGTTGACGTTGACCAGGATGGCACCCAACTTGGCGGTTGCCACCTGGAGAATGCACCATTGCGCGCAGTTGGGTGACCAGATGCCCACGCGGTCACCGGTTTCGATCCCAAGGGCCATCAGCGCTCGAGCACACGACTCAACCTGCTCTGCCAGTTGCCGCCAGCTGTAGCGCAGGCGCTGGTGCCGAGCCACCAACGCTTCCTGCTCGTGCAGGCGCGCTACTGTAGCGTCGAAGGCCTGGCCGATGGTTTGGGTAAGCAAAGGGCGGTCCTGGCGACCGCGGGTATAGCTGGGTTGAGTCATGTGCGTCCCTTCTTTTGATTGTTCTGGATAGGGGCCAAGCGCGCGCCAATCACTTTGGCTCAGATTTACGTTTACGTAAAGGTGATGGATAAATTGACAAAAAAGCAGGCGCAGGTTTACGTTTACGTAAAGGTGATAGGCAGCAACGCACGTTGTCGGCGTCAGCCGCCTACCCAGGTAAGCTTGCCGCTAGCGGCGTGATCCCATTTCAAGAACAACAAGGTGCCCCCGCATGCATTACCCCAGCCTGAACTTCGCCCTGGGCGAGACCATCGACATGCTTCGCGACCAGGTGCGCACCTTCGCCGCCGCCGAGCTCGCCCCTCGCGCCGCGCAGATCGACCACGACAACCTGTTCCCTGCCGACATGTGGCGCAAATTCGGCGACATGGGCCTGCTCGGCATCACCGTGCCGGAAGAATACGGTGGCGCAGGCCTGGGTTATCTCGCCCACGTGGTGGCGATGGAGGAGATCAGCCGCGCCTCGGCCTCGGTCGCGCTGTCCTACGGCGCCCACTCCAATTTGTGCGTCAACCAGATCAACCGTAACGGCACGCCCGCGCAAAAGGCCAGATACCTGCCCAAGCTGGTCAGCGGCGAGCACGTCGGCGCCCTGGCTATGAGTGAACCCAATGCCGGGTCGGACGTGGTGTCGATGAAACTGCGCGCCGACAAGCGCGGCGACCACTATGTGCTCAACGGCAGCAAGACGTGGATCACCAACGGACCCGATGCCAACACCTACGTCATCTACGCCAAGACCGATCTGGAAAAGGGCCCCCATGGCATCACTGCGTTCATCGTCGAGCGCGAGTGGGCAGGCTTTAGCCGCAGCAACAAGTTCGACAAACTGGGCATGCGTGGCTCGAACACCTGCGAGCTGTTCTTCGATGACGTGCACGTGCCCCAGGACAACATCCTCGGTCAACTCAATGGCGGCGTGCGGGTGTTGATGAGCGGCCTGGACTACGAGCGCGTGGTGCTATCCGGCGGCCCGACCGGCATCATGCAGAGCTGCATGGACCTGGTGGTGCCGTACATTCATGACCGCAAGCAGTTCGGGCAAAGCATCGGCGAGTTCCAGCTGATCCAGGGCAAGGTCGCCGACATGTACACCCAGCTCAATGCCAGCCGCGCCTACCTGTATGCCGTGGCCCAGGCCTGCGACCGCGGCGAGACAACGCGCAAGGATGCGGCCGGGGTGATTCTCTACACCGCCGAGCGCGCCACGCAGATGGCCTTGGAAGCGATCCAGATTCTTGGCGGTAACGGCTACATCAACGAATTCCCCGCAGGTCGCTTGTTGCGCGATGCCAAGCTGTACGAAATCGGCGCCGGCACCAGCGAAATTCGCCGAATGCTGATCGGCCGCGAGTTGTTCAACGAGACCCGCTGAACGCGCTGGCGCCACGGCAGGCTCATCACGCCAGCCGTGGCCACACTGGCCAACCTTGCAGGGCCGCGCCAAGGGCGCGCCACTGCACCAGGAGTCATGATGATTCTGAAATCCCAAGTGAACCCCAGGTCACCCGAATTCGCCCAGTGCCAGGCGGCCATGCAGGCCCAGGTGGACAACCTGCGTGAACTGCTTGCCCAGGTAGCCCAAGGCGGCGGCGCCAAGGCGCAGGAGCGGCACACCTCGCGAGGCAAACTGTTGCCCCGCGAGCGAATCGACCGTCTGCTCGATGCCGGTTCTGCCTTTCTCGAGATCGGCCAGTTGGCTGCACACCAGGTCTATGGCGAAGACGTTCCGGCAGCCGGCCTGATCGCCGGGATCGGGCGCGTGGAAGGCGTGGAATGCATGATCGTGGCCAACGACGCCACGGTCAAAGGTGGCTCCTATTACCCGTTGACGGTGAAAAAGCACCTGCGAGCGCAGACCATCGCCTTGCAGAACCGCCTCCCATGCATCTACCTGGTGGATTCGGGCGGCGCCAACTTGCCGCGTCAGGACGAGGTGTTTCCCGACCGTGAACACTTCGGGCGGATTTTCTTCAACCAGGCCAACATGAGTGCACTGGGCATCGCCCAGATTGCCGTGGTAATGGGGTCATGCACCGCAGGCGGCGCCTATGTGCCAGCGATGGCGGACGAGGCGATCATGGTGCGCCAGCAGGCCACCATCTTCCTGGCCGGTCCACCGCTGGTGAAGGCTGCCACGGGCGAGGTGGTGAGTGCCGAGGCGCTGGGCGGCGCCGATGTACATTGCCGTACCAGCGGTGTAGCCGACCATTACGCCGACAATGACGAGCATGCCCTGGCGCTGGCCAGGCGCTGCGTGGCCAATCTCAACTGGCGCAAGCTCGGCGCCGTGCAATGCATGCCACCGGTTGCGCCCTTGTATCCAGCGCAAGAGCTCTACGGCGTGATTCCGGCTGACGCCAAGCAGCCTTTCGATGTACGCGAAGTCATCGCACGGCTGGTCGATGGCTCGGTCTTCGATGAATTCAAGGCCCTGTTCGGAACGACCCTGGTGTGCGGTTTCGCTCACCTGCACGGCTACCCGATCGCCATCCTGGCCAATAACGGCATCCTGTTTGCCGAGGCTGCGCAAAAAGGCGCGCACTTCATCGAACTGGCTTGCCAGCGCGGTATCCCGTTGCTGTTCCTGCAGAACATCACGGGGTTCATGGTGGGCAAGAAGTACGAAGAAGGCGGCATCGCCAAGCATGGCGCCAAGTTGGTCACAGCCGTGGCCTGCGCGCAGGTGCCCAAGTTCACGGTCATCATTGGCGGCAGTTTCGGTGCCGGTAACTACGGCATGTGCGGGCGCGCCTACGACCCGCGCTTTCTCTGGATGTGGCCCAATGCGCGCATCGGGGTGATGGGCGCCGAACAGGCTGCCGGCGTGCTGGTGCAGGTCAAGCGCGAGCAGAGCGAGCGCAGCGGCGAGCCGTTTGGCGCCGAGGACGAGGCCAGGCTCAGGCAGCCGATCCTCGATCAGTACGAGCATCAGGGCCACCCGTACTATTCCAGCGCCCGCCTGTGGGATGACGGCGTCATCGACCCGGCGCAGACCCGCGATGTTCTGGGCCTGGCCTTGTCCGCTGCGCTGAACGCACCGATCGAACCGAGCCGCTTCGGCATATTCAGGATGTGATCCCATGAGCGATTTCACTACGGTAGAAGTGAGCCACGACCCACGTGGCTTCGCCACCTTGTGGCTCAGCCGCGAGGACAAGCACAACGCCTTCAATGCCTTGATGATCCGCGAGCTGAACATTGCCCTGGGGCAGCTGGCCGATGACGCGGGCATACGCTTCGTGTTGCTGCGCGGGCGGGGGCGGCATTTCAGTGCCGGGGCCGACCTTGCGTGGATGCAGCAGTCGGCGCAGCTGGACTTCAACACCAACCTGGATGACGCACGCGAGCTGGGCGAGTTGATGTATGCACTGCACCGCATCAAGGTGCCGACCTTGGCGGTGGTTCAGGGCGCCGCATTCGGCGGTGCCCTGGGCCTGATCAGTTGCTGCGACATGGCCATTGGCGCCGAAGACGCCCAGCTGTGCCTGTCGGAGGTACGCATTGGCCTGGCGCCGGCGGTCATCAGCCCCTTCGTGGTCAAGGCCATCGGCGAGCGCGCAGCCCGCCGTTATGCACTTACGGCAGAGCGCTTCAGCGGGGCGCAGGCACAGGCGCTTGGGTTGTTGGCCGAGGTGTACCCGGCCAGCCAATTGGAGGCCAACGTGGGTCAGTGGGTTGAAACCCTTTTGGCCAACAGCCCCCAGGCGATGCGCGCGACCAAGGAGCTGCTGCGCGAGGTCGATGGCGGTGCCTTGAGCCCCGGCCTGCGTCGTTATTGTGAGAACGCCATCGCGCGCATTCGTGTAAGCGCCGAGGGCCAGGAAGGCCTGCGGGCGTTTCTGGAAAAACGCCAACCTGCCTGGCAAGCCGATGCGAACAAGGAGCCACGCCCATGAACCGCCCGCCATTGACAACGTTGCTGGTGGCCAACCGCGGCGAAATCGCCTGCAGGGTGATGCGCACCGCCAAGGCCATGGGCCTGACCACGGTGGCCGTGCACAGCGCCATCGACCGTAATGCCCGGCACAGCCGCGAAGCCGATGTGTGCGTGGACCTGGGTGGCAACAAGGCGGCAGACAGTTACCTGCAAATCGACAAGCTGGTGGCGGCGGCCAAGGCCAGCGGTGCCCAGGCCATTCACCCGGGCTATGGCTTTCTTTCGGAAAACGCAGACTTTGCCCGCGCAGTCGAAGCCGCTGGCTTGATGTTTCTGGGCCCGCCAGCGTCAGCCATCGACGCCATGGGCAGCAAGTCGGCAGCCAAGGCCTTGATGGAGGCCGCAGGCGTGCCGCTGGTGCCGGGCTATCACGGCCAGGCACAGGACCTGGAGACCTTCAGGCAAGCCGCCCGGCACGTGGGCTACCCGGTCTTGCTCAAGGCCAGCGCCGGGGGTGGTGGCAAGGGCATGAAGGTGGTCGAGGACGAAAGCCAATTGGCCGACGCCCTGGCGTCGGCGCAACGCGAAGCCCTGTCATCATTTGGCGATGCGCGGATGCTGGTGGAAAAGTACGTCTTGAAGCCGCGCCATGTGGAGATCCAGATTTTCGCCGATCGCCACGGTCACTGTCTGTACCTCAACGAGCGCGACTGCTCGATCCAGCGCCGTCATCAGAAGGTGGTCGAGGAAGCCCCTGCCCCAGGCCTTTCGGCAAATCTGCGCCGCGCCATGGGCGAGGCGGCAGTACGGGCGGCCCAAGCGATTGGCTATGTTGGGGCCGGCACCGTGGAGTTCTTGCTCGACGCCCGTGGCGAGTTCTTTTTCATGGAAATGAACACGCGCCTGCAAGTGGAGCATCCCGTCACCGAGGCCATCACCGGCCTGGACTTGGTGGCCTGGCAGATTCGTGTGGCCTGCGGTGAGCCCCTGCCCATCACTCAGGACCAGGTCCCGCTCAACGGTCATGCCATCGAAGTGCGGCTGTACGCCGAAGACCCTGCCAATGACTTCTTGCCGGCCACTGGCACCCTGACGCTGTACCGGGAACCGGCTTGCGGTGCAGGCCGGCGCGTGGACAGCGGTGTGAGCGAAGGCGATACGGTGTCGCCCTTCTACGACCCGATGCTGGGCAAACTGATCGCCTGGGGCGAAGACCGGGAACAGGCTCGCCTGCGTTTGCTGGCCATGCTGGATGAGTTCGCGGTAGGCGGTGTCAAAACCAACATCGCCTTCCTTCGACGCATCCTGGCCCATCCTGCATTCGCAGCAGCCGAGCTGGATACCGGTTTCATCCCGCGTCATCAGGATGTGCTGTTGCCCACCGCGCAGGCCTTGTCGGATGAGGGCTGGGAGGCTGCAGCCCAGGCGTGGTTGCAAAGCGAACCGCCCCGCACACGTTTGGATGACCCCCACTCCCCATGGGCCCAACGAGACGGGCTGCGCCTGGGGGCGGGCACCTCGACGACTGTGCATCTGACCCGCAACGGCCATGATCAGGTCATTACGCTCAACCAGACGTCCCAAGGCCTGTGGGGCCTGCAAGGCGATTGGCTGATGCGAGAGCAGTCAGGCCTGCGCACTCGCCACCTGGCCATTCGCAGAGGCGCCAGCCTGTATCTGCACTGGGACGGAGAGCTCCACACCTTCGAGGCATTCGACCCGGTTACCGAAGCGGCCATCGACCTTGCCCACCAAGGCGGCCTGACCGCTCCCATGAACGGCAGCATCGTGCGAGTCTTGGTAGAGGTAGGCCAGGCGGTAGAAGCGGGTGCGCCGCTGGTGGTGCTGGAAGCCATGAAAATGGAGCACAGCATTCGGGCCCCCAAGGCCACCACGGTCAAAGCCTTGTTGTGCCAGGAAGGCGACATGGTCAGCGAAGGGGCAGCATTGGTCGAGCTGGAATCTTGAGCGCCTCGGGGTCGCGGTGCCCGACGGCCTGCGGCCCTTGCCTCACTGCTCGGGCCACGTGGCCTCAGAACGCGCCGTGTACCCGCACCACCACCCCCAGGAACTCGCAGCCGGTTTCGCACAGCACCGTGGGGTAACGGGTGTTCAACGGCTTGAGCATCTTGTCACCGCCTTCTTCGACCAACTGGCGTAGCACAGGCGCTTTGCCAGGCTGGCGGGCAATCACCAACCGGCCGGGCTCGGCTGGCAAGCCGGTGTCGACCAGCACGCGCATGCCTTCCGGCACGCTCTTGCCGCTGGCGGCGTTCATCGAGTCGTTTTCCACGGCAAGCCAGAATGCATTGCCCGCAGGCATGTAGTCGGTCTGCTCATGTACCTCACTGGTTTCAGGCAAGGGGCCCTGCAAGTCCGCCCACTTGAGCACTGGAAAGCGGAAGCTCGCATAAAGCAGGGCCTGTGCGGAAACAGGCGGCTCAGCGCCGTAATTGCCGGGAGATTCACGCACGAGGTCGCGCTCGACCACCATAACCTGCGCCTCCAGAAAGACCAGCCCGAGCTTTTCCAGTTTTTCGTTGATGGTCTCCAACGTAGGGCGGCGCGTGCCGCGAAGCCAGTGCCCTACCCCACCCTGCGTCATGCCCAGGCGCTCGGCCAGTTTCAACTGGCTGAGGTTGTGTTCGCGCTTGTAGCGCTTGAGAAATGCATTCCAGTTTTCCATGAGCGGCAACAATACGGACTGTATTGGAAGCAGCAATACACAATCTGAATTATTTATTTGGCGCTAGAAAATACAAATTGACCTATGCTCTGAGTTCATTGTGTTTGACGAGAACCTGGAAGGTATCGCAATGAAACATCCGAAAAACGACGAAACAGATCTCGACAGCGAAGCCGCCCGCCGCGCGCTTGATTATTACCTGAACCCCAACCCGCCGCGTCCCACGCCCGAAAACAGGATCTGGACGCTTCACGAGGGCGTTACACGCGATCAAGCCCAGGAGCACGCCATCGCCCTGCTGCGCTGTGCGGCGGCAACCGCCCAGGAAACCGCCACCCACCAGCATGGTAGCCAGCGAGAACTGATGTTTGCGTTGATGCACATGATGGACATGGCTCGCGCGCTGCTGGAACACCAGCGCACGGCAGACCCCGCCGCTTGAGGCAGGCAGTGGAGAATGCGAGGGGTCAAAGTTGGCGCATGGCGTGTGAAGCCAAGGCCCTGGTTTGGGGGACAAGGAAGCGCAGCGGTAGGTATTCTACCGTCATGTATAAAAAAATCATTTGACTGGCAAATGATAACGATTATTATTGCACTCAGCTGATCGCGAGATCCGCTGGATAACCCGGAGCTTAGGTCGCTCTCGGATTATCTCCTCATCAGGCTAATCACGGTTTTTGACCCAGCTTTTTGCTGGGTCTTTTTTTTGGCTCTTCAGGCTAATGAAGATCGTGATGGCGGCGATGGTAGCAAAAGTGTTTCCAAGGGTGAACGGCCATTACAAAAGTTTGCCGGTTCAGCACTTGAGAATCAATCTCGTTCAGCTTAAGCTCAGCGTCATGGATGCTCTCCCAGATGCTCGCTTCAGCAAGGAACTGCTCATGACCCGCATGCTCTTGCGCCTCCCCACGCCCTTACCCAAGCACGCTGCCGATAGCGATGCTGCCCTGTTGCTCGCACTCAAGCGCCTGCCACGCGCTGCGCGCCAGGTGTTTCTGCTAAGCCGTCTCGATCAGTTGGCCCAGGCCAGGGTCGCCACACGTCTTGGCTTGCCGCTACGCAGTGTCGAGCGTCTCATGGTGCAGGCGTTGCTCGCCGTCCAGCCCCGCCCCGATGCCCCGACGCGCCAGGCAGCACAGTGGTATGTGCGTTTGCAGAGCCCGGACGTCACCGCATGCGAGCGTATCGACTTTCGTCGCTGGCTGGACGCCTCGCCCAACCACCTGCAGGCGTTCCACGCCACCGAGCTGTGCTGGCGCAGCTTGTACGAGCCTGCACTGGCCCTGGGCCGCGATGGCTGGTATCGCAAGGGTCGCGCTGCCCTGGCGCTGGGTGGTTGCTCCTTTGCTGCCGCGCTGGGCATGGCCGTATTGATCATGCTGGGGCTGTGGGCGTGAAACGGTTGCCAGCGCACGCATCTTGATGCTCGCGACCTCACCACAGCGCGATATCGTACGTCAGGTACAGCCGATTGCTGTCACGGCCACGCGCAAAGTCCGAGCGGTACACGTAGTTGCGCAGCTTAACGCCAAGCCCTTTGGCGGGGCCTGATTGCACGACATACGCAAGCTCTGCATCGCGCTCCCACTCGCTCAGACCCGCCGCGCCAGAACGGCCGTTATCGCCGCTCAGGTAGCGGGTCATGAAGGTCAACCCCGGCACCCCGGCCGCTGCGAAATTGTAGACATAGCTCGCCATCCAGGTCTTTTCATCTTCTTCGATGAACTTGCCAATGCCCACGTTGCTGAATGAATACACCGTCGCCCCGCTGATGTACGGCAGCCCCGCTTCGCCATTGAGCGCTTGATAACCTGCACCGAACGTGTGGCCGGAATGCGTGTAGGCGATTTGCCCGCTGAGCATGTCATTGTCGATCGGGCCACCGTAGGCCGCACCGCTGCTTTTGCTTTTGAAATAGCGCAGGTCCGTGGTCAGGACACCGCCAGCCAGCGCATGGTCGTGAATCACCCCGGCGAAGTCCTGACGATAGAAATGCTCGAGCTGACCGTGATAGTAGCTCAGGCGCAGCTGTTTGCTGACGGTGTAGTCGGCGCCGGCGAAGCTGAAGTCTCCGGCTTCGCCGCCACTGTAGCCGTCCAGGTACAGGCCGGTGCTGTTCGAAGAATCGCGCTGTTTGAAACGGGTCAGGTGCCCTGCCGTGAGGTTCAGGTTATCGATTGCGGCACTGGTGATCTGCGTACCCTGGTAGGTTTGCGGCATCAAGCGAGCATCGTTGTGCACCAGCACTGGGGTCTTGGGCAACAAGGTGCCATGCCTGACGACGTTCTGGCCAACACGCGCCTTGAAGGTACCGCCCGCACTGGCGAACGCGTCGGCGGCCCGGCCGTCGTCATGCACAGGCAACAGGCCCGTGCCACTGCGGCCACGCCCCGAATCCAGGCGCACGCCCAACAAGCCCAGTGCATCGAGCCCCACGCCGAGGGTACCGGGGGTGTAACCCGACTGATAATCGAGCAAGAAGCCCTGCGCCCACTCGGTACGCTCGCTCTTGGCGGTGGCTGCGGCGCGGGGGCTCATGCCCTGTTCGTCGCGAAAGTTTTCGTTGAAATAGACATTGCGCATTTGCAACTTGAGCTTGCTGTCATCGATGAAGCCAGTAGCGCCGGCCACAGGCAGGCAGCCGCAGAGCAGGCCACACGTGGCCCCTCGCACGAGGGTCAAGGACATGATCGGTACTCTATTGTTGTTTTTGGGGTGTCAGCGATGGCGGGCGCCTGGCGCCCGCACCATTCAGACGAAGAACGACAACGCACCGGTCAACACCGCCAAGGCGGTGATGACCAGCGAAGTGAGCACTGCCCACTTCACCGTGGCCTTCTGGAAGTCGCCGATGTCCTTGTCCACCATGCCCACCAGCAGCAGGGTCGAGGCGACCAACGGGCTCATCAAGTGCACCGGCTGACCAAGCACCGAGGCGCGGGCGATTTCAACGGGGTCGATGCCATAGGCGGCGGCAGCATTGGCCAGGATCGGCACCACCCCGAAATAGTACGCATCGTTGGACAGCACGAAGGTAAGCGGCATGCTGGTCAGCGCCACCACCAGCGGGAACCAGTGGCTCCAGGCTTCCGGGATCCAGTCCACGAGGGTTTGCGCCAGGGCATCGACCATCTTGGTGCCCGAGAAGATGCCGGCGAAGATACCAGCGGCGAACACCAGCAGCACCACGGTCATGGCGTTGCCCGAATGGGCCAGGATGCGTTCTTTCTGCAGTTCCAGTTGCGGGTAGTTGATCATCAAGGCGGCAACGAAACCGATCATGAACAGGATCGCCGCGTGCATCAGGCCCAGCACCAGTGCGGTCATGACCACAATGACCAGCACCAGGTTCACGTAGGCCAGACGCGGACGCTTGTGGGGCGTGTCACCCAGGATTTCCTTGATGTAGCAATTGCCGCCGCCGGACTCCAGGGCCACGTTGCCGATGCGGCGTCGCTCGGCACGCCCCAGCAAGTAGGCGGTGAACACCACCCAGGCAGCCCCACCGATCACTGTGGGCAGCATGGGAATGAAGTAGTCGGTGGCATCGAGCCCAAGCGCTGCGATGGCACGGGTGGCAGGCCCGCCCCAGGGGCTCATGCCACTCATGATGCTCAACGACAGCATCGACACCGTTGCCAGGATCATCGGGTTCATGCCGATGCGCTTGTACAAGGGCAGCATGGCGGCGCAGGTGATCATGTAGGTGGTGGTACCGTCACCGTCCAGTGCCACCAGCAGCGACAGCAATGCAGTGCCAATGGCGATCTTGATGGGGTCGCCGTTGACGCGCTTGAGGATCTTACGGATCAGAGGGTCGAACAGGCCGGCATCGATCATCAAGCCGAAAAACAGGATGGCGAACAGCAGCAAGGCGGCCGACGGGGCCACCATTTTCAGCCCGTCGAGCATCATCTTGCCAAGGTCAGGCGCAAAGCCCCCCACCAGCGCGAAGACGATCGGTACGACCGTCAAGGCGACGATCGGGGACAGGCGTTTGCTCATGATCAGGTAGGTGAACGTCACCACCATGATCAAGCCCAGGAGTGCGAGCATGGCTTTTCTCTCTTGTTTTTATCCGGGTTGGGCCGCCGATGGCGCAGACGAGCCCCCTACCCGCGCGCATTCCTGCACGCGGGTTGCTGCGTTTTGAGTTCAGGGTGTAGCGGACGTCTTAGCCGTGGTGGCCTGGCTTGGCGACCCAGGCGGCGTCGGGGCCTACCGTGGCCGGTGCCTGCTCGACCACAGGCTCGCCATTGAGGCGACTGAGCAGAACCTGCTTGTCACACGCATTCTCGGAAATCGACACCACCACGGTGGCCACGGCATTGCTGGCAAGGCTCGTGAGGGCGCGGGCTTCGGACATGAAGCGGTCGATACCGATCAGCAGGGCCAGGCCTGCCAGCGGAATGTCATGGACAACGGTCAGGGTCGAAGCCAAGGCCACGAAGCCGCTGCCGGTCACGCCCGCTGCGCCTTTTGACGACAGCAGCATGATCGCCAGCATGGTCACCACCTGGCCCAGGCTCAGGTCGATGTTGCAGGCCTGGGCAATGAACACGGCGGCCAAAGACAAGTAGATCGCCGTGCCGTCGAGGTTGAACGAGTAGCCGGTGGGCAGTACCAGGCCAACGACCCCCTTCTTGCAGCCAAGCTTTTCCAGCTTCTCCAGCATGCGCGGCAACACCGGTTCCGTGGAAGAAGTGCCCAGTACCACCAGGAACTCTTCGCGGAAATAGCGCAGCAGCTTCCACAGGCTGAAACCATGGGCGCGGCAGATGCCGCCCAGCACGACCAGCACGAAGAACGCACAGGCGATGTAGAGCGTGCCGATCAGCTTGGCGAGCGACCCCAGCGAGGTCACCCCGTACTGCCCGACCGTGAACGCCAGGGCCCCGAACGCACCGACCGGTGCGAAACGCATGAGGTAGCCGAAGATGCGGAACACCATGGTCGAGACCGCTTCCAGCACATCCAGCACCGGCTTGCCCTTCTCGCCCATGGACGACAGCGCGAACCCGCTGAGCACGGCGATGAACAGCACCGGCAGCACTTCACCCTTGTTGAACGCCCCCATGAAGGTGTCCGGGATGATGTGCATGAAGAAGTCCACCACGCCCAGCTTGGCGGCCGAGGCGGTGAACTGGGTCAACCCTTCGGTGCTCAGGGTGGCCGGGTCGATGTTCATGCCGACCCCTGGCTTGAACAGGTACACCGCGGCCAGGCCGATGATCAGGCTGACGATGGTCAGCCCCAGGAACAGCAGCAGTGTCTTGCTCATCAGGCGCCCGAGCGAGCGCTTGTCGGTCATGCCGGCTATACCGGTGACGATGGTGCAGAACACCACGGGCGCGATCATCATCTTGACCAGCTTGATGAAGGCATCGCCCAGAGGTTTGAGCGCAACGGCCTGTTGCGCCCAGAAGTGACCGACCACTACACCCAGCAGGACGGCGCAGAGGATCTGGAAGTACAGCGATTTGGCAAGTTTCATGAGGCATCACCCATTGTTCATATTGTGCGGATGCGCTTGTTGCAAGGTGCCGCGGTCAATCCATGCAGGTTGCTAGCCAGCCAACCTGCGCAAGGTAGGCGCGTAGACGAATCCTGAAAACAGCCGCCGGGCAGTACGTACCACCGAGGCTTGCAAGGTCTTGCCATCGGCGCCGCTGCGTGACAACGCGACGTCGATGCCACCGCTTGGATGCTCAAGGCGAACCTGGCTCAATTCCAGGGCGTGTTCACCCAGCAGATCCACAATGACGCTGCCAGGGCTGACACAGGCAGTGGCCAGCCCTACAGCACCCGTGATCGCCAGGGCACGGTGGCAATTGTGCGGCATGAAGTAGCGCACCTGGAGCGTGCCGTCGTAGCGCGGCTTGGACACCAGCACTGGCTTGGGTATCACCATGCCACTGACGTCGCCCAGGCCCATGGCCTTGCCGGCTTTGAGCCGCAGCGCTTCAAGGCGCTTGAGCAGAGGGCCGTTGGCGTCGAGCTCGTCGGGCGTTTCGGCGCCGGTCATGCCCAGGTCACTGGCCTGGATGACCATCATGGGCATGGCCATGTCGATACAGGTCATCGGCACGCCATCGATCACATCCTTGGCTTGCCCGGTAGGAAAGAGCTTGCCGGTCTTGCTGCCAACCGCATCGAGGAAGGTCAGGTGCACCGGCGCGGCGGTGCCCGGCACGCCATCGATGGCGGTACGCCCTTCATAGCGCACGATGCCACCTGGGGTTTCCACCAGCGAGTTGACGAAGGTGCCAGTGTTCAGGTTACGGATGCGCACCAAGGTCTTGCCTTCCTGGCCCTTGACCAGCCCCTGCTCGATGGCGAAGGGGCCGACCGCGCACAGCATGTTGCCGCAGTTGGGCGCAGTGTCCACGCGGCGCTGGGCGACCATCACCTGCACGAACAGGTAATCGACGTCGGCGTCGGCATGCAGCGACGGGCTGATGATCGCGACCTTGCTGGTCTGCGGGCTGCCGCCACCGATACCGTCGATTTCCAGCTCATGACCGGACCCCATCAGGTCGATGAGCAATTCATCGCGCTCGACCACATTGGCAGGCAAGTCCCACGCATGGAAAAACGGCCCCTTGGAGGTGCCGCCGCGCATGAGTACGCAAGGAATTCGTTGCATGATTTCGCACTCTTGTTGATCAATGGACATCATTGATGCCGTGAGCAAAAGAGTGACAGGGATGGATAAATCATTCCAATGCAAATATCGTAGTGATTATTCCGTTTCACAAAACAATAATAGGCATTTTTGGTGAGGAGGTGACTGGTGGAATATGAGCTTCAAGACATACGATCTTTCGTCAAAATCGCCGAACTTGGGAGCTTTCACGAGGCTGCCGAGGTATTACACCTGTCCCAACCGGCTCTGAGTCGACGGATCAAGAAGCTAGAAGAAGGTCTGGGCACGTCGCTGCTGGAGCGCACTACGCGCCGCGTCAGCCTGACCAGCGTGGGCCGTGATTTTCTGCCCAAGGCCAGGCGCTTGCTGGACGACTTCGAGGATTCGATTCTCAGTATCCGGGAGTTGGCCGAGCGTCAGACCGGGCAGGTGACGCTGGCCTGTATCCCGACTGCAGCGTTCTATTTCCTGCCGTCGGTGATCCGCGACTACAACGACCAATACCCCAAGATCCGCATTCGTCTGTTGGACCTGAGCGCCAATGATGGCCTGGAGGCCGTGCTGCGGGGTGAAGCCGATTTTGGCATCAACATGATGAGCGGCCAGCACCCGGACATCGAGTTCGTGTCGTTGGTGCAGGAGCACTTCGTGCTGGCCTGCCGGCGCGACCACCCTCTAGCGAACCGCGATGCGGTGACCTGGACCGAGCTTGCCGACTACCGTTTGATCGGCGTGGGTCGATTGAGCGGCAACCGCATGCTGCTCGACCACGCCCTGGCCGGGCTGAACCTGCGGCCCAAATGGTTCTACGAAGTGCAGCACCTGTCCACGTCGTTGGGCATGGTCGAGGCCGGCCTTGGCGTCTCGGCCATGCCTAGCCTGGCCATGCCCAGTGCAGACCACCCGACCCTGGTAAGCGTGCCGTTGATCGAGCCGGAGGTGACCCGCACCTTGGGTCTGGTCTACCGCCGCGGCGCCTCGCTGTCGCCGGCGGCAGAGAAGTTCGTGTCGATCCTGCTGGAGAAATGGCCGAACCGGTGAGCATGAAACATTCTTAACGCCGCTTAATTTAGCGCCGGGCCAGGCTGCCAATAAGCTGCCCGTTTTATCTGGAGTATCCCATGCTGAAAACGCTGTCCTGCACGGCACTGCTGGTCGCCACCTTTGCCTGCTCTGCCGCAGAACCCACCCATGACCAGGCCACCACGCTGACCGTGCTCAGCTCCGGCGGCATCATGGGTGCCATCCGCGGCGTTGCACCTGCCTATGAACACACCTACGGGGTAAAGCTGAACGTGCTTGCCGCGCCATCGATGGGCCAGACCCCGCAAGCCATCCCGAACCGGCTGAAACGTGGCGAGCCGGCCGATGTGGTGCTGATGGTGGGCTCGGCGTTGGACAAGCTGGTTGCCGACGGCAAGGCCGACCAGGCAAGCCGCATCGACCTGGGCAAGTCGTTCATCGCCATGGCCGTGCGCAAAGGCGAGCCCAAGCCGGCTATCGGCACGATGGGCGAGTTGCGTCAGGTGCTGCTGGATAGCCCTTCGGTCGCCTACTCCGACAGCGCCAGCGGGGTCTACCTGTCAAAGACCCTGTTCCCGAGCATGAACCTGGGCGAAGGCTTCGCCCACAAAGCCCATATGATCCCTGCCGAACCCGTCGGCAAGGTGGTCGCACGCGGTGAGGCAGCCATCGGGTTCCAGCAGCTGAGCGAGCTTAAGCCGGTGCCCGGCATCGACATCGTGGGGCTGATCCCGGCCGAGGGGCAAAAGATGACGATGTATTCGGGTGCGGTGGTTGCCAACAGCCAGCACCGGGCGGCGGCCCAGGCGCTGCTTGATTACATGGCCTCTGCCCAGGCGGACGCCGCTATCGAGAAAAGCGGCCTGACCCCACTGCCGCACTCGGCTCACTAAGCTTCGACGCTCGGCCAGGGCATGTGGGTAGAAGGCGTGCCCTGACGGCGTGCCGCAGCGTCTGAGACCCATCCTTCCTCCTTCCCAAGGCCGTCGCGATGCAAGACATGCTGCAAGAGATTCTCGACCAGGTGCGCCCACTGCTAAGCCAGGGTCAGGTCGCGCAATACATCCCCGCCCTGGCCCAGGTCGACCCTAACCAGCTTGGCATCGCAGTGCAGGGCCTTGATGGCCAGTTGCACTGCGCAGGCGATGCCTACACGCCCTTCTCTATTCAGAGCATTTCCAAGGTGTTCAGCCTGGTCCAGGCGATCAACCATAGCGGCGAAGACATCTGGTCGCGCTTGGGCTACGAGCCCTCGGGCCAGGCCTTCAACTCGCTGGTGCAGCTGGAGGTGGAAAAGGGTCGTCCGCGCAACCCGTTCATCAATGCCGGCGCACTGGTCATCTGCGACATCAACCAGTCACGCTTCGCCACCCCTGCCCTGTCGATGCGCGACTTCGTTCGCCGCCTGGCTGGCAACCCGCGCATCGTCAGCGACACGGTGGTGGCCGAGTCCGAATACCAGCACCGCGCGCGCAATGCCGCGATGGCCTGGCTGATGACTGCGTTTGGCAACTTTCATAACGACGTGGACGCGGTGCTGAGCAGCTACTTCCATCACTGCGCGCTGTCGATGAACTGCGTCGATGTGGCCCGGGGCTTTGCGTTTCTGGCCAACAGCGGCTATTGCCCGCACAGCGGTGAACACGTGCTCAGCGCACGTCAGGCCCAGCAGGTGAACGCGATCATGGCCACCAGCGGCCTGTACGACGAAGCCGGCAATTTCGCCTATCGCGTGGGCCTGCCGGGCAAGAGTGGCGTGGGCGGTGGCATCGTGGCAGTGGTCCCCGGGCGGTACAGCATCTGCGTCTGGTCGCCAGCGCTCAACGCTTCTGGCAATTCACTGGCAGGTATCCGTGCGTTGGAATTGCTGAGTGAGCGCATCACGGGGTCGGTTTTTTCGGCGGTGCCTTGAGGGTCATTCGTACACGTCGGAACCCTTGTCAGCTATGCAAACACCTCGTTTACAGCCAAGTACGATCGTCCCAAGTAAAATCCTGATGCACACACAGGCCCTCAGGGAGAGCAGCCATGAGCATCAACAGCAAAAGACGACGTGACCTCAAGAAAGCCAAGAGACGGTCTGCTAGCGGCGGCGGCAGTGGCCCGCAGCCGCAAGCCATCTACCAGCTGAACAGCTTTCGCAAAGCATACATCAAGAGCTGGGGCATCAATTCCGAAGGTCACTTGGCGCAGGGTCACTACACCTGGATGGCCGAACGCGTGAAGGGCTTCCCACGCACGCTGGAGATCGGGTGTGGCGTCGGCTATTCCACGCTGGCGCTGTTGCAACAGGGGCACACCGTCGTGTGCGTGGAAGAGAACCCCCAGTGCATTGCGGCGACGCGCAAGCGGCTCGCCGACGCGGGCTTCTGCGTCGAGGTCATTTCCAGGGAAACGCCGGTTAGCCTCGATGAGAACGCCTACCGGCTGATCTACAGCGAAATCGCAGAAGCACCCGAAGCGGACTGCGTGCTCATCGAGGGCGATGCCTTGAATGACCCCGCCCTCGAAGCATGGCTCGAACGTCAGCCCACGTTCGACGCCATCGCGTGCTGGTTGCTGGGTACCCATGATGCACGTGGACATAACGCCGCGGTCGATCTAGCACTGATGCCGACAGCCTATGAACATCGAATCTTCGTGCAGAACAGGGTTTACGAGATCGCTGATCGCATTCTTCGTTCTGGCGGCGTGCTGTCTGTAATTGACCGTGCTCAGACGCCGACCACACAGGATATGGTCGACAAAATACTGCAGCACCATCGCGAGCAGGCCAGCGTGACGTCACTGGTGGTACAACCTGTGGAACATACGCCGCACGTCGAGTCTGAGCAGCACGGCGCCATGCGCATGATGACCACTCAGCCCCTCAGTGCTGCAATGGCATCTACGCCTGACGACCCGCCCATGATGTCGCTGTGCTCGACGACGTCCGTCAAGCCGTAAGCCAGGTGACTGCCCTGGTTTCTCTGCATTGACGTGATAGGCGGCTCGTACCCACGCTGGGGGTCAGGGCTGGATTGGTCTGCCTACCCAAAAATAGTGGTGCGAAAGAACTGGACCTGCGGCAGGCGCGCCCATGATTAGCATTCGGTTCAGTTCTTTCACACAGGGCTGCAGTGCCAGAGGGAAAAGCGCCCTGCACAACTGGCAAAACTGACAGCTGTGCTGGGGTTTGAACATGCCTCTGCTCACCTATTCATCCAACCGGTATCGTTCAGCTTTATCAGGCCCGGCCACGCGGGATCCATGTATGCTGCTCAGCACACTGGACGCCAATCTGCAAATTGCGTTCATTGAGATAAGGCTCGCCCTGGCTATCAATCAAGTAAAAAACCTCATGCAAGTACTGATCTCCAGTGACGTCCTTGTAACAGCGGAATGCAGTGTTTGCAGGGAAGGCCTTACGAATCTCAGAGAACATCGTTGCGTTGCCGATCATCTGTTTGAACGCGGCCTCGTCCTCGAAGGTGACCACCTTGCGAAGCGTTACAAAGTTCTCGAAGTATTGCTGCATCGTCTGACCTGAACACGTGCCGTGCTTTTTCCATTCGTGCGCGAACATCCCGGCTGGATCGCTAGGCACCAACGCCCGCAAGTCGGCATTGTCAAGCACCTTATCCATGGCGTCTTCACTCATCGCGCATGCCTCACCTTCTGCGCAGGCCGGCGACCGAGTGCAGAACTGAGGATGGCGGTTGGTGTATTTACCAATACTCTCGCTGTAGGGCCAGACGCCGTGGGTTAAAAAGCGCTGAGGGGGTTGCTCGCAGCCAGCGGTCGTTGGTTTCATCTTGCAGAATGTCGGTTGCCAGGTCACGGAATACACCAGAAAGCGTGTAGGAGGTGCATCGGCGTAGGCTTGCTCGTTCGGATCCAGCGCCATGGCGGCGTTGATCCAGGCGAGCGGAAAAAGAAGCAGGCTTGCTTTCAGTAGGCGCATGAGTTCATTCCCTTGAATGTAAGCGCCGTCGGTGTGACGGCACCTCATCAGACGGGAATGGCGACACGAGGTCTACTGGCAAAACTATCAGGCTCCGTTCTTCCCCATGCGCACCAGCCCCATCAAGGCGTACTGAAGTCCACAATGTTATAGAAAAATTCGTGAGCCTCGCGCTGCCTGCTAACGTTCGGGTCCTTGACCCTGACACGATCGTCATCATGCACGACCAGCACATGATCGCGGCCGAGCACCTCGACGCCTTCTGGCTTGTGATTGAACGCAACTGCAGAGCCGTCCTTCTGTTTCACGGATTGGGGCTGACCTATCTGCTTACCCTCATAAGGCAGCACCCAGAGATAACCGCCGAGCTCGTCACTTTTTTCAAAACTGGTCACGGCGTAGAAACGGTCTTTGTTGTAGCGATCGAACTCAATGCCGGAGAGCCCCAGTTCCGGACGGGGTGAATGGGCTGGGCCCAGCTTTTTTGCCAACTCAGCTGCCGGGATACGCCAAACCACTTCAAGTTCGTCCCCCATGACGGCCTGTTGCTGGTCAATTCGAAAGGGTACGGACAATAACAAGAACGAGAAAACAGCGGCCTTGCTGTTCTCGCCATACTTGCGCACGCCTATCAGCAGGCGATCGTCTGGTGCCGTAGTCAGGGCTTCGATCTGGTAGTAAGGCGACCCTACGGCTTTACTGATGCGCTCACGCAAATCTCGCGAACTGGCAACATTTCCTCGTGTTGACTCATTGACGATTTTCGCCTCGGCAGGCGCGTCTGCAGGCCAATACAACAGTGTGTTGAGTGCATCTGCCCCGGGGTTTCCTGCCGTCCCCTCCTTGTTGAAGGCCGTGATGGCAATAACGTACTTACCGTCCAGCGTGGTCGTGAGCCCTTCATACTTGTCGGCTTGCTTGAGTGTTTGGCTATCCAGGTAACTCGGCGGTCCAGCCAGCCGGTTTTGAGCGTCCAGCCCGATTGTGAAAATGGCAGGGTCGCCAGGGTTGGGCATCTGCTTGTCGTTTGCCAGCACCACGCGCTCGCCCACTCGGGCGACGCCTGAGACCTCGCAATTCACCGTACTGCCTTTTTCATGACACGCCGCCAGATGCGTTTGCACAGATTGCGCAGGTGCGTTGATAGGCGCTGCGTGGAGGCTGGGCCAACAGGCTGTCGCTCCAGCAAACATGAACACCATGATTGATCTTTTCATTCGAACCTTCCTTGGCGAGGCCATTGCGTAAAGAAGGTAACGTACGTTGAGAACAGCCTGGGTGACACTGGCAATTTTGACAGGTACCTCGAGGCGCTTGTTGGCGCTCAGGTAATCGAAGTAAGCCGCAGCATCGAGCATGAGGTTGGCATCTGGAACACTGTCCAGGCTTCAAATGAATACGCTGGCCGGCGACCTTGTGTTGGCGGTCCGTTCAAATCAAGGAAGGCGGACAAGGATCGCTTATGCCTCGCCAATCTGACCTGCGTTACAGCTTCCAACCCCTGGTTGGCGATGCAGAATTCGAAGTGGTGTCGTTCACACTCAAGGAAGGCATCAGTCAGCCATTCACCCTCGAACTGCAGCTGATCAGCTACGAACACGACATCGACTTGTCGCCGGTTGTGTCGCTGGTCACCGACTCTTCCAGCACCTGTGGCTGCTTGCCTTCGTGATGCACCTCAGTCAGCAGCCACAGGTCGTTCCACTCGGCGCGCGGGTGTTCGGACAACCCCATGAAGTGCCCACTCACCAGACGGGTCAGATCATTCCAAGCCAGACCAATACCAGAAGGTCGCCCCCCACGCAGAACCCACAAACTCCGGCATGACCTCGCCTGCATTGAAAAATCGACGAGAGTCGGCCTGGGCTGGGCTGAACCAATATCCGGTATGGGTACAGGCGTCACCTGCGGCGATTTTTCTCGGGCTTTGCGCGACCGGCTCATTCTCATCGAAGCGTGCATACCAACGCAGCGAGCGCTCCTCGTCATAGCCATTGCCATACTCAGAGTACGATTGCAGCGTATCCGGGTCTGACGAACGCAACGGTTTCAATACACGGTTGGCTGCAACGTAAAGTTTGGGCAGTTCTGTTACTGAGCCCAGTTCAGGTAAGGCACCGGCCCTGACGACCAGCCCGCCGCTATACTCGAGGCAATGGATGCCTTCCTGAGAGGACAGCTTGCGGCGAACCAAGTCCAAGCCGCCCAGCCGCTCCAGCAGTGACCGACCCACGATGGTGAACCAGTTCACGCCCTTGATAGAGCCGACCAGCCTCAGTGAATGGGCCATGGCCATGGTATCGACCTCCAAGCCTGGATACTTTTGGGAAAGTTCATATTCGACTGGCATGTACTTGTCGAAGTCATACGGTAACAAAGTGGATAAACCGCCATAGCCATGCTCGGCATCCACTTGTTCACTGAGGTACAGCACCCATGACTGAAAACGCCCGACGCCGTCAGCTGTATCCAACATCGACCATGGAACTGTCATCTTCATGTATGATCTAAGTTGATCACGGTGTACCTCACGGGTATTGAGCACCGCCAAACTGCACACACCAACATCATAAGCAGAGGAGGCCCCACTCAAAAACAATTCAAATCGACCCGGCTTTTCCACTATCGCCTTCAAGGCGCCTTCCAGCGATTCATCGGTATATCTTTTATAGCGCTCATAAACCATGCTTCGAATAGAGCCTTCAAACTCCACTGAGAATTTCCGAAAGCAGGCGACTATATTACTTATAACAGCAGGCGTGTAGCCATTTTTAAAATATAGCGTAACGACCAAGCCTAGCCTGACTACTGGAACGCCCTCGGAAGAGTCGAATTCGAGACCGGCGAGTTCATTTTTAATTTTTTCAATATTATTCATTGCCATATCCTTCACGCTGAGGCAGCAGTCAGCACTGCCCCTCCTCCGAGAACAGTCGCAAAAACTCCCCAAAACATTTGAGCAAGCCTGACCAAAATAACAAGAGCAGTCACAATAGCCGCAGGTACGCCAGCAGCCACCAGCCCAGCGCCGATGGCAATTATCACTACAACGGTACCTACAGTGATGCCGATATCCGCCAGCACCTGCACCCAGTCAATTTCCTTCAGCATTTCAAGGGTCAAATCAGTGTAGAGCTGTACCTGCTTCCACATTTCTCTCAACTGCTCATCTGTCCAACGCAACACTTCTCCTGTGCTCTCGCTCAACCACTCCCAGGCCTTTCCAGCTTCTTGGCGAATCCATTTACCTTGCTGCGTCAGCCAGGCGCTGGCGTCATCCATATACTGCCTGACCTCCTGAGACAGAGCATTGATCGCACTATTTCCGCCTTCCCGTAGACTTTCCACAGCTTCATGGGCAAAAGTCCACGCCTCAACATAGGCCGGGTTGGGTGTTGCTTTTGGGCCATAAACGGGTACTGGAGCTGGAGCCTTCCGAGGCTGCTCCAAGGGGACAGGCCACTGTCGGGAATCGTACGCTTGAGTCGGTTTAGTTTGAGCATTGAATTCACGAGCCTTTTCACGCTCTCCTTTGTCTCGGCAGTCGGTCACCTCCAGAACCGAAAATTTTTTAGAACTGCCCGCAATCACGATATAGTCACTGCGCTGTTTGGCATGTAGCACATCACCGGGAAACTTTACCTCAACGATACGTAAAAGATTATCCGGATGAATGGCCCCTTGATGATCCGAACCAGCCTGCCCGGGCCACCTGACACTCTTATCCTTGACGATCGTCACATCGGGCCGCCTGAGTTCCCCTGCCATGAACCCTTTCGGAAATGGTGTCAATGAATGCCGCCGATCTAAATCCTGCACTCCGCCGGACGAGCTTAAAAATGGCTTAGGCGGCAAAAACCTCATATCAAAGCTAACCTCAGCCTTGTAATACCAGCTGAAATCAAAACGGTACTCATCCGCCCTGATCAAGCCGCTCATGACAACCTGTTTTAGCTCAACAGAGTTGATCGCACCACTCTTGCTACTTCGTATGCTCAGCCTGGGAAACTTGATGGCGTACTCGGCCTTCTCCATCAGATACAGTTTGTCGCCTGGTGACGGCAACGGCGCTTCCTTGACCGTTCCCTCGATACTCGTGGTCGTACAGCCCTTCGGCACTTCCTGCGCTTGTGATAACGCCATGTCTTTTGCCTCATACTAACTATTTTTATAATCCATGCTAATTTTCATAGGCGCTGCCTCGCACATTCTGAACAGGTGCTCTACCGGCGCAGGCTTGCGTTGCGGCGTCAGCAAATTCAAATCTGCTTGTCCCTCTGTCACCGCCTGCAAGGTCAAGCCCTTTTCATCGCTATACCCCGCCAAGCGCGTCCCGTCGGGTTGTACGAGGACATAGGCGGCTCCCGCGAGCGGCGTGCCCGTTTTCTCGTCAAGCAACTGATACCGCCCACGGTGCTTCTGAAGCGGTGCAGGCACCGCCCCTGCTTGATCTGCGTCCGCCGCCCCCGGCAACGCCGGCGCCTTCACCGCAACCCCGCTGCCACTGCCCGGCAAACCCCCGGCATTGAGCAAGATCTGCGAGCCCAGCACCGTCACCCCACCAGGATCGAGCTTGATGAAACTGCCACCGGCCTTGAGCGTCAGCTCCAGCCCCGCTTCGATCACGACCTTCTCCCCAGCCTTGATGTGAATCTCCCTGCCCGCCTCCACCAATTGCGAGCCGCCGATCTTCACGTGCTGGCTGTTGCCCACGGTCAAGTGGTCGTCGAGCTTGATCTCGGTCTTGCGGTCACCCACCGTGGTGCGGTGTTCCTCGGCCTCGAACTTGCTGTAGCTGTTGCCCACCACGGTATCGTGCCGCTCGTTGCCGACGTGGATCTTCTGGTCATGGCCGATGTGCTGGTCCCAGTCACGCTGAGCGTGCACGAAGATCTGCTCCTGGCCTTTCTTGTCCTCGATACGCAGCTCGTTGAAGCCTTCGCCACCGGGGCTGCTCAGGGTTTTGAACACGCTGCGCGTCTTGTGCGCTGGCAGCTCATAAGGCGGGACATTCTCGCCGTGATACAGGCATCCACTCACCAGCGGGCGATCAGGGTCACCTTCGAGAAAATCGACCAGCACTTCCATGCCAACCCGTGGGATGGCCACGCCGCCGTAGCGCTCGCCCGCCCAGCTGGACGACACCCGCAGCCAGCAGCTGGTGGTCTCGTCGCCCTGGCCTTCACGATCCCAGAAAAACTGCACCTTCACCCGGCCGTACTCGTCGCAATAGATCTCCTCGCCCTTGGGGCCGGTGACGATGGCGCTCTGGCTGCCTAGCACCTGGGGTTTCGGGTGTTTGAGCGGCGGGCGGTAGAACACGTCCCATGGAGTAGCCAGGAAACGGTTGCGGTACCCCTGGTGGAAGTTTTCCTTGTCGCCGGTTGTGTCGCTGGTCACCGACTCTTCCAGCACCTGCGGCTGCTTGCCTTCGTGATGCACCTCAGTCAGCAGCCACAGGTCATTCCACTCGGCGCGCGGGTGTTCGGACAACCCCATGAAGTGCCCACTCACCAAACGGGTCACATTACCCTGGCCCTCGGCCAGGCAAAAGTCGGCGCGATGGCGCTCTAGCGCGCGCTGACTCAGTTGCTTGCCGCGCGTGCGATCGGTGAAACCAGCCGGGTAGTCGTAGTCCTCCAGATCGGGCTCGGCGAAAGCCGGCTGGGGTGGTTTGTAGGCGGCTTCCATTAGCAGGCGTGGCTTCTGGAAGTCGTAGTCGCGACGCGTGACGCGGCTGGGGCGGGTTTCCAAGCGCACGTTGAAGCGCTTAATCACCGGCTCATCGGCAACCATACCGCTGCCCTGCATGTAAGCCACCGGCGCGCCCAGTTTGGGGAAAAACGTCTGGTCGTCGCCGAATACCAGCAGATGGCCTTCGCGACTGTGCTCGAAGTGGTAGTGCAGGCCCTCTTCTTCACACAGGCGCTGCACGAAGTGCAGATCGGTCTCGTCGTACTGCACGCAGTACTCACGCACAGGGCACGGAGTGCTGAGGCTGAAGCGGTAGGCGTCGCTCTGCAGGCCGTGCTCTTCGAAGATCGTGCCGATGATCTGCGGGGCGCTCAGTTGCTGGAATATGCGCTGGTTAGTGCGGTGCGCCAGGTACGCCAGGTGCGGCACCAGCACCATTCGGTAGCGGTGCAGGCGCTTGCCCGAATCGCCTTGGCCGACCTGGTAAACCAGCGCATGGATACCGTTACCGTCGAGGTCGTAGGCCAGGAAAGCCTGCTTGTGCAGCAGGCTTTCCAGATCCACGGCGGGGCGTTCGCTGACCAGTTCCACCTTGAAAGAGTACGGTTGGCTGACGGCTTCGTGGCCGGTGAACGACAGCACCTGAAAGTCGACGTCGGCGCCTTCCAGAGTCAGGCTGAAGTGGGTTTCATTGCTAGGGGTGAACATGGGGGCTCTCCGTATCCGCAAGATATCCTTTGGGTTGGCCAAACCAACGGCGCAGTAAGGAAAGGTGGGGGGCCGCCAGGGCCTGTTGCAGCACCCTGACCCCGGACTGGCGTGCCGCAGGGTCCAGTGACAGGGCTTGGCGCAGTGCCGGCCATACCTTGGCGGGCAGGTTGGCAGGCCGGTCCAGCGACTGCCCTGGATGCTGTTCACCCATGGATCGAGCGCCAAGGCGACCAAACGGTTGCTTGCCGCCGGCCAACTCGTAAATGACGCAGGTGGCGGCGAACAGATCGGAAGCTGTCGACAGGGGCGCGCCGTCGAGCAGTTCTGGGGCAGCATAGGCCGGGGTCCAGGCACTGATACGATTGCGGCTGAGCCGGGCCAGGCCATCGAGCACGCCGTCCATCGCTTGCCCCAGGCCAAAGTCGAACAGCTGCACACCCTGCTCGCCGAGAATCAAGTTGCTGGGTTTGATATCACCATGTAACACCCCATGCCCATGAGCGAAGGCCAGTACGTCCAACAGGCCCAAAGCAATGCTGCTCAGTTCACCCCAAGCCAAGCCCAGAGGTTGCTCGCACAGCAGTCGGTCCAAAGGCATACCGGACAACAGTTGCATGCTGAAGAAAGCCCGTTGGCTGGCGGCGTCCACCTCGAAGCTGTGCACCCTTACCACGCCTTGGTGCGACAGATGGCGCGTGAGTGCGTACTCGCTGTACAGCAAAGCAGCACTATCGGGGCAAGCGGCGACGTCGTCGCGCAGTAGCTTGATCGCCACCAACGGCCGCGGTTCGCCACACTGCTCAGCCAGCAGGTCGCGGGCGCGGTAGACTATGCCCACACCGCCAGCACCTAGCAGGCCTTCTAGCTTGTAGCGCCCGTTCAGCAGCGGTGGCAGCACGCCGGGCAGCGGCGTGGCGACCGTGGCGAAGTAACTCGGGTGATCGCTGGCGCCGCCCAGCAACTCGACAGCGTTCATTGGCGCACTACCACGCCGGTAAGGTTGTCCGGGGCTCTACCCTGCAGCACCTTATCGAACAGGAACTCCAGGGCCCGGGGCGGCTGTGCCTGACTCAACGCCTTGCTCAGGCTCTCGTCGCTCTGCCCTTGGTACAAGCCGTCGCTGCACAAAAGGAAGGTGTCGCCGGGCACCACCCTAAATTCCAACACCTCCAGACGCAGTGTTTCATCACCGCCCAGAGCGCGAGTCAGGGCGTGAGCACCGGGCTGCTGCCCCGCCTCTTCGCTGCTGTAGCGGCCCTGGTCTATCAATTGCTCGCGCAACGAGTGGTCGCGGGTTAGCTGGAACAAGCGCTTGCCTCGCCACAGGTAGCAGCGGCTGTCGCCGGCCCAGATACATGCAGCACGCCCTTCGCGCACCAGCAGCACCACCACGGTGCTGCCCATAATCGGCTCTGCGCGCCCAACAACCACGGTTAGCGCCTCGCCCAAGCGGCGATTGACCCAATGCAGACACTGACGCACCTCAAGCACCCCCTCGTTCAGGCTGCCCTCCAACGCCAGACCATCGAGGGCTCCGATCACCATCTGACTGGCCAGATCACCCGCCTGGTGGCCACCCATGCCATCGGCGACCGCCCACAGGCAGCGCTCGGGGCAGTCGAGGTAGGCGTCTTCGTTGCGTCGGCGCACCTTGCCTGGATCGGTGCGCCCGGCGCTGCGCCAATGCCGCATCATCACCGTCACAACACCACCGGCATGCGCAGGTTACGTACGGCACTAAGGTCGAACGGATTCGGCGAACGTTGCGTCAGCACCAAGTAGTTGACTCGCATGCCGCCGACGCTGGCCTTGATCATCAGCACGTCGCGTCCGCTTTGGTACTCGGTGTGCATCAGGTCGAACAGACGGAACAGCGACCAAGGCCCGGTATTTTTCTCTAGCACCATCGATTTTCCATCGAGGCCTTCCAGGGCCAGGCTTGTGCGGCCGTCATTGGCCTCGCTGGGCCACTTGAAGGGAGTCGGTATGATCGGGCCGTGGCGGTACACCATCTGCTGCTCGCCGAAGCGAAACTCAGCGCGGCCGACAGTGGAATCCAGCGTGTACGGCTCTAGCTTGAACTGTACCTGCGGCTCGTTGGGGTTGTCGGCGAAGAAGCCGCGCTGGATGGTCTGCACGTTGTTCATCTGGTCGAGAAACTCGCGCGAGACCGGCAAGCTGCGACCATCGACGACGCGCAGGCGGTAGCTGCCGGGGTCGCCGATCACGAATGGCCTGAGGTAGGTGTCGAAAAAGCGGTCGGCGATGCCTTGGACCTTGAAGAACTCGCGGAAGTCGTTCAACGCCACGTCGCTGCTGCTGTGGGCATGGAACGGGTAACGCTCGTCGATCGTCTTGCTGTAGACGTTGTACAGCTGGGTCTCATAGCGCTGGTTGATGTGCTCATAGCTGTTGTCCAGCACCAGCATCCAGCTGTCCTCGGCCAGCGTCGAAAACCAGCCACTTACCGGCCGAGGTAAGCGGTTGGCGGTGTTGCGCAGGGTGCTGATGGGGTCACGCTGGTTACTGACTATGCGCCCCTTGGCCACCTCGAAGGCGGCCAGCTCAGGCTGGCTGGATCGGGCCAAGCCCAGCAGCTGTAGTTGCAGGTCGTTGAGCGCCTGCAGCACCGGGACCAAGTCAGCGGTTGGGCCGTTGTCCTCGTCCAGCAGCCGATGCAGCGACTCGAAGCGCCGCTCCAGGGCCTTGCGCGAGGTGTCCGGCAATCGCTTGGCCAGGGCCTGGCTGGCGGCCCCGGCAGTAGCAGCGGCTACATTGCCCAGCTTGCCTGCGGCATGCTGCGCCGTTCCGGTCGCCACATCGGCAGCATCGGCCACGGCCGGGAAGCGGGTATTTTCGCGCACTTCGGCGAGCATTAGCAGCAAAGGTGAATTGGCCGCGCTCAGGCTGGCCAGTTGGTTAGCGCCCTCTTCGCTGTTGGTGAAGGTTGCCAGGCGCACTTGACCAATGGCTTCGCTCCAGTAGTTGGCATAGTCTTTGAAGTACGATTGTTCCAGTTGCACCAGCAAGTTGCGCATGTCCATGCCACTGAGGCGGCCGCCCTCGCCCAGCACCCAGTTGTCGCGCAGGATTTCCTGCACTAGGACGGAGCCTTGGGCTATGAAATATTGCTGGTAGCCGCGATGGGTGTAGAAACCCGGGATCACGTAGTCGGTTCCGGCGAACACTGCGCCCTGCGGGCCGGTATGCTGGCCCAGACGGTACTCAGGCAGGCTGCGGGCCTGCTCGCGCAGCACCCGGTAGACCACCGCCACCAGTGATTCACGGCGCAGTACTTCGCGTGCCTGGGCCACCAGTGGGTCGTTCAGCGGCTGGCTGTAACTCAGCGCCAACAGGCGCTCGAAGTGGGTGTTCAGGTCGTTCTGCAGTTGGGTGTTACCGGGGTAGCGCCCCGACCACTGTGTGGCCATCCATTCCTTGAGCAACGCGTTATCGCGCCGGTCGGGTATGTTCAGCATCAGGTAGGCGCGCAGGCTGGCCAGCAGGCGTTCGCGGTTGCCCATACTGCTGCGGATTTGCATTTCTAGGGTTTGCGCCACACGTGGCAGTAGTTGCTCGATCAGTTCACGGTTGTAAGCGTCCAGCAGTACCGCGCTGGTTTCATCGCCCTGATACAGACCACCACGCTCGGCGTAGGACGCATCGCCCGGAGCCGGGAACACTTGAGTAGCGGCGTAGCGGTTGTCCAGCAGCGGCAGGATTGCCATGTCATCGTCACGGTCGGTCAGCGCGGAGCCCTCGCGGCCGTGGCGCTCGGCAAAAGCCCTGATTTTCTCTAGGTTACCGTCGTTGGCCGCAAAACTACCTGCCCACAACAGGCCGAACAGCCCCATGCAGCACAGCGCCCCGGCGTACAGCGCACGTTGCCTCCATTTGATACGGCTGGTTTCGCGCTTATCGAGACCGGCCAGGGCGGCCTCGGGAAACACTACCTTCGTCATCAGGTCATAGATAAAGCGCGTGCGGCCGCTGTGGGTCACGGGCAGCGGCTGGCCCTTGGCGTCCACTGCCCCGGCGGCGTTGGTGTGCGGCGCACTGGTGAAGTAAAAGCCACGCAGGGTGCTGGCGCGCTGATAGCGGTTGCCGGTGAAGGCAGCGTCCACCAACATGCCGAGGTTGACCACCACCTGACCCAACTGCAGCGGGAAGTCGAGGATCAGGCCACGGCGCTGGGCATCACGCTCCTGATGTATACGCGTGATCACCTGAGCGCCAAGGCGCGACAGCAGGTCCTCGAACTCGTGGTTAAGCACCGCCACATCGGCGCCATTCTGTTCCTTGCCGAAGCTGGCGCCGAGTACCTGCTCGCTTTCTTCGCGCGCTAACTGGTCGAAAAAGGCATCGAAACCGAGAATCTTATCAGCCTTGGTCAGCACCAGGTACACCGGCACGTCGGCGTGCAGTTGCTGTTGGATCTCCTGTAGGCGGTCGCGCAGGGTGCGCCCCAGGACCACCATGCCTTCGCGATCACCGCTAAGCAGCGTAGTTACCGGTACGGTGATCAGTACGCCGTTGAGCGGCCGAGTGCGGCGGCGCGAGCGCAACAGGCCTAGCAGGGTCGACCAGCCAGCGCCGTCGATGTCGCTGTCGTTCTGGTCCACGTAGCGACCGCTGGTGTCGATCAGTACGCCGTTTTCAGCGAAGTACCAGTCGCAATAGGCGGTACTGCTGACATCACGGCTGAGCTTGCGCTCGACCTTGTTGATCGGGAACTCAAGGCCAGAGAAGTCCAGCAGACTGGTCTTGCCGGCGCCCTGGGGGCCAATCACCAGGTACCACGGCAGGTCGTTGCGCCAGCGCTCGCTGCGACCACGGTACAGGCTGGAGGTCCGGAGGGTGCGCAGGGCATCCTTGAAGCGCTCGCGCAGGGTGCGCTCGGCGTTTTCTATTGCAGCGCGGCGGGCCAGGTCGGCCTGGCCGGTCTCGCTTTGCGCAACCTCCTTCTTGCGCACGTTGCCCCGCCAGCTGGCGAAGACGATGAGCAGGCCCCACAGCAGAAACAGCACCGCGATTGTCAACAAGCGCGAGCTGGAATCCTCCCAGAATTTATTGTCGGCGATCGCCAGCAACGGGCCGACAAACCACACCAATAATGCGGTCAAGAGCACCAGCAACAGGGTCCAAACCCAGGTCTTGGTCAAGAATGCCCAAGTCTTACGGAAAAAGTTGTTCATGGTACGCCCCTGAAGTTACGACTTGGCTTCGACCACCACCGGATCGGCTGGCTGGTAGCGCTGCAGTACCGCTTCGCGCTTGTCACCCAGCACATAAGCGAAGCCCGAAAACATCACCACCAGGCAGATGCCGGTGAAGACCGTCACCAGCCACCAAGGCACGATGCGCACCACCCCCTGTCCAGCACTGTCAAATCCCGCCCAGCGCGGTGACAACTCGCGCGGTACATCGCCACGCAACTGGCGGATCTGCCGGTAGACGCTATCGCGGATGGCATCCAGCTCGATGTTGCCGCGTGCCTGGACGCGGAACTTACCTTCGAAGCCCAGCGACATGCAGATGTACATCAGCTCCAACATGGCCAGATGTTTCATCGGATTTCGCCCCATGTTTTCCAACAGCTAAAAAAACTTCTCGCCCCCAGATGTCTCGTTGTGGAAGCTGCTGAGCAAACTCATGGTCGACCACTCGCTCTCGTTACCCCAACTGGTGGTTAGCACCGCCTCGTCGGTGACGGTGCACAGCACGTAGCGCGCCATCATCACTTCAGCGTGGTCCACTCCTTCCTCCAGCACTCGCGTCTCGAAATGGCGCAGGTGCTCGATGAGGCGGGTCTTGAGGGTATTGAGGTTGCTGCCGTCACCGCTGGACTTGATTTCGATGATCGCCGACAACAGCGGTGAAGCTGCTGCCACCAGTGGGTTCAGGCTGATGTTGAAGCGCTGCGCCGGCCGCCGATTGGAGGCATACACCATGCGCTCCTCAAGATCTTCATAGCGCGGCGGGCGGGCAAAGTCGGTCAAAGCTTCATTAACTGGCCGCTCACCGTGCTGATTGACCAGAACCGTACGGTCGTCCTGGCTGCACTCCATTTCCTTAGTCATGCTCATGCGTTCCTAATGGCCCAGAATTTCAATTCCAGCTCGGAGAACTCCCCGGAAACGTGGAAAGCAAAGCCGCCGGAGCGTTCGAGCTGAGCCAGATCTCCGGTACTGAAATCGAGAGCGAAGTAGGTTTTGTCGGAGTGGAATGGAATCTGCCTCGGTGCCACCGGCATAGGCCGTATCTTGATGCCCGGCAGGTGCAGATTGACCAACTGCCGGATTTGCTCCACCGGGCCGACCTTAAGGTGGCTGGGAAGGCGCTGCCGCAGTTCCTCGTTGTCGCAGTTGGCCTTGGCCGCCACTACGAACTGGGCGTGGCCGAGTAGCTGATGGTCATGCAACGGCGCCACAAGGATGCCGTACTGGCGCTCTTGCAGTGCCATCTCGATGGCGTGCTGTTCGAGCACCATCGACAGCACCTGGCGGATCGATTCCATCAGTTTGCGGAAGCTCGCGCCCTGATCGCTGTGCTCGTAGCGGCTGTCGTTGCGCGGGCGCTTGCTGTCGCTGGAAAACGCCGACAGGTCACCGAACAGGGTCAGCAGGGTGCGGTACAGTTCTTCGGGGTGCACCTGTTCCACGCCCATGTAGTGGCGTAACAGCAGGCTGGTGCGGTTGATCAGCTGCAGCATGAGAAAATCGCCGACCTCGGCACCGCCGACCTTGCCGTCGGCGCGGATACGTTCGGCAAGGACATCGCCGCGGTTGTCCAGGATGCTGATTACTTCCTTCAGGCACGACAGCAGGTATGGCGAAGAATGGCTGTCGACAAAGCTCGGCACGAAGTCGCTGTCTAGCGTGATCACGCTGTCGGGCGAGGTGTCGTTGATCACGCACACCTTGAGCCTGACGTAGGCCTGGTCGCTCTGCTGCTCGCCAAGCAGCAGACGAAAGTCAGGGCGAGCGCAGCTGACCTGGCTGCTGGCATCCTCACCAGCGTTGGAGTCATTCACGTCCAAGCCATAGGCGATATAACGCGCCAGCACATCAGGCTGGTCGGTGCGGCGGGCCTCGATATGCCCACCGGTGACCAGCGGCAGGGCCAGGTACACCGGCATCTTCGTGATGTTCGGCGGCACATCCACAGCCAACGGTTCGCGGCTACGCTCTAGGTTGAACAGGGTGCCGTCGGGCAGCACACCGCTAGCCTGGCTGACCACCAGCTTGCCCATACTAAGGAACTGCAGGTCGATTTCCAGGCTGAGAAAGCCCCAGTTGTAACGCCCCAGCAACTGGGTACGCGACTTCATCTGGTTATCGTAATAGCGATCGTTTTGCTGAAAATGCTGCGGGCGCAGCAGCATGCCTTCCTGCCAGATGACTTTGTCGATGTTCATGTGCGGTCATCCACCTTGTCGATAGGCTCGGCGGCATCGTGGATGCCGTTCTCGTCCAGCACCAGCTGGATGCGGGTGATCTGCTTGGGAACAACGGTGATCACGTAGCGCCACTGGGTGTCGGTGATGTCGCGGTAGGCGGCCATCACTCCGACGAAGCGGCTTGTGCCGGCGACGCTGAGCTTGAGGTCCATGACCTCGCCTGGACGCAGTTCCAGCTCCTCGCTGCTGATCAGGTCCTGGACCAGCACCGCCTTGCCACGCTCGTAGAGGCTGAAGAAGTCGGCGTTTTTGAATGCCACCGGGTGCTTGAGCTCATACAGGCGCAGGACAATCGGCGAGGCACGGCCGTTGACGTCGGGGTTGAGCCGCTCGCTGCTAACCAAGGTCAGATGCAGCTTGGTTTGGGTCGAATACGGCGACAGAGTCGAACAGCCGGCCAGCAACAGCAGGCCCAGTGCAGTGATCACGTTCTTGAGGGGAGATATGGGGTTCATCCTTCATGCTCGCTGTGTAGTGTGGCGATCAGGCGAACCTGCTCTTCATAGGCCTGGGCGAAATCACGGGCCAGCAACCGCTCGGCGAAATCGTCGTCCAGGCTCAGGGCCTGGTGATAGCGCTGGAAGGCGCGCCAACGGCTACCTGCGGTGGCCACCAGCGGCTTGCCGCGCTCACGCTCGAAACGCAGGACCAGTTGGCTAGGGGTGAAATGCTCCAGGGTGCTGCGCACCACCGCGCGACTACCGGCCAGCAGCGCTACCTGATGCGCCTGCAAGTCGCGCAAGCTACGGGCCAGTACCTGCTCGGCGCAGACCTGCCCGGGTTGCAGCAGCAGCCGCAGGGCCTGAGCACTGTCGCCGGCTTGGCGCAGCGGGTTGTTGCTGCTCTGCTGTGCGGTGGTGTGGCCCAGGCGCAGCTCGTTTTTCAAGTCGTTGCGGGTGCGCAGGCTCTGCTGCAGGCCTCCGATGCTCTGCTTGAGCAAGCTCGCAGCCTTCACCGCCAGGGCCTCGCGGGCAGGGCCATCAAGGGCATGCACATCGACCCCGAGGGTCCCGCCGAAGCGCGCCCAGAACTGCTCCGACACTGCCTCACCCTTAGACGCCGGGGCCTGGTAGTCCCGCTCGACCTCAGGCTCGGGCACCAGCTCCGGGACGATCAGGTGCTCAGTGTCGATGCGTGCAGAATCGCTGTACTGCACCGACTCGTGCCAAGCGTTGGCGAAGGCGTCGTCGGCCGACGCCGTGAAGGCGGTGAGTGGGTTGAGGGCAAGGAAAGCATCGTCAGGAATGATGCTGCCGGCCGGCACCGCGCGCCCGATCTCGCCGTCGAAACGCGCCGGCTCACGCACCAGGCGTGCGTGAATCTCGAAGTCACACAGACGGAACACGCTTTCGTGCTCGATGCGAAATGGCTCGCCCTTGGGCAACTGCACGCCAGAGCCGGTGAACACACCGTTGCGACTGAGGTCAGTCAGGAAGAACGTGCCCCGCTCGCAGCTGACTTTGGCGTGGTGTCCTGAGAGGTGCTTCTTAACATCGGGGATGATCCACTCACAATCGCTGGCACGGCCGATGATCCCGCCCGCGACGCCGAACTGGCAGGTGCGGGCATGCAGAGGAATCAGCTGCCGGGTGTTCTGAATCTCGAGCACGAGTTCCATGTGTTTGTGCACTCCTTGTGGTCATCGGCCGCGGTTGACCACCTGAGGTTCACCCAGGGGCCGGTATTGGTCATCGTTAAACTTGTAGTTGCCGTTGCAACCGGCAAGGCCGAACAGCAGCACCAGCCCGGCGGCGACGAGCCATGGACGTGAAGGCATCAGTAAGTCCCCATGCGATATCAAGTAATCGAAGGTCATGCCTTGAACTCGCTCAGGTCGATGTTCAGGCGGTCGAGTCGGTACAACAGGGTGCGACGCGGCAGCCCCAACTGCAGGGCCGCGACGGTCTTGTTGCCTTTGTTGCGGCGCAGGCAGCCCAACATATAGGCGCGCTCGACACGCTCCATGTACTCACGCAGGTGCAGGTTGTTCGGTTCTGCCAGCGCCTCGTCACATACTCCGAAGTGCTCTGCGCGCAGTTCATTGCCGTCGCACAGCAGCGCAGCGCGCTCAATCATGCCCTTGAGCTCGCGCACGTTGCCGGGGAAGCCGTGGCCTGCCAAGTGCGCCAACGCGGCCTCGGACCAGCGCAGTGGGCCGCGGCCGATGCAGCTACAGGCCTTAGCGAGGAAGTGCTCAGCCAGTAAATACAGGTCATCGCCGCGTTCGCGCAGCGGCGGCAGGCTGATAGGGAACTGCGCCAGGCGGTAGTAGAGATCTTCGCGAAATTGCCCGTGGGCAACCATGGCAGGTAGGTCGCGGTGGGTAGCGGCAATGATGCGCACGTCGATCTTGCGTGCCTGATTGCTCCCCAATGGACGGATCTCGCCATCTTGCAGCACCCGCAGCAACTTGGCCTGCAGCGCCAAGGGCATGTCGCCGATCTCATCGAGCAGCAAGGTACCGCCGTCGGCGGCCTCGAACAGGCCCATCCGGTTGCGATCGGCGCCGGTGAAGGCGCCCTTGCAGTAGCCAAACAGTTCGCTCTCCAGCAGGTCCTCGGGGAACGCCGCGCAGTTTTGGACGATGAATTTTTTGCTGCGGCGCAGGCCGCATTCGTGTAATGCGCGGGCCACCACTTCCTTACCGGTGCCGGTCTCGCCATTGAGGAGCACGGTGTAGGTGCTGTGCAGAACCTTGCTGATCAACCGATAGGTCTTGCGCATGGCCTCGCTGGTGCCGATCAGTCCATAGTCGCTGGGGCACACATTGCTGTCGGGGGAAGCCGTTGCTACCGAAGCGCTGCCGCGCAGACGCAGCATTAGCGCAGCCTGGGTGACCACGAAGCGGCCAAGCTGTGCCAACGAATTGACAAAACGTTGCAGTTCCAGTGCCCTCGGGCTTGCGCAGATCAGCAAGCCGCCCACCTCGCCAGCCGCATTGTTCAGCGGCACGCATAGCAGGCTGCGCCAGGCGTCCCCGCTGGCCGGAAGAAACTTGCTCGAATACAGCCCGTCGTCGAGAGAGCCCAGGCACAGCACACGGTTCTGACACAGGCTGAACTGCAGCAGCTCGTCGCCGTAATAATCGGCCAACTGTACTGCGCCATCGCTCGTGCGTAGCTTGCCATGCAGGCACTCGGCACCCATGCCCAATGCACTATGGCCAGCATCAAGCAGGTAGACCTGAGCCAACTCGCAGCCGCTCAGGGCGCAGGCTTGGCTTGCGAAGGCATCTAGTAACGCGCCCTGCTCCGCAGTCTGCGAAAGCACGCCAAACGCCGCCAGCAGTTGCTCGGCATAGCCCAGCGGCCCAGGGATCTGGTCGAACAGCCCGCTCATCTCAAGCGAACTCACAAACCACACCACCGTCGCCGTCCAGTGTTGCGTGCACCTGAGTCAGTCGCTCGCCACTTGCCATGGCATCCAGAACGCGGTCAGCGATGGTCGGCAGCAGGTGCGAGTCGATCAGGTAGTCGATCAGACGCGCACCGCTGTCATTCTGGGTGCAGCGTTGGGCCAGGTGCTCGACCAATGCCTGGCAGTGGCTGAAACCCAATTGGCGACGTTGCAGGCGCTCGCCCAGGCGGCCGAGCTTGATCTGCACAAGTTCTTTGAGCACCGCACCGCCCACCGGGTAGTACGGCACCACGCGCATGCGCGCCAGCAAGGCCGGCTTGAAATGCTTGCTCAGCGCCGGGAGGATGGCCGCTTCAAGGTCCTGCGCCGAGGGCCGCCGGCCGTCTCCGCATAGCTGGCTGATGCGCTCGCTGGCCAGATTCGAGGTCATCATGATCAGGGTGTTGCGAAAATCGATTTCGCGCCCTTCACCGTCGTTGGCCACGCCCTTGTCGAAGATCTGGTAGAACAGGTTGAGCACGTCGGGGTCGGCTTTTTCCACCTCGTCGAGCAGCACCACCGAATACGGCTTCTGGCGCACCGCCTCGGTGAGCATGCCGCCCTCGCCGTAGCCGACATAGCCGGGCGGCGCGCCGATCAGGCGCGAAACGGTGTGTTTCTCCTGGAATTCGGACATGTTGATGGTGGTGAGGAAACGCTCGCCGCCGTACAGCAGGTCAGCCAGCGCCAACGCGGTTTCGGTCTTGCCCACGCCGCTGGGGCCGATCAGCAGGAACACCCCCACCGGCGCGTCGGGCTTATCCAGACCGGCGGCGGTGGCGCGCATCGAGCGGTCGAGGGCATGCACGGCCTGCTCCTGGCCGCGGATGCGCAGGCGCAGGTCGTCGGCGAAGCTGATCACCTTGGCGTTATGCTCGCGAGCCAACTGGCTCAGCGGTACGCCAGTCCAGGCGCTGATCACCTCGGCCACCAGGCGCGGGCAGACTTCGAAGCTGACCAGCCGCTCGCGCTGCTGGGCGTCGGTCAGGGCGCCATGTATCTCCAGCAGCTCGGCCTGGCACTGTTCGGCATCGAAGCTGCCGTCATCCACCGGCGGCTTGGCCAGGCGCTGGCGCAGGTCGAGCAGGCGCTCGGCCAGGCTGCGCTGTTCCTGCCACAGCACCTCAAGCGCCTGTTGCTCCTCGGCGGCCTGCTGCAGGCGGGTTTCCAGTGCCTGAAGGGCATCGTGGTCGACCGGCAGGCCGGCCTCAGCGTCGCGGCGCAAGGCTTGAACCTGGCGCTCGCCCTCGGCACGTTCGCCACGCAGGCGCTCGATGCCTTCCGGGGCGGCGGCCAGGCTGATGCGCACCCGGGCGCAGGCGGTGTCGAGCACATCCACGGCCTTGTCCGGCAGCTGGCGGCCGGCCAAGTAGCGCGCCGACAGCTCGGCGGCGGCGACCACCGCGTCGTCGCGCAGGTAGATGCCGTGGCTCTTCTCGTACACTGGCGCCAGACCGCGCAGGATGGTCACCGCCTCGCCTACGGTGGGCTCGTGCAGCTGCACCGGCTGGAAGCGCCGGGCCAGGGCCGGGTCTTTTTCGAAGTACTTCTTGTATTCGACCCAGGTGGTGGCGGCGATGGTGCGCAGCTCACCACGGGCCAGGGCCGGCTTGAGCAGGTTGGCCGCATCGCCGCCACCGGCCTGGCCACCAGCACCGATCAGGGTGTGGGCTTCGTCAATGAACACGATGACCGGTTTGGGCGCGGCCTTGACCTCGTCGATCACGCCCTTGAGGCGACGCTCGAACTCGCCCTTGACGCTGGCGCCGGCCTGCAGCAGGCCCATGTCCAGGGCCACCACTTCGACGCCCTTGAGCGCTTCGGGCACTTCGCCGGCGGCGATGCGCAGGGCCAGGCCTTCGACGATCGCGGTCTTGCCGACCCCGGCCTCGCCGACCACGATGGGGTTGTTCTTGCGCCGGCGGGCGAGGATGTCGACCATCTGGCGAATCGCGCCGTCGCGGCACAGCACCGGGTCGAGCTTGCCGTCGCGGGCCTGCTGGGTGAGGTTGTGGGTGAACTTGGCCAGCAGCGACTCGCCATCGGTGGCGGCCGGGTTGCCCGCGGCGGCCTCGGGGCGCTGGGCCATGGCGTATTCGCGCAGGCGCACAGCGTCGATGCGCGCCAGCAAAGGCTGGTAGCGGCTACCGGCGTAGCGCACCAGGTTGCGCAGCAGGGCCAGAATCAACGCAGCCTGGTCGACCTGGCTCTGGCCGAGTTCGAGGCTAGCGGCCATCAGGCCGTCCTGCAGCCATTGCACCAGCTCCGGGGCGAACACCGGATTGCGCGAAGCGCTGTGCTCGGGCAGCGGCTGCAGTGCCGCGGCGAGTACCTGGGCGTCCACCTCGGCGTCCTGCAGGGCCTTGGCCAGCAGGCCTTCGGGGCGCTCGAGCAGGGCCAGCAGCAGGTCCTCGACGAGGATGTTGCTGCCGCCGCGACCGACGCAGCGCTGCGCACAGCCTTCGAGGTCGCGGCGGGTTTCGGCGTCCAGCGCCTTGATGAGCTGTTGCAAATCGACGTTGATCATTTCATTGGTCCTTAATGAATTCGGCTGCCGAGGGTGACGACCCCATCGGCGCGTTCGTGTCCAAGCCAGCTGGTCCAGCCGAGGCGGCAGGCGTTGTGTTCGCCGATGCGCAGCTCGCGGACTTCCTCGTGCTTGAGCACCAGACGCAGGTCGCAGTCCAGGGGGTCGCGTAAGGTGAAACGCACCAGTGCGCACAAGGGTTGATAGCCCGGCCCGATGGGCAGGAACTCGTGAAAGCGCTCCCAGGTGAGCTGGTCGATATGGATGCGGAACTTGCCGCCGCGGTCGCGCACGCTCTCGCCAAGCACCGCGCTTTCGCCCAGCAGACTGTTGGCCAGGCCAAGGCGGTTGCACTCTTCGTCGAGGATCACCACGCGGCGCTCGACGCATTGCTCGAGCACCAGCTCCTCGTGCTTGAAGTAGTAACGCAGCACCGACTCGATCAGCGCCGCCGAGTGCGCGCGCAGGCTGAGCAGGCCGAGGTACGGCAGCAGGCGCCGCCAATTAAGCTCGCCGGCCTGACGGATGGCTTCACCGCCCAGACCGATCAGGGCGAACAGCTGCGCCGAGAACGGGTCGATGGCGCCGGTCTCGAAGCGCGCGTGGTAGCGGTACTTGCGCCAGATCGGCAGCATCAGGCGCTGCAGGCGGTGATGGAACAGGTCGAGGAACTGCCGGGTGGGGTTGCCGTCGTCGCTGTCGCCGATCGCCTGCTCACCATAAAAAGCCGGCAGCGGCGAGCTGGCCCCTACCAGGCCGACTAGGTTCAGGCGCAGCCGCGCGCGCAGCTCGCCGCGTTCGTGGAAGAACTGCACGCGGTCGATGTCGCTGCCGGGGAAGCCCAGGCTGGGGTTGGCCTCGAACTCCAGGCGCTCGTACAGGTCGTCCTGGCTCAACCAGGGGCTGTCCTCGCGCAGGCGATCGACCACCAGCAGCACCGCCTGGTACAACGAGTATTCGCGAATATGCTGTGCCAGCCCGCTCAGAGCAGGGGCTGCATGCCCATGCGTGGTGTCCATTGGTACACCTCTCCTTGCGTGCTTTTGACCCTCAGCTCATGGAACGAGTTGAGGCTGGCGTAGAGTGCGAAGAACTCGTTGAGCACAGAGGCGAATACGAACAGGTCGCCCTCGCCCACGTAGCCTTCCGGGTCGATGGTCAGTTCCGTGCGCAGGCCGCGCAGTGGCAGGCCTTTGTGCAGTCGGTCGATGTGTTCGTGGCGCACGCGTTTCAGCCCGCCGAGCAGGCGCTTGCTGACCTTTTCAGCGTGCTGGTCGTAGTAGCGCGGCAGGTCGTAGGTTTCGAGGATCACCTTGAGCGCATCGACGTTGGCCAGCGACAGGTAGTTAAGCGACATGTTGCTGATCAGCCGCCACAGGAAATCCCGGCCAATCGGCGGCGCGTAGCTGGGGGTGGCGGCGGTGATGTTGCGAAAGCGCAGGAATTCCGGGGTGCCTTCGACCATCAGGCAGATATCGCCCTCGCGCAGGCGCAGCGGCAGGTTCTGGTTGGCGCAGGTGAGCTCGATCGACAGCGTCTCGTGGGACGGGGTCTGGCGGATGCCGAAGCTCAGGTAGGTGTCCATGCCTTCGTGCAGTAGCGAGCTGCGCTGCCGCACGCTGTAGTGTGCGCTGCTTTCCTTCACATCGAAGCTTGGGTCGTGCTCGAACGACTCGAACGGCACGTAGTTGCGATAGCCCACCCCGCCCGGCAGCCAGCCGATCACTCCTTCCACGGCGAACACGCCGCAGCTGTGCAGGTCGTATTCGGCCGGCAGCAGTAGGTATTCGTCCTGCTTGCCGTCCAGGCGGATCGGCAGCGCATCGTGGCGGAACAGGTTGACGATGGGAGTGCAGTGCAGCTTGATGTTTTCAAGGCTCGGGCGCAGGCGCTGGATGCCGCCCTTGCGGATGTTGAAGCGGATCGCCACACCGCGCACCTGCTCCCGCAGATCTTCCGGGATCGCGGCCAGGGCTTCCAGACCTTCGACGTCGACGAACAGGAACTTGTCCTGGAACGAGAAGTACTCCTGCAGGAAGCGGTAGCCGCGGAAGGTGTTCAGTGGGTACGGGATCAGCGCGTGCTCTTCACCAAAGCCCACCGTCGAGACCTTGTCGCCGCGCAGAGTGTAGCCGAGGTCCGGGGCGTTGATGCGCGAGAACGGCTTGCCGTGGGCGTCCACTGGCACCAGCTCGATGTTCTCCAGATTGCGCAGCAAGCATAGGTAGAGCATCTGACTGATGTAGCGCTCGCCAGCCAGGTGCAGGCGCAGGCGCTTGAGTTCGAGTTCGGCGAGAAAGCCGTCGCAGCTCATCTCGGTGCGCAGGGTCAGCACCGCGCCGTCGCCCTTGACCGCGTAGTCGATGCCGGCCAGGTTCAGGGCCTGCACTTCGGTGGCGTAGCAGGTGCGAAAGCGACAGCGCACGCCATCGACCGGCTTGCTTTCCACCGGGGTTTCGCGGGCCACGGTCTGCGCCGGGCCCGCCTGGGGCAGCGGCTCGAACTGCAGCATGCTGAACGACGGCAGCGGGCGCATGTAGTTGGGCCACAGCAGGTGCATCAGCGAGTGGGTCAGCTCGGGCAGTTCGTCGTCGAGCTTCTGGCGCAGGCGCCCGGTGAGGAAGGCAAAGCCTTCGAGCAGGCGCTCGACATCCGGGTCGCGCCCGCGCTGGCCCAGGTACGGCGCCAGCGCCGGGCTGCGTTCGGCGAAACGCCGGCCCAACTGGCGCAAGGCGGTGAGTTCGCTCTGGTAGTAGTGGTTGAACGACACGGCTGGATTACCTTGGTTGAGGCGCGGTGGGGCGCAGGCATGCGCGGTAGGCGACGTCGACAAGGACGGCCAGGAACATCAGGCTGGCGAATAGGCCGGTGAGCACCGTGCCGCGCAGAGGGTGGCTGGAGCTGCCCACCGCCAGGTACACAAACACCAGCGTCGCCAGTGCGATGGCCACAACGCAGCGGGCTTTCACACTGCTGACGAAAATCAGTGCCAGGTTGACCAGCACGAACAGATGGAACAGGTAATACAGGCTCAGGCCGAAGCTTACCCCGACACGGCGTGGCGCGTGGTAGTGCTCGGTGAACACGCTGACCGCCAGGGTCCAGAGCAGCGGCAACAGCACACAGGCGAGCACGTGGCCACAGGCCCGGCCGAGCCATGGCAGGCGCGCGAACACACGCTGGCTACCCAGAACGATACCGGTCATCACGCCACCCTCTGGTTGAGGTACCAGGTACCCGCGGCGTGCAGCACTGGCAGGCACAGCAGCGCCAACGCGCACACCACCCGATAGTCCAGCGAGCAGCGCACACCACGGTGCAGGCCGGCCAGCAGCACGCACAGGTTGAACAGCGCCAGGTTGCCGAACAGGTCGCTGTCGGCCAGTACGGCTAGGTAGCTGGAGAGTGGGTAGTCGTTCATAGGTGACCTTCAGTCCCTTGGTGTTCGCGCGGCAACGTCACGCGGCTCAGTCGCATTGCGGCAACCCCCAACCTGCCCAGCCGTCCTGGGCTGGGTACATCGCGGTGCGGTTGACCCAGTGGGCATCCATATCGCCAAACTCACGCGCCCAGAACTTCCATTCCGAGGTCGCCAGCAACGCCCCCTCGCGGCTGTAGACGCGGTAGTAGTAGCTGCTGCCAAACAGTGACGCGATGCCGCCTGCCACGCCCGCCGCGCTGTAGCGCCGGGTATAGGTCTTGAGCACACAGCTACCGTTCTCACTGGCCACGCTGCGCAACTCGCGTCCGGCCTCGGAGGCGAGTTGCCGCACAACCAGCCAGCTGGCGAACAACAACGCGATGAACACCACCAGCACCAGCACGACTCGACGTACCGCCCGCGCGGGCCTGTAGCTATTTGCGCTGTTTGAACTTGTATTCTTCAATGTCGGCCTTGCCCAAGGTGATTTCGATATCCACCGGGAATCGGTGAACCGTAGAGAAAATCAGAAGGTAGCTATCCATTTGGGTTTTCAATCCTTCAGAGATTGCACTGGAGCAGTCGCCATGCCGCCCACCCCTCGGTGGTCGGGTACAGCGCGGCACGACCGATCCAGTGCGCTGCTTCATCGCCACCCACTTCGTACTGCCAGATTTTCCATTCGGAGGTCGCCAGCCGCTCACCCTGACGGTCATACACGCGGTAGTAATAGCGGCTGCCGAACAACGCAGCAGCACGCCCGGGTATTCCCACGGCATCGTAGTTGCGCACGTAGGCCTTGATCACGCAGACACGGTTCTCGCTGTTGACGCTATCCACTTCCAACCCGGCAGTCGTGGCCTGCTGGCGTACCCAAAGCCAGCTTGCGAACAGCAACGTGCACAACAGCAGCAATGTATATGCCAGCCACTTCAGCGCCTTTCGCAAGCAATCAGCCACGTCCACTCGCACGCCCCTTGAACTCTTGAAGATCGACTTTGCCAATGGTGATCTCGATGTCCACCGGCACCTTGTGCACCGTAGAGAAGATCAGAAAATCGCCGCCCATCTTGTGGGCATCGCGATACTGGTTGAAGCTGCCGTTGGTCACGCGGAAGTAGCGCTTGCCGTCCTTGTCGACGTAAGCGCCACCCAACATGTAATCGATCGCCCCAGGATCAAGTACGCCCTGTTCACCCCAATAGCCGAGGAACTGGTCGGAGCCGGTATTGATGAAGTCATAGGTATCGCGCACATACATGCCGATTTCGTCGATGCAGATCTTGCTGGGACGCCCCTCCTCGACCACAGTCGCCATCCTGGTCGCAGCCAGCTTGATGGCAAAGCCGCCCAGCGCGCCATACACGTCATCGAGCTTGTCGGTAGCCTGCTCCCATAACGAGACCCCGATACGCTTGAAGTTGAACTGGGTGCTTTCGTCAAGAGTGATGGCCGACTGATCCGAAAGATCGTAGTAGCCGTTTCTCAGTGTAAGTTTGTCGAGGTCTATGGCGCCCAGCTTGCGCAGTTTGCGCAAAAGCTCCATCAACCCTGGTGACAGCTCGGACAGACTGCTGTGCAAACGGCCAACGGTCTGGTTGTAGTCGCGGACGTAGCGGAACTGTTTCTCCAAGTCCTCAATGATTGGTTTGATCCGCGTGGAGCCGGTGTTCAGCCATTCGAACGGCAGGTCTTCCATGACTTTTTCTTTCGAAAGCGTTGAAGCCGCTACATTGCCACTTTTGACGCCTGCCTCGAGCACGTAAGGCTGGCCATCGAACCAGCGTTGCATGATGCGCTGGGCCTGCACCCATGTCAGGGTACCCATCACGCCGGGAATGTCCGAAAGCCGAAAGTCCTTGGCTTGGGTCTCGCTACCCTCTGACTTGGCTGACGGTGTCAATGCTGCGGTTACCGATGTGGGTGCAGTGCTCATGAACTCATCTCAACTGATCGCCATCGTGCTTTGTGCTTCAAGCACCAGCGTGACCGGTTCGGCGGTATCGGCCGCAATTGGGCGAGTTTTGCCCGATGCATCGGTGATACCTTTAATTTCTTTGCCCGACGCCGTGCGCAGGCTGTACTCGCGCCCTGCGACGGGGCTGCCGGTGAGTGGATCGGTCACCACGAAGTGCTGGTTGAACGCCCACTGCAACACCACTGGCGCCGGCGTCACAAAAGGTGCCGGGCTGTGCACATCGCCAATGATCACCGTGCCGGAACCGGCGGTTACGCTGTTGCCGTGGCTGCCCACCGAGCCGACGGTGGCGGCGTTCATGCCGTTGATCGTGACGGTGGCCGACGCGCCACCGACAATGGCGCCGCCACAGGCGCTGGCATCATCCTTGCGGGCGGCGGCCAGACCTTCGATGATCACGTCCGGCGAGCCGGCCGCGATGGGATTGGTGCCATGCCCGGGGACCGGACAGGCGGTGGGGTCGCTGACCCGTGCGGCGGGTTTACCCATGTCGAAACTCCTTATCGAACCTTCACGTTGCCGCTGCCATCGAGGTGGGCAGTGAAGGAGACCGCGCGGCGGATCCCCTCCACTTCCAGCCAGCCTTCGATGGCGAACGTGAGCTTGAGCGGATCGCTACCACGCGGCTGCGAGACCACCTGAACACTGCTAAGGCGCGGTTCGTACGCTTCGATGAAGCGACGAATCGCCTCCTTGGCCTGGCTCAAGGCGTCGTGCAGGCTCAGGCGCATGTCGTTGAGGTCCGGCAGCCCGTAGTCGGGCAGCGTCTGCACGCTGCCGGCACGGGTGCTGAGCATCTTGCCCAGGTGGCTGGCCACCGAAGCCATCACGCTGCCTTCGCGGTTGTGCTCGCTGCGCCCGGCGGCTTCACCACCGAGGCGCTCGAACAGACTGCCGTATCCGTTCATGCCCTACTCCACTCAGGCCTTGTCGAGCTTGCCGACCAGCGACAGGGTGAAGTCGGCACCCATGTACTTGAAGTGCGGGCGCACGTTCAGGCTCACGCGGTACCAGCCCGGCTCGCCTTCGACATCGCTGACGGCAATGGCGGCAGCACGCAGTGGGCGACGGCCACGTACTTCTGCGCTCGGGTTCTCCTGGTCAGCCACATACTGGCGAATCCACTTGTTCAACTCATCCTCAAGGTCGGTGCGTTCCTTCCACGCCCCTAGTTGCTCGCGCTGCAGTACTTTTAGGTAGTGTGCCAGGCGGTTGATGATCATCATGTAGGGCAGCTGGGTACCGAGTTTGTAATTCAGCTCAGCGTTCTTGGCTTCTTCACTGTTGCCGAAGAACTTCGGTTTCTGCACCGAGTTGGCAGAGAAAAACGCGGCGTTGTCGCTGCCCTTTCGCATGGTCAGGGAAATGAAACCTTCCTCGGCCAGCTCGTATTCGCGGCGGTCCGATATCAGCACTTCGGTCGGGATCTTGGTCTCGATCTCGCCCATGCTCTGGAAGTGATGCAGGGGCAAGTCCTCGACCGCGCCACCGCTCTGCGGCCCGATGATGTTCGGGCACCAGCGGAACTTGGCGAAGCTGTCGGTCAGGCGGGTAGCAAACGCAAAGGCGGTGTTGCCCCACAGGTAATGCTCGTGGCTGTGGGCAACCAGCTCCCTATACGCATAGGTCTTAACCGGGTTTTCTTCCGGATCGTAGGGGTTACGCAGCAGAAAGCGCGGCACGGTCAGAACCATGTAGCGCGAGTCTTCGGACTGACGAAAGCTCTGCCACTTGGCAAAGTGCGGGCCCTCGAAGTGATCCTTGAGGTCCTTAAGGTTCGGCAGACCTGTGAAAGCCTCCAGGCCAAAGAACTTCGGGCCGGCGGCGGCGATAAACGGCGCGTGTGCCATGCACGACACGCTTGAAACGTACTGCATCAACTTTACATCGGGTGCACTGGGCGACATGAAGTAGTTGGCGATAATAGCGCCCACAGGCTGACCGCCAAATTGACCGTATTCAGCGGTGTACACATGTTTGTAGAGACCGGCCTGCATCACCTCCGGAGAGTCTTCGAAATCGTCCAGCAAATCCTGCTTGGAGGCGTTGAGCAGCTCGAGCTTGATGTTCTCGCGAAAATCAGTGCGGTCCACCAGCAGCTGCAGACCACGCCAGGAAGCTTCCAGTGACTGGAACCCGGGACTGTGCAGGATCTCGTCCATCTGTCGACTGAGCTTGGCATCGATCTCGGCAATCATCCGGTCGACCACTGCCTTTTTGACCGGCTCGCCTTGGTTCTTAGGCTTGAGCAGCTCTTCGATGAAGGCCGAAACGCCACGCTTGGCGATGCCGTAGGCATCGTCTTCCGGGGTGAGACTGGTTTGGGCGATGATCTGGTCGAGGATGCCGAACTCGGCGAGGCTTTGGGTTGCTTGTTGTGCTTCGGTGCTCATGGGTCAGTGTCCTTATACGATCCGGGCTCAAGCGTGCTGCTTGGGGGAGGCATCCATGCCGAGCTCGCCAAGCACACGGCTGCGCGCTTCGTCGTCAGCCAAAACGCCTTCGATAGCCTTGCGGAAGGCCGGGGCGTTGCCCAGCGGCCCCTTGAGCGCTACAAGTGCCTCGCGTAGCTCCATCAACTTCTTCAACTCCGGGACCTGCTCGACCAGGTTGGCTGGGTTGAAGTCCTGCATGGCGCAGACCTTGATCTCCACCGCCAGCTCTTCGCCTTCGGCTACGTCGTCCTGCAGGCGATTCGGCACGCTAAGGGAGAGGCTCAGGCTTTGCTTGGCCAGCACATCGTCGAAGTTGTTCTTATCAATACTGACTGGCTTACGGTCCTCGATCTTGCGGTCGTCAACACGCTGGGTGAAATCACCAAGCACCAGCAGCTTGAGCGGCAACTCGACTTCTTCCTGGGCATCGCCCAGGGCTGGCTTGAATGTGACGTTGATGCGTTCCTTGGGTGCTACCGAGCCTTCTTTGGCCATCGGTCTTCTCCTTTGCGGTTACGGCCCGAGGGCCTAATCGAGCACCACCTCAAGATCGAGGTGGCACAACCTGCGATAAACCTCATCCTTGCGCTCGCGCACCTCATGGTTCTGCGGCAGCAGTTCGCAGCAGTTGTGCAGCAATTGCAGAACCTGCAGCACGAGCGCCGGCTCCCAGGGATCCAGCCCTGAGTCATGTAGCTGACGATCAAGGGATTCGAGTTGGGTACGGGCCAGTTCGTACTTCTTGGCGTGATGGCAAAGCCGAGCAAGGCTAAATTGCCAAAAGAACCGCTCGCGCCCGCCCTGAGCGGACTGCATACACTGCTTGAGCTGTTGAACCGCAGCCTTCAGGCCTTCCTTGTGAAATACAGATTGGGCAGCCTCCAGAGCCAGTTCCCAGGCTGGCAGACGATCCTGCTCATCGGCCCCAAGCTGGCGCGCGGCAACTGGGGCTACCAGGTGCGGCAACACTGTGGCGCTTATCCAGCTCAAGGTGGCGGGGCTGGCGAACGGCTGGCCGTCGTGAAAACGCAGGTCGGTGATGCCCGGCAGGCGCTGCAGGAACAGCGCGAAGGTTATCTCCACCTCGCGCATTGCCGCCTCGCTGCCCAAGGCATGCAGGCATTCCCAGGCTAAGCACTGGCCATCGAACCAGAACGGCGAAAGCGCTAAACTGGCCTCGACGTCCACCAAGAGGTCAGCGTACTTGCCGGCCTCGAAGCGCTGGCGATAGTCGTTAAGCTTGTCGGTGGGTAAGCCGCGCAACGCGGTGACCTGTTCAGCGTTGCGGCCAGGCAAGCCTTCGATTGGCAACCAGGCCAAAGTGCGATTCAACCGCAACGCCCGCAGGTCGCTTGCTTTCTGCTTCAACCACCAGGCACCCAGCGGCCGCCCGCTGTCTTGCAGTGCGCGCAAGGCCTTGTGGGCATCCTTTTCATTGTCGATGATTACGCCCGGCGTGACTAACTGGGTGGCGACGTGCTTGACCTGAGCCACCATCGCACCGACGGTGCCGGGCCCAGGCTGGCCTTCACCACCGCGCTCGACCATCTTGGCCAAACGCCGGCACATTGGCAGGATCAGCGGCGCGTCATCGCCTAGCTGGGCGGCAAGCGTTTGGTCGAGCGCCTCAAGGTGCTCAACCATGGCACGGAACAGCAACAGCTGTTCTTTAACCGGTACGTCGTCGGTCAGCGTCTGCTCCAAACGCGACATCAGCCAAACAAAGGCGCCAGCGCGGGTACGCACCTTCAGCGGGTGCAGCTCGGCCCAGTGCTGCCGGCATAGATACCGCAACATGCCCAAGCCGGCCAGCAGTCCGACGAAAGATTCGCGCTGATGCAGCGCCCAAATCAGCCACACGCAAACGCGCAGATCACGAGTCTGGTCGCGCAGCAGCGCCTCGCAGCCGTCGATCACTTTGGCCCAGTCAGTGCGCCCGACATCATTCATTGCCGAGTCCTTGTTGAGTTCTTCTTCCAGCGCCTCGAACTCGTCGGAAAATCGCATGTTCTCACCAGCGAATGCAGCACCAGACACAGGCCATTTCACGAGATCCAGATAATGAGTACACAACTTATTTGAATAAGCCATCTGCGGCCTTTTTAACGGTTTCTTAGCGCGCCACGAGCAACCATCCATTAAACAAGTTAATGAATATTCGCACACTTGGCACACCGCGCCAGAGGGGGTAGTTGATCAGAGAATAAATGGCGATCTAGAAAAACGCAACCGCCGTTAAATCGCTCCTTTCCATAGATACATCTCACCACTCAAAGCAACCTCGAACAGGCTCGAGCGCCTTAAACACGGAGGCGCACCCTTGGAACCCGCTCCCTAGAGACATCGAAAAGATTGGATGCGATGCGCAATTCAGCTGAAATTAGCACAATCCTTCGCGCACTCTCAGGACCAGTCCTACACACTAAGGGGAATATTCCGACAAAATATACCGCTCCCCGAATGCTTATTATCTTTAGCCACCCTAGAAAACATCCACTCACACTCAAAAATCAAAGAGAGAAAAGCCACAAACAGCGAGCCAAGCAAAAAGTTGCACAACCATTTGCAAGGAATTAAAGAAAATATCGACCAGGCACCCTATTCACAGGAGTCGGGACACGGTGCGCAACTTTTTGCGCATCACTGCGCAAAAAGTTGCGCACATTCACCCTGAACCCTATCGTATCGGTGCTCTGAAAAATGCCAAATATAGAGTAAACCCGCGATTTCATTGGGTTTCACAATGTATGGCATGCAACTTGATAAGACCTGGTACAACCGGATCAGAAATGCCCGGCCAATCCACACCTATTCCGCAAGGAGAGCTGCAATGCCAACACCCGCGTACCTGACCCTGCAGGGCACCAAACAAGGCCTGATGACCGCCGGCACCTTCACCCAGGACTCAGTCGGCAACATTTTCCAGGAAGGTCATGAGGACGAGATCCTGGTGCAGGCCTTCGACCACCAAGTGATCATCCCCCGTGACCCGCAGTCCGGCCAGCCGACCGGTCAGCGCGTTCACAAACCACTGAAGATCACGAAGGTATTCGACAAGTCCTCACCACTGATCTTCACCGCCTTGACCAGCGGCGAGCGCCTGAAGGAGTGCACCCTCAAGTGGTTCCGCACCTCGGCATCCGGCACTCAAGAGCACTACTACACCATCAAACTCGAAGACGCGATCATCGTCGACGTGCAGTCCAGCATGGCTAATTGCCAAGACCCCAACATGGCGCATTTCACCCATCTCGAAGACGTCTATTTCACCTACCGCAAAATTACCTGGACACACGAAGTCTCAGGCACTTCGGGCTCCGACGACTGGCGCACCCCGATCTCGGCGTAACCGCCTGCACCCTGCCGACAGCCCCGGTGCCGTCGGCGCTTGTTTTGCCGTATCCATTCGGCCCCGCGCGCCTCTCACACAATCAAAGGGGCATACTCACACTGACCATGAGGACACTGGATGTTCACGCCGGCCAACCAGCCTTCGTTCACCCTCGCGATTCACGGGGTCGACAGCGACCTGCAGGTGCTAGGATTTACCGGCGTCGAGGCACTCAACCAACCCTACGCCTTCGAACTACAATTGATCAGCGAGCATTCCGCGCTCGACCTCACCGAGCTGCTGCACAAGCCCGCTTTTTTCAGGTTCACCACCGAAGGCCAAGGCATTCACGGCATCATCAACCGCATCGCCCAAGGCGATTCGGGTAGACGCTTCACCCGCTACGCGATCACACTGCGCCCGCGCCTCGCGCGCTTGGCCTACCGAGTGACCCAGCGAATCTTCCAGGACCTCAGCGTGCCTCAGATCATCACCCAGGTGCTGAAGGACCACGGCATCCTCGCCGACGCTCACCTCTTTCATCTGGGCTGCGACTACCCGCCACGCAACTACTGTGTGCAATACAACGAGTCTGACCTGCACTTCATCCAGCGCCTGTGCGAAGAAGAAGGCCTGAGCTATCACTTCCATCACAGCAGCCATGACCACCGCCTGGTGTTCGGCGACGACCAGATCGTTTTCCCCAAGCTGGCCGCCGCCACCTACCAGCAGGACAGCGGCCTTGTGGCCGACGAGCCGGTGATCAAGCAACTGACTGTGCGCGTCGAAACCCGCACCACCCGCGCCACTCGCCGCGACTATGACTTCAAGAACCCGCGCCTGCTGCTCGAAAGCGACCATAGCACCGAGCACGCCCCGGACCTCGAAGATTACGACTACCCCGGCCACTTCACCGACCGCGAGCGCGGTAGGCTACTGGCCACCCAGGCCGTACAGCGCCATCGCGCCGACTACCACCTGGCCGAGGGCCGTAGTGACGTCAGTCGGCTAATCAGCGGGCACTTCCTGCCTCTGGCCGGGCACGGCCGAGACGCGTGGAACGACCTGTGGCTGCTGACCTCCATCCACCACGAAGGCAAGCAACCCCAAGTGCTGGAAGAGGCCCTGTCCAGCGACACCACCGCGCACAAGGACGGCTTCCACCAGGGCTACCGCAACCGCTTCACCGCCACCCCCTGGACCCAGCCCTTCCGCCCGGCCCTGCGCCACGCCAAGCCGCGCATCCGCGGCAGCCAGCGCGCGCTGGTCACCGGCCCCGCCGGCGAAGAAATCCACTGCGACAGCCTTGGCCGGGTCAAGGTGCAGTTCTTCTGGGACCGCGAAGGCAGCGGCGACGACCACAGCAGCTGCTGGCTGCGGGTATCCTCGGCCTGGGCCGGCGCGCGCTACGGCGGCGTGGCCATCCCGCGGGTGGGCATGGAGGTGCTGGTGGGCTTCCTAGAAGGCGACCCCGACCAGCCGCTGGTCACCGGCTGCCTGTACCACCGCGAAAACGCCCTGCCCTACGCACTGCCGGCGAACAAGACCCGCAGCGTGTTCAAGACCCTCAGTAGCCCCAGCGGCAAGGGCTTCAATGAGCTGCGCATCGAGGACAAGAAAGGCCAGGAGCAGATCTTCATCAACGCCCAGCGCGACTGGGAGCAGCACATCCTGCACGACCAGAAGATTTGCGTCGGCGGCCAGCGTCACGACGCCGTGGAGGCTGCCAGCCACACCGAATTCAAGGCTGAACAACACACCACCGTCAACCTCGACCGCAAGGCCGAATGCCGCGCGGGCGACCACCTGACCGTCGGCGTCAGCCAGCACCTGAAGCTCGCAACCGCGCAGTTCATTGAGGCCGGCACCGAGATCCATTTGGGCAGCGGGCAAAAGGTCATGCTGGAGGCCGGTGCCGCCGTCACCCTCAAGGCCGGCGGCAGCTGGGTACAGGTAGACGGCGACGGGGTGGCCATGAGTGGCGCCATTATCAAGCTCAACCAGGGCGGCGCCCCAGGCGTCGGCACCGCAGTGGCGGCTTTGCTGCCCGGGCCGTTGCATAAGGCGATTTCGGCCGTAGCCGGCGCCATAACGTTGCCCGCTGTACTCAACCCATCCGGCATCACGCGGCTGTGCGGCAAGCAGAGTGGCGGAGGCTGTAGCCGCGAGGACTGCACATGTCTGAATCGATCCTGAACGCATTGTTCGCCACCTCCACCTGCACGCTGAATGCACTTGAGCCTGTCGAGGTGCTGACCTTCATCATCGACCAGGCTATCGAATCGGACGCCCTGGCCAGCTTGTACCAGCTCAGCGAGCCCTTCGAGCCCAGCTTGCTGCTCAAGGACACCGAGTTCGACGCACTGGCTTGGAAGGGTCCGCTCTGCTTCGGCGCAAAGCCAAGCAGCGTGCTGGCTGAACAGGCCGCCGTGCTGTGCCTAGCCAGGCGCTGTGGCATGGTCCTGGCCGCGCCAGCCCCGGAGCAGGCACTCGCGCATGTGCGCACGCTGCTAAAGGTGGATGACGGTTCGGGCGGCCAGAGCCTGCTGAGCCTGGGCAACCCGCACCTGTGGGCGGCACTGGTGCTGACTGCCGGGCCAGGCGCACCTCGCTTGTTCGGCCCCATCAGTCAGGTACTTACCCCCGTGCCGGCGTACCTGGAGGTAGCCGAGCATCCGTGGTACCTGTGGCCTGCCCCGACGCAACGGCAGGTAGATGGCCCACAGCGGACCTACGACTTACCGCCAGGCTTTCTGGCCACGGCCCGCACCCTGCGGTTGCTCTACTGGCTGGATAGCGAACACGCGATATTCGATTCGCCAAAAGGCGGCGAGGTAGCCACTGCGGTGGCCAACCTCGAAACACTGATCGAGCACGGCATGAGCGAGGGGCGTCACCTCAAGCAACTGCACGGGCACGTCAACGGGCCGTTGCTGCTTGATGACGCGCATGCCATGGCGATTCTGCGCAGTGACGCAAAGCCCTCCGCCAAGTCCGAGCAGTTGGCCGGCCTTGCGGGACAAAACGGCCAATGACCTGGGTCAGCAATAGATGAATGGAAGCGACATGGCAAACGACATCGCACAACAGACCAACTACCCCGCCGAGCCGGTGGCCGCGCCAAAAGTCTTGGAGCTGCCCCCACGCCCTCCTGCCAACGAGCCCTCCGAGTGCTTCGACGAACCGCCCATGAGCTGCTCGACGCAGTTCGACGACATCCTCTACTCAACCGAGCAACAGGAGTTTTGGCTACTGCCGAAAAGGGCCTCCACGCAGATAGATGAGGCGATCAATACCCTGGCCGGGCAGATCTCGCCTACAAAGGCCGCTGACGAGCGCAAGAAGGGACTCGACCAGTGCGGGCTGCTCGACTACTTCCTGGAGCCGCACCTGAGCAACTTCCTCGAAGGCGAGGACCAGACCCGCCTGCTGGAAATCGAACGTCAAGAACCGCACATCGAAGACCCCAGCCGCGCCATGCGCATCAAGGCTGCGGCCAGGAAGCAAGCTGCGGGGCCCAAGCCCTCAACGGCGCCGGAAGACCGCATGCAGGTCATACGTGACCAGGAGCAGATGCGCCTTGACCAGGAAGAATTTCGAGACATGCTCAAGCTCCACCACGAGTGGCAGCAATTGCGCAGCAAGGCCATCGCGCAAGCCCGCCAGCAGGGGTACACCTACGAAGCCGGCAGCCTTTTTCAGCCCGAGGCGATCACGGCCCGTTCATGGGTGCAGCGTTACCTCGAATTACGCGAGATTGCACTGGCCAAGGGCGACTTCGACATGGATGGCGAAGCCGTCGCGCAGTATCTCGCCGAGGACAAGCAACGCTTCGAGGCCGCCACTGACTGCACAGAAGCGGATTGCAGCTCGAAGACGCGAACCTACATCAACTGGAAAGCTGCCCACAGCGACAAGCAAAACTATGCCGACTATCGCACGGCCATCCTGAAGGCTGCCGACTATGGCTTGGCACTGCCCGAATACGCGTTGCTGCCAGGCAAAGGCCCGGACATCACCGACGGTATCACGAAGTTCAAGGAGTACCTGAAGCTCGAATCGACGCAGTTCAAGCTGATCGAAACGATGCGCAACAAGTACAAGCACTGGATCGAAGCCACAGGTGAGAGCATCCCAGCCCCCGCAAGCCTGGTCGATGACGAGCGCGACGCCTGGGAGAAACTGGAAGCCCAGCGCAAGGCGCTGCAGGCGGTCGCACAAGCCAACATCGATAATGGCTTCCCCCGCCGCCATCTGCTGTGGAACCCGCAAGACTTCAAACCCAAGCCGGTCGAACGCCTAGTCAAGGCCGATTTCCCGCTGCGTGAAGTAAGCCGGCTGAAAACGCCGAAGAAACCACTGAGCTATTTCAGCCTGCTCAACCTGGATGATGTCGGCCAATATTTGAAAACCTCCGTGATGAGCTCGCTGAACAAGCCGGGAGAGGCGCTGAAGCGCAAGCCCGCCAGCAGCGACGGCCAGACCGGGATCGATACCGCAACGCCGGTGTTCCACGAATGGCTTAAGCGCGAAGGCGCCGTGCGCATCCGTGACCAGGACGATGACTGGTTCGATGCCGAAGGCTGGTTTGATGTCGACAAGTTCCACAAGTACCTGGATAGCAAGCACTACGAGGTGGAGGCGCTGTCGGCAAAGGGCGACAGGGCAGAATGGGGCGAGCGATTGCGCCAGATGGTGTTCAAGGACGCTGTCCGCCGTGAACTGCGCCTGTTCGATCCCAGCCCCCAGGCCCAACTGGTGCGTTGCCTGGTGCCATCCCAGGAACGAATCCATGGCAGCACCCAGGTGACCGGCCCCGCCTTGAGCGCCACCAAAGGCGTGACTTCGTCGGCCAACGTCACCCTCGACATCGACCTGGCCCGGGGTGAGGTCGAACTGTTCAAGGTTGACCTGCCCTCGCGCACCGACGCCCAACCGGTCAAGTTGACCTACCAGAACTACCGCGGCGAGGAGTGCCATATCGAGCTTGGCCGTTTCTCGATGCATTTTGCCGCCAAGGCCTGGGGCTTCGCTGGCGCGTCGATGCTATTGTCCACCCAGATTGAAGTGACCCCGGGCAATGCCCGCTATGGCTATGGCCTCACCCCCATTGAAGAGGCCACCCGCAACGAGGGCACCTACAGCAGTGCCAGTTCGCAAAGGAGCGGCCAAGTGCTCAACGGCAGCGCCGCCCAGGTCAAGATCGACAAGGGTGTTAGCGGCAAATTCAGTGTATTCGCAGGCACGCAAGCGGGCATTCAATTGACAGGCGCCCTCAACTGGGCACCGCCGCCAAACCTGATCCCCATGCAACCCGAAAAGAACGCCAGCGAATGGCTGAGCCTGGCGCGGCTGACAGTCGATGCCGCGGCAGCGTTCGGCGCAGGTGCCTCAGCCGGGTTCGACCTGTCCCTGTACGAAGGGCGGCTTATCCTGACCATGAAGGCGGCCTGGATCAGCGGCCCGGGTGCATCGGGCTCGTTCAAATTCGAGGTTGGCTACCAGGGCATTGCCGACATCCTTCACCTGTTCCGCCGCGAGCTGCACAGGAACAACAACCAACCGCTGGAATGGGTGGACGGGCCGGCGGGGACGTATCTGTCGGTGCTCAACAGAATCGGGGTCTTGGGGTTTGATCCGGTCATGGCTTACCTGATGGCCTATGACAAGGTCATGTCGCTGTATGAAGCGCTGACCAGGCAAGGACGCGGTGGGTTGTTGGCGCATATGATCATGACGTATCCGAAAAGCCAAGAGCTGAAAGAATGGGTCGTTATGGCACCTGCCGACTCATTGGGGCCACTTCTCTACATTTTATCATCTGCGCCTAAAGCCTTTGACATCCCGACGGCCTTTAATGGCAGCATTAAAAAGTATAATACCCAAGAATGCCATTTGGTACAACAGTTGGCTATTTCCAGATTGATAACATGGGTGGCGGAAGATGAAAACGAACATGCTGAACAACAATTCATAGAGTCCTGCATCCGCATGAATAAATTTGCTGACCGATCTGAGGATTTTGGTCAAGCCTATTGTGAAAACCGCATGAGCCTGGACATGTTCATGAAAGAGCCTGTCATGCGTTTTTCACGCTCAGATGGCACAATGGCACGAAAAGACTACTTAAAAAATTCGATCTTGCTAGGCTATCGCATGGACAGCAAGTGCCGAATCACTTACTTCAATAGAAATCTCGATAATCCAGCAGGATCCTCTAAATATGTTGGCTAAGCTAGTTCCCGTCACAATACTGCTTCTAAGCGCCCTCTTTTTTCCGTGTGTCAGTGCAGATGAGCGCAGCCACATCATTGAACAGGCAAAGCTTTTATACAATCAGAGAAAACCCGCATTACCACAACTAAAAAAGGCCGCCGCTCTTGGCGATCCAGAATCACAGTTCTATCTTGCAGAAGAACTTAGCGGCCCTTTGGAGCTCATGACGCAGGAGGCGGCTTTCTGGTATGAGAAGTCCGCCGCCCAGGGTGATATGTACGCCATGTACCGCCTAGCTTTCCGGAATATAGATATCTGCCAAGCGCTGCAGAGCTGCTCGGCAATTGGCCTTTCGGCACAGGACTGGAAGAACAAGCTCACACGCATTGCCCAGAGCAGGTCAGCGCGGGGCGACAGCGAAGCCATGTCCATGCTGTACTTGGTGACCGGTGATCTCGACTGGTTGAAAAAGGCGGCAAATGCCGGCGATGCAAGCTCGCAGTGGCTCTTAGCCAGCCGCTACAGAGAAGGGAGAGGTGTATTTATAATACCCAGCAACCGAAAAAAGGAAGAAGAGCGACTGCTCAAACTCGCTGCGGAAAATGGGTTTCCTAAAGCGCAGATCGAGTATGCCGGCATTTTGGCTGAGCGGGGAGATAACGTCAAAGGGAAAAAGTGGTACCTCGAGGCGGTCAACAAAAGCTTCATCACAGCCCTGTCAAGTTACGCATACATGCTTGAGATGGGGGACTTGTACGACATCCCCAGAAACCCTCAGAAAGCATACGAGTTTCATACCATCGTATTGAGCCTGGGCACTGCCGACATACTCCATGAGACGACTGCAGAGCGACTAATTTTGCTGGAAAAGACGCTTTCACCTAGCGAGATAGCTCAGGCAAAGTCAAACGCCGATGCATGGACGAAAACGCATCCGCCTCTTTCTTTCTACCGGATAAAGTTAGGGTGGTAACGCTCTGGGCATCGCTATGATGTCATGCGTCAGCAGATTACCCACCAAGACAAAACCGGCGCCCTCACCCATCGCCAGTGGATACCGACGGGCCGGCTGGCGCAGATTCAGCACCACCCACCTGGGATTAGCAATGGACAACAAGTGCAGATAACTTATTTTAATAAGCACCCGAAAACCCTGCAGGATTCTTCAATTAAGTTAGCTAAAATCGCGCCATTCCTGGTCGTTGCACTGTCCGCATTACTATCATCCGCTGCATGGTCAGGCGAACAGGACACCGCGGTTATCGCAAAAGCTAAAATACTCTACAACCAGCGAATATCAGCGATCCCGCAACTCCGAGCTGCAGCAGAGCTAGGCGATGCAGAGTCTCAATTCTATTTAGCAGAGGCGCTTAGCCAACCGCTATTCACGATGAGCAAAGAGGCCTATACATGGTACGAAAAATCCGCCGACCAAGGCGATCTCTATGCCATGTATCGACTGGCACACCAAGAGACTCAAGTCTGTAAGATTATGCGGAACTGCATTTACCCTGAAAGAGCACCTAGCGACTGGAAGAAACAGCTGATCAGCATCGCTAAAGAAAAAGCCAAGCTCGGCGACGGCGAAGCAATGTCCATCCTGTATTTCATGACTGATAACTTGACGTGGTTAGAAAAGGCTGCCGATGCGGGTGATTCAAATGCTCAATGGTTACTTGCCAATCGCTATAGCGAAGGCCGAGGCTTCTTCATAATTCAAAAGAACCGAAAAAAAGCAGAAGAACGCCTTCTAAAACTCGCCGCGGAGAACGGCTCCCCTCAAGCCCAGATCGCGTATGCAGGGCTACTTGCAGAGCGCGGCGATAATGAAACTGGTACCAGATGGTACATGGCCGCAGTGAATCAGAGTTAAATAACCGCCCTTTCCAGTCACGCCTACATGTTTGAGCTAGGAGGATTTTTCAATTTCCCAAAAGACACACTAAGAGCCTACTCCTTTCACCTGATCGTCTCTAGCTTGAACAAGGAAGATTACCTTCAAGTCGAAACAGAAAAGCGTCTGAAGTCACTGAAAAAAGATCTATCCCCACAAGATCTGGAAACTGCAGAGTCTTTCGCGAACGATTGGTTAAAGAGCCATCCCCCTCTGTCTCTCTACCGAACGAAACTGGGATTCTAGGGGTTCTTCGATCAAGTCAGCACAGGCCCTCTGACCTGTGCTGTAGTAGCGCTCAGTTCAAATGTCCTTTACAAGCCGTCGGGCTCGTTCAAATTCGAGGTTGGCTACCAGGGCATTGCCGACATCCTTCACCTGTTCCGCCGCGAGCTGCACAGGACAACAACCAACCGCTGGAATGGGTGGACGGGCCAGCGGGGACGTATCTGTCGGTGCTCAACAGAATCGGGGTCTTGGGGTTTGATCCGGTCATGGCTTACCTGATGGCCTATGACAAGGTCATGTCGTTGTATGAAGCGCTGACCAGGCAAGGACGCGGTGGGTTGTTGGCGCATATGATCATAAGCTACCCCGAGCAAGAAGAATTGCAGCAGTGGGTAATCATGGCGCCCGCCGATGCCTTGGGCCCTCTCTTGTATGCTTTGAGTTCCGCCCCCAAAGGATTTGAAGCCGTACCTGATCCATTTTCCGGAGAGGCCGTAAAATACACCGGCATTCAGTCACAGCTCGTCCAACAGCGGGCTATTTCACGTCTCATCAGCTGGATTGCTTCCAATACAAACGAATTCACCAAACACCAATTCGTCGAAGCCTGCATACGCATGAACAAATTCGGCGAAAGGCCTGAGCATTTCGGCCAAGCTTATTGTGAGGACCGCATGAACCTCGACATGTTCATGAAAGACCCTGTATTTCGCTACTCAAGGCCAGACGGCGTGAGCGCCAGAGAAGCCTACATTCAAAACACAAGCCTTTTAGGCGAGAGCATGGACAGCAAGTGCCAAATCACTTACTTCAATAGAAACCCGGACAATCCAGGAGGATTCTCAAAATATGTTGAATAAACTCGCCTTGCTTATTGCGCTTGTACTTTCATCGATTTTCGTTTGGGCCGGGAGCGCACCAGACCCTATCATCAACCAAGCCAAAGTCTTATATAACCAGCGAAAACCCGCAACCCTGCAGCTCAGAGAGGCAGCAGGCCTTGGTGATCCAGAGGCACAGTTTTATTTGGCAGAAGAACTGCGCCGCCCTTTTTTTGCCATGACCCAAGAAGCGTCCATGTGGTACGAGAAATCTGCCGCTCAAGGTAACCTTTATTCAATGTACAGACTGGCTTTTTCAAACAACGGTACATGCAAAGCACTACAGACGTGCCCCAAAGGCAGCAAGTCTGCAAGTGAGTGGAATACACTGCTGCTCCAGACCGCTGAAAACCGCGCTGCTCAAGGCGACAGCGAAGCAATGTCTATTATGTACCTTGCAACTAAGGAGCTGAAGTGGCTAGAAAAGGCCGCGGATGCCGGTGATCCGGAGTCGCAATGGTTGCTGGCTAATCGCTACAGAGAAGGGCAAGGCGTATTTTTCATACCCAGCAATAGAAAAAAAGAAGAAGAGCGGCTTCTGAAGCTTGCTGCAGCCAATGGTCTGGCTATCGCTCAAACTGAATATGCCGGGCTCCTGGCGGATCGGGGTGAACACGCTGTCGGTGAGGCCTGGTATCTCGCTGCGGTGACACAGAGTGACATTTATGCTCTGTCTGGCTACGCGTACATGCTTGAAAAAGGAGGGTTTTACACCATTCCCAAAGACCCTATCAAAGCGTACGCGTTCTATTCCCTTATCGCGGAGCTCAACACCACCGGGGCATTACGAGACGAAACAAGAGAAAGCATGAACAGGCTAGAGAAATTGCTATCTCCATCCGACTTGGAGAAAGCCAGAAGTTATGCGGCAGATTGGGCTGACAATCATCCCCCGCTGTCCTTTCACAGGATGAAACTAGGCATGTAGCATTACAGTCGTTTATTCCGCGCACACCGCGACGAATCATTGAGGGTAGCAGATGGAAAAAAAGATATTTTTGAGAGGATTTTTCGTATGCCGAACAACTTTTTTCGGCTTTCACAGCCTGATGGGGCTCGACAGGCATGATGATCAAAGTCATCTTTCTTCTGAGCTGGTTCATCCCATTCACGGCCAAGGCGGATGCAAACATTAATGCCATTGAAGAAGCAAAGGTTTTATACAACCATAGAAAACCCGCATTATCACAACTAAAAAAGGCCGCCGCTCTTGGCGATCCAGAATCACAGTTCTATCTTGCAGAAGAACTTAGCGGCCCTTTGGAGCACATGACGCAGGAGGCGGCTTTCTGGTATGAGAAGTCCGCCGACCAGGGTGATATGTACGTCATGTACCGCCTAGCTTTCCGGAATATAGATATCTGCCAAGCGCTGCAAAGCTGCCCGGCAATTGGCCTTTCGGCACAGGTCTGGAAGAACAAGCTCACACGCATTGCCCAGAGCAGGTCAGCGCGGGGCGACAGCGAAGCCATGTCCATGCTGTACTGAGTGACCGGTGATCTCGACTGGTTGGAAAAGGCGGCAAATGCCGGCGATGCAAGCTCGCAGTGGCTCTTAGCCAGCCGCTACAGAGAAGGGAGAGGTGTATTTATAATACCCAGCAACCGAAAAAAGGAAGAAGATCGACTGCTCAAGCTCGCTGCGGAAAACGGGTTTCCTAAAGCGCAGATCGAGTATGCCGGCATTTTGGCTGAGCGGGGAGACCCTCCATGTCAGGATAGTTGTCGCCCCTTTACCACAGGGAGGGCGTAGGACTGTCTCATAAAGCAACGACGTTACACCGATGAGGAAAAAGCCTGGGCGCTGGAGCAAATGTCGGCACCGATCAGCCGCACGGTCGTAGAGCTGGCCAAGCAAACGGGCATTACTGCTGTCACACTTCGGACTTGGCGTAACGAAGCCAAGACCCAAGGAGCACAAATGGCGGGAACAGGTAAGCGCAACGGGCGCTGGAGCAGCGCTGACAAGTTCAGAGCAGTGCTTCAGACAGCCGCAATGAGCGAGGCAGAGATTTCGGCCTACTGCCGTAGCGCAGGCATTGTGCAGGCGGACCTGGTGTTGTGGCGTACGGCGTGTGAGCAAGCCAATACGCCCACTCAGCAGGAACCCGCCAAGGATATCGCTTCGGTCAAGCGTATCGAGCAATTGGGACGTGAGTTGCGGCGCAAAGAAAAGGCTTTGGCAGAAACGGCAGCGTTGTTGGTGTTGCGAAAAAAGGCCAATGCGATCTGGGGCAAGGACGAGGACGATTGACCAGCGCCGCAGATCGCACCATTGCCCTTGAATTGATCGATGCGGCTATCAAGTCAGGCGCTTGCCAGCGTGCAGCCTGCAAAGAGTTGGGAATCACCGAGCGCACCGTGCAACGATGGCGCCACCAACCTAAGGACCGACGACCTGACGCAGGCCGCCCTGAGCCGGCCAACAAACTGAGTGAGCAGGAGCGGCTAGCGGTTCTGGCAGCAGCCAATCGTCCTGACTGTGCAGACCTCACTCCACATGAAATCGTGCCGAAGTTGGCAGATGAAGGTCTTTACTTGGCCTCAGAATCCACCTTCTATCGAGTGCTCAAGTCAGCAGGCCAGGCACATCGGCGTGGGCGCGGTAGAAAGCCTCAAGCCAGGCCGCTCACCACGCACAGGGCAGACGGTCCGAACCAGGTTTGGTGCTGGGATATCACCTGGCTACCCAGCACAGTCAAGGGCCGTTACTTCTACTGGTATATGGTCAAGGATATCTACAGCCGCAAGCTGGTTATGAATGAGGTGCACGAGGCAGAAAGCGCTGAATATGCCGGGGTTTTGCTGGAGCGTGCCTGCCTACGTGAAGGCATCCGCCCGGAAACATTGGTGCTTCATTCAGACAATGGCAGTGCGATGAAAGGCGCGACAATGTTGGCCGCTCTGCGCGATCTTGGTGTGCTGCCATCTTTCAGCCGCCCGCGGGTGAGCAACGATAACGCTTATGCCGAAGCCCTGTTCCGCACGGCCAAGTACTGCTCGCGCTGGCCAAGCTTGCCATTTGGTTCACTCGACGAGGCTCGGGTATGGGTCATGGAATTTGCTGCTTGGTACAACAATGAACACCGCCACAGCGCGCTTAAGTACGTCACGCCTGCGCAGCGACATGGTGGGCAGGATGCTGCTGCGATGAAACAGCGTGAACGGGTGTACGAAGCGGCTCAGCGTGGGAACCCAAAGCGCTGGGCTCGAGGAATCCTTAGCTGGAAGCTGCCTGGCCATGTGTATCTGAACCATGAGCGAGAGCAGCGAGCCGGTTAGGCAAGACACGATAACTACCTTGACACACACCGAAGCTGGAAAAAGCTTTCAGGTAAAGCATTGTCGTGGCAGTTTAGTCTGGAGGAAAAATTGAATGCTTCATCGGCCCCCTCGTTAACAAACCTGAAACTGTCTGAAAACTACGAGATCCTAGAGGAATGTATAGATTGAGGAGCTTCTGGGGGGAATGCCTCCATCAACCCGCTACAGCAATCCTAAGAAATTGCTGTACTTAAAAGGCACCAAAGTTCCATGGCTGTGGGTGGACACAGATAAAATAACAGAAACGAAAAAAGACGCCTAAGCGTCTTTTTTCGATGATCCAAGAAACCAACAGGCCCCATAGATCGATATTTGGAGCGGGAAACGAGACTCGAACTCGCGACCCCGACCTTGGCAAGGTCGTGCTCTACCAACTGAGCTATTCCCGCGTCGTGATGGGTGCCATTTTAGCGATATCCAAAACCGCGTCAACCCCTTGATTCAAAAAAACTTTTATTTCTGCTCCGAGCCTTCGCGCAGGTGCGGCCAGGCGGCCACCAGGTAGTGCACCATCGACCAGAGGGTCAAACCCGCTGCCACTAACAATAACCCGTAACCCAGAATGACCCAGAAAGTCACCGCTGGCGGATTGCCCAGCAGGATCACCAACGCCAGCATCTGTGCAGCCGTCTTCCACTTGCCCAGGTTGGACACGGCCACATGGGCCCGCGCGCCCAGCTCGGCCATCCACTCGCGCAGCGCCGACACCACGATCTCGCGACCGATGATGACTGCAGCGGGCAATGTGAGCCAGAAGTTGGCGTGGGTTTGCACCAGCAGTACCAGCGCAACGGCGACCATCAGCTTGTCGGCCACCGGGTCCAGGAACGCACCGAACGGGGTGCTCTGCTGCAACCGACGCGCCAGGTAACCATCCAGCCAGTCGGTGGCGGCGGCGACGGCGAATACGCTGCTGGCGGCCATGTAGCTCCAGTGGAACGGCATGTAGAACAGCAGGATGAAAATCGGGATGAGCAGAACGCGTAGAACGGTGAGCAGGTTTGGAATATTCATCGGTACGACTGGCTGCGGGTTGAACCCGGCATTCTACTCGCTATGCAGGCTGGCATAAATCGACTCGGCAAGCTTTTTACTGATGCCCGGTGCCTTGGCAATCTCGTCGACACTGGCGCGGTTGAGCTCTTGCAGGCCGCCGAAATGTTTCAGCAAGTCGCGCCGGCGCTTGGGCCCGACGCCTGCCACATCCTCCAGGCTCGACACTCGCCGGGCCTTGCCGCGACGAGCACGGTGACCGGTGATCGCGAAGCGGTGAGCCTCGTCGCGGATCTGTTGGATCAAGTGCAGCGCCGGCGAATCGCCCTTGAGGGTGAATTCGTTGTGCACATCGTTCAGGTAAAGGGTTTCGAAGCCGGCCTTGCGCGTAACGCCTTTGGCCACGCCAAGCAGGGTCAGCTCACTGAAACCCAGCTCCTGCATCACATCGCGCGCCATGTTCAACTGGCCCTTGCCCCCGTCCACCAGCAGTACGTCCGGCAGCTTGCCTTCGCCATCACGGATGCGCCCGTAACGACGGGTCAGGGCCTGGTGCATGGCGGCGTAGTCGTCGCCGGCAGTCACGCCTTCGATATTGAAGCGCCGGTAGTCCGACTTGATCGGCCCCTCCGGCCCGAACACCACGCAGCTGGCGACCGTGGCCTCGCCACTGGAATGGCTTATGTCGTAGCACTCCAAGCGCTGCGGCACTTCGTCCAGGTCCAGCACTTGAGCCAGTGCGTCGAAGCGTGCGGCCATGTGTTGGCGGTTGGCCAGGCGTGCGTTGAGCGCCTGCTCGGCATTGGTCACTGCCAACTGCTGCCAGCGCGCGCGGGTGCCACGCACTCGGTGACTGATGGTCAGCTCACGGCCGCGCAGGGCGTTGAGGGCTTCGGTGATGGCCTCGAAGTCCTCGTGCACCACGTTGACGATCAGCTCCCCCGGCAACTCACGCTCCGGGTTGCCGACGTAGTACTGCGAAACGAAAGCCGCCATCACCTCGGAGACGTCTTCCTCGATACCCACCTGCGGGAAGAAGTTCTTGCTCCCCAGCACACGCCCACCACGGACGCTGATCATGTGGACGCAAGCGCCACCAGGGTTGACGAACGCGGCGATGACGTCGACCTCGCCGCTGCCCCCTTCGATGTATTGCTGGTCCTGTACGCGGCGCAGCAGGCCAATCTGGTCGCGCAGTTCGGCCGCCTTTTCGAAATTGAGGTCCATGGCGGCCTTTTCCATCTCGGCATTGAGCTCGTTGCCCAACTGCTGGCTGCGCCCTTCCAGGAACATCACCGAGTGGCGCACGTCTTCGGCATATTCCTCGGCGCTGACCAGGCCGGTACAGGGCCCCTTGCAGCGCTTGATCTGGTATTGCAGGCACGGGCGGGTGCGGTTGGCGTAGTAGCTGTCCTCACATTGCCGTACCAGAAAGGTCTTCTGCAGCACGCTCAGGCTCTCGCGGATGGCCCCGGCACTTGGGTAAGGGCCGAAGTAGCGCCCCTTAGCTTTCTTCGCGCCCCGATGAATGCCAAGCCGTGGAAACTGACCGTCGGAGAGGAATACATAAGGGTAGGACTTGTCGTCACGCAGCAGGATGTTGTACGGCGGGCGCCACTCCTTGATCAGGTTCTGCTCCAGCAACAGCGCCTCGGTTTCGTTGGCGGTGATGGTGGTTTCCACCTGAGCGATGCGGCTGACCAGCGCAGCGGTCTTGGGCGCCAGCCCGGACTTGCGAAAATAGCTGGCAAGGCGCTTCTTGAGGTTCTTGGCCTTGCCCACGTAGAGCAGCCGCGCATCGGCATCGAACATTCGGTACACACCCGGGCGACCACTGCAGGTCGCCAGGAATGCGCTGGCATCAAAGACTTCAGACATGAGGTTTACAGGCTTGCGTCAACCATACCGTGGCGAACGGCCAGCAATGTCAGTTCGACGTCACTGGTGACCGAGAGTTTTTCAAAGATCCGGTACCGGTAGGTATTGACGGTCTTGGGTGAGAGGCACAACTTGTCGGAAATGATCTGCACTTTCTGGCAGCCGACGATCATCAGGGCAATCTGGATTTCACGCTCGGACAACGCATCGAACGGCGAGCCCTGTGGCTGGAACGATTTAAGCGCCAACTGCTGGGCGATCTGCGGGCTAATGTAGCGTTGGCCGGCGAATGCCAGGCGAATGGCCTGAACCATCTCATCGAGCCCTGCCCCCTTGGTCAGGTAGCCGGCCGCCCCGGCTTGTAGCAGGCGCGTGGGGAACGGGTCTTCTTCACACACGGTCACTGCCACCACCTTTATGTCAGGGTGACTGCGCAGCAACTTGCGTGTGGCCTCAAGGCCGCCGATGCCAGGCATCTTGACGTCCATCAGCACAACGTCTGGCTTGAGCTCGCGCGCAAGCTTGAGCGCCGATTCGCCGGAGTCCCCTTCACCTACCACCTGCAAGCCGTCGATGTCGGCCAGCATGCGCGTAATACCGGTTCGTACCAGATCGTGGTCGTCGACCACTAGGACCCTAATCAAGCACACACCTCTTCAGCAGGGCGATTGGATGCCGCCACCTTAACAAAATTTTTCATAACCGGCCTAGCGCATTGCTTTCGTCAGAAACGGCTGACGACCGGCGTCCGAACTTATACGCCCCGGATGCTCATGCCTGTCGTCGGACAGACGTTTCAACAGGTGATAAATCGCCGCCCTGTCGGCTTCAGCGACGCGCCGAAGCGCGTTGAGCACGTCCGACTCCTGCGCACTAAGCCCGTGCAGGGGTACAGGGGTACGCACCCCGTTAAGCACATACAGCGCATCAACCCCCCTGGCCGCTACGGCGGCCAGGTAATCGACACGTGGCGTGCGCTCCCCACTCTCGTACTTGCCCTGCGCGTTGGGTTCCACCCCGCCGATATCGCCGAATACACGCTGGGTCATGCCCAGCCGTTCACGTTCTTCCCGCAGCCGGGGGCCGATTCCATTCATCCGGGCGTCTCCTTGTCCCTGGGTATCTCCGAGCAGCGCCACGTCCGCACTTACCTCCGCGTCGCTCACACAGGGCACTATGCCGCTGCCAGCCGGTTGGGACAAGGCATCATTGTCCTGAGCAATCGATCGTGCGCTGCATGCGCACAAAACAGTCATCCTCACCCATTTCGACGAAGCCTCGTCGCTGGTAAAGCCTGCGCGCCGGATTGGTGCGAAACACCATCAGCCTGAGCAACGCCAGGCGCCGTTGGGCTGCCCAATGCGCGAGCGTTTCGAGCACCCAGCTACCAACGCCCTGCCCTTGGTGGGCGGGAAGCAAATGCAACTCACGGATGAACAGCGCCTGGCTATCCTGGCTGAGGCTGCAGAAACCCAACACGGCGTCGGTATCGGTCACCAGCCACTGCTCGCGCCATTGCCAGGCCTGATCGAACGCCTGCTCCACCCAGAGCAGGTCGTAGCGGTGGTAATACGGCAGCATGAGACGGCGCGTCAGGTCGCGGGCGAACGCAAGGTCACTGTCAGTGGCAGGGGTCAGTTGCAGCATCACGCGTTCTCCCGCTCAGGCAGGCTTGGCCGTAAGGAACTCACGCCCTTGCATGGGCCTGGCGCTGCAACTTATCGGTATCGACACGGACGAACACCGAATCGGCCCTGACAGTGAGCACCCCATCGGCCCACACCTCGCAGATCACCCGGCTTTTGCGTGCTACTTCCCCCTCAACCCGAGCCTTGAGCAGCAGCTCAACCCCCATAGGGGTTGGTTTGAGGTACTCAAGCCCCAGGCGGCCAGTGACGCAGTCGATACGCGGTAAGCTGCCAGGCGCCCGGCCTTCGTTTCGATAGTGGTAGGCCATGGCCGTCCAATTGGAGTGGCAGTCCACCAGCATCGCGAGCAATCCGCCGTAGACCAGCCCCGGCCAGCCGGTAAAGGTAGCGTCGGGGGTGTGCCGGCAGATCAGATGAATGCCATCTTCGGCCCAATGGCTTTGTACATGCAGCCCGCCCGGATGGGCGCTGCCACAGCCATAGCAAATGCCATCCGGGGCAGCCACTGCCTGCAGGCTCAAGGCTTGATCGTTCATACGCTTCCTGTGCTTGTTGTAATGAGGGCGCGCTACGCCCTCATTAAAGCAGAGAGGTCACGCGGTTTGCAGGCTCGCCTTGCCGGGGCGCCTGGCCAGCGCTACTACAAGGATGAACGTCGTGACCCCGGCTGTCATCAATGTTTCGTATCGGTAGGCATCGCTGACCAACATGTATCCCAGCACCAGGACGATGGTGGCGATCACCAGCCAGGTCAGCCATGGGAACAACCACATCTTGAGCTCCAGCGGGCGCCCTTCCCGCTCTGCGCGGGCGCGCATGCGCAATTGCGACACGGCGATGACCAGATACACCAGCAGCGCAATGGCACCGGTGGTGGACAGCAGAAAGCCGAACACCTTGCCTGGGAACACGTAGTTGACCAGACACCCGGCAAACCCTGCCAACGTCGAGAGGATCACCGCGACCGTGGGCACGCCGGAGCCTGAGATACGCCGGGTCATGGGCAGGGCCTGCCCGCGAGCGCCCAGCGAATACAGCATGCGCGAGGCGGTATACAGCCCCGAGTTCATGCAACTGGTCACGGCTACCAATACCACCAAGACCACCAGCAGCTTGGCACCAGGCACGTTCAGCACTTCAAGTACGCGTTGGAACGAGCCGACTGCCTTGAGCCCTGGATCATTCCAGGCCACCAGCGAAACCACCAGAAAGATCGAAGCCAGGTAGAAGATCGCGATGCGATACACCACCAGGTTGGTGGCACGCCGGATCTTGTCCTTGGGGTTGGCCGTCTCGTCGGCAGCGATGGTGACGATCTCCGCGCCAAAGAACGAAAAAATGGTGATCAGCACGCCGCCCAGTACGGTGCCAAAGCCATTGGGCATGAAGCCCCCAGCATCCCAGAGTCGGCTGACCCCGGACACCTCGGCCAAGGGCCAGAACCCACTCACCGCCAAGGTACACACGACGATGAAGGCAACGATGGCCACGACCTTGATCAACGCGAACCAGTATTCGAACGCGCCGAAGTTCTTGACACTGATCAGGTTGGTGCCCGATAGCACGAGCATGATCAGGAAGGCGAACAGCCAGGACGGCACCCCGGGAAAGTAGGCATGCAGAATATCAGCGCCGGCAATGGCTTCGACCGGAATGATCAACACCCAGAACCACCAGTACAGCCAGCCGATGGTAAAGCCTGCCCACGGGCCAATGGCTTGCGAGGCGTAGGTGGAGAACGAGCCGCTGTTAGGGTTGGCAATGGCCATCTCACCCAGCATGCGCATCACCAGCAACACCAGCAGCCCGGTCATGGCGTAGGAAATGAGAATGGCCGGGCCTGCCGTGGCGATGGCGTTGGACGAGCCAATGAACAGCCCGGCGCCAATGATGCCGGCAATGGAAATCATCGATACCTGGCGCGAAGTCAGGCCATGTTGCAAGGAACGCTGTTTCTTGTTGTTCGAGGAAGCCATGTTGAACCCTCTGACTGGATCGCACGGTCATTTTTTGATCCGAGTCAGTATTGGGGCTTGGCCGGGGCGTCACAAACGACGTTTTATCACTACGTGATTCCCTCAAGGAATGATCACGTGCTCTTACACATAGGAACACGTTCTCTAAACTGGCCTGCAGGCCTATGTCGTGAAGGTCAGTTCATAAGGCTCCGAGTTCATCGCTCGCAGAGCGTTGATGATTGACTCGAATACATCAAGAATCAAAGGAATGAAAGCAATCCAATAATTCGTTTGCACCCCCTGATGACACGCGTTTGGATTGGCAGCACATCGCCCATAGGTCCCTGCCCCATGAACCACGACTGCATCAGCCAATCCATCGCCATCGTTCATCCCATCACCCTTTCACATGGCCGCAACGCCGAGGTGTGGGACGAGCAAGGTAAACGCTACATCGATTTCGTAGGCGGCATCGGCGTGCTGAACCTGGGCCATTGCAATCCCGCGGTCGTTAAGGCCATACAGGCTCAGGCCAGCCGCCTGACTCACTACGCCTTCAATGCAGCGCCGCATGCCCCTTACCTTGAGCTGATGGCGCAACTGAGCCAATTCATCCCGGTCGATTACGCGCTGGCCGGCATGCTGACCAACAGCGGCGCGGAGGCGGCGGAAAACGCCCTGAAAGTCGCCCGCGCGGCGACCGGCAAGCGCGCCATCATCGCCTTCGACGGCGGCTTCCACGGGCGTACACTGGCCACCCTGAACCTCAACGGCAAGGTGGCCCCTTACAAGCAGCGGGTCGGCGAACTGCCGGGGCCGGTGTACCACATGCCCTACCCCAGCGCCGACAACGGGGTTACCTGCGAACAGGCCCTCAAGGCGATGGACCGCCTGTTCAGCGTCGAACTGGCAGTGGAGGACGTGGCGGCGTTCATCTTCGAGCCGGTGCAAGGCGAAGGCGGATTCCTCGCCCTTGACCCAAGCTTCGCCCAGGCCCTGCGCCGCTTTTGTGACGACCATGGCATCCTGATCATCATCGACGAGATCCAGTCCGGATTCGGCCGCACTGGCCAGCGCTTCGCCTTCCCGCGCTTGGGGCTTGAGCCCGACCTGCTGCTGTTGGCCAAAAGCATTGCCGGCGGCATGCCGCTGGGTGCGGTGGTCGGGCGCAAGGAACTGATGGCAGCGCTGCCCAAGGGCGGCCTGGGTGGCACCTATTCAGGCAACCCTATCGCCTGCGCAGCGGCCCTGGCCAGCCTGGCGCAGATGGCCGACGAGAACATCGCTACCTGGGGCGAACGTCAGGAGCAGGCAATCGTGCGCCGCTTCGCACACTGGCAGGCGATGGGCCTGCCGTTCCTCGGCCGCCTGACCGGCGTCGGTGCCATGCGCGGGATCGAGTTCGTCAATGCCGACGGCAGCCCGGCACCGGCGCAGCTGGAAAAGGTGATTGAAGCGGCACGCGCCAGGGGGCTGCTGCTGATGCCCAGCGGCAAGGCGCGGCACATCATCCGCCTGTTGGCACCGCTGACCATCGAGGCCCACGTGCTCGAGGAAGGCCTGGATGTGCTCGAGCAGTGCCTGGCAGAGCTCGACTGAGAAGAAACGGGTCTTAAAGACCCAGCTCTTGCGGGGTAAGCATGTCGGACTCGAAGGCAATCCAGCCGCCTTCGAGCTCGGCGTGGCCGTTGACGATCGGGCCATAGTAGGTCAGGCCGTTTTCCAGGGTCACGCAGATGTGCGTGGCGTTCTTTTCCGGCGCGGCCAGCGTACCGACGAAATGCACCTTCTTGAGGGTCTCGGTCACCGCCTCCAGGCCCACGCGCATGCTGGCGTTTTCCGAGGCTTCGATGTCGCCGCCTCGGTCTTCGGCGCTGATGGTGATGGTGGCGATGTACGGGTACTGGTTGCTCAAGCGGGTCTACCTCGAAACGTGGGTTGGCATAGGGGCGCGTAGAGTACGGCAGCCGTCACGCCTTGTCTCTAGCGTTCGCCTGCTGAGCCCGCACGGGACAGGCCAACACAGGTGATCTGCTCGCCATGATCTGTTAGGGTGCCGGCCGATACACGCCCTAGCATACGAGGATCCCGAGTGAGCGCCGAAGAACCCCTGATCGCCGACCTGTTCGACGTCGACAAACGCCTGTCCCTCAAGCCGGTCGTGGATTTCAACAGCTACCTGCGCAATGCGTTTGGCGAGGGACCCTGCCGCTGCCACCGTTGCCTTGAAGGCGCCGACCAGACGGCCTACGCCCTGGCGCACACGTTTTCGTTCGACGGCCGGCAATGGCATCGCCGCTTCGCCAGTACCGCCGCCAGCGACATGGCCCAAGTTCTGAAAAAGGCTTGGCTGTCCTACACCAAGGCTGATCTGACGCTGTCCGGCATGCTCGACCTGAGCACCGTACAGACCTTTACCGATGCAGCGCTGCACCCGCGCCTGCTCGCCCTGCTGCCCGCCAGCGGGCTGGCCCGTGAAGCCGAAGGACAGTGGCACCTGCAGGCCCCGACCGACTGAGACCCTGGCCTGCGGTACCCTCGGCGGGCCGGCGCTTCAGTGCTGTTCGCCGGCCCGCTTGAGCAGCTTCTTGCAACGCTCGGACAAATGCACCACCCGCAGGTGCTTGCCGGCTTTGGCATAGCGCTCGCGCAAAGTTTTCAACGCGGCAATGGCCGAATAGTCCACAAAGCTCAAGTGCTGGCAGTCCAAGGTCACCTCGGCCGGATCATTGGCCGGGTCGAACTGGTTCAGGAACGGCGCGGTCGAGGCAAAGAACAACGTGCCGTGCACCTGATAACGCTTGTGCCCGTGCTCGTCTTCATGACTGTCGGCGTACAGTTCGCGCGCATGTTGCCAGGCAAAGTTCACCGCCGCGATCACGATGCCGAACAGCACGGCCATGGCCAAGTCGGTGAAGACCGTCACCACGGTGACGGCGATGATCGCCAGCATGTCGTTCACCGGCACCTTGTGCAGCACCCGCAGCGACGCCCAGGCGAACGTCTGTTGCGCTACCACGAACATCACGCCTACCAGGGCCGCCAAGGGGATGCGCTCGATCAATGGCGAAAGGAACAGCACGAACAACAGGATCATCACCCCGGCCATCATCCCGGACAGTCGCCCTCGCCCGCCGGAACTGAGGTTGATCACCGTCTGGCCGATCATGGCGCATCCGCCCATGCCGCCACACAATCCCGACACCATGTTGGCCGCCCCGAGCGCCACGCACTCGCGGTCCGGAAAACCGCGGCTTTCGGTGATCTCGTCCGTCAGGTTGAGGGTGAGCAGCGTTTCGAGCAGGCCCACCATGGCCATCAACACGGCGTAAGGGGCGATGATCTGCAGCGTTTCAAGGGTCCAGGGCACCGCCGGCCAAGCCAGCTGCGGAAGGCCACCGGCAATGTGGGCCATGTCACCCAGGGTGCGCGTCGGCAGGTCGAACAGGTACACCAACAGACCTACGCCTAGGATCGCAACCAGCGCCGGTGGCACAGCGCGGGTGAGCCTGGGCAGGATGTAGACCACCGCCATCGTCAACGCCACCAGGCCGACCATCAAGTACAAGGGCGCGCCGTCGAGCCAGCGCTCGCCTTGCTTGAAATGCTCCAGCTGGGCCATGGCAATGACGATCGCCAGGCCGTTGACGAAGCCGAGCATTACCGGGTACGGCACCAGCCTGACCAGCTTGCCCAGGCGCAGCACGCCGAACAGGATCATCACCACGCCCCCGAGCAACACCGTGGCCAGCAGGTATTGCGCGCCGTGCTGCACCACCAGCGCGACGATCACGACGGCCATCGAGCCCGCGGCACCGGAAATCATCCCAGGCCGACCGCCAAACAGCGCGGTCAGCGTGCAAATGACGAATGCGCCATAAAGGCCCATCAATGGATTGAGGTGTGCCACCAGGGCGAAGGCAATGCATTCGGGCACAAGAGCAAACGAGGTGGTCAAGCCGGCCAGCAGGTCGGCGCGTAGGCGAGCGGGTTTCATGGGTTTCCTGGGTGACGGTCCAGAACGGACGGAGCGCGAAAGTAAAGGCGCGATGTTACGGAATTTGTCAGGCAGGAGCCACCGATCAGCGCACCCGATCGCGACTCTGCACCGCCAAATCCAGGGCACGCTGCATGTCCAGCCGTGCAGACCGCCCAAGGTCCGGATCATCCAGGCGCCCGCCTCGCTCCGACGGCAAGATGGGGGCAGTCAGGTCCTCGGCATCCATCGCCTCGAAATCCTGCTGCTCGCCAAGGGTCAGCGCACTACGCCGTAGCAACATGCGCACCTGCGCTGGGGTCAGCGCCGGATTGATCGCCAGCATCGCGGCCACGGTGGCCGCCACTAAAGGCGTGGCATAGGACGTGCCGCAATGGGGCTTTGCGCCGGAGGGCCGCAGGCATGCAGCGGCACTGACATCCACGCGGCTGTCGATGTTGGAGCTGTGGCGCTTGCGCACATGGCGCGGGTCATTGACCGGGACGGCGTGTTCACTGCGCTGATGGCCGCCCACCACGAGCAACTGTTCGGTGACGAATGACGACGGTAGCCGATATTCGTCCGTGCCCGACCACGAAGCCCCATTACCCGCCGAATTCACCACGATGACATCCGGATGCTTGGCCCGCAGCCACAGGAAGAACTCCTCGAGCAGCTCCTCGTAACCGCTCATGGCCAGCCCGGAACGGACCAGCGAATCGACCTCATCCCCTTTGATGTTACGCGCACCTACTCGGTGGATGCCCCAACTCCAATTCAGCACCCGCACACCGTCCTGCACCAGGTTGACCGATGCAGCGATATTGGCCGTGATACCGGCATCGGAATTACGGTCGACGATCACATCGAACCCCGGGCTGGCCTTGCCCAGGCCGGTGAGAAATCCCTCGTCCTGGGCGGCATAAATGCCCGCCACGTGGGTGCCATGGCTAGCAGGCTCGCTGCCGTCCCTGGCATACACGCATGTCTGCCCGTGCTGGCAGGCGCCGCGATAACCCTTGAAGCCAGGCGCATCGAAGTCCACACCCCTTTCGATCACCCCCACGCGCACAGGCTGGACGGGAATTCTGGATGCAGGGATGCGGCGCTGATAGTAGTACAGGGCGTCCATGAAGCGGTTGGCGGCCCATTCGTCCGCCTGGGTGATGGCCGGCTCGGCGCGCCCGTCCCCCTCCTCGCCCCGCTCGGGAGCCGACTCTTCAACGATCACCGCATCGACACTGACCTCCGTGCCCATGCGCAGGATCATGGCGTCCCGTTGCACCAGATCGTGCACCGGCAAGCGCAATTGGTAGACGTTCAGTGGCGCTATGGCACCCACCACCTGCGCCCCGTACTTGTCGGCAATGCGCCGCGCCTCCTGCAGACCGTCGTATCTTTCCTCTATCAGCACACTGACCAGATTCAGGTAGGTGGTCAGGCCGTCCATGTTCTTGGCCACTTCATCGGGGCCTGCGGCGACCACATGGCTGCGCTGACGGGTCAACCACACAGGGTTGCTGGCCTGCCCGTCGACCTCCAGCCACAACGGCGCACTTGGCCCAGACGGGTGTTCAAGGGTCAGCGTGAGCGTGTCCCCCTGGCGCTCCAACGCTCCAGCAGGTACCGCCACACCCCCAACCTTGAGTGTTGGCGCCTGTTCACCTAGGCCGGTCACGCGCAGGCACCACTGCTGGCGCTCGGCACTCAGTCGATCACCGCAGCGTTGCAGTTGCTGGATGCGCAGCGTATCAGGCGCCGCCTGCAAACCGGCGCTCCACAAGCACGCCCATACGATGAACCAGCGTTTCATGACAGTCGTCCTCGGATAACCTGTGATTGCGACCCACGGCCCCTGCCAAGGTTCAGCCGTTACCCTGCCCTTCAAGACCCTCCTTGTGGAGGCCGAGCCACAGGTGGGCACTACTGAGGGCCCAGGCATCAATTGCTGCGAAATGGCTCAGGAAGTTCGGGTGCTGCCGATGCAGCGATTACACTCACCTTTTACGGAGACCCTGCCCATGTCCACACGCCCGCTTTTCATCTCGCTGGCACTGCTGGTCAGCCTGACCGCACAAGCCCAAACTGAGGTCGTGCCACTGCAGCACCGCAGCAGCGCCGAGTTGCTGCCGCCCGCGCAAGCCTTCATCGGCCAGGACGGTACTGTCAGCGCCTTCGAGAACAAAATCATCGTCAATGCCAGCCCGCAACGCATTGGCGAACTGCGTGAGCTACTCAAGCAACTGGACACCGCCGCCAAACGCTTGCTGATCAGCGTCGATACCAGCGACAGCCAATTTCAGGATACGCGCGGCAACGCGAAGATCATCCGCCGCGGCACCTCCAACCGCGACGGCGGCGTGCAGCAGATCCAGGCCAGTGAAGGTCAGCCAGCGCTGGTTCAGGTCGGCCAGAGCATCCCCGTAACTAGCTCCAGTACCGATGGATATGGGCGTGTGCAGAGCGATACCCAATACCGCAATGTAACCCAAGGCTTTTACGTAACACCGACGCTCACTGGAGACACCGTTCGCCTGCAGATCAGCACTAATAATGATCGCATCAACCGCGAACGTGCAGATGTAGTGGATGTTCAAAGCACCGACACAACTCTCACCGGCAAGGTGGGTGAGTGGATCGATATGGCCGGGTATAACCAGCAGAGCCAGGCCGGCTTTAGTACTGGAAGCCATACCTACAGCACTGAACGGGGAAAAAACATGACAGTGCGGGTAAAAGTCGATGTTTTGGACTGATCCGAGACAGTCTGCGGCCTCGACCAAAGGCCTCTGAACTGACTGATGAGTCGTATTAGACCAAAGATGTAGTAGACCTAGAAAAGCACTACAAAACGTTTGACAGGCACTTTTTAGCGAGGGCATGATGGCCTCGCTCCCGCTAATCAGTGGCCCTGGCAAGGGCCTTGGGGCGCCCTCCGTCACCGTGGAGGCGCCTCGTGTCCGTACAGCCCATAAGGCCGTTCGACGAGGTTGCGACTGCACCGAGCAAGTGGTTTCGAGGGACTCAAGTGCGTCACCGCCGTCACAGCATTCGTGTAGCACCGCAGCGAGGCATCCACGAGCCGACCTGCAGGGGCACTGATGCACATGACTGCCCGCCTTGCACCTCATCCTTGCCCGCTGCCGCCGTACCCGCTTGAACAGGACTGCCGCCAGCGCCCTGATCTGCCCCGAGCATCCGCACAACTAATCCAAGATCGATGCGACGAGGTTTACTTCCATGGCACTGACACGCGAACAGCAAATTGCAGCCCTCGAGAAAGACTGGGCCGAAAACCCGCGCTGGAAAGGCGTGACCCGTACCTACACCGCCGCCGATGTCGTTCGCCTGCGTGGCTCCCTGCAGCCGGAGCATACCCTGGCCCGGCTGGGCGCTGAAAAGCTGTGGAAACTGGTCACTCAAGGTGCACATCCATCGTTCCGCCCGGAAAAAGACTTCGTCAATTGCATGGGCGCCCTCACCGGTGGCCAGGCCGTGCAACAGGTCAAGGCAGGCATCCAGGCCATCTACCTGTCGGGCTGGCAGGTAGCTGCCGACAACAACTCTGCCGAGTCCATGTACCCCGACCAGTCGCTGTACCCTGTCGACTCGGTGCCGACGGTGGTCAAGCGCATCAACAACTCCTTCCGCCGCGCCGACCAGATCCAGTGGAAGGCAGGCAAGAACCCTGGTGATGAAGGCTACATCGACTACTTCGCGCCTATCGTGGCTGACGCAGAAGCAGGCTTTGGCGGCGTGCTCAATGCCTACGAGCTGATGAAGAACATGATCGAAGCGGGCGCGGCTGGCGTGCACTTCGAAGACCAGCTGGCCTCGGTGAAAAAGTGCGGCCACATGGGCGGCAAAGTTTTGGTACCTACCCAGGAAGCCGTGCAAAAGCTGGTCGCCGCGCGCCTGGCAGCCGATGTTTCGGGCGTGCCGACCATCATTCTGGCCCGTACCGACGCCAACGCCGCCGACCTGCTGACCAGTGACTGCGACCCATACGATCAGCCGTTCGTGATCGGCGAGCGCACCCGTGAAGGCTTCTACAAAGTACGCGCCGGCCTCGACCAGGCCATCGCCCGCGGCCTGGCTTACGCCCCCTACGCCGACCTGATCTGGTGCGAAACCGCCAAGCCGGACCTGGACGAAGCCCGCCGCTTCGCCGAAGCGATCAAGAAGGAGTACCCTCACCAGATCCTCTCGTACAACTGCTCGCCTTCCTTCAACTGGAAGAAGAACCTGGACGATGCCACCATCGCCAAATTCCAGCGCGAGCTGTCGGCCATGGGCTACAAGCACCAGTTCATCACCCTGGCCGGCATCCACAACATGTGGCATGGCATGTTCAACCTGGCGCACGACTACGCCCGCAACGACATGACCGCCTACGTCAAGCTGCAAGAGCAGGAGTTCGCCGACGCCAGCAAGGGCTACACCTTCGTGGCGCATCAGCAGGAAGTGGGTACGGGCTACTTCGATGACATGACCACTGTGATTCAGGGTGGGGCTTCGTCGGTGACCGCACTGACCGGTTCGACTGAGGAAGAGCAGTTCCACTAACAGTTAGAGATTGTTGAATGAAGGCCCGGAGCAGGTGGAATGCTTCGGGCCTTTACTTTTTGGCTGACACCAACCGTTCAGAATCGAGCCAGCCCGGTGCATGAAACGAGTGCTCCGGTTTCATCGACAAAGCCCATACATGGCCTTTATCGGCATTCGCTAGTCCCAGGATTTCCTCTGCAAGATCTGCATCCCCGCCGCTCAGCTGCATCTTTTCAGGCCTAGTTGGGGAGATTGCACCTGCCACTGCCTAACGTCACCACACGGTCTTGAGGTCAATCCCAGCGCTTACCAAGCGCTAGGCGTTCAGATGACACACCAGTAGGTAGTGAACTTCAACGACTGATACCCCCGTGCGCGCCATACATGTGGCGCTGCGTGGTTACCTTCCAAACGCGCCTTGAATTCCCTACCTACCTAGCATTTTTGTCAGTTGCGGCCCTTAGGTGCTACCTCGACACTGGTTGAGGCACATGCGCTGTACACCTAAAAACCATTAGTGCGTCTAGCACTGGAGAAGCCCATGGATATCGCTGAATTGGAACGCGCCCTAGATAACTCGCCCATTGATATCGATACATTTTCTGGAAAATGCCAATTCAAATTACCACTGGGGGAGCTGCTTGGACAGTTAAATGGCGTGCCGCTCCAGCTCGCCCTTACCGGCCAAGTGCATGACTCTACTAAACTGCCAGTACTGAACTTTTTCGGCCTGGGCACGTGGAAAATGCGCGGCGGCTCATCCTATTTAGAATATGCGATCCACGTCAGCGATGTGCCGCTGGTTAATGGGAAGGTCATGAGTATCAGTACTGATGATAAATCATCCAGTACCGCAATTGGGCCAGGGTATATCTTCGACGCTACACATATCCTGAACATGAGAAAGAACGAATTCGGTGCGACCGTAGACGATTTCCAGAAAAAACCGCTGAAAGGTCAAACCTTCACTGTCATGCACACGTCAGGCATGGCTGAAATTTTTGATTGCGTCGGCGACCTCACCAAAGACACTAGCGAACCGCCGTTGGTGCTGACGCGCAAAATACTTGAGTCGAATGGTAAAGGGCTGACATTCACCTGGCAGACAAAGAATGGGGACGCTCGCGTTACGAGCATCCAGGACTCGATCGGGACTGTCCTGAAAGCGGAGTGGAACTGGAGTGACTCGCAGGCGCCCACGTTACGCCAGCTGATACTTCACCCCGACAGTACTGAGGCCGTTAAGTACCACTGCGCCTACGACGATAAGGCGCTCGTGATAAGCCTTACAAAGCAGCACCCCTTCCTCGAAAAAATGGTCTATCGCCTCGAAACCGGGAAAGACCATATGAAACTGAAGTCCACGACGCATTACAAATCAGAGCAAACTGATGAAACCAAAGAGGCCATCGAGTTCAATCGCCAGCTCACAGAAACGCTGAAATGGGAAAACGACAAAATCAAGACGTTGACCATTGAGATGCCTGACAGCACGGCGCGGCTGACTAAAACATGGACGTGGAAGGAGAATATCACGCAGATCACCCTGTCCAGCGAGCAAACCCTTCCTGTTCAGTCAGATAAGAAAGATGCTAAGCCTGCGGTGAAGACCCACGTAGAAACCCTTCAAGATGTCACCTATACGTACAGCGATGGCGTCATCACAAATCTGGAGTCCAAGGCCTTGGGCTCAACATCAGTGCGCACCTGCACCGTTAAGACAGACGCCGACGCACACACGACCACCAGTTGCGTTGTTGATACGATCGACGGCGTTGAAGTCAGTAAGACCGAGTCCACCTTCAACCGACAGGGGAACATCATCGAGCTCAAACGGGGCGATGAAAAAATCCAATGGACCTATTTCAACAATTACACGCATTACCGCACGACGTCCGAGGTCACTAACGACGCCAGTCAACTTCAAAGCTTGTCGTGGGACGCCATTATGGGCGCAATCTCCCCCATCGCATCCAACTACAAGAACGAGGTGAATTTCGCCTCCAATACAGTCCGCAATTTCACCACATTCAAGTCCAGCGCCCCTAACAACTATGCCAAAAGCGCGTTCAATCTTCCAGTGGATATAAACTACCCAGGCGATGAACTTGGCTTCAGCAATCATGTTGAAAGCGAGCGGGCCATCAAGATTAATGCGGACGGCGAAACCACCGCAAAGATCACTTATTTTGGCTATGACAAGATAGCGACGATTCAGGATGATCTGATCGACCGCGACCACGTTGTAGTATTAGCGCGAAAATTGACAGTGCTCATGCCGACGGTTTCGTCTATCAGCGTCACTGACGTACAGCGAGCCATCGCTGACAAAGCCATCGCGTCGATGGTCGATGCTCTTAAGGTATGCATTAAATCTGTCAAGGACGACGATTACCTAAGAAAAGGCTATGAAAGGAGTATGGCCGCCGTCACAAGCGCCGCGAAGACGCAGAGTGAAATGAATGACACAGGGTTCAAGCTCGATAATTGGAAAAACGTGCAGATGACCGTCGAAGATTTTACCTACGACACATCGCCCAAATCAGCGCATTTCTGCCAACTGAAATCAAGTAAGGTCTACGCGCTAAACGAAGCAGGTAAACAAATCGAAAATTCCGAGGTTGATACCGCTCTCCGTTACGAGACGGATGAAAAAAAAGCACGTAAAATCGCCACACACACCTCAGTAACTTCGTCCAAGGCAACAATGAAGACCGCCTACGTGCATGACGGCTTTGCAAAGATGCCTGTCGAGCAAACCGACGCATCCGGGATAACCACAACATACACTTACGCTAACGGTGCGCTAGCAACCAGTACAGTGAAGCAAGGCAAAACGACGCTCAGCGATTCCACCGTCGGCTATACGGTCGATGCTGAAAAGCGCACTATTCAAATCCAGGTGAAAGACGCGAAAGGCCTGAACACGCGCACCGTTCATGATGAGCGTGGCAGGGTGCTTTCTGAGTGGACCAATATTGACGGTGACGAAACAGCGTGGCGTAAATCGAGCGAGACAGCGTACAGTGAAACGGGCGGCACGACCACGAGATATACATATGACGGTACCGGCGCAGCACATGAACTCACTGTCGAACATTACGACAGGCACGGCAAACCGACTTTACTGATTGAATATGACTACGATGCCCATGGGGACGTATTTGACGTACGAACGACTGAATGGAAAACGACGCCTACTGATATCATCAAAACAGTCTCGATAAAAGACGGTAAGGGCACCGTCCTCGACACACGCATTCAGACCGAACAACGAAAAGACTCGAAACTCGTGATCAAGCGAGGAACATTTACCGAAACGTATGAATGGGATGCCAATCAACGCACAGCGCTCTACACCAACGGCACTGAAGGCGCTGCAGAAACCCTTCAACTGACCATCGGCTACGACTCCCATGGACGGGCCATCCGAACACAATATTCAAAAAAAACAGCAAAAAAGTCAGTCGACATTTCTCTCCACACCACTGAATACAACGTCCACGGGTTGCCGCGCAAAATCACGGCAGGTTCAACGCCCCCTCTCACGATGGAATATGATGCTCTGGGCCGCCTGGTAAAAAAAGAGAAGAACGGCGCCATATTGCATTACGATTATGAGAAACACAGCGCCAGCCCAGCTCCCCTTTCGATGAAAGTGTCCCAAGCCGCACAGGCAGATCAGCCGCAGGATGAGGTAGCGCCTACCCTACTCGGCGAGCAGGTATTGGACGCGTGGGGGCGAGTGGCCAAACAAACGGTAAACACTGTCGCCAAGAGCTTCACATATACGGGTGCGTCTCCGATTCCACATCGCAAGTCGCCAAGTATAAGTAATCTATTCAAGGGATATACGCAGACATGGAACGATGACAGTAGGACCTATACAGAAGCATGCACGTATGGTGTCAAAGCGAGCGAGACCGGCAGCCCAACCCTCTCTACCCAGACAGAATTGAGCCTGCGCGGCCGTGTTATCAAAGTGACCGACATCGCTGGACAGACTACACACTATACCTACGACGCCCTTGATCGAGTCATCAAACAGGTCAGCCCGGCATGCGTTACGACCGCAGTGTTCTCGGACAACGGCAGGTTGCAGAGCGAGACGGTCAATGATGTCATCAGCAAACGTGTAATGACGATCAGCTACCTCTATGATGTGCTTGGCCGCGAAGTCGAAAGACAGTTCACAAGTGACGGCATGGAGACGATCATCTTGCAGCGAGAATTGTCCCCCGCCGGGCGACTGACCAAGCACTCTTGCATCATAAACGGGGCATCCAAATACACCAACGACTATAAGTACAACGCCCAGGGTCAGTTGATCGACTGGGATGGCAACGGGCACGGCGTTAACGATGCTGGCACAACTATTTATAAAGCGGCTTATGGGTATGACGCTATTGGCAATATGACCACCTATGGTTATGAGACAGATGCCTATAATAGTTCCAAAGATGAAAACAAGAAGAACTGGTTCGACCAGCCGCGCGTATTTTCCTCGACCGCCCCAGGCCTTCTTGTCCGAGCCCGACATGCTGACATTCCAAACCACAACGGTCGCATCACTAAATACATCTCGTATTCTGACGATGGACGCGTTGGGAGCGTTACCTGGCTCAAGAGCTATAGCGACAAAGCTCCAGACCTGAAGTTTACTTACGACACCGCCGGGCGCGTTCGAGGTTTGTTCACATCCGGTGGGAACGACTCTCCTCGGGGTTTTCAGCTGCACTACCGGGGTAACAAGGTTTACGCACGAAGCCAGAAAACCACCAACAGCCATTTCTGGGGCGGCACCTTGGAGAAGACGGATATTCTGCTCAACGAAAGCGTGGGGTGCACCTTACGGCAGACGGCCTCTAAAGACGGGAATGGCAAGACGTCAACACGTATCCGTTTTGAACTCAGAGATGCCAGTGATACCATCTTTGCCACCGTCAAGCCTGACGGAAAGATTGGCGCACTTCATGATTACTCCCCCTACGGTTACATGAACGTCGACAACGAGTGGGAAAACTGGCTAGGCTTCAAGGGTGAGGTCATCTACCCGCGAGATTTTTATTATCTAGGGAACTACCGCGCTTATGATCCCGCCACCATGACGTTTTGCTCCCCTGACGATGCAAGCCCATTCGGCGCCGGAGGCCCCGCGACGTATGCATTCTGTGCCGGGGATCCGATAAACTACCATGACCCCAGCGGGCATGCGCGCGTCTCACATTTAAGCGCTGTGCTGGCGCCTCCGATCATGACCACCCGTGAATTCCGTATCGCTGTAGCGGTGGGCAGTATCCTCACTGCGCCTATCGGGGGCGGTGCGCTCGCCGCAACGCTAGGTGCTGTATCGGGTGGACTGGAACTCGCGTCCATACTGGTAGAAAACAGCGACCCTCAGCTCGCATCAACGCTGAATGTACTATCATTCGGTACCGGCCTTGGTAGTTTTGCAGCCGGCCTCAGCGGCGTTAGTAGACTGAGCGGGGCGGCATCGAGATCGCTAGTCGGAACGCGTACGGTTGCCGACAAGACAATGGCTGGGATAGGTGGCTATCGCTTCATTGATGATCAATTACGTTTATACGAGGACACCCACAAAGGCGTCAAGCGTTTAGTCGTTGAGCTGCACGGGGCGGCTGATGACTCAGGTAGAGCGTTGGGCAAAGTTATAACCAGCGAAGGCAACTTGGACGCCGGCGAATTCCTGGAATATCTCTCGAAAAAAGGAGTAAACATTGACGACTATGGCAAGATAAAAATGCACACCTGCTATAGCGCCACTCATTACAATTGCTTCGGCGATTCGTTTGCGAAAGATCTAGCCCGTACGACTAGAAAGGAAGTAAAGGGCTATCAAGGACCCATGCACCTCAGCATTTCACTCGGCGATAGTCAAGGCCGGATGATTGACGATCCGAAAATTTATCAACTACTGAGCAGCGATGACGGTAAAGCAGAACTGCTTCAAGCTTGGCGGCCGCGAAAAGTCGAATGGGCACGCGACCCCCAAGGGGTACCCATGTTTGATTCAAACAACGCTGCGATTCTTAGCCCGTTCAATCGATTCAAACCCGTCACCTTCAAGCCGCGACATGACTCCTGGCAGATAGACGAGATATTGGGTGATCAATCTTACGAAAAACTGCTAAAGCGATATAATAAAAACCCTGATATCTACTCAGATCCTTATGAGGAGTTTAGAAATCTTCAAAGGAAACAGGACGGTACACTGCTCGAGCACCTGCTCGATGGAGATTCGCTCTGCTAGTTTCAGTCCCGCTCATTTCGATGAGTGAAACATCTAGCGAATAGACAACAGACCATCACCGGGGAGTGCCGGCGCCTCTCCCACTCGGTGAGGACAACGCGAGGGACACCGTCGAGGACGAGCCGTAATATCAAAAGAACTGCCGCAACCGCTTCATAAGGTGCGGCTCAATAAAGGCCCGGGGCTTGTCGAAGACCCGGGCCTTTATTTTGCTGAAACTGGCCGGTTCACGTCACGCTAACCTGCAATTGGACCACGGCCGTTCGCCCATAATAGGGGAGATTCGCTAATGGCGGCAGGGTTTTCTGCATCCGACGCCTAGCAGTATTACCAGTTTTTTGCAGCAGCCTCTTCTGTAAACCTTGCGACTGGCCCAATCAGGAGTCGCATCATGCCAACGATTTCCAAAGCCGGTGAGCTGGACCCTACGTTTGCTTCAAGAGGCCGCTTTTGGCACAACCACTACAACCACGCTGGCCCAATGGCCTTGCTCGAATCAACCGGACGCATCCTCCTGTCCTCGGCTCACAGGGCTGAGCAATACATCAAACTGCTACGGCTAGGAGCTGGCGGAGCGCCTGACCTAGAGTTTGGAACCGACGGGGTCGCCACCGTTGAATACACCGGTGCCTTACGGGTCTATCTGTCCACGATCGTTGCGGACGAAACCGAGGGAATCTATGTGGTAGGTGACTACAACGATGCCCCGAATTCGTTTTGTCCCGTCGTCTTTCACGTGCTCTCAGATGGTAAGCCCGACACGCAATTTGGCGAAAATGGACAGGCCTACCGTGTTTATCGGTCGATCAGCTCCATGCGCCAGGACCGGCCAATCAAGTCAACCCCCGCCTCCAAGCACCGCAGTTCCAATGTCCAGCAAAGCGCCAGCGGCAGTATTCGGGACGGCGTCCTCTACTTTCATTCGCGCGATCATATTGTTGCCATTTCGCTGAACGGGGATTTGGCTACCGAGTTCAATGGCACCGGCTTCTGGCGCGCTGAACACCAGGGGCAGCCCGTGCTACTGGGCACGATAGCGGTAAATGAACAAGGTATTTATGCCGCGCACGCGCCTATGCCTACCGAGGATTACCACAGCCACGTCATCGTGACCCGCCTTGATAACCGAGCCAACGTTGACGAGACGTTTGCCGCGCGCGGCCATTTGCAGTTGAGCACGCCCGGGCACACGCTGCTTGCAGCGCGTCTTGAACAGTCCACCTCCAACACTGACTTCGTGCTGGCGTGCCGGACCGACATCAATACCTATGATGAAGGTTCCGCGCTCATGTCTTTCAAATGCGACGGTACGCCCAACACCCATTTCAATGCAGGGCAACCTGTCATTATTCAAAAGAACCCATTGGTCATGGCTTCCGCGCTGGACCTGGCCTTCGATGGGCAACCAGGCGATCACGAAAAAATTTACCTGAGCGTGCTGTATGAAGACGAAGCAGCACGCGACCCATTTGCCCTGTTGCGCTTCAACGGTGATGGCACCTTGGACGATGATTTCGGTACTGCTGGCTGGGCATTTGTCGGGGAGAGCGGGACGGCCCTGGAGGTCAGCTGTCAAAGCAATGGCCAGCCGCTTGTCGCCTGTAACCTGAAGCTTGCAACAGATCCTCGTACCGGCATCTATCTGGTACGCCTGACGCGGTAGCCGGTCGGAGGCCATCGGTGATAAGGATGTAGCAGTCAAGGACGGGGCCAACGCTTCATGGCTTGTGGGCCTTCACCTGAGTGCACTGACCTACCACTGGTACGCCTGCCCTGTAGCAGCGGCCTCGCGCGGCGCCAGACCACGCAAGTCGCTAGGCCAGGGCATCTGGCCGGAAATTACTGCGCCATGCCCAGCTCGGCGTCGTCCATCAACGCTTTGGCCATGGCGCTGAGGTAGTGGGCCGCCCAGATCATCATCGGCCTCTCTTCCGTCAGGCCGATGATGGTCAATTCGCGAACGTAACCCATCAACTCCGACGACTGCTCGCGAGCATCCCGACACGGGATGCCGGGCTCAATGCGAAACAAGGCGTGCGTGCCGTTTTCGCCTTGGCAAAAGGTGGTTTGACCGACGGTGAATTGGGTGTCTTCTATGGTCATTTTCAACTCCCCTGGAAATTTCCGATTGCATGCCCGGCCCCTGACGCAGCCAGATCCGCTCCCACCGTTGATGTGGAACCTTGCGAGCTGCGGTGATCGGGAAGGCGTGGGCGTACCCGCCAAAGGCCGGCTGTAGCTGCACATCGATCAGCTTCAATGCAAAGGCTTGGCACTCGCCGGGATCTGCACTTGGATCAAGGCCGACTCAAGCAAAGCTCGAAGCGCTTCGAGTTCATGCATCGTGGTCATCATCAGGATCGATGCCGGGGACCTGGGCTGTAGGAGCAAGACCTGATGCACCACGGTAGCTGCGCAGAGTGCGTGGTCGGAGGCCTGGGTCAGGGTGTCTTCGAGGGAATGGGAGTTGCGGGGTGGATCGGGGACGACTTTCAGCATGACTTGCTCCTTTCTTTCCTGTAGGACTGCCAGCCATGCGCTGTCAAACGGTTAGGTGGCAGCTATGCGCGGGTTGACAGACCGGTGGAAAGAAAGAAAGACCGGCGCACGCAAGCGTGCCCACACGCACAGCCGCCATAGAGGCAAGCGAGTGCACCTTCTTTCAATTCCGGCCTGTCAAAGCCGTGTCGTTGATGAGCAACGACAGGCCGAGACTAGAGCGCCGCCCGGGCAGCCGCAACGGAAAACAGGCGGCAAGAGTATGTTTGGGAAATGCCCTACAGGGAAGGGGTTAAATCCGACATTCCAGTGACCTTGCGCCCAACTGCACCTGGCGCCTAGCCACCTCCTTTGCGTAGACGGTGTCGCAGAAAGCGCGCGCCGCCCACCTAGCGCCTGCCCCAAGGTCAGGGCAATCAGAGCACCCTGGTCTATGCTACAGACCACAGCGGCACATGACCCAACCACCGCGCTCACGCTTTAGTATTGATCCAGAGCGGTACCCAGCGTGTCGAAAACTGCTAGAACACGCGCTTTTCGCATTTGCAAGCACAGGAAATCTGCAGATGAACTTTACACGGCGCAGAACGGACCAACTAAGAAGCGCAGCGCTAAATGATATTAATTATCATTACTCAATTCGTAATTCGTTACCACTCGCAAGAAACATAATTAACAAAAGCACGCGCAATGCCCGAATCTCAAGGCTTTCAGCCAGTTACAAGCCGAATGTGTTGTTGAACCTGCGAATAAATTTGCTACGGAAATTTTACTTGCACCGGGTTTACCCATAAAATCAGCAGGATTGATTCAGCTGCGACATTTGGTCACTGCAAGTGCGACACCACGTCGCCGCTCTACACTTATTTCAGACTGCAGAGCTGGGTCTCTGTATAAGGATTTGAAGCATGTCCGATTCGGCAGGACTCATCGCCCACAACTGGGGCTTTGCCATTTTCCTTCTGGGTGTCGTCGGCCTGTGTGCCTTCATGCTCGGCCTGTCCAGCCTGCTCGGCAGCAAGGCTTGGGGTCGCGCCAAGAACGAACCCTTCGAATCCGGCATGCTGCCCACCGGCAGCGCTCGCTTGCGCCTGTCGGCAAAATTCTATCTGGTCGCGATGCTCTTCGTGATCTTCGATATCGAAGCCCTCTTTCTCTTTGCATGGTCTGTGTCCGTCCGCGAAAGCGGCTGGACCGGGTTCGTCGAAGCACTCGTTTTCATAGCAATTCTGTTGGCAGGTCTTGTCTACCTATGGCGCGTCGGGGCCCTTGACTGGGCTCCCGAAGGTCGCCGCAAGCGGCAAGCGAAGCTGAAACAATGAGGCTTTGGCATGCAATACAATCTCACCAGAATCGATCCGGACGCACCCAATGAGCAATACCCGGTCGGTGAACGGGAAACCGTCACCGATCAACTGCTCGAAGACCAGGTCCACAAGAACATCTTCATGGGCAAGCTCGAAGATGTGCTGCGTGGCGCCGTCAACTGGGGCCGCAAGAACTCCCTGTGGCCGTACAACTTCGGCCTGTCCTGCTGCTACGTGGAAATGACCACGGCCTTCACGGCACCCCACGACATCGCCCGCTTCGGCGCCGAAGTCATCCGGGCCTCGCCGCGCCAGGCCGACTTCATGGTCATTGCCGGTACCTGCTTCATCAAGATGGCGCCGATCATCCAGCGTCTCTACGAGCAGATGCTCGAGCCCAAATGGGTCATTTCCATGGGTTCGTGCGCCAACTCCGGCGGCATGTACGACATCTACTCGGTCGTTCAGGGGGTCGACAAGTTCCTCCCCGTGGACGTCTACGTGCCCGGCTGTCCGCCACGCCCTGAGGCTTTCCTGCAAGGCTTGATGCTGCTGCAGGAGTCGATCGGCCAAGAGCGACGTCCGCTTTCCTGGGTCGTGGGCGATCAAGGCATTTACCGTGCCGAGATGCCCGCCCAGAAGGAGCTGCGTCGTGAACAGCGCATTGCCGTCACCAACCTGCGCAGCCCCGACGAAGTCTGATCCAGCGACCTGCCGCCGGCGCCCGAGGGTGCCGGCGGCCTGGCTTCATTCTTAACGTTGACCCAAAGCGACCGAGACCATGACAGCGGACAACGCTATTTACATTCCGCCCTACAAGGCAAACGACCAAGATGTGGTCGTCGAATTGCACAACCGTTTTGGCGCCGAAGCATTCGTCGCCCAGGAAACCCGCACCGGCATGCCCGTGCTGTGGGTCAAGCGCGCCCAGCTCAAGGAAGTGCTGAGCTTCCTGCGCGGTGTGGCCAAGCCCTACAGCATGCTGTACGACCTGCACGGCGTCGACGAGCGCCTGCGCACCCAGCGCCGCGGCCTGCCTGCCGCCGACTTCAGCGTGTTCTACCACCTGCTGTCGATCGAGCGTAACAGCGATGTGATGATCAAGGTCTCGCTCAGCGAAGGCGACCTGAACCTGCCGTCGGTGACCAGCATCTGGCCCAACGCCAACTGGTACGAGCGTGAAGTGTGGGACATGTTCGGCATCGATTTCGCTGGCCACCCGCACCTGAGCCGCATCATGATGCCGCCGACCTGGGAAGGTCACCCGCTGCGCAAGGACTATCCGGCCCGCGCCACCGAGTTCGATCCCTACAGCCTGACCCTGGCCAAGCAGCAGCTTGAGGAAGAGTCGGCGCGCTTCAACCCCGAAGCCTGGGGCATGAAGCGCCAGGGCGCCAACGAGGACTACATGTTCCTCAACCTTGGCCCCAACCACCCGTCTGCCCACGGTGCCTTCCGTATCGTCCTGCAACTCGACGGTGAAGAAATCGTCGACTGCGTACCGGACATCGGCTACCACCACCGTGGTGCCGAGAAAATGGCCGAACGTCAGTCCTGGCACAGCTTCATTCCTTACACCGACCGTATCGACTACCTCGGCGGTGTGATGAACAACCTGCCGTACGTTCTGGCGGTGGAAAAGCTGGCCGGCATCCAGGTGCCGCAAAAGGTCGACGTGATTCGCATCATGCTCGCCGAATTCTTCCGTATCACCAGCCACTTGCTGTTCCTGGGCACCTACATCCAGGACGTGGGCGCCATGACCCCGGTGTTCTTCACCTTCACCGACCGCCAGCGCGCGTACACGGTGATCGAGGCGATCACCGGTTTCCGTCTGCACCCGGCCTGGTACCGTATCGGTGGCGTCGCCCACGACCTGCCGCGTGGCTGGGACAAACTGGTCAAGGATTTCGTCGAGTGGCTGCCCAAGCGCCTGGACGAATACACCAAGGCCGCGCTGCAGAACAGCATCCTCAAGGGCCGTACCATTGGCGTGGCCGCCTACAACACGCAAGAGGCACTGGCCTGGGGCACCACCGGTGCCGGCCTGCGCTCCACCGGTTGCGACTTCGACCTGCGCAAGGCCCGCCCCTACTCCGGCTACGAAAACTTCGAATTCGAAGTACCACTGGCCCACAACGGCGATGCCTACGATCGCTGCATGGTCCGCGTCGAGGAGATGCGCCAGAGTATCCGCATCATCGACCAGTGCCTGCGCAACATGCCCGAAGGCCCGTACAAGGCGGACCATCCGCTGACCACGCCGCCACCCAAAGAGCGCACCCTGCAGCACATCGAGACCCTGATCACCCACTTCCTGCAAGTGTCGTGGGGCCCGGTCATGCCGGCCAACGAGTCGTTCCAGATGATCGAGGCGACCAAGGGCATCAACAGTTACTACCTGACGAGCGACGGCGGCACCATGAGCTACCGCACCCGGATCCGCACCCCGAGCTACCCGCACCTGCAGCAGATCCCCTCGGTGATCAAAGGCAGCATGGTCGCCGACCTCATTGCGTACCTGGGCAGTATCGACTTCGTTATGGCTGACGTGGACCGCTAAGCATGAACAGCACGCTTATCCAGACAGACCGTTTCGCCCTGAGCGAAACCGAACGCTCGGCCATCGAGCATGAAATGCACCACTACGAGGACCCGCGTGCGGCGTCCATCGAAGCCCTGAAGATCGTGCAGAAAGCCCGTGGCTGGGTGCCGGACGGCGCCATCCACGCCATCGGCGAGGTGCTGGGCATCCCGGCCAGCGACGTCGAAGGCGTCGCCACCTTCTACAGCCAGATCTTCCGCCAGCCGGTGGGCCGCCACATTATCCGCGTGTGCGACAGCATGGTGTGCTACATCGGCGGCCACGAGTCGGTGGTCAGCCAGATCCAGAGCGAGCTGGGCATCGGCCTGGGTCAAACGACTGCCGATGGCCGCTTCACCCTGCTGCCGGTCTGCTGCCTTGGCAACTGCGACAAGGCCCCGGCGCTGATGATCGACGACGACACCTTTGGCGACGTGCAGCCTGCTGGCGTCTCCAAGCTGCTGGAGGGTTACGCATGACCATCACTTCCTTCGGCCCGGCCAACCGCATCGCGCGCTCGGCTGAAACCCATCCGCTGACCTGGCGCCTGCGTGAAGACGGCGAGCCGGTCTGGCTGGCCGAGTACGAATCGAAGAACGGCTACGCCGCTGCCCGCAAGGCGCTGGCGCAGATGTCGGCTGACGAGATCGTGCAAAGCGTCAAGGACTCCGGCCTCAAGGGCCGTGGTGGCGCGGGCTTCCCCACCGGGGTGAAGTGGGGCCTGATGCCCAAGGATGAGTCCATGAACATCCGTTACCTGTTGTGTAACGCCGATGAAATGGAGCCCAACACCTGGAAGGACCGCATGCTGATGGAGCAACAGCCCCATCTGCTGATCGAAGGCATGCTGATCAGCGCCCGCGCGCTGAAGGCCTACCGCGGCTACATCTTCTTGCGCGGCGAATACACCACGGCGGCAAAAAACCTCAACCGTGCCATCGATGAAGCCAAGGCCGCTGGCCTGCTGGGCAAGAACGTCCTGGGCAGCGGCTTCGATTTCGAGCTGTTCGTGCACACCGGTGCAGGCCGCTATATCTGCGGTGAAGAAACCGCGCTGATCAACTCGCTCGAAGGTCGCCGCGCCAACCCACGCTCCAAGCCGCCCTTCCCTGCCGCCGTGGGCGTGTGGGGCAAGCCGACCTGCGTGAACAACGTCGAGACCCTGTGCAACGTGCCGGCCATCGTCGCCAATGGCAACGACTGGTACAAGTCGCTGGCCCGCGAAGGCAGCGAAGACCATGGCACCAAGCTGATGGGCTTCTCCGGCAAGGTCAAGAACCCAGGCCTGTGGGAGCTGCCGTTTGGCGTCACCGCACGCGAACTGTTCGAGGACTACGCGGGCGGCATGCGCGACGGCTTCCGGCTCAAGTGCTGGCAGCCCGGCGGGGCCGGCACCGGTTTCCTGCTGCCCGAGCACCTGGACGCGCAAATGTACGCGGGCGGTATCGCCAAAGTCGGCACCCGCATGGGGACCGGCCTTGCCATGGCGGTGGACGACAGTGTCAGCATGGTCTCGCTGCTGCGCAACATGGAGGAGTTCTTCGCCCGTGAGTCGTGCGGCTGGTGCACACCGTGCCGTGACGGCCTGCCCTGGAGCGTGAAGATGCTGCGCGCCCTGGAGAACCGCCAGGGCCGCGCCGAAGACATCGAGACCCTGCTGGGGCTGGTCAACTTCCTCGGCCCAGGCCGTACCTTCTGCGCCCACGCACCCGGTGCGGTGGAGCCGCTTGGCAGTGCCATCAAGTACTTCCGCTCGGAGTTCGAGGCCGGTGTCGCACCGGTTGTCGCTGGCGAGGCGTTGCGCCCTGACCTGGCAAGACCGCTTCAGGCCGGGCCGACCGTAGTCGGCGCATAACACGATGTTCCTGCGGGTGGTCCGTGCCACTCGCCAGCTTGCCGACAGGCCCGACCCGATCGCGGCGTGTCGCAGGCTTACCGATTTCCATTAGCCACGCCTGCTCACGCGGGCCAACGAAGAACTTTGAACAATGGCCACTATCCACGTAGACGGCAAAGCGCTCGAAGTCAACGGTGCAGACAACCTGTTACAGGCCTGTCTGTCACTTGGCCTCGACATCCCTTATTTCTGCTGGCACCCGGCGCTTGGCAGCGTCGGTGCCTGCCGCCAATGTGCGGTCAAGCAGTACACCGACGAGAACGACACGCGCGGGCGTATCGTCATGTCCTGCATGACGCCTGCATCCGACGGTACCTGGATCTCCATCGACGATGACGAGTCCAAGGCGTTTCGCGCCAGCGTCGTCGAATGGCTGATGACCAACCACCCGCACGACTGCCCGGTGTGCGAGGAAGGCGGGCACTGCCACCTGCAAGACATGACAGTGATGACCGGCCACAACGAGCGCCGCTATCGCTTCACCAAGCGCACCCACCAGAACCAGGACCTCGGCCCGTTCATCGCCCATGAGATGAACCGCTGCATCGCCTGCTACCGCTGCGTGCGTTACTACAAGGACTACGCCGGTGGCACCGACCTGGGTGTCTATGGCGCCCATGACAACGTGTATTTCGGGCGCGTCGAAGACGGTGTGCTGGAAAGCGAGTTCTCGGGCAACCTGACCGAAGTCTGCCCAACCGGCGTGTTCACCGACAAAACCCACTCCGAGCGCTACAACCGCAAGTGGGACATGCAGTTTGCCCCGAGCATCTGCCACGGTTGCTCCAGTGGCTGCAACATCAGCCCAGGCGAGCGTTACGGTGAACTGCGCCGCATCGAGAACCGTTTCAACGGCTCGGTGAACCAGTACTTCCTGTGCGACCGAGGCCGCTTCGGCTATGGCTACGTCAACCGCACGGATCGTCCACGCCAGGCGCAACTGGCCGACGGCACCAAGTTGGGCCTGGACGCGGCCCTGGACAAAGCCGCCGACCTGCTGCGCGGCCGTACCATCGTCGGTATCGGTTCGCCACGCGCTAGCCTCGAAAGCAACTATGGCCTGCGCGAACTAGTCGGTGCCGAGTATTTCCACTGCGGGATGGAAGCCGATGAGCTGACGCGCGTGCGTCTGGCGCTAGAGGTGCTGAACAACAGCCCCCTGCCCGTTCCGACCCTGCGCGACATCGAAGACCATGATGCGGTATTCGTGCTCGGTGAAGACCTGACCCAGACCGCTGCCCGCGTCGCCCTGGCCGTGCGCCAGGCCACCAAGGGCAAGGCCGAGGCCATGGCCGAGGCGATGAAGGTTCAGCCGTGGCTCGACGCTGCCGTCAAGAACATCGGTCAGCATGCGCTGTACCCCCTGTTCATCGCCAGCCTGGCCGAGACCAAGCTCGACGACGTGGCCGAAGAATGCGTGCATGCAGCCCCGGCGGACCTGGCCCGTCTCGGTTTTGCCGTGGCCCATGCCATCGACCCAAGTGCGCCAGCCGTCGCCGGCCTGGACGACGAGGCCAAGGCGCTGGCCCAGCGCATCGCCGATGCCCTGATCGCGGCCAAGCGCCCGCTGGTCATTGCCGGCACCTCGCTGGCCGATGCTTCGCTGATCGAAGCAGCCGCCAACATCGCCAAGGCCCTGAAGCTGCGCGACAAACAAGGCTCCTTGAGCCTGGTGGTGCCTGAAGCCAACAGCCTTGGCCTGGCCATGCTGGGTGGCGAGTCGGTCGACGCTGCACTGGATGCGGTCATCGACGGCAAGGCCGACGCCATCGTGGTGCTGGAAAACGACCTCTATGCCCGCGTCCCTGCAGCCAAGGTGGATGCTGCCCTGGCAGCGGCCAAGGTGGTCATCGTTGCCGACCACTCCAGAACCCCGACGGTCGAGCGCGCTCACCTGGTACTGCCGGCCGCCTCCTTCGCCGAAGGCGACGGCACCCTGGTCAGCCAGGAAGGCCGTGCCCAGCGCTTCTTCCAGGTGTTCGACCCGCAGTACCTGGACAGCAGCATCCAGGTCCACGAAGGCTGGCGCTGGATGCACGCCCTGCGTGCCACCCTGCTGGCCAAGCCCGTGGACTGGACCCAACTGGACCACGTTACCCACGCCTGCGCCCAGGCGGCCCCGCAACTGGCTGGCATCGTCGATGCCGCGCCAAGCGCCGCCTTCCGCATCAAGGGCCTGAAGCTTGCCCGTGAGCCGCTGCGCTACTCCGGGCGCACCGCCATGCGCGCCAACATCAGCGTGCACGAGCCGCGTACCCCGCAAGATCGCGATACCGCGTTCGCCTTCTCCATGGAAGGGTATTCGGGCTCGGCCGAGCCACGCCAGCAGGTCCCGTTCGCCTGGTCGCCAGGTTGGAACTCGCCCCAGGCCTGGAACAAGTTTCAGGACGAGGTGGGTGGCCACTTGCGTGCCGGCGACCCAGGCGTGCGGCTGATCGAATCCAAAGGTGATGGCCTGGCCTGGTTCACCACGGTACCTGGCGCCTTCAACCCGGCCCGCGGCACCTGGACAGCGGTACCGTTCTTCCACCTGTTCGGCAGCGAAGAAAGCTCCTCGCGTGCCGCGCCGGTGCAAACGCGCATCCCGACTGCCTACGTGGCCCTGGCCAAGTCCGAAGCCGATCGCCTGGGCGTCAACGAAGGTGCCCTGCTGGACCTGAACGTCGCGGGTGTGGCGCTGCGCCTGCCGCTGCGTATCAATGAAGCGCTGGGCGCTGGCCTGGTCGCGCTGCCCAAGGGCTTGGCCGGCATCCCGCCTGCCGTGTTCGGGGCATCCGTCGAAGGCCTGCAGGAGGCAGCACAATGAGCTGGTTCACCCCCGAAGTGATCGACGTGATCCTCACCGTGCTAAGGGCCATCGTGGTCCTGCTGGCGGTGGTGGTCTGCGGCGCGCTGCTCAGCTTCATCGAGCGGCGCCTGCTGGGCTGGTGGCAGGACCGTTACGGTCCGAACCGCGTTGGCCCGTTCGGCATGTTCCAGATCGCTGCCGACATGTTGAAGATGTTCTTCAAGGAAGACTGGAACCCGCCCTTCGTCGACCGCGTGATCTTCACCCTGGCACCCGTCGTGGCCATGAGCGCCCTGCTGATTGCCTTCGTGGTCATTCCGATCACCCCGACCTGGGGCGTGGCCGATCTGAACATCGGCCTGCTGTTCTTCTTCGCCATGGCAGGTCTGTCGGTCTATGCCGTCCTGTTCGCCGGCTGGTCCTCGAACAACAAGTACGCCTTGCTGGGCAGCTTGCGGGCCTCGGCCCAGACCGTGTCGTACGAAGTGTTCCTGGGCCTGGCGCTGATGGGCGTGGTGGTACAGGTCGGTTCGTTCAACATGCGCGACATCGTCGAGTACCAGGCGCAGAACCTGTGGTTCATCATTCCGCAGTTCTTCGGCTTCTGCACCTTCTTCATCGCTGGCGTGGCCGTGACTCACCGTCACCCCTTCGACCAGCCGGAGGCGGAACAGGAACTGGCCGACGGCTACCACATCGAGTATGCCGGCATGAAATGGGGCATGTTCTTCGTCGGTGAGTACATCGGCATCATCCTCATCTCGGCGCTGCTGGTCACCCTGTTCTTCGGCGGATGGCACGGCCCGTTCGGCATCCTGCCGCAACTGTCGTTCCTGTGGTTCGCCCTGAAGACCGCGTTCTTCATCATGCTGTTCATCCTGCTGCGCGCCTCCATTCCGCGCCCACGCTATGACCAGGTGATGGACTTCAGCTGGAAGTTCTGCCTGCCGCTGACCCTGATCAATTTGCTGGTGACCGCTGCGATCGTGCTTTACAACACGCCAGCCGTCGCGGCCCAGTGAGGATTTGACCCATGTTCAAGTATATCGGCGACATCGTTAAGGGCACCGGCACCCAGCTGCGCAGCCTGGCCATGGTGTTCTCCCACGGGTTTCGCAAGCGCGACACCCTGCAGTACCCCGAAGAACCCGTGTACCTGCCCCCACGCTACCGTGGCCGCATCGTCCTGACGCGCGACCCTGATGGCGAAGAGCGCTGCGTGGCCTGCAACCTGTGCGCGGTGGCCTGCCCGGTGGGCTGCATCTCGCTGCAGAAGGCAGAAACCGACGACGGCCGTTGGTACCCGGAGTTCTTCCGCATCAACTTCTCGCGCTGCATCTTCTGTGGCCTGTGCGAAGAAGCGTGCCCGACCACCGCAATCCAGCTGACTCCGGATTTCGAAATGGCCGAGTTCAAGCGTCAGGACCTGGTGTACGAGAAAGAAGATCTGCTGATCTCCGGCCCCGGCAAGAACCCTGACTACAACTTCTACCGTGTTGCGGGCATGGCGATCGCTGGCAAGCCGAAAGGCGCTGCGCAGAACGAAGCCGAGCCGATCAACGTGAAGAGCTTGCTCCCATAAGGACAGAAAGATGGAATTCGCTTTCTACTTCGCATCCGGGATCGCCGTGGTGTCCACCCTTCGGGTGGTGACCGGCACAAACCCCGTGCACGCCCTGCTCTACCTGATCATCTCGCTGATTTCCGTGGCGATGATCTTCTTTTCCCTGGGTGCGCCGTTCGCGGGCGCCCTGGAAGTGATCGCCTATGCCGGCGCCATCATGGTGCTGTTCGTCTTCGTGGTGATGATGCTCAACCTGGGGCCGGCTTCGGTTGCCCAGGAGCGCGGCTGGCTCAAGCCCGGCATCTGGGCAGGGCCGGTGATCCTTGGCGCCCTGTTGCTGGTGGAGCTGCTGTACGTGCTGTTCGTCGCACCCAGCGGCGCTGCCATCAGCGGTACCACCGTGGGCCCGAAAGCAGTGGGTGTGAGCCTGTTCGGCCCCTACCTGCTGGTGGTCGAACTGGCGTCGATGCTGCTGCTCGCGGCAGCGGTCACCGCCTTCCACCTGGGCCGCAATGAGGCGAAGGAGTAAATCATGGGTGCTATCCCTCTCGAACATGGCCTGGCCGTCGCCGGCATCCTGTTCTGCTTAGGTCTGGTTGGCCTGATGGTCCGCCGCAACATCCTCTTCGTACTCATGAGCCTGGAAGTCATGATGAACGCCTCTGCCCTGGCGTTCGTCGTCGCCGGTGCCCGTTGGGTCCAACCCGATGGCCAGGTGATGTTCATTCTGGTGATCAGCCTGGCAGCAGCCGAGGCCAGCATTGGCTTGGCCATCCTGCTGCAGCTGTATCGCCGCTTCCACACTCTCGACATCGATGCTGCCAGTGAGATGCGCGGATGAACCTTCTCTTCCTGACTTTCGTCTTCCCCCTTGTGGGCTTTGTGCTGCTGTCGTTCTCGCGCGGGAGGTTCTCGGAGAACCTGTCCGCCTTGATCGGCGTCGGTTCGGTTGGCCTGTCGGCGGCCACGGCCGCCTACGTGATCTGGCAATTCAACGTCGCCCCGCCTGAAGGCGGTGCGTACAGCCAGCTGCTGTGGCAGTGGATGTCGGTGGATGGTTTTGCGCCGAACTTCACCCTGTACCTCGATGGCCTGTCGGTCACCATGCTGGGCGTAGTGACAGGTGTGGGTTTCCTGATCCACTTGTTCGCGTCCTGGTACATGCGTGGCGAGACCGGCTACTCACGGTTCTTCTCGTACACCAACCTGTTCATCGCCAGCATGCTGTTCCTGATCCTGGGCGACAACCTGCTGTTCATCTACTTCGGCTGGGAAGGCGTAGGCCTGTGTTCCTACCTGTTGATCGGTTTCTACTACAGCAACCGCAACAATGGTAACGCAGCGCTCAAGGCCTTCATCGTCACCCGTATCGGCGACGTGTTCATGGCCATCGGCCTGTTCATCCTGTTCGCCCAGCTGGGCACGCTGAACGTCCAGGAACTGCTGGTGCTGGCACCGCAGAAATTCCAGGCCGGCGATACCTGGATGGTGTTGGCAACGCTGATGCTGCTCGGCGGCGCCGTGGGCAAATCCGCGCAGCTACCGCTGCAGACCTGGTTGGCGGACGCCATGGCCGGCCCGACCCCGGTGTCGGCGCTGATCCACGCGGCGACGATGGTAACGGCCGGTGTCTACCTGATTGCCCGTACCAATGGCCTGTTCCTGCTGGCGCCGGACATCCTGCACCTGGTGGGCGTGGTGGGTGGCGTTACCCTGGTGCTGGCGGGCTTCGCTGCACTGGTGCAAACCGACATCAAGCGTATCCTGGCCTACTCGACCATGAGCCAGATCGGCTACATGTTCCTGGCACTGGGCGTCGGCGCCTGGGATGCGGCGATCTTCCACTTGATGACCCACGCCTTCTTCAAGGCGCTGCTGTTCCTGGCTTCGGGCGCCGTCATCGTGGCCTGCCACCACGAGCAGAACATCTTCAAGATGGGCGGGCTGTGGAAGAAACTGCCGCTGGCCTACGCCAGCTTCGTGGTCGGTGGCGCTGCCCTGGCGGCCTTGCCGATCGTGACCGTAGGCTTCTACTCCAAGGACGAGATCCTGTGGGAAGCCTTTGCCAGCGGCAACTCCGGCCTGCTGTACGCCGGCCTGCTCGGCGCCTTCATGACCTCGCTGTACACCTTCCGCCTGATCTTCATCGCCTTCCACGGCGAAGCGAAGACCGAAGCCCACGCCGGCCACGGCATCAGCCATTGGCTGCCACTGGGCGTGCTGATCGTGCTGTCGACCTTCGTCGGCGCATGGATCACACCGCCGTTGGCTGACGTGCTGCCTCAAAGCGCAGGCCATGCCGGCGGTGAGGCCAAGCATGCTCTGGAGATCACCTCGGGCGCCATCGCCATTGCCGGTATCCTGCTCGCCGCCTTGCTGTTCCTCGGCAAGCGCAGCTTCGTCAGCGCGGTGGCCAACAGTGGCATCGGCCGCGTGCTGTCGGCCTGGTGGTTCGCGGCCTGGGGCTTCGACTGGATCTACGACAAGCTGTTCGTCAAGCCCTACCTGCTGATCAGCCACCTGCTGCGCAAAGACCCGGTTGACCGCGGTATCGGCCTGATCCCTCGTCTGGCTCGCGGTGGCCACGTGGCCATGACCAAGACCGAGACGGGCCAGCTGCGCTGGTATACCGCCTCCATCGCCATTGGCGCAGTGCTGGTACTCGGCGCTGTGGTAGTGGCCGCGGTATGACCATGAACCTTGCGAACCTTGCGACCCTGCAAAAGGAAACCAACCCGTCATGATTTTGCCTTGGCTGATCCTGATCCCCTTCATCGGCGGCTTCCTGTGCTGGCTGGGCGAGCGCTTCGGCGCTACCCTGCCGCGCTGGATCGCGCTGCTGACCATGTCCCTGTTGCTCGGCATCGGCCTGTGGCTGTGGGCTAACGGCGACTACACCCTTGCCCCGGCTCCGGGCGCCGAGCCTGCATGGGCCCTGGAATACAAAGTCCAGTGGATCCAGCGCTTCGGCATCAGCATCCACCTGGCCCTCGACGGCCTGTCGCTGCTGATGATCCTGCTCACAGGCCTGCTGGGCGTGTTGTCGGTGCTGTGCTCCTGGAAAGAGATCCAGCGCCACGTCGGCTTCTTCCACCTGAACCTGATGTGGATCCTGGGCGGTGTGGTCGGTGTGTTCCTGGCGCTGGACCTGTTCCTGTTCTTCTTCTTCTGGGAAATGATGCTGGTGCCGATGTATTTCCTCATCGCGCTCTGGGGTCATAGCTCGGCGGACGGCAAGAAGACGCGCATCTACGCGGCGACCAAGTTCTTCATCTTCACCCAGGCCAGCGGCCTGATCATGCTGGTGGCGATCCTGGGCCTGGTACTGGTCAACTACACCAACACCGGTGTGATCACGTTCAACTACAGCGACCTGCTCAAGGCCGACCTGCCGGCCGGTACCGAGTACCTGCTGATGCTGGGCTTCTTCATTGCCTTTGCCGTGAAGCTGCCGGTGGTGCCGTTCCACTCCTGGTTGCCCGACGCCCACGCCCAGGCGCCGACCGCAGGTTCCGTGGACCTGGCGGGTATCCTGCTCAAGACCGCTGCTTATGGCCTGCTGCGCTTCGCCCTGCCGCTGTTCCCCAATGCTTCGGCAGAGTTCGCGCCCATCGCCATGACCCTGGGCCTGATCGGCATCTTCTACGGGGCCTTCCTGGCCTTCGCCCAGACCGACATCAAGCGCCTGATCGCCTTCTCCAGCGTCTCTCACATGGGCTTCGTGCTGATCGGCATCTATTCCGGTAGCCAGCAAGCACTGCAAGGTGCGGTCATCCAGATGCTGGCTCACGGTCTGTCGGCTGCCGCGCTGTTCATCCTGTCCGGTCAGTTGTACGAGCGCCTGCACACCCGCGACATGCGCCAGATGGGCGGGCTGTGGCACCGCATCGCCTACCTGCCTGCCATCAGCCTGTTCTTCGCTGCCGCCTCCCTGGGGCTGCCAGGCACCGGCAACTTCGTGGGTGAGTTCCTGATCCTGATCGGCAGCTTCGTGCACGTGCCTTGGATCACCGTCATCGCCACTACCGGCCTGGTATTCGGCTCGGTCTACTCGCTGATCATGATTCACCGCGCCTACTTCGGCCCGAGCAAATCGGACACCGTACTGGCCGGCATGGACACCCGCGAGCTGGTCATGGTGCTGGGCCTGGCGGTACTGCTGGTGCTGCTGGGCGTGTATCCACAGCCGTTCCTCGACACCTCTGCCGCCACCATGAGTGGTGTGCAGCAGTGGCTCGGTTCCGCTTTCACTCAACTCGCTTCGGCCCGGTAAGAGCGCTATGGAATTCACCACTCAACACTTCATCGCATTGGCGCCGATGCTGATCACCACCATCACCACGGTGGTGGTGATGCTGGCGATCGCCTGGAAGCGCAATCACTCGCAGACGTTCCTGCTGTCCACCGTGGGGCTGAACCTGGCCCTGCTTTCGATCCTGCCAGCATTGAAGGTCGCGCCACTGGCGGTCACGTCGCTGATCACCATCGACAAGTTCGCCTGCCTGTACATGGCAATCATGTTGGTCGCGACCCTGGCATGCGTAACGCTCGCCCATGCCTACCTGGGCGAAGGCGCCAAGGGTTTCCCGGGCAACCGCGAAGAGCTGTACCTGCTGCTGCTGATGTCGGCACTGGGCGGGCTGGTGCTGGTCAGCGCCAACCACCTGGCGGGCCTGTTCATTGGCCTGGAGTTGCTGTCGGTACCTGTCTACGGCCTGGTGGCGTATGCGTTCTTCAACAAGCGCTCGCTTGAAGCCGGCATCAAGTACATGGTGCTGTCGGCAGCAGGTTCTGCCTTCCTGCTGTTCGGCATGGCGCTGCTGTACGCCGACGCCGGCAGCTTGACCTTCGACCAGTTGGGCAAGGCATTGGCTGCCACCAGCATGCCGAGCCTGCTGGCTCAACTGGGTCTGGGCATGATGTTGGTCGGCCTGGCGTTCAAACTGTCGCTGGTACCGTTCCACCTGTGGACGCCCGATGTGTACGAAGGTGCTCCGGCCCCGGTCGCCGCGTTCCTCGCCACGGCCAGCAAGGTTGCGGTGTTCGCGGTGGTCATCCGCCTGTTCATGCTCTCCCCTGCCGCCAGCAGCGGTGTGCTGAGCACGGTGCTTGCCATCATCGCCGTGGCGTCGATCCTGGTCGGTAACCTGCTGGCGCTGACCCAGAGCAACCTCAAGCGCCTGCTGGGTTACTCGTCCATCGCCCACTTCGGCTACCTGCTGATCGCGCTGGTGGCCAGTAAGGGCCTGGCGCTGGAGGCCATGGGCGTCTACCTGGTCACCTACGTGCTCACAAGCCTTGGGGCATTCGGTGTCATCACCTTGATGTCCTCGCCCTACGGTGGCCGCGATGCTGACGCGCTGTACGAGTACCGCGGTCTGTTCTGGCGTCGCCCCTACCTGACCGCCGTGCTCACCGTGATGATGCTGTCGCTGGCCGGTATCCCGCTCACCGCTGGTTTCATCGGCAAGTTCTACATCATTGCCACCGGTGTCGAGTCGCAGCTGTGGTGGTTGGTGGGCGCGCTGGTCATCGGTAGTGCCATCGGTGTGTACTACTACCTGCGTGTGATGGTCACCCTGTACCTGGTCGAGCCTAACCTGCGCCGTCACGACGCACCGTTGAAGTGGGAACAGCGCACCGGTGGCGTCATGCTGCTGGCTGTCGCCCTGCTCGTCTTCGTACTGGGTGTGTACCCGCAGCCGCTGCTGGACCTGGTGCAGCATGCAGGTTTGTACCTGATCGGCTAACCCGCCTGGCAATCCCAGACACCCCGCTTACGCGGGGTGTTTTTGTTTGTGCCTGGCAAATGCTGGACTCGCCCTCAGGCCTATCGGTCGCCCGATCTGGCGTGTGGGTGAAAGCGTTGGGGCAGTGTCAGCATTTTTACCCTGCTGTGGGTGATCTGGGCGCGGGTTCGTACGTCATACCGCTGTTGCCTCACTGCTGGTCGTCTGGAGCCCTACGATGCGTCGCGTTTTGTTGCTGTCCCCCCGCCTTGGCCTGCTTGGCGCCATCATTGCGAGCCCGCCTGCCTGGTCAGCAAGCCCGATCGAACTTGGCCAGGTGCTGATCACCGACCAGGCGCAAGGGGACCTGGAGGCCGCAGCGCAGCGCCTGCGCAGTGCCCCAGGTGGCACCAACCTGGTGGACATGCAAAAGGTGGGTCAAGGCCGTGTAGCCAGCAACCAGGATGTCCTTGCCTACCAGCCGGGGGTGTTCGCCCAGTCGGCGGGCAACGACGGCATCAAGTTGTCGATTCGCGGCTCCGGCCTCAACCGGGCCCCAGGCGCGCACGGCTCAGGGATCTACACGCAGTTCGACGGCCTGCCGCTGACCGGCCCCGGGGGCACGCCCTACGAGCTGTTCGAGCCGTTGTGGCTCAACCGCGCCGAAGTGCTGCGCGGTGCCAACGGGTTTGATCAGGGATCGCTGGCGTTGGGCGGTGCCATCAATTACGTCACCCACACCGGCTACGATGCAGCGCCCCTGCACGTGCGCTATGAAGTCGGCAGCCGTGGCTATCAGCGCCGCCACATCAGCTCCGGCCAGGTACTCGGTAACCTTGACTACTACGTTGCGCTGACCGATGCGCACTACGACGGCTACCAGCAGCACAGCAGCGGCAGCGCCAAGGGCATCGCGGCCAACGTCGGCTATCGCTTCAACCCCAACCTTGAAACACGGCTGTACCTGCGCTACCGGGAAACGGAGAACGACCTGGCCGGACGTTTGACCAAAGACCAGATCAAGCATCACCCTACCTCGGCGAACCCTGCCTACCTGGCACGTGATGACAGCCGTCCGCAGCCGGGCAGTACCTGGGTTGGCAGCAAGACCACGTTCTACCTCGACGATGATGCCCGCGTCGAAGCCGGCCTGGTCTACCACGATTACCCCATGGACCTGCGCGAGGGCCCGATGCGCCTGAAGGTGGCTTACACCGACGTCAGTGGCACGCTGAACTATCAGCGGCGCGACACGGTGTTTGGCCGTGAGAGCAAGACGACCGTGGGCTGGCGCACCACCAAGCACCTGCCCAACAGCGGCGCCGCACAATTTGCGCGCAACGGCCAGGTGATCGGCACTCGGACACGTGACTTCACCTATCAAGGCTCCGATACCGTGTTGCATCTAGGTAATGACCTGGAGCTCATACCGAACCTGTGGCTGACAACCGGGCTGGCCGCTATCTATACGCGACGCGAGAGCGACGTGACCTACCCCGCCGAAGGCGGCAAGGTGTCGATGCATGATTGGGATTATGCGCCGCGTATCGGACTGCGCTACGACGCACGCCCGGACCTGCAGGTGTACGGCAACCTCAGCCGCTCGGTGGAACCGCCCCACCCATGGTCGCTGATCTGGAGCTCGCCAAGCGTGGGCGGCAAGCAGATTCAACCGATCGAAATGCAGAACCAGACAGCCACCACGCTGGAAGTAGGTGCGCGCGGCGAGTCGGCATTCGGGCGGTGGGACCTTGCCTGGTACTACGCCCAAGTACGCCACGAACTGCTCGCGGTCGAGGTGGTGCCGAACTTCACCTCGGAATTCAATGCCAGCGCCACGGTGCACCAGGGCGTGGAGGCCGGGCTGGACAGCACGCTCTGGGAGCAGTCAGGCCTGGGTCGCCTGAGCCTGCGTCAGGCCTACACCTTCAGTGACTTCCATTACCGCGACGACGAAAGATTCGGCGACAACCGCCTGCCAGGCATCCCCATGCACTACTATCAGGCCGAGTTGCGCTTCGACTGGCCCAGCGGCTTCTACGCCGGGATCAACACGCAGATGGCGTCCAAGGTGCAAGTGGACTATGCCAACAGCTACCATGCCGACGATTACGCCACCCTCGGCGCCCGTCTCGGTTGGGACTCGCCGCAGCGTGACTGGCAGACCTGGCTGGATCTACGCAACCTGACCAACAAGCGCTACGCAGCGACCGTAACCCCAGGCTTCAATGACGCAGGGCGGGACATTGCCCGCTCCACTCCGGGCGAAGGCGCTGCGGTCTATGCGGGAGTGTCCTACACATTCCGCTGACTGCCACGATCGGGCAGCCCTTGGCTGACAAACATTGCGCGGGCCGACTGGCCCGCACAATGTGGTGCCGCTCAGGCCACGGTCATACAGAGCGATTCAGCTTCACCCAAGACGCGAACTTGTCGATGAAGCCTTGCAAAAACGGCCGGGTCTTGTCGTTGAGTTTGCCTGACTCGTCGAACAGGCTGGCAGCGCCGCCAATGTAGGCCTCCGGCATCTGCATGCATGGCATGTCCAGGAACACCAGGGACTGGCGCACTGAATGGTTGGCACCGAAGCCGCCGATCGCACCAGGAGACACACTCGCCACGGCTGCCGGCTTGCCGCCCCACGCGCTTTGCCCGTAAGGCCTTGAACCCACATCGATGGCATTCTTCAGGCAGCCTGGCATGGTCCGGTTGTACTCCGGCGTGACGAAGAGCACCGCATCGCTGCCCTTGATGTCGTTCCGAAAGCGTGTCCAGGCAGCTGGCGGGGCATCGGTTTCCAGGTCTTCGTTGTACAGGGGTAAGTCGCCGATCTCGACGATCTTCAGTGCCAGGCTCGACGGCGCCAGCTCAGACAGCGCGCGGGCCACCTTGCGGTTATAGGAATCCTTGCGCAGGCTACCGACGACGACGGCAACCGAATAGACCTGGGTCATGGCAATCTCCAACTTCATGTTTTCAGGGACGATGTAGTTATAGATGACCGTTTTGCGCTGCTTTGGTTTTTTTTCCCGGCCGCGAAAACTTCCCCTGCCCTTGGAAGGTCTACTGCTACAGACATTTCCTACGCAATTCAGAGGGTTCCACCCAAATGGCAGCAGTAATGGTCGGCCAATTCCATGCCCGCGACGCCGAAGGCCGTATCTATCCCGTGCACGAGTTTCAGGAATCTACCCTGCAACACGACGGCAGCACGACCGGCGCACCTATCACCACCTACCGCCTTGCCATCGGCGATCGCGTCAACTACCTGGGTGAAAATCGATTCGAGCTTGCCCGCACCGGTGTCGAAATCATCCGTATCCCGTGACACGAAGAGGCACTGGCCTGTTACTGCTCGATGAGGGTGAGACCGCTTGCGGTCTTGATTGACCAGCAGCAGGCCGTCGCTTTTTTAGTCCGCTGACCGCTCAGCCAGTGCCTGCCAGAGCGATGGGCCGCCAGCGGACTTGGCAATCGCTGCAAGGCGTTCGGCATGAGCTTCGAGCTCATCCGGTGCGGCCAGAATGACCCGGCCGGGCGCGCGACCGCTGATGCGACGAATGTCAGCTCCTCCGCTACCCTGCCCGTTTTCGTCCGAATCGCTGCCATGCCCTGCCAACGAGAGGCTGGTCTGCCCCCCGGTCATTGCCAGGTAGACATCCGCCAGCAGCTCGGCGTCGAGCAACGCGCCGTGCAGTTCGCGCCCCGAGTTGTCGATATCGTAGCGTTTGCACAAGGCATCCAGGCTGTTGCGTTGCCCCGGATGACGCGCCCGCGCCAGCAACAAGGTGTCGAGAATGGTGCAGTGCTGGGACAGGTCAGCACGGTCCTGCTGGCCCAGCAGCGCGAACTCGTTGTTGATGAACCCGACGTCGAATGCCGCGTTGTGGATGACCAGCGTAGCGCCCTGGATGAACGCGAAGAACTCCTCGGCGACGTCGCCGAAGCGCGGCTTGCCAATCAGGAAGGCGTCAGTGATGCCGTGGACGTTGATCGCGCCCTCGTCACTTTCGCGGTCAGGCTGCAAGTAGACGTGGAAATGCCTGCCTGTCAGGCGCCTGCCGACCACCTCGACGCAGCCAATCTCGATGATGCGGTGCCCCTCGCTGACCGGCATACCCGTGGTTTCGGTATCGAGGATAACGAACCGCTTGTCTTGCTGTTGCTCCACTTGGGGGACTCCAACTTGCATCGTTTACAAAGGTGCGCAGTATAACAGCAGGGCGAGCGCTGAGCCCCCTTCGCACCTGGCATCGGGTTCAGCGCGTCATGCCCGGGCGCGCACTTCGTCCACGCCACGGTTGGCCAGCTGGTCCGCACGCTCGTTGCCGGGGTGGCCAATGTGGCCGCGGACCCATTTCCAGGTCACCTTGTGGCGGTTGACCTGTTCGTCGAGTAACTGCCACAGGTCGGCATTCTTCACAGGTTCCTTGGCCGCGGTTTTCCAGCCACGCTTTTTCCAGTTGACCATCCATTCGTTGATGCCTTTCATCACGTACTGCGAGTCAGTCGTCAGCACGACCTCGCATTCACGCTTGAGCGCCATCAGCCCCTGGATGGCGGCCATTAACTCCATGCGGTTGTTGGTGGTCTCGCGCTCGCCCCCCCACAACTCTTTTTCAACGCCTTTGAAAATCATCAGCACACCCCAGCCGCCGGGGCCAGGGTTGCCCTTGCAGGCACCATCGGTAAACATTTCGACGCTATCGCTCATGTACCACTCGTATTCACTGCTTATCGGGATCGGGGGTCGCCGAGGTGCGGTTGACCTTGGCCAATGGCAACGGCAGCAACTTGCCCATCGGCTCGCGACGCTGGGGCCGCAGCGGCCGCAGGCCCACGACCATCTTGCGCGCCACCAGCACATAGACACCGCCGCCAGCGCTTTGCCACCCGCCCGCCATGCGCTCCCACCCTTCCAGGCGCTGCTGCCAGGCAGGCGAAGCAAGCGGCGGACGATAGCACCCGAAGCGGCGTTTCTCCAAGGCAAAGCCCAGCAGGTTGAGCCAGTCACCCAGTCGCGATGGCGAGATGCAGCGGGCCTTGCGCAAAGCGCCACGGCTAAACAGGTGACGCACCCCCCAACTGCTCCACGGATTGATTCCGACGATCAGCAGATGACCGCCTGGGCGCACGGCGCTGGCGGCCTCACGCAGCAGCCCGTGGGGCGACAGGCTGAAATCCAGCCCATGTTGCAACACCACCACATCGGCCGCGTGCTCGCTCAACGGCCAGGCCTGTTCCTCGCAGACGATCTCCACCCCCGGCAGCGGCGCGCCGAGGCGCACGTTGCGCTGGACCTTCGGCGCACTGGGTGGGGCGTCGGCGCAGGGGCCATAGTGCACCAGGTAGCCACCGAAGAAGCGCCCCAGCTCTTCCTCCAGCAGCTTCTGTTCTTCTTGCAGCATCAATTGGCCGAGCGGGCCCTGAAACCACTCACGGGCCAGGCTGATCAGCTTGATCCAGTCCGGGTCGGCCTGGGCAAAGGCTTGGTCGGTCATTGTGCAATTCCTCGAAAGGTTCTCCCACCGCGCCATCGCGGCTAAGATGCCTTCATGTGCCAAGCAAGGCGAATCGGATTCCCACCATGATACAGATCGAAGCGTTGCCCGCTTTCTCGGACAATTACATCTGGTTGTTACAGGATACTGCCAAACGCCGCTGCGCGGTGGTCGACCCTGGCGATGCCGGCCCGGTGGAACGGTGGCTTGCCGCGCATCCTGGTTGGCAGCTTACCGACATGCTCATCACTCACCATCACAACGACCATGTAGGCGGTGTGGCGCGGCTCAAGGCGTTGACGGGCGCGCAAGTACACGGCCCAGCCAACGAGGATATCCCTTGCAGGGATGTGGCACTGGACGATGGCGACCAGGTCACAGTGCTGGGTGAGGTGTATGAGGTGCTTGCCGTGCCGGGTCATACACTGGGGCATATCGCGTTCTTCAACGCTGGCGCGGCCACGCCCGTACTGTTCAGTGGCGATACCCTGTTCGCAGCCGGATGCGGGCGCATGTTCGAAGGCACTGCCGAGCAGATGCAACCGGCCCTGGCCCGCCTGGCAGCCCTGCCAGCCGAGACCCAGGTCTACTGCGCACATGAATACACCTTGAGCAATTTACGTTTTGCCAAGGCCGTGGAACCTGACAATGAACATGTAGTGAAGCGCTTCGAAACGGTCTCCCGGCTGCGTGCGCAAGACTGCATCACACTGCCCACCACCATTGGTCTGGAACGGCTGACAAACCCCTTCCTGCGCACCGCTGAAACATCTGTTAAACAAAAAGCAGACGAATGGAAGGGACATTCCAACACCTCGCATGTCGCTGTTTTTGCTGCCTTGAGGTCTTGGAAAGACAGCTTCTGATAACCCCAAGATATATCGCAAGTGGTGGGCAAAGGTTGACCCGGTCCGGAGCGGTTCCTAGAATCGCCGAAATTTTTTGCCCGGATACCTGTGCCCGCCGATGTCTTCCCGAAGCCGCAGAACCTCTCATTCCGTCGCGCTAACGCGCCTGGCCCAGGTCAGTGCGCTCGCTCTGGCCGCCACCTTGGTGGGCTGCCAGAGCACCCATCAGCTCGACGAAGCCGATAGCGTCCGTGCGCACAGCCAGCAAGCGCGAATCAAACCAAGGCCGGCGCCATTGCTGGTCAAGCCGGTCGAGCAAGCGCCTCGGGATGTCTGGGAACGCATGCGCCAGGGCTTCGTGCTCCAGGAGTACCGCGACGTCAACCCGCGCATCGATCAACAGCGCCTGTGGTTTGCCAGCAACCCCACGTTCATCGAAAGCGCCGGGGAGCGCGGCAGTCTCTACCTGCACTACATCGTCGAACGCCTCGAGGAGCGCGGCATGCCGCTGGAGCTGGCCCTGCTGCCGGCGATCGAGAGCGCCTACAACCCCATGGCGTACTCCCGCGCCAGTGCAGCCGGCATGTGGCAGTTCATGCCAGCCACCGGTCGACACTTCAACCTGCGCCAGACCAACTTCTATGACGGCCGTCGGGATGTCACCGCCTCGACCAACGCCGCGCTCGACTACCTGACCCGCCTGCACGACATGTTCAACGGCGACTGGCTGCTGGCACTGGCGGCCTACAATGCTGGAGAAGGCACGGTCAGCCGCGCGATGGAGCGCAACGAGAAGCTGGGCTTGCCCACCGACTACTGGAACCTGCCACTGCCTCAGGAAACCCGCGACTACGTGCCCAAGCTGCTGGCCTTGTCACAGGTAGTCTCCACACCTGAAGCCTACGGCGTGAACCTGACGCCGATCGCCAATGAGCCCTACTTCGAGGCCGTCGCGATCAACGACCGGCTCGACCTGACGCGGGTGGCCGCTTTCGCCGACATCGACGAAGACGAACTCATCCAGCTGAACCCAGCCTTCAAGAAGCGCATGACGGTCGATGGCCCGAAGCAGTTGCTGGTGCCCACGGCCAAGGCGCAGTTGCTCTCGGCCAGCCTCTCCAACCTCAACCCCGAGCAGTTGGTCACCCTGCAGCCACCCAAGGCCGCTTTCGCTCGCGCCGTGGCCGAAGCCCAGGCGCCCGTGGCCGCGCGCAGCTACAAGGTCAGGCGTGGTGACAACCTAGGGACCATCGCCAAGGCCAACCGTGTATCCATTGCGGACATCAAGCGCTGGAACCGCCTGTCGGGCAGCAGCCTGCGCGCCGGCCAGGTGCTAGCCTTGCGCGGCGGCAAAGCCTCCAGTGGCGCCGCTAACCGGGTCGCCAGCTCGGCAAAACGCACAACCCAATACAAGGTGCGCAAGGGCGATTCGCTGTATCTGGTGGCCAAACGCTTCAATGTCGAGATGACCCACCTCAAGCGCTGGAATCCGCGCAGTGGCCATGCGCTCAAACCCGGCCAGACCCTGACCGTCTACGTCGGCCACTGACCCCAGGCGGCAAGCGGACACCTGTGCGTGCGCGTACCTGTGTTTTCTTGCCGTTTGGCGCTTGCTGCGCCAGTGCAAACTGTTACTGTAGCCCGATCAAAGCCCAATGCCTTTGGATCGGATGCCGACTTGATACGTCCCCTCCTTCTTACACTCAGCCTGGCCTTGAGCTTTCCCGCAGTCGCAACCGTGAGCGAAAGCCACGGTTACGCGCAGTTCGGCACGCTCAAGTACCCGGCCTCGTTCACCCATTTCGACTGGGTCAACCCGCAAGCCCCCAAAGGTGGCACGTTGCGGGCGATGGCCTTCGGTACGTTCGACACGCTCAACCCCTATACCTTCAAGGGTACGAGCCCGGTGAGCACGCCCAACTTTCAACAGTATGGGGTCAATGAACTCAACGAGACCCTCATGGTGGGTACCGGCCAGTACGACCCCTCGGGCGATGAGCCGACCTCCAGTTACGGGTTGATTGCCCGCTCGGTCGAATACAGCCAGGACCGCAGCTGGGTAGTGTTCAACCTGCGCCCGCAAGCCCGCTGGCACGATGGCAAGCCCATCACGTCGGCAGACGTGGCCTTCTCCTTCCGCACACTGCTCAAGGAAGGTCATCCGCTTTACCGGACCAACCTGCAGGAAGTGCAGCGGGTGGACATTCTCGGGCCGCTGCGTATTCGCTTCGTGTTCAAGCGAGCCGGCAACCCGTTGTTGATCCTGCGCCTTGGGGAAATGCCCGTCCTGCCCCAGCATTACTGGCGTACGCGCGACTTCAAGGCCACTACCTTCGAACCCCCGCTGGGCAGTGGGCCTTACCGGGTGACCCAGGTACAGCCAGGCCGGCGCCTGGTGTTCGAGCGCGTCAAAAACTACTGGGGCAAAGACCTGGCGGTGAATCGAGGCAAGTACAACTTCGACCGTGTCGAGTACGAGTTCTACCGCGACTCCACCGTTGCCTTCGAAGCCTTCAAGGCAGGTGAGTTCGACATCTACATCGAGCATCAGGCCAAGAACTGGGCCAACGGCTACACGTTCCCCGCCGTGCGACGCGGCGAGGTGATCAAGGCGCAGATCCCCCACCGCATCCCTACCCAGACCCAGGGCCTGTTCATGAACAGCCGTCGCGCCACCTTCAGCGATCCACGGGTGCGCCAGGCACTGGGCTTGATGTTCGATTTCGAGTGGACCAACCGTGCCCTGTTCAGCAGCGCCTACCGGCGCTCGACCAGTTATTACCCCAATAGCGAGTTCGCGGCCGCTGGCCTGCCCCAAGGCAAGGAATGGTTGTTGCTGGCCCCGTTTCGCGACCAGCTCGCGGCCAAGCTGTTCACTGAACCCTACCAGGTCAGCCGTACGGACGGGCGCGGGATTGACCGGCAGACGTTGCGCAAGGCCCTGGCTTTGCTGGCTGAGGCCGGGTGGACACTCAAGGGCCAGCGTCTGGTCGACAGCAAGGGCCAACCGCTGCGCATGGAAGTGCTACTGGTAAACCCCAACCTGGAACGCATCCTGCAGCCGTATGTCGAAAACCTCTCCAGCATCGGTGTAGACGCGCGCTTGCGAACCGTGGACCGCGCTCAGTACAAACAGCGACTGGACCAGTTTGACTTCGACATGATTCTGATGACCCTGAACCAGACCCTGAGCCCGGGCCTCGAGCAGTGGCTGTACTTCCATTCAAGCCAGGCGGCCATCAAGGGCAGCAAGAATTACGCCGGGGTCGACGACCCCGTGGTCGATCACCTGCTAGACACCTTGCTGGCGGCGCGCACTCGCGATGATCAGGTCGCAGCGGCGCGAGCGCTGGACCGCGTGCTCTCATGGCAGCACTACATGATTCCCAACTGGTACCTCGACAATCACCGCCTGGCCTACCGCAATCGGTTCGGCTTCGTCACCACGCCGCCCTATACCCTCGGGCTGAACAGCTGGTGGATCAAGACTTCGGAGAAAGCCCAATGACGCCCACGCATTCCTTGCGCCGGCTGGCTGGCAGCCTGTTGCTGGCCTGCCTGAGCCTTCCCTCGCTGGCAGCGCCGCAGCACGCACTCACGCTGTACGACGAGCCGCCCAAGTACCCGGCGGATTTCAAGCACTTCGACTACGTGAACCCGGACGCCCCCAAGGGCGGCACCTTCCGCCAGTCCAGCTTTGGCGGGTTCGACAGCCTCAACCCCTTCATCAACAAAGGGGTATCTGCCGAAAACATCAGCATCATCTACGACACCTTGATGCGCCAGAGCCTGGACGAGCCTTTCACCGAATACGGCCTGGTCGCTCGACAGATCGAGAAGGCGCCTGACAACAGCTGGGTGCGCTTCTACCTGCGCCCCGAGGCGCGGTTCCACGATGGCCATCCCATGCGTGCCGAAGACGTGGTGTTCACCTTCAATGCGCTGATGAAGGACGGTGCTCCCCTGTACCGCCAATACTATGCGGACGTGGCCGAGGTGGTCGCCGAAGACCCGCTCAAGGTCGTGTTCAAGTTCAAGCACAAGGGCAACCGTGAACTGCCGCTGATCCTCGGCCAGTTGCCCGTGCTGCCCAAGCATTGGTACGCCCAGCGCGACTTCAACCGCGGCAATCTGGAAATCCCACTGGGCAGCGGCCCGTACAAGGTGGCCGAGGTCAAGGCCGGGCGTTCGGTCCGTTATGAGCGGGTCAAGGACTACTGGGCCAAGGACTTGCCCATCAACCGTGGCTTCTACAATTTCGACGCCATGACCTTCGACGCCTACCGCGACACCACGGTCGCGTTGGAGGCACTGAAGGCGGGCGCCTTCGATTATGCGCTGGAAGTCAGCGCCAAGAACTGGGCCACGGCTTACAACGTGCCTGCTGTGCGCGACGGCCGCCTGATCAAGGAGGAGCTGCCCAATGGCAACCCCACAGGCATGCAGGGCTTCATCTTCAACATTCGCCGGCCGGTATTCCAGGATATCCGCGTGCGCAAGGCGCTGAGCCTGCTGCTGGACTATGAATGGACCAACAAGCAGCTGTTCAACGGCGCCTACACACGCACCGGCAGTTACTTCGAGAACTCCGAGATGGCGGCCCGCGGCCTACCCGGCCCTGGCGAACTTCAAATCCTCGAACCGGTGCGCAGCCAGGTGCCAGAACAGGTCTTCACCCAGGCCTTCCATAACCCGGTCAGCGACGGCAGCGGCATGATCCGGGAGCAGCAGCGCCAAGCCTACAAGTTGCTGCAGGAGGCGGGCTGGAAAATCGTCGACGACAAGATGGTCGACACCAACGGCCAGCCGGTCAGCATCGAGTTCCTGCTCGCCCAGACCGAGTTCGAACGCATTTTGCTGCCGTTCAAGCGCAACCTCGCGGACCTGGGTATCGAACTCAACATCCGCCGGGTCGATGTGTCCCAGTACATCACCCGCCTGCGCTCGCGCGATTACGACATGATCGTGGGCGGCTACCCCCAGTCCAACTCTCCTGGCAACGAACAGAGGGAATTCTGGTCCAGCGCGGCCGCCGACAACCCCGGGAGCCGCAATTTCATCGGCCTGCGTGACCCCGCCATCGACCAACTGGTCGATGGCCTGATCAACGCCGAGTCGCGTCAGAGCCTGATCGACCACTGCCGTGCCCTGGACCGGGTATTGCTGTGGGGCTACTACGTGATCCCGAACTGGCACATCAAGACCTGGCGCGTGGCCTATTGGAACCACATCGGTCACCCCAAGGTTTCGCCCAAGTACGACATCGGCATCGACACCTGGTGGATCAAGCCCGGCTCAACGCCCAAGGCAACCCAGGCCACTGCTGGCGAGGCCAACTGACATGCTGGCCTATATCCTGCGGCGACTGCTGCTGATCATCCCTACACTGTTCGGCATCCTGATCATCAACTTCATCATCGTCCAGGCCGCACCTGGCGGGCCGGTGGAACAGATGATCGCCAAGCTCGAAGGCTTCGAAGGCGCCACCAGCCGGATCGCAGGTGGCGGTGCCGAGGTGTCGGTGGCCGGCTCCAACTACCGGGGTGCACAGGGCCTGGACCCTGCGCTGGTGGCGGAGATCGAGCGCATGTACGGCTTCGACAAATCGCCGCCCGAACGCCTGTGGATCATGATCAAGAACTACGCCCAGCTGGATTTTGGCGACAGTTTCTTCCGTGACGCCAAGGTCATCGACCTGATTCTGGAGAAGATGCCCGTATCGATTTCACTGGGGCTGTGGAGCACGCTGATCATGTACCTGATCTCGATCCCCCTGGGGATCGCCAAGGCGGTTCGCCACGGCAGTCACTTCGATGTGTGGACCAGCTCGGCGATCATCGTGGGCTATGCCATCCCGGCGTTCCTGTTCGCCATCTTGCTGATCGTCCTGTTCGCCGGCGGCAGCTACTTCGACTGGTTCCCACTGCGCGGCCTGACCTCCAACAACTTCGATGAGCTGAGCACCACAGGCAAGGTCCTCGATTATTTCTGGCACCTGGTGTTGCCGATCACGGCCTTGGTGATCGGCAACTTCGCCACCATGACGCTGCTGACCAAGAACAGCTTTCTCGACGAGATCAACAAGCAGTACGTGGTCACCGCCAAGGCCAAGGGCCTGAGCCGGTCGCGGGTGCTGTATGGCCACGTGTTCCGTAATGCCATGCTGCTGGTGATCGCCGGCTTTCCTTCGGCCTTCATCGGCATCTTCTTCACAGGCTCGCTGCTGATCGAGGTGATCTTCAGCCTCGACGGGCTGGGCCTGATGAGTTTCGAAGCGGCCATCAACCGCGATTACCCGGTGGTCTTCGGCACCCTGTTCATCTTCACCCTCCTGGGGCTGGTGGTGAAACTGATCGGCGACCTGACCTACACCCTGGTCGATCCACGTATCGACTTTGCCAGCCGGGAGCACTGACATGGCCTTGTCCCCCCTGAACCGTCGTCGCTTCGAGCGTTTCAAGGCCAACCGCCGTGGCTGGTGGTCGCTGTGGCTGTTCCTGATCCTGTTCGGGTTGAGCCTGGGCGCCGAGCTCATCGCCAATGACAAGCCCATTGCCGTGCATTACGACGGCCAGTGGTACTTCCCTGCCTTCAAGCGCTACCCGGAAACCACCTTTGGCGGTGAGTTCCCGCTGGAAGCCAACTACAAAAGCCCCTACGTGCGTGACCTGCTGGCCAAGAAAGACAGCTTCGTGCTGTGGGCGCCCATACCCTTCAGCTACCAGAGCATCAACTACGACCTGCGCGTACCCGCCCCCGCCCCGCCCTCATCCGACAACTGGCTGGGCACCGATGATCAAGGGCGCGACGTGCTGGCACGGGTAATCTACGGGTTTCGCATTTCGGTACTGTTCGCCCTGACCCTGACCGTGCTCAGCTCGATCATCGGCGTGATCGCCGGTGCCTTGCAGGGTTTCTATGGTGGCTGGGTAGACCTGGCCGGGCAACGCTTCTTGGAAATCTGGTCCGGCCTGCCGGTGCTTTACCTGCTGATCATCCTGGCCAGCTTCGTGCAGCCCAATTTCTGGTGGTTGCTGGGCATCATGCTGTTGTTTTCCTGGATGAGCCTGGTGGACGTGGTCCGCGCCGAATTCCTGCGCGGACGCAACCTTGAGTACGTGCGCGCCGCGCGCGCTCTGGGCATGCGCAACGGCGCGATCATGTACCGGCATATCCTGCCCAATGCCATGATCTCGACCATGACGTTCATGCCGTTCATTCTGACCGGCGCGATCGGCACGCTGACCGCGTTGGACTTCCTCGGCTTCGGCCTGCCTCCGGGCGCCCCGTCGCTCGGTGAGTTGGTTGCGCAGGGCAAATCCAACCTGCAGGCGCCGTGGCTTGGCATCAGCGCGTTCGCCGTGCTGGCCGTGATGCTGAGCCTGCTGGTATTCATCGGCGAGTCCGCCCGCGACGCCTTCGACCCGAGGAAGTGACATGAGCGAAGAAAACCTGATCGAAGTGCGCGACCTGGCCGTCGAGTTCGTGAGTGGCGAGCACACCAACCGGGTGGTCGACGGCATCAGCTTCGACATCCGCAAGGGTGAAACGCTGGCGCTCGTCGGAGAAAGCGGTTCGGGCAAGTCGGTGACTGCCCACTCGATCCTGCGCTTGCTGCCCTATCCCCTGGCGCGTCATCCCAGTGGCATCATCCGCTACCAAGGCAAGGACTTGCTGCAGCAGAACGAAAAGAGCATGCAGCGCATTCGCGGCGACCGCATCGCGATGATTTTCCAGGAGCCGATGACCTCGCTCAATCCGCTGCACTGCATCGAAAAGCAGATCAACGAGATCCTGCTCATCCACAAGGGGCTGACCGGCAAGCAGGCCACCGCTCGCACCCTTGAGTTGCTGGAGATGGTGGGTATCCCAGAGCCGCGCAAGCGCCTCAAGGCACTACCCCACGAGCTCTCGGGCGGGCAACGCCAACGTGTGATGATCGCCATGGCGTTGGCCAACGAGCCAGAACTGCTGATTGCAGATGAACCGACCACAGCGCTGGACGTGACCGTACAGCTCAAGGTGCTCGACCTGCTTAAGGCGCTGCAGGCGCGCCTGGGCATGGCCCTGTTGTTGATCAGCCACGACCTGAATTTGGTACGGCGAATCGCGCACCGGGTGTGCGTGATGCAGCAGGGGCAGATCGTCGAACAAGCCGACTGCGCCACGCTGTTCGATGCCCCACAGCACCCGTATACGCAGATGCTGATCAACGCCGAGCCCAGCGGTTTGCCGGCTCACAACACACCCGGCTCGCCACTGCTGGCGGTGGACGACCTGAAAGTGTGGTTCCCGATCAAGAAAGGCTTGCTGCGCCGCACCGTTGACCACGTGAAAGCCGTGGACGGTATCAATTTCAGCCTGCCCCAGGGGCAGACCTTGGGCATTGTGGGCGAGTCGGGCTCAGGCAAGTCGACCCTGGGCCTGGCGATCCTGCGCTTGATCGGCAGCCAAGGCGGCATCCGCTTCCACGGCAAAGACCTTCAAGGGCTGAATCAGCAAGCCGTGCGTCCGCTGCGCCGGGAAATGCAGGTGGTATTCCAGGACCCGTTCGGCAGCCTCAGCCCCCGCATGAGCGTGGCCGAGATCGTGGGCGAAGGCCTGCGCATCCATCGTATCGGGACTGCCCAGGAACAGGAAGCAGCCATCATCGCAGCACTGCAGGAGGTCGGGCTGGACCCACAGACGCGCCATCGCTACCCCCATGAGTTCTCAGGCGGGCAGCGCCAGCGCATCGCGATCGCCAGGGCCCTGGTGCTCAAGCCGGCGCTGATCCTGCTGGACGAACCCACCTCCGCGCTGGACCGGACGGTGCAGCGCCAGGTGGTTGAGCTGCTGCGCAACCTGCAGCAAAAATACAACCTCACCTACTTGTTCATCAGTCACGACCTGGCGGTGGTCAAGGCCCTGAGCCATCAGCTGATGGTGATCAAGCAAGGTCATGTGGTCGAGCAAGGGGATGCTCAGGCCATCTTTCAGGACCCGCAGCACCCCTACACCCAGCAACTGCTGGAGGCGGCGTTCTTGCAGCCTGAGGGCCGCTGACACCCACGGCGCGTTAGTCATGTCCCGGCCCGACGCGCTCATCCACAGGGCGCATCGGGTTGACACGCTGTCAGGCGGCGGCGGGCGTTCTACACAGCCTCTGGCGGCGCCCGGTGACGGGCATCAGTTGCAGGATCGCCCACACTACCTCCATCACCAAGATGCCCCAGATCAGCGCCGAGCCGCCGTGCATCAGCGCATACAGCTGCCAGCTACTGAACAGCACGCGACCGGCCGCATCATAACGACCGAACCGCACATGAGGATGACGTATGCGCAGCCACGCCCACACGCAGACGATCGAGCCCATGAGGTTGGCCATCAACATGTGCATCGGCTCGAACACCGGCAGGTCACCGTAAAGCCCCAGGGAGGCGTGCATATCACCCAGCCAGCCGTGCAACCAGACAAATGTCCATGGGGTCGCGAAACCAATGGTCATCAGCAAATCGTAATAACCACTGATACGCACCAGCTTGCGGTAATGGGGCTTGCTCCACATCGTCGAACACCTTGCTCAAGTAAAGAAGGCCCCAGGCTAAAGCCTGGAGTATGCTCCAGGGTCAAGCACCCTTAGAAGGAGATTGCCGTGCGAATTGGTCGACTTGCCGCCTGCTGCGAGGTCAGCCGCGATACCCTGCGGTTCTATGAAGCCAAGGGTTTGATCAAGGCCCAGCGCTCGGCCAACGGTTACCGGGACTATGCCGATGACACCGTACAGCTGGTCGCCTTCATCCGTACGGCGCAGCACCTTGGGTTCAGCCTCAGCGAAATTGGCAGTAACGTGCAGCAGTTGTGGAGCGCAACCGAGCCGGCACAAGCCGTTGAAGCACTGTTGCGCGATAAACTGGCGCTCATCGAGCAGCGCATGGCCGACCTGCAGGCACTGCGTGCATCCTTGCTGCACCGCCTGGACCTGGCCTGCCCCCTGCGCCCGAACCTACAGGATGCTAACGCAGGTCCTTGCTGACCCGCTCGACAGCGCCGACCACACGCTTGGCACCTTCCTGGATACTGCTGATCACATGCCCCGCATGGTCAGCCAGCTGCAGGCCGTTGGCAGCCTCAGCACGGCTGCTTTGCACTTCGCCCACGGCCTGGGTCACCAACGCCTGATTTCGTGCCACCACCGCGTCGATTTCCGCCGTGGCTGCGCTGGTGCGACCGGCCAGTTTGCGTACTTCGTCAGCGACCACAGCAAAGCCACGCCCCTGATCACCTGCTCGCGCCGCCTCGATGGCCGCATTGAGCGCCAGCAGATTGGTTTGCGATGCAATGGCGCCAATGGTCTGGACGATGGCGCTGATCACCGTCGATTGCTGGCCGAGCGCGCTGATGGTATCGCCAGCCGACTGCAGTTGACGCGCGACCCCCTGCATGGACTGCCCCACTTCCTGCATGACCACGACCCCTTCACTGGCGCTGCCATCGGTTTGCAGCGACACTTCAAGCGCCACCTGCGCTGCTTGCTTGACTGCCTCTTCACGCTGCACCTGGTCGGTCACCAAGGAAGCGAACTTGACCACCCTCACCAGCTTGCCGCTGGCATCGCTGACCGGGTTATAGCTGGCCTCGAGCCAGACCTCATGCCCGTGGCGGTCCAGGCGCTTGAAACGCCCGGTCACGTAGCGACCTGCGTTGAGCGTGCGCCAAAAATTGCTATAGGCCTCGCCTTTGACCTCATCAGGGCTGCAGAACATGCGGTGATGGTGTCCCACCACTTCGTCCAGGCGGTAACCCAACGCCGTCAGGAAATTGGAGTTGGCGGACACCACCTTGCCCTCAAGGTCGAACTGGATGATGGCGCTGGAGCGCAACAGGGCCTCCAGCAGCGCCTGGCTTTCCTGCGCCGGAGCGGCCAGCCAGTTTCCGAGTGGCTGCCCTACCACCTCTTCGGGCGAAACGCCCAAGGCAGTGGCGAACGCCGAGCTGCATTCGAGGGCGCGACGTTGTGCATCAAGGCGCAGGAATGCGCCGCTTTCCAAGACGTCGAGGCGCTGGCGAAGCGCGGCCAGTTCGGTTTCGCGGGCGGCCAAGGTAGCTTTGAGTTGCCGATTGAACATAGGGGTCACCTGAGGGTGGGGTGCGTCAGCACCAGCGTCTTGTCACCACTTATGTGTGACAAATCAGTCAATACTTGTACATCCCCAAGGCACAGTCCAACGGAGTGCCTGGAGTCTGTTCGTCACGTCCCTGATGCCGTTTCGACTAGAAGATACGGTGGTCGTTCCTATAGAAGGGGTTAATAAGTGTGATTGAGCGAGGCCAGGACTCACCCTGGGATGCCATCATTAAGGCATCGCATTTCTTGTACAGTAAATTATCGGTGTACAGGATCGATGCGCGGGCCGTTGCTCCACGGCGTAGCCGCACTGCTTGTGGTGTTGTCAGAAAAACTGAAGACAATCGTCTTTCTTCATCGCTCAGAACGGGCATTAATGGCGTCAGTCCCCTTCATGACCCGGTACGACCCCATGCCTACACACCTTCATGATGCTACCACCGCCCTTCGCCACATCGCAGAACGTGTGAGCCTGCCTGCGCCCTGTCTGGCACCCTCCCAGGCGCTTGCAATGCTTTGGGAGCATTACGGCCTGCGGGGTGACATACAGCCGCTTGGCAGTCAGCAGGATCTGAATGTGCTCATGGATACTGGCCAGGCCCAGTTCGTGCTCAAGGCGTGTCACGCCAGCTATGCCGAGCCCGAGTTGCATGCCCAGCATGCTGCGCTGGGCGTGCTGCGGGACCGGGGCTTGCCGGTGCCTTCGGTGCTTGCCGCAAAGGATGGCGATACCCTGCTGACACTGCCTATCGATGGGCAGGTGCTGAGGGTCCGGGTTTTGGAGTACTTGCAAGGACAACCCCTGACCCGATGCGGATGGCTTCCCGCCCCCGTGATGAGGGCGATGGGCACGCTCTGCGCGCAGGTCGACAGGGCCCTGGCCGATTTTGACCACGAGGGTCTAGAGCGAACGCTGCAGTGGGACCCCAGGCATGCCCCGGCATTGATTGACCGCCTGCTATCACAGGTAGACGACCCCAGGCAACGCGAACGGCTGAGCGAGGCAGCACGCGCCGCGGCCTTGCGCCTGTCCCCCTTGATGGAGCAATTGCCCATCCAGGCCGTGCACCTGGACATCACCGATGACAATACCGTCTGGGCTCGCGATGCGCAGCGCGAGTGGCAACTGCAGGGGCTCATCGATTTCGGCGACTTGGTTCGCACCTGGCGCGTTGCCGACCTGTCGGTGACCTGCGCAGCCCTGCTGCATCATGCCGAAGGCGACCCCTTCAGGGTGCTCGCCGCAGTCAGTGCCTATCAGGCGGTCAATCCGCTGACCGAGGCAGAACTACGCGCGTTGTGGCCCTTGGTGCTCAACCGTGCAATTGTGCTGGTGCTCAGTAGTGCTCAACAGCAGGCCATCGACCCTGGTAACCAGTACATCCGCGATAACGCCGCCCACGAATGGCAGATTTTCGAGACTGCGCAGGCGACACCGCTGGCACTGATGGAAGTCGCCATTTTGCAGGCAGCTGGCTTGGCGTCTTGTGTACCCAGCTTCGATGATTGCGCACCGCTGCTCCCTACCGTGGCTGGCCGCCCTGTCGCCCGCCTGGACTTGGGTGTACTGAGCGTGCACTGCGACGCCGGCAACTGGGAAGTGCCAGGGTTTGACCAGCGTCTGCTGGCAGCCCAGTCAGCGCCAGCGTGCACGTTGCATGGGCAGTATCGCCTGTCTCAGACGCACATCGATCGTAGCGAAGAACCGGCAACCTGTGCGTTGGGCGTGGAGTTGAAACTGGAACCGGGCACGGTCGTGCAGGCGCCGCAGGACGGCACATGGCGGTCGGTGGGTGAACAGAGCGGATATCTGCGCACCCCCTCATGGAACCTGTGGATCGATGGCTTGGCCCACGCCCCCGTCGACGGCCAACGGTTGCAAAAAGGTGATGCATTGGGCAAAAGCGGCGAGAGGCTCAGCGTTCAGCTGTGCCTGGACAGCAGCCTGGAACCGCCATTCTTCGCGGTGCCCTCCCAGGCGCCAGCATGGCTGGCCCTGTGCCCTTCCCCTGCGGGCTTACTGGGTGTGGACTGCAACGCCGACGCCCTGCCAGATCCCCACACGTTGCTGGCTCGGCGCGAGGCCAGTTTTGCCCGGTCGCAAAAGCACTATTATGCCGACCCACCACAGATCGAGCGTGGCTGGCGCAACTACCTGATCGATCTGCACGGTCGCTCGTACCTGGACATGCTCAACAACGTGGCCGTCCTGGGGCACGGTCATCCGCGCATGGCGGCCGAGTCGGCCCGGCAGTGGTCGCTGCTCAACACCAATTCGCGTTTTCACTACGCCGCCGTCACCGAATTTTCCGAACGCCTGCTGGCCCTGGCGCCCGACGGTTTCGACCGCGTGTTCATGGTCAACAGCGGTACCGAAGCCAATGACCTGGCTATCCGCCTGGCATGGGCCTACAGCGGTGGCCGCGACATGCTCAGCGTGCTGGAGGCCTACCATGGCTGGTCAGTGGCGACGGATGCAATCTCCACGTCCATCGCCGACAACCCGCAGGCCCTGGAAACTCGCCCCGCCTGGGTGCACCCGGTAGAAGCCCCCAACACGTTCCGCGGCCGTTTCCGAGGCGCGGACAGCGCCGCTGACTACCTGCGCGACGTCGATGCTCGCCTGGCCGAACTCGATACGAACGGGCGCCAGCTGGCCGGGATCATCTGCGAGCCTGTGTATGGCAATGCCGGCGGCATCGCTTTACCGCCGGGCTACCTGCAAGCGGCCTATGCCAAGGTGCGTGCACGCGGCGGGGTGTGCATCGCCGACGAAGTGCAGGTGGGCTATGGCCGTCTAGGAGAGCATTTCTGGGGTTTCGAAGAGCAAGGCGTGGTGCCGGATATCATCACCATGGCCAAGGGTATGGGCAATGGCCAGCCGCTGGGGGTAGTGATCACTCGTCGCGACATCGCCGAGGCGCTGGAGGCTGAGGGGTACTTCTTCTCCTCTGCCGGCGGTAGCCCGGTCAGTTGCCGCATTGGCATGGCGGTGCTGGATGTGTTGCAGCAGGAGGGCCTGTGGGACAATGCCCGCGAAACCGGGCGCTATTTCAAGGCCCAGCTTCAAGCGCTGGTCGACAAGCACCCATTGGCAGGCGCGGCGCATGGTTCGGGCTTTTATCTGGGGCTGGAACTGGTGCGCGACCGGGATACGCTGGAACCTGCGACCGAGGAAACCCGGGTGCTGTGTGATCGCTTGCGCGAGCTGGGGATTTTCATGCAGCCGACGGGCGATTACCTGAACATCCTGAAGATCAAACCGCCGATGTGCACCACGCGGGCGAGTGTGGATTATTTTGTCGACTGCATTGATCGGGTGCTGTCGCAGGGGGTGTGAGGTTTCAGTGTTCGAGCAGCATTATGAGACGACTGGTGTCGCTGCGCGACCCATAGCGGCCGGTCCGGCGCCCCGGGGAGGCCGCCCCCACACGGGCTGTATATAGGGGCGAGAGTGATGCACGACGAAAAGTTCTTAGGCTATGGTAACGAAACCAGTCATAGCAGACGCAGATACTTAAAAATCAAATAATAGCAATCAACAGCACTGAGATTCATACATCAGCCAAACTATCATCTTGCTGTTGCTGTTGCTGTTGCTGTTGCTGTTGCTGTTGCTGTTGCTGTTGCTGTTGCTGTTGATCTTGATCTTGATCTTGATCTTGATCTTGATCTTGATCTTGATCTTGATCTTGATCTTGATCTTGATCTTGATCTTGATCTTGATCTTGATCTTCGCGACTTCAGAAGGCCGAACGCAGGTCTTGCGGAGGGAGGTGACAGGCATGGATGCCTGTCAAGCGCTGGGCCCCAGGATGGGGCCTACAGCGCGGTCCTCCCGGGAGCAAGACCGGAGTGAGGGAACCCCGAAGCGCAGCGTAGGGGCCGTATGAATGGAGCGCAGCGTTTTTTGGTTACTTTTTGTCGCGTTTGACAAAAAGTGACTCGCCGTAAGGGCGAAAAGGTGATTAAGCGTCGCCATCGCAAATGGACTATGCTCTCTATCAACACCCACACCAACCCAACCAAACTTCAAACTTCAAACTTCAAACTTCAAACTTCAAACTTCAAACTTCAAACTTCAAACTTCAAAGCGTGGGCGCATACAGCAAGTTGGTATTCATTGGCGCGGGTGGCGCACAGTCACCTTTCCGCCCTTACG